>VFQR01000010.1_pt1 | contig 718899 bp, 675 predicted proteins | sample 3512321 | NCBI WGS metagenome assembly VFQR01 (sample SAMN10412374, study PRJNA504923) | tailings metagenome | isolation source: Relicate 3 Philex TSF1 revegetated site | place: Philippines: Tuba, Benguet | collected 2017-08-29
CTGAGCTTACCTCCGCTGACCCAAATACTCCTTTTGTCAACCTGCGGAATGTCGGCTACTACAGTAGTGATAGTGGGGCATCTGTAGTCGCTGATGAATATGAAAGGGAAGTCTTATACCAGGTGGCGATCCTTGAGAAAGCAGCTTACCTATATGGACTGGCCAAGGCTAGTGGTGATCCGGAGACTTTTCTTTCACAAGAGATGGAGGAATGGCGACTTATTGAAGCTCAACTGCCTGAAAGCTTCGGTAATACAGCTTTAATAAGTAAGCAGATGGAGCTGACTCATCTGACAGAAGCAGTTCAATTGGCCAGAGAGTATTCTGCGCAAAATATGGAATTCTTTCCCAGCCAAGACGATTTTGTTCGTTGAGCCAATCTATTCGTGTCTAGAGGCCGAGGAAACAATGAAAGACCTCAAGAAGGAAGCTTTCGGGGTTGAGGACTTGCCAAAATTTACACGAAAGAAATTTGAATCTTTTTTGAGTAATCCAAGCATGTGGGGGCAAGAAGTAACGTTTCTTCATCCGCTTGACTGGCAGAAATTTTATTCATTTATCCGTCACTGCCATAGGCATAAGGTAAGAGTTTCAGCCACTGAAATAAAATGCCTATTACGTGAGGTAAACTTTCAAGAGGAATTTGCTGAATATGTTGCTGAAGTTTTTTCGCATGGGATAGCTCTGCTCAAGCATGTGTAGAGAACTTAGTAGTAACGTGGGCACTGCCACCAGTCCGAAACACGAATCCTACGAGTTCTTGAGCCTTGGCTAGCCTTTTATTCAGTACTGCGAGCACCCCTATCAACCCATTGCTACAGCCATTGCTACTCCAGGTAACGTCATCCGCTAGTCTGAGTGGTTCTGCCAGTACTAGTAGGGTGGGCACTGCCCATCATTAACTATTAAGCAGCAGAAAGTTTAGGTTCGGGCAGGGGCAACCCGTCTTCCTCTAGCAGAAGCTGTAAAACCTCCTGGCCATTGCGAGCAGCTTCTTCATGGGTGTTGCCATGGGTACGATAGGTCTGTTCAGGGAAATCGGGCAGATGCACCAGAAAGCAATCATCTTCCTCTGACCAGACAATGACCATTTCATAACGAAGAGTGCCCATTATCTCTCATCCTCTTGCTGCATCACTACTCTAAGCGCTTCAGCGTCAGATTCCGAAATCATTCATCCGACAATCTTTCTAGCTCATTGGCTAGGGAAGTTTGAACCTCATCATCGCAATGGGTATGTAAATGAATCATAGAAGCTGAAAGCTCGGCCAAGATTTCAGCTTTCTGGCCATTTTGCAAACCTGGTAGTTGCAGTTGATGAATCAGTTCCAGCACGCGACCACATTCATCCCCTAATTCTTGAATCAGCACCCGAAGTGTTTCATCTTCAATGGCGAGCGACCTTGACCTCAGTTGCATAACTACCTCCCTAACCGCTTTCTCGCTTGTCGAATACCCTTCTCAAATGCCTTGATTTCCTTTTCCCAATGGTAGATTAGCCCTGAATTGGGGTGCTCTCTTTGTTGCTCTAATCTAATCTTTTCTTGATGCTCTGAGATTCGCTTTTCCAAGCTGCGAATCGCTTTTAGATGGTTGCGCTTTCCCATCAGCGGCCCATCACCCCATTCTTCTTGCGCTTTCACTATATGCTGCTAGGCTACGATGCTGCCATAGTCATAGATCCTTCTAGTGGGTGGCAGGTAGGTTCTTTAGCCTTGGTCGATCCTTTATCCGGCGGTGCGATCGCTCTCCCCTCCCCGCAGAACCCTCGATATTCGTAGCGGGGCTGAGATCGAGATGAAGGTTTGGGAACCTGTGCTCTGGGTAGTCTAGCGTTGAGGTATTCAGCGCGCGATCGCATCTCCTATGGCCCCTACCGCAGACATCATCATCATTGGCGCTGGCATTTCTGGGCTGGCCGCCGGGTGCTACGCCCAGATGAACGGCTACCGCAGCCAAATTTTTGAGGCCCACGACCAGCCGGGGGGGCTGTGTACCGCCTGGCAGCGGCAGGGCTACACCTTCGACGGTGGCATTCACTACATCTTTGGCACTGGGGAAGGGCAGCCCTTCTACGAGCTGTGGCGCGAGCTGGGAGCCTTTGAGGGCGTCGAGTTTACCAATCAGAGCGAGTTCATGCAGATCCACGGTGCCCAGGGGGAGGTGCTGCGGGTGCACAGCCAGCCCGACACGTTTCAAGAGCATTTGATGGCGCTGGCCCCAGAGGATGCCAAGCTAATCGACGCCTTCTGCAAAGGGGTGCGCAAGTTTAAAGAGTTTGACCTAGCGATGCTGCAACAAAAGCCCAAGTCGCTGATGACGGCGGCAGACTGGGCGCGGCTGGGCAAGCAGGTGCTGCCCTTTATGGGGGTGTTGGGCAAGTGGAGTCAGCTGTCCCTGAGCGACCTGGCGGCGCAGGTAAAAAATCCCTTTCTGCGGCGGGCGATGCCCCACATGTTTGCCTGGCCCGACGTGCCGGTGATGGTGGGTATGTCGCTGCTGGCCTACCTGGACAACGGCAACGCGGGATCGCCCGTGGGGGCGGCCCTCACCTTTGCCCGCGCCATTGAGCAGCGCTACCTGGAGCTGGGGGGCGAAATTGTCTACTCGGCCCAGGTAGAGCGGGTGCTGGTGGAAGACGACCGGGCGGTAGGCGTACGCCTCTACACCAATGACGAGTATCGGGCTCAGCGGGTGATCTCAGCCTGTGACGGTCGCCGCACCATTTTTGACCTGCTGCGGGGCGAGTACATCAACCGCAGGCTAGAAAAGCTCTACGATGGCCATTTGCCGCTGCATTCGCAACTGCAAGTGTCGCTGGGGGTGGCGATGGATTTTTCCCACCGGCCCCACTGGGTGACGCATTTGTTGGATCAGCCGATGGCGATCGCAGGCCAGGATCGCTTTGAAATCGGCATCAAGCACTACTGTTTTGACCCCTCGCTGGCCCCGCCGGGTAAGTCGGTGGTGATTGCCATGCTGACCAGCCCCTACGGCTATTGGCAACAGCTCTACGGGCGCTCCGCCTACCACGCCGAAGAGAGTCAGGAAGCGAACCTTTTGCTTGAGCGGCTGGAGGAGTTTTACCCAGGCCTGGGGGCAAGCGTTGAATGTATGGATGTGGCCACCCCCCTCAGCTATGAGCGCTACACCGGCAACTGGCAGGGGGCCAGCTGCGGCTGGCTGCTGACCAAAGACACCCTGCCCCTGATGATTAAAGGCGTTCCCAAGCGCCTGCCGGGGCTAGACAATTTTTATATGGTGAGCCAGTGGACCGAGCCGGGGGGCAGCCTGCCCATCGTGGCGCTGTCGGGGCGCAACATGATCTACGAAATCTGCCGCGAAGACGGGCGGGAGTTTGAGGCGACTGTGCCGGGGTAGGAGAAGAAAGGGCTAAGTTTTAAGTTCTCAGGTTTGAGTTGGGGCCTGACTGAGAGAATTCAACACTTAAAATTCAAAACTCAAAACTTTTCCATTGTCTCTGGCGAAAGATTATGAAATGCGATCGCACATCACGCTTCATTGCAGTCTTTCGCCACCGCCAGCAGTCCGCCAGACAATGGAGATAAGGGAAACCGTTGCGAACCGATTGCGCTACACCGATTGCGTTACGAACGGATGGCGCAGGGAAAAAACGCCAGCCCCCATCCCTCAGGGATGCCTAGCACCGGGAGGATCCTGCCATGCTGTGCCTCATTTTTACATACCACGACTCACTCTATCTCGCCACGGAACTCGGCACCCTGGGACTGGTGCTCATGCTGTGCTGGCTGGCACCCCGCCTCGATTCCCATCGGCCTCAGCACCACTAGACCGCTGAATGAATCCATTAGCTACAGCTATCTGGAGGACACCATGTACCAGAAAATTCTCGTTGCCCTCGACAACAGCCCCGCCAGCGATGCCCTGTTTGCCGAAGCTCTGGAGCTAGCCCAGGCTACCGAGGGGGCGCTGCTGCTGGTGCACAGTCTCTCGAACCAAGATGACAACAGCCCTCTGCCCATATCGCCTAAGCTCGACAGCATCTACTGGGCACCGGGCACCGAGCTTGACCTCGAAGCCTGGCGACAAGCATGGGTGCGTTACGAAACCGAGAGCATCGACCGCCTGCGGCACTATGCGGCGATCGCCAACACCGCTGGCATTCCCGCCGAATTTCGCCAGCTGATCGGCAACCCCGCCGCCGTCATCTGCAAAGCCGCCCAGGAGTGGGACGCCGACCTCATTTTGATCGGCACCCGAGGCCGCAAAGGCATCGCCGAACTGGTGCTGGGCAGCGTTAGCAACGAGGTCATGCATAAAGCCCCCTGCTCGGTGCTGGTGTTGAAAGCCACCGCTTCAGAAGCCCACACACTCCCTGAGGCTGCCGGGGTCGCCGGGTAGCAGTTTTCAATAGCGTTTAAACGTTCATCTAGTCAGGCTTTCAGCTGGACTGGCTACCGCTATAGCCATAGTCATAGTCATGCTGGAGATCCAGAAACCGACAAAACGTTTAGACGTTTGGATACCTAAATAGGGTGTCAACCAGACTGGCTACCGCTATGTAAGACCAGCTAGCGGCCATTCCCCAAACAGCAGCCTGCGCCAGGCGTAACGAATTGTGATCTTTTTCCGTAAAATCTCTGGGGAAAACGGGGTCAAAACCGTGGAAAAGACCCGGCTTTAAAGGGGATAACCTCTACCCCAGGAGAGAATTTGCTGCGATCGCTTCCACGGGTGTGGAAACTCCCACGTCTTCCCCACAGCTTTTCCCCAGCGGAGTTAGTCGTCCAACCCTTACCGGCGCAACACTCCAGCGGTTCTCCCCAGTTTTCACAGGCCCTTCTACTACGACTATCTTTTAAATTTTTTCTTCTTCCGGAAGGCAGACCTGGCTCAACAGGGTCGCCATTGCCCAGGCCCAGTCGGGGTGATAGGATGGGCACCCAATCGCAAAGTACCTGCCTTCAAAACCGCTGGAAACCCTTCAGCCCAAAGGATCCAGCTCCTCACGATTCGACAAACCCAGCGGCTTAACCAGCAATCCCTGGCAAAGGTGAGATACTGCTAGTACGGAATGAGTCAGCCTAACCGATCGATATATTGACGTTCTGGGCTAGCGTTCCCATCCAGCTGCATTTAGTTTTCTCCGCCGCCATGAAGTTTATCTGCCCCCAGAACGAGCTGAGTGCCCAACTGTCGTCGGTTAGCCGCGCCGTGTCATCGCGCCCCAGTCGCCCTGTGCTGGCCAATATCTTGGTCAAGGCCGATATCGAGAGCCAGTCGGTGACCCTGGTGGGCTTTGATGAGGTGCTGGGCATCGAAAGCCGTTTCAGCGCCCAGGTTGAAGAACCCGGCACCCTGACGCTGCCCGCTAAGCTCTGGGGCGATATTGTCTCGCGCCTGGCCAACGAAGACATCACCCTCGAATCGGACGGCGACAGCACCACCGTTACCCTCACCTCTTCCTCGGGCCGCTACGAGGTGCGGGGCCTCAGCGCCGAAGACTACCCCTCGCTGCCCACGGTGGACGATGGAGAAGCCATCTCGCTCTCTGCCGACGCGCTGATCAGCGGCCTGCGTGGTGCCCTCTTTGCTACCAGCGGCGACGAAACCAAGCAGGTGCTCACGGGAGTGCACCTGCTGTCTGAAACCGACGCCCTGGAGTTTGCCGCCACCGACGGCCACCGTCTCTCGGTGGTGCAGACCACCGACGAGTCGGCCACCGACACCCCAGCTATGGATGTGACTGTGCCCGCCAAGGCCCTGCGCGAGCTAGAGCGCATGATTCAGGGCTATACCTCCAACCAGCCGGTGGCCCTGCGCCTCGATGAAACCCAGGTGCTGTTTGACCTGGGGGCGCAGCGTCTCACCACCCGCCTGCTGGAGGGGCAGTACCCCAACTACCGCCAGCTGCTGCCCAAGCAGTTTGCCCGCCAGGTTACCGTCGATCGTCGCCTGCTGATGTCGAGCCTGGAGCGCATTGCGGTGCTGGCCAGCCAGAAAAACGACATTATCAAAATCACCCTTAACAGCGGCGATCAGTCCATTGCCCTCTCGGTAGAGGCCCAGGAGGTGGGCAGCGGTCGCGAAGAGCTACCCGCTCAAGTCACTGGCGAAGACCTCGATATCGCCTTTAACGTGCGCTACCTGCTGGACGGTCTGAAGGCGTTCGACACGACCGAAGTGCAAATGCAGTGCAACGCGGCCACCAGTCCGGCGGTGTTTGTGCCCCTGGGCGAAACCAAGATTACCTACCTGGTCATGCCTGTGCAAATTAGGGGGTAGTGGGTTAGCCCTCCGACCGGCTAGTGCAATGGGCCGGCTAGTGCAATGGGATGGTGAATGCCAGTAGTCTTGATGCTGTAGACGAGCGCTTAAAAGCCTCCAGTCGTCCTGGATCTATGGATTGGGGCTCTCGTCCTTCGGGCGAGGGAGGTTTTGACGGCGCAGCAGGAGTAGGGCTGCGATCGCCAGCCCCACCCCACCCGCCGCCAGGGCAACCCACAACCGTCGGCGATCGCCGGGTTCCTCCAGCCTGGTGGCGGTCTGGTCGGCAAGGCTCAACTTGCTCTCGGGCGTCGGAGCGCTAGGGGCGCTACCGGCAGCAACTACGGTGGTATAGCTCAGCTCAAAGGGCGTGAAAGCGGCATCGGCGGTGGGGCTGCCGGTGAGCACAATGCGGTATTCGCCCACCTCAGGAAACGTGATTGTTGCCCCAGGAACGTTTTGAAAGCTTTCTGGCGACATCGCCGTCAGCGCTGGCTGCATTACAGGTGCAGCATTGGTTTGATTGGCCCTGTAGACTGCCAAGTTGCAGTCGCACTGCTCCAGCGGAATTACCCTGCCGCCCTGCTGGGTGAGGGCAACCCACACTCGGGCTGGTTCTCCGGCTCGGGCACTGTGGTTGGGCTCCAGGTGCCAGGTGCCTGCCACATCGCCCGAAACTTCGGTTCTGTGGGCCTGGGCTGGGAGTACGGTGAGAAACCCCAGGCATAACAATCCAGCGCAGCTAATGCTTGGCCGATACATAGTACTTTTCCAAAGACAACAGCGACCAAAACCAGCGCCAGCGCAGCAGCAGCGCCAGCAGCGCCAGGGTGCCCAGGGCGATCGCCGCCAGGCGGTTTTGGGTAGAGTGCTCAAACCCGCCCAAGTAGTGCGACCCCAGCAGCAGCGCGTGGACGACCACCAAGACAAAAACTGGCAGACTCAGCAGATGCAGTCGCCGCCACTGGACACCCAGGTAGCGCTGAGCCTGGTCAAAACTGGTCAGCGCCAGGGGCGTCATCAGTCCAAAGGCCACGATGCCGGCCCAGCCGCCCACTTGCAGCCTGGGCAGCAAAAAGGGCAGCGCCAGCGGGTTCCAGCCCATGGTGACCATATGGCCAAGATGGGCCACCGAGAGCACAAATGCGCCTACCCCCAGGGCGCGGCGGTAGATTAGCAGCGGTGCCCACAGATGGCTAACGGGGCGAGCAATCAGGGCTAAAACCAGGCACACCAGCGCACCGTGCCCGGTTAGATCGACGCTGCCGCTGCCCCTAAAGACGGTGAGCAGGCCAATGATGAGCGTAATCCAGCCGCCGAGGCGAAAGAGCTGCCCCCGCCGGTCGCTGCTGACCCATCCCGTGGAGACCCCAACTCCCAGCATCATGGGTAGGGTGCCGAGGCCAAAGGCCAGCATGGTAGCTCCGCCCGCCCAGGGGTCAGTGGTTTCTGCCGCTTTGAGCTGAGCCGCGTACAAAAAACCGCAGGGAATCAGCCCCCAGGCCAGCCCCAGCAGCAGCGGCGTCCAGCGCTGGGGGTTGAGCGAGAGGGTCTGCATGGCGCGGCTGAGGCGATCGTGCAGGCCGGCCATGGGGTTGAGAAAAGGCACCTTGGGCGTGTGCTGGGGGCTGATTTGAGCCAGCCCGAACCAGATCAGCAGCAGCCCGGTAACAACGGCAACGCCCTGCCGCAGCGGACTGCCAATGCCAGCCATCTGCCCGCTGGCCACCAGCACCGAGCCCAGCGCTCCGATGCCAAGGCCGACCAGAGCGTAGCTGATTAGCCGACCGAGGTTGAGCAGCAGGTGAAACGAAACGTGCTGCCAACGGCTGGGCATTGCAGCAGACTGAGACAGCGAAAAGGCGACCGTGAGGGGGCCGCACATGCCCAGGCAGTGGCCAAAACTGCCTAAAAAGCCAACGCTAGCAATGAGCAACAGGTCTAGCATTCCAGGGATAAAGCGCAGGCAGATTTTTTAGAGTAACACCCTACTTTGTCCGACGTCCTTAGACCGCCTGTCTGTTGACGTACAGCCATAGTCACCTGGATTGGGATAATCAGAAGCTTTAGAAACGTTTGAACGTTCAAACGTTTCTAGGGAAACTGTCCTAACCAGACTGGCTACAGCTATAACGTCAGAACCTGGGCTCAATCGCGGGGACGCGGGACTCGCAGCCGGGGCGATCGCGGCGTTTTTAGCAACTCGCGCCAGAGCTGTTCGTAGCGTTGGGCCATTACCTGGGCGGTAAACTCAGCTGCCGCCACGGCGCGGCCCTGCTGACCCAGGCGATCGCGCAGGGCTGCATCGGCTTTGAGTTGGCGCAGGGCGTGGGCCAAACCCGTCACGTCATTTTTTTCAACCACAAGCCCGGTTTGACCCGCCAGCACCGCTTCAGGCACACTGCCCACCCGCGTGCCAACCACGGGCCGAGCCGCCAGCATCGCCTCTACGATCGCCAGGGGAAAGCCCTCAGAGCGCGAGGGCAGCACAAAAATATCCACCTCGGGCAGGTACTGGCGCGGGTCATCGACCCACCCCGGCAGCGAGATGCGATCGCCCAAACCCAGCTCTAGAGCCAGCTGCTCCAGCGCTGGGCGCTCGGCCCCATCGCCCCAAATGGTGAGGTGGGTATCGTCTACCTGGGCGATCGCGCGCAGCAAGACATCGTAGCCCTTCATGGCGTCTAGTCGGCCCACACTGCCCACCCTCAGCCGGGAGTGCTGCCCACCCGGCGGGGGAGCAGACGGCATCCCTCGGTCGGGCACCCCGTTGGGCACCGACTGTACCGTATGGCGGCCCAGGGCGTAGAAATCTTCCATGCGCCGGGCCGAGGCCTCACCCACCGCCACGTGAGCATCGACCCGCAGCGACAGGGCGCGAGTGCGCCACAGCTCCAGGGCATCGGTGGTGCGCAGGGGCAGCTGATCGACCCGCACCACCCGCGCCTGGGGCAGGGTGAGGGCCGCCGTTAGCCCTACCGCCCCGGCCCAGGGGGTGCAGAGATTGAGGTGCACAATATCGGGGCGCAGCCGATGCAGGGTGGCGAGGTGGGCGGCCAGCGATGGTCTTTGACCGGCCTTCGGCCATCGCACCCCCGTGGGTGGCAACACTACCGCTTCTGCACCGGGCCGCTGCCGGGCGATCGCACCCACTACGGCCTCGGCAACGCCCAGCACCGTAACGGCAATATCTGGCGACACCGCTGCCACCAGATGGCCCAGGCTAAACTCCGCCCCCCCCATTCCTTCAGAGTCGGTATAGACCACAACGTGCAGCGGCGGACGGTTTACAGGAATGGGCGCTAACGCCCCTGCTAGGTCATTACCCTTGTCCATCGGGGCCTTGTCCGTAGGGGCAGAGGTGCAAGACAGCGCAGCGATCGCAGGCCGGTTTTTTGTAGAAGCAGCAGCGCTGGCCGTGGAGCATCATCACCTCGTGGTGGTCGTAGACCTGCTGGGCTGTCCAGTCTTCGGGCAGCAGGGCTTCGAGCAGGGCGTGGGCGGGGCCGACGGCAGTGGTTGGGGCAATCAGCCCCAGGCGCTGGGCGACCCGGTGGTGGTGGCTATCCACCGGCAGGGCGCGACCGCGCAGGTGGCTAAAGCACAGCACCGCCGCGCTGGTCTTGGGCCCCACGCCGGGCAGGGCCTCGAGCCAGGCGCGGGCCTCGGGTACCGGCAGCTCTTGCAAAAAGTCGAGAGACCAATCGCCTCCGGTTTTTTCGCCCACCAACCGCAGCACCTGCTGAATCCGGGGCGCTTTTTGCTCGGGCCAGGTGCAGGGGGCGATGGCCCTCTCCACCGCCGCCGTGGGCGCATCGCGCACCGCCTCCCAGGTGGGAAACTGGGCCACCAGCTGCTTAAAGGCGCGGCCCGAGTCGCGGTTTTTGGTGCGGTGGGAGAGCAGCGACGACACCAGCTCACTCAGCGGGTCGAGGCTGTGGAAGTAGGGAATGGGGCAGCCGTACTCAGCACAGAGGCGATCGTGAACGGCGATCGCCCTGGGCCGCTGCGCCAGATCAAGGGTTGGACGCGCCAAATCTCGGCTCCTGCTCGCTTTATCTAGCAGTCTAACCAGTCGAGATCAGCGGGCGGGGGCAAATCATCCCTAGGTTAGAGGGGGCCAACGGTGGAGTTGTGGGGCAGCCAATGACCTCGAACTCCTACCAATCACCTCTGTACTGTCTACACCAGTGTAGTGCTGTGCAGCTGACCACCAGAAATGTTTGCTTAGCCACTACAGAAGCAGCGGCTCAATTTTTGCCTGCACCTCCTCGACAATAATTTTTGGCACAGCCTCAACGAACTCAACACCACAGGCCTTCCAGTCTAAGCACTTAATTTGATCAACAAGAATTACCCTTTGAATCTGTAGTTCAGCAGGCAAGACAACTTCAAAGGGATAGCCTTTTTGCTGCCTAGTGACAGGCATAAACAGTGCTAGAGAACTTTTTGCATTGTAGCTACGCGGTGAAAGCACAAAAGCCGGTCGATGCCCCCGTTGCTCATGACCTTTCGTCGGATCGAAATCCAAGTAGACAATGTGCCCCCGGTCTGGGATATAGCGATTGGCTGGAGCTACCAAACTTCGTTCCCCACAGCAGCTCCACTCTCAACCTCGGCATGCAGGTTTTCTGATGTAATAGCAGAAACCAATTCTTCCAAGCAATAGCGCCTACGGTTTCTAGGCTTGATCACTAGACTGCCGTCAACTATCAAAAGATCGACCTCAACACCTTCAGCTAGCTGAATCTCTTTGACTACATGCTGAGGAATCCGAACGGCTAAACTGTTTCCCCACCTGGCAACTGTTGCAACCATGGGCTGAGCCTTCCATCTTAATTATTAAATCACTGCATTCTATAGCGGTTCTCGGACGGATGCATTACAGCAAGAGCTTTGCTGAATCAGCATTACCGGCCTTGCAGCCTACTTTGTGCTAGCGAGAGCACGATCAATCTCTCAAGGGAGTAGATACAGAGTATCTACATCACAATCATAGCGACCTAGCAGAACCTTAGCAGTGTCTGAAGGCAACGAGAAGCCCGCTATGTTGTCGGGGCCGCAGCGCTATACCAATTGGCTATGCCGCTGGCGCGGCACCCCAAAGGATGAAAATCGTAGGGTGCATCCGCACAGCGATGCACCATTGCCAAGGCTAATTCCCAGGGCAATGTCTCGCTAAGCAGGTCTTGAAAATTTTTGGCCTGTCATGCTCTGCCAATGGAAAGATGCTGCTCCGGCCTGGGGTGCTTAGGATGCGATCGAGGTGACGTTTGGCACAGACGCTTGCCTGCAATGTTGCCCGGCCACAGCCGTGGTTCGGCCTTTGGCGATCTCTAGAAAACATAGTCCTATGAGCGATACCACCATCATCAAAGTTACTTCCGAGGCCGCACCGACCGGGGCCATGGGGCAAAAGCACCTGGCCCTGAGCAAAAAGATGGCCATGCGGTTGTGGGAAAACGAGCAGCCCGGTGAGGCTAAACCCGAGACCCAGCGGCCCTACGAGGCGATCGGCTACGTAATTGAGGGGCGGGCTGAGCTCCACATTGAAGGGCAGATGGTGGTGCTCGAACCCGGCAACTCCTGGGTCGTCCCCGAGGGTGCCTCCCACACCTACAAAATTTTGGCTCCCTTCACCGCCGTTGAGGTGACGACACCCCCCGCCGTGGTGCAGGGGCGCAGCTAATGGCACTGGAAACCGCAGAGCAAACCCACCTTTTAACCCTGGAGAATGCCGAGATTACGCTGACTATTCGGCCCGATCTAGGGGGGCGCATCGATCAGCTAGAGGACAGGCAGACGAGCCATCGCTGGCTCTGGCACCCGCCCGATTATGAACCTGGCGCGGCGCGATCGCTGGCGGTTGGAGCCTGCTTCGACGATCACTGGACGGGAGGGTGGGATGAGGTGTTTCCCAACGATGCCGCTGGTGAGTTTCGAGGGCGGAGCCTGGCTGACCACGGCGAGCTGTGGTCGCAGCCCTGGGAAATTTTAGAGCGATCGCCCCTCAGCGTCACCCTGGGCTACCAGTGCCAGACGGTACCTGTGCAGGTCAAAAAGACCATACAGCTCCATGCCCACAGGCCCGAGGCCAGCCTCACCTACTGGTTTCAGAACCAGTCAGAGGAGCAAATTCCGTTTTTGTTTAAGCACCACGCCGCGATCGCCATCGAGGCGGGCGATCAAATTCTTTTGCCCGACTGTTGGGTAGAGCCTGCATTTTTAGAGTTCAGCAAAATCATTGGCCAGCCGGGCAAGACGCGCTTTCCCCACGCCGTTGGGGCCGGGGGCGAGGCGGTCGATCTGCGGGTTGTGCCGCCAGCGTCGTCGCAGCTGCAAGAGTTTTACTACGCCTCTGAGCTATCTGCGGGGTGCTGCGGCCTGCGCCATCAGCGCACTGGGTCGTCTCTGCTGATGACCTTTGACACCGCCGATTTTCCCTACGTGTGGATGTTTCAAAGCTACGGCGGGTGGCGAAACCACTACGCGCTTGTAGTCGAGCCCTGCACCACCCTACCCTCGGATTTAGCAACGGCGTGCCGCAACGGCACCGCCGCCCTGCTCCAACCCCAGGAGCGCCAGCGCCGTCGGCTCACCCTGCAATTACGGCGCGATTGATTTTTACCCCAGACGGTGGCCGGGGTGGTTGCGGTGGTTAGCGATCAAGTGGTTGAGATCCTGCTGCATGCGGTGGCGCACCTGCCCATAGCAGGCCTCCACGTAGGTGCGATCGCGCGCCGCCTCTGCCCCATAGTGCTCAAAGTAGATCGGCGCGCCCACCCGCGTGGCGATGGGATGGGGCCAGGGAATATTCGGCAGTGGCCCAAAGGCAATCCCCCAGGGCAGGCCCAGGTAGACCGGAAACACCTCTGGGTCAACCCCCAGCAGCCAGGGCATGCCCCACTCGTGCAGCCGCTCCACCAAAGGATACAGGTCGGCCAGCACCACCAGCGTTTCGTGGGCACCCCACGACACCACCGGCACAATCGGCAGGTGGCGCTGAAGGGCGATTTTAATAAACCCCTTGCGATCGCCCAGACAGATCTGCCCCCGCTGGCTAAAGGGGCGAAACACATCCTGCGCCCCGCCCGGATACACCAGCACGCTGGCTTTGCGATCGAGGGCGGCCAGGGTGGTCTTAGGGTGGGCGGCGATCGCCCCCGCCTGCTCGGCCATCTCGGCCAGCGCTGGGGCCACGGCCCACACCTTGGGGTGCATCAGCCCGTAGACGAGGCGATCGGTGCCAAACCGCCGCACCCAGTCGTAGACCATCATGAACATGTCGGGGGCCGCCAGGCCGCCGTTGTGAGAGCCCACCAGCATCACCTGACCCGCTGGGATCTGCTCCCACCCCTCGGTCTGTACGTAAAAGTAGTGCTCGTAGAGCCAGGCCCAAAACGGCTGAAAGGCTTCGATAAACTGAGGATCGCGGCGATCGAGTGACCAACCCGGCTTTTGCACTCCTCTAGGCCCGTAATTCCCTATCAAACAACTATTTCTCCCGCACTTTAGGAGAATTCATTGTATTACTAAACGCTGCGCTTGGTGCGCTAAGTAGGAAGACGTAACCACCCATAAGACTGGGTAGGTTGGGTTGAGGCACAAAACCCCAACACCCGCATGGGTTACGCTATCGCTAACCCATCCTACATTTGAATCAGTCCACCTACTTAGACCGAGAAACGTTCTAAAGAAACTAGAGAACTGAGTGCGATGGCAGCAGAAATCAAGGATTAGCTCGCTGAATCCGGTTTCCACAACCATTGCTGATTGCATTTTGGGCACTTGACGGTCAATGACCCCAGATTACTGGGGCTACGAAGTTTCTGACCACATGATGGGCAGTGAACAACGATCATGATCGGAATCGGGCGTTGGGCTAGATCAGCAGCATATTCATAGGCGACTCGAATCCACTGCTGCTGATTGCCGCTTTCCATGCAATCGATGTTTATCCAGTCAGGTTCTAAGGTCAAAGCCTCGTTTCCCTCAGGGCATTGACCACCGCTCGCAATCGCCGCATCATAATGAATCCTTGGCAGTCGAATGAGAAACCTATATCTAACATAAGCTGCGAATATAATCCCGCTTTGCACTAAGAACGACTCATCATAGGGAGGAAATCTCTCTAAAATGCCGCCATTTATAGAAAAAACCGTCGAATCTCGCAAATCTAAAGGCAGAATATTCCTTAAAGATTGCAGAATCTCAGAATCGGGATGGTATGCACCAAAGCCCTGCACATTTAGAATTTTCTTATTTAATGGATGGGAAGAAATTTGGTCAAACTCTTTGACTATACGTTCAGCAGAATATAGACTCACAGGCTTAAATTCCTAGGTACACAAAGGAGGACTCTGCGCGAAGTTTCTTGAAAGTAAGAAATGCTGTTATGTCTGCTCTAAATAAAAACGCCCCAGAGTTCTGGGGCGCTTCAAACCTTCATTCGACCTATTCACAGGATGGGCGAGGCGCTAACCTCGCCCAGAGTTGCATCTAACCGAGAATTGCAGGAGCCTGCAACACCACGGGGGTAGCCTCACCGGCAGAAGCCAGGTCGAGGGGGAAGTTGTGAGCATTGCGCTCGTGCATCACTTCCATACCCAGGTTCGCCCGGTTGATCACATCCGCCCAGGTGCCAATCACCCGACCCTGAGAGTCAAGGATGGACTGGTTGAAGTTGAACCCGTTCAGGTTGAACGCCATGGTGCTGATGCCCAGCGCCGTGAACCAGATGCCAATCACAGGCCACGCACCCAGGAAGAAGTGCAGCGAGCGGCTGTTGTTGAAGCTGGCGTATTGGAAAATGAGACGACCGAAGTAGCCGTGGGCTGCAACGATGTTGTAGGTCTCTTCTTCCTGGCCAAACTTGTAGCCGTAGTTCTGAGACTCGCTCTCGGTGGTCTCACGCACCAGTGAACTGGTCACGAGAGAACCGTGCATGGCGGAGAACAGGCTGCCACCGAACACACCCGCTACACCCAGCATGTGGAAGGGGTGCATCAAAATGTTGTGCTCAGCCTGGAACACCAGCATGAAGTTGAAGGTACCGGAGATACCCAGGGGCATGCCGTCCGAGAAGGAGCCTTGACCCAGGGGGTAAATCAGGAACACGGCGGTGGCAGCGGCCACAGGGGCCGAGTAAGCCACGCAGATCCAGGGGCGCATACCCAGGCGGTAGCTCAGTTCCCACTCGCGACCCATGTAGCAGAAGACGCCGATGAGGAAGTGGAAAATCACGAGCTGGTAGGGGCCACCGTTGTACAGCCACTCATCGAGGGAAGCGGCTTCCCAGATGGGATAGAAGTGCAGACCGATGGCGTTAGACGAGGGCACAACCGCACCGGAGATGATGTTGTTGCCGTACATCAGGGAGCCTGCTACGGGCTCACGGATGCCGTCGATATCCACCGCAGGAGCGGCGATAAAGGCGATGACGAAGCAGATGGTGGCGGTCAGCAGGGTGGGGATCATCAACACGCCGAACCAGCCCACGTAGAGGCGGTTTTCGGTGCTGGTCACCCACTGACAAAACCGCTCCCATGCTCCCACGTTGTCGCGGGCGCGAAGAGAAGTAGTCATAGTAAGAGTGCCAATGAATTACAACGAAAAATGGATGATGAATGGGTAGGTACATTAAGTCCACCCATCCATATGCAGTGTAAAGTTTCTCTTTTCTCTAGAAAATAGGGAGAAAAGAAAGTTTATTTCGTTGTACAAAAGTAAATAATCTGGCGGCAGCTCAGGGTTTTAGCGCTGTTAGAGGCAGAATTTCACCTCTGAACTTAAAGAAGCATTAACTCAGCCCGGCGGCCAGGCCAAACTGCGTCCTCCCAGGAGGTGCAGGTGGAGGTGAAAAACCGTTTGGCCGCCGTCGGTGCCAGTGTTGATCACCACTCGATAGCCGCTTTCGGTCAGGCCCTCCTGGTCGGCGATCGCCTTAACAGTCAGCAACAAATGGCCCAACAGTTCTTTATCTTCGGGGGCCGCATCCGCCAGCTTGGGAATGGGCTGTTTGGGAATCACCAGAATGTGGGTTGGGGCCTGGGGATTGACGTCGGTGAAGGCCAAGCAGAGATCATCCTCGTAGACGATATTGGCCGGAATCTCTCTGCGAATAATTTTGCCGAAGATGGTGTCGCCACTCATAGAAAAAGCCGGGCTAATGAACGCCGCTATTGTCGCACGGGGAAGGGTTGTGCTGGGATTGTTCTAGTGGAGGAAGGTTTGTTGGAGAAGGGGGTAAAGGGAAAGGTTGGCAGGTGTGACGGTTCGCAGGTTGGCGGGTTGGTCGCTTCCCACGTTCACACCCTTCTCTCAGCTGGCAGTCAGGGCTTTTGGGAGCAGGAGAGTTAATCGCAGGTTTTTTGCTCCAAAGGCTTGACCGTAGGCCCGTGGAGGATTTTGCCCTCGGTGTCAAAGCGCGAGCCGTGGCAGGGGCAGTCCCAGCTTTTCTCGGCCTGGTTCCAGGCGACGATGCAGCCCAGGTGGGGGCACACGGCGGAAACGGTGTGGAGCTGGCCGCTGTCGTCGCGGTAGGCGGCGACTTTGCTGCCCTTGTGGGTGACGAGCTTGCCAGCGCCTGGGGCAACGCCGTCGGCAGAGTCAAACAGACCCTTGAAGCGATCGCCCACCCAGTGCGACCCCACGTCCAGGTTCTGCTGAATCGAGGTGGTCGTTACGAAGGGGGTGGGGCGAGTGGCGTCGTAGAGGTCTGCCCAGGGGTTTTCACGGCCCAAAATGCTGTCTGAGAGCACCATGGCCGCGATTACCGATTTGGTCATGCCCCAGAGGCTAAACCCGGTGGCGACGTAGGTGTGCTGGTGGGCCGGGGTGAGTTTGCCGATGTAGGGCAGCTGGTCAAAGGATTTAAAGTCTTGGCTCGACCAGCGGTAGGCCGGTTCAACCCCAAACTGGCCGCGCATGTAGTCTTCTAGACGCTGGTAGCGCTCGTCGGTGGCGTCGTCTTTGCCGACTTTGTGGCCCTCGCCGCCCACTAATAAAAGCAGGCGGCCATCGTCGGTGGGGGTGGTGCGAAGGGAGCGATAGCCTGTGCCCACGCCGATGTACATATCCTGGGGCGCACGGTTGGCCTCAATATAGCCCCCCACCAGGTAAGACCGCTGGGGATAGCTTTTGGCAAAGTACAGCCCAATATCCAAAATGGGCAGGTTGGTGGTGACAACTACATCCTGGGCAATGACCGTTGGCCCGTTTTGGGTGATGACTCGGCCGGGGCCTTCGTCTTTAACGGAGTCTACGCGGGTTTGCTCGAAGACGTGGCTGCCGTCGCCGGGCAGGGTGGCGGCGACAGCCAGCATGAACTTGCGCGGGTGAAACTGAGCCTGATCGGGCAGCCTGATGGCCCCGGTCACCGCCAGGGGCAGGTCTACATGTTCCACAAAGGTGGCGGGCAACCCCAAACTCTGGGCCGCTTCTAGCTCATCTTTGATTTGTTGCAGGCCGTCTGAATCGGTAGCGAAGGTGTAGTTGGCCTTGCGCTCAAAGTTACAGTCAATGCCTTCGGCGGCCACTAGCTCGGCCAGGCGGGCGATCGCAGCCTGGTTAGACTCGCCGTAGAGCCGCGCTTTTTCGTTGCCGTGCTGGTCGATCAGGTCGGCGTAGATCAGCTGTTGCAGGGCAGAGACCTTGGCAGTGGTGTGGCCCGAGGCCCCTTGCCCAATGCGATCGGCCTCGATGAGGGCCACGGTTTTACCCGCCTGCTTGAGCAGCTTAGCGGTCATTACCCCCGCCAGCCCCGCCCCGATCACCGCTACATCTACGGTTACATCTTGACTCAGGGCCGGGTAGCTCGAGGGCAGGGTCGAATCGATCCAGTAAGAAGTATGCCTTCCGGTGAGAGTCATAGTAAAAAATCAGCATCGACAAAGAACAATACCGATCTTCCTAGACTCTGCGGCTGCGCCCCTCGCTCTTAGGGAGGAATCAGATTACTCCTTTTAGTAGAACCATCTGTCGTCGGAGGTATCACCGCCGTTGCTTGAGGGAGGGCAATCTGGCAGGTGAAAACCTCGGGTAGGGGACACTGCACTGCAATGCCCCTACGTCTATCCTGTTCTTACCCCATGAATGGCGTTGCTGGATAGAGGTATGAATCGAAATTGCAACGTCTCTGTAGGGGCAAACGGCCGTTTGCCCCTACCCAAATTCATGCTTCAATTCAGCAACACCCCATGAATTGTTTGCACTAAGGCAGGCTCGGCCAACAGCTTGGGAGATGGGCCAAAACGAGCCGAGCTAGCCCTGGGCGTCGAGGGGGCGATCGCTGGGGCCAAAGTAGTGGGGTACAAAGCTGCCGTGGAGCCCGTAGGGCACATGGTGGGGCAGCTTCAGCCGGGCCACGGGGCCAGCGGTAATATCTCTGCCGTCTAAAACCACCAGGTCAGAACAGCGCCGCTCGGCGTTGTACATCAACACCAGCACCCAGCCATCGTCGTCCCCCTGGCCCTGGGGTCGAGGCACAAACAGCGGCTCGCCCATGAAGCCGCGCGGGGCTGCGCTCCACACCTGGGTCTCCCCCGTGTGGGTGTCGAGCTTGAGCAACGCTTGTAGGGGCGCATTGCCCTCGGCGGCGTGGGCCGCCCCTATATATAGATGTCGGTAGGGCCGCCCGACCCGCTCGGGATGCAGGGTGGGAAACTCCACGCAGCGGGTGATCAGCTTTGTCACCGCCGTCTTCCCGGCGGCCAAATCGACGGTAAAGCGCCACAGCTCCCCGGCGGGCACCCGCTCAAAGTCCACCGCGCGAAAATCGCTGGCCCCCTCCAGGGAAGGAAACCTGTCGTAACAAACAGAGTCGATCACAATCTCGCCGTCTTGCTCAAAGGCATTGGCGTGGTGAAACACAAAGCAGGGGTCGGTCTCGATCACCTGCATGGGGTCGCCGTTGCGGGGAATAATCAGCAGCTTAGTGGGCTGCTTGGGGTCGTAGCTGATGCATTCTGCTGCCCCCTTCAGCCCCAGCAGAAAGGGCAGTGGCCCAAAGCTCACCGGGTTTTGAAAGAAAATCGCGTAGTGGGGAGTGAGGGCAAAGTCGTGGATGAAGGCAAAGCCAGGCAGGGTGTGGCTGTGCTGGCTGATGGCGCGGCCTTCGGCGTCGAGTTCGTAGAGAGAAATGGTGCTCGACAGCCCGGTTTTAAGCGAGAAACCCACCAGCCGCTCGTCGCCGTGGTGGCCAGGGTCAAGTTTGGGGTGGGCCGTGAAGGAGCCGCCGGGGCCAATCAGTCCATTTAAATAGTCGAGGCCCAGGGTCTCCAGGGTGGTTGGATCGAGGCGATGGGGCTCAGCCGCCTCCCAGAGAGCCAGCAGCTTGTCGGCCCAGTAGACAATGTGGGTGTTGGCAATATTTTTAAGCTTGAGGTCAAAGGCGTTGGCCAGGGGGCCGCCAGGCTTTTGGGTGCCAAACACGCCGCGAAACAGCGGCTTCTGGGCCTGCTGCTCGGCCAGGTAGGCCGCCGTGCGCACGAAGCGATTGCGAAAGTAGGCCTGCCCCCCCTGGATAGCAATGCTGCTGATCATGCCGTCGCCATCGAAGGGATGTTTGACCGGGTGGCCGTGAATCTCCAGCAGGCCGGGGCCGTTGCGAAACAGGGTGCCCTCTAGCTCCGGCGGAATCGTGCCTTCGATGTCGGTGATCCAGTAGCTGTGCTCGTCGGGCTGGGAGCGGTAGCCGCTGCTCCAGTCTTCGACGGAGTAGGCGGCAGTGGTGGAGCCCGCCTCGGGGGTAGTCAGAGTCGGGGCGTTGAGGATGGGGTAGGTGGTCATCTCAGTGGGGTAGTAACGGTGTGTATGAGGGCAAACGGGCAGAGCTGACCTGACGGTCTTGCTTAGCTGCAACAGAGAACCCGAAGGTGCCTCCGCGCAGCGATGCGCTATGCCTGGAAAATCAGTCGTGCTGCGCGAAGCGTTCTGCGCCAGCATCGCCCACGGCTACGGGTTGTTCGGTTCCATGGGGTGAGAATAAACTGGCTGAAACCATGGGTGCATCTACCGGGGGCAGGCTTTCGGTGTGGCCTTCGCCGCTTTCGCCGACTCCCTGGGATGAGGAGTTGGGCAACAAAAACAGCAGGGGCAGGGGCAGCAGGGTGGTGAGATTGGTAATCAGCACCAGTTCCCACAGGTGGTCGAAGTTGGTTTCGGTGACGCCAAGCCAGTGGGTGAGCACAGCCCCCAGTTCGTGGGAGAGCAGCCCCGCCAGGTTTACCACCGACATCAGCAGGGCAAACAGGGTGGCTTCTACGCCGGGAGGGCAGAGACGGGCCGACAGCACCAGCACGGGCATAAAGGCGATTTCGCCCATGACCGTGAGCACCAGGCTGTCGCCCAGGCTAAACCACTCGTCGCCAATGCCCAGGCTGCGGTTGACGTGGGTGACCAGCAGCAGCATACTCATGCCCAAGACGCTCGATAGCACCGTAGACCAGGCAAAAATAGTGCGAAAGGGCACCGTGCGCAAAAACCGCTGAAACACCCAGATGCCCAGCAGGGCCGCCAGACTGGTGACCAACCGCACCCGACCCAAAAACTCGGGCTGAAAGCCCAGATCGTTGGTGGTAAAGAAAAAGAAGGCGGCGTCGGCGGTGGGGGTGGCCTGCCACAGAAAGAGAAACAGGGCGGGCATCCAGATGGCGCGCTGGCGCACCGCCTGCCAGAGCTGTTTGATCTGGTTGTTGACGATCGCCCAGCTGGGAGAATCTACGGGATCCTCGATGATCAGCACCGCAACCAGCGACACAATTAGCGGGAAAGTGGCGGTGATGCCGAACACGGCGCGGGTGCTGATGTGCTGAAGCAGCGCCCCGCCCAGGTAGGCGGTGAGCACGCCCCCCACCGCCGAGGTACCCCAGGCCAGCGATTGCAGAGTCCCGGCCTTGCCCAGCGATTCGCCCCGCGCCCGCTCGACCACAAGAGAGTCGACAATTACGTCGCCAATGGCAACGGAGAGGGAACTGAGGGTGATGGCGGCGATCGCCGCCCAGCCCGTCTGCACGACCGTTGCCAGCGCCAGCCAGGCCCCCGCCCCCAGCAGCCCCGACAATATCAGGTAGGGCCGCCGCCGATAGCCAGCGATCGGCAGCCCGTCCGACAGCAGGCCAAAGACCGGCTTGATTGTCCAGGGCAGGGTGGCGATACCCGAGAGCGCGGCCACCTCTGCCGGGGTCAGACCCAGATCATCCTTGAGGAAAAAGCTCACCGCTAGCCGGGCCAGGCCCAGAATGCCCTGGACAAAGTACACCAGCAAAATGGCTGCGAGTTCTGAGGTCAGCGGCTGGCCGAGGAGGATGCGAGTCTCCACAAAGCCTTTGATGCCGCCGGTTGAGGGGGAAGAAGCCGCCATGAATAAATCAGTCTTGCTAAACAATCGAGCTGAAATCGACTTAGGGGTTTATTAAGAAATATCAACAGTTCTTCCCATGATAACCCTCTGGCTGCGGGTAGGTAGGGTGGTGGCTGAGCCCCAGCGGTCTGGCGAGGAGAGGCAAAGCTTTTTGACTCGGTAAAATCGTCGATATTTTGCTATATCAGGGGATATAGAGGCCTTTTTTGGCCTTAGCTGTCGCTGGCCGCTGACCATTGACTCCCCCGGCGAATGCTGCAATAGTTGAGCGTAATTCTCGGGTACGCACTAAATCTGGGTTAATTCACGGGTTTTGCGAGACAGCATACTCCTGTTTTGCCTGCGAACTTGGTATATTTGCCTAGCCTCCAGTTCTTTGCTTCCCCCGTCAGACGATGCAGTATTCAGTCAAGCTTCTCGTTGCCGCACTGTTTGCCCTCACCCCAGCGGCTCATCCTGGGCTGAGGGAGCTTGCCCTGGCCCAGGTGACCCCCGCCTTTTCACTGCCTGAGACCGTGCCCTCGGGCACCACCCTCTCGATTCAGAGTTCCCCCAATTTGGGCTACGCTGCTGAGGCCCTAAGGCAGGAATTTGAGGCGGCCTACGACGGTACCGAAGTGGGGGTAGAGGTGACCAGCAGCGATGAGGCGATCGCGGCCCTCATTGACGGCAATATCGATCTGGCGGCGATCGGGCGACCCCTGACCGAGGCAGAACAGGGGCAAAACCTCAGCACGGTCGCCCTGGAGCGGGCCAAAATTGCCATCATTATTGGCCCCGACAACCCCTTTGACGGCAACCTCACCTTTGAGCAGTTCGCCGGTATGTTTCGCGGCGAGATTACCGACTGGTCAGAGGTGGGCGGGCAGCCTGGCCCGATTCGCTTTGTCGATCGCCCCGAAGACAGCGACACCCGCCGTTCGCTCAGCCAGTACGAGGTTTTTCGCAGCGCTCCCTTCGAGGCCGGGCCCACCACCGATACGGTGGCCGAGGACGATACGGCGGCGGTGATTCAGGCCCTAAACGATGACGGCATTAGCTATGCGATCGCCCCCCATGTCATTGACCAGCCATCGGTCACCATCGTGCCGATGCACCAGACCCTCCCCGACGATCCCCGCTATCCTTACTCCCAGCCCCGCTACTTTGTCTATAGCGGTGAGCCTAGCCCTGCGGTGGCGGCCTTTCTGGGCTATGCGGCTTCCCCTGCCGGTCTGGACGCCCTGACAGCGGCCCAGGTGGCCGAAGTGGGAGCCGTCACCGCCGGGGTAACGGCTCCCCTAGACCCTGCCGTAGAGGAAACGCCCGCGGCAGACCCAGCCGACGCCGACCCTGGGGCCGCGACCCCAGCCCCGACCGAAACCGCTCCGGGTGTGGCCGACAATGACGGTGGGTTTGCCTGGTGGTGGCTGCTCTTGCCCCTGGCTGCCCTGGGCGGGTTGGCCTGGTTGCTAGGCCGCAGCCGAGGCGGTATGGCCCCCAATCCCGATACCTCTGTTGTGACGCCCACCACCGCCGCGCCACCCATTCCCCCGCCCACCGCCGAACATCCCGTTCCCCCGGTGGTGGAGCCCCCGGTGGCCCCTCCCCCGGTAGCGCCGCCGCCGGAGCCTGCGGTAGCCGCTGTGCCCGAACCGCCGGAGCCCGTAGTAGCCGCTGTGCCCGAACCGCCGGAGCCTGTAGTAGCCCCTGTGCCCGAACCACCGGAGCCTGTAGTAGCCGCTGTAGTGCCCGAGCCACCAGCCCCTGTAGCGCCCGAGCCGCCAGCGCCTGAGCCGGTGGTGATCGCTCCCGAACCCGAGGTGATTCCCGAACCCGAGGTGATTACTGTAGAAGAGGTACCCCCACCGGTCGAACCCGCAGTAGAAACTCCATCGGTGCCCCCGGTGGTGCCGGTGGCGCTGGGGGTCGCGGGGCTGGCGGCGGGGGCGGCGGCTTCTCTGGCGTCCACCGAAGACCAGTCTGCAGTAGAAGCCAGCAAGTTTAATGTGGTCGGTCGTCCGGCTGAAGGTGATTTTGATCTATCGACCATTGACGACGGTCTGCCGCCCCTGCCCGATGGCTACGGCGAAAGCCGCATTGTGCTGATGCCCCGCGATCCTCAGTGGGCCTACGCCTACTGGGATACCCCCCACACCCACAAAGAAGAGCTGCGTCGCCAGGGAGGAGAGCACCTGGCCCTGCGCCTCTACGATGTCACCGGCATTAACTTAGACCACCAGGCACCCCACAGCCTGCAACAGGTGGGCTGCGACGAGCTGGCCCGCGAGTGGTACATGCAGATTCCGGTGAGCGATCGCGACTACCAGGCCGAAATTGGCTACCTGACCGGCGACGGTCGCTGGCTGGTGCTGGCCCGCTCCAACACCATTCGCATTCCTCCCGTCTACCCCTCCGACTGGACTGAAGAGCATTTTCTCACCGTCACCTGGGACGAAAACCTGCGCGGCAAGACCATCATGACCCTGGTGGCTCCTCGCCTCCAGGGAACCGATGCGGGGCTGCACGAACAGCTCTATGCCCTGGCCCAGGGGGGCGAAGCTCTGCGGGTCGATGGTTCTCTGTTTGGCTCCATGCAGCACGTGGCCGGGTCAATGGCCCCGCCGGTCAGCTCCTTTATCTTCCCCTCGGGGGTTGGGCTGGGGGCAGCGTCACCTGGTTTGACTATGTCGGGGGTGTCGGGCTTCACCCTCTCCGGCTTCCCTGGGGCGATGGCAGAATTTCCCGGCCTGACGATGTCGGGTATAGGCAGTCTCACCATGTCGGGGATTGCCGGTCTGACCATGTCGGGGGCAGGTTTTTCGGCCTCCATGCCGCCCGTGCGGCCCCGCAAGTTTTGGCTGGTAGCCGACGCCGAGCTGATTGTCTACGGCGCAACCGAACCCGATGCCACCGTAACCGTGGGGGGAATCCCCATTCAGCTCAGCGAAGACGGCACCTTCCGGTTCCAGACCTCCTTCCAGGATGGCACCATTGAGTACCCAATCATGGCGGTGGCGGCGGATGGCGAGCAAAACCGCAACATTCACATGACCTTTGAGCGCCAAACCCCCGAGCGCCGCACCAACACCAAAGACGAAGCCCAGGAGGAATGGCCGAGCGCGTAAAGTCTGTTGCTCTTTGGTCTGCGATTTCTCTAGCTATGCTCTGATAGGTGCGATCGCCCCTGTCCTCGGCCTGAGCCCCTGGCTCAACTGGCAAGGCGACGGCAAAATCGTTTTGTGCCTTGCCCTCAACGAAACGTCTACCCGAAGGGTGATTTGTATTCACCCCAGAGCCGGGTTGAATGGATGTACCGTGTATGCATACGGCTCCATTTCTTCATGAACGAGACGCGAGCGGGAAGTTTGTGAACAGCTGGGATCAAGAGGCTAAACAGCGAGTCAGTCTGTCGTTGACCGACACCGCTTGGCGATTGCTCGATCAAGCCGCGCAGCACAGAGGTACGTCGCGCTCTGAGGTAATCGAGCAGTTTGCCCGCAGCTTAGAGCAACGGCATGCGGCTAGCCCCCAGGGAGACAACGCCCAGATTGGGCGGCTGCAAAACCAGCTGCGGTTGCTACAGCAGCAGAATCAGGCATTAGAAGCGCAGTTGGCCGATACCCCAAAGCTAACCGACCGGGCGGCAGAGACCAGGGTGGTCGCTATTTTAGAAAGCATCACCGATGCGTTTGTGGCCTTTGACCGCGATTGGCGCTACACCTACGTCAACCGGGCCGCTGCTCAAATTTTGCACAAAACCCCTGGGGAGCTGATCGGCAAACAGGTTTGGACGGAGGTGTTTCCTCAGTTAGTCGGTGGAATAGCCTATGAGGCCATGCACCGGGCGATCGCTGAGCAAATTCCGGTGGCTTGGGAAGAATTGGGTGAACCCCTGCAACGCTGCCTGGAGGTACAGGCCTATCCCTCAGCGGAGGGACTCGCGGTTTATTTTCGAGATGTGACTGACCGCAAGCAGGCCGAGGCCGAACGAGAGCAGCTGCTGCACGAGCTAGAGACAGAGCGGGCTCAATTTGAAGCGGTGCTCCGCCAGATGCCAGCGGGCGTGCTGATCGCCGAGGCCGCGTCTAATAAATTGGTGCTGGCCAATGAGCAGGCAAAGCAAATTGTGGGCTATAGCTTTGAGCAGTCCCACGAACTGGAGTACTATGCTCCGATCACACCCTTTGAGGCGTTTCGCCCCAACGGACAGCGCTATGAGCTGCACGAGTATCCGCTGCCGCGATCGCTGAGAGCAGGGGAAGTCGTTGCCCATGAAGTCATGGAGCTACGCTACGAAGATGGTAAGTGCACCACTATTGCCGTCAGTTCGGCCCCAATTTTGGATCGTCAGGGACAAATATTGGCGGCGGCGGTGGTGCTGCAAGACATTACTGAGCGCCAGCACACCGAAAGACTGCTCAAGCAGCAGGCGGAAGATCTGGAGAACCAGCAGAAGTGGCTAGAAACTGTCCTCAATTTGATGCCGACGCCCACCGTATTTATTGAACCCGGAACCGCAGAGGTCACGTTTTCTAACCGGATTGCCGATGAGCTGGCCGGGGGTGACTTACCCAAGCACAAATCTCTAGAGGAGTACGCCGACGCCTACTACTGCACCGATGCCCAGGGCGATCGCATTGCCGCCGACCAGATGCCCGCCGTGCTGATCGCCCGAGGGGAGCACCTGCGAAACTATGAGATGAACTGGCATACCCCCGGCGGCGTGCGGGCCACCCTGTGCTGGGGAGAACTGTTGCCCGCCATGCATGGCCATCCGGCGATCGGTATCGGCATGTTTCAGGATGTCACCCGGCTCAAGCAGATTGAGTCCAACCTGCGCCAGGCCGAAGAACGCCTACAGCTGGCCCTCTCGTCGGCCCAAATGGTCGCCTGGGACGTAGACCTAGCCACCCAGCAGGTGGTGTGTTCTCCCAACGCCAGGGAGATCTGGGGTATGGAGGTAGGCACCGTCGAGGCATTTCGGGCCTTGATTCATCCCGACGATCGTCCCCTGCTCAGGCAGGCAACCGCTGAGGCCGTGGGGGGCGATCAGTCCTTTTCCCAGGAGTATCGGGTGGTCACCGCCGATGGTGAGGTGCGCTGGCTCAAGAGCCAGGGACAGATCTATCTCAATGAAGCTGGGCAAGCCGTGCGGATGGCCGGAGTGTCCATTGACGTTAGCGATCGCAAGCAGATCGAAGCCAATCGCGAAGACCTACTGGCCGAACTCCAGCGCAAAGAGCGGCAGCAGCAGTTTTTGATTGAGCTCAATGACGCCGCCCGCACCCTGCAAGACTCAGGGGAAATTATCTGGCAGGTGGTCAGCGCCACGGGGCAACACTTCCACGTCTCGCGCTGCGCCTACGGTGAAATCGATGCCGCCCAGGAACATGTGATCGTCGATCGCGACTACTGCGACGGCGTCATCAGCGTTGTCGGTCATCACCCGATGGATTCCTTTTGGACGGCCCTCATCGCTGAGCTAAAGCAGGGCAAAACCGTAGTGGTGGAGGATGTCGAACGCGATCCGCGCACCGCTGGCCCCGGTGTCGAGGCCTTTGCCGCCATCGAAACTCGATCGCTGCTCTGCGTGCCGTTGGTCAAGCGAGGGCGATTCGTCGCCCTGCTGGTGCTCCACCACGCCACCCCCCGCGCCTGGACTACAGACAACGTGGCCCTGATGGAGCGCATCGCCGAAAAAACTTGGCTGGCCGTGGAGCGATCGCGGGCCGAGGCGGACCTGCGCGAAAGCGAAGCTCGCCTCCAGCTCGCCCTCACCATTGGCCGCATGGGCACCTGGGAATGGAATATTCAGACCGCAACCATCCGCTGGTCGGAGGGGCACTACACCATCCTAGGCTATCAGCCCGGCGAGTGCGAACCGAGCTCTGAGGCATGGGCCAGCCGCGTCCACCCCGACGACCTGCCCGCCGCCAAGGCCGTCTTCCAGCAGGCGCTGCAAAACCGCACCGACTACTACCACGAGTACCGCCTGCTCTGGCCCGACGGCTCCCTGCGCTGGATTGAGGACAGGGGGCAGTTTTCCTACGATGTCCAGGGCCAGCCCAAGCAGTCCATTGGCGCGTTGATCGACATTACCGATCGCAAGCTCGCGGAGCAGGAGCGAGAACAATTGCTAGGGCGAGAACGCGTGGCTCGCGCCCAGGCCGAAGCGGCCCAGCAGCAGCTGGCCACCCTGGTTGACACCTCCCCCATTGGGCTGGCGCTGTTGGACGGTGAGCAACGATTTGTCGCCATCAACGAAGCCCTAGCTGAGATCAATGGCTTGCCCCGTGACTATCACCTGGGTAAGTCGGTAACCGAGCTGTTTGGCCACAGCGATCCGGCCATTGTCGAGGTCATTCGCCAGATCTATGCCACGGGGGAGCCGTTTATCTCGCCAAACCTGCCCATCAATGCCCCTGGCCATAGCGATCGCCGCCCCGGCTACTACAACGTCTACTATCTGCCCACGGTGGACGAACAGCATCGGGTGGAACGGCTGTTGGCCTACGTGGTCGATGTCACCGAGCGGGTTAAGCTCGAGCACGCCCAGCAATACCTGGCGGATGCCAGCGCCGTGCTGGCCTCGTCCCTCGACTACCAAACCACCCTAGAGCAGGTGGCCCAGCTCACCGTGCCGAAACTGGCCGACTGGTGCACTGTCCACATTGTGGAAGAGGGCGGTGCCGTTGATCAGATTGCCGTGGCCCACGTTGACCCGGCTAAGCTGGCATGGGCCTACCAGATCCGCGATCGATATCCCTTAGATACCGAGTCAGAGCGCGGTGCGGCCTTGAGCCTGCGTACCGGCCAACCTGACCTGATCGCTGATATTTCCGATGAGATGTTGGTGCACGCCGCCAAGGATGCTGAACATTTAGAAATTTTGCGGCAGGTGGGCTTTAGCTCAGTAATGACGGTGCCGCTGCACAACCAAGACCGGGTAATGGGGGTGATCTCGTTTATCTCGGCGGAGTCGGGCCGTCGCTACACGGCGACCGATTTGCAGCTGGCCGAAGAACTGGCTCACCGGGCATCCCTGGCAATCGAAAATGCTCAGCTCTACCAGTCTGCCCAGCGCGATCGCGCCAAAGCCGAAGCCGCCAACCGCATTAAAGATGAGTTTCTGGCGGTGCTGTCTCACGAATTGCGATCGCCCCTCAATCCCATCCTGGGCTGGGCCAGAATGTTGCGCAGCAGGCCGCTGGATGCCGCCAAAACCGACCAGGCACTAGAAACTATTGAGCGCAATGCCAAACTCCAGGCTCAGCTGATCGAAGACCTGCTCGATGTCTCCCGCATACTTCAGGGCAAGCTGACCCTCACCGTGGCCCCGGTCAACCTGGTCGCCACCATAGAAGCGGCGGCTGAAACCGTGCGGCTGGCAGCGGAGGCCAAGCGGATTCACATTCAAACCACGCTGACGGCGATCGCAGGCCAGGTGCTAGGCGATACCAACCGGCTCCAGCAGGTGATCTGGAACCTGCTCTCCAATGCGGTCAAATTCACCCCGGCGGGAGGCCAGGTCGCCATCACCCTAGAGCAAGTGGATAGCTATGCCCAAATTCAGGTGCGCGACACCGGCAAAGGCATTCATCCCGACTTTTTGCCCCACGTATTTGACTACTTTCGCCAAGAAGACGGCACCACCACCCGGCAGTTTGGCGGTCTGGGGCTAGGTCTGGCGATCGTGCGTCAGCTTACCGAACTGCACGGCGGGGATGTGGCCGCAGCCAGCCCAGGTGCAGACCTCGGCGCTACGTTTACGGTGCGGCTACCCCTCACCGCCAGACAGCACGATCAGCCCTCGCCCGCCGCCCCCCTAGACAAAGCGACCGACCTAACCGGGCTACAGATTTTGGTCGTTGACGACGAGGCCGACATGCGAGAGCTGGCGTCCTTTATTCTCACCCAGGCGGGGGCGCAGGTGGCAACGGCAGCCTCAGCCATTCAGGCCCTCAGTCAGCTCAATCAGTCGGTGCCCGACCTGCTGCTGTGCGATATCGGCATGCCCGAGATGAATGGCTATGCGCTAATTCAGCAGATTCGCCAAAGACGCCGCGATCAGGGAGGCAATCTGCCCGCGATCGCCCTCACCGCCTATGCCGGGGAGATCAATCAGCAGCAGGCCCTCGCCGCTGGCTTTCAGCGGCATCTGGCCAAACCCATCGAACCAGACCTGCTGGTGAAAGCGATCGCCACCCTGGTCAAACCCCCCTCGCAAGCCTAGGATGCGCCCCCAGTGAATGTTTCTAGGGCAATTGTCCTAACCAGACTGGCTACAGCTATAGTACTCGTCCTGAGGCGCGGCGCGGCAGATATTCACCCATGCCCGATCGCCCCAGCCACTCATCCCCATCCACAATGCACTGGCCGCGCAAAAAGACCTTCTTCACCTTGCCCGTCACCTCGCGCCCCTCAAACAGTGAATAGTTGTAGGTTGGGTTGAACGCAGTGAAAACCCAACTTCGTTAGGGATCTGTTGGGTTTTGCCGAGCCTCAACACCAACCTACAAATTAGACTGGCCGCTTTGTGGCGCTATGCCATCAGCAGTGTTTTGGTCAAAATTACCATCCACTGGTTGGGTTTTTCGGTGGGCATGGGCTCGCTCCAGTCGTTGGGGTCGGCATAGCCGAGGGCGTGGAGGATTTTGATGGTGCGGTCTATGGCGGCCAGGCTGCCGTAGAGCATGTGGCGCACTTTTTCGGGGTTGAGGGGCTGGCTGCCTTTGTTGTTTGCTCCAGATGGTGGCAGCGGTAGGGAGTGGGCCTCTTGGTTGTCTGAGTTGTCGTTAGCATCGGGCTCTTGATAGTCAAACATCGGTTCTGTCTCTTTGTAGTGGGTACGGAAGAAACAGAACGCGAAAACCCCAGCCGCCCGCAGTGCAAGTGCAAACTGGGGGGGCTAGGGTACCATGAGCCTAGCCTCGCAATCTGCTGTCGAGATTTGCGGGGTTAGCTGTCGGTTGGTGTTGGTAGCACCTTCCGGCAGCGCTAAGATTTTCGAGTTCTGTGCTGAACACCGCTCTGCTCGAACGGCTTAACGTAAAAGAGTACTGTTACAAAAGCTCCCCGTCAACCGTATGGAGCCACTAGGACATAGCCGCCTGACTAACCATGCAGGTCAATTTCAAAGTAGTTGTGAGCCAAAATGTTTTGCCCGTCTCTCATAAAGGAATCGCTTTGCCCAGGACGCGATCGCGGAGTTTGGGTTGCAGTCCTGATCACCCCATGCCTTGACTCAACTTGGGTTGAGCGGGTGCCTTCGGCGTTGCCATCTCGCAGCGAATCACCCTATCAAAACCCAAGCCAACAACCCATCCGCTTCATCCGTTCTCCTCTACTGCCTCACTCGCTGCCCCATCGTTTCCAATTCCCGCCTTCTTCCTCAACGACTCCAATACCTCTGGTGTAAAGGGATTCTGTCCCAATCGCAGCACTTCTAGCCATTCTCGTCGTTGCTGTGTATCATCTGTATAACCTAAAGCTCTATACACGCTTCCATACACTCTGTTATCGCCTATTTTCTCCAATACTGATTCAAAATCATCAATTGCCCCTTGTAAATCTCCTGTCAAAGCTCTCACCAGTCCTCGTGTATCACGGTAAATTGGCCCATCAGGCTCCGCATTCACAGCTTTTTCACTTGCAAATAGAATTTCTGCGGCTTGATTGTGCAGACTACCAAACCAACAGAGTAAATCCCAAATCCAGACAGCAATTTCTAAGCCAGTGTCGATGATTTGAGCGTCCTGGTAAGCCTGAATTGCCTCTAACACGTTACCCTGCCTCGCCCCATCCATCCCCTGACTCAAAACCACCGCCGCCTTGAACCGAGGAGTTTGAGCTAACGATTCGGGCACGTTGAGCGCTGCATGTAGCCCCTGGGCACCGGCCCAATGGGTTGCCCTATCCCACCGAATTTCATTCAAGTTGGCGCTGCTGAGGTTGGCGCTGCTGAGGTTGGCGCTGCTGAGGTTGGCGCTGCTGAGGTCGGTGCTGAGGAGGTTGGCGTTGCTGAGGTCGGTGCTGAGGAGGTTGGCGTTGCTGAGGTCGGCGCTGCTGAGGTCGGCGCTGCTGAGGTTAGCACTGCTAAGGTTGGCACTGCTAAGGTTGGCGACACGGAGGTTGGCGCTGCTGAGGTTAGCACTGCTAAGGTTAGCACTGCTAAGGTTGGTGACGCGGAGGTCGGCGTTGCTGAGGTTGGCGCTGCTGAGGTCGGCGCTGACGAGGTTGGCGTTGAAGAGGTCGGCGCTGAGGAGGTTGGCGCTGCTGAGGTTGGCGCTGCTGAGGTCGGCGCTGAGGAGGTCGGCGCTGCTGAGGTCGGCGCTGAGGAGGTCGGCGCTGCTGAGAAATTTGCCCACGCTTTGTTTAAAGGTGCCCAGTTGCAAACAATCGCTGTAATGAATCATGCGGAGCAAGCGCTTATCGTCATGACCGTCCGTATCCGGTTGACCGCAGGAGTAGAAATGGATAGCCGCTTTTAGCGCCTCCACCGACTGAGCATGGCGATGAATTTCCAGCAGCAAAATCAGCACATTCAACCCCGTAGAAATGTCTACCTGGCGCTGTCCGATAGTTGGCTGATACTTTTGCAGTTGGCGAGCTTTGCGTTGGGGCAGCGTTTCTTCAGTCGCATCGATAAACCTGCCATCGCCCCAGTCCAGATAAAAACCCTCCAGCCGTTTGAACAGTTCCCCCCAATCCAGCTTGGCTTTTTTCAGCAAGCCGATCAGGTATTCCACAATCTCTGAGGTCAAAGCTCCAAAACCAAACAGATCGTAGATTTCCCAAAGCAGCGTCTGCTCAGAAACGAGATAGCGCTTAGCCCGACCATCCTCTCTTTTGGTCCAGCGCACTAGCGATTCAGCCATCCGCTCGGCACACAAAAACTCTCCAAAACTCTTATGAAAAAACTCGATCTGGTTCTCGCTGCCCTCCGTCGATTTGAGATAAAACGCCGCCAGGGCATTCTTGAGGGGGTTTTGCTCGGCGTTTTGCTTTGCTTGGGCCAATAGTTGTTTTGCGCCCTCATCTTCTTTCAGCCGTTCTTCAATCAGGGCAATGGCGGCAGACTCGCCCCCCGACTGCACCACACACAACCCCGCCTCCGCCAAAATGCTGCGTAGGTCTTCGGGGTCAAGTCCGGTAATTTTAGGGTTAAGATCAGCCCCGTTTTCACTGCGCTGCCGAGTCAACACCCACTCTAGTGCCGCCTCATAAATTTGAATCCGCACGGCAACCGGGTCATCGCCAGTGAGCTGAGGTTCCTGGAGTTTGCCATCGCGGTGCAGCGCCGCCAGCAGGTAAAGCAGCAGGGGTTCCCTTGCCAGGGTTTTGACCTGCTCTGGGCACTGCTGGTTCTGCAAAAATGCCTGAAACTGCTGCGTTTTCTCGCTGCCCGCCAGCTTTTCCCACTTCAGCAACCACTGCTGCTGAATCTCCGCTGCCATCGGCGCAATCTCGACCCGCTCCAGATTCAGGGGCATCAGCCGTTCCACGCCATACAGCGCCAGGGGTCTGCCGGTAATCACCACCCGATGTCCCCGTTCACTAATCTCAGCACAGCGTTTTTGAAACAAACCCACCTGTTCTAAAAATTGCTGGAGTCCTCCCGTGGTGCCCCGTTCCAGCAGTAGTTCATCAAAGCCATCCAAAAATAACAGAAAGCGCGTGTTGCGATCGGTCAACCAGCCCGCATCTTTAGTAAAGTCCGTGGCAATAGCATCCTCCAGGGTTTTGTCAAAATCCTGAGCGAAATTTTGGACATCGCGCAACCGAATCAACAGGGGAATCCAGATCGGCGACCACTCGCGCCGCACCTTATCAGCAAACATCCGACAAAACACGCTCTTGCCCCGTCCAGGACCACCCTGAATAAACAGCACCTGCCCCTGTTTCTGGGCATCCTGCAACAGCGTTTCTGCCCATGTTTCAATGTTTTGGGGGGTAGCTTCGTTGTCTATCTTGCCTTCCTTGTCAACGGGTTGCACTTGCAGTGGCACATACAAATCCGCAAAGGTGAACGGCTCGTCAAACACCGTCTCTTGGGGTTTGCGGGCAATTACCTCCTCCAGGTAGCGATCCACACTGGCATAGCGTTCCTGGTCTTGAAACCAACCCTCCCCATAGACCGCCGCCAGCCGCTTCACTTGGTCGCGCACCTCCGCCACAATCTCCTTCAGGTAGCGGTGGGTGCTGCGGGCAATTCGTTCCGTGGTGCGATCGCTCTCTTCCGGCGACAACCCCGCCTCCTGCAACCGCTGGCTCAGCAGCCCATTAAAAATCCGCGCCAGTTGCGACTCATGGAAACAAATCAGCGTCTTTCGGGCTTCCTGCTCGGTTAGCTCCACCTCCTTGCCGTCTAGCTCCAGCTTTTTGCCCACCTGTTGAATCTGGTTTGTCAACGCTTCCGATGCAGGTTGGTCAGACAACCGCTGCACCAGCTCTGGATGCTGCTCTAGAAAAACCTGAACACTTTTTAGGTAGGCAGCCTGGGCGGCGATCGCCACCCCCACCTCCAACGTCGGCTCCTGCCGCGTTGCCTCCACAATGTATTTCAGCAACCCCGTCGCCAATGGCACAAACGGCAAAGCCGCCGTCGCTACCTGCCCCAAGGGTGAACTCAACACATCCAGCAACGATGAAAAATGGGTGACCAGGGGTGCCAGCTCTTGAGCGCTCTTGTTCTCCTGAATCGCTTTGGCCAGATCGGCGATCGTCTTCAGGCTATCCACACTTCCCTTAACCGTACCCTCCCAGGAAATCGGCGTATTCAAAACTCGCCAGACATCGCGCCAGAGTTGTTTCACCATTGATTTATTTTGGAGCAGCAATTTAGGGATAGTGTAGCCGATCTGGATTAGTGTCTCTAGCCGCTCTAGCCGCCAGCTAACAAGTCGTTGGAGCGGCGGTTTGAAGGTTTTTTGCTTCGTTCCAGTCTTCTCGTCGCGGCTCAACTTAGTCGTCATCGCGATCGCTACCAAAGCCCCATAGATGCCACATTCTAATGGGTACATAAAGATGTCTCGTCATCGATCGCCGTAGGACCAAGACCAAGAAGCCCTGAGGCAGACCAACAGGGTCGCCAAAAACCTTAATTCTATTCAGAGCACCATCGATTCCCCTTTGCACTGCGTCAACGGAGAAAAATATAGAATCGACAGTGCTTTAAACAGAATCGACAGAGAAAAATATAGAATCGACGGTGCTCTAAACAGAATCGATGGAGAAAAATATAGAATCGACAGTGCTTTAAACAGAATTGACGGAGAAAAATATAGAATCGGCGGTGTTCTGAAGCGAATTCTAAGGGTTTAACCCCAGAAGACTACGCCATTTGGCTTATTGATAGCTTGATACATATCAACTCCCGTATATCTACAGAAGTTGTCAAGAGTTCTTATCGAAGATTAATGGAAAAGTGCATCGCGGGATGCATCATCCCCTACTTAAAAACTTAGAATGAACAATCAAACCGTAACGGCCACACTATCTACTCAAGATGTCTCAGAAATTGTGGCTCAGCTCAAAGCAGCCCGTGAGCAGCTTGACTTTTTGATCGGCTTAACCCCCCAAGAGCGGCGTCAAATACCAAAAATGGGCCTCAAGGCCCAAACATTTACCACTCGCGCTCTAGACATGGCCGCCCAGCACATCGACATGATGCCACGCCATCTCGATGTCGAAGAAGCCCGCCGCGATCTAGCTCTCTTCGAAGCGCTGAACCCCATCTTGCAAGCCGTGAACCACTTCAAAGAGCTGCTAGAAGATACTCAAATGCTCGCCGGTAGCGAAGCCTATGCCGCAGCCCGCCTGGCCTACAACTCCGCCAAAGTGACCGGCAAAAATAGAGGCCTTGATGACGTCATCGAAGATCTCTCGCAGCAGTTTCGCAAATCACGCCGACAAAGCGCGACTGCTCAATTACCCGCTCCCCAGTCGCAGACGGCCTAGCTAACCCTGCATAGCGCTGCACAAGCCCAAAACCATCGCCCCGATCGCTGCCTTATCGGCATCATCGGGGCGATGGTCTTTTTAGTAGTGCAATCGCTGATCGCGAAAGTTGAATTGAGGACTGAAACCTAACACCCTTAAGCTCTAGCCAGCCCTAAGCAATCGTTACTGTTAGGTAACGGATGCAAGCTAAAAAAAAGCCCATATACATCGACTGCCAAGAGTTTATTGGCCACGATACGCAGACTATCTGCGGCGGCGGATAGGCACCGTTAATGGGCTCCATTCTGCTTATGGGGTACCCACAACCCTTACAGTTGCCCAGAAGATCAAGGCCGCTCGATCTCGTTAACAAGGCGCAAAACGCTTGTGTACAAAGGCTCTGCGACCCAAAATCCGGCCTCATTAATCAACGCATCCAATAAAGGTTTTACCTCGGCAATCAAGCCTTGACCTTTTGCTTCGGCTAAGATTCCTAAAAGGCCGGTGTAGCGAAGATTTAGCCTGCTTGCGACTAATCGACCTCGGCGTTCGTCAATCAAAACTTGAGTAGCTTGAACTTCCACTGCTAAGGCAATCGCCTCGGCTTCGCCAATATCAAGTTCGTTGTTCAATGCTTCGACAAGCGTGCGTTGGCGTTAGCCTGTGCGGTAGCACAATCGCTGACAACACGAGTTTGAATCCAATCAAAGGTGCGTACTTCGGTCGCACCTGCAACCGGGAAGTTGGGGTCGGTTAATTCTCGGTAAACGGATTCGGGAATAAAAACCGTTCCGTACAGCTGATGGAGGAGGTGGAGGTGATTGATCGCAGCAAGGTTATTGATGGGTGATGTGTCGCTGACAATAATCACAATCTACCCATCTCTCGCAGAGTTTGAATGTCCTGTTCAAAATCTTCTACATCGTAATGCACTGGAATATGGCGACTGGCAAGCAGGTGTTGAAAGGCGACGCGGTGCATTGCTGCAAATCGACTGGCTTGAGCGAGGGTAAGCTTGTCACGCTGAAAGAGCATGACAGCGATCTCTTGGCACATTTCAGCTTCAGTCATGCGAGTTGCAGTTAAGATCTCGTCAGGGACAACAACGCTCATAGTCCAATTCCTCGCTCACTTTCCCTATTGTAGGTTCCGACCCACGTTAGAGCCCAATCAGTGCCTACAGCACCCGCCCCGATGCCCCGCGCGGCAGGTATTCACCCATGCCCGATCGCCCCAGCCACTCATCCCCATCCACAATGCACTGGCCGCGCAAAAAGACCTTCTTCACCTTGCCCGTCACCTCGCGCCCCTCAAACAGCGAGTAATCCACCAGCGAGTGGTGGGTGCTGGCGCTGAGGGTATGGGTTTCGTTAGGGTCAAACAGCACCAGGTCGGCGTCGCTGCCGACGGCGATCGTGCCCTTGCGGGGAAACAGGCCAAACATCTTGGCCGGGGCGGTGGCAGTGAGCTGCACAAAGCGGTTGAGGTTAATGCGCCCCGCTCTCACCCCGCCGTCGTAGAGCAGCGTCAGCCGCAGTTCTACCCCCGGGGCACCGTTGGGAATGCGGTTGAAGTTATCCCGACCAAACTGCTTTGACTTGAGAATACCCAGTGGGTTTTCGTTCATGCAGAAGGGGCAGTGGTCGGTGGCCACCAGCTGCAAGTCGTCAAACCGGAGCCCGCGCCACAGGGCGTGCTGGCAGTCGTGATCCCGCAGGGGCGGCGTCATCACATACTTAGCCGCTTCAAAGCCGGGGGCGTCGTACTCTGACTCATCGAGAAAGAGGTAGTGGGGGCAGGTTTCAGCAAAGGCGTGGATGCCGCGATCGCGCGCCTCCACCACCGCCTCCAGGGCCTCCTTCGCCGACAGGTGCACAATGTAAACTGGCACCTCCGCCAGCTCCGCAATGCGAATCACCCGGTGGGCCGCCTCCCCCTCCATCAGCCGGGGGCGGGTGAGCTGGTGGTACTTGGGCGACGTGTTGCCCTGCTCCAGCGCTTCTTCGATCAGCGCTTGAATCACCACCCCATTCTCAGCGTGGAGGTTGACCATGCCGCCGTGGTCGCCCGTGCGGCGCATGGTTTTAAAGATAGCGGCATCGTCCACCATCAGCACGCCGGGGTAGGCCATGTAGAGCTTGAAGCTAGACACCCCATCCTGGTTGATCAGGTCGGGCAGCTCCGCCAAAGAGCCGGGGTTGATATCGGTGAGAATGACGTGAAAGGCGTAGTCAACGCAGCACTGGGGCTGGGCGGCAGCCAATCGTCTATCTAAAGCGGCCTTAGGGCTGTCGTTGTGGAACTGCTGGGCAAAGTCAATGATCGTGGTGGTGCCCCCAAAGGCCGCCGAGCGAGTGCCCGTCTCAAAGGTGTCGCAGGTGTAGACATCGTTGCCCATGGGGGTTTCCATGTGCACATGGGCGTCAATGCCGCCGGGCAAGACGAGCAACCCGGCGGCATCGTGGCATTCGGCATTGTCTACCGAGAGCTGGCGGCCAATCGCCTCAATGCGGCCATCTTGAATGAGAATGTCACCCTGGTAGTCGTCTACCGCCGTGACAATGCGACCACCCTGAATCAACACTGATGTCATAGCAAGCCCGCCAAAGCGAAACTGAAGCGAAACGGCTGGCCGATTGGCCGACTGCCCTGTTCCCCTAAGGGGGACGCAGTGCTGCCATGACTATAGTGAGCGACCTAATAGTTGCCCATTAAATAAATGTGCAGTTAGTTGCGATAGTGCAGCTCTTCGAGCCAGGTGCGTAGCTCGTCGGCGGAGGCGTGCTCGATCGCTATCCGGGTAATGGGGTCGTAGGCGTTCCACAGGGTCTGCTCGGGGGACTCACTAACTTTCCACACGCGGGGTTCGGTGGTGGTTTCGAGATGGGCCAGCAGGTTTTGCCAGAAGGCACCGAGTCGTCTAACCGGGCTGCTGCTGCGAGGGTTGTGGATTGGCCAATAGCTGGTATTCATAAGTAAATCTCCTTTGGGATGGCGTCCGGGGTTCGCGCCACAAACTAATCATAAATTTCTGTATCTAAAACTACAAAAACTTTCAGTCATGGTAGATATGAATAACTCTCATGCCCGATCTCTTGCCAGAACGGTGCGCATGCCTTCTATGTAGAATTGTCAAAAGCTGATATTCTCAAAAAACAGTAGCGTATTATACAGATATAAGTAAAACGTTCATCTCCTGCTGACCGATTTACCGGGTGCATTCCCCCTCAGGCACCCCAGCCAGGAGACGGAAGTAGGGACACTCCCGAAGGAACGCGCCTCACTACGCATCGCTTCTAGGAGGCGACATCATGAAACTCACCTATCGCGGCATTAGCTACGACGCTCCATCCCACCCCGCGCCCAAACTGGGCGAAACTATCGATACCGGGCACTATCGCGGTGCTCCCGTTGGGTTTTCTGCCTTGGCCGAGCTGCCCGTTCAGCCCGCTAACGATTTGACCTGGCGCGGCGTGCCTTACCGCACGGGCATTGCGGCTCCTGCTGCCATTGCCCCGGTGGTCATCGCCGCAGAGCTGCCGGCTGTGGCAGCTAGTCTGGCTGCTCCAACGGTGGAGTCTGCCCCAGCGCCCATCAACATCTCTGACCTGGCCCGCAACCTGTTTATTCGTCGTCACCAGCGCAGTCGGCGGCGCGAGCAGGGCATGATGGTACGCCTGGCAGCGGAGGTTGGCCTTCCTGTAGAAGACGCGGCCCACTACGAAAGCCACATTCAAGGCAAAATGCCCCACGATTTCTCCGGCTACGATCGCGGTTCATCAGCCATGAGCTAGCTTCGAGACGATACGGCAGATGGCCCGGCGCTCTGGCACTCCGGGCCATTTTTTTGTGCCATAGCAGGTGAAGTTTAGATTAGGACAGCTTAAAAGGCCACGATTCAAGCCAGGCGAAGCTGGTCTTCATTCTTTGTTCTTTTGTCTTCGTTTTTTTGCAATAGGGCGTAAATCTCCCCCCACTCTCGTTCGCTCAGGGGTTGGGAGACAAGCTGGCAATTAAACCAGTTTTGGGCCGCCTGGGTTAAAAATTCTTCGATTGTGGCGGTTGTCAGTCCTTTGTCTATGGCTTTATGAACCTGGCTCGCTGGTGGTGCTGGCGTTTGAAACACCTGCTGCCACAGATCGGGGTTGGTCGCGAGTCCGATAGATCCGTGCTGGAGCAGGTAGGCACCGCGCCGTAGCTGGGCGCTGCCGATCGCTTTAATGCCCTGAGCATCAACCAGGTCAGCGCTGGTGGCCAGGGCAAAGCAGTTGTGCGAACGGCGATAATCCTGGCTCGGTTGCCCAAATTTTAGGGGCACGCCCAACTCTGCCCAGCCTGCAATTAAGAACTGGCAGAGATATCGATAGGCCTGATCGCGGCTGCCAGCAGTATTGGAAGTGACCAGGGCGTAGGTCAAATCGCCCTGGTGCAGCACCCCGCGCCCGCCGGTCGGCCGCTGCACCAGCTCCACCCGCTGCCCCTGCCAGACCAAACTTTGCCAGTGGTCTGGCATCTGCCGCCGCTGGCTGGCCCCTAGGGAAATTGCTGCCGGATGCCAGGTGTAGAAACGTAAAGTTGGCGGGTGCCCATGGTGCTGATGCTGGTCGAGCAGCCAGGCGTCGATCGCCATCTGCACCGCACCGGGGGCCTCCAGCAGCGGAATCAGCCGCCAAGCCCGGCTCACGGCGCTTCCCCGGCGTGGTAGGAGCTGCGCACCAGGGGGCCAGAGCGTACGTGCTCAAAGCCCAGTTCCTGGGCGATTTCTCCCAGCCGCTGAAATTCTGCCGGAGTCCAGTAGCGATCGACCGGGCGGTGATCGAGGGAGGGGCGCATATACTGGCCGATGGTGAGGCGATCGCACTCCACCCGCCGCAGATCTTGCATGGCCTCAATCAGTTCAGCCTCGGTTTCGCCGTGGCCCACCATCAGCCCCGACTTGGTGGGGATGGTGGGGGCAAATTCTTTAACTAGCGATAGGACGCGCAAGGAGCGATCGTACTTGGCCCCGCGTCGCACCGGGTCTTGCAGACGGCGCACGGTTTCGAGGTTGTGGTTGTAGCAGGCGGGTTTGGCGGTCACGACGGTACGGATGCGATCGGCCTGGCTCGCATTCCGCCCGGTGCCACCCCAAAAGTCTGGCGTCAACACTTCGATCTCAGTTCCCGGATTCTCCTGGCGAATTCTATCCATCACGGTGACGAACCAGCCCGCGCCGTGATCGGGCAGGTCGTCCCGCGCTACCGAGGTCAGCACCACGTAGCGCAGGCCCAGCAGCCGCACCGATTCGGCTACTTTCTCGGGTTCGTGGGGGTCGAGGGCCATGGGGGCGTGGCCCTTGTCTACCTGGCAAAACGAGCAGGCGCGGGTGCACACTGCCCCCATCAGCAAAAAGGTGGCGGTGCGGTTGGCGTAGCATTCGCCCCGGTTGGGGCAGCGGCCCTCTTCGCAGATGGTGTGAATCTGCCGCTCTTTGACAATGCGCTGCACCGCCGAAATCTCGCTGGCGTTGCCGATGGGGCGACGCAGCCAGTCGGGCATGCGCTCTAGCTCAGCCCTGAGCTGCTGACGCGAATTGGTTGTAGAAGTCATAGGCCCACCAAATACTTTGCCGCCAGCAGGATGAAACCACCCTACAGCCCAGAGCAAACAACCGTTTGCCCCTACTGGATTCTATCGCGGGTGATTTCTACTGCCACCTGGCCGGTGTAGTCGGGGATGGGCGGGGTGAGTTTGGTGACTTTGACCGTCACCCGCTGCAGACGTGAATCAGAGGCGATTGCTAGGGCGGCGATCGCCCCCGCCAGCCGCTCGATCAGCGCAAACTTTGACTCCCGAATAATCTGCTGGGTGCCCCCAATCACGGTGCGGTAGTCGTGGGTGTCGGCGAGGCGATCGCTCTGGGTGGCCTCAGCTAGATCTAAGTACAGTGTAACGTCGGCCTGAAACCACTGGCCCAGCACGTTTTCTTCGGGCAGCGCCCCGGTGTAGCCGTAGGCGCGAATATTGCTCAGGTGAATGGCATCCATAGGGAAATAGGGAAAAGTTGAAATACAGAATTTCTGTTATGGAGAGGGAATGCTGCTGTAGCTCCGCTCGCCAGATATTTTCTGCCAACACATCAAATAAAACCCCCCTGATCAAGGGGGGCAGGGGGGATCTCTGGCGAGATCGTTGACCGCTGCCCTCCCCAACTCGGGGGGCGAAGGATTTGGAGATGTGTCTTACCGCATGGTGTTGAACTACTTGAGCCAACCTTTGAGGCGGGCGGCCACCTGGGGCCGCCGCAGCTTGCGCATGGCTTTGGTCTGAATCTGGCGCACCCGCTCTCGGGAGAGGTTAAAAATGCCGCCCACCTCTTCTAGGGTGTGGGTTTCGCCCGTGGCCAGCCCGTAGCGCAGAGTAATGATATCTTTTTCGCGTTCGGTGAGCACCTCGCCCAGCACGCTGGTGATCTCCTGGCGCATCATGTTTTCGCTAATTTTAGACTCCGGCGTTTGGGTGCTGCTGTCTTCGAGCAGCTCCATCAGTTCGGTGTCTTCGCCTTTGCCAACGCGGTGGTTGAGGGAGAGCGATCGCCTGCGCACCTGCTGCAAACTTCTCAGCTGATCGACGGTGACATCAAGGGCGTCGGCCAGCTCTTGCTCACTGGGGTTGCGCTGCAAGTCGCGCCGCAGATCGCGGTGAGCCTTCTTGAGCTTGTTCAACTTTTCCACAATGTGGATCGGCAGGCGAATGGTGCGGGCATCGTTAGCGATGGTGCGCGTAATGCCCTGACGAATCCACCAGTAAGCGTAGGTCGAAAATTTATAACCCTTGTCGGGATCAAATTTTTCGGTGGCTCGGTTGAGGCCGAGGGCACCCTCTTGAATGAGATCGAGAAAGGGCACCCCCCGATTTAAATAGCGCTTGGCGATCGACACCACCAGCCGTAGATTAGATCGGATCATTCGCCGCTTAGCGGTGCGGCCATCGTGGAGCTTTTGGGTGAACTCTGCCTCGCTGACCTTGAGTTTCTCGATGAGTTCTTGTCGGTTGGGTTTGCGGCCCAACTCTTTCTGAAGTTTTTCGCTAGCGGTTTCGACCTTAGATAAGAAGCGTACCTGCCGGGCCAGCTCAATTTCTTCGCTAGGCTTCAGCAGGGGATAGCGTGCCATCTCTTTAAAGAAGGCCCCGACCGCATCGTCGGTTAGGGTCTTGCTATAGCCCGACAGCCCCATCTCCGACATGGCCTCTGACTGAGAAAATTTAGCCAGAACCTCCCGATCTTCGTCCCAGGCCGTGAGGTCAGGGGTGAGTTGGCTATCGGCGGCAGATACCTTTTCTGCCACCCGATTCAAATCGGTGTCGAACCCATCCATGGGTTCGTCGGCCCAAGCAATAGAACTGTCTCTGTCGGAGTTATATGTAGTAGCCATGGGGTAAATAAAACTGTATACCTACGGGTCGAAGCATGCAGATTGAAGGCATGTATATTCGGAGTGCCCTGCCGACGGCAGCCCCAGACAAAACGCTTGATCCCGGAATTGGATCTTTAGACTTATTTTGTGAGTCCACAATACGGATAATTTTGTGAATTCCCAGGCAATGTAACATTTCTTTGGCAACTTGCGTAGTGTAACAGCGAATCCAAAAAATGAACCGAAAATTTAAGGGCAACCTCAGATATTTTTTGCTATCCTCAGACACTTTGCCTTGATATTGATCGCCGCGTGGAGATAGAGAGGCTGGTCTTGGGACGGGGGCGATTGCTGTTGGCGGGGGAACGTGATCGATACGGTTTCTTTTCTCTAGTTTGACTCCGTTTTCCACAGGCAAGGAGAAGTTTTCCACAGAATGTAACCTGTGGAAAACCAGAGGGCTGGAGTGTTTAAATTAAATCCTGTTGTCCGAAGGACTGCTTTTGGTTGGCAGGCTACAGCCCTTGCGTCGGACTGGGATGCCCTGAGCCTGCCAGTGGGTTAGACAACCTCTTACACTGGCAGAGGTAATGTAGGTGGTTAAAACGCGTGGGCCTTGGCGAGAGTAGACCCCATCCCCAGTGGGTCAATGTTTTGGTGGACTATGGCGGCCAGCCCGCAGAATACACCTATGAGGTGCCCGCTGCTCTAGGGGTGCAGGTGGGCGATATCCTCACGGTGCCCTTTCGACATCAGAGCATTGGCGCGATCGCGCTCTCCCTTTCTCCAGTGCCGCCGACCAACCTGGTACCCCACCAGATTCGCGCGGTGGAGGGCATTGTAGAGCAGCGGTTTTTTGCCCCACCCTACTGGGCTTTGCTGCAGCGGGTAGCCGACTACTACCAGGTGCCGCTGATCCAGGTGCTCAAGACGGCTCTGCCGCCGGGGCTGCTGGCCAGATCCCAGCGACGGCTGCGGCTGCGGCGCGATCGCCTGCCCCAAACCTATCCCCAGCCTCTGGCCCCCGGCTTGAAGGCACTGCTGGAGGATCTCCAGCGATCGCCCACCGGAGACTACACCTGGCCCTACCTGCAAAAACGCGGCCACAGCTACCGCACCCTGCAACAGCTGATTCAGCTGGGCTGGGCCGAGTCGTACCTGGCACCGCCCCAGCCGCCCCAGGCCAAACGTCGCCAGGCGGTCACCCTGGTGAGTGGCGACACCCTACCCGCCGCATTGACGACCCGCCAGCAAGACATCATCGCTACTCTGCGCCGTCAGGGGGGCGATCTGTGGCTCAGCGATGCCCTACAACTGTGCCAAACCACCAGCCCGACCCTAAAGCGACTGGCGCAGTCGGGCTGTGTGGTCATCGAGCCGCGCGAGCAGCTGCGGGCCGAAACTGGGCCAGCCCTGCTGCCCGACCACCCCAAGCTCCTTACCCACCACCAGGCTCTGGTGCTCGACTCTATTAATAAAAATCAGCAGGGGAGCCAGTTTTTGCTCCATGGGGTGACCGGCTCGGGCAAGACCGAGGTGTATTTGCAGGCGATCGCCCCTCGCCTGGCCGCCGGCCAGTCGGCCCTGGTGCTGGTGCCCGAGATCGGCCTCACCCCCCAGCTCACCGATCGCTTTCGCCGCCGCTTTGGCGATCAGGTGTGGGTCTACCACAGCGGGCTCGCCGATGGCGAACGCTACGACACCTGGCGGCAGAGCCTCAGGCCCTCTCAACCCCTGGTAATTGTGGGCACCCGCTCCGCCATCTTTATGCCCCTGCCCAACCTGGGCCTGATCATTCTCGACGAAGAACACGACAGCAGCTACAAGCAAGACGTGCCCCCCTGCTACCACGCCCGCACCGTCGCCCGCTGGCGCGCTGAACTGGAAAACTGCCCCCTGGTGCTGGGTTCCGCCACCCCTTCCCTTGACACCTGGGTCCAGTGCCGCGGGCTAGGCGAAAGCCAGCCGCAAGATCCCGTAGGGTGGGCACTGCCCACCACCAACCCAGCCACCGCCGACTTTCCCACCACCGCCGCCCCAAACCCCCCTTTAAATTCCCCAATCCAGCTAAACTCACCACCTCCATCTCCCCTTCACCCCCCCACCCCCCCACCCCCTCACCTTCTCTACGCCCCCACCCTCCCCTGGACCTACCTCTCCCTGCCAGAACGAGTCCAGGCCCAACCCCTGCCCGAGGTCAACGTCATCGACATGCGCGACGAGCTGCAAGACGGCAACCGCAGCATTCTCAGCCGATCGCTGCAAACCGCCCTGACCACCATGAAAGCCGAAGGCAACCAGGGCTTGCTGTTCATCCATCGGCGGGGGCACAGCAGTTTTGTGTCGTGCCGCAGCTGCGGCCACGTGATGATGTGCCCCCACTGCGACGTGTCGCTGTCGTACCACCAGCCGGGGGCAAATAGCGCCATGACCCTGCGCTGCCACTACTGCAACTATAGCCAGGGCCACCCCAAGCACTGCCCAGCGTGTAGCTCCCCCTACCTCAAGCACTTTGGCAGCGGCACCCAGCGGGTGGTCAACGCCCTGGCCGAAATCTTCCCAGAGCTGAGCTGCATTCGCTTCGACAGCGACACCACCCGCACCAAAGGAGCCCACCGGGCGCTGCTCACCCGCTTTGCCGAAGGCGGGGCAGACCTGCTGGTGGGCACTCAAATGCTGACTAAGGGCATCGATCTGCCCCAGGTCACCCTGGTGGGCATCATTGCCGCCGACGGACTCCTATATATGAATGATTACTGGGCCAGCGAGCGGGCGCTGCAAATGCTGATTCAGGTGGCGGGGCGGGCGGGGCGCGGCACCCAGCCAGGGCAAGTCTTTTTGCAGACCTACACCCCTGAGCATCCGGTGGTGGAAGCGGTTACCCGCCACGCCTACGAGGGGTTTATTGCCGCTGAGTGGGCGCAGCGGCAGCTGCTGCAATACCCCCCCGCCGGGCAAATGGTGCTGCTGCGGCTCAGCAGTACCGACCCGGAGGCGGTGCAGCAAACGGCTGATACCCTGGCTCAGCAAGTGACTCAGCGGTTGGTCGGGTCGTCTTACCAACTGCTGGGGCCAGCGCCAGCGCCAATTCCGCGAGTTGCCCGTCGCTACCGTTGGCATCTCGTGGTCAAAGGCCCGCTGGACGAGCCCCTGCCTGACTTGCAAGACCTCAAACGCCATTGCCCCAAGCAGGTGAGCCTCACCATTGACGTCGATCCGTTAAACCTGGCCTAAACGGCATTTAATACCCCAGCCTATTTGCGTATACCCGCATTGGTAGGGGCGTAGCAGGCTACGCCCCTACCAATGCATAACTATGAATCGGGATGTACCGAATCGGACTTCGTAGGATAAGGATCCGAAAAAATATTTATTGCTGACAATGTTGTTAGCATTGCTAACCCCTGTAACAGCGGGTAACGATCTATCAATCGCCCTTGCAGGCCCCTTTGACTGTGATACTTTAGATATATCGAAAACAACTGAATACCCGCAAGCCTAACTCGGTTAACAGCCTTTACGAGCTGGTGCTTAAGTTAGAAACAAACTAAAATTCGCTTTCAAACAATCCTCCTAGAGGTGGTCATTTTTGACCTTAACCTACCCTAAATGCCGGTCAGGCAATGGATTGTAAAAAGCAACTGTAGTTTAGCGAGTTTGCCCATTCTGCTTGATTTCTTGTTCATTCCTGAGGTGTTTAACTCAGTTAAGCAGCCTAGTCTGGCTACGACAGCTCTGAGCTTGTCTGGCCAATGCACGCACAAAAGACTTAACGGAGAGTGGCCAAGATGGTCACTCTTCAGTTTTTTAAAGGGTGCCGCTGCGATCGCCCCCTGGCAAAATATCCCCGACTCTAAAAAACTCAATTCCATCGATAATTGGAGCGATAATTCTTCTGCTCTGTCGGTCAACATGAGGTCATGGGAATAAGCGATCGCGACCTATGGATTGCTTTGGTAATTGGCAATAGCCGCTGGCATTGGGGTGCCTTTAAGGGCGATCGCTGGCTGGGTTCGTGGCATACCCGGCATCTCACAGCAGCCCAGACGGATGCACTACAGCAGAGCCGCTTTGCGCTCCCGGTTTGGCAGCAGTTAGGTATTGAAACCGTCTTGCCCCGCCATCCAGACGGTGGCGGTCAGGAGCTTCCAGAACTTTGGATGGCCTCTGTCGTCAAGGCTCCGCTGACCTGGCTAGCCAACTATGCCAGCATTCACCCCATCGCAACGGTACAGGTGCCCCTGCAAAATACCTATCCCACCCTGGGGGTCGATCGCGCCCTGGCGCTGGTGGGGGCGGGGGATGTATGGGGTTGGCCGGTGCTGGTGATTGACTGCGGTACCGCCCTCACCTTTACGGCTGGGGCAGACCAGCGCTTGATTGGCGGAGCGATTTTGCCGGGGCTGCGATCGCAGTTTCGCGCCCTTTACACCGACACCGACCAGCTGCCCGAGATAGCGTTTAGCCCCAACCGCTGGCCCCCGCGCTGGGCGACCAACACCCCCGAGGCGATCGCCAGCGGCATTCTGCACACCCAGCTGGCGGGCATTGGCGATTTTATTCAAGCCTGGGAGGCTGAATGGTTCCAGGGGGCGATCGTGCTGACGGGGGGAGATAGCACAGCCATCTATCGCGCCATGCAAAGGCAGACCCCATCCCTGGCCCAGCGCGTCAGGGTAGACCCAGACCTGGGGTTTTGGGGAATGAGGGTCTGCCGTCGGCAGCATCTCCAACAGCTAGAGAGGCTATAGACCGCTGATGCGGCTGCGGTAGGCGGCGGCGTCGGTGCCGACGCCGGTATTGGCGAAGGTGCTGGTGTTGTTCATTGCTTGCAGATTGCTGACCCGGTTGCCGGGGTTGGGGTGGGTGCTGAGAAATTCAGCGGTTCTGCCCCCCTCCAGCTTTTGCATAAAGCTGATAAAGCCCGTGGTGTCGTAGCCGGCTCGGCCCAGGTTGTTGAACCCACGGCGATCGGCATCGTACTCAGCCTCGCGACTGTTGGGCAGCTGTAGGGCCAGCTGTACCCCCAGGTTGACCATGGCGTCCTGGCGCACCCCCAGGCTCCCGGCCACACCGCTGGCTAGAGCCTGCTGGCGCATCTGCTGGAGGGCGTGGCGACCGGTGATGTGGCCGGTTTCGTGGGCCATTACTCCGGCCAGTTCTGCTTCGTTGGCAGCCGCCCGAATTAGCCCGGTTTGGATATAGACAAAGCCGCCCATGGTGGCAAAGGCGTTGACGCCGTTGTCGTCTACCACCTGAAAGGTGTAGGGCAAGTTGGGGCGATCGCTGGTGGCCGCCAGGCGCTGACCAATCTCGTTGATATAGGCGTTGATGGCCGAGTTGCGGTTGTAGATCCGCACCCCCTGGGCCTTGAGCTGGCGATCGATCTGAGTGCCCAGGCTGACTTCATCTCGTTCCGACAAATTGCCCAGCTGGACGTAGCGAATGCCCTGAAAAATTAGGTCAAACAGGCTGGCATGGGAAGGGGTTGGCGTGGCTAGGCCAATGGTGACCGCCATCAAGGTTGCCATCAAGCCGTACAGCCCGCGGCGAAGAAGAGAATTTCTCTTGAGATAGGTAAGAGGAGAAAGCATAGGAGCGCCCCACGTGCTGCTGAGGGTCATAACTACTACCATCTTGCCCCGCTCGGCTACTGACGGCTACAACCAGTGGTCAATAATAATTTTGGCCCCGGCTCTATCTCTGGGCCGAGCCTTTAACCAATCGGAGCCGAAGCGCCGTTGCCCCAAAAGAGCCGGGCTGTGGTTCAATGGTATCGACATTCTCCCGCAGTAAAACACTCACCGCCTCCCTCCGCGAGGGCACCCAGCCATGACTCTACTTGACGCCAAAGGCCGCCTGTTCGGCAAAGTCAGCATTCTAGATGTTGCGGCGGCACTCATTATATTGATGGTGCTGTTTGGTATTTTTTTGTATCCAGGCACCTCGGGGTCAGTGGCTCAGGTGGGGTCTACGACCAAGCCTGTAGAAGTCGATGTCATGGTGCGGGGGCTGACCTCCTCGGATCCAGAAGGCTTGTTTCAAGCGATTCAAAACTCTGAGACCACCAACATCATTATTCGCAACCAGCCCTACGGCCAGGTCAAGGTGAAGAGCGTGCAAAAGCTGCCCCGCAGCACGGTAGCGCCGCAACCCGATGGCACCGTGCTGGCGCTGCCCGACCCGCGCCCTGAACTCAACTACACCATCGACATGCTCATCACCCTGGAAGACAACGCCCAGATTACCTCCACCGGGCCGGTGTTTGGCAACAGCAAGGTCAAGGTGGGCACTCAGATCGAACTGGATGGCGATCTCTACAACTTCAATACCAGCACCGTTGGGGTCAGGATTCTAGAAAACAGTTAGGCTATCGCTCCGCCTCGATTGGGACAGCTCAAACCGGGCAAGCTGCTCTTCCAGACTCGCTGCCAAGCCGTCGAGAGCGCGGCCCATGACAATCAGGGGCCGACTTCCCGTCAGTTAAACCACCCATCTCCCTGCTATGACCGTTACCCCTGTTGCTCCCTCCCGTGTGAATTGGCAAGTGCTGGCAGACCAAGTGCTGGCCGGTGAGGTGTTGAGCCGGGAGCAGGCCCGCGCTGTGCTGGCGGCCCCCGACACCGAACTGCTCGATCAGCTGGCGGCGGCCTACCGGGTGCGGCGACACCACTGGGGTAACCGGGTGCGGCTGCACTTTTTGCTCAACGCCCAGAGCGGCCTGTGCCCCGAAGACTGCCACTACTGCTCGCAGTCCAAGATCTCTTCGGCGGAGATCGAAAAATATCCCTTCATGGCCCAGGAGAAAATTTTGGCCGCCGCCGAACGGGCCAACAGCCTCAAGGCAGGTACCTTTTGTATGGTGATTTCGGGGCGATCGCCCTCTGAGCGCGTCTTTGGTGAAGTGCTCGATGCGGTGCGCCAGGTCAAGGCCCAGTACCCCATGAAAATTTGCGCCTGCCTGGGCCTGCTCGACGAAACTCAAACCCAGCAGCTGGCGGCGGCGGGGGTAGACCGGGTGAACCACAACCTCAACACCAGCGAAACCAACTACGGCGAGATCTGCACCACCCACACCTTTGACGATCGCGTGGCGACGATCGCGGCGGTACAGTCGGCGGGTATGACCACCTGCTCAGGGGGCATCTTTGGCCTGGGTGAAACCCACGACGACATCATCGATATGGCCCTGGCTCTGCGGCGGTTGGGGGTGACCAGCGTGCCGCTGAATTTTCTCATCCCTATCGAGGGCACACCCTTTGAGGGGCGGCAGGAGTTGAACCCGCGCCATTGCCTGCGAATTTTGTGTCTGTACCGGCTGCTGCTGCCCAGCCAGGAAATTCGCATTGCCGGGGGCCGCGAGGTGCAGCTGCGGCAGCTGCAACCCCTGGGGCTCTACGCCGCCAACTCCATCTTTGTCGGCGACTACCTGACTACCCCTGGCCAGGCCGCCCAGGCCGACTACGCCATGATTCGCGACGCTGGGTTTGTGCTAGAAGGCCCCGACGGTGAGGCGCTCGAGCTGCCTGGGGTAGTCGCTTAGTGCCGCAGAGGGCACCGGCCTCGCTGGTAACGTCTGACTAAGGCTCGCTAGATGGCCCTTTGGCAGGAGTTATCCGCTGTAGGTCAGGGGTGCTGCGATCGCGTCACCAGATTCACCAGGCTGTCCACCAGGCGTTGGGGCTCCATGGGCATGATGTGCTCGCCGTGCATCACACTCTGGGTCATGATGAAAAAAATGGTGGCCCCCAGCACTACCCGTGCCGTCGCCTCTGGGTCGGTCAGGTTGAGTTCGGGGCAGCCCTTGAGATAGTCGGTGAGCTGGTCGGCGGCGGGTTTGGTGAGATATTCCACAAAGGCCTGGGCCAGCTGGGGAAACCGGCCCGACTCACCCGCCACCAGGCGCACAAAGTTTTGGTAGTCGAGGTCGTGCAGCTCACTCTCAATGGCGTTGGTAATCACCCGTCGCAGTACCACCTCGGGGCGACCCTCCAGATTGCCGTCGCCCATCACCTGGGCGCATCGCGCCTGGGCCACGTACTGAATCAGCGCTCGAAACAGCCCCTCTTTATCTTTAAAGTAGTTGTAGACCGTGGGCTTAGAGACCCCCGCCGTAGCGGCTACTTTGTCCATGCTGGTGCCAGCGTAGCCATTTTGCAGAAACTCTTGCATGGCTCCCTGCAAAATTTGCACGGCTTTGTCATTCAGCACTGCCGGACTTTGAACCACGCGTGGATACCTTCCTAACCAAGTTGACTCATGTATAGCACTCGACTGCTAAACGCCACAGTAGCCTGGGGCGCTGAGGTGCGTCCGCTTCCAACCTCAAGCGATCGCTCACTCTGGAGCATGGCCCAGGGACTCACGCCGCAGTGTATAGGGCTATACCTTATTTTAGCGGTGTGTGGGCTTTTTTACCAAACCGTTTAGTTTGATTTTGTGGCTTAGGCGATTTTGGGTAGGTCAAAGCCGATTGTCCTACGCTGCACCCGTCAGCACGATGTACCGGTAGATGCCGCCTTGCAGCGCCGCGATCGTGAAGGCCTGCTCGTCCTCGATGGCGTAGCCCCTCTGGCTGCCGAGCGGCTACCCTGTGCTGTACTGTGTGGCGCTTGCGAATAGGCGGCGCTCCGCCAGAGCCATACCCCTGTAGCTAAGATTCCGTAAACCCATGGCCCAGCGCAGCGGTTTGGTGATTAAGCTAAGGTTGCCCCCCGCCGTGCCGCGCCTATGCTCTCGTCGTCTAAAACTAAGACCGCTGCCCTCTCCACCACCTATCGTCTCAGGGGCTGGGTACAGCGGCAAATTAAGCGGGACTGGGTCAAACTCTCCCTGGCTGGTCTGTGGCTGAGCTTTGTGGCGGCCCACGTGGCCACCGACTCCCTGCCGACCCAACTGCTGGAGCGACGCCTGCAAACTCTCTTTTTTGAAATTCGTGGGCCGGTGATAGCCCCCAACGATATCGTCATTCTGGCCATGGACAATGAATCCTTTGGGCAGGCCGAGTACTACCGCACCGATCCCGAGCACTACAGCTATCTGGCCCCGCTCGCGGGTAGTCCGTGGCAGCGTCGGGCTCACGCGATCGCGATCGAACGGCTGCTGGCGGCGGGGGCCAAAGCGGTGGTGGTGGATATTTTGATGTTTTCTGACAGCAGCTATGGCCCTGCCGACGACCAGGCTCTGGCTGACGTGCTGACCCGCTACGGCGATCGCGTCGTGCTGGCCACCTCCGTTGACGATGCCCAGCTGCGCCAGGGCGCACTGGTGCGTCCCAGCCAGCCGTTGCCCAAGCTGCTAAATACCCCTGTGCACACCGGCAATATCAACTTTCCCATTGAGCCCAATGGTCGAATTCACCGCCACGGGCGCGCCTACCTCCATGGTCTTGGCCTCAGCCTGGCCGAAGTCGATGCTGCCAGCAGCCTTGAGAGCGATGTTGACACCACCAGATCCTTTGCGGAGGCGACCCTAGAAGCTGCTCAGGTTGACCATTCGCCCTACCGGGGCGACTTTATCAATTTCTACGGGCCGACCCGCAGCTTTAGCCATATCCCCTTTTGGTATGTGCTGGATCCTGACCCCTGGGCCAACCAGCTTAACAATGGCCGCTACTTTCAAGACAAAATTGTGCTGATTGGGGGCACCGCCAAGTTTTTGCAAGACTTTCACCAGGCTCCGTTTTCAGAGACCCTGCTGCACCCCGAGAAGATGGCCGGGGTCGAAATCTTAGCCACCGATATTGCCAACCTGCGCGACGACCGCGCCCTGCGCCAGGGCATACCCAATCCCTGGCTGCGGGGAGTGCTGGTGCTGGGCGGTGGCGGTGGGTTTGTGCTGCTGCTGCGGCGATTTAACCGCCCTATCGCCCGGTTGGGCTGGACAGCGGCCAGCTTGGGCAGCTGGTTTTGGGTGAGCTACGGAGCGTTTGTGGGCCTGGGCCTGCTGCTGCCCGCCGGGGCACCCATCGTGGGTCTAATGGTGCTGGGCGGCACCTATATCGTGGCCGACATCGTCACCGAGCAGCTGCGCAAACAGCGCCTGCGCCAAACCCTGGAGCAATACGTCACCTCTCCCATTGTGCAGGAGATCATCAGTCAGCAAGAGGACCTGCAAGACCTGCTGAGGCTGCGGGAGGCGGAGGTAATTGGCCTGCTGCTGGCCAACCGCTACCGGATTGTGCGGCTGCTGGGGTCGGGGGGGTTTGGCGAAACCTACGTGGCCGAAGATACCCAGCGCCCCGGCTCGCCCATTTGTGTTGTCAAGCAGCTGCGGATTATCAGCAACGATCCGAGGGCGCACCGCCTGGGTAAGCGCTTTTTTGAGGGTGAGGCTGAAACCCTCGAAAAGCTGGGCCACCATCCCCAAATTCCGCGACTGCTCGCCTATTTTGAGGCTCAGAACTCTTTTTACCTGGTTGAAGAGATGATTGAGGGCCGCCTGCTCAAGGATGAGCTGGCCTCTCGCCGCCCAATGCCCCAGGCCTACGTGCTCGATCTGCTGTTGGGGCTGCTGCCCGTGGTGGCCTTTGTCCACAACCAGGGGGTAATTCACCGCGACATCAAGCCGTCGAACATTATTCGCCGCGAAGCCGATGGGCAGCTGGTGCTGATCGACTTTGGTGCGGTGAAGCTCATTTCCAACAAGCTGGCGGATACGGGGGTAAATCTCACCTCTACGTCTACTATTGGGGTTGGCACCCAAGGCTACATGCCCAGTGAGCAGTCCGCCGGGTTGCCCAAGTTTGGCAGCGACCTCTACGCCCTGGGCATTACCGCCGTTGAGGCGCTGACCGGCATTCCGGCCTATGCCCTGCGCCGCGATGTCAACGGCGAACTGCTCTGGCGGCACGAGGCCCCCCACCTCGACCCTAAGTTTGGCGATATTGTCACCCGGCTGGTGCTCTACGACTTCACCGATCGCTACCAGCGGGCCGAGGAAGTGCTAGCTGACCTCAGCGGGGTTGAAATGGTGGTGCGATCGCAGCCGCAGCTCGAAACCCTGACCGCCAGTGGCGGGTCATCAGACCTTGGCATCCCCCCCTACGGCGTGCGCATCGACAGCGTCGCTACCGACAGTCTGGATGATCCCGAGGCGGCCACCGACTCCACGCGCATGCTGCCCGGCGACTGGTTTGTTACCGCTGGCGAAGACTCCACCAGCGAGGCTGATCCTCGCAGGACAGAGACCGACGCCTAGCCCAGTTTCCCTAGGCACCGGGCCGAGGGATGGTGATGTCAATCGGGGTCACAGCAGTGTTGGGGGCTAGAACCTCAAGGCCGGGCTGAATTTGCGCCGGATTGCCGACCACTAAAATGACCAGCTGATCTGGGCTGAGTCGGGCCTGGGCTGCTGCCTGTACCTGGGCTACCGTCGCTGCGCGCACCTGGTCTTGAAACTGAAAGACAAAGTCTTGGGGGTAGTCGTAGTACTCATAGCGAATTAGCCGAGCCAGGGTTTGACTGGGGCTTTGGAAATTAAACACAAAGCTGTTGAGCACGGCATCCTGGGCTTGTCCCAGCTCCAGCTCAGTGATCGGGGCGGAGCGGATGCGGTTGATCTCGGCTAGGGTTGACCGAATAAAGGGCACTGTGGCCTCAGAACGGGTTTGACCACCGCCGACGAAGAGCCCTGGGTGGTCATAGCGCGGCGACCAGAAGGCGTAGACCGAGTAGGCCAACCCCTGGCGCGATCGCACTTCATTAAACAGTCGACCGCTAAAGCCATTTAGTACCTCATTCATCACCGCCAGGGCCGCATGGTCGGGGTAGTCTAGCTGCCCACCCAGGTGGCCCAGCTGAATGTAGCTCTGGGTAAGCTGCGGCTGCGACACCATGAACACACCGGCCCTGGCCTGCTCTACCGGTGGCAAGGTGTTGTTGAGGGCGGCTCCGGTGCCCCGCCACCCGCCAAAATAATCAGCAATCCACCGCTTCATTTGGGCACTGTCAAAGTCGCCTACAATGCCCAAAATAGTTTGCTCAGGGCGAATCGAAGCCCGGTAAAACTGCTCAATATCCTCCCGCTCAATGGCCGTCAGGGTGGCGTACTCAACGGTGCGGGCGTAGGGGCTGTCGGCCCCGTACACCAGCTTGCGAAACTCGCGACTGGTAATGCCGTCGGGATTGTCGTTGCGGCGGGCAATGCTGCCGCTGTACTGCTGCCTGAGCAGCTCAATCTTGTCGTCGGCAAAGGCGGGGCGCTGCACCACGTCGGCAAACAGCGCAAACACCGCCGCCGTATCTTCGCTCAGGGCGCTAAAGCTGGCGCTGCCTTCACTGGTGTCAATGCCGGTCTCAATGGCGGCAGCCCGCTGCTCCAGCTCCTGGTTGAGGGCATCGGCATCCAGGCGAGTTGTGCCGCCCAAACGCATGGCCTCCCCGGTGAGATTGGCCAGTCCCACCTTGTCTCCAGGTTCAAACCGAGCCCCGGTGCGAAAGGTAGCGCTGCCGCTCACCAGCGGCAGCTCGTGGTCTTCCAGCAGGTACACCACCAGGCCGTTGGGCAGCTCGTAGCGCTCGTAGGCCGGAATCTCAATATCGCGCAGGGGCGGAAATTCTAGCTCGTCGTAGTGGCGCGGGGTCAGGGCATTAGCTGAGGGTTGCCAACTCAGCAGCAACACCCCCAATAGCCCAGCCAGGGCCAGCAGCGGCATTACCCCCCGCCGTAGGGTGCGGCGGGTACCCATAAACCAGCTGTTCACGTTCATTGCTGTGATTTCCAATACCGTAGGTCTAAACAGGTGTAAGTGTTGCTGGTGGCTTGCGTCAGCCACTCCTCTGGCCCGGCCACTGCTTGGGATTGGCCTCATGCTGCTGGGCTACTCCGCCGCCGGAGCCTGCACCAGCTTGCCAACGGTGCGACCCTCAGGCCGAAACAGAGTCTGGGCCACGCGCTGAATGTCTGCCGCCGACACCGCTTCAATAGCCCTGAGGTTATTGAAAACGTTGCGCCAGTCGCCGGTTTTAGCCTGGTACTCGGCCAGCAGCGAGGCCATCCCGCTGTTGGAAGCTAGACTTTGCAGCAGTCCGGCCCGCGCCTGGGTTTTAACCCGCTCTAGTTCTTCAGGGCTGACCGGGGCCTGCTGAAGCCGCTCTAGCTCCTGGGCAAAGAGCGCGCCAATTTCGTCAGGGGTATGGCCGGGGGCCGTGAGGCCATAGATCAAGAAGATATTGTCGTAGCGATCGCCCGGAAACCCATTCAAACTGCCGATATCTAGCGCAATGCGCGCCTCGTCAACGGCGGTTTTGTAAATTCTAGAGGTACGTCCCCCCACCAGCAGGCTCTCGATCATGCCGTAGATGACGTGGTCGGGGTGGCGCAGGCTGGGCCGATGGTAACCCTCCAGGTACCAGGGCTCTGAGGGCAGCGCCAGCGTAAACTCCCTGGCGGCGGTCTGCTCCGGCTCGTCAATGGTGGGCTCAGGCGGCACTGCCCGAGGGGCATAGCGGCCAAAGTAAACCTCCGCCAGGCGCTGCACTTCGCCGGGGTCAACGTCGCCCACCACCACTGCCGTCAGATTGGCGGGACCGTAGTAGGTGTCATAAAAGGTCTGAATGTCGTCGCGGGTGGCGACAAACAGGTCATCCTGATAGCCAATGACCGGGCGGCGGTAGGGATGACTGACAAAAGCCTCCTCCAAAAACCGCTCGATCATGGTGCCAATCGGAGAGTTATCTACCCGCATGCGGCGTTCTTCGAGAATGACGTCTTTTTCTTCGTAAAACTCCCGAAATACCGGGTCGAGAAACCGCTCCGACTCCAGCGACATCCACAGCTCTAGCTTATTTGCGGGCAGGCTGTAAAAGTAGCGAGTTTCATCGGCAGAGGTAGTGGCATTGAGGCCAACTCCGCCTGCCTGCTGAATAATCTGGCCGTACTGGTTTTGCTCTACAAAACTGGCGGCTTCCTGTTGCAGCGCGCTCAGCTCCTCCTGAAGCCGAGCGGTTTTGGCGGTATCCGCTGCGGATTGAGCGGCCAACAGTTGGTCAAATACCTCGTCTAGCTGGGCCATCACCCGCTGCTCGGCAGCAAAGTCTTTGGTGCCAATGCGGCTGGTGCCCTTAAAGGCCAGGTGCTCTAGGTAGTGGGCCACGCCGGTTTTGCCATCGGTCTCATCTACCGCTCCCACATTGGCGTGGATCATAAACGACACTACCGGAGCCTGGTGCCGCTCCAGCACAATGAATTTCATGTCGTTGTCGAGGGTGAATTCAGTGACGGCCTCCTCAACCCGGTCGAGGTAGGGTTGAATGGTCTGGGCCGTGTGTAGCGGTTCCCTCGCCGCGGCTGGGGCCACCGGCCACCATAGCCAAAGGCTGACCACCGCCAGCAATCCCACCAGGAGGGGACGCAAGCGTTGTCTCGATCCTGCCCATAGACCTTGGCCCGTCGGCGGTGTTCCATTCATAAGCGCACTCAAACAGGATGGGTTTAACTCCGACCTTCAGGATAGTTGAGTCTCCCGGGCAATGACCATACTCTGGGCTCTCAGCCCTGGGGTCGGCGAAGCCTAGGCTAAAGACAGTTGTCAAAGCCTCAAATCCTGGGTAGAGTTCCCATAGATCTGGGTTTATAACCCTGGGGTTGGGTCAGTCAAAAATCCACACAAGGGGTTAGGCGTTGACACAGGCAGCGGACAGCTCAAACCTGAAACAGTGGGCCCAGCGGGCTCTGGCAGCGACGTTTTTGGCGGGCCAGGTGGTAATTCACCTGATTTCTCGCCCGGTACATCGGCGCAACACCCTAGAGCAAATGGCAGCGGTAGGCCCCGAGTCACTGCTCATTGCCCTGATTACCGCGACCTTTGTGGGCATGGTGTTTACCATCCAGGTCACGCGAGAATTTCTGAGCTTTGGGGCTGGGGCGGCGGTGGGCGGTGTCCTGGCCCTCACTCTGGCGCGCGAGCTAGGCCCAGTGCTCACGGCGGTCATTATTGCCGGTCGAGTGGGGTCGGCCTTTGCCGCCGAGATTGGCACCATGCGCGTCACAGAGCAGATCGACGCGCTGCAAATTCTCAAAACTGACCCAATTGACTATCTGGTAATTCCTCGGGTGATTGCCTGTGCCCTCATGCTGCCACTGCTCAATGTACTGTCTTTCATTACCGGCATGACCGGTGGACTGCTGATTGCCACCAACCAGTACGGCATCTCCGTCTCGGTCTTTCTAGACTCTGCCAAAAACTTCCTGTCGATCTGGGATCTGGTGAGTTCGCTAATCAAGGCATTTTTCTTTGGCATTTTGATTGCCATTATCGGCACCAGCTGGGGATTGACCACGACCGGTGGTGCTAAAGGGGTGGGTCAATCGACAACCACGGCGGTGGTAACGGCACTGCTGGCTATTTTCATCAGCAACTTCTTCCTCTCGTGGGCTATGTTCCAGGGCACTGGCAGTGCCGTTATGAGCAATTTTTAGCCCCGATCCCGGCCCGGTGTCTCCCCAGTGCCAGGGATGAATTCTCTTATACTTTAAGTAGTTCTTACCCCTAGTCAACCGTGACCTCCACCCCCACCGCCACCGATACCGATTTGTCTCCCAGCTACCGCATTCCTCTAGCTGTAATTGGCATAGGGATGCTGCTGGCGCTGGCAAACATTTGGCTGGGGGCGCTGGTGGGCCTCTTTGGGGTGTTTTTGCTGGTGCAGACCCTGACCTTAACCCTGCGCTTTACCGACAGTGCCCTAGAGGTCTACCGCCGCGACACCATGATCCGGCAATTCCCTTACGCAGACTGGCAGCACTGGGAGATTTTTTGGTCACCAGTACCGGTGCTGTTTTACTTTCGTGAGGTCAACAGCATTCACTTTTTGCCCATTTTATTTGACCCCAGCACCCTGCGCGCCTGCCTTGAAACCCACTGCGCGATGGCCCAGACCCCAGAGTGACGGGCACCGGGGGCCAACTTAGCCCTCATCTGATAGGCTGACAACGGGGTCTAAGGGAGCCGGTTATGACCGCAGAGGAGCTATCGAAATCAAATTTGGGGCCGGAGAGCAGCAGCGGGGGCAGCGGTAGACCCGAGGCAAGTGCTTCGCTGGGCTCCGCCGAACCCGTTGTCAAGTCGGACTGGAGTACCCGCATCGATGCCCTGCGCCAGCAGGAGGCCGACCTCAAGCGCAGTATTGCCGATCTGCAAGCCACCTACAACCGTCTGACTCAGGATCAGTTTCAAAAAATTCAGGCCGATGTGGGTCGCATGGTGCAGCAGGGCACCGCAGACCTGGAGCAGCGCAAGCGTACCCTGCAAAAAGAAATCGAAACCCTGGAACGTCGCCAAGAGCGCATTCAAGCCGAAATGCGCACTACCTTTGCAGGGGCATCTCAAGATTTAGCGGTGCGGGTGCAGGGCTTCAAGGACTACCTGGTGGGTAGCCTACAGGATCTGGCGACCTCGGCGGAACAGCTAGATTTGACGCCGATGACTCGCGCTGCCGCTGCCCCGGAGAGGGCACCCAGGGGCGAGGCTGGGTCGGAACGTACGAATCGTCCTGCCCCCCGCCGCAGCGGTGCTGAGGCTGCCCCTGCCCAGCCCGCCTTTGCCTCCAATGCCTTTCAAGATCAGACTGAGCGCATTCGCAGCCTGCTCGACCAGTACCGCATGCGGCCCGACTACTACGGGCCTCTGTGGCAGCTGCGCCGTACCTTTGAGCCCATTCACGCCGAGCGGGTCTCCAACTGGTTCTTCGCCCAGGGGGGACGAGGGGCGGTCAAAAGTATGGGCAGTCGGCTGCAAAATGTGCTGGTGGCCTCTGCTGCGCTGTCGATTTTATATGCCCTCTACGGCAATCGCCTGCGCACCCTGGTACTGTCTAACAGCCCCGAGCGCCTAGGCGAATGGCGACGGGGTCTGCAAGATTGTCTGGGCATTTCCCGCGCCGATTTTGGCACAGGTCAGGGGGTGATGCTGTTTGATGCGCCAGAACCCCTCGCCCAGCGAGCCGATCGCATTACTGCCGACAGCGGCCTGCCCTTCATCGTGGTAGACGAAGCCGAGGCGGTGATCAGCCTGGCGCTACTCCAGTTTCCGCTGTGGCTGGCCTTTGCCCCCGACCCCACGAACCCAGCTGCTGCTGAGTACGATTACTACTAACACCAGAGGGTCGTGGGAAATTTGAGCGCCACACCCTTGCCTATCCGTCGCTAGAGGGCGGTGTCAGCGCATCGACGACCCGGTCGAGGGCCACCGATCGCGACGCCTTAAGCAAAACGCGATCGCCCGGTTGCAGCATCCCCTGCAAATACTGGGTTAGGGCTACCCAGTCGGTGAAGCCCAGAGTTTTAACGCCTGCCGCCCCCTCTGCCAGAGCCAGAGACTCGTCGGGGTCGGCTAGGGTGAGCAGAGCGTCCAGCCCCAGTTGGCTCACGACCTGCCCGATCTGGCGGTGCAGAGCGACGGATTGCTCCCCCAGCTCTTTCATCGTGCCCAAGACGGCAATGTGACGCTGCCCTGGTGTTTCAGCCAGCAGCTCCAGGGCCGCCGTCATCGACTCCACCCCGGCATTGTAGGTTTCATCGAGCAGCACCAGGTCGTTGGGCAGCACCACCTGCCGGGCGCGACCGCTGGGCAGGTCTACCGCAATGCCCTGGCTGAGTACTCGCCAGTCGAGGCCCAGGGCCTGCATGACGGCGATCGCCGCCAGCAGATTGAGGGCATTGTGGCGACCCGGCAGCGGCAGCGGCAGTCGTACCCCCTCTACTTCAAGGGTCTGAGCATCTAGCAGCTGACCCCGCGTATCGCCGCCCTCCAACCCGAAGGTAATGGTGCGCCCGCCCCAGGCGGTGGCCGCGGTGGCCAACAGCCTGGCATTGTCGTGGTTGAGCACTGCTATGCCCTGGGGCGAGAGTTCAGCCAAAAGTTCGCACTTGGCGTCGGCGATCGCCTGCTCAGAACCCAGACGGCCAATGTGGGCTGTGCCCACGTTGGTGATGACCGCCACATCGGGCGCGGCAATGCGGGCCAGGCGACCAATTTCCCCTGGCCCCCGCATACCCATTTCAATTACCCCAAAGGCGTGCTCGGGCTGAAGCTGGAGCAGCGTTTTGGGAACGCCGATGTCGTTGTTGTAGTTGGCCTGGGTTTTGTGAACCGGCCCCTGGGTGGCCAGGGCCGCCGCAATTAGCTCTTTGGTGGTCGTTTTACCCACCGATCCGGTGATGGCAATGATCTGCGCCTGCTGCTGAGTTCGCCACCAGTGCCCCAGGGCCTGATAGGCCGCCAGAGTGTCGGCCACGGGTAGACAGGGCAGGTGGGGCAGCACTTTGTCCTGCTGCACTACGGCGGCTAGGGCCCCCTGGGCGATCGCCGTCTCCACAAAGCCGTGACCGTCAAACCGTTCGCCCGCCAGCGCTACGAACAGAGCATTTTCACGGAGATCGCGACTGTCTGTGGTAATATTTGACACCCAAGCTTCTCGCCTGACAGGCGGTATATAGTCTAGGGAGGCCTGCACAGCGGCGGCCAGGGTACTCAGTGACGAAAAGCCCATAGATTTTCAGGAATTGAGCGTTATGAAAGCTTCAAGGGTGCTGGTTGGCGGTAGTACGCCACCGCCAGGTGTTCTGATTGTAAAGGAATGCTGACCCCATGCCGCCGCCGCCGCTATCGCTGGCTGCTGAGGCATCGGGGCTGGGAGGGGTGCAAGCCCTCTGCCCACGGGATATGCCACCGTCTAAGGTAGATCTGCGGTAAACGGCACGGAAATATGGGAACGCTAATGGATAACAGGGTTTATTGCTGCCTCACGATTGGGTAAAAAAGTTTACCGGAGCTTTGTTAACGCTCCCGACATAATCACAGAAACTAGAAAATTCACGCAGTAATCTTAGAGTATTCGGACAGGAACCCAGTGTAAAAACTGACGCGAGCAGCGATAGCCATCGTATTTAATTAGGCCAGGGTCTGTTGTTGCCATCGAAACCGTGCATCTTTAAGCTCGTGCGTTTAGCCAGTGAGTTTTTCTATCAAAGTTTTCTCATCGCAGTCCGTGGGGGCTTAATTCGTTAAGCGCATCTGTTGGTGGGGCAAGGGCGGTAAAGCCGTGAAGACAAAAGCGACCTATAACAATCGAATTACTAGCGTTGACGAGCAGCGGCTCTACAGTCACCTATTGACCTGCGTGACTGTAGAGTCGCCCGATGCCATGATCGATCGGTTTCAGGCGCTTTTCCTCGACGGGTTTGGCTATCCCGATCGCGATGTCGTAGCGGCCCTCGATCGCCTGCTGGCCTGCCACGAGATCGAAGAGTATTTCCGGTTCATTCTCAACCGCTGCTGCCACATTCTCATCAACCGCTGGCAGACCAATACCCAGCTACAGCCGGCCATTCCCATTTTAATCGAGCTGCTGGAGTCGGCTCCCGCCGAGCGGGTGCCAGAACTGTCGCGATCGCGGTCGATTCGTCGGCTGCGCCAGGTGACTCAAGGCTTCCTCGACACGGAGCAATACCTGGCCCTCAAGCGGCTGGCACGCATCATTGAGGCGCGCCACTCGGCCCTGCCCCGCAACCGACAGGCCGAAGCGGTGCCCCTGGGATCCCTAATCAACCGCTATCCCTACCTCTACGAACACTGCCTGGTGACTGAAGACAGCGATCTACAACATCAGCAGTACGTGCGCAGTATGCAGCTCGAAGCCCAGCACAAGTTCGAGGTAGATCTCAGCCACTACGTCACCTATCGAGTGCGCCGAGGGCGACTGAGCCGTCAGGGGCAGCCCGATTTTGCCGATCGGCTGCGGGTAGTGCCCAACCCCACCCTGCTCAACGACAGGGAACTCGTTTCGTCGCTGAAGCAGTTTGCCCGCCGCCGCGACCACGGCCAAAGCTATCGCGATGGGGCCCAGCGCTTTTTGCTCACCCACAGCCAGGGGGCTTCGTTTCGAGAGTTTAAAGAAGATCTGTTCGATTACATTATGGCCGATGTCGATGCCGGGTACAGCCAGCGGCAGTTTAGGGCTATGCTGCAAGACCACCTGCTGTCTACTTTTACCGACAGCGACAGCAAGCCAGTGGATGACTTCCTCAAGGTGCGCACCTGCAGCAATCTGTTTAACTTTCTGGTGGTTGACCCCAGCGCTGGCCGCCAGCACTATATGTTTCTAGATTTGATCAACAATCTGGGGCCGGTGCACACCACGGGCCTGCTGCTGAGAATTTTGCTGATTTGTCACAAGGTCAAGCCCTTTTTAGAGCGGCGCTTTTCGCTGTTGTTTAACCACTACGAGACCGCCTCGAGTGAGACGGTCGCCTGGCTGGTCAATATGTTTGAAAATATCAACATTGCTCTCAGTCTTAATTTTGGCAGTGTCGATCTATCCCACGCCGGGGCTCGATAGGGAGTTGCTGGGCTGGGGAGGAACGGCTGCCTGGCGATCGCGGACTGCGATCATGGCTCCGCCCCAGACCTGGGGCAAATGCTAGAGTCGTAGCATTTGCAGCATTCTCTTGCCCCATCTATGTACGACCTCGTTTCTGCCGCCCTGGGGGCTCAACAGCTGGCCCAGGCGGCTCAGCTAATTAAGCAGTGGCAGCAAAAAACGCCCCAAGATCCCTGGTTAAAGCTGGCCATGGGGCAATACTGGGAAGCGAAGGACGAGTTTGAGAAGGCTCAGATTACCTACGCTCGGCTGCTGCAAAGTACTGCTAATGCCAAGGTGTTGAGCCAGGCGCGGGATGGGGTACAGCGCATGCGCGATCGGCTCGCCCAGCGTCGCGAGCACGATCTGAGTGCCGCCAAGCAGCAGCCGGGGGCGCTGGCGGCGGCGGTGCTGGCCCTGGAGCCAGTGACGGGTGATCGCCGCGAGGCGGCCGCCAATGGGCTGGCCCGAACCATGCAGATCGATGCCTATACCGCCAGAACCCGGCTGTCCAGCAGACACTGGCGACTGCTGCGGGTTGGCCCAGCGGGGGAGACCCAATACTTTTGTGAGCAGCTCAAGGCTGAGGGCACCCCGGCCCGCTGGGTGACGATCGATCAGGTCAAGGGGTTGGCCACCTTTCGAGTGCAGGCTATTCGGGCGGTGGAGCCCGATTTAACGGTGATCTGCGTGAATGATGCGGGGCAGAAGGGCACCATTCAGCTCGCTTGGGGTGATATCACCCAGTGGGTGGTGGGGCAGTTGCCCATCTATGAATCGGTGGTGGATTTGGATGCCCGGGGTAAGCTCAAGCGCAAAGATACCACCCAGGACTACGGTGAGGTGATTGACTGGCATTTGCACGGTCGAGGCTGTGTGCTGCGCCTGTGCGATCGCACCTACAAATACCGAGAGGCGACGCCGCTGCCCCCCGCCGCCGCCGTGCCCTCGCCCCTGATTGCGGCCACCGCCTGGAAGGCTATGAAAAGCTACTTTGAGGACTGCATCACCCCAGGGCCAATCACCGATTTCAGCGGCTTTGGGGAGAGCGCCCTGGACTTAATGGATCTACTCCCGCCCTTCGACAGCCAGGTGGATCTGGGGCGATCGCTGCCCTCCCCGTGGGATCGGGCCTTTCATTTATACAGCAGCCTGCGGTTTGAGGCGGCGGCCAACGGTTCAAAGCATTAAAAATCAGGGCTTAGAGCTACCATTGCGCTCCAGACCCTGATTTTTAGATGTATGAGTGAGGGTTCAAGGGCCGCCTTAGCGAGCCTTGACTTGCTTAGCCATATCCATAAAGGGTGACAGGCTGGGGCCGGGCCGACGCCGACGGGGCAGGGCCGTACCTACGCTGGTTAAGTAGGTAGAGGCAAAGGCCGTAGGCACAGGCTCTGCGGGAGCTTTGGCGGCTACAGCCGGAGCGGGAGTCTCCTTTTTAGGGGCTTTAGCGGCGGTCTTGGTCGCAGCTTTGGCCGGAGCTGGGGTTGTCACCTTGGCGGGAGCGGCAGCCTCGGGCTGGGCCTCGGCTTTGGCCGGAGCCATCTGTGCCGCTGGCTGAGCATTGCTGTCAGACTCGTCGAGCTCCATGAAAAATTCAGATTTTTTGCCCAGGCCGATCAGACCACTAACGGATTTGAAGATGCCGCCAATCAGCCCAAAGATCGTCCCAAAAATAGACTTGATTAAACCCATGGGTATGTCCTTAGATTTATCTGCGTTTCTGAATTAATTATCAAGTTCCGTTACGCCCCCTCACAAGCTATTAGGACAACTAGACAAAAAAGTTAACATTGCTTCCCAAAAGCGCCCTGTAGAGCTATGCAATGGCACTTTGGATCCAGAATGCTCAGCGAATCTCGCAGCCATTGGCCTTGTAGGCGGCGGAGTTGGTGTCGGCGATCGCCAAGGCAGGCAGCGTTCCTGGGAACTGCCGCGAGGGTTAGCATTGCGACGGGCACGGATTCCTGAGGTTTTGGGGCAAGCTGGGCAGGGGAGGGAGCTGTCGCCATTTTTTGGTGAGAGGAGTAAATTGTCGCAGACATTCCTTTACTTTTCTTAAAACCTCGTTACGATAATTAATAACAACGTTAATCTCCTTTACCCCTATGATTGCTCAGCAACGTTTGCTAACCCTGGGCAGCCTTGCGCTTCAGCCTGGTCAATCCACCAACACCGCGTTTCAGATAACTTGGACAATTCTGAGAGTTGTGGCTGGTGTTGTTATGATTCATAACGGTCTTGACAAGCTGGCCAACATCGAGAGCTTTGCCAATGCCTACGTGGCCTACCTGGGCCTGCCCTTTCCTATCACCCTCAGCTACATAGCAGCGTTTACGGAGCTGATTGGCGCTCCCCTGGTGGCCCTGGGCCTGTGCACTCGCCCTGCGGCTATGGGTCTCTTTTTCACCATGGTGGTGGCCATGTACCACCACGTTAAAGTGGCGGGCTTGAGCCTTCCCTATCTGGAGCTGTCTGCTCTGTACGCCGCGACGTTTCTATTTTTTGTTGTCAACGGCGGCGGGCAATTTTCGCTCGATGCCCTGCTGGCCAGGGTGCTCAACGGGCTACGCACCAGCCAAACCGACGGCAAGCGCGCTTCCCTGGAGGGCTTGTTTCAGCGCTCCGATGAAGCCAAGTCTGGCACCGATCGCCCGGTGGCTTAGGTGTGAGGTTCGCCAAACAGCACCAGAGAGCAGGGGGCTTCGTCAATCACCTGGTGGGTGACGTCGCTCACGGCTAGGCCGCCAGCGGTGCGCCGCCGCATTGAGCGCAGCACGATCAGGTCGTAGTTGAGGGCGGTCTCGAGGATGATCTCGGCGGGGTTGTCGTGCTCTAGGGTGAGCATAGTCCAGCTAATCTGTGGGCCGCTGGCCATGACTTTTGTCAGAGCAGTTTCTAGGGCTTTGACTTGATTGGCGGGGGTATGGCGATCGCCCACGTGCAGCAGCGTCACCGAGGCGCTGTGGGTGTCGGCAAACATCTGGGCAAAACGCACGGTGCGCACCGCCTGGGGGGTGATGGTCTTCATGGGCACTAAAATACGGTGGATGTCGATGGGCTCGGTCAGCAGTCGGGCCACCGCCACCGGGCAGTGGCTTGACCAAAACACCTCGTCCACCAGGGTGCCAAACAGCTTAGCCCGAAAGCCCTGACGGCTCCAGCCGAGCAAGATCAAGCTGGCGTTTTGCTCGCGGGCGGTGCGGGTAATGCCCTCTGACACATCGTCGTCAATCCGCAGTACCGAGTAGGCCTGGGCCTTGAACTCCTGGCTGAGGGCTTCGGCCTTTTGCAGCAGTTGACGGCACTGCTCCAGGCCCGTGACCAGGTTGGGATCGTCCATGTGTACGTGGGCGCGGGCGATGGTTACTGGGATGACATAGCCGCCCTCGTGGGTAGCCAGCAGGGCCGCCATTTCAATTAGATAGCGCTGGGTGACGGGGTTGTAGATCGGCACCACTACCGTAAACGGGCCGGTGATGGTTGAGTCTTTGCGGCTTTCGGGGGCAGACCCGTAGTCAAACCACAGGGAGTCGGGCTCCGATCGCGACAGCTTAGGGGCCACCAGCCGTCCGGCAAAGCGGGCGGTCAGCAGTGGCCCTACCACCGAGGTGACCAGCATCATCACAATCACGGCGTTGAATTCTAGCTCTGAGATAATGTTCTGCTGGAACCCCACCAGGGCGGCCGCCAGCGTCGCTGCCACCTGGGGCATCGACAGCGACCACATGGTCAAGATTTGCTCCCACCGATAGCCAAAAAAGGGCTTGGTGACCAGGGCCGCTAAAAACTTGCTGAGGATGAGGGTGCCGGTGAGGGCCAGGGTAAAGGCCAGGTTGGTGGTGATTGACTCCATAAACACCTGGAGGTTGAGCAGCAGGCCCATACACACAAAGAAAAAGGGAATAAAGAGCACCCCGCCCACAAATTCCACCTTTTCTTTGACCGGCCCGTGGCCCACGACGTCGTTGACGGCCAGCCCTGCCAAAAAGGCCCCGACAATTTTGTCCACGTTGATCAGCTGTGACCCCACCGCCGCGACAAAAACCGCCGCCAGCACGAACAAGAACTGGTTGCCTTCGCGATCGCCGTTGCGCTTAAAGTACTGCTTGCCCGCCCAGTCGATGCCCACCAGCACCGCCGTGGCAAACAGGCCCAGCATCACCAGCTGGCTCACCACCGTCCGGGCCGAAAACTCCCCCGCCTGGGCCGCGACGCACATGGCCAGCACCAGCAGCGCCCCAATGTCGGTAAAAATAGTGGCCCCCACCGTAGCCGATACCGAAGGCTCTTTGGTAATGCCCAGGCGCATGACGATTGGGTAGGCCAGCAGGGTGTGAGAGGCCAGCAGCGAGCCGATCAGCACCGCCGCCACCCAGTCAAACCCAAAGGCCCGGCTGAGCAGCAGACCTGCGGTCAGCGGCACCGCAAAAGTGGCAAAGCCAAACCCCAGCGATCGATTGCGGGTGCGCTTGAAGTCCTTAAGGTCGATTTCTAACCCGGCCACAAACATGAGGTAGATTTTGCCCACGTCTGACAGCAGGGTCTCAATCTCCCCCGCCGGGTTGAGCAATCCTAGAATGCTCGGCCCTAAGATGACGCCTGCGGCCAGCAGTCCCACCAGCCCCGGCAGCCGCAGCCGCTCAAAAATGGGCGGGATAATCAGCGTCACCAGCAGCAAAATGGTGAAGGCAATAATCGGACTGTTGGGTAGAAAGCCCAGCAGCCCATCGACAGCATGCTCTCCGGTGGTTAAAGCAGCCATAGGGTTATCCTGCAATGAGAACGCACACTGAACTCGCTAGCCCGCTTCGGCCTAGCCCTTTTCCTAACTATGGCAACAAGCTGCTAGCTGATTTGAGCTGCTGGCCACAATTTGTATCGTACGGGGAGGGGTAGCAACGGCTTAAATCCCCAGGCGCTGGTAGACCTGATCGAGGTTGCGCAGGTGGCGATCGGGGCTAAAGCAGTGGTCGATCTCGGCGGCGGACAGATGGGCCTGCACCCGCTCGTCGGCCTCGATCAGCGCTCTAAAGTTGCCGTCGTCGGTATTCCAGGCCCGGTGGGCGCACCCCTGCACGATCGCGTAGGCTTCCTCCCGCGCCAGGCCCTTGTCCACCAGGGCCAGCATCACCCCTTGGCTAAACACTACGCCGCCGTAGATGTTCATGTTGCGGGCCATATTTTGAGGGTAAACCAGCAGGTTTTTGACTAGCTCGGTGGTCTCCACCAGCATGAAGTGGGTGAGAATGCAGCTGTCGGGAAAGGCCACCCGCTCCACCGAGCTGTGGGAAATGTCGCGCTCGTGCCACAGGGCCACATTCTCCAGGGCCGCCATGGCGTTGCCCCGCAGCAGGCGTGCCATCCCGGTCAGGCGCTCAGAGCGAATGGGGTTGCGCTTGTGGGGCATGGCTGAGGAGCCTTTTTGCTTTTTGGAGAAAAATTCTTCGACTTCAAGCACATCGGTGCGCTGGAGATTGCGAATTTCGACCGCAAACCGCTCGATCGATGCCCCCAGCAGCGCCAGTGCGTTCATAAAGTCGGCGTGGATGTCGCGGGAGATCACCTGGGTGGAGGCGGTGTCGGGGCGCAGGCCCAGGTTTTGGCAGGCCAGGGCCTCAATGTTGGGGTCGATGTTGGCGTAGGTGCCCACCGCGCCCGAGATTTTGCCGACGGCGATCGCATCCTGCAAGTGGGCCAGCCGCTCTCGATGGCGCAGCATTTCGGCCAGCCAGCCCGCCAGCTTAAAGCCAAAGGTAATCGGCTCAGCGTGAATGCCGTGGGAGCGGCCAATCATCACCGTGTCCCGGTGCTCCTGGGCGCGGTAGCGAATCGCCTGAATCAGGTTTTCGACATGGATCATGATCACCTGAAGGCTGTCTACCAGCTGGAGAGACAGCGCCGTATCCAGCATGTCAGAGCTGGTCATGCCCAGGTGAATGTAGCGCCCGGCATCGCCCACATGCTCGTTGAGGTTGGTGAGAAAGGCGATCACATCGTGGCGCACCTCCGCCTCGATCTCAAGAATGCGCTTGGGGTCAAACTTTGCTTTGGCCTTGATTTCCGCTACCGCATCCTGCGGAATGTAGCCCAGCTCAGCCTGGGCTTCGCACACCGCAATTTCGACCCGCAGCCAGGTCTTAAATTTGTAGTCGTCGGTCCAGAGGTTGCCCATCTCGGGCAGGGTGTAGCGTTCAATCAAGGCTTTGGTCTGAATACAACCGTCCCATTCTACCCGGCGGCCCTGGGCTGTGGAAAATTGCGGCACTATACTTCACGCCTGGGGAGGCGGCGCTGCGGTTTGCCCCAGACATTAATGGCCGGGGGCTACTGCAACTGCTCGGCGTTTTGCTGGGCGTAGTTAAGGTTGGGCTGGTACTCTACGGCCTTTTGCTGGGCGACGGCATAGTTGGGGTCAGCGGCGGGCACCCGCTGCATCAGGTCTATGGCTCGGGCCCAGGCGTCGGCCACCTCTTGCCACTGGGCTGAGGTGCTGGCGGTTTGAGCCTGGTTGGCGGCGGTTTGGGCGGCGTTGACGGCTTGCCTAAACAGATCGTCCTCGGCGACGGCGGCGGGGTCAGTTGGGGGCTCGGCGGGGTCGGCGGGCTCGGTGACTACGGGTTCACCCCCAGGGGCAGGCTGCCGCAGACGACCCAGCAGCCCGTTGAGCAAAAAGGCCAGCAGCGCTAGTACTAGCGCCCCCAAACCCAAACCTAGAATCAGGCGCATGGGTAAGCCGGATCCTCCCGAACGGCGAACGCTGCCGTCGTCGTTAAACTGGTCGGGGGTGAGGGAGACGTGGGTCGAGGGGTCTGAACCAAACTCTTGGATAAAGTCATCGGTGGCGTCGGGCTCTTCATCTACTAGAGCTGCGCCGTTGCGGTCTTGCATGAAACCGTTGCTGTCTAGGGAACCGTCGCTGAATCCCCCCGCCTCAAAGCCTGCGTCGTCGAAGCCCGCATCCTCAAAGCCTTCGTCGTCAAAGCCTTCGTCGTCAAAGCCTGCATCCCCAAAGCCTGCGGAGCTGAAACCCTGGGGCACCGGGTCAGCGCTGCTGGGGCCGGGGGCCTCAGCGTCGTCGGGGACAAATTCAACGGACTCAAAGGCTAGATCCTCATCCACCTCACCGCCAAAATCCAGTACGGAGGTCGGCACCGCCCCGGCACCATAGTCCTCGGGATTTTCTAGAGGGGCATCGTCGCTACCATCGAATTCGCTACTCAGGGGAATGTCGGGGATGTAGTCGCCCTCGACGGTCTGATCGAGCTCCATCGTGGAGAAGGGTAGGTCGGCGTCGGCTCCAAAGTCAGTGCCAAAGTCGGTACTAAAACTATCGACTTCGAAGGGGTTAGGGGTTGTGTAGGGCTCCTCTGCGGGGGAGTCGAAGGTGAGTTCGGGATCGAAGTCACCTTCGAAGTCAGCGTTGGCTGCGGTCTCGAATTCGGCGGCAGAGTCTAGGACTAGGCCGGGGTCAAAGCTGCTGTCCTCTGCAAAACTCAGATCGGCACTGCTGTCGGCGGCTAAAAAGTCGTCTGTGCCCAGGGGCTCTAGGGCCAGATCGTCGGGGATGGCCTCTAGCTCAAGGTCATTAGGGGCAGAGTCTAATGCTTCGGTATCAAACTCGCCCGCCGCCAGATCGAGGTCGGGTGTGGTGAAGTCAGCTGCGGCAAAGTCGGCGGTGCCCAGCTCGTCGTAGGCTCCCAGGTCGGTGTCGGCATCGAGGGTTAACTCAGGCGAGGCAGAGGGCCAGTCGTCGCCTAGGGCTGGCTCGGTGAGGTCGAGGTCGGCGATCGCACCTAGATCCTCAAAGGCTTCAGCTTCTGGCATCAAAAGCTCAGGGGGCAGATCGCCCAGATCGGGGCTAGCCGCCTCGACGAGGTCAGGGGCGGCGGCATCAAACTCGGCGGCCTCGAGATCGAGGTCAAAGCCGGTCTCTAACTCATCTATTTCCGCTGCCGCGAGAGCATCTAGTTCTACCGTAGAGTCGCTCACGTTGCCAGGAAAATCGTCGAGGTCAGCGAACTCGTTGGTAAAGGCAGTGTCGGTGTCAACGCTGTTGTCGAGGTCAGCGAGCTCGTCCATGGCGGACAGATCGGCGGCCCAGGGAGCCGCGCTCTCCGCTGAATCAAAGGCGGGGGGTGCGTCTAGGGTTGAACTGTCGTCAGGACTGCTCCACAGATCGTCGAGGTCAGTATCGATGTCTGGGGCGGTGGGGGGAGCCGCTGGAGTGGCCAGGTCAAAGTCAAAGTCGGTGGCGGCGATCGCATCTAGATCGGCGATCGCCCCTTCAGTACTGAGATTTTCTGGGCTGAAATCTTCGCTCAGTTCTGGGTCAGCCCCAAGGTCTAGATCAAAAGCCTCGCTCTCCTCAAGGCTGCTGGCGGGCCATGCCTCGGTCTCTAAACCCAGAGCGGCCTCATCCGCCGCTGCAAAATCCAGGTCGAGGTCGCTGCTGTTGGCGTCTAGGTCAAAATCGAGGCGATCGCCCGCATCGGCGACGGGGGCATCGAGTTCAAGGGAGTTGTTTAGCTCCTCAGCGGCGGCGGCTTCCATCGCCAGATCAAACTCTAGATCGCTGTCAGCCTCGGCGGCAAACGCGGCCTCTGAACCCAGGTCGAGATCTAAAGCGTCCATGGAGATCTCGGCGGTTTCCTCCCCCGTAACTAGGTCGCCCATGCCCAAATCGAGGTCGAAATCGCCCCCTGGAGCACCCTCACCCGGTTCGTCGATCAGGTCTAGATCGAAGTCTAAATCCTCTGCGGCACTGGTGGGTTCATTCCCCAGACCCAGGTCAAAGTCAAATTCGGTGGCGGCGGTGCTGGCTGCCTCCTCGGCATTGTCCCCAGCGGCGGGCTCGGCTAAATCTAGATCAAACTCGGCATCAAAGGCGGCGGCCTCGGCCCCTGGGTCAGAAAACTCTAAGTCAAAGTCGAGATCGGCGGCAGCAGATTCAGAGGGGGCTGCGCTGGAGCCCAGGTCAAAGTCGAGATCCTCGGCGGCGGCCTCGGCGAACTCCAGGCCAAAATCGTCGGTAGCCTCCGGGGCTGCATCGGTGGCGGTGAGACTGGTATCGGCCAGATCGAGGCTCAGGTCGTCGCTGCTCTCGTTGGTAAAGCCCAGGTCAAAGTCGGCGGGGGCGTTGAGATCGAGGTCGCTGGGGCTATCGGTAAATCCCAGATCGAGATCCCCGTTGGCGAAGTCGTTGCCCAGGGCGGTATCAAAGTCGCCCAGGTCACTGTCGCCCAGGTCACTGTCGCCCAGGTCACTTATATCAAGGGCGGCGGCGGTGCTGTCGAGGTCAAAGTCGAGATTGAAATCCTCGTCGAGATTGAGATCGTCCGCTGCCGGGGCGGTGTCGAGGCCCAGATCAAAGGTGAGGTCGTCAGTCGGCGGGTCTTGCAGCATCAGATCTTCGCTCCAGGCGCTGGCGTCAGCCCCCTGTTGCTTGCCGCTGACTGTAAGCTGTTGAATGGCAGCTAGCTCCAGCCCGGTAATGCCCTTCTTCACGTAGGCGACTAGGTCGGCCTGGTTAGGAATTTGCGCCGCTTCTAGATTCACTTGCAGGGTGCTGTCGTGCTGCACCACGTGGGCCGTGATGCCCTGGGATTCTAGATGGCGATTCATCAGAGCTGCGATCGCCTCTGGATCGCCCTGACGGGCCAGTTGCAGAACGGTGGGGGGCGGATTAGACATAGGGGTCTATTGAATTCGATGAATTCAGCGCACGGGCCGGAGAATTCCCTATAGTATGCCCGCGGTGGCTGATATTGACACAATCAACCGGGGGCAGCTTGTAAACCTGGCGTAATGTCGTCCCAATTGTTACGGATTTTGTTGCTGCGGATTCTGCTGACTCAGCTCCTGTAAAAGACGTTCTAATTCCTGCTGGGCTTCGCCATAGCGCTGCCAGTCGCCCTGCTGGAGAGCCTGCTGGCCGGTCTGGTACGATTCCAGCGCCGACTGCACCAGGTCGGACACAGGGCTGGGCTGGGCGGGTTCGGCTCCGGGATCAGCGGGAGGTGGGGCGGTCGCGCCGCCGAAAATCGCCTCCAGACTCTGGCCGAGGGTTTCGCCCATCACCACGCGATCGTCGTAGGCGACAATCACCCGCCGCAGCTCGGGCAGTTCGCCCTGGTCGGCCCGCAGGTAGATGGGCTGCACGTACAGCAGCGACTGCTCCACCGGGATCACCAGCAGGGTGCCGCGAATCACCCCGGAACCCTGCTGGCTCCACAGGGTCAGCTGTTCCGAGATCTCTGGAGTCTGGCTGATGCGGGCCTCGACCTGGGTGGGGCCAAACACCAGCTCCTGCTTGGGAAATTCGTAGAGCAGCAGACGGCCATAGTTGTCGCCGTCGGAGCCGCCCGCCATCCAGGCGATCATGTTGTCGCGGTTGGCGGGGGTAAAGGGCAGAATTTGCATAAATTCCTCCCGCTCTAGCTGGGGCAGCTTCATGATGATGTAGTAGGGCTCCATCGCTGTTATTCCGCCCTCTTCGCCGTGTTCTGGAAACCGCCACAGGTCTTCACGGTTGTAGAACACCTCGGGGTTTTCCATGTGGTAGGCCCGGTACATCTGGGCCTGCACGGTGAAAATATCCTGGGGGTAGCGCAGGTGCCCACGGTAGCTAGTGGGCAGGTCGTCAATGGGCTTGAACAGGTTTGGAAAAATGCGGCTGTAGGTGGCCAACAGCGGGTCTTGGGCGTCGCGGGCGTAGAACTCGAGGCTGCCGTCGTAGGCGTCGATAAAGACTTTGACGGCATCGCGAATGTAGTTGATGCCGTTGCGCATCAGCGGGCTGTTGTTCTCTACCAGAGAGACCATATCGGTGCGGCGGTTGAGGGGCTCGGAGTAGGGGTAGCGATCGCTGCTCGTGTAGCCATCCATAATCCACTTGATGCGCCCGTCGATCACCGCCGGGTAGGGGTCGCTGTCGTAGGTGAGAAACGGGGCCACCTGGCGCACCCGCTCGGCAATCAGGCGGTGGTAGTGAATGCGCGTATCGGGGCTGAAGTAATTGGAAATGATCAGCCGGGCGTTGCCTAAGTCAAAGGCGTAGGCCAGCCGCCGCAGCCAGGAGTTGAGGGGCACGCCGCCGACTCCGGTGTAGCGGTAGGCGGCATTGCTGTCGCCCTCGGGGTAGTCAAATTCGTCGGTGTTCGCGCCGGTAAAAACATAGTTGCCGGTGCTTTCACCGTAGTAGATGCGGGGCTGGTCGAGGGGTAGATCGACAGTGCTGCTGGGGGGCACATTGCGAATAAAAAAGTCTGGCAGGCCGTTGGAGGTCACCTGGTTGACGGGGCTCATGACCAGGCCAAAGCCGTGGGTAAATTTGAGCTGACGGTTGATCCAGTTTTGGGCCTCGGGGGGCAGCTGCTCCACCGGCAGCTCGCGGGCCGAGAGGGTGACCTGGCGGTAGTCGCCGTTGAGGGTGTAGCGGTCGATATCGACATCGCTAAAGTTGTAGTAGAGGCGAATTTCTTGCAGCTGTTTGTAGGTGCTCAGCAGCGGCGCGTAGTCCCACAGGCGAATGTTGCCCACGGTGGGCTCGTTGGCGTCAATCACCGTGCGATCGAGGCTGTTGTCGGCAGGAAAGGGCTCTGACACCACGCTGGTGAGGTTGTAGGCGGCGCGGGTAAAGGCAATGTTGTGCTCGATGTAGGGGCGCTCAATGGTGAGTTCGTTGGGCTCGACCACAAAGTTTTGCTGAAACCAGGGGTAGAGGCCGTTGACCAGCACCAGCACCCCCAAATAGATCACAATGCCAAAAATCGGCAGTGAGAAGCCGCTGCGCCCCAGGGCAATGAGAAACAGAGCTGCCACCGCCAGGGTGACAAAACTCATCAACCAGTAGGCCTGAAGTCGAGCGTGCACATCGGTGTAGCCCGCCCCAAAAATGACGCCGCTGTCGGAGTAGAGCAGCGCAAAGCGATCGAGCCAGAAGCCCACCGCCAGCACCGCCGCGATCGCCGCCAGCAGCAGGCACAGGTGGGCCTTGGCCTCGCCAGTCAAAAAGTATTTCCAGCCGCGCTCGGGGCGCACCTCTCCCTTGAGAGCGTAGACCGTGCTCGCAATCAATAGCGCCCAGATCAAGAGCCCCAGCAGGTTTTCCTGGAGCCCCTGCCACAGCGGCAGCCGAAACACGTAAAAACCAATGTCGCGCTGAAAGATTGGGTCAGGGGTGCCAAACTCGGTGGGGTTGAGAAATTGCAGCACCGTCTGCCAGGCCGCTGCGCCCCGTAGCGCCACCCCCAGCGACAGCAAAAAGACCAGCCCCGCCGCCCCCCAGTGGATAAAGCGCTCGACCTGTTGCAGCTGGTCGGGGTCGGTGTAGCGGCTCGACAACCGGTAGGTGCGATCGCGGGTGATGCGCCGTGCCATCTGGTAGTTGACCCACAGCCCCCCGCTATAGAGGGCAAAGGCCACCAACCCCAACCCCAGCTGCCACCTGATGCGCAACCAAAACACCGGCTGATAACCCACTGACTCAAACCACCACGATTCGGTAATCAGGTGCACTAGACCGCCAGAAAACACCAGCAGCAGGGTAACTGCCACCAGCCAGGGCAGCAGCCGTCGGGCGCGGAGGGGCTTAGAGGGGGAATAGGTCACAGAAAAGGTAAAGCTATTGACTTATCAGGGCTCGATCCTAGCGCAATGGCCCCTAGCTCCTATCGTTCAGTGAAGTTTTTTGACCTGCGCCCAGTGGGTATGGCCCCAAAAAAGTTAAGAACCAATTGCCTCACTCAGGGTCTGCTCGTATTCTTCCAGGGCTGCCAGCGCCGCATCTAGCTCTCGGTGGTGGGGTTACGCTGGGGTCGAGTTGGTATCGGAGTTGGGCTCTGCGGTAGCGTATAGTCAGAGGCAAGTTTTCCCCTTACCCATGAGACCCCTGAGCCCAGCGGAGCTAGCCCTGTTTAGGCAAACGGCCCAGCGGCGAACCCTGGAAACGCAGGCGCAGGTTGCCCAGCGGCTAGTGGATGCCAGGCGGGTTGCTGCTGAGGCCGCCGATCTGCTGAAGCAGGAATTTCAGGCCACTCAGGTGGTTGTGTTTGGTTCGCTGGTGCATCCAGAGCGGTTTCATCAAACTTCTGACATTGACTTGGCGGTGGCTGGGCTATCTCCGCTGGACTATTTTGCGGCGGTGGCCAGGTTGCAGGATCTATCGGTGTTCAAGGTGGATTTGGTGCGGCTGGAGCGTTGCCTGAGGGGTTGAGGGATGCGATCGCCACGGAGGGGCGGGTACGTTGAACGCTACTGCCTGGAACGCATTGCCTGAGGGGCAGGGCTGTTTGGCTGAACCGATTGTCACCTTTTGTTAAGCCCCTACGGAATGCCCGAAATATTACGGAAGTTACTTGGGAAACCTTTAAGGCAGTAGCCCTTCCTCGGTCCTCCACCTATGAGCGAATATACCGGCATGACCCCCACCGTGATCATCGGCGTAGGGGGGACTGGCAAAGAGATTCTGATCAAAATTCGCCGCATGATTGTGGAGCAGTACGGCTCCCTGGATGCCCTGCCGATCGTGTCGTTTTTGCACATCGATACCGAGCAAAATGCCCGCGTCTCCGAAGCGCAAACTGTTCTTAAACAAGATATTTCCCTGCGGCCCATTGAGCAGGTGTGGGCCAAGGTCGAAGACGCCAAGGCGATTCTCAACAAGCTCTCGGCCTACAGCTACCTGGACGAGTGGTTCCCCAACGAACTCAAGGGCACCGATTCGATTTTGGCCGGGGCGGGGCAGATCCGCGCCCTGGGCCGGTTTGCCTTCAGCCTGAATTACCCCCTAATCAAGGACTACTTCACCAAGGCCAAGGGGCGCATCGTCGGCCACGAAAAGTTCATGCTCGATCGCTGGAAGGTGCAGCTTGACAAGGGCATCAACATCTTTGTGGTCTGCTCGCTGTCGGGGGGCACCGGCTCGGGCATGGTGCTGGATCTGGCCTACAACCTGCGCGATTGGGTGCCGGTGTCAGAACTGCCGCAGACCAGTGCCTTTTTGGTGCTGCCGGGGGCGTTTTCGGGCCTGGGCGATCGCGTCATTGCCAATGCCTACGCGGCCCTGATGGAGCTGAACCACTACAGCCGGGGCGACACCCGCTTCGACGCCCAGTACAGCGACAGCCAGAGCGATCGCATCACCAGCCAGAGCGGCCTCGACGTGCCCTTCAACTTCACCTACCTGGTGGGCAACAGCAACGACAAAGTCACCTTCCCCACCCTGGGCGACGTGCTGGAGATGGTGGCCCAGAACGTATTTCTCGACTTCAGCTCCGGCTTTAGCCAGTACAAAAAGCTGGTGCGCGACAACGTCCGCAAGCACTGGGCCAGCCCCGACGCCCTGGGCTACCCGCAAAACTTCATGAGCTTTGGCCTCTCCAGCATTCAGTTTCCGGTGGAGCGGGTGCTGAATGCCTGCTCCGCCCGGCTGGCGGGCAAGCTGGTGGACTGGTGGAGCAACCCCACCCCTGCCCCGGCGGCGATGTCCGACCTGATTCGCACCGAGATTTTGCCCGGCCTGTTTCTAGCCGAGTCGGAGCACGACCACCAGATCATCGACAGCATCAGCATGGGCGACAACAAAAAGCCCTACGCCAAGGAAGTGGCCGACTGGGTAGCCAGCATCCGCAAGCGCCGCAACGACCTCAACATTCCCTTTGAGAATCTCCAGCGGTTCATCTCCAACGAGCAGGAGAAATATTCTCCCCACTTCCACGACACCGGCACTGACCCCAAGCGCTGGAGCGACTACTTCCAAAAAATGTGGGACAACCTCAGCTGGCTGATTCCCGAAAAGCGCAAGGAGCTGCGGGCGGCGGTGTACCAAATGGTGGAAGACCGCTTCCGGGGGCCAAAGTTTACCCGTCAGTTTCTGGAAGTGCTGATCGAGGTCTTTGCCGACTTTCGCAGCAAATTTGACCAGGACCGGCAGAAGTACTGGCTGCCCCGAGAGCGATCGGCCCAGAACGCCCTGCAAACCCTGCTGAAGCAGATCGACGATCACGCGAAGCAGATGATGATGCTCAACCGCAAGAAGGTGATCGAAGACGACTTCAATGGCATCATGCAGGCGCTGGAGCAGGTCTATGTGTCGAAAGTTGAGGTCAAGGCCCGCACCCTGGGGGTGATGCTGCTCGACGGTCTGCGGGAGGAGATTGACCAGCTCTTGGTCGACCTCACCGCCTTTGAAACGGTGCTTAGCAATGTCCAGGCTGAGCTGAAGGATAAAGAGCGCGTCTACACCCGCGAGACGGGCGGCCTCACCGTCAACGGCATTTTGCTCTACGACGAAAAAGAAATCGACGCCGCCTACCGCAACACCGTCGCCGATCAGGAAGAAACCCTCTGCCAGACCCTCTCTCAGCAGGTGCTGGAAGACCTGCGCCTGCGGCTGTTCGACATCTACCCGTTTGACGCCCTCAAGACCAAAGACCTCTACGAACGGCTGCTGGGCCAGGCGATGGACGTGTTCCGCCGCCGTAGCCAGCTCGACATTTCCACCGCCCGCAAATTCCTGGAGCAGTACCCCACGGTGGAAATGCAGGAGGCCCAGATCAAAACCACCTTTGAAAAGTCCGAAGCCTTTTTGCGCCTCAGCCAGGAGCAAAAGAAACTGGGCTGGGACGACAAGCTGGAGAAGTACCAGAAACTGGTGGGCATCCAGGGCGGCAGCAAACCCACCGACCCGGCGGTCTCGGCCCTGCTGCCGATGATCCGCAAGACCAGCACCGTCACCGACAAGGAGATTCGCCCCCTCAACGACCCCTACCACATCTTCTTTGTGCAGGAGACCGGAGCCTTCCCGCTGCGGCTGATTGAGGGCATGGAGCGGATGCGATCGCTCTACCGCGCCGTTTCCCAGGCCGACCACAACCCCCTGCACACCCACCAGGACTACCGTCAGTTTGGCGATGTGATGCCCGAAACCAGCAACGAGCGCCAGGCCCGCTACAACCTGATGCTGGCCAACGCCCTGGGCCTGGTGCGCCGCGAAGACAACCGGGTGACGGGCTTTGCCGAGGTCAAATTCACCTACCGCGACAAGCTCACCGGCTTCGACAAAACCGAAGTCATGGGTGCTACCTGGGCCGAAGCGGAGGACTTTCTCCTCACCGACCAGAACCGCCGATTGGCCGAAACCTTGGATAACAACATCCGCGCCATCGGCGAACAGGCCGCCACCAAACCCCAAAAGCAGGCCCTCTACACCCAGGTGATGACCTACCTGCAACAGCAGGAACAAACGATTCCGGGCGGCTCCGACAGCGACGAGTACAAGCGCATCCAGGCGGCGATTTCCAACTTCGTCACCACCCACCGTCTGTTCATCCCCACCGACCAACCCCCGGTGGCTGTGGCCTCTCCAACCCCAGTGGCCGCCGCTACCCCAGTGGCCGCCCGCCCTGCCACTAACCCCGCTCCCGTAGTTCTCGATTCCGAAAACTTGGCCAAATATGCCAAGCTGGTGGAAAGCTGTTACCGGCGCGGCACCCCCTCCGCCACGGAGTTAGAGCTGCTGGAGAAATTTCGGGTGAAGTATGGGGTTTCGGTAGAGCAGGCCAATGCGATCGCCGCCCAATATCAACCCCAAGACACCCTGGAACAAGCCGCCGCCGAGTTTGCCCTCATGTTCCGCGCCTTCCTCGACAACGATGGCGAAATCGACCTAGAAGAACAGGCCCAACTGCTGGAACTCCAGGAAGAACTGGGCCTGACCAATGAGCAGGTAGCCATCATTGAGGAGAACGTGCGATCGGAGCTGGCTTAGTGCTGCGCCGAGATCCCAGGGTTCTTCTGCGCATCCGAATAGAATCCCGGCTTGTTCTCAAGAAGAACCCTGGGATCTGCCCCCCACCCATCCACTCCCCACCCATCTATCCCTACCCATCCACCCCATTTGCCATGACCGACAGCTTCAACCACGTCACCTGCCCGAAATGCGGCTACGAAGAAAACAGCATCACCGCCAAAAAGTGCGAGATCTGCGGCCAGCCCCTGAAAAAAGACAACAAGTCTATGGCCCCAGTGATCGCGGGGGTGGGGGCCTTGCTCTTTTTGGGGGCGCTGGGGTTCACGGGCTATAACGCCTTCTTCCGTCGCGATGCCTCCCAGCCTGTTCCCCAGGCGACCAATCCTCCTGATTCTCAGGTGAATGTTAACGACAATCCGACGGCGGATCCGACCGCTACGACCCCGACGACGACTCCGGCCCCTGGCAATGTGGCCAACGCTCTGAGCTGGGGCGATCGCGTCCTCTTCACCGATGCCCCTAACGCCGACATGCAGGCCGGGGCGGCCGCCTTTGCCACAGGCGACTACGCTACCGCCACCGCCCGTTTCGAGGCCGCCCGCCAGGCCGTCCGCAACGACCCCGAAGCATTGATCTATCTGAATAACGCTCGCCTGGGCGCTACCCCCGCCCTCGGCATTGCCGCCGTGGTGCCCATTGGCGACAACCCGAATACTGCCCGCGAGCTGCTGCGGGGCGTCGCTCAGGCCCAGGACGAGGCGATCAGGGCCGGAACTCCGGTGAAGGTGCTGATCGCTGACGATCGCAACGATGCGGGCCAGGCCGAGGCGATCGCCAATGCCCTCGTCCAAACCCCCGACGTCGTCGGCGTCATCGGCCACGGCACCAGCACCACCACCCTGGCCGCCGCCCCCGTCTACCAGCAGGGGCAACTGCCGATGATTGCCCCCACCAGCACCACCACCGAACTGGCCACCCTGGCCCGCGACGGCGGCAACTTTGTGTTCCGCGTCATCCCCAGCGACCAGTTCACCGGCACCACCCTGGCCCGCCACATGCTGTCCCAGGGTCAAAACCGCCCGATTATCTTCTACAACTCCCAGAGTTCCTACAGCCGATCGCTGCAAGAGGCCTTCTCCACCACCCTGGGTCTGGAGGGAGGCCAGGTGGCCAAGCTAGTCGATCTCTCCCAGGGCAACCCCACCGCCGAGCTTCAGGGCAGCGGGGCCGATGCGATCGTGCTGCTGCCCGACTCGGCCACCTTCGACGCGGCGATCGCCGTAGCCCAGCTCAACAATGGCCAATTGCCAGTGCTGGCTGGAGACGCCTTCTACCGCATCGATGCCCTGCAAAAGGGCGGCACCAGCCTCACGGGCACCGTGGTGACCGTTCCCTGGCACCCGCTCAAATCCACCCCGCCCTTTGCCCAGACCTCCTCTGGCCTCTGGGGCGGCGATGTCAACTGGCGCACCGCCCTCAGCTACGACGCCTTTCAGGCGCTCAGCTCGGCCCGCACCGTGGGCAACGTAGCCCCCGGCAGCGGCACCCAGGGCCGGACTGCCCTGGGTCAGGCCCTGGCGGGGCAGGGGTTCTCCGCCACAGGCTCCACCGGGGCGATTAGTTTCTTGCCGTCGGGCGATCGCAACACCACCGTGCTGCTGGTCGAGGTGCAGCCGGGCAGCCGCTCGGGCACGGGTTTTGACTTTGTGCCGCTGCCGTAGCCTCAGAATAGGCCAGTAGGGGCAGACACACCAGTAGGGGCAGACACATAGGTCTGCCCCTACCCATCCGATGACCTATCCAAAATCCAAAATCGCAAATCCAAAATTTTTTAGGGCAGACACATAGGTCCGCCCCTACCCATCCCCCCATTCACCCCTCTATTCGACTCCGCCGTGCCCGCATGCGCTCCTTCATGCCCTCCACAAAGTCGCCACTGATCAGGCCCTGCTCAATTTCGAGTTTGGCCTCTTCTTCTTCGCGATCGAGGGCTTTTTGCAGGTTGGCGACGTAGAACTCCATCTTGTGGTCATCCACCGCGTCGGGGGTGCCGGAGGTGACAATGGCGCGAATCAGGCCAAACAGGCGATCGGGGAAGCGCTGAAACAGGAACGACTGGCGGCGCAGGCTGCCAGCGTCGTTAAAGTAGCGAAACTGGCCCATGTGGCCGTAGACCCGCGTCGGCACCCAGGGAATAATCTGCGGCGGAATTATCGGCACGATGTCGTTGTTGTTGACGTAGCGGACGATGCGATTACCCATGCGCGCATTCATGTAGTTCACCAGCTTCCAGTCGGCTACCCGAGGCTGGCCAAAGGTGTACAGCCCGCTGACCTCAAACCCCTGGGTTTCCAGCGAAATGGTGGCCACCGCCGCCAGGGCACCCCCCAGGCTGTGGCCGGTAACCCAGAGCTTGGTCTGGGGGGTGCGCCACTTTTTGAGGTAGTAAACCACCTGCTTTTCAACGCTTTGCCAGGCGTCTAAAAAGCCCCGGTGCACTCGTCCGGTGGGGGGTACCGCCTCCTGGTCGGCCAGGATCGTAAACGCTTTTAGCCGAATCTTGAGGTTGGTCTTCCAATCGCTGAGCTGTTGGGTGCCCTTAAACACCAAAATCAGGTTGTCGCCCTTGCGAAATAGAAACGCCTGGGTGTCGGTGAGGCGCATGTCGAGGTATACAAAACTGTCGCGGATGTCGCGGATGCTGGTTTTTTCGCCTTCCTGGAGCCAGCTTTTGATCACCTCGATCACGTACTTGCGGGGGGGGAGCTGCTTCCAGCGGTTGTCGATGTCGTCGCTCAGCCACAGGCGCGAAATGTCGGTGACGTAGTCGCGGTCTTCGTAGACCAGGTGGGCCGCCTTGGCCAGGCACAGGGCGCGGTAGGTATCGTACTTGGCCCCTTCGGCCTCAAGGGTTTCAATGCCGGTGAAGTCGTGGGTGGAGTAGGGGGGCGGCAAAATTTTGAAGCCGAAGCGCTCAAACAGCTTTTGCACCCGTCCGTAGCCCGCCCAGTGAATGTAGTGCGACAGCTTGTCGTAAAAGCCCGAGCCGCCCTTGCGGCGGTAGCGGCGATCGCCAATCAGCCGAATCCAGTGGATGATAAAGGGCTTGATCTCCTCGGCCATCACCAGCCCCGACTCGATCATAATTTCAAAATATTCCAGCCCGCCCAAAAACGAGTCAAACCAGTCGCGCAGGGTGACTTCGATGATGAACTCCTGGGTGTCGTACTGCTCGACTAGCTCCAGGGTTTTGGGGGCGATGGCGTTGCTCTGGCTGGCCAGGCGCTTGATTTCGTCGAGGCCGCTACGCATTTTAACCATCTGATCGTGCGATCGCAGCGCCCGCCGCAGCCGATAGTCATTGGCCTCAAAGCCGATCAGGCGGCCATCGGCAGGGTGGTTGATATAAAACGTGCGGTACTCCTCATAGTCGAGAATATCCAGCACATGCTTGACCGCTGGCCGCTCGCGGAAGGCTTTTACCTCCTGGCGGGCCAGCTCCACCCGCTGCCAGCGCCGCTGCTGCTGGTACATGTGCAGCCAGGTGAGAGCTATAAACGCGCCGCCCGCCAGGCTGAGGCTGGCCAGTAGTAGAGCCGGGGAAAGTCTCGTCACCGTTCTCAAGGGCGATCGCAGCAGGCGCAGCGGCATGCTTTGGGCCATCAGCACCTCTGCCCTCCCAACGGTCGCGCCGGGAGCCAGCGCTGGAGCTGCCGGTACCTGAGCCAGTGCGCCAGTGCTCACACTCAGTGAAGCCCCAAAAACAAGAAAAATTTGACGAATAGCCATAGTTACTAGCGACAACGTCCCATTGCTTGCCCCGATGCTATCGAAAAATGCCTCGCACAACCCACCAGGCCTCCATTCCCGCTCGAAATGGCTATCCTGCCCCCAGCCGGTCGAGCAGAACTGGGTCGAACCAATACCAGTAGGCCATCCCCAGCAGCAGCAGCAGCGTTGCCCCCAGCAGCCACAGAGGCCAGCGGGGTGGGGCATTGGGGGGTAGGCCCATGATCAAACCTCAGAGTTCTATCCCGTCAACTCTACCCCGGCTCAGAGCGGCCCCCAAAGAATTCTCTACACAATGGCGCAACGATGGTGCCGGAGAGGGTTGTTACAATTTTTCAGGGGCTAGTTAGATGATTTTGCCCTAGCGATGATGTTACGAGGCTGAAACAGACAATGGCGGTTAATTGCGCGGTAGATTGTAAGGACGGCTGTGTGCTGGGGAATGACTGCCCCAACCTGAAGTACACCGCTGAAGCGTCAAAATTTATTTCTGACACGCCCCTCGACAAAATGCTCGAAATGGCCGACGAGGCCGTGCGGCGCAAAATGATGGAGCGCGCTTCCCAGCCGCCCAAATGGGTGCTACCAGAGGATTAGACGCTTGTGCTGGGACGCTGAGCAATGCTCCTCCGGGGCGGCTATGCCAACGCCCCATACTGGTCACAAGGTAGGCCTGTGCTATCGTGTGACAAGCAAGTTGTTAGTTGCATTACCGGCTTGGCTTAGTCCTTAGTTGAGTACATCTCCTTGATAACTTTCTACTCTTTCTCTCTCTATTTGGAGATGTATCCATGTCGATTTACGTAGGGAATTTGGCCTTTAGCGCTACCCAAGAGCAGATTACCGAGGTCTTTGCTGAATACGGTGCCGTCAGCCGGGTTAGCCTGCCTACCGACCGCGAGACCGGTCGTCCTCGCGGCTTCGCCTTCGTCGAGATGGAAAGCGAAGCCGACGAAGACGCTGCCATTGAAGCCCTAGACGGGGCCGAGTGGATGGGTCGCGATCTCAAGGTCAACAAAGCTCGCCCCCGAGAGTCTCGCGGTGGCGGCGGTGGCGGCGGCGGCTGGAACAACAGCCGTCGCTAAGTAACCAGGTGTGGCCAAGACTGCTTGGCCACACCCCTAGCATTCGGGGGTTGTAGGGGAAGTGCCGCACCAGCGGTGCTCAAGGACTTTAGGCTGACGCTACTGGAGCGCTGCTTTATCCGCGTTAGCAAATTTTTAGGAGAACTAATGGCCCAGGTTGTATTGGGAGAAGACGAAAACATTGAATCGGCCCTGCGGCGCTTTAAGCGCAAGGTGGCTCGGGCCGGGATTTTTTCTGATATGCGAAAAAATCGCCACTTTGAAACCCCGATCGAAAAGAAAAAGCGCAAAACCATTGCCCGCCAGAAGCAGCGGCGCTGGGGTTCAAAGCGCTAGGGGCTCAGCCTCCAGCAGAGTCTGTAGCCCAGCGACCAGCTGCTCTAGATGAGATGGTTTGTGGGTAGCCATGAGCGTAATGCGTAGGCGACTGGTAGGCACTGTGGGCGGACGTACCGCTGCCACCCACAGTCCCGCAGACTGGAGCTGTTGGCTGGCGCTCAAGATAGCTGCCGCAGAGTGGCCCTCTAGGCAAAGAATCGGTGAAGCTGAGGGCAAGCGCCGCAGCTGACAGGAAGCCGCTGCCGACTCTGCCAAGATTTGATCAAGCTGTTGCGTCAGGTAGCTCACCCGGCACCAGAGGCGATCGCGGCGCTGGGGTTCTTGCTGAACAATCTGCACCGCCGCCAGGGCAGCCGCCCCATTGCCAGGCGATAGGGCTGTAGTATAGACCCAGCCTGGGGCACGGTTGCGCAGAAAGTCGATGAGGGCGCTCGAACCGGCTACATAGCCCCCCAAACTACCCAAAGCCTTGCTGAGGGTGCCAACCGTGACGAGGGGTCGCCCGGCGCAGCCCAGGTGCTCTACAACCCCCGAGCCGCGCTGGCCAAACAGGCCCGTGCCGTGGGCCTCATCTACTAGCACCATAGCGTCGTAGGTAGCGGCCAGGTCAAGAATTTCAGCCAGGGGGCACAGGTCGCCATCCATGCTAAACACGCTGTCGGTGGTAATTAGGCAGCGGCGGTGGCGATCGCGGTGCTCTGCCAGTAAGGTTTTCAGGTCGGCCACATCGCCGTGGCGGTAGTCTAGGGTTGTAGCCCCGCTGACCTTGCCCCCCGCTTTCAGGCTGGAGTGGTTGTACTCATCGCCCAAAATCAGGTCTGGGGTGCCCACCAGGGCGGCGATCGCCCCCAGATTGGCCAGATAGCCCGAGCTAAACACCAGGGCATCCTCGGTGCCCTTCAGCGCGGCGATCGCCCTTTCCAGCTCCCTGTGCAGCTCGCGGTGTCCGCTGAGCAAGCGCGAGCCAGTGCTGCCGGTGCCGTAGGTGCGGATGGCGGCGATCGCGGCCTCGGCCAGTCTGGGGTCGCTGGCCAGGCCCAGGTAGTCATTGCTGGCAAAGTTCACCAGGGTCTGCCCCCGCCGCTGCACAGTTGGCCCAGCCATGCCGTCGATAGTCTGCACCGAGCGGTAGCGGTGGGCGCGGTGCAGCGCCGCTAGAGACTTGTCTAGCCAGCCGTAGGGGTCAGAGGCCATGGCCTAGGCTACAGCGGGCTGAACGCCCTGGCGAAACAGTTTTACTGCGGGGGCGTTGTCAACCCCCCGTCGAATCCACTGGAGCTGCTTCCAGGTGCGATCGCCCTGGAGAATCCGCTGGTCTTGAAGGGGTTGAATTACCTGCACCATAGTCCTGCCTCTACCCGCTAAACCATTATGGCGTCCCCTGCCGCGACAGCGCCGCTATGCGCTGGTGACGACGGCGCTGCCAGAGTTTAGGAATCACTCGCATCCGGCGCTTAAAGATATCCCACTCCTCTACGCTCAGCTGAATCTGCTGCCAGGTGGGACGGCCCAACAGCCGCTCAGACCAGCACCTCAGCCCCGGATAGGTGGCAAGCGGAACCCCTAACTCGGGTAGTTTGTGGACGACGGTGCCCGCCACGATCTCCGCCAGACTCAGCTGATCGCCCGCAAAATACTGAGAGTCTGCCAGCAGCCCCTCAAGAAAATCCAGGGTGATTTTGGCCCGCAGCCGAGCGTACTCCACCTCCGCTGAGGTTTCCCCGGAGCGATGATCCTGCATGAGTAGCTTAAATATCGGCGGCAGCAGCTCGTTGAGGGTCACCAGCTGCACCATGCGAACGGTGGCTAGCGCCCTGGGCTCGGTGGGCAGCAGCGGGCGCTCTGGGTAGCGGGCCTCCAGGTAATCTAAAATTGCCAGCGACTCAACCACCCGAAAGTCGCCATCGGTTAAAACCGGAACGTGGCCAAAGGGATTCACCGCCAGGAAATCAGGCTCAAACTGCTGGCCGCCGAGATCGACGGGGATCAGCTCGAAGGGCAGCTGCTTTTCGAGCAGGGCCAGCCACACCGGGCGGGCATAGACAGAGGGACGGGCGTAGTACAGCTTCAGCATGGGGTGGGTTCCTAGGGTAATACCGATCCGAATTACACAATCCCGGTTCCAACAGGTGCAGGGGTGCTGGCGTAGCCGAGCAGGCTCCACGGCATGCGCCCAGTGGATCGGGGTTGGCCGAGCGGAATTTAGCCTGACGCTAAAAAAGACCGATCGGTCTTTTTTGAAATAAAAAAACACTGTCGGCAGTGGTTCATCAAGATTCAAGCTGTGGGCTAAGTGCAGCGCAGCAGAACCCAACAAGACTGGTCGCCGTGGGGTGGCCCGAAGCGAAACCCAATCTACGAGAATCTTGTTTTTTGGTCTTGAGGCCGCGCTAGCTGGTGTTGCACATAGGTAGCCAGATGGTTAAGGGCACGATCCAGGTGGGAGGGGTCGGAGTAGAGTTTGCTGAGCAGGATGCCCCCCTCGATGGTGGCGATCAAGACCGAGGCCACGGTTTCGGGGTCGGCGGTGGGTTGCAGTTCACCGCGGGCCACACCTTTGGTGACAATGCGCTCGATCAGCGATCGCCAGCGATTCATCGCCTGCTGCGTGCGGGCTCGCAGGGCAGGGTGGGCATCGTCGCTGTCAACCGCCGTATTGAGCAGGGGGCAGCCTCCCCGCAGGGGCGGGTGGACGATGAAGTCTTCGTAGACGGCGAGCATAGCCATGAGTCGATCGACGGCATGGCGCTGGCCCTGCAAAGCTCCCCGAAAACGCTGCTGAATGCGATCGACTGCAAAGTCAAAGGCGGCCAGGGCCAGCTCGTCTTTGCTGCGAAAGTGGTTGTAAATACCTCCTTTTTGCAGACCCGTAGCCCGCATCAGATCAGCCATTGAGGCTCCGGCAAAGCCCTGCTGGTTAAACAACGCCGCCGCCTGCTCGACAATGTGTGCCCGGGTGAGCTGAGCTTTTGACATAAAAAAGACCGATCAGTCTTTTTGGAGGATAGCAGCTTTAAGCGCCCCTGGGCAAGCGTTTGACCCTGCCTCGGCTGCTGAAAAAGGCCTCCCAATCCCGCAGGGTGGATGAGACGGCAACCTTCCCGGCAACCAAGCGGCAACCTGGCCCACCGGCCACTGCCCCTAGCCGCCGGAGTCGCCGCTAGAATCCCCGGATTAACGCTGAGCCGCTAGCCAAGGTTTGAGGGTGCGGATGGCGGCACTAGAGTTGAGGACACTGTCGGCTCTAGCACCAGGGCCGACTCCGACGCGCAGGCGTACTCCGTCAAGGCCCCACCACAGTCAGCGCCTCTGGCCCGCCGTACTCGCTCTAGGCGATCGCCCTCAGCGGCTACCGACCGTAAGGCTCATCACTTACTGATCCGCCAATACCTGCTGGGAGGTTTTGCGATCGCACTTCAGCACGATTACCCCCAGAGGTGGCAGGGTCAGATCGAGCGAATAGGGGCGATTGTGGAAAGCCCAGTCATCGGACCACTTGCCGCCCAGGTTGCCCATGTTGCTGCCGCCAAAGTCGCGGGCATCGCTGTTGAACAGCTCCCTGTAGTAACCCTGCTCAGGCACACCCACCCGATAGTGGCTGTGGGGCTGAGGCGTAAAGTTGCACACCACCACCACAAAATCATCGCTGCCCTTATCGCGGCGAATAAACGACACGACGCTGTGGCGGTTGTCGCTACAGTCAATCCACTCAAAACCCGCCTGGTCAAAGTCCTGGGAGAACAGGGCCGGTTCGCTGCGGTAAAACTCGTTGAGCTTGCCCATAAAGTGCTTGAGACTAGCATGGGGCTGATACTGGAGCAGGTGCCACTCCAGGTCACCCCACACATTCCACTCGCTCCACTGGCCAAACTCCATGCTCATAAACAGGGTCTTTTTGCCCGGATGCATGAACATATAGGTGTAGAGACAGCGCAGGTTGGCAAACTTCTGCCACTCGTCACCGGGCATTTTGCCCAGCATATTGCTCTTGCCGTGCACCACCTCGTCGTGGGACAGCGCCAGCATAAAGTTTTCGGTAAAGGCGTACCAGATACTAAACGTGACGTTGTTCTGGTGAAACTGTCGGAACCACGGATCCATGTTGAAGTAGTCCAACATGTCGTGCATCCAGCCCATATTCCACTTCAGGTTGAAGCCCAAGCCGCCGACGTAGGTGGGCCAGGAGACCATTGGCCAGGCGGTCGATTCTTCGGCAATGGAGAGCACTCCGGGGAAGTAGGTGAATAGCACATGGTTCACCTGACGAAGGAAATCTGCGGCTTCAATGTGCTCACAGCCGCCGTACTCGTTAGCTACCCACTCACCGTCTTTGCGGAAGTAGTTGAGGTACAGCATCGAGGCCACCGCATCGACGCGGATGCCGTCGATGTGGTATTTCTCAAACCAAAAGATAGCGTTGGCCACCAAGAAGTTTCGCACCTCGTTGCGGCCATAGTTGAACACCAGGGTACCCCACTCCTTGTGCTCGCCCTTGCGGGGGTCGGCATGCTCGTAGAGATGGGTACCGTCGAAGAATGCCAGACCGTGGCCATCCTTGGGAAAGTGGCCCGGCACCCAGTCAACGATCACGCCGATACCGTTTTGGTGGCATTGATCCACAAAGTACATAAAGTCTTCGGGCGTACCGTAGCGGGAGGTGACGGCGTAGTAGCCTGTCACCTGGTAACCCCAGGAGCCATCGAAGGGGTGCTCGGCCACTGGCAGCAGCTCGACGTGGGTAAAGCCCAGCTCTTTGACGTAGGGAATCAGGCGATCGGCCAGCTCACGGTAGGTGAGAAAGCGAGCCCCAGGCTTGAGTTCGGCCACGGTGACGACGGGCTCGGGGGTGCCGTCGGGGCGCAGGGCCGGACTGGCCGACGACTCATGCAGCCAGGAGCCAATGTGAACCTCATAGATCGACACCGGCTGAGTGAGAGGCTCGGTCTGGCGACGCTTCTCCATCCAGTCAGCGTCTTGCCAGGGGTAGCGGTCTAAATCGGTGACAATGGAGGCAGTTTTGGGCCGGATTTCCTGCTGGAAACCGTAGGGGTCAGATTTCTCGTAAATGTGACCGTCGTAGTTTTTGATCTCGTATTTGTAGTGGGCACCTACCTCAAGGCCCGGAATGAACAGATCCCAAATGCCGTTGGAGAGGCGGCGCATCTGGTGCTTGCGGCCATCCCAGTAGTTAAAGTCGCCGAGTACAGAGACGTTGCGGGCGTTGGGAGCCCACACGGCAAAATACACTCCGGTTACACCCTCTACTTCGGTGTAGTGCGCCCCTAGCTTCTCGTAGATGCGGTGATGGTTGCCTTCGCCAAATAGATGAATGTCAAAGTCAGTGATGGCGCGGGTTTTGAAGGCGTAGGGATCATAGATGACATGCACGTGGTCACCGATGACGTACTTGAGCTGGTAGTTGGCCAGATCTTGAACCTGCAACACACACTCAAAGAAATGGGGGTTATGGTTAGACTCCATAGGCACTTCTTTGTGCTCTGCCGCCAGCACTACCCAGGCTTGATCGGCTTGGGGAAGGTAGGCTCTTACGGCCCAGACGGTTTGACCATCCTGCTGCACCATGTGTGGCCCCAAAACTTCGAAGGGGTCGTGGTGCTGGTTCCAGACAATCCGGTCAATCTGCTCAGCGTCAACAGTTGCAGGCATGTTGTTAAAGGTCCACAGGGGATATAAACGGGCTGTGTGAATTTGCTATCTGCGGAATAGAGTAACAAAACTTAGCGATTTCCACAGGGAAATTTTTGCCGATCTTGGCTCATTTGGCCCCTATCTTAAGAAAGGGAGAACGGGTCTGAGGGTGCGTCTGAGCTGCAAAAGCTGAATGAGCTGAGCCAGATCGGGGTTCACAATCGGCTCAGTGTTGGGATCGCGCAGCTGATCTTGCAGGGCGGCGTAGTCTGCCGCAGACATTGATTCTCCAGTCAGGGGCGATCGCGCCTCCGTGACGATCTCGGTGCGCAAAACCTCTTCAGGGATATCGTTGGGGGGCGGCAGCGCCAGGGCTGGATTGCCCAAAATGGCGATCCCTAGACCAGTTGATGCTAATTGCAGTCGGGCCATAGACAAGGGTTGATGACGTAGCTCCAGTATTACCATAGCCTGCGGAGACACCTCTGACGGTGCTTAGGCTGGGGCAGGCTTGTGCTAGGCTGCATTGCAGTTTGTGTGTTCGTTTTTTCCCAAAGGGAGGTCGCATGGGTTTGCTTCGGCTGTTTTCTGCGGGGCGGCTGTGGTCGGCAGTAGTAGCTCCTGCGGCCCTGGTGGGTCTGCTGGTGGGTTCGCCTGCCCGCGCCGATACGGTTTTAGAAGAAGCCGGTACTATCTATCCGGCGGAGTCTACCTACACCTTTGAGGGTACGGCTGGGCAGGCGCTGACGATCACCCTGGAGAGCGAAGACTTTGATCCAGTGCTGTCGCTGCTGGATCCTACAGCTGCCGAAATTGCCTTTAACGACGACTTTGGTGGCACTCTCAACTCCACCATCATCGTGGAGCTGCCCGAAGACGGTACCTACACCGTAGTAGCCCGGTCGTTTTCGGGCCAGGGTGGTGACTATGCCCTAGTGGTACGCGCCTCCACCGAGTTTGAGATTTCCTATGCTGAGGCTGAGACGCTAGCTTTGGCGGAAGACTATCCCGCCGCCATTGCGGCCTACACGGCCGCTATTGAAGTTGACCCAGACCAGTCGTCGGCCTACCTGGGGCGGGCTCAGGCTATTTTGGGGCAGGTATATATGGAGCAGGGCGATCAGATTGAGGGGCCGGAGGATATTCCCCCAGAGGCGCGGGAGTTGGTGATCGCTGACTTTGAGCAGGCCGCTACTCTCTTTGAGGCCAACGGTTCTGAAGACTGGGCTGCTTCCCTGCGAGAGCAAGCGGCGGTGCTGCGCGGCGTTGGTGACGACGAGGCCCCAGCCAGTCCCAACTCCAACTAATTTGGAAACTTCCCGGCAACTTTTCCGGACAGGGGCTCGTCTTAGGTGAAAAGGTGAATGGTAGATGCACCCTGAAAAATCCCCTGGCGATCGCCAGGGGATTTTTTTTTGCCCTGCTCCTAAAATTGGCCTAACCAATTTGCTTTTGTAGTCGATGCGGTGTGCTAAAACCGTGATTTCATCAAAAAGGGGATGTGAGCGGTAGCCCACATCCCCGGAGGTATTTTAACCAATAGCCAAAAGCTGCTCAGTCTTAGCTACCGACCTTGCGGTAGGGCACAGCGGTGGCGATGTTGATGTCGCTGGTGGACACGCGGGCCGGGGCTGCACCAGTGGCCCCAATGCTGCGGGCCATACCCAAAAAGCCCTGGGGATTGCCAGCGGTGACCTTCTTCTCCTGAGGCACAAACCGCTTGACCTGGGACTGCCACACAATCTGGGGGAAGCCCAGCTGGTTGCGGTGATAGGCGTCGTAGCGGGGGTTCTTGATGTGGATGGGACGCTCGCCTTCGGTGCGACCGGGCAGCACGCGGCGCTTTTGGTAGGGCACAGTGTTGTAGCCAAAGCTGGTGAGGTACTCTTCGCTGTCGAGGAGTTCATCGACTAGACCCTGGACGCCCTTGTTGGCCACCACAATAGACCAGGCAATTTTTTCGCGGTCGTTGTACACGTCGCGGCCCAGAATCTTCTGGACGCAGTGCTCAACAAACTTGTAGTTGCTGTTTTTCTCGTAGAAGCTGTTGTAGAAGGTGGGCGACAGCGCCAGACCACGAATAAAGTCGCGCACGGTAATTTGACCGTTGCGCAGCTGCGACTCCAGAAAGGTCTGGCGATCGCACTTAAACGCGTGGAAGAACATCTGCCGATAGGCCGCATTAATCAGCGCATCCATGTCGCTGGTGTCGTACAGGTCATCGGTAGAGAAAAATCTGGGCTGTTCGTCGCCACCGATTTCGTAGCTGGCGACACGCTGATTTTGGCTGGACGGGGAGTAATTTAGTAACGGAAGAGACACGTTTGAATCTCCAGAATCTTAGGAAAATTTACAAACTTTAAGGATGATCATACGGGAACGGCTGCCTCGAACCTGGGCTATCTGAGTAAATCAACATAGTCCTTAACATTCGCGTCAGGGATCCCGAAAGAACCATCAGCTATGGGTTAGAACGTGTGAACGTGCGCAGGTTCTTTCCATCAAGGTTGGGTCATACGGCGGGGATCGATCATCTGGTCATACTCCGCCTCACTCACGTACCCCAGGGCCAGGGCCGCCTCCCGCAGCGTTAGATCGTGCTCAAAGGCGTAGTGGGCAATCTGAGACGCTTTGTCGTAGCCGATCGCCGGGCTGAGGGCGGTCACCAGCATCAGCGATCGCTCCACATACTGGGCAATCTGAACGCGGTTAGGGGTCATGCCGACCACTAAAAACTCGGTAAAGTTGCGGCAGCTGTCGGCCATTAATCTCGCCGATTGCAGCAGGTTGAAAATCATCATCGGTTTGTAGACGTTCATTTCTAGATGGCCGCTGGCCCCGGCAAAGGCCACCGCCGCGTCGTAACCCATCACCTGCACCGCCACCATAGCCAGGGCCTCGCACTGGGTGGGGTTGACCTTACCCGGCATAATGGAGGATCCGGGTTCGTTCTCGGGGAGGTGCAATTCTGCCAATCCGGCTCTGGGGCCGCAGCTGAGTAGGCGAATATCGTTGGCGATTTTGTACAGCGACACCGCCAGGGTTTTGAGCACGCCGCTGGCCATCACTACGGCATCGTGGGCTCCCATAACCGTGAACTTGTTGGGCGCACTGACAAAGGGCAATCCGGTAATGGCGGCGATGTGCTGGGCAGCAGCTTCGGCAAACCCTGGCCCAGCATTGAGGCCAGTTCCTACAGCGGTTCCCCCCAGGGCCAGTTCGTAGAGACCTGGCAGAGAGCCTTCAATGCGCTTGAGGTTGTCGGCGAGCATGCCCCCGTAGCCCGAAAATTCCTGGCCCAGGGTGAGGGGTACGGCATCTTGCAGGTGGGTACGACCAATTTTGACGATGTCGGCCCAGTCCTGGGCTTTTGTCTCCAGCGCCTGCCGCAGTTCTGCCACCGCAGGTATCAGTCGCTGGGTGAGCATCTGTGCCCCGGCAATGTGCATCGCCGTAGGAAACACATCGTTAGACGACTGGGACATGTTGACGTGATCGTTGGGGTGAATGGGGGTCTTACTGCCCAGCACGCCGCCCGCTAGCTCGATGGCCCGGTTGGCAATCACCTCGTTGACGTTCATGTTGCACTGGGTGCCGCTGCCGGTCATCCACACGTGCAAAGGGAAGTGGTCGTCGAGGGTGCCGCTGATCACTTCCTCCGCTGCTCGCACAATCAGCGCCGCTTTGTCGCTGGGCAGCTTGCCCAGGTCGGCGTTGGCCAACGCCGAGGCTTTTTTGGTAACGGCGATCGCCTGCACCACCTCCAGGGGCATTTTGTCTTGGCCAATAGAAAAATAGCGAATCGATCGCTGGGTCTGCGCCCCCCAGTAGCGATCGCTCGGCACGGCGATCGCCCCCATGCTGTCGGTTTCCTGGCGAGAATGTGGTTGTGGTTCGACCATAGGTGGTAGTTTTCAGCGCGCTATTCTCCGATTCAACCACAGGGGCAAGCTTCTGAGCGCCTTTTCACAGAAAAGCTCCGACGACAGGGTAAGTCGTCGGAGCCGTGTGGGAACTGCAAGTGGGCAATGGTCAGAGGCGAGATCTTACCCCTGTTTCTTGCGAGCCAGGCCCGCAGCGCTCAAACCCACCAGCACCAGGGCAGCGGTAGAGGCGGGCTCAGGCACAGCGGTCTTGGGCTCTTCGGGAACGAACGTGCCCTTGGCCACAAACAGCGAGGCGTGGGACAGATCCTTTTGATCAAAGGTGGCCCAGGTGCCGCTGTTGAAGCTGGCAACGCTGTCAAAGTAGTAGGCGGTGTAGGCGTTGCCTGCCTTGAGGCTGATCACAAACGGAGAGGTGAGGGTGTCAGACACTGACCAGGTGCCGCTGCCCTTGCCGGTTTGTGTCCAGCTAAAGCCGTAGTCGTTGGGGCCAGAGGAGTTCTTGCCATCCTCATACTTGCCATCGAATACCCAGTCGCCCAGGGTGCTGTCGAGGAAAGCGGTGAGGTTGGCTGCAATGGAGCTGCTGACATCGTTGCCCGAGGCGGTCATGCACTGGCTGTAGCTGAGGGAAGACCCGCCCGCCAGGGGATTACTGGTCGCCGAACCGCCAGAACAGGCAAAAGCAGACGTCGGCTGGCTAGTTGTCGTGGCCGGAGGAGTTGTGGTCGTCGTGGCCGGAGGAGTTGTGGTCGTCGTGGCCGGAGGAGTTGTGGTCGAGGCGGCGTTGCCGCTGCCCGCAGGAGGAGCTGTAGGATTGGTCGTGGCCGGGGGAGTTGTGGTCGAGGCAGCGTTGCCGTTGCCATTGCCGTTGCCTTTTCCTTTGCCGGAGTTGGCCAGGGCGTCAGGGGTGGCTAAGCCTACCAGGCCAGCGGTGGCCAGGGCTACGCCCAATAGTTTGAATGCTTTCATGCAGAGCAAGTTCTCCTTCGCAGAGCGAATGTGACTCACAGCTACAGACGAAAGGGGGCGTTTGCGTCTGATAGTCTCTTGACGGTCTCTACGAGACAGATATGAGTTTTTGGGTGTACTTCTTTACTTAAACATTCTGGGTAGAAGACGGCTTAGGTCAAAATACGGAGGTTTGAGACAGTTCACAGAGCCTTTAAAGAAGCAAAGGCCAGGTGCATCTAGCGACGGCGCTGTTTGCTGACCATTTTGCGCGACAGCCGCAGGTTGATGGCTTCGCGATCGGCCCAGTCTTGCAGCACGCGCAAAAATAGATGCTTATCTTGGCCCTGGAGCACGGCGGTCTGGTCAGCGGTCTCGATGCCGTAGGGGTAGCCGCCGCCGATAATGACTTCACCGCGCACCCAGTTGAGGTACTGGGTCATGGAGCCGCTCTCCCACATCCAGCGGGGCATCTCGAGGCGGGCGGGGTAGCCATCGCGGGTGGTTTTGAGGTAGGTGAAGGCAATCTGGTCGCCGTAGCTGCCGTACTGGTCGAGAATGCCGCCGCGATCGCACTGGAACACCGCCGTGCGATCGCCCCACTCCATCAGCCGGGCCAGCAGTTGGGCATCGTGGATGCCCTCGGTGGCCTCCAGCCCGTAGGCGTGGTGCAGCATGCCGATCAAATCGTGGGCGTAGGAGGTATCGACGTAGCCCACCAGGGGCACGCGGCGGCGATCGCTGGCCTCTAGCAGCGAGAGAATGGACTGCACGTAGGCGGTCTGGCTCTCCTGATCAAAGGCTTCGGCAAAGGTGACCACCAGCGCACCGTCAAAAAACACCAGGGTGCGCTCGGGATCCTCGCAGGTGTCGATGTACTCCACCAGGCGGGCCACCTCCATTTGAAAGCGGCGAATGTTGACCCGGCGCTCTACGGGCTGAGCCGGGTTTGGCCCCAGCTCGGCGGGGGTCATGAGGTCAACTCGCACATCCTTTTGGTAGGGCCGGGTGGCGCTGTGGGGGTTCTCAAACCAGCCAATTTGCAGCAGCGCAATGGGGATAGAAATGTCTTTACCGGGGGAGATCTGGGAGCCATCTACGGCAAACGTTGTAATCCCTTCTAGGACAGTTTGCACCCACTGGGCGCTCTGCTCGCGGTTTGTCCAGCGATCGCCCACCGGGCCAGATTCAGCGAAGAAGAAGGGCAAGATGCCTTTCTCGACGGCGATTTCTTCTAGGGGACGGGCCCCGACTGGGCCCGGGGAACGGTCTAGTTGAGTTACCTGCTGGGCGTGGGACAGGGTCGCGAACGCGATCCATGCCCGGTGGTAGGCGTGCAGCAGCTCAAATTTGGCTCGACTAAAGGCGCTAAAGGCATCCCGCTTTTGGTCGAGCAGGGCTTTAATTTGGCTAGAACTCACTGGCATAACCCATCCGTCTTTAGAACGCCTGTATTAACGGCTGATTCTAGCGGGTTTGCTCTGGCTTGTCACGGAGCGGTTTTGAGAGCGGCGATCGCTACACTACACCAGTCTTTGTGCGGCTGGTGTTAGGCTGATCCTAAGCCCTTGTTTACGGTGCTTTGACTGCGATTGTAGGACGGGGTGGAGCCGGGTTGTTGGCCGCCAAAAGTTCAGTATCTTCACCATGTCTGGGGTTCTAGAACCCTGGGCAGTCTAGAAATAGAGCAATCAACTGTCAAACTACTATGGCCCTCAAGCTTTATCTATTGGCATCGCTGATGGTTTTTCTTCTGGCCATTGGCTCGTTTTTAGCCGACCCATCAAATCCTAAAAGTCGCCTGAGCGGCTGGGCTTTTCTAGCCTTAGCCATGGTGCTCAGCCCGATTACGCTTCCCAACATGGTTGTGAAGCGGATGAGCAAGCTGCGCTCATCCGCTTCTATGCGCGTATCGTCTTCTAGAGCCTGAAAGCAAAGGGCTGCTTCAGCCGCTGGCGGACAGCCCAGTCCTAGTGGTGATGCCCATGGTGGTCATGTCCATGGTGGTCATGACTGTGACTGTGATTGTGTCCCGCTAGATGGTGGTCGTGGGTGTGGCCGTGGTGGCTGTGCACCGCCGCCGCCTGGGCTGCCGCCAGGGAGGGGTTGATCGCCAGGGCAGTTTCTTCGAGCAGATTGGCAATATGCTGGTCGGCCCAGGTGGCGGCCATAGCTAAGAAGTCGGGGCGATCGTTGACGCAGGGCATTTGCACGTAGGTCACGTCGGGGCGCTTGCGGCGCAGCCCTTCGATGATGTGCTCGACATCGAGCAGGGTCTCGTGGTTTTCGGTGGCGAAACCGATGGGCATAAACACGAGCGCCGTAGCCCCCAGGTCGATCAGGTTGCGGGCGGCCAGGTCGGCGTTGGGCTGAGTCCACTTGATCAGCGGGGTGTCGTGGTTGAGCCAGCCCACAGAGATGAGTGGATATTTGTGGATCAGCTTGTCGCGCACCCGGTCGTAGAGCTTTTGGCTCTCGTCAATGCCGGAAGTAAAGCCCTTGGCCTCGTGGGGGCAGCCGTGGTTCATCAGCACGATGCCGGTTTGGGAAGGCAGGTGGGCCACGGCCAGGTGGTCTTTGATTTTCTCTTCGACCATGCGGGCCAGCAGGTCAATGTAGTCGGGGGCGTCAAAGAAGGACGGTATGTAGCGGGTGCCCTTGACCCAGTGCTCGGTGCCATCAGAGAGTTTGACCAAAGCCTGGTTCACCTGCTCGATGGCAATGCCGCTGGTAAAAATAGAATCTACCACCAGCAGAGGGTAGATCAGCAGTTTGTCGTAGCCCTCGGCTTTGATCTGCTCGAGTACCTGGTCAGGCAGGAAGGGCTTGCAGAAGTTGAAGGCTTTGAAGACCTTGATGCGATCGCCCCAGCGCTCCTTCAAATTGGCCTCAATGCCCGCCCGCTGAGCCTCGAAAATGGCGTTGTGGGGGGAGATAAAGTTGCCGTGCTGGTGGCTCCACTCGTGCAGGTCAAAGGCGGCCAGCAGCTTGGCCAAGGGGGGGTAGACCCAGGTCGGTACGGGGGCAAATTTAGCGGTAAGAAGGTTGAGGGCCTGCTCGTTGTAGTTGGCAAAGTCGTCGTAGCTTTCGACTTCGCCGTAGCCCATCAGCAGCACCGCGACCCGACTGTCGCCAGAGGAGGATGGGTGGGAGTGAGATGCAGACGTTTGAAGAACGTCGGGAGTTGCAACCATAATGCCTGCTTGTTGAAGGTGTCATTGCCCACAGGCTAACATCCCCCTCAGGGGGATAGCATTAACAAAACCAGCAGGTTGCGAAAATCTCGCCCGTTTTCCCGGCTAGCAAGCCTGCGCAGGTAGGGTACTGAAGCCCTCTGGGGTATGCCATCCCCCAGAGGGCAGATCCATTGCGCCAACAGCGCGAAGGGGCGATTCAGGTGCCGAACGCTTTGCGAATCGCCCCTAAAAACTCCTGCTCCAGGTAGGGCTTGGTGAAGTAGTCGGTGGCCCCGAGCTGCATGGCCAGCCAGCGGTGCTTGTCGTTGCTGCGCGAGGTCAGCATGAGAGTAGGAATTTGGGCCAAAGCCGGATTTTGGCGGCGGGCGGTGAGAAACTCAAAGCCGTTCATGACGGGCATTTCGATATCGCAGACCACCAGCCCCACGGCGGGGTTTTGCGCCAGCTGCTCTAGCCCTGCCTGGCCATCGCGGGCCTGCAAGACCCGGTAGCCCGCCCGCTCAAGGGAAAGCGCCAGGGTGCGGCGGGAGGTGACGGCATCGTCAATTACCAGCACCGTGGTGGCAGGGTGCAGAGCGACCTGGGGCACGGGGGGCAGGGGAGCGCGTTCTAAACTTGCCTCGGGGGCATCGGTTGCCGGGCGTCCGAGCAGGTCATCTAAGAACGCCTGACCGTCGATCACAGGGATGACGCTGCCATCGCCCAGCACGGTGCAGCCGTAGGCGTAGGCTGGCGGGCTGAGGGCTGCGCCAAAGGGTTTGATCACCGACTCTTGCTCGGTGACGAGGCGATCGACCTGGATGGCAAAGGGGCGATTGCCCTGGGCCAAGATCAGTACGGGAGCTTCCCAGTCGGCGGGGGAGGGCACCGCCGCCAGCACCTGACTCAGTGGCAGCTCGGGCCGCAGGCAGCGGTAGGGCAGCAGATTGCCAAGACCGTAGACAGGCACCTGCTGGTCGTGCCAGGTTAACCAGGTCTGGTCGACATCCTGGGTTAAATGCTCTGAGCGGGGCACCAAAATTTCGGTAATGCTGTCGCTGCGAAAGGCGATCGGGGTAGACCCGACAAAGCAGATCAGCAGGTTGACGATGCTCAGGGTCATGGGCAGCGATAGGGTGAATTGGGTACCTTGCCCTGGCGTTGACTGCACGGTGACGGTGCCCTTGAGCTGCTGCATTTGGTCGCGCACCACGTCTAGGCCAACCCCTCGGCCTGAGAGGTCGCTGACCTGCTCAGCGGTGGAAAAGCCCGGTTCAAACAGGTAGTTGTGGAGCTGGTCGGGGTTGGCGGCGGCGGCTTCCTCGGGCGAGAGCCAGTGTAGATCGACCAAGCGCTGACGCACCCGCTCTAGGTCTAGGCCCCGGCCATCGTCGCTGACCTCAATGATGATCTGGCGGCCCCGATAGCTGGCGCGCATGGCAATTTGGCCCACGGGGGGTTTGCCCTGGCGATCGCGCTCCTCAGACGGTTCTAGCCCGTGGTCAAAGCCGTTGCGCAGCAGGTGCAGCAGGGGGTCATAGAGCTTTTCGAGCACCGCTTTATCGACCAGCAGAGCAGTGCCCTCTAGGGTGAGGTCGGCGGGCTTGCTGTAGGTATTGGACAGATCTCGCAGCACTCGCGGGAAGCGGTTGAGCACCTGGCCCAGGGGCACCCGGCGGGCGTACATGAGGTCGTCTTGCACCTGGGCGAGCATTTTGCGGTGCTGCCCCAGCAGTTGCTCGGCCTGGCGGTTAAACAGCACGATGTCGGCGGCGGCTTCTTCCAGCTGCACCATCTCTTCGAGCAGGGTTTGGGTGTGGGTGTAGAGAGCGGTGTAGGTGTCCATCTCCAGGGAGTCGAAGCCGGGGGGGCGGGCCGGAGCGGCGGCGGGCGGGGCCGGGGTGAACTCACCGATGGTGACGGGCTGGCGCTGGCGCTCGGGGGCGATCAAAATTTGGTCGGAGACACCTTGGAGCTGCTCGACGGTGGCGCGCACGCGCTCGAAGCGGCTGACCAGTTCCTTGAGGCCAAGGCGGATCTGGTTGGTTTGCAAAGCGAGGCCGTTGCGGTTGATGGTGAGTTCGCCGAGCTGGTTTTCGAGGCGAGCGAGGCGTTGGGTGTCGACGCGGGTGGTGAGGGGGAGGGGGGTGGGGAGTGAGGGGGTGGGGAGTGGGGGAGAGGGGGAGGTGAGGTGGGTGGGGGAGATGGGGTGGGTGATGGCTGGGGGAATGGCATCTTGATCGGCGACGGTGATGGGGGGAGGGTCGCTGAAGATGGACTCGATGGAGGGGGGAGATGGGACTGGGGAGAAGATGTCTGGGGATGGGTTGGCTGAGTTGGCTGTTGGTGGAGCTAGATCGGTTTCTGGGGGGAGTTGGGCTTGGGTGAGCCAGGCGAGGGCTTCGGTTTCGGAGGGGAGTTGTGTCTGCCAGTCGGCTGCGTCGGTTGTATGGGGGTCTGCATCGCTAAAGACTGCCGCTAAGAACTCCTCTGCAACGGGTTCTGCAAGCGGTTTTGGGGGGAGGTCTGGAAGAGGGGCGAGGGGTGAAATTGGGGCAGCCAGGGCTTGGAGGGCGGGGGAGGGTTCGCCGCCTGTGGTGGAGCTGCCGGTGAGCACGGCGGCGCGGCCCTGGGCAAAATCGGCCACGGCCAGGCGAGTGATTTCTACGGCCTGGTCTGGGTGGGCGGCGATCGCATCTAGAGCGGTCTGGGCGATCTGGGCAAACCCAGGCAGATCGAGCAGCTCGGCAAAGCCCATAAAGATTTCGGTCTGGGCGCGCAGTTCACCAGCGACTGCGTGGGCCTCGGGCTGCTCTAGCACGCGGGTCAGGTGGTCGAGCCCCTGCTGTACGTCTACCTCAAAGATCGAGGTGGCCATATCAAACCCCAGGTCTGAGGAACTGGGGATGAAGTTCTCGGTGTCGGCCATGGCGCTGGCGAGGCGCTGCTCTAGATCGTGCAGCACGGGTTCGGCTTGGGCTAGGGCCTGCTCTCCATCGAACGCGCCCTCGGTGAGCTGCTGGGTGAGGGGCAGCCGCAGGCAGTCGAAGGCTTGCAGCAGCAGGGTTTCTAGCTCGCTGTCGATCGCTACCCTGTCGCTATAGAGGGCTTTAAATAGAGCCTCCAGTCGATGGGCCAGGGTAGCGATCGGCCCAAGCCCCACGCTGGCCGCGCCCCCCTTGAGCGAGTGGGCCGCCCGCATGATCTGGTGAATCGCGGCGGTGTCGCGCTGCGATCGCAGCCCCAGCAGGCCCGTCTCAATGGCGTGCAGCAGCTCGGGGGCTTCTTCGAGGAAGAATTGATAGGCCTGGTCGCGGATGTGGGGAGGGGTGGGCATGGGAGGGGTGGGGAGTGGGGGAGTGGGGGAGTGGGGGAGTGGGGAGTGGGGGAGTGGGGGAGTGGGGGAGTAAAACTCCATCACCCCATCACCCCATCACCCCATCACCCCATCACCCCATCACCTCTAGCTGACCTTGAACCGGCCCACCTCCTCCTGCAACGCCTGGGCGACGGAGCGCAGCTGGGCGAAGGAGTCGGATACCTGGTTGGCGGCGGTGGAGTTTTGGCTGGCGGTGGTGGCGGCGGTGGTGATGGTTTCGCTGACCACTTCGGAGGCTTGGGACTGGACGACGGTGGCGTCGGCGATCGCGGCTACCAGGGCACTGATCTGGCGACTGACGGCGGTGATCTGGTTGAGGCTCTGGCGGGTTTCATCGACCAGCTGGGTGCCGGTGACCACCTGCTCGGTGCCGGTTTCCATGGCTGTGACCACGGCGTTGGTTTCGGCCTGAATGCTGGCCACCAGCTTTTCGATTTCGGTGGTGGCTTCGGCTGACTGGCGGGCCAGTTCGCGCACTTCTTCGGCGACTACGGCAAAGCCTTTGCCGCCCTCTCCGGCGCGGGAGGCTTCGATCGAGGCGTTGAGGGCGAGCATGTTGGTCTGGGCGGCAAAGCTGCTGATCAGGTTCACTACGTTGGAGATTTTTTGGGAGGATTCGCCCAGGCGCTTCACTTTTTTGGCGGTGTCGGCCACGGTTTCGCGAATGGCCAGAATGCCGTCTACGGTGCGGTTCATAGCATCGTCGCCCTGGGCCACGGTCTGCTCGGCTGCGAGCACGGCGGCTTCGGCTTTTTCGGCGTTGGTGGCAACGAGGCGCACTGAGCTGGCCATGGCTTGGACGCGATCGAGGGTGGCCAGCATGGCCTGGGCCTGCTGATTGGCTGACTCGGCCAGGTCGTGCACGGAGGTTTGGTTGGCGTCGGTGGTGGCGGCCACCTGGCGGGAGGCGTCTTGCACCTGCACCACGATTTTTCTGAGGCTGGCGATGGTGGCGTTGTAGGAGTCGGCCAGGGTGCCAATTTCATCCTCGGTGACCTGGGCGCGCACGGTCAGGTTGCCCTGGCTGACGGGATCTACGTCCATGAGCAGCTGTAGGGCGCTGCGCTGGAGCCCTTCTTTGATCTGTCGCTGTTCTTCGGCCAGGTTGCGGGTGCGCTCGATCAGCTGTACCCGGTCGATCACCAGGCCCAGCTGTAGGCCCAGCTGTTTGAGGAAGTCGATTTCGGCCTCTTGCCACGGGTGCTGGGTTTTGCAGTGGTGGGCGATGAGTAGACCGTAGAGCTGGCTCTGGCTGACGATGGGCACCCCCAAAATCGATTTGACCTGAAGGTTGTCCAGCAGCAGCCGGTGCTCGGGATGAAGGGCGGCGGTGGCGACGTTGTTTTCGAGCAACAAGCCTGCGGCCTGGTACTTGTCGAGGGTGGCAGTGGGAATACAGGGGTCGCTAAGCTGCTGTTTATAGGCGCTAGGCCATGAAGAATCTACGGATTCGGCGGCGATCTGGCCGCTCCAGTCGGGGTTGAACCGGTAGATCACGACGCGATCGGCTGCGAGAATGTCGCGGGCTTCGGCCACCAGGCGTTCGTAGAGGGGCAGCAGGTCGATGGAGTCCACAATTTTGGCCCCGGTAATGGCGGCGGCCAGGTTGGCGCGGCGGGTGTTGAGGGTTTGCTCGCGCAGAAATCCCCGCACCCGTACCACCAGCTCGTTGAAGGTTTGGGCCAGGGTTTGGGCCTCCGACGACCCGATGAGTTGGGCGCGGGCGTTGAGGTTGCCCTGGGAGACCTGCTGGGCGGTACCGGCCAGGGCGTCGAGGGGGGAGGAGATCTGGCGGGCCAGTGCCCCAGTGAGCACGGCGGCGACACCGCCTAGCACCAGGCCCAGCAGACCCAGGGTGATCAGGTTGTCGCGACCGGCGGCGCGGATTTCGGCGGTGTCCATGGAGGCGATCGCCACCCAGTTCACCTGGGGCACCGTGGCCAGCGAATACTGCTTGCCCTGATAGGTGAAGGTGGCGACCAGGCTGTCTTGGCCCTGGCCAGAGCTAGCGGTAGAAATCTCTAGGTTGCCCACCGGAAAGTCTGATCTGAGCTGCTGCTGCAGGTCATTGCTGGCCACGGTCGGCTCGGACTGGGCCGCATCAATCAGGGCTGTCGCCAGGCTGCCGACCACATCGCCACCGACGAGGTTGAGGGATCTGGGGGTGAGAGCCGCCGCTTGCCCCTGTTCGTTAAAGGTGGCCAGCACGTAGTTGGAGCGGGGCTCGAGCAGCTGCACCTGCTGAGATCCCTGAATTCCGGCGTTGGCCAGGTACTCGTTGAGCTGCTCAAACTCCAGGGCGGTGATGAAGAATTTCACCACGCCTAAAAATTCGTTGCTGTTGGGGTCGCGAATGGCGTGGCTAAAGTCGATGCCCACCCGAAAGGTGGAGGCGTCGTAGCCGGGCTGGCTAAACCAAAACCCGTTGCTTTTGGCCAGCTCCCACCAGTCTTCGCCCGCCTGCACAAAATCGGAGGGAATGTTGCTGTAGCCAACGTTGAGGCCATTGGCTTCGGTGACGATGATTTCGGCAAATTTTTTGACCTCAGCGGTTTGCGCCAGGTAGCGGTTAAACACCGGATTGGTGGCCAGCTGTTTGGTGGCAATGAAGCGCGACTCCAGGGTTGCCTCGGGCACCTGGAGCAGGTTGAGATTGCTGGCCAGGGTGCGATCGCGCCGTACTTTATCCAAAATCAGCGGGTTTTGGGCAAAAATTTGGGCGAAGGCAATTTGCTGGTTCAGGTTGCCGCTCACCGTCTCACTGGCCAGCAACGCCTGCCCCTGGAGATCTTGGGTGATGGTGGCGCGGGTGCGGCCCTGGGTGAGGGCGTAGGTTATCAGCCCCCCCAGCAGCAGCGGCAGCAGGCTCAGCGGCAACACCGTAGACAGCAGCTGCTGCCGCAGACTGCGCCCAGCAAAATACTGCCGGATCAGGTCTTGGGATGGGGTGCTACCGGAGTGGGTGGCCCCTACGCTGTTGGCTTCCACCGTGAGGGGCTGCGGGCGGGGGTGAGATAGCGACGGAACTTGAGTCATAGCAAATAACCTTAGGAGTTCAACATAGTTGGCTAAGCCGATGCACTCTGACGGGGCCGGGTTAGGTCTGGGCCATGGCGTTTAAAACCGCTGTGCCATCTAAGACGAGCTGGAGTCGGTCGGTGCGATCGCCATAACACCCCCGCAAAAAGGGCAGCAGACCGGGCTCAAGGGAGATCGACGGGGCTGAAATCGCCGCTGACAAAGGCTGTAGAGCGGAGATCGGGTAGGCCACCATAGCCTCCACGGCGTTGACCACCAGGCCCAGGGTAGGGGGGGGCTCGTCCGCTGGCTGGGTGGCGCTATAGGGGGGCTGGATCACCACCACTGTGTGGCGGGTGGCGGCTTCGGCCTGGTTGTACCAGGGGGCAAACCCCAAAAAATGGCCCAGGTCGGCGATCCACAACATTTCGCCCCGCCAGTTGTAGAGGCCCATTACCCATGGGGCCATCTGAAACACCGGCACGACCTGGCCAATGGACAGCTTCATGATTTCGACCAGATTGGCCCCCGGCAGCAGCAGGGGCAGATCGCCATTGACGGTGATCTGTAAGAACTGCTCCTCCGGTGGGGTATCGGGCGGGGTGGTGTCTTTCAGTGGAGAGATGAAATGGTCGGTGGGCGTTGCGGTCTCGAAATTCATTGCGCTCGGCTCCTTAGGTCAAATCCGCTGCGATCGCACCCGGTTGGCAGGAGCACTGCACTGCCATGCCCCTGCGGGATGCCTTGTTGAATCAGAGTTTCTCAAGGCGGATTTTGTATTAGACATTGACCAGCTGATTGACCGCCTGCATCAGCTCGTCTTGGTCGATGGGTTTGGCCAGGTAGGCATCGGCCCCCTGTTTTAAGCCCCAAAACTTGTCCATTTCGGTGCCCTTGGTGGAGCACATAATCACGGGCACCTGCTTAGTGCTGGTGTCTTCTTTCAGTTCGCGGCAGATCTCAAAACCGCTGCGATCGGGCAGCACCACGTCGAGAATGATCAGATCAAAGCGGTGGCTTTTGACCTGCTCGAAGGCTTCTTCGGCGCTTTTGGCGGTGAGCACGGTAATGCCGCGATCGCGCAGGCAGAGGGTGAGAATTTCTTTGTCGGTGAGACTGTCTTCGACGATGAGAACTTTGCTCATGGGATCTTGGGGGGTAGGGGAGTAAGGGAGTGGGGGAGATGGGGAGGGTGGGGTTTAGATGCGGGCGGGGGCGAGGTGTTTGCGGAGAACGGAGAGAATCACGATGGGCTCCATGGGTTTGCTCAAGAAATCGGTGGCCCCCAGCAGGCGGGCACGCACCTGATCGACCAGGCCGTCGTTGCCGCTGAGAATGACGATGGGAACGTCTTTAAAGCGCGAAATTTTGCGCAGACTGCTGCAAATTTCGTAACCATTGGTGTCGGGCATCACCAGGTCTAAAAACACCAGATCTGGCTTTTGGGCCAGCAGAGTCGGTATGGCCCTGGAACCTTCGGTAATTGCCAAAAAGTCGTGCCCCGCCGCTCGAATCACCTGCCCCAGGGCTTTGCAGACCAGGGGACTGTCGTCAACACAGGCGATCTTGAGGGCTGCTTTGGGGGCAGCCCCAATTACCCCAGGTGGGTCTAGCCCTTCCAGGGATGGGAAGTCGGCCACCTCCACCAGACTGATCCAGCCCGACTGAATGTAGGGTTGTAGGGCCTGGGTGAGGTTCAGCACATCCTGACCCAGTTTGACCGCCAGGTCGCGCAGGCTGCGCTGACCGTCGAGCAGCTGCATCAGCGACTCGTAGACGCGGGGCGAAACCTGCGCCCGAATCGGTTCGGGATGCTGAATCACCGGGGCCAAATTGGGGGAATAGGCCTCTAGCCCCGCCTCTAGCCAGGCATCCCAGAGGTCGGTCACCGAGGTCAGCAGCGGAGTGTCGTCTATGTAGATCGATGTCTGGTCGGCGGCCAGGGGCAGTTGTCGGGCCAGTTGATACTGAGTTTCACGGGCTTGTACCACGTCAAACAGGATGTCGGCCACAATGTTGCTGCTGATGTCTCGCAGCGCCTGAGGCGAGAGTTGCCCCTGACTCAGCCAGTGCTGAAGCAGCTGGTAATCCCTGGCCCGGAGCCAGCTAGCGCTGGGAGCCGCCACCGCCGAGGACTGTAGTCCCGAATAACTGAGCTCAGGGCCAGGCAGCCGGGCCTGGGCCTGGCGGTACCACTGCCGCACGGGGTGGACGCCCCCCTTGCCATAGATCAGCTGTCCCCGGTCAAAAAATAGAGTCCACTGGTGCCCTGCGGGAGCAGACCAGGTGATCTGCCCACTAAAGCTGAGACGCTTGAGGACGGGAAAAATTTGCAGCTTTTTAACTCGCAAATAATGAGATAGAGGCTTAGAGTACTGCGCCGCTCTACCGCTCATGTTGTGCCCCTTGTCATTGTCAATATTTTGGTCGCCAAACTAAATACATCAGGACGCATAACCAACGGTTTATCGGGTTAGGGAAGTAGGGAATCAACCTCCAGCAAAAACAGAGGTGGCTCGGTTTCGTTGAGGGTGATCAGGGTGTTGATGCCTCGCAGGTGATGCATCATCAAATAGGTGGCGGGGACTGGGCTAAAAGCCGACTGGCGCGCCCGTTTTAAGCTGGGCACGCCGTCTATGCGCAACCCCAAAAGCCCAAAACGCGGTGACTCGATCACCAAAATAGACTGGCTCAAAGCCTTCTGTACCGCTGGCGCTGGGTCGGCTGGGCCTGGCAGCAGGGGGGCAGAGCAATAGACGCGATCGCCCACATCCATAATGGGAATATTCTCCTGGTTGAGTTGGGTCAGCATGAGGCCCTGGGCTAGCTCATCAACCACAGGAATTACTCGGCGCGCCATGGCCAGAGGTAGGCAAAACCAGCTGTGGCGCAGTTGAAAGGCAATTAGCCGCAGGGTGGGCTCTTGGGCGGGAAGACGACGGTGGCGGGCGAGGGCGGTGGCCATAGGGGTGAGGTGGTGGGGGAAAGTTTTAAGTTTTGAGTTTTAAGTTTTGAGTTTTAAGTTTTGAGTTTTGAGTTTTGAGTTTTGAATTGGGGGCTTAATTCAAAACTCAAAATTGAGAACTAAGAACTCTATTAGGACACTAGGGCGGGCTGAATCAGGTCTTCGAGGGTCTTGAGCAGGGTTTGCTCGTTGTAGGGTTTGGTAAAGTAGGCGGCGGCCCCTAGATTCATAGCGAGCTGGCGGTGCTTTTTGCTGCTGCGGGAGGTGAGCATGGCCACGGGCAGGTTTTCGTGGTCGGTTTCGGCTTTGAGCCGGGCCAAAAAGCCGTAGCCGTCGAGGCGGGGCATTTCGACATCGCAGATGACGGCTTCGACGGCGAGGCCGGCGGTGAGTTTGTCGAGGGCGTCTTGACCGTCCTTGGCCTGGGCCACCTGGTAGCCGGCTTTTTCGAGGGTGAGGGCCAGCAGGCGGCGCACGTTGATCGAGTCGTCGATCAGCAGCACGGTGGGTTTGCGGGAGAGGGTGCTGGCTTCGTAGCGGGGGCTGCTGGCGATAAAGGCGGGGATGGGGGTGTCGTTCAGGGTGTTGGCACCGGAGGCTTCGCAGCTGGCGATCCAGTACAGCAGCTCGGTGGTGTTGACCAGGGGCACCACCTGACCGTCGCCCATGATGGTGCAGCTGTTGAAGCCTGGGGGCATGGGCAGGTCGCCCACCACGCGGCGCAGGGCGACCTCCTGCTCGCCCCACGATCGCTCCACCTGCAGGCCCACAAACCGCTGGTTGGCCCGCACCAGCAGCACCGTGGGGGCCGAGATGGCGGGGGCGGTTTCGGGGCTTTCGATCACCACGGGGCAGTTGAAGTGCAGCCAGTCGGCCAGGCGCACCAGCTGCACCAGCTCGCCGTTCCACTCAAAACTGTCTTTGCCCGCTGTGGTGAGAATCTGCTCGGCGGGGAGGGCAAAGATCTCTTCGATCGCATCCACCGGAAAGGCCATGCGCATGCCCCGGCTCTCGGAAATCAGCACCCGCGTCACCGACAGGGTAAACGGAATAGAAATGGTAAACGTGGTGCCTTCGCCGGGCTGGGTATCGACGTGAATGTCGCCGCGAATGTCTTTGAGGCGGCTGCGCACCACATCCATGCCGATGCCCCGGCCCGAGAGGTCGGTGACTTCGCTGGCGGTGCTAAAGCCGGGTTCAAAGATCAGCGACAGCAGCTCCTGGGTGCTGGCTACGGCCAGCAGCCCTTCGTCGAGGCCCATGTGGCGGGCGCGATCGCGAATTTTTTCTACCGCAATGCCGCCGCCGTCATCGCTGATGGTGATGATGGTGCGGCTGTTTTGCTGCTGAGCGCTGATGGCGATCGTGCCCGTGGCGGGTTTGCCGCGCTGCCGCCGAGTCTCAGCATTCTCAATGCCGTGGTCGAAGCAGTTGCGGATGATGTGCATCAGTGGCTCTTGCAGGGCTTCGAGCACGTTGCGATCGACCAGGGTGCGATCGCCCTTGAGCTTGAGTTCCACCGGCTTGTTGTACTGCAACGACATCTGCCGCAGGGAGCGGGGGTAGCGCTCAAAAATATCCGCCAGGGGCCGCATGCGCAGCTGGGTAATATTCTTTTGCAGCTGGCGAGAGGTTTTACGCAGGCTGTGGGTGCTCTGCTCAGTGCTGTCGAGGGAGAGCTCAATATCGGCCCCCACCTCTTGCAGCTGAATAATACTTTCAATGATTTCGCGAAAGGGCAGGTGCAGATCGCGGTAGTGGTCGAGTTCGAGCACATCGAACTGCGGTTGCAGGGCCAGGTCGGTCCCTTGGGGCACTAGGGCCAGCCCGGTTTGCAGACCGGGGGCCGTGGGCAGCAGCGGTCGCTCCTGGGTGGCGACGCGATCGTAGGCGGCGCGCAGGTCGCTGTTTACCTGGTCGAGGGTGCGCATGCGGGTTTGCATAGTGCCCACCAGGTCGCGCAGCCGGCTGACTTCTAGCTCCAGGCGGTGGCGCTCGATGGTGAGTTCGCCAAACAGATCGCTGAGCTGGTTGATCTGCTTGACCGGCACCCGCACGGTGCTGTCGCTGTCAGCTTTGTCGGGGCTGGCCTCGGGGCGTCGGGGGGTGGTGCCCTGGGAGGTGCCCCAGCGGGCCGCTTCTTCAACGCTAGCGCCGGGGTTTGATTCAGACCAGGTGGTGGTCAGTTCCTCAGGGCTGTCGGCCTCCAGGTAGTCGGGTTGCAGGGCAGCCTCATCGCCCAGGGGCCAGACAGGGGCGGTGATATCGCCATCCTCTAGATCAGGAATCCCATCGTCAGAGCTTTCGGCAATGGGAATTGTCTCAAAGGGTACCCCCGCCACCGTCATTTGATCGGGAATTTCGCCCAGGTGGCCGGTGAGCACCAGGGCCTGGGCGCGCCGCCACACCGCTAGCGCCGCTTCTACCACCGTCACCAGGTCGCCGTCGCGGGCAACGGTGACCTGGGCCGCCACCGACTGACACAGGCGCACAAACGCTTCGAGCTGAAGCATTTCCCCCAGGCCGCCCAGCTCCTGGGCGAGAATTTGGGCCTCCTCCCGCAGGCAGGGCGACTGCTCGTCGAGGGCTCCCTCCAGCCGCTTCAGGCAGCCCTCCACCTCGCTTTGAAACAGCAGCGGAATCACATCCTGGCCGTCTTCAGGGGACAGCATGGAGTGGGCGTCTTCCTCGACCGGGTCGCCCAGGCGATCGTGGAGCTGCTCAAAAACTGGGGCGGCGTGCTGCTCAATCCAGCCGTGGTCTACCGGTGTTTGGTGCGGGGTGCCCTGGGCCAGGCAGTGGCGCTGACCCACCATCACCTGGCTCAGGCAATCGACTGCTGCCAGCAGCAGATGCTCTAGATCGGGGTCGATGTCCACCCTGCCCCGCTGCACTTTGAGCACCTTGAGGCTGTCTTCGAGGCGGTGGGCAAAGTCGCTGAGCAGCTGAAACCCCATCAGGGCGGCCCCGCCCTTGATTGAGTGGGCCGCCCGCAGGGCTTCGTTGATGGTGCTGGCCTCAAAGGTGTGGGATAGCCCCATCAGGTGGGTACCCAGGGTTTCCAGGTATTCTTGGGCCTCGTCGAGAAACTGGAGGCGGATTTCGAGTTCCTTGGCGTCGGACATGGTTGGAGAGGGGTGAGGGGTACGGGGGGCGAGGGAGGTGAGGGAGTGGGGGAAGAAGTTTTGAGTTTTATAGCCGTAGTCACATCGGTTAGGACGTCAAGTAACCTTGAAAACGTTCAAACGTTTGAACGTTCATAGGGAAGCTGTCTCAACCAACCTGGCCATAGCTATAAGTTTTGAGTTTTGAGTTTTGAGTTTTGAATTGAATCCTTGACCGGGAGAACTTAAACCTAAGAACTTAAACCTAAGAACTCAAAACTTGCCCATCACTCTTCGCCGGTCTTAAAGGTGCCGACGGTGGCCTGGAGCGATCGCGCCACACCGACCGTCTCGCGCAGGGAGGTGGAAATGTCGAGGGACGACTGGGAGGTGCGGGTGGATTCGGCGGCGATCGCCTGCATGAGCTGGGTCACGGTCTCGGAGATTTCCACCTGGGAGACGGTGGCATCGGAGATGGAGCGCACCAGGGTGTCAATCTGCTGCGACACATCGAGAATGCGGCCCAGGTTGAGCTTGGCGTCTTCCACCAGGCGGGTGCCGGCGACCACCTCGGTGGTGCTTTGATCCATGGCGTCTACCACCTCGGCGGTTTCGCGCTGGATGGTTTCGACGATGCGCTCGATTTCTTTGGTGGCTTCGGCGGAGCGGGCGGCCAGTTCGCCCACCTCTTCGGCCACCACCGCAAAGCCCTGGCCCTCTTCCCCGGCGCGGGCGGCTTCGATACCGGCGTTGATGGCCAGCAGGTTGGTCTGCATGGCGATCTGGTTGATCAGCGAGACGGCCTTAGAGATTTGCTGAGAGGATTCGCCCAGCCGCTTCACTTTTTTGGAGGTCTCGCCGATGATTTCCCGCAGGGTGAGGATGTTTTGCACCGTCAAATCCATCGCCTGGCCGCTGGTTTCGGCGGTGGTAGAGGCGTTGTTAGCGACCACAGCGGCCTGCTGGGCGCTGCGGGCCACCTGCTGAATCGAGGCGGTCATGGTCTCCACGGAGGCCAGGGTTTGGGTGACATCGTTGGCCTGGCGCAGGGCCTCGGTGGCCAGGGCCTGAATCGCCCCTTCGTTTTCGCCCAGGGAGGCGTTGACCTGCCCGGCAGCGGTTTTCACCTGGGTGACGATCTGCCGCAGGCTTTCTACGATCGAGTTGAAGAAGTCGGCGACGGTGCCGATCTCTCCGGCGGTGACATCGGCGCGCACGGTGAGGTCGCCACGGGAGGCCCCTTCCACCTCGCTGAGCAGCTCGACCAGCTGCATTTGCAGGGCCTCTTGCTTTTGGCGGCGCTCTTCAGAGAGGGCCTCGGCCTGGGCGTAGAGGCGCGACTGCTCCAGGGCAAAGCCCAGCTGAGTGGCCACCTGGCGAAAGAAGTTGACCTCCATGGCATCCCACTGACGGGGGCCGCTGCACTGGTGGGCAATCAGCAGCGCCACCAGCTCTTCGTTGATGATGATGGGGGCGACCAGGTTGGCCTTGACGCTGTACTGCTCGAGCTGGCGCAGGTGGCACTCGGTCAGTCCGGCTTCGGCCAGGTTGGCCACCGCCTGCACCCGGCCCTGGCGATACTGTTCGATATATTTTTCTTTGAAGCAGGGGTCGTAGACCTTGTCTTCGAGGGCGGCGGGCCAGCCCGGCTCGACCGACTCAGCGACAAAGGTGCCCTTCCAGGTGTCGTCGAACTGGTACACACTGACGCGATCGGTTTGCAGCGCCCGGCGGATTTCGGTAACGGCGGCGCGGAAGATGCGGTCCTGGTCGAGGCTTTCGCGCATGCGGGAGACGATTTCGGTGATCTGACGCTCGCGGGTGGCGGAGAGCTGCTGCTGCTGCAAGAGGCGGGCCTGGCTGAGGGCGTAGCCAATCTGCACCGAGACCTGCTGGAGTAGATCGATTTCTTCGGCGCTCCAGTCGCGGGGGCGATCGCACTGGTGCACGCACAGCAGACCAATCAGCTCGTCACCGGCCAGCAGGGGAGCCACCATGTTGGCCCTCACCTCTAGCTTTTCCAAGATCTCGCAGTGGCAGTGGGAAAGTTCGGCTGCGCTGCGGTCGGTGATGGTGCTGACCCGCCCGGCATGGTAGCGCTCTAGGGCTTCTGGGGTGAGGGGGTCAGCAATGGTCTGGCCCAGGGCTCGCTTCCAGCCGCGCCCCACGGCCTCCGCCGTAATGTGGCCACCTTTGAAGTCGGGATGAAAATGGTAAATCAGCACCCGGTCAACCTCCAGCACATCGCGCAGCCCTTCAACCGACGTGCTGAGAATGGTCTGCTCGTTGAGCGACTGGCGAATGCGACCCGTCAGGTCGGCCAGCAGCCGTGCCCGAGCGGTGGCCAGCTGCTCCTGCTGGCTCTGGCGGTGCAGCAGATCTTCGGAACCGGCAACGTTTTCGGCCAGCTGGTTAAAGGCCTGGGCTACCTGGCCCACTTCGTCGGTGGCAAAGACCTCGGCGCGGGCCTGGCGATCGCCCATGCCAAAGCGCCAGGTGGCCTGCTGGAGGTTTTTCAGCGGACGCATGATGGAGCGCCCCAGCAGGGCGGCAATGCCCACGTCGGCGACCAGAGCAAGCAGGGCAAGCAGCATTTGCAGGCGCAGGCTGTTGCCAATCAGGGTATTGAGCGCCGCTTCGGAGGTGCCGCGCACCATCACCGCGACCGGCTGGCCGTTGAAATCCTCGATGGCGCGGGCGGCCAGGGTGTAGGTGGTGCCGTCGATGCGATCGCGGCGAGTCACCTCCTGGTCGGGTCGGGCCACCGCCTGCTCGATCAGGGTAGAGGAGTCGAGGGGCACGTTGGCCGCCGCCGCGTCTAGCTCGGGGTTATCCCCCGCGTAGAGGCCCGTGGCCAGCTCAAAGGTGCCGTCGTCGCCCCGCTGGTAGAGGGCGCTGTAGCCGTTGCCAAAGGGGGCGATCGCCCCGCGAGGAATGGCATTTTTGCCGTTGACAATGTCGCCGGAGACCAGCGCCCCTACCACCGCCCCCGTCGCCGGGTCGCTCACCGGGGTGACGGTGTAGCGCACCAGGGCATCCTGGTTGGCAAAGCCCGCCGGCAGGGGCGGGGCCTCATTGCTCAGCTCGGCCCAGCTGACAATGGCGCTGGCTTTGATCTGGCGGGGGTTTTGCAGCACCGTGCCCACCAGGCCGTTGGGGTCAAACTGCTGACCCCGGCGATCGCGGTTGGCATTGGCAATAATTCTCAGATCGTTGCCCACCAGGGTGGCGTACTCAATGTTGCGGGCCTCAATTTCGTTCTCTAGAATTTGCTGCACTGCGGCGATCGACCCGGCGGGTATGGTTTCGCCCCGCGCGTAGGCCGCCGCCGCATCGACAATGGCGCGGTTGTCTGACTGACCGCGAAAGCCAAAGCCCATCTGGTTGATCTTGATGTTGTACTCAATGTCGGTGACCGCCAGCTCGGCCTTGGCCTGGTTGAGCAGCTGACTGCGGCCACCGGCCACAATCAAGAACGACCCCACCCCCACCAGGCCCAGCACCGAAATTACCTCCGAGGTAAACAGGCCAGCCAGCTGCTTTTGCCGCACGCTCAGGTTGCTGAACCACTGCACGGGGCCAAACTGCGATCGCTGGGTGATGGTCACGGCGCTGCGATTGTTGGAGCCGTAGGTTACCCCACGATATTTCAGCTCTGGGGCGCTGTTTGCCGTCGCATTGGGGCCGCTGGCGGCTCCATTAGATGGCGCTAAATCCTCGATTTCAGCGCTATCTAATGGGGAATAGGGGCGAAAATCAGTGGTCATGGGTCAACTACCTTGTAATGAGCTGGACGAAAGGGTCTGAATTGGGTGTAGCCATAGGCCCAGGGGGACGGGCACGATGTTTAGGATGCTGGACAGCTGTAGCCAGGCCGGTTGAGACGTTTGCTAAAGGAACTTTCAAACGTTTGAACGTTCTGGGGTGAACGTTTTGGGGACTTTGGGGTGTTCTAACCAGCGTGACTACGGCTGTAAACCGCTGATGGCAGGGAGAGTAGGTAGCCCTGGCCAGGGGCGCTAGCGCCCTGGGGTAAACGACTCTAAAGCGCTTGCAGCGCCGGGGCGCGCAACAGGGCTTCGCCGTCGAGCCCCAGCAGCACTTCTCCCTCTTGCAGGATGCAGCCCCGCAAAAAGGGCACCAGCCCTGGCGGCACGTGGGTGGGGGCGGGCTGCAAGTGCTGGGGCGACAGACTGAGAATGCCGTCGATGTGGCTCACCCGCAGCCCCAGGGCCACGGTGCCCACCTGCATGAGCACCAGGTTGTACTGCTGGGAGTTGGGGTAGGCGGTGGGCAATCCCAGCAGCAGGGCTAAATCGACCACCCACAGCACCCGGCTGCGGCGGTTGATTAACCCCAGCAGGGCCGGGGGCATGTTGGGCATGGGGGTAATGCGGGCGGCGGGGGTGGCGATCGCCTCCTGTACCTGGCGGGTGGGCAGCAGGGCCGCCTGGCTGCCCAAGGTAAAACGTAGGTAGCTATGGGTCAGCGGCGTCAGGGCCTGGGTGGCCAGGGCACCGTTGGCCGAGGGGTAGGGCTGCGCTAGAGACAGGTTGCTCATCGGTTCACCTTCATCACGGCGAGCACCGACTGCACGAGCTGTTCGCGGGTGTAGGGCTTGGTCAGGTAGGCATCGGCCCCCTGGCGCATGCCCCACAGCCGGTCAATATCCTGGTTTTTGGAGGTGCAGAGCACGATGGGCACGTGGGCGGTGGCGGGCTGCTTTTTCAGGCTGCGGCACAGCTCAAAGCCGCTCATGCCGGGCATTACCACATCGCTGACGATCACATCCGGGGGGTGCTGGGCGGCCTTTTCCAGCGCATCCTGGGCGGTTGTGGCACAGACCACGGTACAGCCGCTGTCGCGCAGGTAGTGCACCATCAGCTCCATTTCGGAAGGGGTATCTTCAACTACCAAAATGGTGCCTGCTAGAGTCGCTTGCATAGTTGTTTCACCTAGATTTAGTAAGTGGATTGCCGCCGCAGCGGTGGGCAGCGGAGCCGCATTGAGCAGCTTTGGTAGCTGCGGCTCGATCGCTCCAAAGGCAACTTAATTTAGGAATAAAAGCCAGACCATAGCTTGCCGTAGATTTAAGAGCATGGACTCTAAAAGAGTTCTCCCTAAACCACAACCTGCGCTCTGTCGATAGACTCTTAAAATCCTAAAAATTTAGCTAGTAGACTGCCAAGCTAAAGATGACGGGTCAGTGGGGTATACGGTTCAAGGTTTCAGGTTCAAGGCGAGCCGAAGACCGTATACCTTGCACCCTGCACGAACGGCTGGCCCCTGTCAAAATCAGCTTGGTCAAGTGCTAGTTCAAATACTTAAAAATGAACTTAAGCAGATCGGATTGATTAAATGGCTTCGTCAAATAGCCCGAGGCCCGCACCAGTTTGGCCTTGGCGCGATCGATAAATCCAGTATTGCTGGTCACCATAATAATGGGGGTGGTCTTAAAATCTGGATGGCGACGCAGCAGCGAGCACAGCTCGTAGCCGTCGAGGCTGGGCATGGTGACATCGAGCAAAATTAGATCGGGCTTCGTGCGAATCACCTGCATCAGCGCTTTCACGGGGTCGTCGATCATAATGACCGAGAAGATTTTGTCGTCTAAAAAGCTGTTGATCGCCTGGAGTACCGTCGGGCTGTCATCAATGCAGGCAATGGTGTAATGGGCCTTTGCGTCCGGCTTTAGGCTCCCCGTCTGCCCTCCCCTACCCCCCGCAACCACCGCAGGCCCCGCTTCGACAGGGGTGGTTGCTACCGTTGCCACCCCCAGCCGCTGGGGGCCACCGTTGACCTGGCTATAGCCAGTGCGGCGCTGCTTGAGCCGGGCGTAGCACTCTTCTACCGTGGTGCGCAGGTTGAGTTGGCAGTAGCGGGGGGCGTTGCCCAGGCTGTTGCCCTCGACCAGCTCATAGCTGCCCTGGCGCACCTCTAAAAAGGCTTCTAACACCTCTTTAGAGAGGGTTTCAACCAGCGTTGAGGCCTGATTGGGCTGCAAGTGCTGCTGCTCAACTAGCCAGCAGATCGCCTGGTAGTCGGCATCGGCGGCGGTGGCCTGCTGCTCAAACAGCAGCCGCACCTGTACCCGCACGGCGCTGACCAAAGACGGCACCTGCACGCTCAGCCGCCGCAGATGGCTATCCAATCGCTCGAAGGCTCGCTCGACGGTCGAAACATAGCTGAGCTGCCCCTGGTCTAGGTGCAGGAGCCAGGTGTTGGTGGGGGTCATCACCTGGAGACAGCCGGTGGCCTGGCGACTACTCACCTGAGCCAGCAGGCTGAGGGGGTGCAGTGGGTTGGGGGAAGACGGTGATGCCATGGGAACGGTATTCAAGAGCGATGGTTGCATAGCGGTTCACTAGAGAATCAGGGAATGCACGGGGACGGGCAGATGGTTTTGGTCTCCAAACGGGCGCTGGGGTGGCGCTGCCACAACGCTGGAAACGTCTTTGGAAAAGACTGTTAGCACCCGGGGCGATCGCCCCGGCAGCAAAACACAAGCTCGGCCAATGGCCTAGCCGGTCGGCAAACAGCAGTGGAGGAAAGACTGGTATCAACCCTGGGGTTCAACCCTATAGCGGTCCGGCCTGAATTGTAAAAATCCGCAGTTTGGGCGAGCCGTCTGCACGGGCAGAAGACCCGTCCCGCTGGGAATCAATTCGGATTGCTATCGTTAAACCATTTCAAAAAAGCTACGATTTTAGCAGCAAATTTTGACGGGATAGATGCGGGATTGAGAAGGGTTAGGAGTTAATGACTCACGCCCGATTGGGGGGCTACACAGAGAGTTAAACTAAAAACCCAAATGCGTTGACAAAAATAGATTGGGCTTGAAAAGCGATCGATAGTCAGGAATGAAGCGCTAAACCGTTACCTTATGATTTGATGATAGCAGACTGAATAAGCAAAAATATAAAAAATAAGTGAACGATATAAAAATCGGCTTGTCCAACTATAAAGCGAAAATAAAGGTTCCATATTCAAACTCTGTTGAGCTTTATCTGTTTGCAGAGATATTGCAGTGCCATATCTCTGCAAAGTTCTGGTTTTGAGTTGCGGTTTTTTTTAGGACAGATTGAGCGTCATTCGTGAAGTGGTGAGACGCAGCGGGTGGGCCAATCTGCATTGCTCACGAGATGACCGCACAGGTCGCCGTACCCTGGAGAGTGAACAGCCGAGACGGCTATCCCACAGGATTTTTCCATAGGCCCTTGTGGCCCAGGAGGTCAGCCGCCGATGGGATGGGCCTCTGACCCGTTCTAACTAAGTCCTGAGTAAACTAGTGGTCAGTCAAGTTAAATGTGACGGGTTGACGGTCTACGGTAAACGGTACACGGCTCGCCTTAAACCGCTTACCGTGAACCGTGAACCCTAAATCACACCTGCCGTCATTATTTTTTTGACTGAACACTAGTAGACTGCCAAGCTAAAGATGACGGGTCGGTGGGGTATACGGTTCAAGGTTTCAGGTTCAAGGCGAGCCGTAGACCATATACCTTGCACCCTGCACCCAGAACGGCTGGCCCCTGTCAAAATCAGCTTGGTCAAGTCCTAGGCTAAGAGTGTTCCAGCTAAATACCTATCCAGAGTTTTACGGCGACATGTCCAGCGAGCCGAGTTTGTGGCCTGAAAGGGGACATTTGTTTAGAAATGGTCGGCAGTGCCAACCCTACGGTGGTTGCAGTCGATAGAGCGGAGATCTTCTTTTCCAGCCATCTCCTAAGCTAGCGATCGCAGCAGGGTTTGAATCTTGCGCCGCTGCTGGGAGGCCAGCGCCGCAGGGAAGCTCAATTCCAGCACTAGCCTAGCCTCCACCCCGTTGAGGCTAGGCAGTTCGATCGCCTGGTTCACCTGGGCCACAACGCTCTGGGCCGTGGGCAGGTCATCTCCGGAGGGAAACAGCAGCCCCACGGTAGGAAAGGTTTCGAGCAGGGTGGCGCGATCGAGTTCGCTCACGTTCTGCACCTCCAGGCGCAGGTCGCGGCTGCCCATTTCCACCACGCGGGCCGGGTAGCTGTCGCCGTGCCAGCCCTCCCAGGCCAGCTGCACGGGGGCCTGCAATTGCTTGCGCATTTTTTGACCGATGGCCGGTTCAAAGTCTGTAAAGACGCGCCAGAGAGTAGTGGCGATAAACTGGAGCGATCGCAGCGGCTTATCCACCTGCTGACGGGTCTGAGAATACCATTCCTTCACGTCCGAAAACAGCACCAGGGTGAGATCGTCGGCCTGGCTGGGGCTGAGGTTGATAAAATCCATCGCCAGCTCAGTCTCCAGGCGGCTGGTGGCCGTAGCGCGAATAATCTGGGCCTCCAGCAGGGCGCGGCCATCGTAGTCGCCCACCAGCTCGACCCACACCTGGTCAGCCACATTCGGCCATTCGTCCAGCCTGATCTGCGCTCCGCTCTCGCTAACATCGATGGTTTTGCCCGTCCAGCTGTGGCCGTCGCTGTGGATGATGGCGGTCAGCTGTCGGGGCAGGCGGTGGGCGCGGCGCAGCTGGGGTTGCTCCAGCGCGACTAAGCAGGCGGCCAGCACCAGCACCAGGTTAAAGCCGCACCAGAGGGCGTTGATCAGCACCGCCTGGGTGTCTTCGGGGCTGAGCAGCAGCCAAAAGGGCACCGCCAGTAGCGAGGCCGCCGTCAGCAGGCCCAAAATCAGCAGGTACCGCACGCTGTTGGCGTCAAAGGTGCGCTGGTTGACCACCAGCCCCTTCGCTGTGACGTTAAAACTGCCCAGTTTTGGGTTCACCAGGGCCAGCAGGGTGACAATGCCCGCCTGAAACGACATGGCAAACTCGTAGATCTCATTCCAAAACGAAAACCGCACCCGCTTGTAGGGAATGTGGTTGGTTTGCATGGACAGCACAATGTGGGGCAGCGCGTAGAACAGGGTCTCAATGCCCAGGCCCCGTACCGAGTTGATGCTAAACAGCAAAAACAGCGTCGGGGCCAGGGCGTACATCAGCCGGGGAAAGCCAAAGAAAAAGTGAGACGTAGCGCTGAAGTAGCAGATGCGCTGGGGCAGTGACAGCTTGAGCTGGCGGTTAAACAGCGGGTTTTCTAGCCGCAGAATTTGGGCCATGCCCCGCGCCCAGCGCACCTGCTGCCCCACGTAGGCCGAAAATTTCTCGGGGGCCAGCCCCGCCACCATGATCTTGTCGTAGTAGATGGTGCGGTAGCCCAACGAGTGCAGCCGCAGGGAGGTGTGGCAGTCTTCGGTGACGGTTTCGGTGGCAATGCCCCCCACCTCTAGCAGGTGGTTGCGCCGCACTACCGCCGCCGAACCGCAAAAGAAGGCCGCATTCCAGGCGTCGTTGCCCTTTTGCAGCACCTTGTAGAACAGCTCGTTGCCCACGGGCACCTGGCCCTGGGTGAGCAGGTTGCGCTCAAAGGGGTCGGGGTTGTAGAACCAGTGGGGCGTCTGCACCAGAGCCACGGTTTTGTCTAAAAAGAAGCCCACGGTTTCGGTCAAAAAGCCCCGCACCGGAATGTGGTCGCAGTCGAGAATCAGCACCAGGTCGCCCGTGGTGCGCTCCAGGGCGGTGTTGATGTTGCCTGCCTTGGCGTGGTCGTTGTTGTCGCGCACCAGCAGCTTGGCCCCCAGCTCGTCGCAGACGGCCTGAAGTTTTGCCCGCCGCTCGGGGTACTTGCGCCCGTCATCCAAGACATAGACCTGCTTTTTGCCGGGCGGATAGTCGATTGCCACCGCCGCCACCACGGTCTTGCGCACGATCTCCACATCTTCGTCGTAGGTGGGAATGTACACATCCACCGTAGGCCACTGGGTTTGGGGCACCGGGGTGAGGTCTACGGCGGTGCGATCGCGCAGCCGCAGCGTCTGAAAATACGACAGAAATAAAGTCCCCAGGGCGTACAGCTCGGCTCCGTAGAGCAACAGCGAAAAGGTCGCATCCAGTCCGGTGTCAAAGTTGAGGGTGTAGCGGGTGCGGTAGTAGAGGTAGCGCAGGGTGGTGAGGCTGCTGAGGGTGACCATAAACAGGTGCAGCCGCTCGCGATCGCCGCTGCTGTGGGCATGGCCATCCTCCAAATGCAGAATGCTGTAGCCCAGAGCAATCAGCAGCCCCGCCACAATTGCCTGCTGCCAAATCGCCGGATGGGCCACCAGCAGCGGCCTGGTCAATAGCCCCAGGCAGGCCAGCAGCAGCAGCATCTGCCAGCGACTCAGGTGTTGGGTGAGCGCGTAGGTGCGATCGGGCAGGGTTTTGGTCAGCCAGTGGTGGAGGGGTGGGGTGGGGTGGAGCATTTTGGGGAGTGGGCGGGTGAGGGAGTTTTGAGTTCTTAGTTTTGAGTTCTTAGTTTTGAGTTTTGGGTTCTTAGTTTTGAGTTTTGGGTTCTTAGTTCTTAGTTTTGAGTTCTTAGTTTTGAGTTTTAGGTTCTTAGTTTTGAGTTTTAGGTTCTTAGTTTTGAGTTTTAGGTTCTTAGTTTTGAGTTTTAGGTTCTTAGTTTTGAGTTTTAGGTTCTTAGTTTTGAGTTTTAGGTTCTTAGTTTTGAGTTTTGGGTTCTGCTGGTCAGCAATTCAAAACTTAAAATTCAAAATTCAAAACTCTTTCATGCGCTTACTCCGCGCTGCGCCGCATTAGTGCCTGGGCGGCTCCGTAGAGCAGCAGTGCCAGGGCAACGGTGGCGGGCACGATGAACATCCAGTTGTGGCGGGTCACCTGCCAGACCCAGGGGTAGGGGTTGGTGGTGGCGAGCTGCACCTGGGGCGACTGGCGCAGGGTGGCCAGGCGGTAGTGGTTGCTGGTATAGGGGTCGGGGTTGGGCACCTGGGCGCTAACCAACACGGTGTCGCCCTCGATCTGGTAGAAGAGGGGGTCGTGGCGCAGCAGGTCGGCAACCTGGGCCAGGCCGGTATCATCGCGACCGCTGAGAGCCAGCACCACCCGCTGGGAATTCCAGGGCGAAATCACCGATTTCATCAGCCCTTCGCCATCGGGGAGGGGCTGTACTTGGGTGTCGCCCCACTGGCGGGTGCCGCTGCCCCGCAGGGCAAAGCCCTCCTCACTCAACAATTCGGGCAGGGGGAAGCGGGGTTGGGCACCGATCGCCACCAGATGCCGATCCTTGCGAACCTCCTCGGGCAGGTCGGCCTGGCGATAGACGGCGAGCTGTACCGAGTCGGCCACACTCAGGCGGCCCAGGCGCTCGGCCAGCTCCAGCAGCACGGTGACATCGTTGCGGTTGGGGGCGTCCGGCAGCACGACCGCCGTGGTGGAGAGATCCTGCGGGGCGGTGAAGGGATAGCCGGTTTTGAATAGATCTAGGTCGGGCAGGCTGGTGATGGCGCTGCGCTGGAGGCTAAAGCGGGTGTCGCTGTGGATGGTGCCCCAGAGCTGCTGGTCGGTAACTCGGCTGCACGATCGCCGCTCGCGAGGATCCAACCGAAAGTTGACCTGGAGCTTGGAGGTGGGGGTGACGCGATCGCCCGGCAGATTTACCTCTAGGGTGCGGTGGTTCGCGCCTTTGACCTCCGTCAGCCGTTCGCCGGTAATCGAAACCCCGTCTAGCTCCACATCCACCATGGAGGTGAGGGGGTTGACCTGGGGCCCATAGCTATAGGAAAGGCGCATTTTGCTGCCCCGCAGCAGGCGATCGTCGGGCAGCGCCCTGAAGTCGATTTCCATCGCTGGGGCGTGGGAGCCGCGCACGGTCATCTCGTCTAGGGGCTGGCGGGTCGGGGAGGTCAAATCCGTCAGCAAAAAGTCATTGTCTTCGGGCAGGTAGCCAGGCCAATGGCGGGCGGGGGGGGGGGGCACCTCCCCGGCCTGGTGCACTACGACCCCGTGGCCGGTGGCAATCTGCTGGTTTTGGGGCTGCACCAGGTACTGCACCGCCTTGGCCACCCCGGCCTCGCCGTTACCCGTAATCACCAGTACGGGAGACGTCTCCTCCGCTGCTGTAGACCACATCAGCAGGCCAGAGTCGTCGGCGAGAGGTTTCCCTGTGTCATCCACAAATTTGCCGTCTTTGAGTTCAAAGGGCAGAGTTAAGTCGGCTAAGCCAGGCTGCTGGGCCGGAGTGCCCAAGACCACAAGCCGTTCTCCGGCTGCCAGTGTCTCCACGCTAGTTACCAGGCGGGTGTCGAGGGGGCGGTAGTGGGCGGTGCGGCCCAGGTAGGTTTGCAGCCGGGCCGTGGCCGTCAGCCAGGGGCTATCGGTAGCGGCGGGTTGCAGGTAGGCGACCCGGTTGGGTTGCAGACTCAGAATGTCGAACAGCGGGTAGGGAAACTGGCTAAAGTCGGGCGTCACCGCCTGGGGCTGGTAGTTAAACACCAGCTTTGAGTCGGGCAGCACCTCGGTCCACAGCGAGGGGTCGAAGGGGTCTTGGGTGCAGGTGGGGGAGTTGTTTTGCAACGCCGCAAGGATCAGCTCGTTGTCGTCTTGGAGCAGATCGGCGGGCACCTCCATCACCGCATCGCCGATTTCGCCCATGGGCTGGTTGAGGGGCAGACTGCCAATGCTGGTGCCGTTGACCAGCACCGTGAGGTTAGAGCGAGTGGCGTAGAGAGCGGCGGAATGGCGGTAGCGCAGCAGCACCTTGACCGACTCGGCCTGCCAGTGGCGGGGGCGGGTAAAGTGCAGCCGCTGCTCGTCGTAGATGCCGCTAAAGCGGAGACGGTTGCCCACCACCGGGCTGCGGTTAAATTCCAAAATGTACTGGCCGGGCTCGCCGGGGGCAATCACCGGGGCGGCGGGCAGCGCCTGGGGCAGCGCGATCTCTGCCAGGGCGGCAGGGGTTTCCGTAGGAGAAGTCGCCTCCTGGGCCAGCAGGGGTTGCCCGGTGATCAGCAGCAGGGTGGTGAGGTAGAGGGCGAGGCGACGGCGGGCGCGGGGGGAGAGGGGGAGCATGGGAGGGGTGGATGGGTAGGGGGGTGGGGGGATGGGGGAGGTGAGGGATAAAAGTTTTGAGTTTTGAGTGCTTAGTTTTGAATGCTGGGTTTGGGTTCTGGGGTTTGGGCTGAACGGCAGAATCCAAACTTCAAAACTCGACCTCCCTACTCCTGCGATTGGCAGAGGTTCTCTGCGGTGGATTGGAGGCGGTCGGGGGAGATGTCTAGGGGTAGGAGGCCAAACCAGGCCAGGTTTTGGGTGTAGTAGGCGGTGTCGTTGTCCCAAAAGCCGTTGCTGTATACGGGCTGAAGCTTTTCACGCAGAATTTCGTCAGCGATCGCAGGATCTACCTGGGTCAGGGCCAGGTAGACCATCGCGTAGTGAGCGGTGGCCTCAAAGCTGGCCTCGGCATTGCCATCTAGGGTGAGGCGGGCGGGCAGGCGGCCATTTTGCTGCCAGCGGCGGATCAGTTCGGGGGTGCGGCCCTCTAAGTACGCCTGGGCGCGGGGTTCGTTAAACCAGACGGCATCTTGAGCAACCCGCCACCAAACCCGAAAGGCGTCGAAGCTGTAGCGGCTTTGCAGCGGGTAGTCGAGGGGGAGCTGGCGGTAGGTGCCCGTAGCCGGGTTGTAGGCAATCCAGTCGGGGGGCAGGCCGGTGGCAGAAAACTCCGACAGGTCACTGAGCAGGGTGTAGCCGCTGTCGATCAGACTGTTCCAGTCGTGGTCGGGGTCTACCTCGGCAAATAGACGAAAGCTGGCGGGGGCAAAATACGACGGGTTGAGAATGATCTGGTCGGGCTCCAGACTAAAGGCTTCAGCGGGGCCGGGGATGAGCTGGCGATTGCCGTTGGGAAGGTCTAGGGTGCCGTGGTTCCAGATGTCGGCCAGCAGGGCGCGGGCGTCGTCGAGGTACTGGGGGCACGACCAGCGGCGAGCGGCCAAGATCAGCGCGGTGGCGGCGTCGATGTCGGCATCGGTGGCAAAGTTGGGGTCGAGGGCATCCCAGGAGCCATCGGGGCGCTGACCCCACTTCCAGGCCCAGAGCAAGTCGGTGGGTTCGCCCGCTTCATCCAGGCGAGCGAGGTTGCTTTTGGCCCAGGTGTAGGTGCGATCGAAGGTGGCAGGGTCGTTGACGGCGACGGCCCGCAGCATGGCGTAGGCCTGGCCTTCGGAGACGGTGCGATCGCCGTCTTCGCGATCAATCACCCGGCCATCGTCCTGAATGAACCGGCTGCGGTAGGCTTGCCAGCTCTCGATCAGCAGATCGTTTTGGGGGCTGTTGACGGGCAGCTCTAGGGCAATTCCGTTCTCAGGATTGAGGCAGGCGCAGGCGGCGGTGCGAGTGGTGCAGCTGGGGGTGGCGGCCAGCAGCACCAGAGCCAGGGGCAGCACTGAGAGCAGCAGGCGGGTTTGAGAGCGCCGCAGGTTAAAGAGTCGCATCATGGTAGTCACCGTGAGGGGAAGTGCGTGGGTGCGTGGGCGGTGGGGAGTGGGGAGTGGGGGGTGGGGTCTTCGCTTTTCGTTCTTTCGTTTTCTCAATACCTCTCCCAGCTGGGTTGAAAGCCACGGCGGCGCAGCAGCTCAAACTCCACGTCCTGGGCGCGCCGGTCGAGGTTGATGGGAGCGGCTTGGGGGGGGAGCTGCCGCAGCTGGTCTAGGGCGGAGAGCTTTTGGTCGTCGGCGATGTTGAGTTCTGCGATCGCATAGCGGGCCTCCCAGTAGTCAGGCTCGACCGCTAGCACCTGGTTGTAGAGGGCGCGGGCGGTGACCAGGTTGCCCTGCTGAAACTGCACTCCGGCCAGGGCCGCCAGGGCACCCAGATTCTCGGGCTCCCGCTCTAGCACCCGCTGGTAGGCGGTGGCGGCTAGGGGGAGGTTGCCCTGGCGCTGGGCCAGATCGCCCTGAAAGAAGTACACCGTCAGGTCGTCGGGGTTGGCGGCAATCAGCGCGTCCAGCTCGGTTTGGGCCTGGGTGGGGTTGGTCTGGGCCAGCAGCTCAACGGTGCGCCACCGCAGCCAGAGGTCGTCTGGCCGCTGGGCGAGCAGGGTTTGGTAGAGGTGGTTGCGATCGCCGTCAGCGGGGAGTGCCCCTGCCAGCTCAAACAGCTCGGGCGGAGGATTCTCCAAGCTTTGGGAGGCCAGCCAGCTATCGAGGGTGGCGGCGGCGGCGGTGGCGGTGATCTGCTCGGTGCGGTAGGCCAGCAGGGCGTAGCCCAGAGGATAGTCGGGGTGGTCGGGGTGGGCGGCGATCGCCGCTAAATACACCGGCAGCGCCGCTTCGGGCTGGCCTTGCTGTGTTCTCACAAAAGCCAGTCCTCGCAGGGCATCGGCAGTGGTTTGTGAACCGGGCTGAGCGGCAATGACAGCCTCGTAGCGGCGGGCGCTAGCCTCAAGATCGCCCAGCTGCCGCTCCAGGTCGGCTACCAGCAGTGCTGTACCCCAATCGCCCTGCCCCGCATCGGTGGTGCTGTAGCTGGCGAGGGCGTCGCGGGCCGCCTGCAAATTGCCCTGGCTCAGGTAGATCTGAGCGATGCGGTAAGTCAGCAAAGGCGCATCTACCGCTGCGGCGGCGGCGGCGTAAACCGGCAGTAGAGCCGGGTCGGGATGATCTAAACGCACCAGGGCGGTGGTAATGGCCCGCTGCTCCGGTGCTGAGCTGGGTAGGGGGGAGAGCAGCGGTAAGATTTGCTCGGCTACAGTGGCGGCACTTGCGTTTCCCAAGCTGTAGGCCAGCAGGCGTGCTTTTACCATCAAGCTGGTGGTGTTAGGATTCTCCACCGCCAGTTGCTCAAACATGGTGAGAGCCAGGGGCTCGGTGTCGGGCCATTCGCTCAGCACGTCGGCCACCTCGACCCGCAGCCCGTAGCTGGGGGCGGTGGCCGCATCCAATGCCTGGCGGTACAGCACCGTAGCTTGTTCAAACAGAGTGGCGTCGAGCTGGCGACGACCGATCGCGCTGTAGGCGCGGGCCAGGGCCAGTCGAGCGTCGGCCTTGCCCACCAGAGGATTTAATAATTCCAGCGCTTTAGCGGTCTGGCCGCTGGCATCGTAGGCGTTGGCCAGGCCCGCGCGAATGCCTAAAGAAAGGTCGTCGGTGCGGGTAGGCTCCCTCAGCTGGGGTTCTAGGAGGGCGATCGCCCCCGCCGCATCACCCGTCTCCTGCCGGGCCAGCGCATAGGCCGTCAGCGCCTCAGCTGGAATTACCCCCGACTGCCGGTAGCGGTTGAACAGGGCCAGAGCACCGGCATAGTCGCCGCTAAAGGCGTAGATCTGCGCCGCCCCCAGCAGAGTTTGGGCAGATGGATTGCGCCCCAGCAGGACGTCATAATCGGCCAGTGATTCCGTAAAGCGTCCCTGGTAGCCGTAGAGCAACGCCCGCTGGCTGAGAGCCGTTACATTACCCGGATTTTGGTCTAAAAGCCGGGTCAAAGCCTGAATGCCGCCGGGCTGCCATTCGGGACGGTAGCCGCCCAGTTCTCCCAGGGCTGCTAACGCTGGGGCATTGTCAGGGCTGACTTGCAGCACCGCCTGGTAGGCATTCCAGGCGTCGGCGTCGCGGCCCGCCCGCTGGTAGGCGATCGCCAGCCCCAGCCGCGCCTCTGCCGAGTTGGGCTGCTGGCGCAGGGCTGCTTGGAAGGCGGCGATCGCATCGTTCACCCAGCCGCGATCGAGCATAGTGTAGCCCTCGCGGGTTTGGGGCGATGTCTGGGCCAGGGCCGCAGGGCTAACGACTATTTCTAACCCGAGAACGAGGGCTCCTATCAAAAGGGAACTTTGCAGTAGGTAACGGCCTCTAGAGATCCCCCCAGTTTCTTGAGGTAGAGGATTCTCCTTGAAGCCTGCCTTAGGGAATGGGGAAGTTTTGCCATTGTCCAGTTGCTCATGGCCCCCCTTTTTAAGGGGGGTAGGGGGGATCATCGTCATTCTGCTGCCCTCCGCAATGGGTTCCACATCAGGTCGTAGCGCACCCGAAAGCCCAGGTAAGTTTCGCTAAAGGCGTTGCGCTGCTGCACACTCACCCCGGCTCGCAGGTTGTCAATAATTTGAGTGTCGTAGAACAGCTCCCACACGTCGGGAGTGGGGCCGCCGCTGGCCTGGCGCAGGTCGCTGTTAGAGAGCTGACGACCGTAGCCCAGCCCCAGGCGATCGCCCGGCATCAATACATCCAGCCCGTTGACGCCCAGGCTGTAGGTCTGGCCACTGGCCCCCAGGGTTTGGTTGGTGTACCAGCCGTAGCGGCCAAAAAAGCCCAGCTTGAGATTGGGGATAAACGCCTCGGCGTTGAGGCCAAAACCCGTCTCGCGATCGCCCGGCAGCGGGCCAAACTGGCCATTGCCTCGCTCCAGGCTAAAAATTTCGCTAAATCCGTCGCGGCGGCCCGCGTCGGTGGAGGTGACATAGGTGCCCCGCACAATGGCGTTGCCAAACCGTACCCCTACCTCCCCGGCAAACGAGTCGAGGGCAAAGCTGCCCAGGTCACGGCTCGACGAAAACGCGGTGGCCGTCAGCGACAGCGCATCCACCGGAGTCCAGTTCACCAGGGCACCGGGGCGCGAGGCCACATTCACTGCGCTCAAGGCCGGGTTGGTTTGAAACACCGGATTAAAGAAATGGGTGAGTGAATCTTTGGCGAAGCTGTTGCGATCGAGGTAGGAGGTCAAATCCATCAGCCCCACCGTGAACCGCAGCTCGCTCAGGTTGGCCGGTGAGGCCGTCAGGTACAGCTCGCTGAGGCTGAGGCCGGTTTGGTCGGTGTCAGAAAACGCCTTCCCGGTGCTCAGGTCTACGGTGGCTCCGGCAAACACCGAGGGGCTGAGCACGTAGATGCCCCCCGCCCGCAGCCGCGCCGATCCGGCGTCTCCCTGCTGCAAGTAGGCCGCCTGCACAAACACCTCAGAGCGCTCCGCCGGGGCCAAAACGGCCTCGGGGTCGGGGGGCTGGGTAATGCTCTGCTCGGGCTCGGGGGCAGCGGGGCGATCGCCCAGGGCACTGCCCTCAGGGTCGGGGGCGATCGCTTCTGCCAGGGTGCGATCGCCCTCATCAGGGATCCGCCTCAGAGCAGAAGCGGTCTTGGTTGCCTCTGGCTTAGAACCTTGCCAACCGCCGCCCTGGGCGGGAGACCACTCGGCTATCCAAGGCCGGGGGAGGCCCGCGGCCTGGTCATCAGAGCGTGCGGTGGTCGCTGGTAACTCAGTCGCAGATAGGGGTTCAGACAGCGCCCCGGCGGGTGCAGGGCTGTCTGGGGCAGCATCGGGCGTGCCCCAGGCCGCCGCAGTCAAACCAGGCAGTGCTGTTGTCAGCAACAACGCCGCAATTACGCCGGGGTTGAGCCCATGCCTGAGCGCCAACCAAGCACCGATAGAACATTTCATAACATACTCAAAATATGGGTCGAAAATTAGGTGCGCGAGATATTCTGGCCTGCTGAGCAGTCAGATCTAAGCCCTAGATTTAGGGCATTTAGAATGGGTCAATAGGGGTGAATCTCAGACGATCTGTACCCGGCTTTATAGCTGTAGCTAGACTGGCTAAGACAGTTTCTCTAAAAACGTTTGAACGTTCAAACGTCCCTAGAGCTTTTGATTGTCCTACCCAGGCCACCATGGCGATATAAGTTTGGATGAACCAGAAAAACACTGGGCTTCAAATTGCATTGACCACTTAAAAGTAGCCAATCAGGGGCTCAGCCTCGGGCCAACCGACGGACTCAAGGATGAACACCAGGACTGGGTTCAAAAGCTAAAAGAATTCACGTATTCATAGCTTAGACAAACAAGCTGAGAATCAAGTGCAGGCATCCAGTGATGCAATAACGATGTCAGGACGATTTCAGCTCAGGTACGGTTTAGGCTCAGGAATTAGCGCTGTCTCCTCCTACAGGTAGATTTCTTCCCGTCAGGATAAAACTCGAAAAAAGTTTTAAAGCTGGCCGCTTTGTGTGGAGTCGTCGAAGCTACGCCTGACCGATTGATCATCGCCGCTGCCTGTGGTTGCATGGGTCATGTAGCGATTCTGAGTCAAGCGTGAACCGTAGGGAGCTGGTTCGCTCAGCCGTGATGCCTCTCCTGCCGGTATGGGTTAATTCGGATGACTGTAGTATTTCTCGTGCCCTTGGCCAATGATACTTTTACGGCTTAAAATCACTGGGCTGCTGGTGCTGACCCTGTGTGCGGGGTGTCAAGCCGCTCGGCTGCCCCTATCGCCCCCATCGCCAGAGGCCACCACCCTGACCATTGAAGCCACGGCTTTAGCTGCGGGTGAGTTTGCCCTGGAGGGCACTACCAACCTGCCCGACAACACGCGGCTGACGGCCATTGCCCTGCGCCACCTGGTGCCCCAGCCAGCCACCGCTGGGGAGCAGCCGTTTTACTCGGTACTTGACTACCAGCCGGTTACCGTGGTCAATGGCGCATGGTCAGCGCAGCTCAATCTCTGGCGGGTGGCAGCCGATGGCCGCTACCAAGAGGCCTGGCAGGCCCAGCTCGACACCCTCGAACTAGTCGCTCAGCCCAGTGCTACGGTGCAGTTTGCCGTTACGGTGGCTCCCCACCACGTGGGGGCAGCCCTGAGCAATCGGCTTACCCAGGCTGGCCGCCAGCGGCTGGCAGGCGTGCTGCGAGTTACCGCCGATGGCGAACCGTTTTTGTGGGTCGATCGGGCGATTGCAGTGGAACTGCCCAGCGGGCAAACGACTCCTGCTGTCGATCTGCTGGCCCGCACCAACGGGGGCTGGGGCGATCGTCACCTGCTGGTGCCAGAGCCGCCTCTGCCCTATACCCTGACCCCCCTCAACGAGCGCCAAACCAACGCTCCGCCCACTCCAGGCGAGCTACTGCGCTAGGCCGAGGGCTGCCCAACGATGCATTCTGAATCGCGGATAGTGCCGTCGGGCATTACGGTTTGGCAAAACTTGGCCCCCGTCAGGTTGGCCTTAGCCAGGTTGGCCCCGGTCAAGTTGGTGTAGCGCAGGTTGGCCCAGTAGAGGTTGGCGTGGGCCAGGTCGGCCTTGGTCAGGTTGGCCCCTTCTAAATTGGCGTGGCTGAAGTCGGCATGATCGAGGCAGCTATCGCGCAAATCGGCGTTGACCAGAGTGGCGCGGTGGCAGTGGGCTTTGCGCAGATCGGCCTCGCGCAGTACGGCATTGGCCAGAGAAGCCCCCCGTAGATCGGCCTGGGCCAGGGTCATTTGGTAGCCGTCAATGTGGGTGAGGTCGGCCTGGTTGAGGTTGGCGCGGGTTAGGTTGCTGCGGCGCAGGTCGGCAGCGGCCAGGTGAGCAGCGGCCAAGTTGACCCCCTGCAAATCAAGCCCGTGGAGATCGCGAGCGCCGGCCTGGTAGTAGCGATTGATCAGGTCTATCAAGGTAGCCGGGGTCATTGCGGTAATGCCCTCAAATAACGTTCCAAAGTAGCGCCCAAAAACAATGGGGGCGGCTGTTACGCCGTACCCCCATTGTCGCGCCGCGATCGCACCCGCGCATCGAGCATTACAAGAATGCTACATTCTCAGGCCACCAGACTAGATTTGCCCAACACCCTTGCTGCGCTCATCCGACTGAGTGGTCACCTTGCCCTCTTCGTCGGTCTGATTGATGGCGCTCAATTCGGCCTCGCGCTGGGCTTTTTTGGCTTCCTCCTCTTCGCGCAGGTCGCCGGGCTCGTTGATGTACATTTCAGGCTCAATGGGGTAGTTGTTGGCCAGCCCTTCCTTGTCTACTGTCTGGCCACCGCTGACATCCATACCGCTGCCGTCCTCGCGCGGCTGCTTAAAATCAGTGCCCTCGCGCTCTTTACGGGCAGCAGTTTCCGCCGGAATAATATGCGGGTCGTAGTTATCGCTTTCAACTCTGGGGTTAGACATCGGAGCCTCCATTGAGAATAACTGAGCGATTTGAATAAGCAGCAGCTTAGACCACTTACCTATCGCTGATACAACCCTAGGCCTAGACCTGCCACTCTGTATCTACCCGGAGAATGAGGCCATGGCTATGACCTTTGGCTGAGGCCGTTGGCCCTCTATTTTTTGGTAGGCAAAATAAAAATTTGAGCCTGACCCAGGTGGTCTAGCTGTAGCCAGTCTAGTCAGGACAATCTTTCTAGAACGTTCCAACGTTTGAACGTTTCTAAGGGTGCTGAATGTCTTAACCCAATTGACCATGGCTATAAAAATAAGCCCTTGACACAGGCCCTGGGAATTTATTGGGTGATGGCAAAAGCTGATGACTTTAAATACTATTCCCAATATCCCCCTACCCCTTGCCCACCTGAGCCGCCGGGCGAATGCTGCGGTAGCGATCCTGGCGAATCCAATCCAGCACCGACTGAATTTCAACCGACTTTTCGCCCAGGGTGTTGAGCAGGTGAGAGCCCAGTTCTAGGGCGGCCTCAAACTCGGGCTGCACCACCTCCCTGGCCCCCAGCTGGGTCAGGACGTCGATTTCTTCGTTGTTGTGCGATCGCGCAATGATGTCCAGCTCGGGTGCCCTCAGCAGCGCCCGCTGTAGCACCAGGCGGGTGGTGGTGGGGTCGGGCAGGGTGATGGCCAGGGCCTTGGCGGTTTCTAGAGAGGTCTTCTCCAGCACCAGCTCGCTGTCGGCATCGCCGTAGACAAAGGGTATCTGCACCAGGGGCGCGTGGCGGTTGCGCAGGCGCTGAATGGCGGTTTCGCTGTTTTCGACCACCAGCACCGAGTAGCCCCGGCTGAGCAGCACATTCACCAGCACCTCCCCCACCCGGCCATAGCCCGCCACAATCACGTGGTCGTGGATATCGCCGGGCACCGATAGCAGTTTCGGTTCCTCCGCCTGGTTGAGAAAATCCTTGAGCACCGGCAGGTTGTGCAGCCAGTCGGCCACCTTGGGGGCCAGGTTAATCCACAGCGGGGTGAGCATGAGGGAAATAGCAATCGTGCCCAGCAAGAGTGAGTAGCGCTGCTCGGTAATCAGCCCCAGCTCTAGCCCCATCAGGGCCAGCACAAAGGAGAATTCGCCAATTTGATTGAGGCCAAAGCTGGCCTTGACCGCTGTTTTGAGCGAATAGCCAAACCCCATCACAATCGGCAAAATAATCAGCGCCTTGCCCACCATAATCAGCGCCACCAGCTCTAAAATTCTGCCCAGGTCGTTGAGGATTAGATCGGGGTCGATCAGCATGCCAATGGAGGCAAAAAATAGGCAGGCAAAGGTGTCGCGCAGGGGCAAAATTTTGCCCAGGGCCTGGTCGGCGTAGTCAATTTCAGAAATCATCAGGCCAGCGACAAAGGCTCCCATGGCAATGGAGAGACCCAAAATAGAGGTCACCCAGGCAATGCCCAGGCACAGGGCCACTACCGTGAGCAAAAACAACTCGCTGCTTTCGGTGGCGGCAATGTGCTGAATCAGCTGGGGCACTACCCAGCGCCCCAGGGCGATCGCCCCGGCCAAAAACAGCCCAAACTTCAGCGCCGCGATCGCCAGCGCTGGCCCCAGGGCGTCGGGCTGGTTGAGCACCGGCAGCACCGCCAGCATTAGCCCCAGGGCAATGTCCTGGGCAATCAGCAGGCCCAGCATCACCTGGCCGTGGACGGTGGCGGTTTCGCCGCGATCGGTGAGGGTTTTAAGCACCACCGCCGTAGACGACAGCGACAGCACCAGCCCCAGAAAAATTCCCTGGAGCGGTGAATCTGCGGTGCCTGAGAGCAGCGACACCGAGCACACCAGCAGCGTGGTGAGTCCAATTTGCAGCAGACTGCCCCGCAGGGCGATCGCCCGCACCCGCCTCAGCTCCGCCAGCGAAAACTCGACCCCCAGGGCAAACAGCAAAAAGGCTATTCCCACCTCCGCCAGCGCCTGAATTTGCTCCACATCGGTCTGGAGACCCAGGCCAAAGGGGCCAATCACCAGGCCGGTGATCAGGTAGCCCAGCAGGGCCGGTTGTTTGAGGCGGTGGGCAATGTAGCCACCCAGGGCAGAACACCCCAGGGCCAGGGTGAGATCGAGGACGAAGTTTGGTTCAGCGGTCATAGAGGAGCAAGGGAGGGCGATGAAGTAGCGTCCGCTGGCGGCAGCGTCTACAAAGCCCCCTGCACCAGTGGACACAGGGGGCTTAAAGTCGGTAGAGATAGCCAGGGGCGTGGTGTTTCCCCAGCACAAGACCAGCTAACGAAAGCAGCAGGAGGCTCGTCTTCTATTGTCACCAATTCAGCGTAAGTACGCTATCAAAAGGTAAATTTTGGTGCGCGATCGCGGCATTGCCCGATCGCGGCACCCCGGTTTGCCGCTGTCAGAGCTTGGGGAGGCAGCAAAAGGGGCAATCCGGGCGTTTCTGCACTGGAAGTGATGTTGAAGCTGGGGCTACAGATCGTCAGGCTCGAGGCCCGCCGCCCGGAGCTGTGCGGCCAGGCGATCGGCCCGCTGGCGCTCCTGCTCGGCCCGCTGGCGTTCCTGCTCAGCCCGCTGGCGCTCCTGCTCGGCCCGATTGCGCTCTTGCTCCAGCAGCTGCCCCAGCTCTGTGTAGGTCAAAAACCGCTGGCCATCGGGGCGGTAGAGCTCCAGCCCGGTGTCAGTCATTTGAAAGCGAATTTGCAACCGGGGGCTCACCCACCCGTGCATGGATTCGATCACCTCTAGCCCTTGGGGGCTGCGGTGAAGCCCGGTCAGCTCCAGCTTGTCGGGGTCGTAGATATAGTATTCTTCAACGCCGTGGCGATCGTAGAAGCCCAGCTTGCGCAGCATTTCGCCAAAGCGATTCCCCGGCGACAAAATTTCAAACACCACCTGGGGGGCCAGGCCGCCCTCTTCCCACTGGCGGTAGGAGCCGCGATCGCCCTTGGGCCGCCCCATCACCACCATGGCATCGGGGGCCTGGCGCATGGTGTTGTCCCCCTCCACCGGATACCAGAGTAAATCTCCGGCAACAAACACCTGGGGATTGTCTGCAAACAGCAGCTCCAGATTTTCCTTGATCACCACAATCCAGCGGAACTGCTTGGTATTGTCGGCCATGGGCTGCCCATCGCTGTCGGGGTAGTCAATTGTGGTTAAGGCGTCGGGCTGGAGTTGCTGCATGGTGGCAATGCTTGGGCCTGAGCTTCTAGTGTAATCCCTGGCCTGGGGATGTTGATATGACGGCTGCTTGCGGCTGATAGAGCCGTCCCAGCTGACCTGACCAACTCTCGCCCCTTGACGCCGTTTTCTGGTGCGGTTAGGATTCCTGTGTAGTGCAATTTTGCGCCCTCCCGTTTAATGTTGTCTTTGCAGCTACCCCTCGCCCCTCTCTTCAGCCTGCTACTAGGGCTGGGGCTGCTGCTGCGCCTTGGGCGCAACTAATTTTTTGAAATAAAGGCGAAACGCCCTGAATAGTTTCTCTCCCCAGGTCACAGGTTGCCCCTAGGCCTGACCATCCTAGGGAGTCTGGGCGGCAGTCTGCGCTGCCGTAGGGTGCATGCGCCCGGCTTATGCCGCGCACCTCAGACCCCTTAGGGTGGGCACCGCCCACCATCCCCATCAGGCGACCCGTAGCCATCCCCCCACCCTTGCTACCCACAACTGCTACCTAAATTTGAGACATTTCCCATGTTGACCAACCCCGCCGAAAAATACCGCCCCTTTGCCCCCGTGAACTTGCCCAATCGCACCTGGCCCAGCCAGGTGATTACCAAACCCCCGATCTGGCTCAGCACTGACCTGCGCGACGGCAACCAGGCGCTGATCGAGCCGATGTCCGTAGAGCAAAAGCTGCGGATGTTCGAGCTGCTGGTGGCGATCGGCTTCAAAGAGATCGAGGTGGCCTTTCCCTCGGCTTCGGAGACCGACTTCACCTTTGTGCGCCGCCTGATCGAAGAAAAACGGGTGCCCGATGATGTGGAAATCCAGGTGCTGACCCAGGCGCGGGAAGACCTGATTCGCCGCACCTTTGAGTCGCTCTCTGGGGCCAAGCGGGCGATCGTCCACGTCTACAATGCCACGGCCCCGGTGTTTCGCCGGGTGGTGTTTCGCCATGACCCGGCCCAGACCATCGCCCTGGCGGTGAATGCGGCGACGCTGATCCGCGATCTGGCGGCGGCGCGGCCCGAAACCCGGTGGCGCTTCCAGTATTCGCCCGAGGTGTTTTCGCAGACGGAGCTGGAGTTTGCCCGCGATATCTGCAACGCCGTCCTTGAGGTGTGGCAGCCGACCCCCGATCGCAAGGCGATCATCAACCTGCCCGCCACAGTCGAAAGCGCTACCCCCAACGTGTTCGCCGACCAGGTGGAGTGGATGCACCGCCACCTGGCCTACCGCGACAGCGTGGATTTGAGTGTGCACAACCACAACGACCGGGGCTGTGCGATCGCCGCCGCCGAGCTGGGCCAGATGGCCGGGGCCGATCGCGTCGAGGGCTGCCTGTTTGGCAACGGCGAGCGCACCGGCAACGTCGATATCGTCACCCTGGCGCTGAACCTCTACACCCAGGGCATTCACCCCGGGCTGGATTTCTCGCGCATCAACGAGGTGGCTCGGGTGGTGGAAGACTGTACTCAATTGCCCATCCACCCCCGCCACCCCTACGTGGGCGACCTGGTGTTCACGGCCTTCTCCGGCTCCCACCAGGATGCGATTCGCAAGGGCTTTGCCGCCCGCCACCCCGACGACCTGTGGGACATGCCCTACCTGCCCCTCGACCCGGCGGATCTGGGCCGCTCCTACGAGTCGGTGGTGCGGGTGAACAGCCAGTCGGGCAAAGGCGGCATCGCCTTTTTGCTGGAGCGCCACTACAACCTCAGTCTGCCCCGGCGCTTGCAGATTGAGTTTAGCCAGGTGGTGCAGCGGGCCATGGATGCCACCGGCAAGGAGATGACTGCCCCCATGCTGTGGGACTTGTTTGAGCAGGAGTACCTGCGGGCCAATGCGCCGTTTAAGTACGTCAGCCACCACTGGCGCGACGACCAAAACCCGACGGCAATTTCCACAACTGTGGACTTTCAGGGTACTCCCCTCACCCGCGAGGGTCAGGGCAACGGCCCCATCGACGCCTTTGTGGCTGCCCTGGGGCTGGGTCTGCGGGTGCATAGCTACGAGGAAAAATCCCTGGGCCACGGCAGCGATGCCGATGCGATCGCCCTGATCGAAATTGCCGCCGACTGGATGGATGGCAACATTCACGGGGTAGGCATCCACAGCAACATTGTCACGGCCTCGCTGCTGGCGGTGCTCAGCGCGGTCAACCGGGGGCTGGCCACGCTCACCCCCGCCCAGCGGCAGGGTATTTTGCCCGCAGACCAAGCCCGAATCGCATAACCTCGATTCAAGCCTGCCAAGTCTTCCCTAGGGGCAAACTGTCGTTTGCCCCTGCAATTCAGCAATTTCCAATAATCTTCTTGTGCCCTGGTGCGCGATACAAAACTATCTCGCTACGATTGTCTCAGCATGATTTATGGGTTCTGGCGCAGGTCAGCAGCGGGATGAAGCAGTTTAGTCAGGTGATCGGCGGCCTGGTTGTGTTGGGGCTGGCAGCGGGCTGTACCCCAAACTTGCCACCGGGGGGCAGCGGTGCTACGGATGGGGCAGATATTCCTAACGGTGCGATCGCCCCCACCATTGACGAGTTTGATTTTGATGAGATCGCCGGGCGCGGCTGCGGCATGTCTCTACGGCGGGCTGAGCGCAGCCCCCAAGACCGTCAGTACGTGCTGTTTAACGGCCTGGTGCAGCACAGCCTCAGCGAGTTTGACGTGAGTATGGAAATGAAGATCGACGATCAGGTGGTCGTCTTTAGCCGTACCGACTATGAGGGTGAACAATTTTCGGTCGAAAACTACCCCTGGCAGAGGTTTGTCAGTGAGGATGGCTCGCTGGTGGCCACCGTTGAGGTCGAGGCCCTACCCCCCACTGCACCGCCTGCTGGCGTGCCCAGCAGCGGCGAGTCAGCGGTGGTGATAATCTCTCGCGGCACGGTGACCGTTGAGCGGGATGGCCAGACCGACAGCGTCTCGGTGGTGGGCGACGCGGGGTGCTAGCCCCGATTGGCTTTGGGGTGGTGGGTTTGCCCATACTGTTGGGCTAAGGGTGTGAGCCCAGGGATAGCCTGCTCAATCAGGTGGCGATCGGCCTGGCTCCACTGGCGGGGAGCATCGAAGACACAGGCCTGCAAAATGCCCCACAGGGTTTGCCCTGAGCACAGATGGGCGTGAATTAAGGCCCGATGGCCAAAGGTGGCGCGCTCAAAGTCTCGGTTTAAAACCGTAGGGCTGGCGGTTTCCACATCTGCTACAAAAATGCTGGGCTGAGCCTTGAGCGCCGCCGCAAACATGGGGTCTTCGTCAGCCAGAGATGAGGGCTCGGGCTTCCACTCCGGGTCGTAGATCTGGGGAACCGATGGCCGCGATCGCCAGCAAAACGGCACCCGCCCCAGCTGAGAATCGGGGCAGCGCAGGTAGAGAAAAACGCGATCGCACCGCAAGCGCTGACCCAGCGTAGCCAACAGCTCGTCCATTAGCCGCGCCCAGTTCTGGCTGTGGGGCGAGACATTAGACAGTTGGCCCATTAAAGCGTTCAGTCTGTCGGTTGCCATGGCGTTGGCAACTAAAGAATCGGAATTAGCCATAGATATCCACAGTGGTTATGTCAGCACCTTAAAGCTATTGCCTGATTTTTTTCCCCTGCCGTAGTGAAGCTTTGAGCTCATCCTTGCGAGGGAAATACTGTGCCCAACAAAATACGTTTTACAGAAAAGATGATTTTTGCCCGCGCTCAGCTATAGCTGTAGCCAATCTGGTTAAGACAATTCCCCTAGGAACGTTTGAACGTTCAAACGTTCCTAAGCGTTCCTAGAAGTGCTGAATGGCCTCACTCAATTGACCATGGCTATATTTTCGCTTCTGGCCAAGATATGTCCTTTGAGCGATAAGCTTCTCAAAAGAGTTGCCTACCGTGTTCACTAGTGACTCAGCAGGCAGATTGCTTAGCTGAGGTTCGCAATTTGGACTGATTCTGAGGTAATTTGTAATGAAGCATTTTTTGGGCACCCTGAAAGCCGTACTGAACCAGATTCGCTGGCGGCAGTTTGCCGTGGCTTGCTCTGCGGTTGTTGTTTTACTAACCGCTAGCGGCCTCAAAGCCGACCAAAGCTCTAGTGGGCGCACCTACGGCAACGAACTGCCCCCCACCCAGGAGGTCGGTCGCCCCCGCACCATGGGCCAGTGGGAAGCCGAGAACGAAGCCCTAGAAGGGCAACCCGGCAAAAAGCTACAGCGCATTGCTGAAGAATCAGCCGATGCAGTTAAAAATTGGGCTGAGATCTACCCTCAAAATGCCAGAACTCTGACCCCTGGCGTAGATAATGGCGAGCTGCCTAACGACGATAAGTAGTCTACGTTCTCGTCGTCCTGCTCAGGTTTAATGTTGGATTCTCAAGCCAGCGCGGCAAGCTGAAATAAAGGGCGCTTACTCAGGTGTCATCCCGGATCTTGCTTCGCCGCAGTTTCTTACGCACTATTCTGGATCTGTAGCGGTAGCCAGTCTAGTTAAGACATTTCCCTAGGAACGTTTAAACGTTTGAACGTTCCTAGAATGGCTGAAGCTCTTAACCCGGTTGACCATGGCTATATGCAACCCCTTAAGGTTTTGAAAAGCTCAGAATCGGCATTGAGACAGCCCAATTTAAAGCAAGGTTTTTGTCGGGACATTGCACTGCAATGTCCCGACATCGCGGGTGCAAATCCACGAGGGCAGGTTTGGAATTTTCCCCTTTGAACAGCTAAAATTAACCAATCACCATGACACAGACTTTTAAGCAGGGAGATAAAGTCTCCTGGAATACGGCCCAGGGCAAAACCGTTGGCAAGGTCGTGAAAAAACTGACCTCTCGCACAGAAATTAAAGGCCACACGGTTGCCGCTTCTAAGGACGATCCCCAGTATTTGGTGGAAAGCGAAAAGACCGGCAGCCAGGCCGCTCACAAACCCGACGCTCTCACCAAAGAAGATTAGGCCGCCTGACTAACCCACTGGCGGAACTGTCTGATCAGGCTGTTTTCGCCAGTGGTGGGTTGCAGGCGCAAAAACCGTTCGATAGCGCTGGCGGTGAGCGGTGGCAACGCCAGGCTGGTTGGGCTAACGGTGTAGCTTTCGTCCCGCAGCGTGTAGATAGTCAGATGTTCACCATCGAACCGCCAGAGTTCTGGAATGCCATAGGGCCGAGTAGATTGCCATGGGGTTGAGCGAGCTGCTGGTGATGTCAATCTCAACCGCCAGATCGGGAGGTGGACAGTGGGCTAGGTCAATCTGCGCGAGGCCCCGCACCTCGACCTCGTGTTGAATGTAGTAGCACTGGTCGGGTTCTAAACCCTTTGCCAGATCCTCGCGATCGCAGGTGCGCGACCCCATACTGCGAATTTCTAGCCCTAGTTCTTCGGTAGCAGCTTCAATCAACCGTCCCAGCAGCTTTTTGAAGGTCTCGTGGGGGTCGAGGGGTATCCGAATTTCGAGGCTACCGCGATCGTAGGTGAGGCGAATTGCTGGTTCCTGCTCGAAGTCCTTGATCAGCGAGCGGTAGGTCTGCCAGCTAATGTTGTGCAAGACAACGCGATCGGGGCTTTGAATTCAGGGTGGCGGTCATAGCGACGCCTGGGTTGAGAGGTAGGAACTTGGGTAAATGCTGGGCAATGCCCTAAGCGGTTAGCTGCTTTTATTATAAATGCTCGATTCTCCCCCTTGACCGCAGGAGGCGGACTTAGCCCCATGGGACTGTACGCAAAGACCCCAGGATTCTGCTGCGAGCATGCTAAACTAATTGGCTGTTCACCGAAGAACCCTGGGGTCTGATCAGCGGGCGCTCTAGCGCCCGGTGGAACCAGGCAGGATCGGCTGTTCGACGGCCTGGCGGTAGATTTCGGTTTCGTCGTTGAAGTCGATGGGCAGCACAGCGACCACGTTTTCGTGGGGGCGGGGGATGATCACCCAGGTTTCGAGAATGCCGCCGGGGGTCTTTTCGGCGGCTTCTACCCCTGCGGCCATGGCGGCTTTGACTTCGGAGACATCGCCACGAATGTTGATGGCGAAGCGGGCACTACCGGCGCGAATGTAGCCAATCAGCGTTACGCGCCCCGCTTTTACCATCGCATCGGCAGCGGCGAGCACCGGGGGAAACCCTCTGGTTTCGAGCGACCCGACAGCCTGTGGCATGGTTGTACTCCTGAGAAAGTTTCGTGGGTAAAAAAATCAACCTTCATTGTACGGGGCGGTGGTCGCGATCGCGCCGTGTCGATTTATTAAAGACTGTAGGGGGGGCGTAATATAGCCACAGTCAGGTTGGCGGAAATCTAAGTAACCCCATGAACGTTAGAACGTTCCAACGTTATACCCGAAACGGTTCCGAGGCCGAGGTAAACCCAATGGGCAAGATGGCATCAATGTTGTCGGTGGGGTTGGGGATGATCACGTGGGTGGTGACTTCGGCCAGGTTGGGGCAGGCGTTGGCCGCCACCAGGCCCGCTTCCATGGCCCGCTTGACCTCGGCCACCAGGCCGCGAATCACCACAAACTGCCGTCCGCTCTCGGAGCGATCTTGCACCGAGACGGTGACGTTGCCCGCTTTGACCATGGCATCGGCGGCGGCCAGCACCGCCGGAAAGGTCTGGGTTTCAATGACGCCGACGGCAATGGCCATGGGGTGCTCCTCGGGTGTAGTTTAGTGAGTCCTGCCCAACATTAAACTACACCTTGATGCCGCTGGGTTCTCCGGCGGTGGCGATGATGCGATCGCACCCCGACTCGGGCTTGGCCCAGTCGCAGTGGCAGTCCTTGGGGTCGCCCCAGCACAGGCTGAGATACAGCTCCTCCCGCGTGGCCGACAGCTCGGCCCATTCGCTGGCCGCCATGCGGTCTTCCACGGCAGCTAAGGTTGTCGGTTGAGGGTCATGCCCTGCCAGCCACAGCCGCAAACCCGTGACTGAAGCTCGCCAAAACTCGAGGATGGCGGGGCGAGCGGCCGCCAGGGCGGCCTTGTCGGCGGGAATGGCGATCAGCTGGGGGTGCAGCTCGGGCACGCGAATGCTGCGCTCCCGGAACCGGCAGGTGTGCCACACCAGGCCCGACACCCCGTGCTGGTGCTGGTAGTCGTGAATCTGAGCGCGAAAGTCTTGAATGGCAAATACTTTGCTGAGCTTGTCGGTGCCGATCGCCTTGGAGAGCACCGGGTTGTCGATGCGATCGGCGGAGGAGAGCACCACCCGCTCGCCCTTCCAAGTGGCGCGCAGTTCGCGATCGAGAAACTCCAGCAGCTGTTCGGTGGTGTAGCTCATGGGGCTATCTTAGCAACCCTCCCCAGCAGAGTTTTGTGCCCGGCTATAGTTTCCCCAGCCGTTCTGTCAAAAGTGTGTAAAAACCTTCGGCATCGACGGTTTCAATCACCCTAGCGTTGGCCGGAGCGGCGGCGGTGGGGTAGGCATTGGCCACCGTGCGCCCCAGGCAGAGCGACCCTTCGGTTTCCACCGCCAGGCGCATGGGGCGGCCGGTGAACAGGTCGGGGCGCAGCAGGTAGGCGATCACGCAGGGGTCGTGGAGGGGCGGAGCCGCGAGACCGTGGCGCTCCACGTCGAGCTGGCCGTAGTGGCGCAGCATGCCGGCGGCGGCCTGGCCCACGGGGGTGCCGAGGCTTTCTAAGGCCCTCAGCCGCTCGGGGGTGGTCACCACCTGGTGGGTGACATCCAGGCCGATCATGGTCAAAGGTAGCCCTGCCTCGACCACAACCTTGGCGGCATGGGGATCCACATAGATGTTGAACTCGGCGGCGGGGGTAATGTTGCCGCCCCCCAGCGCTCCCCCCATCATCACCACCCGGTCGATGCCCTGGGCGATCTCGGGGCACTGAATCAGGGCGACCGCCAGATTGGTCAGCGGCCCAAGGGTCACCAGCGTAATCGGGGCCGAGGCGGTGGTGAGTTGCTCGATCAAAAACGCTACGGCGTGCTGGACGGGGAGCGGCAGGGTGGGTTCAGGCAACTCGGCCCCTTGCAGACCCGTCGCGCCGTGAATGTCTTCGGCGGTGATGAGCGATCGCAGCAGCGGCCTGGGGCACCCGGCATACACTGGCACCCCACGCTGGGCCAGGTGGCAAATGCGGCGGGCGTTGGCCGTTGTCAACGCCAGGGGCACGTTGCCCGCCACGGTGGTAATACCCAGCAGATTGAACTCAGCAGGAGATGCCAGGGCCAGGAGGATGGCGATCGCATCGTCAACCCCAGGGTCGCAGTCAATAATCAGCGGTCGAGGCAGCATGGGTGGAATCTCAATCTCTGTAGGGGTGGCACAGCGTCGCCCGCCGAGGCCAGGGGTGCTGTCCTAAAATACGCTGTGTAGGTCTGCATAGATTCTCCGCTCACCCGCTAAGGAGGTTGCCCCTTGTCTGCTGCGCTGCGTCTCACGACTCTCATGGTATCTGGACTCAGTCTGCTGCTGGTAGCAGGCTGCGCGGGCAGCTCCCTGGAACAGTCCCTGGAGGCCGATCCGCAACTGCAAGAGCGGCCCGTATTTACCGGCGAAGACCCCGAAGCCCCGTCCACGGCAGAGGTCGCCCCCGACCCAGCGGCGGCTCCGGACTCCGCCGAGGCCAGCCCCCCCGAGCCTGATACCCCCCCTCGGGGGAGCACCACGGCCCGGCTCGCAGAGGTGCCCGAAGACCTGCGCCCCTACGTGCGCAACTGGCTGGCCCTCGGCCTGGTCGAACCAGCCGCTGGCCAGGCTGCCGACGGCGGCGCTGCTGCCTCCGACTTCCAGCCCAATCAGCCCATTACCCGAGGCGAGTTTGCCCACTGGCTGCTCACCGCCAACAACGCGTTCTATCGAGACGTACCGGCCAAACGCATGCGCCCCGCCACCGCTGGTACCGCCCCAGCCTTTCAGGATGTGCCCGCCTCGCACCCCTACTTTGCCGCCATTCAGGGCCTGGCCGAGGCTGGCATCATCCCTAGCGCTAAAACCGGCAACGCCACCGCCGTTACCTTTCGGCCCGATGCCCCCCTCACCCGCGAAACCCTGGTGCTGTGGAAGGTGCCCCTAGACCTGCGCGCCCCCCTACCCACCGCCAGTGCCGAGGCGGTGACCACCGCCTGGGGGTTTCAAGACACTGCCCAGGTAGAGCCCCTGGCCCTGCGGGCGGTGCTGGCCGACCACCAAAACGGCGATTTTGCCAATATTCGCCGGGCCTTTGGCTACACCACGCTATTTCAGCCCCAGAAAGGCGTCACCCAGGCCGAAGCTGCCGCTGCTCTGTGGCGTTTTGGCAACCAGACCGAGGGTATTTCTGCCGAAGAGCTGTTGGGACGATCTGCCGGTCAATCAAGTTCCCCAGAATCGACCACCCCTGCAAACTCTCTTTAATTCCTCTAATTCCTCTAAATTATTAGCCCGTCGCCCTAGGCCTCCCATCAACCCGTTCTTCCTCGGCTGCTACCCACCGTCGGAGCGCTGGGTTCGCTCTGCTTCGCCCGCCCTCCGCAGATCCTGTAGTTATAGCTGTAGCCAGTCTGGTTAGGACAATTTCCCCAGGAACGCTCAAACGTTTGAACGTTCCTGGGGTTGCGGGATGTCTGAACCCGATTGACTATGGCTACAATAACGCCTGCCTACCTGGGGGGCCAGAGAATGGCTGCTCAAGCGTCTCTAGATAACGCCAAACAGCGACAGCCCCATACCCACAAAGGCCAGCACTCCCGCCACAATCATGAGGACGGCGGGCATGGCTTTGCGGGTCTGCATCCAGCGGCGAATGAAGATAATCACCAGGGCCGCCGTTACCCCCATGGTCATACCGGCCCCGCCAGCGGAACCGGCCTGCCAGAGCCAGGCTCCGGTCAGCAGCAGGGCGGCACTCACCAAACCGCTGATCAGCGATACCTGGCTGCGGGCCTGGGCGTACCCAATCAGGCCACCGATCGCAGAGAGGGCCGCGTAGGCGATCGCACACAGGGCTCCAGTGGGCATAGCGGCTCGTACGATAGGAACAACTCTAGGCTACCGGGGTTTTCGCTGGTGCACAACCCGGCAATGGGCCTGGCCATAGAGACATTGAGCTTTGCCTATCGCCAGCCTCACGAGGCAGCTTGCGCCAGGCTTACCCTGCCATAAATGTATTGAAAAACACATTTTCGGACGGTCTGCCAAAAGGATTTGATACTCTGCGGGAACAAAAAGCAGGCCTAAAACGTAAGCATTGCACCATCTATCTAAAGGCATAAATTTGATAAAACTTCCACGGAAAAAATAAGGATAAAGGAACTATAAAGATGAGAACTTCTTCATGATCTCAGCAAAACGATAGTGGTAGTTTCACTGACATGGTGACTTTGCGATCGGCCAAAGTCCTTGCATTTCATGAATCCTAGTTTTGTTAGGGTTCTCTGAGAAAGCACTGGGGGAGCTGGCTTCTACCTAAAATTGCCTCCTGTTTCAACCGGAATCGGGTGCGTCTACAGCTTTTGTTCAACGGCTCCCCAAGACTCAGCACTTATTCTTAGGAATAGTGAGTTCATGAATTCCACCAGCCCAGGTCATGCATCAAAAAGTCTCAGTATTTCAGTCATTATCCCCGTGTACAACGGCGGCGAGAGCTTCCGCCGCTGCCTCGAAAGCCTGAAACAGTCGAGCCGCCAGCCCGACGAGGTGATTGTAGTTGCCGATGGTGACACCGACGGCTCGTGGGAAGTGGCAAAAGAGTTTGGAGCCAAGGTGTTTCGCTACGACTCACCGGGCGGCCCGGCCCGCGCCCGCAATCGGGGAGCGTCTATGGCCCAGGGCAACATTCTGTTTTTTGTCGATGCCGATGTCACCGTAGGGCTAGACACCCTTTGCGGCGTCGAAGCCGCCTTCCAAAAAGACATCAACCTGGCGGCGCTGATTGGCTCCTACGACGACCAGCCGGGGGCCACCAACTTTTTGTCGCAGTACAAAAACCTGTTTCACCACTATACCCACCAGGTATCCGCCGAAAAGGCTTCGACCTTTTGGGGGGCCTGCGGGGCCATTCGCGCCGAGGCATTTCACGCCGTGGGCGGGTTTGATGAGCGCTACGTCAAACCCTGCGTCGAAGACATTGAGCTGGGCTACCGGCTGCGGCGGGCGGGCTACACCATTCGTCTGTGCAAGCACATTCAGGTCAAGCACCTGAAGCGCTGGGAGCCGGTTTCACTGCTGCGGGCCGAAATTTTCTATCGCGCCCTGCCCTGGGCGGAACTGATTCTCAGCCAGGGGCAGCCGATGAATGACCTCAACCTCGATCGCACTAACCGCCTCAGCGTAGTGCTCACCTTTGCGGCCCTGGGGTGTCTGCTGGGGGGCTGGGTTGAACCCTTTTTGTGGATTGTTGCCGTTGCCATCATGGTTGGGCTGCTGGTGATCAACCAGCGGGTCTATCGCTTTTTTTGGTACAAGCGCGGGCCGTTGTTTGCCCTGCGGGTCATCCCCTGGCACTGGTTTTATTTTCTCTACGGCGGTGCCGCCTTCGCCTACGGATTGGTGACCCATCGGTTTCGGCAGCTGTCTACCCTGGCCGACTAGCCAGCCACTTGGCCTAAGTTTTATCAGTGCAGTTACACCTGATTTTTGGAGTTAAATAATGCAGTCTTTACCTGTAGTAATCATTGGCGGCGGGCCTGCTGGTCTGACCGCAGGCTACGAATTGATGAAGCACGGCAAAAAGTCGGTGGTGCTCGAAAAAGCCGACAAAGTGGGCGGTATCTCCCGCACCGAAACCTATAAGGGCTATCGCTTTGACATTGGTGGCCACCGCTTTTTTACCAAGGTCAGCGAAGTACAGGCGGTGTGGAAAGAAATTTTGGGCGACGACTTTATCCAGACTCCCCGTATGTCGCGCATTTACTACGACAATAAGTTTTACGACTACCCGCTGTCGCTGATGAAGACACTCAAAAATCTTGGGCCTATTACCAGCGCGCTGATTCTCTTTAGCTACCTCAAAGCCAAGGGCCATAAGTACCTAAATCCGGGTATTGAGGCCGAAACCTTTGAAGAATGGGTAATCGACTGCTTTGGCGATCGCCTCTACCGAATTTTCTTTAAGACCTACACCGAGAAGGTGTGGGGCATTCCCTGTAGCCAGATTCGCGCCGACTGGGCGGCCCAGCGCATTCAAAACATGTCGCTCAAGCAGGCGGTGATCAACGCAATTTTTGGCAGCCAAAACGCCAAGAGCTTGATCAAAAAGTTTGACTACCCCCGCCTTGGCCCCGGCATGATGTGGGAGCGCTGCCAGGAACTGCTCGACATGCACGGTTCGCCAGTGCACCTCAACACCGAGGTGGTGCGGGTGGAGCGCCAGGGCAAGCGGATTACTAAGGTGGTGGCCAAAAAGGGCGACCAGACCTTTGACATTGTGGGCGAGCATTTCATCAACTCTATGCCCATTTCTCTGCTGCTCAATCGCCTCGATCCGCTGCCCCCAGAGGAGGTACTGGCGGCGGCGCGAGGACTTAAGTATCGCGATTTCTTAATTGTCTCACTGATTATCGACAGCCCCGATCTCTTCCCCGACAACTGGCTCTATATTCACAGCCCTGAGTTTAAGGTGGGGCGCATTCAAAACTTCAAGAACTGGAGCCCCGAGATGGTGCCCGACCCCAGCAAAACCTGTCTGGGCATGGAGTATTTTTGCAGCGAAGGCGATGACCTCTGGGAAATGCCCAACGAAAAGCTGATCGAGCTGGCTTCAGCGGAAATTGCCCGCTTGGGCCTGGGGGTGAAGCGCGAGGATGTGGAAGACGGCTGCGTGATTCGCCAGTTTAAGGCCTACCCGGTGTACGACGGCGAGTACCGTCAGCACCTCAAGGTGCTGGAAGACTACATTCGCGGCTTTGAGAATCTGCAAACCGTGGGCCGCAACGGCATGCACCGCTACAACAACCAGGATCACTCGATGCTGTCGGCGCTGCTGGCCGCCAAAAACATCGTGGGCGAAAACCACGACATCTGGAATATCAACGTCGAGCGCTCGTACCACGAAAACTTTACCGACCAGGAGTGGTCAAAGCTGAGATCGGGGGGCAAGCCCGTACCCGTTGCCCAGGCGGTCTAGCTGACCAATCGCAGGGGCAAGCGGCGGTTTTTTCTGCGAGTGATGCGGCACTGTCGCGACCCTGCGTCTCTAGGCCCTGAACAGGACTCCCAACGCGAAAGGATGGTGGATCGATGACAGTACCTAAGGTAACGCTGGTGGTCTCGCCCCGAGAGCGCTTTAGCTACACCCAAACCTCCCTGGAGAGCATCTACGACCAGACTCAGATGCCTTTTAAGCTGGTGTATGTAGACGGCAACTCGCCCAAACCCGTGGCTGAATACCTGGCGGCCCAGGCCCTTGAGAAAGGGTTTGAGCTGGTGCGGGTTGACCACTTTCTCACCCCCAACCAGGCCAGAAATATCGGTCTGGCCCGGGTCGATACGCCCTACGTGGTGTTTGTCGATAACGATGTGGTGGTGTCGCCCGGCTGGCTGGAGGCGCTGGTGCAGTGTGCCGAGGAAACAGGGGCCGCCATTGTGGGGCCGCTCACCTGTCAGGATGAGCCGGTGCATGAGACGATTCACTTTGCCAATGGCGAGGCCCGCATCATTGTCGATGTGAAGGGGCGGCGGCGACTGCGGGAAAAAATGTGCCGCCAGGGGCAGCGGGTCGCCCAGGTGGCCCACAAGCTGGAGCGCACCCCGGCGGAGCTGGTGGAGTTTCACTGCATGCTGGTGCGCACCAGCGTGTTTGAGCAGCTGGGGCCGCTGGATGAGGGCTTTCTCAATACCAAGGAGCATGTGGATCTGTGCCTGGGGGTGGCCCAGGCGGGGGGCACCATCTATTTTGAGCCCACCTCGGTGATTACCTACGTGCCGGGCATTGCCTGGAGCTGGGCCGATCTGCACCTCTACATGCTGCGCTGGAGCGACGCCTGGGAGCGGGAGAGCCTGGTGCATCTGCGCCAGAAGTGGAGCTTGCCCGAGGATGTCTACTTCAGCCAAAAGCTCAAGGCCCTGGGCTGGCGGCGGCGGCGGATGATTTTGTCGCCGCTGCTGCACCGCATGACCTTTGGGCTGGTGAAGCATCGGCTGGTGGAAAAGGTGCTGATGTACGGGGCGCTGGCCCCGGTCGATCGGGTGCTCAACCGCTATTTGACCCGTCGCCACGCCCGTCTGTGGCTGCACCCACAGCAGGCCATGGCTGTAAAACCGCCTCAACCGATGGCTGAACTACCGGCGCGATCGCCCCAGGAGCAGGTCAATGAAAATTCTACTGCTGCATGACTACGGCACTGCCAGCGGTGGGGCTGAGCTGCAAATGCTGTCGCTGCGCCAGGGGTTGAGCGATCGCGGCCACCAGGTGCGGCTGTTTGCCAGCGGCGCTCTGCCGGTAGCAGGCCACCCCCAGCTGGCGGATGACACCTGCTTTGGCACCACGTCGCGGCTCCAGGTGCTGAGCCAGACCGCCAACCCCTCGGCCTACTGGCGGCTGCGGCGGGTGCTGCGGGAGTTTCAGCCCGATGTGGTGCACATGCGCATGTTTATGTGGCAGCTGTCGCCGCTGATTTTGCCGCTGCTGCGATCGCGCCCCTGCGTCTACCAGACGGCGGTGTACAAAGCCATTTGCCCGGCGGGAACCAAGGTACTGCCCGACGGCAGCCCCTGCCAGGTAGCGCCGGGGCGCGTCTGTCTAAGCGGCGGCTGCCTCACCCCCCAAACCTGGGCGGTGCTGATGGTGCAGTACCGGCTCTGGCAGCGCTGGCGCGGGGCGATTGACCGGGTGGTGGCCCTCAGCCAGGGGATGAAAGCCCAGCTGGAGGCGGCGGGGCTCAGCCCGGTGGAGGTGATCTACAACGGTGTGCCGGTGCGCGACCCCCGGCCCGCCCTCAGCGACCCGCCGACGGTGGTTTTTGCCGGGCGGCTGGTCCCCGAGAAGGGGGTGGATGTGCTGCTCAAGGCCTTTGCCGTGGCACGTTCCCGCATTCCTACCGCTCAATTGCTGATTGCGGGTCAGGGGCCAGCGGCAGAATCCCTCAGGGCTTTGGCCCAGCAGCTTGGCCTGGGGGACAGTGTCATCTGGCTGGGGCATGTGTCGCGACCTGCGCTCGAAGCCCACTTTGAGTGCGCCTGGGTGCAGGCGGTGCCCTCCCAGTGGGAGGAGCCCTTTGGCAACGTCACCACCGAGGCCATGATGCGGGGTACGGCGGTGGTGGCCAGCGCCGTGGGGGCCCAGCCTGAGATCATCCACGGCGATCGCACCGGGTTTTTGGTGCCCCCCGGCGATATCGAGACCTGGGGCGATCGCCTCACCCGGCTGCTGCAAAACCGAGAGCTGGCCGAAACCATGGGCCGGGCGGGGCGCGATCGCGCCCTGGCCCACTTCAGCGAAGCCAGCCGCACCGACCAGTTTTTGGCCCTCTACCAGAGATTGCAGAACGGCTATAGAGGGAGGCCGCTACCCGTCGGCCAATCGGCCCCTTTAGGTCTTTAAACTCCCTGGCTGGTTCCTTGCTAAGCACCCCATTTAACCCCTGGTCAACGAGCGTTTATGGCACCGTCGAACCCTCACCTTGAAACCGCAGGCTTGCGATCGCGACTCCAGCGCCAGGCGCTGCGTTCGGGAGTGGTGATGCTGGCGGCCCAGCCGGTTAAGCTCGCCATTGGCATTGGCACGACGGCCATACTGGCCCGCCTGCTGGTACCCGCCGACTTTGGCCTGCTGGCCATGGTGGCTCCGCTGCTGCTGATTGTAGACAGCTTGAGCAACCTGGGTCTAGAAACCGTTACGGTGCAGCGAGAAGAGCTAGACCAGGCTCAGGCGAGCGCTATATTCTGGCTGTCGCTCAAAATCAATGCCTGCGTGATCGGTGCCATGGTGCTGGCGGGGCCTCTGTTGGCCAGGTTCTATGGGGAGCCCGCCCTCACTCCAATCACGGCGGCTATGGCGGTTGGGGCGTTGAGTCTGTGCGTGTCATTTCAGCACCTGTCTCTGCTGAAGCGACAGATGAAGTTTGGCCTGCTGACCACGATTGAGGTGATGGCTATGGCTATGGCGGCGGTCTGTGCGATCGCCGCTGCCCGACTCGGCCTGGGGTTTTGGGCACTGGTTCTGCAAATCGTGGTGATGCAGGTAATTCAGGGCGGAGCCTACTGGCTATGGTGCAGCTGGCGGCCAACGCCTGCGGCGGCGGGGGCGGCAACCAACCTGCGCCCTATGGTGGCCTACGGGGCACATCTGACCGGCTATCGATTTTTAACGCGGGTGGCAACGCAGATCGACCGCGTTTTGCTGGGATACCTGAGCGGGGCTCAGGCCCTGGGCCTGTACTCTGTGGCCTACCAGTGGGCCTACTTCCCCTTTAACCAAATCTACTTTCCGCTGTTTGATGTGGCGATCGCCAGTCTGAGCCGCAGCCTACCCAACCCAGAGCAATACCGGGCCTACTGCCGCCACAGCCTGATGCCCATTTTTGCGGTCTGTATGCCGGCCCTGGCCTATCTGTTTGTGACCGCCCACGACGTGATCCTCCTGCTGCTGGGCAGCCAGTGGACAGGGGCTATTCCGCTGTTTCGGGTGCTGACGGTGGCGGTGTTTGTGGGCAGCCTTTACCGCGTCACCAAATGGATCTATGTCTCCTCGGGGCAAACCCAGCGACAGCTGCGCTGGAGTCTGGTCTATACGCCAGTGATGCTCGTGTCGGTGGCCCTCGGTGCCCAGTGGGGGGCCTTGGGTATTGCGTTGGGCTACACCTTCGGCATTTGCCTGTTGACCTATCCCTCGGTGCTGTACTGCGTGGCGTCATGCCCGATCACCCTGGGAGATTTTATGGGTGCCGTCTGGCGACCGGCGATCGCCTCTCTGCTTTCGGCGGCGCTGCTGTACCTGACCAGTTTGGCGCTGCCGGAGTCGTCGATTTTAGCCCTTACCCTGGCCCTTCAGGGACTGATCTATGGGGTTTTCTACGTTGGCATTTGGCTGCTGCTGCCGGGGGGCTACCGCGAGGCCCGGGCCATGGTGCAGCTGGTGCTCAAGGCCAAAGCCAAACCCAAGTAGCGGGCTCCCATAGGCGGCATGGAGCGTTCCTCGGGCAGACCATCGTCACCGATCGCCACCGAATCCTCATGTACTGTCAGCAACTAGCGAAGAGTTTTACCTATGGCATCCTACGTCTTTTCCGTGGTTATACCCACCTACAACCGGCCCGAGCGGCTGGCCAGCTGTCTGCTCAGCCTCACCCGGCTCAGCTACCCCCGTGACGGCTTTGAGGTCATCGTCGTGGACGACGGCAGCGCCCAGCCCCTGGCCGCCACGGTCGAGCCCTTTGAGGCGGTGCTCAACTTGACGCTGCTGCGGCAGGTCAACAGCGGCCCGGCCAAGGCCCGCAACGCCGGGGCCGCCCGCGCCCAAGGCCAGTACCTGGTGTTTACCGACGACGACTGCCAGCCCCACCCCAGCTGGCTCAATGCCCTGGCGGCCCAGCTCGACCAGCAGCCCCTGGCCCTGGTGGGCGGCCACACCCTCAACGCCCTGCCCGACAACGTCTTTTCCACCGCCAGCCAGCTGCTGATCGACTACCTCTACGACTACTACAACAGCCGTCGTGCGCCCAGCTTTTTTGCCTCCAACAATTTTGCTATGGCCGCCGAGCAGTTTCGGCAGCTGGGGGGGTTTGACACGTCCTTTCCCCTGGCGGCGGGGGAAGATCGGGAGTTTTGCGATCGCTGGCTCCAGCACGGATTTCCTATGGCCTACGCCCCCGAGGCGCGGGTTGACCACAGCCATCACCTGTCGCTGCGGCGGTTTTGGCGACAGCACTTTAACTACGGGCGCGGTGCCTACTGCTTTCACCGGGTCAGGTCGCGCCGCGCCGCCGCGCAGGTTAAAGTTGAGCCGCTAGAGTTTTACTGGCAGCTGCTGACCTATCCCCTGGTGCGGCGGTTTCAGGTTCAGGGCATGCTGTTGTCGGGGCTGCTGTTGATGTCCCAGGTGGCCAATGTGGTGGGCTTCTTTTGGGAGCGCCGCCAGCAAAAAGCACCCCCGGCCTCGGCTCCGGCGGCCCCCTGCTGAGTTGGGGCCGACTGTACCGCTAGCCCGCTGTCCCTAGGAGTTTCACGATGAAACTGCGCTCCTTCAGCCATTCCCAGCAAAAGGTCTGCTTTCTCTGCGGCATTACCGCCATCTACCTGGCGATCGCGGCCTGGCTCAATTTTTTGCAGGGCCCCCCCTGGTGGGACGAGGCCGACTTTTGGCAGTCGAGTTTGACCTTTAGCGACAGCCTGCTGCCGTCCCTGGCTGACCTGCGGGAGTACTACAGCCTAAACACGCCGCTGCCCTTTATGGTGTTTGGCCTGCTGGAGTACCTGTTTGGCCAGGGCATGGTGGCGGGGCGACTGTTTAATTTGCTCCTGTCGCTGGGTATTGTGGCCACCATTGGCTGGCCCAGCAAAGACAAGGGTGGACGGGCCATCCTGTGTTTGATCGGGCTATTTTTGTGCCCCTACTTTCTCTTTCTCAGCGGGCGGCTCTACACCGAAATGATTACCTGCACCTGGGTGCTGCTGGGGTTTGTGGCCTACCTTCGCGATCGCCACTGGGTGAGCTGTCTGGCCTTTGTGCTGGCGATCGCCTCGCGGCAGTACATGCTGGCCTTTCCGGCGGCGATCGCCACCTACGAATTTTTAGCCACCGCCCAGCAGTACCGCCAGGGGCAGCCCGTCGGCCTGGCTCAGCACCAGCGCTGGCTGGCCCCGGCGGTCGCCAGCCTGTCGCTGTTGGGCTGGGTGGCCCTGTTTGACGGGCTGGCCCCCGCCGATGCGATCGCCGCCAAATCGCCCGAGGTGCAAAAGAGCACCCTGGCCCTCACCCCCGGCGGGGCGATCAACTTTCTGGCCTTTGTCGGAGCCTACATTGTAATTCCAGAGTTTTTGCTGTTTCGGCCCGTCGCCCTGCGGCAGGCCCTGCGCCACCACTGGCAGAAAGGGCTGCTGATCGCGGTGGGCCTGCTCCTGGTCTGCCTGGCGTTTCCGCCCCTCGATACCCCCTACGGCACCATGGGCAAGGTGGCCGATCTGCTGCCCTACGGGCTGGTGATGGCCATGTACTACGGTCTGGCCCTGCTCACCTGCCTGCGCTTTGCCAGGCCCGATCTGCTGTTTTGGCTGATCGTGTTCAATGCCTTGATCATGATGAAAGCCATCCCCTGGGATCGCTACGTGCTGCCCCTGGCGGTGGCCTTCTGGTATCTCAAATCGCTCCGCTACCCTGGCGCTGACGCCCAGACCGGGGCAGACGCTGGCCGCCATCGGCCCAGCCCAGCAGTTGGGCAATCTGGCGACCCAGGGTCACCGGGTCAAAGGGTTTAGCAATTACCCCCGCCACCTCCATCTGCTCAAACCGGGCATAGTCCCTCGCCATGACCTGGGAGGTCAGCAGCACGATGGGCAGTCGGCAGGTTTGGGGATGCGATCGCAGGGCCAGCACCAGGGCCGCCTGGGTGATCTGGTCAACCGAGATCTCCAGTAAGATAGCGTCCCAGGGGGGCCTGCTGCCGATGTCTAAGGCACTGGAATCGGGGCAGGTGGTCACCTGCCAGCCCTCAAATTCGCGCAGGGCGTCCTGCACTAGCAGACAGATATCGGGTTCGTTATCAATCAGAAGTAAGTGCCGCCGCCCCGACTCCGCCCCTGGGGTGCAAGCAGCGTCATAGCGAGCTGTCGCTGCTGAGGGAAGCGGTAGTTCTACTGCTGAGAAATTGGCCATACAGTCGGTTGCTGTCTGAACTCTGAACGAACTGCACCTTGGAATTAAAACAGGGAATAGCTCCAGATTTAGAGGCTGACAGTATTCGCCCTTAGACCAATCTATAGTCAGGCTGCGGCTGGCAAGAGGGCCTGACAAACGGGCGATCTGATCACCGGGGAGTTAGAGAATTATTCGGAGACAGACCCAACATAATTTGAGGAGTAATGGGCCGTCTACTCAAGATCGCAAGATATTTCTGCAAGATAAAATTTACGGTCTTGAGGTTTATAATTTGGGACACTTTTGAGCTGTTATCGATCTCGTGCCAAGTCTGACTTTTGAGCGGTTTTTACGGTATGTCTAACCGTGACCGGCATCGACGATCCGATTTGATGCCGATCCTAATTTTGCATCGGGATTAGCTCAGGTTAGACGCTCAAGGATGTCTGGATAGCAAATGACCCAAACCATGAACTCAAGCGATCGCCGCCGCCGGGGTGTCGTGCTCAGCTCCCAGGGCTGGCAGCGGCTGCGGGCGGCGGAGCAGCTGCTGTCGTTACAGCACAATGGCGGCAACCCCTACACCCTCGACCAGCTCTGTGCGGTAACTGGGCTGAGTGCCAACACCCTGGTCAAGGCCCGGCGGCGGCAAAAACCCGTTGACCTCACCACCCTTGACACCTACTTCGCCGCCTTCGATCTCACCCTGACCGCCGACGACTACCTGCTTCCCGACGACACCCAGCGCCTCGACACCTCCATCGCCGCCCAGCGGGGGCCGCTCAACGGCCCGCTGTCCCTAGACTCGCCCTTTTACCTCTATCGGCCCGCAGTAGAGTCGAGCGGCACCCAAGAAATTCTCACCCCTGGGGCCATGGTGCGGATTAAAGCGCCGCGCCAGTTTGGCAAGACCTCGCTGATCAACTTGATGCTGGGCCACGCCCAGGACTACGGCCTGCGTACGGCGGTGGTCAGCCTGCGGGCCATCGATCGCAGCACCCTGGCCGATATCAACCAAACCCTGCGCTGGTTTTGCGCCACTGTGGCCCGCGCCCTCGGCCTGCCCAACCAGCTCGATCAGCGGTGGGACGGCCTGTTTGGCGGCATCTACAGCTGTACCGACTACTTTGAGACCTACCTGCTGCCCGCTGCTGACCAGCCCCTGCTGCTCGTCATTGACGACCTCGACGAAATCTTTGTCTACGGCGATGGGGCCACCGATCTGCTGGGCATGCTGCGGGCCTGGTACGAACAGGGGCGCTACGGCATCGGTCACAGCCTCTGGCCTCAGCTGCGGCTGGTGATCGCCCATTCCACTGAGGCCTGGCTGCCCCTTGGTCTGCATCAGTCCCCCTTTAATGTGGGCCTCTCGCTGGAGCTGCCCCCCTTGGGCCTCGATCTGGTGCAGGAGCTGGCCCTGCGCTACGGCCTCACCCCCAGCGACGACGAGCTGCGGCAGCTGCTCGACCTGGTGGGCGGCCACCCCTACCTGACCCACCTCACCCTCTTTCACCTGACCCAGCAGCCCCTCGGGGCCATCGTCGAACAGGCGATCGCCTACGACGGCCTCTACAGCAGCCACCTGCGCCAGTTCATGGATAGCCTGGAGGGCGACCTTGACCTGCTGGAGGCCATGGTGCAGGTGGCCCAGACCCCCGGCGGCGTCAGGCTGCCGCCCCAGGTGGCATTTCGGCTTCAGGGGCTGGGGCTGGTACGCTTTAAGCAGCAGCTTTCTGTGGCCAGTTGCGAGCTGTATCGCCGGTACTTTGCCACCCTGCTGGAGAACTAGTGCTCACCCAGCCCGTTCAGTCGCCCTACCAGGTGGGGGGCAGCCTGCCGCCCACCGCCGCCACCTACGTTGAGCGGCGGGCCGACAGCCAGCTGCAACAGCTGCTGCTGGCCGGTCACTTTTGCTACGTGTTTAACGCCCGGCAGATGGGCAAGTCGAGCCTGCGGGTGCACACCATGGCCACCCTGGCGCAGCTGGGGGTGCAGAGTGTCGCCATTGACCTGACGGCCATTGGCAGTCAGCAGATTACGGTAGACCAGTGGTACGCGGCGATCGCCGCGTACCTGACGCGGGGGCTCAAGCTGCCGATAGACCTGGGCATGTGGTGGCGCAGCCAGGCCCATCTGCCCGCCGTAGCCCGCCTCGGCCACCTAATCGACGAGATCATCCTGCCCGCGTTAGCCTCCCCCCTGGTGATCTTTATTGACGAAATCGACAGCATTTTGGGGCTGGCCTTTCCCACCGACGACTTTTTTGCCCTGATTCGCACCTGCTTTAACCGCCGGGCCGACAGTTCTGCCTACCGGCGGCTCACCTTTGCCCTGTTTGGGGTCGCCACCCCCAGCGCCCTGATGCGCGATAAAGCCCGCACTCCCTTCAATATTGGTCAGGCCGTCGAGCTGGCGGGGTTTACCCTGGCCGAGGCCCAGCCCCTGGTGGAGCCGCTGCGGCCCTGGATAGACGACCCCGCCGCCGTGCTGGCGCGGGTGCTGCACTGGAGCGGGGGGCAGCCGTTCTTAACCCAAAAGCTCTGCCACCTGGTGGTTAAGGCTGCCGCCAGCCAGGGCAAACCCGCTACCGCCTGGGTTGACCAGCTGGTGCAGCAGCAGATTATTTGCAACTGGGAGCGCCACGACGAGCCCGAACACCTCAAGACCATCCGCGATCGCCTGGCCCGGCAGCCCCAGCGCCTGGGTCAGCTGCTCGGCCTCTACCAGCAGGTGCTGGAGCAGGGAGCGGTAGCCCTAGACAACTCCCCCGACCAGACCGAGCTGCTGCTGCTGGGTCTAGTCGATCGGTGCGACGGCCATATTCAAGTCAAAAACCCCATCTACCGGGCGGTGTTTGACCCCGCCTGGGTGCAGCAGCAGCTCAACGATCTGCGACCCTACGCCGCCCCTCTCAATGCCTGGGTGGCCTCAGACTGCACCGACGAGTCGCGCCTGCTGCGGGGGCAAGCCCTGCAAGAAACCCTGACCTGGGCCGAGCACCGCCGCCTCAGCCCCCTCGACTATCAGTTTTTGGCCGCCAGTCAGGAGCTAGATCGCCAGGAGGCCCTGGCCCGAGCCGAAGTCGAGCGCCTGGCGGAAGTTGAGGCCCGGCTGGCCATCGAGCACCAGCGCACCCATGAGCAGCAGCGGCATCTGCGCCGCCAGCGGCTGCTGCTGGGGGCCGTCACAACGGCCCTGGTGGCCACCACCGCCCTGGGGTTTATCGCTCGCCGTCAGTACCACCAAGCGGCCCAGAGCGAGGCCCAGGCTATCGTGCGGAGTGCCGAATCGCTGCTGGCCTCAGATCAATCCTTTGAGGCGCTGATCGAGGCCATTCGCGGCCAGCAGCGGCTGCGCCAGCTGCCCAGGGTCAACCCCGCCCTGCAAACCCAGGCCGACGCCATTCTGGAGCGGATTGTGCTGGGCCTGCACCAAAAAAACCGCCTCAGGGGCCACAGCGCAGCGGTGCTAGCCACGAGTTTTAACCCTGGGCCAGCCCACGCCGGACAGATCGCCACGGCGGGCGTCGATACCACCGTTAAGCTCTGGCGGCCCGACGGCCCGCTGATCGCTACTCTCACCGGCCATCAGGCCACGATTCGAGCCCTCAAGTACAGTCCCGACGGGCGCTACCTGGCCTCAGCCGGAGACGATGGCACCATTCGTCTATGGAGCCCGGCGGGGACGCTGGAGCGCACCATCAAAACCCCGATGGCCTCGATCTGGAGCCTGGCCTTTAGCGCCGACGGGCGATCGCTGCTGGCCGCAGGCAATGGCAACCAGGCCTTGCTCTACAGCCTGGAGGGAGAGGTGCTGAGGCGCTTTGAACACCCTGGCGAGGTCACTGGTCTGCGATCGGTGGCCTACAGCCCGAAGGGGGATGCGATCGCCCTGGGGGGCAACAACAGCGTCATTTCGCTGTGGCGAGCGGACGGGCAGTACCTCAAGTCCCTCACCGATCACAGCGATCCGATCCACAGTTTGGCCTACAGCCCCGCAGGCGATCGGCTGATCAGCGGCAGCACCGACAAAACCATCAAACTCTGGACCATTGACGGCGACCTGATCAGCACCCTGACCCACCACCAGGCCCCGGTCAAAGAGATTGCCTTTAGCCCCGATGGGCGAGAGTTTGTCTCCGCCAGCTGGGATAAAACCCTGGCCCTGTGGAGCGCCAGCGGTACCCTGCTCACGACCCTAAAGGGTCACAGCGCCGCTGTCTGGGGGGTTGCCTACAGCCCCGATGGCACCACCATCGCCTCCGCTGGAGCCGACAGTGAAGTGCTGCTGTGGCAAGCCCAAAACCCGTTTTATAAAAAGCTCCAGGGGTTGAGTGCGGTGGCCCTGGGCGCGGTCTTTAGCCCCGACGGCCAAACCCTGGCCACGGCAGGCAGCGACCAGTACGTCACTTTCATTGCGCCAGGGCCAGCCACAATGACCAAGCTGGAAGCTCACCAGGCGGGGGTTTCTAACCTGGCCCTGCACCCCACCCAGCCCTGGCTGACCACCACCAGCGAAGACGGCAGCGTTAGAGTGTGGGACTTTAGCCGCACCCTCAAACAGAGCTTTGGCAGCCACGATGCCGCCGTTCTGGGGGCCGCCTGGCACCCCAGCGGCGATGAGCTGCTGGCCAGCACCGTCACCGGCCAGCTGTATCGGTGGCAGGCCGACGGCACCCTGCTCGAGCGCTGGGCCGGGGCCTTGGCCCCGATCTGGGATATCGCCTACAGCCCTGACGGCAGTCAGTTTGCCACCGCCAGCAATGACGGCAACCTGCGCCTCTGGAACCGCGAGGGCGAGCTGCTGCACAGCTTAGAGCATGGCTCGGCGGTGTGGCGTGTGGCCTACAGCCCCGATGGTCAATGGTTGGTCACCGGCAGCGGCGACAACACGGCCCGCCTCTGGCAACCCGACGGCACCCTAGCCGCCACCCTCACAGGGCACCAGGCCGCCGTCTGGGGCCTTGACTTTAACCCTGCCAGCAGCCTGCTGGCCACCGCCAGCATTGACGAAACCGTCAAACTCTGGCGTCTAGATTGTCTGACCACCCCCGCCTGCCAGGCGGAGGCAGCCCCTGGGCAGTCCACTACCCTGATTACTACCCTCAACCAGCACAATTCCGGAATTCGCAGCCTGCGCTTCAACGCCCAGGGCACCGTGCTGGCCTCGGTAGGCGACGACGAAACCGTCGTGCTGTGGAACGTAGAGCCGATTTTGGCCCTCGACCCCCTGGCCTATGGCTGCGCCTGGATCGCCGACTACCTGCGTACCAATGCCCAGGTGTCCCAGCGCGATCGCCAGCTGTGCGACGAACTTTAGCCCCACAACAGACCACAAAGAGGCCGATAGCTGAACCATCGGCCTCCTCTCAACGGGTCTCCCTGCGTGCACCTCCTCAGGGCAAGGGAGCCACAGGATGCATAAGCTAGAGAGCACCCAGATTGGCCAGGCCCAAAATTACTCCGGCCCCGATGATGTGGCCAAAGCTAGTGGTGGCCAGCACGGCGGGCAGGCCAAACCCGCCAAACATTTCCGAAGACGGCATCGCCGGGGGGGCGCTCTGATGCTTGATGGTGAACTTGCCAAAGGCAATGGCCAAAATATTGCAGATGACCATGACGGCCGCCACCTTAGGGCTCCAGCTCAGCGTGTTTGGAACTGCGGCTAACAGCGGTAAAAATGCCAATGTACCAGCCTCCATAAAGAAAGTGTTGGGTGGGCAAGTCAATTGCCTAGGCTCACTTTTTCATGCGGGTAGGAAGTTCTGTCGATGGCCGTTGCAAGACTTTACAATTTAGAGGGGCGCAGAGCCCGATGGACAGCCAAAAGTCTGGCCGCCCTGGGGAGCAGGGTCTATATCCACCGAGTGCGGCGGCTCTCGGCGGCGGCTCTCGGTGGAGCATCCCAGGGCATGCTTTTGACTCAGGCGGCCTACCCTATAAATAGTGAGGATAAGATCTATCTATGGAACGAGGACTGCTGTGGCTGCCCCTGCTGGGGGTATTTATTGGCTTAGCCTGGGCGGGCTGGCATGAGTTTCAGAAGGTGCAGGCCTACGAAGCCTGGGCCACCGGGTTCGACCGCAGCAAGTACGACATTCGATCGATGCTGGGCCAGCGGGGCGACGATCTGACCTGGGGGCGACCCACCCGCCGGGGGGCCATCGACCTCACCACCCTATCTCTCCGGCAGGTGACCAGCCTTCAGCTCGAAATCGACGGGGAGGCAGCACCTCCAGAACCAGCCCCGCTGACGGGTAAGTCAGTGGCGCTGGCCCTGGTTACGGCAAGCGGCACAACCTACCGCATTCCCTTCACCGACGGCGATCTGGCCCGCCGCTGGGAAAAAGCGTTGCATCAATCTCTTCAGGCGCTAAAATCGGCATCAGCCTAACGGCAGCCTAGGAAGGGGGAGGGTTTCGGTCCCTCTACGCGCTGTCTTGAGCGGCAGTTCTGTTCGCCGGGCGGCTTAGCCCTCACCCCTGATGCCATGACCCGTGTTTCTTCCCTGTCTCGCGACGAACTCAAGACCCGGCGAAAGAGTCTGCGGCGGCGGCGGCGCATTTCGATCAGCCAGGCGCTCTGGCGGTTTTGGGCGCTCTCTGGGCTGACGGCGGCAATTTTTTGGGGGGCCACCCGGCCGGCGTGGCTAATCCACAGCTCCGCCCAGATCAACGTCAGCGGCAACGAGCTGCTCAGTACCGAAATGGTGCAGAGCCTGGTGCCGCTGAGCTATCCCCAGCCGCTGATGAAGGTGGAACCGGAGGTGTTGGCCCGGCAGCTGCGCGATCGCGGCCCCATTGTCAGCGCTGAGGTCACCCGCCAGCTGCTGCCGCCGCGCCTCAATGTGCGGGTGCAGGAGCGGGTGCCCGTTGCCCTGGTGCTGCCGGTGGGCAACGCCGAGGGCAGCGGCAATCAGTATCTTCAGGCGGGGTTCCTCGACGCCCACGGTGCCTGGATGCCCCTGGCCAGCTTTGGTCTGGGCAGCGCCTCGCCCCAGCTGCCCACCCTGCAGCTCCGGGGCATTCAACCCCACTACCAGCGCTACTGGCCCCAGATCTACGAAACCATCGTCACCAGCCCGGTGGCCATTACCGAGATCGATTGGCAAGATCCCAACAACCTGGTGCTTGAGACCGCCCTGGGCACGGTTTACCTGGGCCCCTACAGCCCAGAACTAGAGCAGCAGCTGGCCACCCTCGACAAAATGCGCAACCTGCCCAACCAGCTGGCCGCTAACGAAGTGGCCCGCATTGACCTCAGCAACCCCGATGTACCCTCGGTGGCCGTCGTCGATACCGCTGCGCCGGGTGCCGCTGTCAATTCGGGCACCAACCCGTGAGCCCCCAGCTGCGGCTTCCCACGGTGGCCCCGTTGTCTGCTCACGGTTGAAGAAAAAATATTCAGGATCACTGTATTGATTCAAAAGAGTTTATTTTTCCAATTTCAGTGGTTAAATCAGGTAGTTTAAGTCTTGCCAAGGCAGTTTGGTTTTTTCTGGCGAAGTACTCTATAGTTGTCTAGCATCAGCCGGGGTTAGATTTTTAGGGCTTAGATGTTATCTTCGGTTATCTAGTACGGGTAATTTCTATATTGTCTACGGCCTCAACCTCTATGACCCCCGACGATTCCCACGGCAACGGTGCTGCCCACAGCGACGCTGACTACGAGTCTTACTCGTCTTCTCAGGCTGAGACTGCAACCTCTGACCTGATTCCGTCGGCTGGTGCTGTGACCGCCTTCGCTGGCCCGTCTAACCCGTTTAGCCACGGCGAGCTTACCTCCAGTCAACCCCACAATGCCAGAGCTATGCCCGGAGAAACGTACACCAACAACTCGGCTTTGCCCAGCAGCGTCGCCCGCATTAAGGTAATTGGGGTAGGCGGCGGCGGCTGCAATGCTGTCAACCGCATGATTAGCAGTGGCCTGTCGGGCATTGAGTTCTGGTCTATCAACACCGATGCCCAGGCCCTTGACAACACCACTCAAACCAACAGTCTGCACATTGGTCAAAAGCTGACTCGCGGGCTGGGGGCTGGGGGTAATCCCGCCATTGGTCAAAAGGCCGCCGAAGAGTCGCGCGAAGAAATCGCCGCTGCCCTCGAAGAGTCTGACCTGGTGTTTATCACCGCTGGCATGGGCGGGGGTACCGGCACTGGCGCGGCCCCGATTGTGGCCGAGGTGGCTAAAGAAGCGGGCGCTCTGACGGTGGGCGTGGTGACGCGTCCCTTCACCTTTGAGGGCCGCCGCCGCATGAACCAGGCCGACGAGGGTATTGCCGCCCTGCAGGGCCGGGTCGATACGCTAATTATTATTCCCAACGACAAGCTGCTGTCGGTAATCTCTGAGCAGACTCCGGTACAGGAGGCTTTTCGCACCGCTGACGACATTCTGCGCCAGGGGGTGCAGGGAATCTCTGACATCATTACCATCCCCGGTCTGGTCAACGTTGACTTTGCCGACGTGCGGGCTATTATGGCCGACGCGGGCACGGCACTGATGGGTATTGGCATGGGCTCAGGCAAGTCGCGGGCGCGGGAAGCGGCGATCGCCGCCATCTCCTCTCCCCTGCTGGAGTCCTCCATCGACGGGGCCTCGGGAGCCGTGTTTAATATCACCGGAGGGTCAGATCTCACCCTCCACGAAGTCAACGCCGCTGCCGAGATCATCTACGAAGGGGTTGACCCCAACGCCAACATTATCTTTGGCGCGGTGATCGACGAGCGCATGCAGGGCGAAGTGTGCATTACCGTAATTGCTACGGGCTTTAACACCCGCGCTGGAGCTGAGCCTGAGCTAGAGGTGGCCCGCGTCACCCCCTTTAAGCGCACCCTGGCGACACCGCCCATTAACCCTCCGGCCAGCAGTGGGGCAGGCGGTCTGGGCGCTGGGCTAGACATCCCTGAATTCTTGCAGCGGCGGCGACCGAACGGCAACCGCTAGCCATGACCACGTCATCTCCTTGGCCTGCGGCCCTGACCATCGCTGGCTCTGACAGCGGCGGCGGGGCGGGCATTCAGGCCGATTTACGCACCTTTGCCTTTCACCTGGTTCACGGTACCAGCGCCCTCACCTGTGTCACGGCCCAAAATACCCTGGGGGTGACGCGGGTGGATGCCCTGCCCCCCGACGCGGTGGTGGCTCAGATCGACGCAGTGACTGGCGACATTGCTGTGCAGGGGATAAAAACCGGCATGCTGCTCAACCAGGGCATCATTCAGGCGGTGGCGGGGGCGTTGAGCGCCCTACCCGAGACAATTCCGATAGTGGTGGATCCGGTGATGGTGTCGCGTACGGGGGCACAGCTAATTGACGACGATGCGATCGCCACCCTGACCCGCCGCCTGATTCCCCAGGCCCGTATTCTCACCCCTAACCGCCACGAGGCCCAGATGCTCAGCGGTTTGGAGATCACCACCCTGGCCGATATGGAAGCGGCGGCCCGCAAAATTCATCAGCTTGGCTCCCAGGCCGTGCTGGTGAAAGGGGGCGGAATGAAAGATGCCCTACGTAGCACCGATGTCTGGTTTGATGGCAGCGCAATGGTGGTGCTAGAGGCAGAAATTGTAGAAACAAAGCACACCCACGGCACCGGCTGCACGCTGTCGGCGGCGATCGCCGCCAACCTCGCTCTGGGCAAAGAGCCTCTGACTGCCGTCAGAGCCGCCAAAGACTACGTGACCAATGCCCTCAAACACGCCCTGGCGATTGGTCAGGGCCAAGGCCCCGTTGGCCACTTCTTTCCGCTATTAGCCAAGTAGGCTGGGTTTGATCAAGTCAAACCCAGCCTACTTGGCTATTGATCCGTTGGTTGCGGCCAGACCGATTCCCAGTCGGGGCACTGGCGTTCTTCCTCGGGGCCAAAGGGGTGCATGGCGCACACCAGGGTGTTGCCCCCGTAGGACTGACCACAGAAGTTGCGGCAGCCCACACAGGCCGGGTAGTTTTGCAGCAGCGGCTCCACGGTGCTGTTGAAGGGGCCAGAGACCTCTTCAAACCACTGATCAACGCCCGATAACCCCGTCACCAGCGGCCCTAGAATGTCGTTGAGCTCGTCGGCCACGTAGTTGATTTCAGCATTGATGGTGACTCGAAACGGCCCTACCACATGGCTGATCTCATCTACAATGCGATCGATCTCAGGATCAATGGCCTCCTGCACCTGCTCGGCCCACTGGTCGGTGGTCTGTACCAGGCCATCGGAGGCGATCGCCAGCTGCTCAGCCAGACTATCGAGCCAGCGTTCGGTGTCTGCCGAGAGCTGCTGGGTAAAATCCTGTACGGCACTGCCAACGGCATCAAACAATTGCTTAGACCAGTCGTCCATGGGCTAATTACTCGACTTTTGCTTAAGGGTTTCTAGTTCCTGACGCAGGGCGGCCACCTGCTCGCGCAGACTTGCCGTTTGGGCATCGGCGGGGCTGGCTACGGTAGCGATCGGAGCCTCGTCATCCAAAATTTCGATGGGGCGGGGCTGGGCCAACGGCTCAGGGGAGGGGGCTGCCGCATCCTGGGCGCGGTTGACCATCTCGTTGACCAGGCGCTGGGCTTCTTCGGCGGTAATTTCGCCCCGCGCCACCAGTTCGTTGACAATGCCCTGGGTCTGCTCACGCAAATCTTTGAGGGTGTCGCCCGCCTTCTCGCCCGCGTAGGACGCGACCCCAACCCCCAGGTAAAACGCTTTTTTAACCAAATCTCCAAAACCGGCCATAGCTAGCAGCCTCCCCGTTGCTCTCTTGTACCCTGCCAGCTTAGAAAAGAGGCTGGCCCAATGACCAGGGGCAATGGTACGCCGCTCCTGGCGGAAAACCCTACCCCTAGCCCCAGACTAAGCAAAACCAGCAAAATTGAGGACAGTCAGAAATCTTACGTTACGCTAGCGGCTGGAACGGTGTAGCGAGAGTACAGCCAAGCGCCCAAGTCTAAAGACCGGACAATTAAAAGACCCGGAGTCCACGCCTGTCACAAGCATCCCGTAATGCTGCTACCTTCCGGTCCTGACATGATTTGGGCGTTGCGACCGCATGGGTCCGAGTCATCTCCACTATAACACTTGCCCCCATGACCAACCAACGGCTTCAGCAACAAATCGCCTTTGTCGTCGAAATTGACCGCCTCAAGCAGGTTCTACGCCAGACCCTACTGATCGACGCCAGCCGCCGAGAAAACAGCGCTGAGCATTCCTGGCACCTGGCGATGATGGCCCTGGTGCTGGCCGAATATGCCCCCGTTGGAGTGGATATCCAGCGGGCGATTCACCAGGTGCTAGTTCACGATTTGGTCGAAATCGACGCGGGCGATACCTTCTGCTACGACTCGGCAGGGCATAAAGATAAGGCCCAACGAGAGCAGCAAGCTGCCGATCGCATCTTTGGCCTGCTGCCTGCGCCCGTCGCTCAAGATCTGCGCCAGCTGTGGGATGAGTTTGAGTCCCAGACCACCCCCACCGCCCGCTTCGCCGCTGCCCTCGATCGCATGCAGCCCCTGCTGCACAACTGGCGAACCGGCGGCGGCACCTGGAGGCAGCACAGCATCTGCCGCGCCCAGGTGATGCAGCGCATGGCCCCGGTAGAAACGGGAGCCCCAGAACTCTGGCCCTTTGTGCTGGAGGTGATTGAAGAGTCTGTCGCCCAGGGGTATTTAGTGGCGTGAGCGATCTGAGAGCTTGGGCTGGGCTAGGCTGCAACCAAAACCGGCTCATAGAACAGCACCATGAGCTTCTCGATGGGCACTGTTTCCATGGCGTAAGTTTGGCCCTCGCCATCAGAAAAATCAATCAAACAGGCCGCGCCGTCAAATTCCATTAAGACAGTGCCCACCTGACCTCTACGCAGCAAAATAGGCGCTTTGGACTCTGGATGAGTAGCCCGTAGATCTTCCGTCAGAGCGACAACATCGTATGCATGGATAGTCATCTTCGGCCTCCTAGGATCTAACGGGGTAGGTATTGGTCAGTCGAGGAAAGTCTTCTCCATGGCGAATGATCCAACAGGCTAAAACCCAGGCTTCACCCACATCTGTCCGCATAGGAAAGCGAATATTGTAATGATAGCCGTACTGATCTCGACTTCTGACCACGGCGTCGTCTTCGAGCGCGGCTGCCAGTAGGGCCGCTTCCAGCACATCTTTATTTTCTAACGTGATTCCCAGGCGATCGCGAAATAGAGCCGCTTTGTCTTTACCCTTGCGATGGTCGGGGTTGAGGCAGTAACGCTCCAGCTTGTCGCCAAGCTGGGCGCGATGGCCATTGGGTAGCTGCATGGCTTCACTGCATGCGATCGATGGTGCGGTACTGGATCGCTTCGGCGATATGGTGGGTTTGCAAGTCCTCGGCCCCATCCAGGTCGGCGATGGTGCGACCGACTTTGAGAATGCGATCGGTGGCACGGGCCGAGAGGCCCAGCTTGCGGACGGCCCCCTCCAGCAGGGTTTTGCTGGTGTCATCCAGGGGGCACCAGTGCTTCAGGTGGCGGCTTTGCATGTCGGCGTTGCACTGCAAACCGGGCTCGGTTTTGAAGCGATCGCGGGCCCGCTGCCGGGCCGCCTGGACGCGATCGCGCACCGGTGCCGAGGCCTCCCCCGGCTGGTGCTGGGTCATCTCTTCGGGCTTGATGCGGCTGACCACCACCTGCAAATCAATCCGATCCATCAGTGGCCCTGAGAGGCGCGACCAGTAGGCTTCGCGGCTGCGGGGGGTGCAGGTGCAGGGCTGCACCGAGTCGCCGTAGAAGCCGCAGGGACAGGGGTTGGTGCTGGCAATCAGGGTAAACTGGGCCGGAAACACCACCGACTGCCGCGTGCGGGTAATGGTGACGTAGCCGTCCTCTAAGGGCTGGCGCAGGTACTCCAGCACGTCGCGCTTAAATTCCGTCAATTCGTCGAGAAAGAGAATGCCCCGGTGGGCCAGGGAAATTTCCCCCGGTTTGGGGTAGCTGCCGCCGCCCACCAGCGATGGCCCCGAGGCCGAGTGGTGCGGGCTGCGAAAGGGGCGCGTGTTCACCAGGGTGCCTTTTTCCTTCAGCAGCCCGGCAACCGAGTGAATCTGCGTCACATCCAGCGCCTCTTCAAACTGGAGGGGCGGCAGAATGGAGGGCAGCCGCCGGGCCAGCATGGTTTTGCCGCTGCCCGGCGGCCCCACAAAAATCAAATTGTGCCCCCCCGCTGCGGCGATCTCCAGCGCCCGGCGGGCCTGGGCCTGCCCCTTCACATCCCGCAAGTCCAGGGCGTTGGGGGCGGCACTCATGGCCAGGGTGGTATCGACTGCCACGGGGGTATGGCCAGCGGGATGGTTGAGAAAATCGGCTACCTCCGACAGATGGTTGAAGCTGTAGACCGTGAGCCCCGGCACCACGGCGGCCTCGCGCCCGTTGTCGGCGGGCACCACCAGGCCGCGAATGCCCAGTTTTTGCGCGGCGGCGGCGATCGGCAGCACCCCGGCCACCGCCCGCAGGCTGCCATCCAGGGACACTTCGCCCAAAAACAGCAGGTCGTTGAGGGCATCGGTATTCACCTGCTCGGCGGCGGCGAGAATGCCGACGCTGATGGGCAGGTCAAAAATAGGGCCTTCTTTGCGCAGGTCGGCGGGGGTGAGGTTGATCACCACCTTGCGCATGGGGAAGGGGAAGCCTGCATTTTTGAGCGCCGCCTTCACCCGCTCGCGGGACTCCTGCACGGCGGTGTCGGGCAGGCCCACGACCACCACGCCGGGTAGGCCGCCCGAGATATCGACCTCGACCCCCACTTTGAGGGCGTCAATACCCACCAGCGCTGCGCTCCAGACCCTTGCCAGCATGTTGTTCCCCTAAAACGGCCCCTGATTCTGGGGTTTAGGGTGCCCAGGGGCAAGGGTGCGATCGGCAGCCGAGCGTTTTTTTACAACGAGACACCGGCAGCGGATGGTTTTCCCTGGGGCTTGATTTTGTGAGAGCAAGCGCCCCGGCTGTGGATGGGCGAGCTAGGGCAGTTCGGTGGTGCCCATCAGGTAGCGATCGCACTCCCTTGCCGCCCCCCGGCCCTCATTGATCGCCCACACCACCAGGCTCTGACCCCGGCGACAATCCCCCGCCGCAAACACGCCTGGAATCGAGGTGGTGTACTGCTCGTGCTCAGCCTTGACGTTGCTGCGGCCATCTTTCTCCAGCCCCAGGGCGTCGATCAGCGGCTGCTCGGGGCCGAGAAAGCCCATCGCCAGCAGCACCAGCTGGGCGGGGATCACCTTCTCGGTGCCGGGCACGTTCTGGGGCACAAACCGCCCGTTCTCGTCTTTGCCCCACTGAATCTGGACGGTGTGAACCGCTTTCACATTGCCCTGCTCATCGCCCTCGAATTTGGTGGCGGTGGTCAGGTAGGCGCGGGGGTCGTCGCCAAACATGGCGGCGGCTTCTTCCTGACCGTAATCCATTTTGTAGACCTTGGGCCACTCGGGCCAGGGATTGCCCGCCGAGCGCGTCTCCGGCGGCTGGGGCATAATTTCTACCTGGGTGACGCTGTTGCACCCGTGGCGAATGGAGGTGCCCACGCAGTCAGTCCCCGTGTCGCCGCCGCCGATGATCACCACGTCTTTGCCCGCCGCCGAGATGTAGTCGTTGCCGGGGTAGCCATCCAGCAGCGCCTGGGTGTTGGCGGTGAGAAATTCCATGGCAAAGTGAATGCCCTTCAGCTCGCGGCCTTCGATGGGTAGGTCGCGGGGTTTGGTGGAGCCGGTGCAGAGCACCACCGAGTCGAACTCCTTCAGCAGGTTTTCGGCTGAGATGTCTTTGCCCACTTCGGTATTGCACACAAAGGTGACGCCCTCGGCCTCCAGCACGTCGAGGCGGCGCTGCACCACCTGTTTCTTGTCCAGCTTCATGTTGGGGATGCCGTACATCAGCAGGCCGCCGGGGCGATCGGCCCGTTCGTACACGGTGACCCAGTGGCCCGCCGAGTTGAGCTGGGCGGCGGCGGCCAGGCCAGCGGGGCCAGAGCCAATCACGGCGACTTTTTTGCCAGTGCGCTGCTGGGGCGGGTTGGGGGTAATCCAGCCCGATTCCCAGCCCTTTTCGGCAATGGAATACTCGATGTTTTTAATCGTCACCGGGGGGCTGGTGATGCCCAGCACACAGGAGCCCTCGCAGGGGGCGGGGCAGACGCGCCCGGTAAACTCGGGGAAGTTGTTGGTCTTGTGCAGGCGATCGAGGGCTTCTTCCCACAGGCCACGATAGACCAGGTCGTTCCATTCAGGGATCAGGTTGTTGATCGGGCAGCCGCTGGCCATGCCGCTGATGGTCATGCCGGTGTGGCAGAAGGGGGTGCCGCAGTCCATGCAGCGGGCTCCCTGGGTGCGGAGGTTTTCCTCCGGCATATGGAGGTGAAACTCGTCCCAGTTGCGAATGCGATCGGCGGGGGCGACTTCTTGCGCCACTTCCCGCAGGTACTCCATAAAGCCAGTCGGTTTTCCCATGGTGGTTGTCCTGAATGTGATTGCTTTTATGACGTGTGAAAATCTGGTCTACCGTAGGTTGGGTGCAGCGCCAGCGGAACCCCCATGGCCGGGGTTTGTGTTGGGTTCCACTCCGTTTCACCCAACCTACAATTGATCGAGGATTAGGCTCTGCTCACGCCCTGCCCAACCCAAGACGCTAGAATGGCTGCCATGGCTGCAAGTATCGAGAGCATCCGTCAAAAGTTTGCTGAAGACCAATTTGAGTTCTCTAAGCATGCGGTTGATCAGTCTATTGTGCGTCGGATCTTGGTACGGGAGGTGCGGGAGGCGATCGCGAGTGGTCATGTTATTGAAGACTATCCAGATGACAAATACGGGCCGAGCTGTTTGATTTTGGGATTTACTCAAACCCAGCGCCCTCTTCATATTCAATGCAGTTATCCCTCCCGACCAATCATCAAAATCATTACCTTGTACGAACCTGAAACCGAGAAATGGAACCGCGATTTTACGAAAAGGAGATGACCATGACAGCTAAATGGCAAGAAGTCCTGGTTGAAAAGTATGTTACCTACGCCCTGAACCTAAACGAGCAGATCATTCTGATCGAAAATGTCCCTGCTCGGGTCAATGAAGAAACTGGAGAACAATTTTTCTCTCCTTCAACGGTAGAACGTTTGCAGCAGACAATTTTGGAGAAATCAAAGCCCGATCATTTTGTTCAGGTTCCTGTCTATAACTACTCTGACAATGCGGCATAGTTCGAGGCATGATTCAGTTGGGCTTTCATTAGCTTGGTTAATAGGTGGGCAATGCCCACCCTACGGAAATTTCGAAATCGTAGGGTGGGCACTGCCCACCAAAAATTAGGCAGTAGCACCTCACCCTACAATTCATACCCAACCATCTAACTCCCGCCGATGCGGGCGACGTCGCGGGCATTCTCCTCGAAGGCGGCGGTGAGGGCATCGTCGCCGGTTAGCCCATCGGCCAGGGCTTTTTGGATGTGTTGCAGCACCCGCTTGTAGTCGCGGGGCATGACCTTCACAAACTTGGGCACGGTGTTCTCCCAGTCGTCGAGCAGATCCAGTCCACGCTGGCTCTGGGTGTAGTTGACGTGGCGCTGGATCAGCTCTTGCAGGTCGCGAATTTCTTCGGGGTCCTCCAGCCGCTCCAGATCCACCATTTCGGTGTTGCAGCGGGTGGCGAAATCCCCTGCCTCATCGAGTACGTAGGCGACGCCGCCGCTCATGCCCGCCGCAAAGTTGCGCCCGGTTAACCCCAGCACGATCGCCTTGCCGCCGGTCATGTACTCGCAGGCGTGGTCACCGACCCCTTCCACCACTGCGGTCACGCCGGAGTTGCGAACGCAGAACCGTTCCCCGGCCAGCCCGCGAATGTAGGCTTCACCGCTGGTAGCTCCGTAGAAGGCCACATTGCCGGTGATGATGTTTTCGGCGGGCACAAAGGTGGATTGCTTGGGCGGGTAGACCACCAGCTTGCCGCCGCTGAGGCCCTTGCCCAGGTAGTCGTTGGCTTCGCCTTCCAGCTCCAGGGTGACGCCTTTCGGCACAAAAGCCCCGAAGCTCTGCCCGGCGCTGCCCTGGAAGTGGAGGTGAACGGTGTCTTCGGGCAGCCCTTCCCAGTGGCGCTTGGTGATCTCGTTGCCGAGAATGGTGCCGACGACGCGGTTGACGTTCTGGATGGGCAGGGTGGCAGTGACCTTTTCGCCGCGCTCAATGGCGGCGGCGCACAGCGCTAGCAGAGTGGTCATATCCAGCGACTTCTCCAGGCCGTGGTCCTGGGCCATCTGGCAGTAGCGCCCCACCTCGGGGCCAACTTCCGGCTGGTGCAGGATGGGGGAGAGGTCGAGGCCCTTGGCCTTCCAGTGGTCAATGGCCGCCTTGGGCTCCAGCACATCGGTGCGGCCCACCATTTCATCCAGGGTGCGGAAGCCCAGCTGGGCCATCCACTCGCGCATCTCCTGGGCAATGAAGGTCATGAAGTTGACCACGTGGTCGGGGTCGCCCATGAAGTGCTTGCGCAGCTCAGGATCCTGGGTGGCGACGCCCACGGGGCAGGTGTTGAGGTGGCAGACCCGCATCATGATGCAGCCCATGGAGACCAGGGGCGCGGTGGAGAAGCCGAACTCTTCGGCCCCTAGCAGGGCGGCGATCACCACGTCGCGACCGGTTTTCATCTGGCCGTCGGTCTCCACCACCACGCGGCTGCGCAGGTTGTTCATCACCAGGGTCTGGTGGGTTTCCGCCAGGCCCAGCTCCCAGGGCAGCCCGGCGTGCTTGATGGAGGTCTGGGGGGAGGCCCCGGTGCCGCCGTCGAACCCGGCGATGAGGATCACATCGGCGTGGGCCTTGGCCACCCCGGCGGCGATGGTGCCGACACCCACCTCCGACACCAGCTTGACGTTGATGCGGGCGTCGCGGTTGGCGTTTTTGAGGTCGTGGATCAGCTCGGCCAGGTCTTCAATCGAGTAAATGTCGTGGTGGGGCGGGGGCGAGATCAGGCCCACGCCGGGGGTGGAGTGGCGGGTTTTGGCGATCCAGGGGTAGACCTTGCGGCCCGGCAGCTGGCCGCCTTCGCCCGGTTTGGCACCCTGGGCCATTTTGATCTGGATCTCCTTGGCCTGGGAGAGGTAGAGGCTGGTGACGCCGAAACGGCCCGAGGCCACCTGCTTGATGGCGCTGTTTTTGGAGTCGCCTTTTTCGTTGGTCCAGGTGTAGCGCTCGGGGTCTTCGCCGCCTTCCCCGGTGTTGGACTTGCCGCCGAGGCGATTCATGGCGATCGCCAGTGCCTCGTGGGCCTCCTTGGAGATCGACCCGTAGCTCATGGCTCCGGTCTTGAACCGGCGGGTGATCGCCTCGACCGGCTCCACCTCGTCTAAAGGAATAGGTTCTCGCTGCTTGAACTGGAGCAAATCCCGCAGGCGGAACAGCTGCTTCTCCTGCTCGTTGACCAGGGCGGCGTAGCGCTTGTAGGCCTCGTAGTCGCCCGTTCTCACCGCTTTTTGCAGGGAATGGATGATTTCGGGGCTGAACAGGTGGGCTTCCCCTTCCTTGCGCCACTGGTAGTCGCCGCCGACATCGAGGGTGACGCGATCGCTGGGGCGATCGGGGAAGGCGTGGCGGTGCCGCCTGAGGGCTTCTTCGGCCAGCACGTCGAGGCCCACGCCCTGAATGCGCGAAGCCGTCCAGGTGAAGTACTGGTCAACGACGGACTGGTTGAGGCCCAGGGCTTCGAAGATCTGTGCGCCGCGATAGCTCTGGATGGTGGAGATGCCGATCTTGGAGGCGATTTTGATTACCCCCTTGGTGACTGCCTTGATGAAGTTCTGACAGGCTTTCTCCAGATCCATGGGCGGCAGGAGCTGGTCGGCGATCATGCCCTCGAAGGTGTCAAACACCAGGTAGGGGTTGATTGCGCCGCAGCCGTAGCCGATGAGCGTTGCGAAGTGGTGGACTTCGCGGGGTTCGCCCGACTCCAGCACGATGCCCACCCGAGTGCGGCTGCCGTTGCGGATCAGGTGGTGGTGCAGACCGGCGACGGCCAGCAGGGCGGGGATGGGGGCGTGGGTGGCGTCGATGTCCCTGTCGGAGAGGATGATCAGGCTGGTGCCCTCGGCGATCGCTCCATCCGCCGCCTCACAGATCCGATCCAGCGCCGCCTTCAGCCCGGTCTCGCCCTCGGCGGCGTTGAACACCATCGGCAGCGTCACTGAGGGGAAGCCGCTGCTCCCCGCCTGCTTCAGTTTCGCCAACTCTGCATTGGTGATGATTGGTGTCTTGAGGTTGATCAGCCGACAGCTCTCCGGCTCCGGCTGGAGCAGGTTGCGCTCGCTGCCGATGGTGGTGTCTGCCGAGGTGATAATCGCCTCCCGAATCGAGTCGATGGGCGGGTTGGTGACCTGGGCAAACAGCTGGTGGAAGTAGTCGTACAGCAGCCGGGGCTTGTTGGAGAGCACCGGCAGCGGCGTGTCGGTGCCCATAGCCCCGATCGCCTCGACCCCGTTTTCGGCCATCGGTTTCAGCAGCAGCCGCAGTTCCTCGAAGGTGTAGCCGAAGGCGGTTTGGAGGGTGGGTCGGTGGGTGGATGGGTGGGCGGGTGGATGGGTAGATGGGTGAGGCAGATCCGCCAGTTTGACCAGATGCTGATCCAACCACTCGCGGTAGGGATTCTCGGTGGCGATCTGCTGCTTGATCTCCTCATCTGAGACAATCCGGCCTTCCTCCATATTCACCAGGAACATGCGGCCCGGCTCCAGGCGGCCCTTGTAGGCCACATTCTCGGGGGCGATCGGCAGCACCCCGGCCTCCGAGGCCATGATTACCAGGTCGTCCTTCGTCACCGTGTAGCGGGAGGGGCGCAGGCCGTTGCGGTCCAGCACCGCGCCCATCATGGTGCCGTCGGTGAAGGCGATGGAGGCCGGGCCGTCCCAGGGCTCCATCAGGCAGGCGTGGTATTCGTAGAAGGCCTTTTTCTCCGGGCTCATCGACTCGTGGGCCGTCCAGGGCTCCGGAATCATCATCATCACGGCGTGGGGCAACGAGCGGCCCGCCAGGGTCATCAGCTCTAGGGTGTTGTCGAAGATGCCCGAGTCGCTGCCTTCTTTATTGATTAGGGGTTGGGCGCGATCGAGGCTGTCGCCAAACAGCGCCGACTCAAACATCGACTGGCGGGCATACATCCAGTTGATGTTGCCGCGCAGGGTGTTGATCTCGCCGTTGTGGGCCACGTAGCGGTAGGGGTGGGCCCGCTCCCAGCTGGGGAAGGTGTTGGTGCTGAAGCGCGAGTGCACTAGGGCCAGGGCGCTTTCCATGTCGCTATCGGCCAGGTCGGGGAAGTAGAGCCCCACCTGCTCTGGGGTTAGCATGCCCTTGTAGACCACTGTGCGGCAGGAGAGGCTGGTGGCGTACAGATAGGGGTCAATTCCGGTCGAGTGAATGGCGGAGTGCGCCCGCTTGCGAATGATGTAGAGCTTGCGCTCAAAGGCCTGGTCGTCGGCCAGATCGGGCGATCGCCCAATAAACACCTGCTGCATAAACGGCTCGCTGGCCTTGGCGGTGTCCCCCAGGGAAGCGTTGTCGGTGGGCACGTCGCGCCAGCCCAGGACCGTTTGCCCTTCTCCTTCGCACACCTGCTCAAACAGGCGGCGACCTTTCTCCCGGTCTGCCGCATTCGGCGACGAGAAGAAGAAGCCCACCCCGTAGTGCCCCGGTGCGGGCAGGGTAATCCCCTCTGCTGCCGCCACCTTGGCCATAAATTTGTGGGGCATTTGCAGCAAAATGCCCGCCCCGTCGCCGGTATTGGCCTCGGCCCCCACCGCGCCCCGGTGTTCCAGGTTGACCAAAATGGTTAGCCCCTGCTGCACAATGCTGTGCGACTGAGCACCCTTCATATGGACGATGAAACCTACGCCGCAGGCATCGTGCTCGTACTGCGGGTGGTAGAGACCTTGGGCTTGGGGCGGTTGGGTTTGGGTCATTGATTTATCGAGCAAAACGACGGGAACTCAAACTGGTACAGGCTGTGCCTAGTTATTCTGGGGTGAGGCACCCACTGTTGAGCGGTCTCTTAAGAAAATGATCAGATCAGGAATTGAGAACTTTGCGAAATATGACAAAGTTCAGGAGGCTTTGATTTTATAAATTTCTGCCGCTTTTAATACAATTACAAGAAACGATACCCTATGGCGCAATAGAGACTGCTTCTCAAAGGAACTGAAATTAGATGAGTTCTTCTATAATCCGGCTATAGCAATTCCCAAGTGAGCGAGATAGATGGCGGCTCAGTTCTAGATTTGCCAGTTTTTAGCTGCCTCAGATTGATTGTGTAATCTCCTCAGATTCCTTTACCCTGCGGGAAGCCGCAAGCGTCTAAAAGAAGGGGGACTTGACCCCCTTAAAAAGGGGATTAGGGGAAAGCAGCCGGTGACTGAAGCTACGGCATACCACTTTCCGAACCCTCTCTTACCTGAGTCAAGTCCGCAATCTCTTCTTTCTATAGCAATCTGAATTGATTGGTGGAAGTAGAATGCACATCTTGCCCGTGCAGGCGAGACGCCTGCCCTACGAATTTTCATGTTTCACGCAGGATAGCTATATAGCGGTTCTCATCTGAGTTCTAGATTCCCCCACCTCCCAACGGTCTAAGTTTCACTCTGTATTGGACAGGGGGGAGCGTTCCTCCACTGCCGCCAGGCGGTACGAGTTCTCTCTGCGGCGGAGATTTGCCGGTAGGCCTTTAGGTTATGGACTGCGCAGAGCGGCGTTGCTGAGGGCAGGCTTCGGCGATCGCAGAGCGGCTTGTAGCCAAAAGCGCCGCTAGCGCACCGACGCGGGCGAGTCCATACGAGTTGCATCGCGCCCAATGCCCTAGCAATAGGCAAAGCTTATTGAAAATCTGTTGCATTAATCCCGAGGCTTGGGTATCTTGGTAATAACGAAAATCAATAACAACAGCCCATACTCCAGGGCGTAGGGTTAAAAAATCTTAGAGAAATGCCGTAATGCTCTTTGCCCAAGGTTTGCAGCCCTTTCAATTCCTGGGTGGGCCATAGCTTCTAGCGATTAGTTCAGAGTTAATTTCAACAAGCTCAGACCTTACGGGGTCACCACTATGGAGATTCAGTCGAGTTAGTATGCACGTTTTAGAATCAGACTATTTAGGGCCAGGGCAAGACCTGCGAGACGCCATCCCCGCTCAAACTGTCGTTGAGCTAGACCGCATTACCCGCTGGACCGTCTATCGTCGCCTTCAAGAACTCGACGTAGCCTGCGAGTGCGGCTGCGATCGCCCCCTCACCGTCACTATCGACACCCCCACCGCTGCCCTGCTGGTCTGGAGCGTAGTGCAGACCGCAACTCTTTCTAAATCTTCCCTCACCGACCACCTCGAGCGCTGCTGGCAGCAAAGGAGCCTGCGATGAAAACCACCTACGAATCCGCTGTGACCGAGGTGGCAGCGCCCACCGGGCAGGTGCTCAAGGGGCAGTACGCCGGAGCCTACCGCTCTGATAAAGGCAAGATCAAGGGGCTGCTGCTGCGATCGGGGCAGACAGAGCTTACCGTTAAGCTGCCCAAGTACCTGCGGCCCATGCTGGTGCGTGAGCTAGCGCCGGGCGATTTTGTGCAGGTTTGGGCATACCCCGAAGATGAGCGCTGGCGAGCGATCAACGTGCTGCCCCTGCCGGAGTGCGAGGCAGAGACCCTGCGCCAGCGGTGGGGTGATCTGGCCCCGGTGGCAGAACCGGCTCAACCCAAGCAAAAGCGCCTCTGTATTGAGGTGTGCAGCAAAGGCAAATGCTTTAAGCAGGGCGGCAGGCAGACCTACCACGACCTGCAAGCGGCTGTCGCCGACAATCCTGAGTTAAGCCATGTCTCGGTCAAGGCGACGGGCTGCATGAAAGCCTGCAAGCACGGCCCCAACCTGCGCCTGCCCAGCGGCAAAATGCTGCACCGAGCCAGCCCCGCCGATGCCCTGGCTAAGCTGAGTCGATGAACGGTCAAGCGTTTGACCCCCAGCGGTTAGACCACTGGCTGGTGATCGTCGCCTTTGTGGCCCTCTCAAGCTGGATTCTCTGGAAAGTGTATCTCGACTCCTAGGGTGGGAAGGCAGACGGGGATCCCCATGTATCCAGGCTTTTCCCAAGAATCAGAAGGAGTGCTATTGCTGCTGTCGAGTAATAGGGTGTGGGCGTGAGGGGTGTTTGCTTGAAGAACTCTTTAAGGGACGGAGAAACCCTGGCAGGTCAGCTGCCAGGGTTCTCCTTGGGGACAGACCGAGCAGCTTGCCCTCCTCCCAAAGAACCCTGGCATCTTGATTCCCATCTCGGAAAGATCCCAGGGTTCTTTGGGTGGATAGACCAGCACCTGTGGCTACCCGTGGCAGAACCCTGGGATCTACCAGTCCTAGAACCCTGGGATCTGCGCAAAGAACCCTGGAATCTACCAGGCCTACCAGCCCAGCTTGAGGCTGTCGGGGGTGAGGAAGTGCTCCAGGTGGTAGGCTCGCTCCTCGGTTTTCAGCAAAATTTGCTCGTAGAGGTAGCGGGTGGCGCGATCGCCCAGACTCTCGGCCTGAGCCGCCAACCGACGGATCAGCTCGATCAGCGACTGCTCGGCTTTGAGGTCGTGGTCGATCATAATGCGGCAGCGGTAGGCGTCGTCGTTTTCCATATCGAAGCAGCACAGCTCACCCAGCTTGCCAAAGCTCAGGGGCGGGATGCCCCCCAGTCCGTGCAGCCGTTCCCCCACGTCGTGGGCGTGGCCCTGGGCCGCTTCGTAGCTCTCTTCAAAATAGTTGTGGAGCATGTAGTACTCCGACCCTTCCACCACAAAGTGGTGCTTTTGGTACTGCAACGCCAGGGCGGTGAAGCTGGCGTAGAGCGTCGCCAGACCATCTACCACCGGCTCTGTAACCGACTTCTCCAGCAGTACTGGGTTGTCTGCCACCTCGCCGTAGGTTTGCAGCAGTGTTTCAGTGATAGGCATAACCATCCCCCTTTATCAGCAGTAAAACCGGCCCCAATATTTGGGAGCTACTTTTTGAGCCTACCGTATTTTTTTGAATCTAGCTAATAACTTTAGTTTGCTTAAAAAGTATCGGAAAATGCAAAGCTTGATTGTCAATGGAGATAGCGAAAATGATTTTCAATAGGTTCGGAATTGTATATCGAAAACAGTTTTCGATAGCTCTGGATTCTTTAGTGCAAGCTACTTTCAACAGTTGCGATGGGTTTTTTAAGGGCCTGGCGTAGGCTCACAAAGCTCTTTAGTTAAGTATGCCTTCAGCCAGATGACAATACCTAATTTGCATCAGCAATTTCCTAGCTTCTTTAAGCGCAACGAACCCATGACAGACAACGATTCGCCTCTGCCTAGCTTAAATCAGGAGCCTGAACTACTCAAAACCGTTCTTAATAAAGAGGGGTTTCGGTTCACCAGTCAGCGGCAAAAGATTCTGGATTTATTTCAGTCGGCGGCCCTGGGCCATCACTTAAACGCCGACGAAATTCATCAGCAGTTGCTGGATCAGGGCGAAAAAATTAGTTTCTCAACCATCTACCGGGCGCTGCACGTAATGGTGCGGTTGGGACTTTTGCAGGAGCTAGAGCTGGCCGAGGGCCGCAAATACTACGAACTCAATACCCCGTTTATGGAGCAGCACCACCACCTGGTGTGTGTCCACTGCGGGGCGGTACAGGAGTTTGAGGATGCCACCATGACCCAGGTGGGCAGCAGCGAAAGCGCCTCGCGGGGGTTCTCGCTGCTGAACTGCCAGTTTACGGTCTACGGCATTTGCCCCAGTTGCCAGTCACTGTTGGGCTAAGTCACCGAGATAGGTATAGCTTTAGCCAGTCTGGTTAGGACAATTTCTTTAGGAACGTTCAAACGTTTGAACGTTCCTGGGATTGCTGAATGTCCTAACTCAATTGACCATGGCTATATCTGTAGTAGTGCCACAGCAGGTGGGCAACGGCTCCACGGTAGGGTTCGAGATGCGATGTCACCACTAACAGTTCCTTGCGCGTAGGGCGACTCTCCAGGTTGTGCAGCCGCTGGTAGCTAATTTGAATGGCCAAATCTGAGGCCGGAAAGCTGCTCAGCCGCTGAAGACAAAACAACAGGTAAACCTCCGCCGTCCAAACCCCAATGCCCTTGATCTGCGTGAGCTGAGCGATCGCCTCTGTGTCAGACAGCGCAGGCAGTGCGGTGAGATTGAGCTGATCTGACAAAATGGCGATCGCCAGCCGCTGACAGGTGGCAATTTTGGCCTGGCTCAGCCCCGCCTGTTTGAGGGTGAGAGCTGGAGCGGCGGCGATCGCCTCAGGGGTCAGCTCCAGTGCTGCTGCTAGCCGCTGAAAGATGGCCTGAGCCGCTTTCGACGACAGCTGCTGCCCCATAATAATCCGCACCAGCGAAGGAAATCCCGGTGCCCAGGCGCGCACAGTGAGGGGGCCAGCCTCGGTTTCGATGCGGAGGAAGCTGGGGTCGCGATCGCACACCACCGCCACCGCCCGCCGCAGCAGAGGGCTGGGCGGCAGTAACTCACTGTCTAAAGCTTTCGCCGCGTCGCCAGGTGCCATACTCAAGCCGAATCCTATGTTAATACGCCCATACCAAGTTCCTGATCACGAATTGGGGTTTACCAAATCGGGTTTGCTCTGAAAATAACCTTGGTGATGGTGCATCGCTGCGCGGATGCACCCTACGATTTTCATTGTTGGGGTGCCGCATCAGCGGCATGGATGATTCGTCTTAAAACTCAAAACTCAAAACTCAAAACTCACCCCCCTACCGACCGCTCAGCCACAGCACCACCGGCAGGGTAAACACGCTGAGAAAGGTTGAGAACAGAATAGTGCGGGCCACAAGGGTTCTGTCGCCCCCTAACTCGGTCACCCAAATCAGCGAGTTGACCGCCACGGGCATGGCCGCCTGCAGCACCAGTACCTGGCGGTCTAGCCCCTGCAAGCCTACCGCTGTGCCAATGCCGTAGGCCAGCAGCGGAGCCACCCCCAGCCGCAGCACCGAGCCGATCACCTCGTAGCGGCCAAACGCCAGCTCCGTTCGCGCCAGTTGCACCCCCAGCGTCAGCAGCGCCACCGGAATGGCCCCCTCCCCCAGCAGCGCCATGCCCCGCTCCAGCGGCAGCGGAAACGCGCCCTGCACCGCCTGGAGACCCAAACCCGCCAGGGCGGCCCAAAACACCGGCAGCCGCAGCGTTACGTTGATCCCGGCCCTCAGCCCTGCCCCTTTCAGCACAATGGGAAACACGCTGGCAATCATGACGCTAGAGCCAACCAGGTACACCACCGCCCGCTCTAGGCCCGCTTCCCCCAGGGCAAACAAAATAAAGGGCAGCCCCAGGTTGCCCACGTTCGAGAACAGCACGATGGCAATCAGGCTCTTTTGCTCATCCACTGAAAAGTTGAGGCGACGGCTCAGCCCCACCGCCAGCAGGTACAGCACCACGGTGTTGAGCAAAAAGCTGACGACGATCGCGATCGCATTGCCCAGCGCCAGCGTGGTCTGGGCCAGACTGGTCAACACCAGCGCGGGCAGCAGGGCGTAGATATTCACCCGCGCCAGGGTTTGCATGTCCAGCTCAAAGCTGCGCCCCACGCCAAACCCCACCAGCGCCACCAGGGCAATGGGCAGCATCGCCGAAATCAAAATTTCCATAGCGACCCAACCATCCTTACACCACCGCCTATGCCATGGTGACCGGTTTGGAATCTAGTCCAGCAAGGCATAAATAAGCCCGCCGTGCAGGAATCTTGAGACACCCAGGTACTAACAATTTTTCAGTTTGAATTTTGCATTTTGAACGCCGCGCAGCGTTACTGCGGGAAAAAGCTGTCATCGAGTACCTGTTCCCAGGTGTAACCACACTCGGTTGGGAACTGGCTCAGCGGTAAATCGGTTTCGATCGCAGCTTCTTTACGCGCGATCTGGTAAGTCTTCGCTAACCACTCTGAGGTCAAAATCCGCCTCAGGCTGGGGGTGTCATCCAGATAGGTTTGAATGTTGAGCCGCTCCCGCTGAATGGTTTTTGACCAGCTCGGTGAGCGCCGCTCAGGCTGGTATTGCCACTTGAGCAAATGCTGCAAAATGAGCCGAATGGAGCTGACCAGGCGATCGCGCTGACGCCGTCCCAAATCTTCTACCTCGTCAATCAGGTGTTTGAGGTCAATCTGGTCGAATTGGCCCTGTCGTAAAAGATCGACCATGGCCTCTGACCAGAGGGCAATGTCGCGATCGTAGAGGGTCGCCAGGTCTAGCCGAGACAGATTGAGCGCCATAGCCTGCCGCAGTGGAGGTTTTACCCAGTGTACTGAATTTCTGCTGACACCTGGATATCCTCGTGCTCCCTATTAGGGGCTAAGCGACGACCTCGACGTAGGCTGAGGTCGTAGAAGGTGATGGCACGTCTAAACCTTCTAGCTTCAAGCCCTCTAGATGAAAGGCGATCGCCTCGCGCATGTTGCTTTCGACTTCAGTTCGAGTCTCCCCCATTGAAATGCAGCCTGGTAGGTCGGGGGAATAGGCCGAAAAGCCTGTTTCGGTTGGTTCAATGACAATCCGGTACTGAGTCATGACTTAATTTCTATTTGCTTGTCAAGTTACATTTGCCCAAGGAAATTACAACTGTCCAGCGGCAAAAATGGCACTGGCTCGAAGCTGCAACTCTGGAAACGTTGGCGAGATTAAGCTCTCGTCTTGCTGAAATAGCTGCTTATCGTAGAATTCTCCCGCCAACTGACACACCGTTACCGTTGGCCGTTTTGGCTGCCCGATGTATTCTCTGCCCCCCAGCGCCAGGTAATCCGTAATCCAATATTCGGGTATGCCAAACAGCGCGTAATCTTCCACCTTGCGCGCGTAATCGTTCTGCCAATTGGTGCTAACCACCTCCGCAATCAGCTTAATCGCCGCATTGGAAGTCACGACCGGCTGAGTTCTCCACAGCGGTTCGTGAACTAGCTGGGTTTTGTCCAGCACAATTACATCGGGGCGAAAAGCCGTATCGTCTGAAACCCGAATTAAGCAGCGGTGGGGAATGATATAGGGCAAATCCAAGCGATCGATTTCAACGCTGAGCTTTCGCACGACAAAACCGATCACCTGTTCGTGTAACCCCGTCGGTTCCAAATCGATTAGCTCTCCATCGATCAGCTCATAGCGATCCTGGTCGCCATAATCGGCAATGAAGTCGTCAACGCTCAGCAGTTTGGGATTGGCCTGAACCATCTTAGTTCCCTTATTCCCTAGGCATATGGTCGTTGAATTAAGGTGTTATACCAGATCCGAATCGCATACCCCCGATTCAAAACGAAATCGCATACCCCCGATTCAAAACGAAATCCGATGTGGTTACCCCCGATTCATAATCAGGAACCCCTACGCCCATTATGGCAGAGCCGATCCAGCCGTAAATTCTGGCGGAGTGCCTCGCCCTCAAAACTGGCGGCTCCATTCTTTGGGCCAGCGCTCAACGACCACCTTGGTCTGGGTGAAGAACTCCACCGCGTGGGCTCCCTGGCCGTGGAGGTCGCCAAAGAAGCTGTCCTTCCAGCCGCTGAAGGGGAAGAAGGCCATGGGGGCGGCCACGCCAATGTTGATGCCGATGTTGCCAGCGTTGGCGGCGTAGCGAAACTGGCGGGCGGCGGCACCGCTGTTGGTGAACAGGCAGGCCATGTTGCCCCAGGGGCTCTGGTTTACCAGGGCGATCGCATCCTCCACGGTGTCTACCGCCATCAGCCCCAGCACCGGGCCAAAGATTTCGGTGTGGGCAATTTCGCCGCTGGGGGGCACCCCTTGCAGCACCGTCGGTTTGACGAAGTGACCCGCCTCCAGGTCGGGAATTTGAGGATCGCGACCATCCACCAGCACCGTCGCCCCTTCCTCAGCCCCGGTTTGAATCAGGCGCTCGATCCGCTGCCGGCTCTGGGCGGTGATCACCGGCCCCATCTGCACATTGGCATCCAGGCCGTTGCCGACGGTGCGGGTGGCGGCGGTGTGGGCGATCGCATCGGTAAACCACTCGGTGGCCTCCCCCACCGTCACCGCCAGGGAGGCGGCCAGGCAGCGCTGACCGGCACAGCCAAAGGCGCTGTCGGCGACAATGCGGGTGGTCATATCGCGATCGGCATCGGGCAGCACAATCACCGGATTTTTGGCCCCGCCCTGGCACTGCACCCGCTTGCCCTGGGCCGCCGCCTGGGCGTAGATGTATTTGGCCACCGGAGAAGAGCCGACAAAGCTGATCGCTCGGATCGTGGGATGCCCCAAAATCGCATCCACCGTTTCTTTAGCGCCATGCACCAGGTTCACCACGCCGGGGGGAAAGCCCGCCGCGTCCAGCAGCTCAAAGATACGCTGCATGGTCAGGGGCACTTTTTCGGAGGGTTTGACGATGTAGGTGTTGCCGCAGGCCAGGGCGTAGGGCATGAACCAGAAGGGAATCATGGCCGGGAAGTTGAAGGGGGCGATCGCCGCCGCCACCCCCAGCGGTTGCCGAATCATAAATTCGTCGATGCCGCTGGCAACATCCTCCAGCACCGTGCCCTGCATCATCATCGGAATGCCGCAGGCCACCTCCACATTCTCGATCGCCCGTCGCAGCTCGCCCTCAGACTCGGCCAGGGTCTTGCCGCACTCCTGGGTGATGGTCTGGGCTAATTCTTCTAAATGGGTTTCCAGCAGGTCTTTGAGCTTAAACAGGGGCTGCACCCGCTGGGGTGGGGGCACTCGTCGCCAATCTTCGAAGGCTATGGCGGCAGCCTGGGCGGCCTGATCGACCTCATCTTTGGGCGAAACGGGTACCTGACCCAGCACCTCTCCGGTAGCTGGGTTATCCACGGCAAGCATTTCCCCCGCTGTGGACGGCACCCACTGGCCATTGATGTAGTTCTTCAAGATCCCCGATTGCGTCATAGCAGTGCCGTGATGACTATTCTCTATGCATCATAGGTGCTGTTCTGGCCCACGGATTCTTGCATCCATGTCAGGGAGAGCGACGGCTTCCATATCGACTAACTATGAGGTGGCCAGCTGATAGGTTGCTCAAAAATATCGGCTTCTGAGAAGGGGCAAACCTGCGGTAGCTGATTGGGGTCGAGTGGTGTCTCTCGGTTGACTAAATCCAGGCCATCTTCGTAGCCGATCGCGATCGCTTCTACCAAATAGGGCCTCAAGCTAGGATTTTCCTTGAGATGGCGCTGAATTCTGCGCCGCTGTTCTTGAATAGTGGCGGCCCAGCTTTTGGTGCGGGCGGTGGGTTGGTAGTGCCACTTGAGCAAATGCCCCAGCAGCACGCCCAGGCGATTGCGAAGCTCCTGGCGTTCTTGCCTACCCAACGACTCAATTTCCTCCACCAGGTTTTCAATATCGAGTTCGGCCAGTTGACCCGATCGCAACAGCTCGACCTGGCGCTGAGTCCAGGCGTGAAAGTCTTGGTCGTAGAGTGTGGTTGTTTGCATCGGAACCACTGAATTGCGTATTCACATTTTAGCTCTATCAGACAGACGCCCCTACCCTAGCAGTTTGGGATGGGGCATCTGGTTACGCAAATACCGGGTATGGGTGATTGTCGATAAGGGCGCAGGCCCTGCGCCCCTACATGGTGTCTAATTGTAAATCTGGCTTTCCCACGCAGATCTACACTGCGGCCTTCTCCTTGGCCAGAAACTTCTCTAGCTCGGTGAGGGCATCGGCATCCACCTTGGTCTGCATGGGGCAGAACTTGGGGCCGCACATCGAGCAGAACTCGGCGGTTTTGTAGATGTCGGCGGGCAGGGTTTCGTCGTGGTATTCTTTCGCCCGCTCGGGGTCCAGGGACAGCTCGAACTGCTTGTTCCAGTCGAAGTTGTAGCGGGCGTGGGACATGGCATCGTCGCGATCGCGTGCCCCCGGCCTGTGCCGCGCAATATCCGCCGCGTGGGCCGCAATTTTGTAGGCGATCAGCCCCTGGCGCACGTCCTCGGCATTGGGCAGGCCCAGGTGCTCTTTGGGCGTTACGTAGCAGAGCATGGCCGCCCCGCTCCAGCCCGCCAGGGCCGCGCCGATCGCCGAGCTGATGTGGTCATAACCGGCGGCGATGTCGGTGACCAGCGGCCCCAGCACGTAGAAGGGGGCTTCGGCGCATTCCTCCATTTGTTTTTTGACGTTGTAGTCGATCTGGTCCATCGGCACGTGGCCGGGGCCTTCGACCATCACCTGCACGTCGTGCTCCCAGGCCTGGCGGGTGAGCTGGCCCAGGGTTTTGAGTTCGGCCAGCTGGGCAGCATCGGTGGCGTCGTGGAGGCAGCCGGGGCGCAGAGAATCTCCCAGGCTAAAGGACACATCGTAGCGCTTGAAGATCTCAATGATGTCGTTGAAGTGGGTGTAGAGCGGGTTTTGCCGGTGGTGGTGCAGCATCCAGCGGGCCAGGATGCCGCCGCCGCGAGAGACAATGCCGGTGATGCGATCGCGCACCAGGGGCAAGTGCTCAATCAAAATCCCGGCGTGGATGGTCTGGTAATCGACCCCCTGCTGGGCGTGCTTTTCGATAATGTGCAAGAAGTCGTCAGCGGTGAGGGTTTCGATGTTGCCGTGGACGCTCTCCAGTGCCTGATAGACGGGCACCGTGCCGATGGGAATCGGCGATGCCTGGATGATGGCGGTGCGAATGGCATCGAGATCGCCGCCCCCGGTGGACAAATCCATCAGGGTGTCGGCCCCGTACTTCACGGCCAGGTGCAGCTTGGCGACTTCTTCGTGGATATCCGAGGAGTTGGGCGACGCGCCGATGTTGGCGTTGACCTTGCACTTGGCGGCAATGCCGATCGCCATCGGTTCCAAATTCGGGTGGTTGATGTTGGCGGGGATGATCATGCGGCCCCGCGCCACCTCGTCGCGGATGAGGTCTGCGGGCAGGTTCTCCCGCTGGGCAACGTGGGCCATCTCTTCGGTGATGACTCCCTGGCGGGCGTAGTGCATCTGCGACACGTTAGTGTGGCCCTGGCGCTTAGCAATCCATTCAGTTCTCATGATTTACCTCTAGTGTGGCGCTAGAGGTTTGGCCTGAGGGGAAAGAGGCAGGTTTGGCTGGGTAGGGCCGAGACGTGGGGAGCGATCGCAGGCAAACCTCAGCGATCGGCTGAGCCTTGGCCCCGATTCTGGAAAACGCTCCAGAACGCTACTATGGTCGTCGTTTCGGCTGGCTACCGCAAGCAACGCTTCCCTCCGCTGGTATTAACCAGGTCAGGTTCTGAGGGTATGATCTCAGTCCGAACATTCGGACACCCCTAGCTTGCTGAAAGCATACTACGAATGACTGGGGCCAGGGCAGATCGGTTACGGTTCCTCATAAATATCGCGCCGATGCCCTACCTTGATCACCCTGACTATCAGCGCCTCTTCCTCAACGCTGTAGATCACTCGGTAGTCACCTAAACGCACCCGGTACTGGCTTTGTCGCCCCTTTAGCTTTTTGCAGCCTGGTGGTCTGGGATCTTGGGCTAACCGCTCAATCAGGGCAATCAAGTCTACTTGCACAGCCCTTGGAAGTTTTTTAAGCTGTCGTTGGGCAGCGGGCTTGATTAAAACCTCGTAGCTCATTGCAGCCCAAGTTCTTGTTTAAGGCTGCTGAGCGAAATATCTCCCGACTCTTGGAGGGCTGCATCGGCGTCAAAGCTATCGATTTCGTCCTCGATCGCCTCTAGGGTAGGCTCTAAATCTACCCTGTACTTAAACTGCAAATATTGTAGAAAGTGATACAGCTCATCCAAAGCTGTTCGTGGAAGCGGCGTCAGCTCTAGGGAAATAGGATCGGTGAGCGGTACAGTGGCCATGGCTTGCCCAGAACGTGGAGCGAATGAAGGCATATCTATCGTAGCGAAGGAACTGCCATGGCTTCCAGCAGAGATTGTTTGCCATTAGGCAAACGGGCGATACGATGGCGATGGTCAGAGGCTGGCCCTGTAGGGCCAACGCCAATGATGTCAGTTCCAGTTGTTGGCGGCTTGATCAAAGCCGCCGCGATAGGGACTGCCAACGCAGAATCGATGCCCGCTCGGTGCTTGCATGACCACCCATCCGTCCTTACGAGAGACGACCGTGGCTCCGAGGTGCTCTAAACGCGAAATTTCCGACTCTATTGAATCGGTCTCAATGTCGAGATGCGCCCGTGCCTCGTGGCTTACACGTTGAATAATGACTTGTACTTCGCCGGGTGGCGTAATCAGCTGAATGAAGTTGCTGCTGGCATCCAAATCCTGAGGCAGCGGATAGCCCAGCGTGGCGCTCCAAAACCTAGCCGCTGACAGCAAATCCTCGGTTTGGCAATCAATAACAATATTTCCTAGCCTGCTTCTATGCACTGCCGCTCCTTTTGATGCCTAACGATAACCATCACTCGCCACCAGTGAGTAGGTTAGGTTTCGCTAGCTCAATCCAACCTACGGGAGATTTGCGATCGCACTCAACCTACAAGAGATTTGCGATCGCTAATCATCAAAAGCGATGTCTAGGATGTGTGGAGCAAAATAGATTTTTGGGCGCTCTACCATGTTAGACTCCATAAGAATTCCAACGCGAACGAGACGTTCTATATCAGTACGAGCAGTTGGGTAGGAGATGCCACACATAGCTTTAAGTTGAGGTATCGTGATAGCTGGTGATTCAAAAAGGTGCTCGATGAGTCGATTTAGACGAATATTGCCTCCAGATTGATCTAGTAGTTCCATGTACTGAATACGAAGCTCTAAAAGCTCGTCAAAGCGCCTAATAGAATCTTTTGACTGTTCAATAGTTCCACGTAAACAAAATTTTATCCAATCTTCCCAGTTTCCTTTTGAACTGACTTGAAACAAAAGGTTGATATACTCATCTTTATACTTGTCAAAGAAGGCGCTTAAATACAGCCAAGGTTTTCTGAGATTGTATTTATCGTAGATCATTAGCGATAAAAGCAGCCTACCTACTCGACCATTTCCATCGAGAAATGGGTGAATTGCCTCAAATTGGTAATGAGCCATAAAGCAGAAAATTAGCGGATCGATCCTTTTCTCCTTATGGATAGATTTTTCAAAATTATCTAAACACGGCATAACCTCATTAGGAGGTGGAGGAATAAACCGTCTATCAGAACCAACGTGAACTTGAGAACGTCGGAAGTTGCCTGGATCCTTCTGAGATCCTCTTACCCCTGCTAAAAGTTCTTGATGCATTGCCCGGATTAAGTTTAAAGAAATGGGTCTCTCTGCAAGAATTTCTAGACCTAACTCTAGTGCTCTACTATAGTTCCAGACCTCTTGCCAAGCGCTTACCGGATCGCTAGCCGATTTTGGTTCTTTAGGATCAATTTCAAACAACAAAAGCTGCTCTGGTGTTGCATAAGTTCCTTCAAGGCTGGAAGATCGCAATGCTTCGCGACGTTGCAACGGACGCAGCAGCAAGTTGTAGTTTGGCATATTACGGCCAACACCATCAAGCCGCGCCAATTCTTCGCGTGCTTGAGCCAGTAACTCCCATATTTCATAGGGGACTGTCCAATCCTCTGGTAGTGCAGAGGGTATAAATGCCCAGTCTTGCCTTCCATCCACTGATATTTCCCAGAGCCTACCAGGAAAATCTCCCGAAAATGCCGCCTTATCCATACTTACTAATTTGTACGAAGATTTTAATTCAATGAATTGAATTAAAATTTAGGCTCATTTTTTTTAATTGTCAAGCTTGGGTTAAAGTCTCAGTGAGCTAGATGCTCGTATTGATTGCTGGGCAAGGGTTTAAGGCATTAAAACGGGCTGGTCTCATTTGAATAGGGTTGGTAGGATGCGTAACCTGACAGCTTAGTGAATCGTTTTTGTTTTGTCTGGTCTAATACCTTCTGCTGGGCAGATAGGGAGACTACTTGCAGCCTAATCACTTGTATAGGGCAACTAGGCTGCGAATAACCCGCATAATAGCCCTCTACAGGATAAATAGCAGCAAAGATCTGTATATCTTCCTCTTGCTTCCACTTTTCGGTGTTTGCACATTTGGAATGATGACAGGTTATGCTGATGAGCACTTTACATTGCCACGTATAGGCTCGCCACTCCCACAAGCTTCTGCTCCACTACGGTTGACAGAGATCGTCCGTATCAGTATTCTCATTCACTAAGCCGTTCGAGCAGAGCGGTGACCACACAGAACTCGAAAACTTTGGCGCTGCCGGAAGGTGCGGACAACACCAACCGACAGCTGACCCCGCAAATCTCTCAGGCAGATTGCGAGGCTACGGTAGATCGTACCCTAGCCCCCCCAGTTTGCACTGCATCTGCGGGTGGCTAGGGTTTTCGCGTTCTGTCTCCCTCAACCACAACCGGAGACAGAACCCATGTTTGACCATCTTGAACCCGACGCCGATGGGGCGTCGAACGCTTCGCCTGCGCCCGAGCACGCATCCCTACCCGTACCGCCAAACTCTGGATTGCCCGGCAAAGCGCCTCGGCCCCTCACCCCCGAAAAAGTGCGGCACATGCTCTACGGCAGCCTGGCCGGCATTGACCGCACCATCAAAATCCTCCATGCGATCGGCTACGCCGACCCCAACGACTGGAGCGACCCCATCCCCGTACCCCAAAGCGACGCCAACCCTGGCACCAAACCCAACCAGTGGATGGTGATCATGACCAAAACCGTGCTGCTAGAGTAGACGACCAAGCCGGAGGATTCTGTCAGAATCCTCCGGCTTGCAGCTATTCCCGTTCCCACAGGGATGACAAGCATTTTCTTAGCGTTATACCCGATGGGCTAGAGCACCTTTTGCTAGAAGAACTGCTGAGTATAACGACTACTTCTATTGCCCTTAACTACCCCTATGGAAGGGCAAAGCATTTACTAACCTAGCTCTATAGCAAGAGGAAGGGGCATCTTGTGGTTTTTAAGATGCACTTAAGATTGCCGCAAATTTCTTCTACCGGAGTAGTGACTTAGCATGAACAGTATGAACGGCGAACAAAAATGTGCATTGGCACTGGGGATCATCTTTACCTTTTTAGGAATTGCTGGTTTTATTCCCGCTTTGATCAACTTGCCTACCTCGGGTATGGGGTCTAGCGTACCGCTAGACACAAGCTCGGTTCCCATCAGCGGCGGGCCAGATTATATGGCTGCTTACCTGAGAGGGTTTGGCTATTTGTTTGGGCTCTTTCCAACTAACCTGCTCCACAACATGGTTCACCTGGCCATTGGCGGCTTTGGTCTATTTTCGGCCACGGGTAAAGAAGGGGCATTTAGATACAATCGCTTCTTTGCGATTAGCTATTTGCTGCTGGCCATCATGGGGTTGATACCGCTTGCCAATACCCTCTTTGGTATCATGCCTATTTTTGGCAACAACGTTTGGTTCAACGCGATCACAGGGGCGATCGCAGCTTACTTCGCCTTTGTCTGGCATCCCAACCATCCCGAATCAACCGCTCCTTCTACCCAGTAGTCGTCTGACTAATTCTGCCATAGTTGACGCTAAGCGCACGGTCAAAAAGAACCGTGCGCTTATTTTGGTTTTTAGCTGCCCTGTATATTGGTCAACCTGTCGGACGATGGCCTATCGCTCTCCCCGTAGGCGCGGATGTCGCGGCTGAGAATGCCGAAGTCAAACGCTTCCGTCTTGCCCTGGCTGGCCTTGAGCTGAATCCACCCCAGGCAAATCAGCGTCGAGACCACGATGGGGGCGGCAAAGCTGACCAGCAGGTCGCCCGCAAAGGGCAGACCATTCCAGGCGCTAAAGTCGGGCCGGGGAAAGAACAGGGCACCAACCGCGATCGCCGCCACCGCACTCCAAAAGGCCATCGTCCCCGTCAGCCTGCGCGAGTACAGACCAAACAGCACCGGAAACAGCGCCCCGGCACAGACCAGATCGGCCAGCAAAAACAGGTACAGCACGTTGTAGCCCCGCGCGGCAATGAGAATGGCCGGAATCCCCACCACCACCGTCAGCAATCGGGTGATTCGCAGAATGCCGCTGGAGGATTTTTCCGGGAAAAGCCTCAGCAGGTCGGTGGTAAACACGCTGGCAATGCCGTTCAGCAGCGAGTCCAGGCTGCTCATCACCAGGGCCAGCACCAGCACCAGCACCGCCATACTCACCCAGCCCGGCAGCGCCAGCGCCTGGATCAGCGAGAAAAAGGCGCGATCGTCGTTAAAGCCAAAGTGCATGGCCACAATGCCCAGCAGCCCCGCCATTAGCAGCATCGGCAAAATCACTAAGAAGGATCCTAAAAACGATCGCCGCACCACCGTATCGGTCTTGCAGGCGTAGATCCGCTGCCAGTTGGTCTGGTTAAACATTTCGGCGGCAATCACCGCGATCACCAGCGTGGCCCCAAACTTGATGCCGGGGCCGTTGGATAGGGTGAGCAGCTCCGGGGCCGTCTGGGCGACGGGGGCGATCGCATTCCCCCAGCCCCCCAGGGCAAACACCGCAATGCCAAAGCTCAGCAGCAGCAGCGGCACAATCACCGCAAACTGAATCGCGTCGGTAAAGATGGTCGCCGCCAGCCCACCCACCAGGGTGTAGGCAAACACCGCCGCCATCACCAGCAGCGCCGTCAGCCAGAGCGGCACCCCCGCCATCAGCTCCACCGCCTTGGCGATCGCCGTCAGCTCCGCCACCATGTACACAACCATGTAAAACACCACAATGCCCAGGGTCAGCCGGTACATGGCCTGGCCAAAGCGGTGCAGCACGTATTCATTCAACGAGTGGCCCCTGGGCATCAGAAACCGCATCCGCGTGCCCATAAACGCAAACAGCGCCGCCGGGGTGGCCTGACCGATGCAGTAGCCGACAATGCCCGCCATCCCGCTGGTGGCCCCCACCTCCGGCGGGCTAAACAAAATCCACGCGCCCATGGCCGAGGCCACAATGGTTGCCAAAGCCATCGGGGTGCCCACGCTGTTGCGGTTCACCATGTAGTCTTCCAGGCTAATGGTGCGGCGGCTGGCCTGGAGCAGCCCCGCCAGCGTAAAGCTGGCCACAGTGATCAGAGTGACGGCGACAGCCGTTGCACTTAGGGTCATAGAACAACTCACCTTGTTGCGGTTGGGTGGTTGCTAGAGGCGGCGGCTGTAGAAAACAGGAGACTCGCAGAACAGACAACTCGTAGAACACGTTACCAGTGAGGCCGAGCCACACGGGCTCGCAAACTCAATCAACGCTTTCCTCCGCTGGCATGAACCAGGTCAGGTTCCGAGGGTATGATCTCAGCCCGATTGCTCGGACACCCCTAGCTTGATAGCATCCTACCACTGGAGTTCGCTGCGATCGCCCATAATAGACAAAAAGCCCACGAGCGCAGGACTCTATCTATGGCCGAGCCCGTCACCATCGCAGATATCTACGCTCTCTTTCAGGCATCTCGGGCTGAGGATGATCGCCGCGCTGCCGAAGCTGATCGGCGCATGGCAGCATTGAATGCCGAAGCCGATCGCCGCGCTGCCGAAGCCGATCGCCGCGCTGCCGAAGCCGATCGCCGTGCTGCCGAGGCTGACCGCCGTCTGCAGAAGTTAGAGCGCATCGCCGCCAACACCAGCCGCGAGGTGGCGGGGCTAACCACCCGCTGGGGCCAGTTTGTCGAGAACCTGGTCGCGCCCGCTGTGATTCGCCTGTTTCAAGAGCGGGGCATTGAGGTGCAGGAACTCTCTCGCCGGATGCAATCGAACCGGCCTGGGGCAGAGATGGAGATCGACATTTTTGCGGTGGATGGTGATGTCGCCGTCGCGGTGGAATGTAAGTCGCGCCTGTCAAAGCAGGATGTGGACGATTTCTTGGCACGGCTGGGGCGATTTCGGCAGGCGTTTCCCCACTACACGGGGTACCAAATCTATGGGGCCATGGCGGGCATTGAAATTGACAAGGGCATAGACCGCTACGCCTATCAGCAGGGGCTGTTTGTAATCAAGCAAATGGGCGACACAGTGGCCATTGCCAACGACACCGCCTTTCAACCCGCCGCCTGGTAAAGCCATAGACAATCGGTAAGGACATTTAAAACCCTGTGTACGTGCAAACGTTCCAACGTTTGCACGTTTTTAAGAGAAATACCTCGACCGCCCTAGCTATAGCTATACCCCAATGGGCCTTATCACTCAGACGACCATGGCTGGAGAAACTGACCTGACCCAACTGCTCAAAACCATGCAGCCCGTACGGCAAGAGGGGGAGTATGTGTTTTGCACGCTGGCCAATACCACCCACTGCCCGCCCCACCTCGACCCCGTGGGCTACTTCAAAGAAGCCGAAGGGCTGACGCTGATGGTGCCAAAGTCGCAGGCCGATGCAGCGGGGTTAGCCTATCCGGCGGTCTTTGCGCTGATCACGCTGACGGTGCACTCCAGCCTGGAGGCGGTGGGGTTTATGGCGGCGATCGCCACCCATCTTGCCAACCACGGCATCAGCGTTAACCCGGTCTCAGCCTTTTACCACGACCACCTGTTTGTGCCCACTAAAGATGCTGAACGGGCAATGGCTTTGCTGCAATCCCTCACCGACTCAGCTTGCTCTCAATCACCCGCTTAAGGCCCGTCTCCACATTCAGCCAGGCGGCATCGCGGTTTTCCCACTGGTCTACTGGCACCCCGTTTTGTGGCAACCAACTCAGCTTGCTAAAGGGTGTACCTTCTCGATCAACGGCTCTTAGAATGATCGGAATTACCTTTGCCTCGCGCTTCTCGTGCCGCTCCATCGCTCTTGTCATCTCGATGTCATAGCAATAGTCAGAAAACATGAAATCGGGACTGATGAGAAGCAGAATGATGTCGGCCCGGTTGAGGTTTTCATCAATCTCGTTTACCCACTCGTCGCCGGGGAGAATGCGGCGATCGTGCCAGGGTTGAATTAGCCCCTGCCGCTGGAGCAACTTCAGGTGGGTTTCGAGCTGTTCGCGCAGCAGGTCGTCTTTGTGAGAGTAGCTGAAGAATAGGCGCAGGGCCTGGCTGTGGCGTTCCATGGCACGGGTTGGCTGGCGGGTGCCCTCCAAATCTACCCCATTGAGCAAGTCGCGCACGGTGAGGGTGAGCAAGCCATCTCCGGTGAATACGTCAAAGCTGGTTTGCCGGTGTTCTTCGCGCACCAGCAGCTCTTTATAATCAACCGCTACCAAAGGATGCCCCGGCACCGGCACCAGCTCTTTGGGGGTGAATTTAAAGCTGCGGTGGATGCGCTCAAAGTCAGAGCGGATCACCGCCAGCAGCCTGCGCCGACTCGCCGCTGGCCCATCTACGCTGATGGACACACAGCGATCTTGGGGGTCGGCTTTTACCAGGGCGCGGTTGCCCTCAAAGGTGAGAATGACCCCGGTGCGCCAGCGCAGTTGGTGCTGGCTCAGCACGTGGGTGCGCACAATGAAGCGAGGCAGCAGCCCCTCCGGCAAAATGGGGTACTCGTAGCGAAAGTTGAGGCACTGGGCCGGGTCAAACTCGGCGGCGGCGGCGGGCTGCTGCTTATCCAGCAGGTCGGGGATCAGGTAGCGGTTTTCGTCTTCCTCAAACCGGAAGCACAGCTCGAATTTGCGCATTAGCTCTAGCAAAAAGCCGTGGCGCTCGGGGGGGTAGTTCTGGCTGTCCAGATGGCGGCCCAGGCAAGCGGCGTCCATTTCGCCCTTGGCGTGGGCCAGCTCGTCGGCGTTGAGCAGGGTGTAGATGCCGCTGGTGACCCAGTGGGGGTTGAGCACGTGGGTATCGCGCAGGCGGGGGTCGTCTTTGTAGTTGAGGGCAATGCCGAGGCTGTGGAGGTGGACGGCGAGGGAGTCTTGCGCCCCATAGTCGGTTTCGCCATCGGTTTTGCAAAATTCTCGGTACTGCTCAAAGGAAATGTAGTTCTCTGCCATGGCCGACAGCCGATCTTTGATCGCTACCCAACTGGCCGGGAAGGGATCGCGCAGGTGCTCTAGGGCGTCGGTTTCGCGCTCAATGGCAGTGCGGAGCTGGTCGATACCAAACCCGGTTTCGCAGTCGGTTTGCAGAAAGCCGCGAATGTTGGGGAATTTTTGCTGCAATGCGCCCCGGTTGACATCAAACGGGTGCTCCTGAATTTTGTTGAGCACCACCAGCACGGGGGAACTGCCGCCAAAGCTTTGGATCAGCTCTAGCCAGTACTCGGCATCGGCATCTTCGTGCCCCTGGCGACCGTTGAGCACCAGTAGGTAAAGGCTGCGCTCGGTGAGAAAGAACTGGTGTGTGGAGTGCATAATCTCTTGCCCACCAAAGTCCCAAACGTGGAGCTTGATATTTTCGGAGTCATTAAGACGCATTTCCCAAGGGGTAATTTGAATACCCTCGGTTTTTGCAGATTCAGGATTAAAGCGTTTGTGAATCAGGCGGTTAACCAAAGAGGTTTTGCCAGCAGCACCAAAGCCAACCAGAAGTAATTTAGCCTCGTTGAGTGGAGAATTGTTTGATTTTATTTTGGAGTAATAGGCCCAAATATCTTTAGGATCAGCAGGCTCATTTCCCCTGCCAACTTCTTGAGAGGTAGGCCCAAGAATTTCAACAGGAAGCCTTAGCATTTTATTTTCATGCAGATAAAGCTTCCTTAAGCGGAAAGGGTAACCCATTTCTTTGGGAAAATCTCGCAATTGATTGTGAGACACATCTATCTCTTCGAGATTTGGATGATCGCAGATATTTTCTGGCAAAAACTGAATTCTATTATGAGATATATTCAGACAAGCTAGAGTAAGTATATCTGAAGCTTTCAAGGGAAAATAAGCAAGCCAATTAAATGACAAGTTGATTTCAGTAAGCCCCTTCATCCGAATTATTTTATCGGGAATATCCTTCAAGCACAGGGAAGATAAATCAAGTCTTCTAGAATTATTCTTTATAGCATCATTGATACGCTTTTCAGCCTCAAGGTATCCTAACGCACTAAAAACTTCAGGAATCTCTAAGTCTCTGCCAGCAAGCTCTTGTGGTGTAAGGCGTGAAAGAACGTCAAGAAGGCTCAGAATGCCTGGCCCAGAATCACTTTCTAGCCATTCGAGTAAGCAAAGAGCTCTAAAAGTCATTGCTGCCATCTGTCCAGGTATGATGCCAGTCGGAGGATTGAGTACAAATAAAATCTGGTTAAATGTATCACCTGGCAAATCTGATAACTCGTCAATGAGTTTTAAACGCCTAGCATAAATTGGTGCATGGATTATGTCTGAATAAACATGCCCGTTAATGATCTCTCTAAGGATCTCGACAGTTGCTTCTAAACCTGGCTCTGAATTAATTGTCCACTCAAGCAAATTAATGGTGCGGTCAATCTGAGGTTTGTTTCGATCGCGCGAAATCTCTAGAGGAGGGTTAAGAGCAAATAGAAGCTTTTCAAATATGAATTCAGGAAGACTATTTATGATGCCAACTAAATGCTTTTTGTCAAAGGCTGTGGTTTTTGCTTCCAAGCTTCTCGATATGGGAGAACGCGATGAGTGCGGATCGTCAAATTCCAGAAAGGGAATTTCGCGTGACAGAGCAATTTTCGAATCTAACAAATGATGTAAATGCGATTTTGCTTCTTCTAATAGGTCTTGAGCTTTCTCTGCAACTGCGATCGCATCCACCTCCACCCCCAGCACCCCAGCGATCGCCCTCACACTATCCCCACTCACCCGCTTTCCCCGCTCCGGGTGAAACAACCGGCTCACCGTATCCGCACTCACCCTCGCCCGCTCGGCGATCGCCGCAAACGTCCACCCCCGCTCTGCCTTCGCCGCCTGTAGCAGCTTCAGCCCCTCCGGGCTAGCGAGAAAACCGCGCGATTGAGACGACATAGGCAGCCGAGCAGAAAGTTTATTCCCTCAAGGGTATCCGCCCTATCCATAAACCGGGTTTCTTTTTTGGCTTGTCGTAACCATGCACCCCTGGCTCAGAAACCCGGTTTCTAACTCCCACACATCGGTGGGTCACGGCTAATTTCAAAAGGCTACAATCAGAGCAATTTGGCTCATCGCAAGGCGTCCTATGCTAAAAACCGTTGAAGGCATGTACCAAGATGGGCAGATTCAACTCTCAGAGCTGCCCGAGGGAGTCAGCGATCGCGCCCAGGTGCTCGTGACCTTTCTCCAGCCAGGCAGCCTTGACCCTACAAAGCTTCAGCAGCTAATCGACCAGCTAGAAACCATTGCGGGCATTCCGCAGGGGCTTGATGCCGTTGATGCTGGCCAGACCCGCTCTCTCGAAGAAGTACAAAAATCCATGGGCGATTCCGGGACGGATACTCGTTCCGAGTCGGTTTCCGAACGCTTCGCGAATCGCCTTCGCAATCTCCGTAGCCAAATTGTTGCCAGTGGAGAACTCTTGCTCAGCCAAGCAGCCCTTGAGCAAGAACTGGCCTCTTGCTGTAGAGGCGTAGAACCAAATTAGTATTGGGATAGCACTCACCGGGCGCAGCCTGCCATGACCGCCACGCCAGAATCCAGAGACTTTCAAAGCGAGGTGCTGGAGCGCCTAGATCGCCTGGAGCAAAAGCTCGACACCGATATTCAGCGTCTGGATGAGCGCACCGACAAGTGGGAAGAGCGCTTTCTGCAACTTTCAAAAGATAACCTGGCCATCTCGCGTACCGTGATCATTGCGGCGGCTACGGTCGTGATTTTCGGCAGTCTGCTGGATAAGGCTGAGATTTTAGTCGAAGGCGCAACGCGGCTGTTTGGCAAATAGCGATCGCGGCGGCGTATAAGCTACTGCCGCTGGGGATTCCTTCTCAGGCCAGAGGACGGTCTGGGCGGGAAACGATAGGCTAAAGTCAGATAAATTGTGAAGAAAAATAAAGGAGACCCCATGGGACTGGGCTTACTCGTCAACGGCCAGTGGCAGCAGAAGCGCGACCAGGAAGATGAGCAGGGGCGCTTTGTGCGGCCCGAAACCGATTTTCACCACTGGACGAAGGCCGACGGCAGCAGCGACTTTAAGCCCGAGGCGGGGCGCTACCACCTGTACGTGTCTCTGGCCTGCCCCTGGGCCAACCGCACGCTGATCATGCGCGAGCTGAAGGGGCTGACCGAGGCGATTTCGGTGTCAGTGGTGGATCCGTACATGGGCGACGACGGCTGGTTCTTTAGCGACTACCCCGGCGCGATCCCCGATACGGTGAACGGGGCGACGTACCTGCGCGAAATCTACACCAAGGCCAAGCCCGACATTTCGGGCCGGGTGACGGTGCCCATTCTGTGGGATAAACAGAGCGAAACCATCGTCAACAACGAGTCGCGCGAAATTATCCGCATGCTCGACACCGAGTGGAACGCCATCGCTACCACCGACGTTGACCTGTATCCCGACAAGCTCCAGGCCAAAGTTGACGAGGCCATCGACGCCATCTATCAGCCGATCAACAATGGCGTGTACCGGGCCGGGTTTGCCACCAAGCAGGGGGCCTACGAAGAAGCGGTGACCGAACTGTTCGACGCCCTCGACCACTGGGAAGAGGTGCTGGGCAAGCAGCGCTACCTGTGCGGCGATCGCCTCACCGAGGCCGACATCTGCATGTTCACTACCCTCTTTCGGTTCGATGCGGTTTACTACGTGCACTTCAAGTGCAACCTGCGCCGCATTGTGGACTACCCCAACCTGTGGGGCTACCTGCGCGATCTGTACCAGCAGCCTGCCTTCAAAAACACCTGCAATATGGATCACATCAAGCGCCACTACTACATGAGCCACCCCAACGTGAACCCGCACCAGATTGTGCCCAAGGGGCCAGTGATCGACTTTGACGAGCCGAGTGACCGCGCCAAGCGCTTCAGTCTCACTGCCGGAAGCGCCCGGTAGGTGAGGCGGTGTCAAAGATGCCTTGCCGCCGCTGGGTAAAGGGTTTAGCCTATGCGTGACGTGAATCAACCGGTGAAACGATGGATTTAATGGGTATGGTCAACCAGGCGATTAGCGCCTCTGACACCGAGGCTAGCAGCGGCCTGATGGGGTCGCTGTTGGGCAGTCTCAACAACGCCCCGGTGGACAACAACAAAATCGGCGGCATTGCCAGCAATCTCCAGAGCGTGCTTCAGGCCAAGGGAAAAGGGGATCCAGGTTCTCTGATGGGAACGCTGCAAACCGTGGCGGCGACCGGGGCGGTCGAGCGGCTGCTGGCCAGTGAGCAGATCAGCGCGATCGCCCAGCGGGTTGGTGCCGATCCCGCTATGGTCAGGAGCGTCACTCCCCTGATTGCTCAATTTTTGGTCAAGGGCTCCAACGCGAAGGGCGGCGGGCTGCTGCAAAAGGTGCTGTCCGGCGAGGTTGATCTGGGGCAAATGGCCGGGCTGATCGGCATGGCCAGCAAATTTCTCTAGGTGGAGAGTATGGGTTGAGGCTCTTGTAGGGGTCGGCTCTCTGAGCTAGCTGCTAGCGTTGATGCTGAAGCGCAGTAGAGCCCTGACCCCCTTTGGGTGTCGTTACGATGCCAGGGTTTGCTGGAGGCGATCGCGCAGCGCCCCCAGCACCGCCAAATCGGCATCTACACTGGAGCGTCCGTCGTACTGAAATGGGTCATCTAGATCGCGAATCAACAGCAGCAGGTAGGTAAACGAAGTAAACAGCAGGCACGACACCACCAGGTTTTCGCTAAAACTGCTGGCCTCAATCAGCAGCAGGGCGAGCACGGCTCCCACCAAAAACACCTCCAGCAGCACGTAGGCTGGCCCCACAAAGTCGGTATCGCGATTGATGCCAATGGAGGTGAGCAGCAGGCGCACCTTCGCCTGCTCACCCTGGGCACGGCTGACGATGGGGCCGCTGGCGTAGGGCACCATACCCGCCAGAGAGATATTCAGCTGGTCGAGGGCGGCGGCGATCGCCTGCGGTGGCTTGTCTCGCTCCAGCCAGTCGAGGGTCGTCTGCACAACAGCAATTAGATCCTGGGTGAGGGGCCTCGGGTCATAGTCGCTACTGCCCTGAGCCACCAGCTGGTTGCTGTCCTGAATCGCTTCCAGGGCGTTGGCCATCTGAATCGGCATATCGGCACTGGTTCTAAAGTCGCTGAGGGTGCCGTTGAGCACAAAGGCAATTACAAAAGTCGCCGCCCCAAACAGTGACCCAGTGAGGGAGTCAAAGGCCCAGGGCTCCCAGCCCAGACGGTGAACAGCCACCTTCGCCAGCCCGTAGAGCCCCGTCAGCGGTAGTACCGTCAACAATATTTTCCATTTCGTCGGCACGAGTTGTTGCGCCATCGCTCCAAAACCGCCCTCAACGCAGTGCTAAACCCCCAGACAGCAGGTTTGGCCTGGGTTTTGCCATGGTACGCGATCAACCGGTGTCGATGGCGGCTCCGACGAGTTATGCAAATCCTACATCTCGCGCATGCGATAAGAGGATGGATTGCTATAAAGCGTAACCAAAAATACAAAACACGTTGCGAAGTTTGAATAATTTAAGCTCAAATGCCGCAGTACAAGACCGCAGAAATGTCGATTTTGGCTCGGCACTTTAGCAAGTAAAAAATCGCGGGGCTACGATTTTGTCAATTTGAACAATGCCTTGTTGAAACGGTCTGACCATCTAGGGAATCTGCCCCTCTGGGCAGCGTTGAACTGAGAGTTGTGCTGTTCTAGGGGCCAATCTAAGCCCGAAGCCATTCAAAAATTACCTATATCTCAGTTGTTCTGCCAAGGTTGCGACAGTTTGCGTCGTCAATGTCTGATTTCATAAACGCTAAGCCCCAGCGTTGGTTAGAACAGTGATTTTAGCTGGCTCTCAGGTCTTCTGCGGGATTTATACAGCGACAATCAGCCAATATCCGCTCAATTTTTCTACTTAACCGCATCGCATACCGTTGGAGTGAGTGCAACATGACTCGACTAAACCGCCGTAGATTTTTGATGACCGCTGGCACCGCCGCTGCCGGTACTGTGCTGCTCCATGCATGCAGTCAGGGTGGGTCTAACCAAGCGGCTTCCAATACCCCCACTGAGGTCACCCTTGACCCCGCCGATGCGCCTGAAACCACTACGGCTAAGCTGGGCTTTATCGCCTTGACCGACTCGGCTCCGCTGATTATCGCCAAGGTCAAGGGCTTCTTTGACAAGTACGGTATGACCGACGTGTCGGTGGAGAAGCAGGCCTCCTGGGGCACCACCCGCGACAACCTGGTGCTGGGCTCAGGCGGCGGCGGCATCGACGGGGCGCACATTCTCACCCCCATGCCCTACCTGATCTCTGAGGGCATTGTCACCGACGGTCGTAAGGTGCCGATGTACATTCTGGCCCGCCTCAACACCAACGGTCAGGGGATCTCGCTCTCCAACGACTATCTCGACGCCAACGTTGGCCTAGACAGCTCGCCGCTCAAAGATATCTTTGCCCAGCGCAAGTCGGCGGGCAGCGAACTGAAAGCCGCCATGACCTTCCCCGGCGGCACCCACGACCTGTGGATTCGCTACTGGCTGGCGGCGGGCGGCATTGACCCCGACCAGGACATCGACACCATTGTGGTGCCGCCGCCCCAGATGGTGGCCAATATCAAAGTGGGCAATATGGATGCCTTCTGCGTAGGTGAGCCCTGGCCTCTGCAAACCGTGAACCAGCAGATTGGCTACAATGCGCTGACCACGGGCGAAATGTGGAAAGACCATCCCGAAAAAGCCCTCGGCATGCGGGCCGACTGGGTAGATGCCAACCCCAAGGCCGCTAAGGCGCTGCTGATGGGCGTACTCGAAGCCGCTATGTGGTGCAGCGAGGACGGCAACAAAGAGGAAATGTGCCAGATTCTCTCCGAACGGGCCTGGTTTAACGTGCCTTTTGCCGACATTATCGATCGCTCCCAGGGCAAGTTTGACTTTGGCAATGGCCGGGTCGAAGAGCTGCCCGATCTGAAGCAAAAGTACTGGGATGACTACGCCTCTTACCCCTTCAAGAGCCACGACCTGTGGTTCCTGGTTGAGAACATTCGCTGGGGCAAGCTGCCCGCCGACACCGACATCAACGCCTGGGTTGATGCGGTCAACCGCGAAGACCTCTGGCGCGAAGCCGCCACCGCCCTGGGCCAAGAGGCCATGATCCCAGACAGCCCCTCCCGCGGCGTCGAGACCTTCTTTGACGGCATCACCTTTGACCCCGAAAATCCTCAGGCTTACCTGGATAGTCTGGCGATCAAGCGGGTGTAGGGGCCGGAGCCCTCACCCCCAACCCCTCTCCCCCAGGGAGAGGGGATCTGGCAGACCCACCCCTGCCCCTCCCAGGAGGGAATCCAGAACCCCAAAATCCAAAATCCCCAATCCAAAATCTGTCCGCCCGCTGTACCTTCTGGAGACCTGTTCACAATGACCGCACCCCTCGATATTCGTTCGGCGCGATCGCGCTTTAGTCCGCAGAAGTTCGCCAGCCAGGCGACCGACTGGGCCAAGGGGCTGATTCCCCCGGTGGTGGCGATTTTAATCTTCATTGCTGTCTGGCAATTGCTGACCATGAGCCCTGGGGCCAATCTACCCACCCCGGTGCGCACCGTGCAAGACACCTGGGAGCTGATTGTCAACCCCTTCTTTAACTACGGCGGCACCGATAAGGGCCTGTTTTGGCAGGTGTGGACGAGTCTGCAACGGGTGGCCCTCGGCTTTACCCTGGCGGCGATCGTCGGCGTGGGCCTAGGCATTTTGGTGGGCACCAGCACCATGATGTACAGCGCTCTCGACCCGATCTTTCAAATTTTGCGCACGGTGCCGCCGTTGGCCTGGCTGCCGATTTCTCTGGCGGCGTTCCAGCAGGCCAACCCCTCGGCCATCTTCGTGATTTTTATTACGGCAATTTGGCCCATCATCATCAACACCACCGAGGGCGTGCGTCAGATCCCCCAGGACTACAACAACGTGGCGCGGGTGCTCCAGCTCTCGAAGGCTCAGTACTTTTTCAAGATTTTGTTTCCGGCTACCGTGCCCTATATTTTTACCGGTCTGAGAATTGGCATTGGTCTGTCTTGGCTGGCGATCGTGGCGGCGGAGATGCTGATCGGCGGTGTGGGCATTGGCTTCTTTATCTGGGACGCGTGGAATAGCTCCCGCATCAGCGACATCATCATCGCCATTGTCTACGTGGGCATTGTCGGCCTGCTGCTCGATCGCCTGATCGTGTTTGTCGGCAGCCTGGTGCTGCCCGAAGAACAAAAACAGTAGCTCGTAGGGTGGGCACTGCCCACCACAACCCCACGCTAGCCCGCCGATCAATGTCGTCTGGGCGCGTTGGCCAAAACCTGTGATTCTGCCCAAGTTGGGCGGTGGGCGGTGCCCACCCTACCCCGGATCAAGACCTCTAGCGGTGCATCGCTGCGCGGATGCACCCTACGCTTCCCTTCAAAGTTCCAGGCTCTCTCCAGCATTCAAAACTTAAAACTCAAAACTCAAAACTCAACATTAAAACTCAACCCTCCCCGTTCGCCTGCACCCTACCCCCTGTTACCCCATGGCTGTCTTTGTCGAAGTTGACCACGTCGATCGCGTATTCAAATTGCCCACCGGGGGCGAGTACATTGCCCTCAAAAATATTGACCTGCAAATTCACAAAGGGGAGTTTGTCTCCCTGGTGGGTCACTCGGGCTGCGGCAAATCGACTCTGCTCAATATTCTCTCGGGGCTAGACCAGCCTAGCTCAGGGGGCATTGTGCTCGAGGGGCGGCAGGTCACCGAACCCGGCCCCGATCGCATGGTCGTCTTCCAAAACTATTCGCTGCTGCCCTGGCTGACGGTGCGCGAAAACATTGCCCTGGCGGTGAACCGGGTGATGAAGAAGCATCCCCAGCCGGTGCGCGATCGCATGATCGACCACCACATCGAGATGGTGGGCCTGCAAAAGGCGGCCCACAAGCGCCCCGGCCAGATCTCAGGCGGTATGAAGCAGCGGGTGGCGATCGCCCGCGCCCTGGCGATTCGCCCCAAGCTGCTGCTGCTGGATGAGCCCTTTGGCGCGCTGGACGCGTTAACTCGGGGCGGTCTGCAAGAGCAGCTGATGCAGATCTGCCAGGAAAACGAAGTCACCTGCGTCATGGTCACCCACGATGTGGATGAAGCGCTGCTGCTCAGCGATCGCATTGTGCTGATGACCAACGGCCCCGAGGCCCACGTCGGCCAGATTGTCGATGTGCCCTTCCCCCGGCCCCGCGAGCGTATGGAGGTGGTCAAGCACCCCAACTACTACAGCCTGCGCAACGAGATCGTCTACTTCCTCAACCAGCAGAAGCGGGCCAAGCTGCACCGGGCCAAGCCCGTGGTGGCCATGGCCGCCAACGGCCTGGAGAAGGTCAACCTGGAGCTGGGCTTTATTCCCCTGGTGGACTGTGCGCCGCTGATTGTCGCTAAAGAAAAGGGTCTGTTTGAGGCCCACGGCCTCAGCAATGTGACGCTGAACCGGGAGCCCAGCTGGAATGCGATCGCCGATGGGGTGGCCACTGGTCGCCTCGACGCCGCCATGATGGTGGCGGGCATGCCCCTGGGCATGACCCTGGGCTACGGCAACCAGCGGTCCACTCCTATGGTCAGTGCCCTCACCCTGAGCCGCAACGGCAACGCGATTACCTTTAGCAAGCGCCTGTTTGAGGAGGGCGTGCGCTCCCTGGGCGACTTCAAGGCCGCCATCGATCGCCGCCCCGATCAGGTACATACCCTGGCCGCGGTGCACCCCACCTCGATGCACAACCTGCTGCTGCGCTACTGGCTGGCCGCAGGCGGCATCGACCCCGATCGCGACGTCAGCGTGACGGTGATTCCGCCCGCGCAGATGGTCTCAAACCTCAAGTCGGGCTCCATCGACGGCTACTGCGTGGGCGAACCCTGGAACGCCCGCGCCGTCAGCGAAGGGCTGGGGGTAGTAATGGCCACCGACAATGACATCTGGCCCGGCCACATTGAGAAAGTGCTGGGCGTCACCGAAGCCTGGGCCGAGCAGTACCCCAAAACCCACGTGGCCCTGGTCAAAGCGCTGCTGGAGGCCTGCGAATACTGCGACGATCGCCGCAACCGCGAAGAAATCGCCGACCTGCTCTGCCAGCCCGAGTACATTGGGGCCGACGAGGCCCACATCCGCCAGGGCTTTCTCGACCCCTACGATCGCGGCGATGGCCGCGAGCCCGAGCCGGTGCTCAACTACATTCAGTTCTTTACCGGCAAGGCCAACTACCCAGATGTGTCAGAGGCGGTGTGGATGATGACCCAGATGGCCCGCTGGGGGATCACGCCCTTTCCCCGCAACTGGCTAGCGGTGGCCGAGCGGGTGAAGCGGGCCGACATCTTTGGCCAGGCTGCTCGCGAGCTGGGGCTGCTCGACATTGGTCGCGATCGCCACATCACCCATCTCTTCGACGGCATAGAATTTGACCCTGACGAACCGCTGAAATACCTCGATAAGTTCGCCATCAAGCGCGATCTGCGCATCGAAGAAATCATGCTGGATACCCCTAGCCGGTAGCCAAACCCCTGAAGGCTGTTTAGCGGCCCCAGTCTGACTAGAAAGTTTTGAGTTTTAAGTGCTTAGTTTTGAGCTGAAAGAAGACATTCAAAACTTAAAATTCAAAACTTAAACCTTACCCCTCACCCCTTACCCATCCCACCCAGACCATGCAAGTGCTTAACTCCCCTACCCAATCCACCAGCTACTCGCAGACCCAGGAACCGTTCCTGATCATTGACAACCTCTCTAAGGTCTACCCCACCCCCACGGGCGACTTTGTGGTGCTCGACGGCATCGACCTGGCGGTGAACGAAGGCGAATTTGTCTGCGTCATTGGCCACTCGGGCTGCGGCAAATCGACCCTGCTGGACATGGTGGCCGGGTTTCGCCAGCCCACCGAGGGCGAAGTGCGCCTGCAATCGCAGGCCATTCAGGCCCCCGGCCCCGATCGCATGGTGGTGTTTCAAAACTACTCGCTGCTGCCCTGGCTCACCGCCTACGAAAACATCTACCTGGGCGTGAACTCGGTCTTTCCCAACAAGCCCGAGGCGGCGAAAAAGCACATCGTCATGGAGCACCTGGAGATGGTGGGCCTGGCCGATGTGGCCAACAAAAAGCCCAGCGCCCTCTCCGGTGGCATGAAGCAGCGGGTCTGCATCGCCCGCGCCCTGGCCCTGCGCCCCAAGGTGCTGATTCTCGACGAGCCCTTTGGAGCGCTAGATCCAATCACCCGTGAAGAACTCCAGGAAGAGCTGCTGACCATCTGGCGTGACCACCAGATCACCGTGCTGATGATCACCCACGACATTGATGAGGCGCTGTTCTTGAGCGATCGCGTGGTGATGATGACCAACGGCCCCGCCGCCAAAATTGGCGAGATCATGCAGGTGCCCTTTGCCCGCCCCCGCGATCGCGCCCGGATCATGGAAGACCCCCGCTTCTACGAGCTGCGCAATGAGGCCCTAGACTTTCTCTACAACCGCTTCGCCCATGATGACACCTAGCGGTGGGAGAGTGCCAAAATGTGAACCAATTGCAAAATCATGGGGTGCCCTTTGCCCGCCCCCGCGTTGGCGCAGCCACTCCGCAGGAGTATCGCGCCCGGATCATGGAAGACCCCCGCTTCTACGAGCTGCGCAATCAGGCCCTAGACTTTCTCTACAACCGCTTCGCCCATGATGAACGTTCCAACGTTTGAACGTTTTAGAGGTTTTTAGTGTCTTAGCCAGCGTGACTGTGGCTAAACAGTTGGCCAAGAAACCGGGTTTCTAGATCGGCGTTTTAGGAACGCAGCGGCGGCTACTGCGATCGCAGCCCCACCTGGTAGGTTTCCAAAGCTCTATCCAGGGCGGGCAGAAATACCGGTGAGGTAAACAGCGGTTCAAAGAACTGCACCACGGGGATATTTTCCACTCGAGGCAAAAAGTCTGACGGGTTGGGCCCGTCGATGTGGCGGCTGAGCACCCCAAAGCCCAGGCGCTGGCTGCGGGGCTGCCAGCTGGGTGCCGTGCGCTGGAGCCAGTCGGTAAAGTCGGTGGCGGCCTCCATACTGGCGACCAGCTGGGCGATTACCTGGGGCTCTGGCAGAGCCTGGGCCAGGTCGTCAATATCTTCAGGCTGAGTCACCCAGGCCCGTTCCAGCAGTGCCGGGCGCTGATCGGGGGTTTGCCAGGCAAGAATCGCGTACTTGGCCGGGGTTTCAGGCCAGGGGGTGACATCTACGGGCTGGCCGCCCGCAAGATTGAGAAAGCCCTGCTGGAGATCGCCGCCACCGATTTGCCAATCTTCGCGTGCCCCGGCCAAATCGCCGCGCCACCAGCGCAGGCTGCCCCTGGCCTGGTGCAAAAAGCCAGTAAACGTGGGATCGTCGGCCTGCTGGAGCAGTGTGCCGTAGCGCTGTTCAACCTGGTCGAGCACGGCTGGGTAAACCTCGGCAAAGCCTTCCACTCGCCACAGGGGGCTCGTGATCAGGGCAGGATGGCGGATGGCCTCCAGGGTGAGGGCTGCGGTGGCGCAGTCGCGATCGCCGGTTCGCAGGCAGGCAAACCCCAGGCCAAAGCAGACCCCCATTTTGGCGGGCACCAGGGCGATCGCCTGCCGAAACGACGCCTGGGCTTCCTCGAACTGGCCGTTTTCGACCTGAAGCCAGCCCAGGTTGGAATGGCCAAACTCCTGGTAGGGCACCGCCTGGTTGCCGGTCTGAAACCAGGCGATCGCATCGTCGAGCAGCACCTGGCGCAGGGGCGGGTTGTCGCCCGATTGCAGGGCAAAGTTGCCCAGGTGGTAGCCCAGCTGGTAGGGATAATACGGCTCCCAGGGAGCTAAGGTGTGGGCCTGCTCCAGCCGGTTGGCAAAGCGATCGATGTCGGCGGGTTCTGCTGTCAGGGCCGAGAAGCCGCTGCTGGCGGTGCCCCAGGCGCGGTGAGTGGGCACCAGCCAGAGGGTCATGGCCAGAGTCAGGCCCAGCCCAGCTCCGGCCAGCCAGCGGTGGCGGCCAGGGGCTAGGGCAACGTCCTCGGTTGTGGAGATGGGGTAAAAGGCGCGGGCGAGCACGGCCAGGTAGAGGGCCAGGGTGCCTGCGATCGCCGGAATGTCGAGCTGGTAGTCGGTCAGGCCCACCAGCCCAAAGGCAAACAGCCCCGCCAGCAGGCTCCACACCAGCACCGGGGGCAGCCCGGCGGGGGTAGCCTGTGCGCCTCGCCGCATCCACCGCAGCGTCAGCACCGCCAGCACTCCCCCCAGCGCCAGGGGTACCAGTATCCCCCAAATTCCCAACTCGCCCCAGAGCTGGGCCGGGGTGCTGTGCAGCTGAAACTGTAGCTCGGCATCGCGCCCCGCCCAGTGGGGCCGATAGTTTTGGTAGACCAGGGGCACCGCGCCCGGCCCCACCCCGGTCAGGGGATGGCTCCAGCCCATGTGCCACCCGGTCGCGTTGGTCACCACCCGGTAGGACAGTTCTCCCCCGGCAAAATTGCCCTGGGAGAGGCTGCTCAGCACCTGCCGCAGTCGGGGGTTAGCGACGATGCCCAAGATGCCCAAGCCCAACGCGGTGCCACCGATAGCCAGGGCCAGGGGCCGGGGCAGCCGGTTGTAGAGCAGAGAAATGCCCACCGCCATCAACCCGGTGACCATCAGCGCCAGCCAGCCGCCGCGCGAGCTGGTGGTGTAGAGGGTGAGCAAACCGAGCCCCAGGCCCGCCAACCACAGCCAGCGCTGCCAGCCGCGATCGCTCCAGGCCAGCCCCGCCAGTAGCGGCAGCACCAGCACCAGGTAGCCCGCCACGTAGTTTTGGTGGCCAATGGGCTGCCAGTTGCGCAGGCTGGTGAGCCCAAGGTCAAAAGCCTGTTCTACCCCGTAGCTCTGGAGCGCCGCTAGCCGCGCCAGCTCGGGCTGATAGATCTGCGTCGTCCACAACGCCAGGCTGAGCAAAATAAAGGCCACACCCAGGTAGCCCTGAAACCGCAGCAGAGGGTAGAAACGTTGGGGATAGCGGAGCCAGCCGCCGAGGGCGTAGACGGTGGCGATCGCCCCCACCGCCGCCCATCCGTACCACCGGGCCTGGGCCGGAAATTCTGCCCCCAGGGTAGACACTACTAGCCCAACCACGGCCAGCAGGGCCACCCAGTCAAACCCATTCCCCAGTTTTTTGAGCGGGCGGTGCCACAGTTGCCACAGCAGCCACAGCAGGGGCAGGGTCAGCCCTACCTGCCACAAAAATACCCAGGGCCACGCCACAATCAGGGTGCTGCTGCCGGGCAGGAGGGTGAAGATGGCGTAGAACGCCGCTAGCAGCAGCGCCAGCAGGGTGCCATCGCTGGGATCTTGAACCTTGGGGGGTAGGGCATCCTCGGGCATGGTAGGGGATGAATGGGTAGAGGGTGGATGGGTAGAGGGTGGGTTGACCCGGTTGGCAACGCCGGTTTGGGACTATAGCAGATGAAGTTTAGATGAGGACAGCCCCAAAGGCTGCGATTCAAGCCAGGCGAGACTTGTCTTCATTTTTCGCGTTTCTATCTTCGTTCTTTTGCGATAGTACTTAGACGACTTCTGGAAAACTTTCTCCCTGATGGTGGGCAGTGCCCACCCTACGGTGGTTGCAGTCGCCGGATAGAGCGGGGATTTGCTTTTTCAAAAATCTCCTCAGTCAATTTTCTGATAGGCGAAAGTGATTGTAGGTGGGGTGGGGTAGTCCTAGAGCTTGGGTGCGCAGGGCTTCGATGCGGCGATCGAGGGATGGAAACTCTCGTGGCCAGGGGGGGAAGAGGTTGAGCTTGGCGACCAGGGTATAGCGCTGGAGGTTTTGCGGTGCGAGCATCAGGGTAATCTGTTGGGCCTGGTAGTTGCGGTAGGCAAAGGCCAGAGAGCCTCGATAGCCCTGATCGGGAGCGGTGACGATGGCGGTTAGCCACAGGCGCAGCGGTTGAGTGGCAAAGCTTTCCTCAATGAGCAGAGCGTCTAAGTCCGGTGGGCCATCCTGGGGCCGGGCCGGAGTGGCGGGGTAGGTGACGGGGTCGAGCCAGGTGGCGAGCAGCCTCAGCTCGGGGCTCTGCTGGCCCAGGCGCAGGTGGCGTGCTACCGACTCCAGGGCGGCGTCGGGGTCGGCGTCGGCCAGCAGCACCCCCGCCACCACAGGCCGTAGCCGGGTTGCGTCCACCTCCCTGAGGGGTTGCTCAGTCCACCAGGCGATCAGGGCGCGGGCTTCGTACAGGGGGCTAAAGCCGGGATCGCCGGGGGCAATGCTGGCGAGGAGGGCATCGTATTCGGCCAGGGTTGCCTGCACCACAGGGGCGTAGATGGCCCGGTAGGGAGCGGCTTGCCACTGGGGATAGGTGAGGGCGGCGGGGTTGACCAGGGCCTCTAGGGTGAAGGCGGCAACGGCACCCGCTTCGTTGCCTGTCGCCAGGAGCAGATCGCCCAGCAGCCAGTAGCCGTAGTGGCGGTGGCGCGGCATGAGCTGCACGGCGCGGGCGGCGTAGGGCAGAGCCGCAGCCGGGTCGGTGGTCTGGTGCAAAACGGCCAGATTTTGGTTAAACCAGGCGTCGTTGGGGGCGGCCTGCTGGGCCTGGTGGGCGTAGTCGAGCAAGAGCGATCGCACGTTCTCCTGCGTTTCAGACTCCGCCAGCATCTGGTCTAACGTCCACAGCGCCTCAGTCGCCACCGCCGAGGCGGTCGGATCCCACGGGCTCAGGCGGTAGGCCTTGTACCAGCGGGTGTCGGCCAGGTTGAGCCGCTGGTTGTAGAAGGCGCGATCGGCCAGGGCTCCGTAGGCCACGGTGAGGGTAAAGGGTAGCCAGAGGGTCAGCAGCAGCCCCAGCCCCAGGGCAACGGCGAGACGACCCCGCCGCCGGCTATCCCCGCCCAGGGGTAGGGGCACGCTCACGTAGCGATCGCCCAGGGCCAGCAGCAGCACCACCAGCCCCAGCAGCGCCCCCGCAATGGGAATATTCTCCAGCTGATAATCGGTCAGGCTAGCCACGCCGTAGGTCAGCAGGCTGCCGCCAATGCCCCCCAGCAGCGCTCGATCCGGGGCTTCGAGCGGCTGTCGCCAAAGCCGGATCCACAGTCGTAGAGTCAGTGCAAGAGCGGCTAGAAACACGGCCAACCCGACCAGACCCAGCTCCCCGGCGATCTGTACCGGCGTGTTGTGGAGCTGCTGAATGTGGTCGAGCCCCGCCCCGGTTTCGATCGGGCGGTAGAGGTTTGACACCCGGCCCATGACGCCGGGGCCAACGCCGAGCAGGGGGCGATCGCGCAGAATATTGCCGCCCAGACGCAGCATAAACCAGCGATCGAGGGTGGGGCTGTCGGCTCCGCCGCCCGCGTCAAACCAGGCGCGAATGCGGGGATTACTGGCCAGGGCCAACCCCAGAGCCACGGCTCCCCCCAGCCCGGCCAGACCCCAACCCCAGCGCTGGGCCGGTTTGAGGGTTCTAAAGCGGCTCAGCCAGGTGACCACCAGCCACACCACCAGCCCCAGCGCCGCCCCCCGCGACCCGCTGACGTACAGCGCCACCAGCATCAGCCCGGCGGTAGCCAGCCAAATTTTTCGCAGCCAGCCCGTGGTCGCCACCGCCGCCGCCACCGCCAGGGGCAGCATCAGCACAAAGTAGCCCCCCACAAAGTTGTGGTGCCCCAGGGGCTGATGGTTGCGCAGCGCCGTGAGAAAATTGGTGGCTGTCCACATGGCCTGGTCGGGCCGCCACAGCGCCAGGCTTACCACAGCGGCCCCGGCGGCCACCGCCACCAGCCCCCACCACAGCCGCAGGCGGCTCAGCCAGCTGCGGTCAACCCCGTTGCGGTAGAAGTACAGCACCGCCATATAGGCCACCACCAGGCTCACGTTCCACAGCGCCACTCTGGGAAAGGGCGACACCAGGGCTGATAGCCCCAGGACGATGCCCAGGGCCAGCGCCACCCAATCCAGTCCGTAGCCCAGGGGGTAGAAGGCCCGCTTTGGTGCTGGGGAGACTCCTGAGTCAGGGTTCCACGCCGACAACCGCAGCTGTCGCCACAGCCCCACCAGCAGCGCCACCCCGCCCGCCTGCCACAGCAAAATCCAGGCCCAGCCCACCATGCGGTAGTAGCTCAGGGGCAGCCAGCTAAAGATTAGAAATACCAGTCCTCCGGTTAGCCACAGCCCCGGCAGGTGTCTAGCCCAGCCGCTTCCCGAGGCTGTTGCAGCGCCAGCCGCCCCTGGGGCCGGGGCCGGGTCGGCGGTCAATAGGCCCCCTTGCCCCAGAGCACAATTCCCAGGGTGGCGGTGAGAATTTCTAGGTCTAAATTTAGCGACCAGTTGTCGATGTAGTGCAGGTCGAGGCGGGCGACATCGTCAAAGGTGTCGATGTCAGAGCGGCCCGAAATCTGCCACAGCCCCGTCACCCCCGGCAGCACCTGGTGGCGAATGTTGTGCCAGCCGTCGAACTTGGCCACGTCGCGCACCGGCAGCGGGCGCGGCCCCACCAGGCTCATCTGGCCGCAGAGCACGTTAAACAGCTGGGGCAATTCATCCAAACTGGTGCGGCGCAGCAGACGACCCACCCGCGTAATGCGCGGGTCGTGCTTGACCTTAAAAAGCACCCCATCCGCTGACTCGTTGTGCTGCTCTAGCTCGGCCTGGAGCCGGGGCGCATCGACCACCATGGTGCGAAACTTCCACACCTGAAAGATTCTGCCGTGCAGGCCCACCCGCTCCTGGCGAAAGAAAATCGGCCCCGGTGAGTCGAGGCGAATGGCCAGGGCGATGCCCAGCAGCAGTGGCCCCAGGGCGATCGCCCCCAGCCCCGCCCCCAGGTAGTCCATCCAGCGCTTGAGGCGGTAGTCCCAGCCGCCCATCAGGGGGGCGTCGAGGCGCAGGGTGGGCAGGCCCGCCACGGTTTCGGGGGTGCCCCGGCGGTAGAGCATGTCGCGGCTGGTGGGTAGCAGCTGCATGGCAATGCCCGCCCGCCGCAGCTTCCAGTACAGCTCAGAGGCCAGATCGGCGGAGGGAATGCTCTCGGCCAGCACCAGGGTGGCCCCAGAGGCCAAAATGGCCTGGTAGGTGGTGGCCGAGTTGGCGGTGGTGGCCAGGGCGGCCCCAATCACAGGAACTTTGGCCCGCTGGGAGAGCACGTCGGCCAGGCGCTTGAGCCGGGGGGCGGGGGCAATCAGAAATACTGAGGCAGGCACCTTGCTCTGGGTGAGGGGGCGCAGCAGCAGCGTGGCCACCAGCCGCAGCCCCACCACTAGGCCGATGCCGCTGAGCCAGGCCGAGAAAAACAGCGATCGCGGCAAATCGAGCTTGGGGTCGTAGAAATACATCACCACCAGCGCGCTCAAGTACACCAGGCTGAGCAGCTTGCCCGCCCGCAGGTGCCTCTGCCCCTGGAACTCGGTGTTGTAGAGGCCACCGTAGGCAAACAGCCCCACGGCGCAGGCCACCAGCACCCAAAAGGGGCTGGGCAGCCCCAGCCACACCCACCACACCAGCTGGGGCGGAATCGGCGAGAAAAACTGGTTGAGCGACCTGGCAATGTGCCACGACAGCCCCAGGGCCAAAACATCGGTCGTCAGCAGCACCAGCCCCCGCCACCCTGGCCCAGTAAAAGCATCGCGCAGCTGAAATCTCAGCCCCCGGGGGGCGCGAATGTCTTGGCGGTGGCGGGGCCGCGATTGCATCACGGTAGGTACAGCACGGTGGCAGTCGATGACGGGGGCCATAGCAGGGGGCAGATGCGTAGGGATGACGTTGCCCTCAGTATTCCGCAATTGTGCTGAGGATCTATCACTTGGGGGCACTGGGGGAGGGGTTTGAGGTGCAAGGTTGAGGCGGGGGGTGAGGGGGTGAGGGGGTGAGGGGGTGAGGGGTGAGGAGTGAGGGGTGATCCAGCTGTGAAGCTTAGACCTTAAACTCTGTACCCGTTTCCTGACCCTGCGATCTCCACAGTCGATACCTGGCCACCTGCGCCCCAAACAGCAGCACAAACATGGGGTTATTTACCAGGTAGCGCTGCCACAGGCGGCGGGGCTCCTGGCCAAAGCGGTAGAGCCACTCCAGCCCCAGGCGCATCATCCAGCGGGGGGCCTGGGCCACATCGCCGCTAAAGAAGCTAAACGCCGCGCCGACGCCCACCATTACGGCGTTGACTTGGCCCTGGTGGCGGTGCATCCACTGCTCTTGCTTGGGGCAGCCCAGGCCGACAAACACCACCCGCGCCCCCGACTGGTTGATGCGGGCCACATCGGCGGCGGCCTCTGGGGCCGAGAGCGGGCGAAAGGGTGGAGCGTGGGTGCCCGCAATGGGCAAACCGGGGAACCGCTGCTGGAGGTAGGCTGCCATCTTCTCTAACATGGGGTCGGTGCCGCCGTAGAGGTAGATGGGCAGGCCCAGCTGGGCGGCGCGATCGCACCAGGTCAGCATCAGATCTGGCCCGTAGACGCGGCTCTGGCCGGGCATCCCCAGCAGCCGCAGCCCCAGCACCAGGGGCATGCCGTCGGAGGTGACCAGGGCGGCGTCTTCGAGAATGTGCTGGTACTGCGCGTCCCAGTAGGCGGTCATCACCACGTGGACGTTGGCGGCAACCACGTAGCACGATCGCCCGGCAGTGGCCCAGGTTTGAATGCGATCGCAGGCGTCGGTGTAGCTGGTGGCATCCACCCGAGTTTTCAAAATGCGCCTGAATTGCAGATCTGACTCTGCCATGGCAACACCTCTTGCATCACACCTGATTCTAGCGGTGGTTGAAGGCTGCCCCCAGGAACCGCAGCAATTGTCCTGGCGCTAGATCCCTTCACTGCCATGCTCCTGTCGGGCAGCACGGAAAGCCCTAGGGAACAAACATTTCTACCCAAATCCTGACGGTTGACGACCGATGCCGCACGGCATCTCTCTCTAAATGCATATTGACTTGTGGTCAGGTTAAGGATAAGTTAACCCTAGTTTAAGTCAGTAAATATACGATCCATGAAGCTTATCGAATACATGCTCTCTAGGTAAAAGCCGTACTCTTATTGCGCGGTGTACTCAACTTCTCGGGGAGCGGTTTGAGGCATTCCTGGGCTTTTTGGTAAACCGTCGGTGCGCAATATTAGTTGCGCAAGCCTCTTTAAAGGCTCGGTTTAGTCGATGCGATTGACCGATGCGATTGACGGAAGGCTGCAACTGATAGTTTTCAGAGCGCTATTGATTTTTTCCTGTTAACTGCGCAAATCGGGTTCGATGTCCTTGATGGTTTATGGGCGGCTAAAAATGGTTGGGGTGAAGAGTGTTGTTCAATAATTTTGAGTCTGCTGAATTCTCCGTGTATTTAATTTTGGTGACTCAAGAAAGGTGTTTACAAGCAGAGCTGATGGTCTAAGGTGATTTAGTTTTTGCCCTAATGAATCTTTTGTATTGCCATTTGGCCTGGAGGACTCACCCCTAGGTTAAAGCTGTTTGAGTGAGATAAAGATATGCTGAAGTCTTTGAAAAAATATGCTTTTGTGTATGCGATCGCACTGGCTATCGTGTTATTTGCGCTTTTGTATTCGTCATTTCACGATGACATCAGTTATGTCAATATGTTCAGAGATCCGATCGCTATTTTAGATGGATATCCCCTGATTGGGTTTATGTCAAATATCGGTACGCTGGCCTGGACAATCGCATCGACCGTTGCTTTGTTTTGCTACTTTTTTCTGAGAAAAAATGGCTACTCGAGTCCGGGCATAAACTTCCTCAAGTGGATGGGATTGTTGACTTTGGTGCTTTTGGTTGACGATCTTTTTTTGCTTCACGAACCGATGAATACGCCCCTGCCAGGCATTCCAGAAGAAGTTTGGTATCTTGGTTATCTTGTCGGACTTGGGCTTATTTTCTACTGCTTCCGTAAGCTAATTTTTAGCCAAAAGCCTGTTTTGCTATTTTTCGCTCTCTTTCTGTTTGGGCTTTCAATCGTTACCGATGCGCTACTGTCGCACATCTATTTGTTTGAGGTTTTAGAGGATATCTTTAAATACTTCGGGATCGTGAGCTGGTCTATTTTTCTGGTAGATTTCAGCCTGAGTGAATTTCAGAAATTTGTTGATAGAACCAGTTCCATTCAAGACTCGTAGCTTTGCTGCGAAAAACCATCTGCCTTTGAATTTACTTAACCTCAGTTCTGAATAACGCCTTCCCTTAATCTCGGCGGGGGGCGAGGCCGAGGTGGCCCTGAAACTCCATGTGATTGGGGGTGAGGGCGGTGGTGGCGCTGAGGCTGCGCAGGCTGCCGAGGTAGGATTTGATCGCCCCAAAGCTGGGATCGTCGTTAAAGCCAAACACCTCGTAGGCCAGGGCCAGGGTAGCGCCCACATTCAGATAAAAATAACCGTCGTTGGGGGTCGGGAAGGTCGCTGTCGCCTGGTCAAACAGGAAAAAGTCGGCCAAAGGGTCGTGGGGTGAGGGGGCCAAAACCCTAGCCATGGGCACCGTGCCCGAGGTGATTGCCAGGGTATCGTCAGTGACCCAGCCGTGGCTGCCCACGCTCAGGTCAGGCAGGTAGTCGTTATTCAAGCTAGACAATAGCTCCCAGCTGGTGGCGGGCTGCTGGTTGACGGTTCTGGGATGGACGGTGAGGCCAAGGCTGGGCAGCAGCTCATCCACTGCGGCCAGGGTGCGGTCGGCGGTGGGGCGATCGCTGGTCTGCAGCAGCAGCCCCAGCCCGGCGTAGCCCAGCGGGCCACCAGCGGCGGGGAAAGCGGCGATCGCATATTCCCCGTCCATCCAGCCAAAGACATCGTCGTCGAGGTCAAGCCCGGTAAAGAGGGTGAACCCAGAGCGCACGGCGGCCAACCCGTTGCGGGTAAAGTCGCTGGCCTGATCTAAAATGCTGGCCACAGTGCGCCAAAAACCGGCAATGTTGCGGCCGCTCATCACCACAAAGGTCGAGGCGGGCAGCAGCTCCAGCGGGCTGTCGGCATTGGCCACCGTGGGGGTGAGGCCAAAGGTGAAGGGCACCGCGTCGTAGTAGTAGCGGCCCCGCAGCTGCATGCCGGTGGCCGTGGGATACACCAGAGCCTCTAGGGTGCCGCCAAAATTGAGCGATCGCAGGGTTTGCAGCGTGTCGTCATCCAGGGTTGTCGGGGGCAGGGGAAATGGCAGCGGCAGCTCGGCGGCGGGTAGAGTGGTTGCCGAGAAATCGTAGTTCAGCAGCTCCAGGGCGTTGCCGTAGACGGCAAAGAGCGCTCGGCTGTGCTCTCGATTGGCCAGAGTGCGCTGAAATTCTCGGCTACCCGCGAGGGATTGGCCTTCGCTCTGACGCAGGTGCAGGTATTGCTCAAGGGCGGCGGGGTTTTCTGCCGTAATCAGAGCGTCGGGCAGAAAGGCGACGGCCAGGCCGCCGGGGCCAAACTCAGGCAGGGGCACCGGCACCTCGACCTCCAGGGTTTCATCCTCTTCGTGGAAGGGGCTGATGGTCAGGGGCAGGCCAACCGCGCCGTTAAGCCGCAAGATCGGTGGAGTAGGACTGGCTTTTAGCGGCGCAGGCTCCGTTTCTCCGGCTTCAGCGCTGCTCTCGTCTAGAGTTTCTGGATCCAATTCATTGTCCCAGGTACAGGGATCTGCGCCAACCTCGGCAGGGTCACAGACTTCGGGAAAGGCTGGCTCAGACCAGTCGTCAAACTCTGGGGCAGGCCAGAAGTAGATCTCGGTGCCCTGGGCAGTGGTGATCTCCGGCTCCTCCCCTTGCAGCTCAAACAAGGTATTGCGAAAGGCGGCAAAGGCGGCGGCATCGGCAACCGGGGCCACCATGATCGAGGCATCGGCGAGGGTGGCGGTTTCCCCAGGTGGTACCGGCAGCAGCGCCACCAGGGCGGTGTCGCCGATCCAGGGGGCTACTTGGTTGGCAAAGTCGATGCCGTAGGGCAGGTAGGGCAGCCCCGGCAGGGCTGGGGTTAAGCCCTGTTCTGCTTCTAAAAGCTTGAAGAGCTGGTACTGGCTGAGCTGCCCCCAGGTGTTGGCGGTGGTGTCGAGCAGCAGCACCAGGGCGGTGTTGTGGGGCAGATGGTGCCATGGGTTGGGTTCATCGGCGCGGGTTGTGGGTGCGGCTAGGCTGAGGCTGGCTCCTACTAGCCCCCATGTTAGGAGGTGTTGCCATGTTTGCTTTTGCCTGCCCATAGTTCCTGCTCCACAACGCTTTTCTATCAATACCCGAGGGCTGGGGCAAAGTTCCTAAAGATGCAGGATTTTGTTTACGTTCGCTTGGCTGGCGGAGGTAGATGGTGGGAAAGCCAGATCTACTGCTGGGGCCATTTCGCTGGCCCCAGACCCCCTTCGACCAGGGCCGTTCCGCCGCCCTGGATCCAACGGAAAGGATTGGTCGATCATCGGTTTAAACTTCTGTTCTGCAAACCGGCCTTTTGGCAGCTGCGATTGGTCTCACGTCACCTGAAACTGGCCTTTTGGCGACTGCAATTGGTCTCACGTGACCGCCCCATCTCCCCTATCCTCCTCATCTCCTCACCTTCCCCATCCTCCTGCCCCAACTCAAAACTCAAAACTCAAACCTTAAAACTCAAACCTTCCCCATCACCCCATCTCCTCCGTTGCCGTCTCCGCCGCGTAGGCCCGCAGCGCATTGATGATGTGAATATTCGCCTTGGGAAAGGGAAACTCTTCAATGGTGTCTAGGGTGACCCAGCGCACTTCGTCGCACTCGATGGGCTGGGGGTCGCCGGCCAGGTGGGTGCAGTGGTGGACGTTGAGGGTGACTTTGAAGTGGGAGTAGGCGTGGGTGACGGTGCAGAGGCGATCGCCCACCGCAATCTCAATGCCCAGTTCTTCTAAAATTTCGCGGGCGATGCAGGCCTCGATGGTTTCGTCGGGCTCGATTTTGCCGCCGGGGAACTCCCACAGGCCACCCAGTAGCCCCTCTTGCTTGCGGCGATCGATGAGAATTTCGCGCTGGTCGTTCCAGATCACGGCGACGCCGATTTGCTTGTGGGGCAGGGGCGCTTTGGCTTCTGACATGGGCAGCTCCGATTGAATATTGCGATTATAGGCCTGGCAGTGGGTCTGCCAGGGACAGCGATCGCACCCTGGATTGCGCCGCGTACACAGGGTTGCCCCCAGATCCATCAGGGCCTGGTTAAAGTCGCGCGGATTCTGAGGATCCAGAAGATGCTCCGAAAGCAGCCACAGATCCTTTAGTGCTCTGGTTGGGGGCACCGGCAGCGCCACCAGCCGGGCCAGCACCCGCTTCACGTTGCCGTCGAGAATGGCGTGGGGCAGGTTGAAGGCCGAGCTGAGAATGCCCCCAGCAGTGGTTTTGCCGATGCCGGGCAGGGCAGTGATGGCGTCAAAATTTGCCGGAATTTCGCCGTTGTGCTCGGTGACAATGCGCTGGGCGGCCTGGTGCAGGTTGCGGGCGCGGGTGTAGTAGCCCAGCCCTTCCCAGGCTTTGAGCACCGTCTGCTGGGCGGCGGCGGCCAGGGCCTCTACCGTGGGGAACTGCTCTAGCCATCGCTGGTAGTAGGGCAACACCGTCTTTACCTGGGTCTGCTGGAGCATGATCTCCGAGATCCAGATGGCGTAGGGGTTGTCGATATTGCGCCAGGGCAGGGTGCGGCCCCGATCGGCGTACCAGGCCAGCAGCTCGGCTCGCAACGCCTCCACAGGAAAATCCGGCCCGGGCGAAGTCGCTAGGGCCGGATTGGGGGAAAGGGGGTACTGGTTTAGAACCCTCGTTGTGCTCGTTGTGTAGGAACCCTCGGTGTCGCGCACGGTATTGCGGCGACGGCCAGAGGAGGAAGTGAAACTGGGCTGGTTCGCTGGAACCGAATTCTGGCTATGGCTCACTCAGATTTGACAATTCGGCCTTTGACTATTCGATTTCTGGGGCAGATTCTGCCGACATCAGCGAGTCCTCGAAGGCCATGCGCTGTTCGGCACCCCGCAGAAAATACCCGCTCATCATAGCAGAGGCCAGCAGGCGGCCCAGATTTTCGCGGTTGGTGGTAATTTCTACGTCGAAGTGCTGGGAGGGCAGCCCGCCAAGCAGGCCGATAATGTTGTGCTCCATCATCTGCTGCACCTCGGTGGAAGCAGGGTTGGAGAGCTGAGCGATCGTCTCGGGGCTCATGCCGTGGACGTACTGCATGAGAGAGTTGGGGTGCTCAGAGGAGTTTTTGAAGCCGTTGAACAGGTCTTGGGCTTTACCGGAAGAATTGCTCACAGTGGATACCTCGCTTGGCTAGCAGTGTGCGTGCGGCCTGGGTTTATCAGATTGAGCTGGATAGGGTTAGTATGCCCTTCGGCGATGAGAACTCTAACCTTTTGTTATCTAGATCACTATTGACATCTACATGGGGTTGCTCAGCTATTCCTGAAACCCATGTATTTAAGTTAACAGGCTGGGTTTTGCCACTGGGTAGGTAGAACCGTACCACTGGTGGAGAGGTTTTGCTCCGCAGCGGCGGTGAGGATGCTTCTCTATGGATAGATGTTTGAGGCCAACCTAGGGTTCAAGCTTAAACAACACGTTCTAAAGAGTATTCCCTCTGGCTTAGTATCGCAGTTAAATGAGCCAAACTCGGCTGATCTGCCTATTTTGGCAAGATTCTGCGGGAGCCTTGAGCTAAAACACTCTCAGGCAGGTTTAAGCAATTTAAGGCAATCATCATCTTGCGATGGGTTCGATCTGTCACAATTGCCAGCAATATCTTCAAAAGCCCCAAAATGACGCTTTCTTCCCCCCTTGCTCCACCTGTAGACAACCCCCTGGCTGAGGCTGGCCTATGCACCCAATACCGGGCTGTACGTCGCCTCAGCGAAACTCTCTGCCAGCCGCTCGAAATGGATGACTATGGCGTGCAGGCTATGGCGGATGTCAGCCCGCCCAAGTGGCACCTGGCCCACACCAGCTGGTTTTTTGAGACATTTCTGCTGCGTCCCTACCAGTCGAGCTACCAGGAGTTTCACCCCGGCTACGGCTATTTGTTTAACTCGTACTACGAGGCCGTGGGCGATCGCCATCCCCGTCCCCAGCGTGGTCTGCTGTCGCGGCCCACGGTAGGCGAGGTCTACCAGTACCGCGCCCATGTCGATGCGGCCATGACCACCCTCCTACAGAGTCAGGGCGACCATCCCGCCGTCAGGTCCCTGACGGCCCTGGGCCTGCACCACGAACAGCAGCACCAGGAACTCCTCCTCACCGACCTTAAGTACAACCTGGCGATTAATCCCCTGCGCCCCGCCTACCGCCAGGATGTGGCCGTGGCCGCCTGCGCCTGTGCCTCAGCGCTGGAGTTTGTGGAGTTCCCCAGCGGGCTTTACAACATTGGCCACCAGGCTGCGGGCTTCGCCTTTGACAACGAAGGCCCCACTCACCCGGTCTACCTGCAAGACTTTGCCCTGGCCAACCGCCTGGTCACCAACGGCGAATACCTGGAATTTATCGCCGACCAGGGCTACCAAACCGCCGCCCACTGGCTGGCCGAGGGCTGGGCTATGGTGCAGAGCGCAGGCTGGCAGGCCCCTCTCTACTGGGAGCAGCGCGACGGCCAGTGGTGGATCTTTACCCTGGGCGGCCTACAGCCCGTCAACCTGATGGAGCCAGTGTGCCACCTCAGCTACTTTGAGGCCGATGCCTTCGCCACCTGGCGCGGCTGCCGCCTGCCCACCGAAGCCGAATGGGAAGTCGCCGCCTCGGCAGTGCCCACCCAGGGCAACCTGCTCGCCGCCGACCACCTACACCCCCAACCGGCCTCTGGCTCCCAACCGCTCCAGCAGCTCTACGGCGACGTCTGGGAGTGGACCCAGAGCGCCTACCTGCCCTACCCCGGCTTTCGCCCCGCCCCCGGTGCCGTGGGAGAATACAACGGCAAATTTATGTGCAACCAGATGGTGCTGCGCGGCGGCTCCTGCGTTACGCCCCCCGGCCACATTCGCCCCAGCTACCGCAATTTCTTTCCGCCCAGCGCCCGGTGGCAGTTTAGCGGCCTCAGGTTGGCAAGGGAGTTTTGAGTTTTAAGTTCTAAGTTTTGAGTTGAAATTCAAAACTCAAAATTCAAAACTTCCCCATCTCCCATATCCTCCCCACCCCCTATTCCCCATGCTCCCCACCTCCCCCACCAAGTCCTCCCCCGTCAAGCTCTACGACTTTCACCCGCCTGTGGCAGACTTTCGCAGTGCGGTGCTGCGGGGGCTGAGGCAGCCGCAGAAGGTGCTGTCGCCCCAGTTTCTCTACGACAAGCGGGGGTCGGAGCTGTTTGACGCTATCTGTCAGCTGCCGGAGTACTACCTGACTCGTACGGAGATGCAGATTTTGCGGAACAATGCCGGGGCGATCGCAACAGCGTTGAACCACCGGGTTCTGGTGGAGTTGGGCAGCGGCAGCAGCCAGAAAATCCGCATTTTGCTGGGTGCTGCGTCCCAGGTGACGACCTACGTGGGGGTCGATATTTCGCGGCAGCACCTGCAGGAGGCCTGCGCGGCGCTGATGGCCGATTTTGAGGGATTGGAGGCGATCGCCGTCTGCGCCGACTACACCCAACCCCTGCCGATTGCGGCGATTTCAGAACTCCACAATCGCCCCACCATTGGCTTTTTCCCCGGCTCTTCCATCGGCAACCTGGAACCGGCGGAGGTGATTGCGTTTCTCAAAACCGTGGCGGTGTTGGGCGATCTGATTGTGGGGGTAGACCTGAAAAAATCCGCCGCGATTCTGGAACCGGCCTACGACGATGCCCAGGGGGTGTCTGCGGCCTTTGCCCTAAATGTGCTGGTGAGGATCAACCGGGAACTGGGAGCCAATTTTGACCTGAGCCAGTTTGAGTATCGGGCCTGCTACAACGAGACAGCGGGGCGGATTGAGATGGCGATCGCCAGCCTGTGCGATCAAACCGTGCGCTTGGGCGATGTCGAGATTTCCTTTAAAGCAGGTGAAACCCTGCGAACGGAGCACTCCTATAAATACACGGTGGAGGAGTTTCAACTGCTGGCGATGGAGGCTGGGTTCCAACCTGTGCAGGTGTGGATGGACGATCAACAGCTATTTAGCCTTCACCATCTGAAGCAGATGTAGAGTTATTTGGCAATGCTGTCTCCCCAGTGTGAGAGGCTAGACACCAGTGTTAACTGGACTCGCCCCCTATGCAGGTTGCCTGGCAAGACGTAAAACCCTACGACGACATCATTTACCAGAAGGCCGATGGCATCGCCAAGATCACCATCAATCGGCCCCACAAGCGCAACGCCTTTCGCCCCAAAACCATTGTCGAGCTGTACGAGGCCTTCGCCAATGCCCGTGAAGATAGCCGCATTGGCGTGGTGCTGCTGACCGGGGCCGGCCCCCACACCGACGGCAAGTACGCCTTTTGCTCGGGCGGCGACCAGAGCGTGCGCGGCCACGGCGGCTACGTCGATGAGGGCGGCGTGCCCCGGCTCAACGTGCTGGATTTGCAGCGGCTGATTCGCTCGATGCCCAAGGTGGTGATCGCCCTGGTGGCGGGCTATGCGATCGGCGGGGGCCACGTGCTGCACGTGGTGTGCGACCTGACGATCGCCGCCGACAACGCCGTGTTTGGCCAAACCGGCCCCAAGGTGGGCAGCTTTGACGGTGGCTTTGGCGCTAGCTATCTGGCCCGCATGGTGGGTCAAAAGAAAGCCCGCGAAATCTGGTACCTCTGTCGCCAGTACAGCGCCCAGGAAGCTCTGGATATGGGCCTGGTGAACTGCGTGGTGCCGGTGGAGCAGCTCGAAGCCGAAGGGGTGCAGTGGGCTCAAGAAATTCTAGAGAAAAGCCCGATCGCCATTCGCTGCCTGAAGGCGGCTTTTAACGCCGACTGCGACGGCCAGGCGGGGCTGCAAGAGCTGGCGGGCAACGCTACCCTGCTCTACTACATGACCGAGGAAGGGGCCGAGGGCAAACAGGCATTTTTGGAGAAGCGAAAGCCCGATTTTCGCCAGTACCCGTGGCTGCCGTAGGCGAGTAGGGGGTGGGGAGTAGGGAGTAGGCGCAGAGTTGGGCATAGCTCACCCTATACCTGTAATTTCATTTGGGCGTTCATGCAATGTCTTAGAACGAGAATCGCGCTATACTTGTACAGTTAATCGTACAGGTTCTATGCGAGTTGTTACCTTTAGCGAAGCCAGAAACAAGCTGAAAGCCATTCTCGATCAAGTGATTAACGATGCTGACTACACCGTGATTACCCGACGCGATGCAGAAGACGCCGTTGTGATGTCGTTAGACTACTTCAACAGCCTGATGGAAACCGTCTATTTACTTAAATCTCCTGCTAATGCAGCTCATCTAGAAGAGTCGATCGCTCAGTATCGTCAGGGCCAAACAACGGAGCGAGAACTGCTCGATGAGTAATCGTCGGCTGGCATGGACCGATGCCGCCTGGAAAGATTATTTCTACTGGCAAACCCAGGATAAGAAAACTCTAAAAAGAATTAATTCACTCATTCAGGCAACTAAAGCTCTCCCCTTTGAAGGTATTGGTAAACCGGAACCTCTGAAGGAAAATCTGTCGGGCTTTTGGTCTCGGCGGGTTGACGATACCCATCGCCTGGTTTACGCCGTAGATGATCGCTATTTGACAATTATTTCCTGTCGGTATCATTACTAACCTTGGCGACCGTTAGCCCACTGTGGGTCTGTCAACTCGTATTGGTCAAACCTTGTGGGCTGGCACGGCAATCTTTCTCTTTTAAGGGGCACGTCATGCTCAGAGCGATTGATGAAAATCTTTGGGTGGCCGAGCAGCCCTTTCGCTACTTTGGCCTGGGCATTGGCACCCGGATGACGGTGGTGCGGCTGGCCAGTGACGAGCTGGGGATCATCTCACCGATTCAGGTGAGTGAGGCGCTGGTGGGGGAACTGAATGCCCTGGGAAAGGTTAGCCACATCATTGCGCCCAATCTCTATCACTACAAGTTTGCCGCTGAGTTCAAGGCGACGTACCCAGGGGCGACGTTTTGGGCAACGGCGGGGCTGGGGGCCAAACGGCCAGAGCTGCCGATCGATCGCGCGATTTGCCACAGGCAAGGCTTCGCCAACGCTCCCGCCCTCAGCCCGTGGCCCGGCCTGGAGTGCCTGTTTTTTGACGGGTTTAAAACCCTGGCCCCCAGCGGCCCCGACCCGCTGGAGGAGTGGGTATTTTTTCATAGCGCCAGCCGCACGCTGATTTTGACCGACACGGCCTTTTGCTTTGACGAAAGCTCTCCCTGGCTGACGCAGCTGGTGACGAAGATTGGCGGTGGCTACAAACAGCTTGGCCCATCGCTGCTCGAGCGGGTGGCAACAACCGAGAAAGCCAAGGTTAGAGATTCGGCTGAGCAGGTTTTGGCCTGGGACTTTGAGCGGGTAATTGTGGCCCACGGTCGCGTTGTCGATCGCAACGGCAAAGCAGAGTTCAAGCGCGGGTATGGGAAGTTTTTGGGATGTTCACTGTAGTCACTGGGCTGGCTGGGTAGGGGGCAAGGGCACCGACCGGCCCCAATCTAGAGGTATTTTCGTGACGGCGGTCAAGTCCTCTGGGTCAGATGCCGATTCGGCGGGTCGGTGCTACTCTGCGAAAGGTTTGTTGTTATAGATTTGACCTGATCCCTATGAATCCCCTGCTTGAGCGCATCCAGACCAGCCTGCTTGATTTAGTGGGGCAGTTTATTCAGCTCTTGCCGGGGATCGTGATCGGGCTGGTGGTGGTGCTGCTGACCGGCTATGCCGCCAAGGTGGCCCAGCGGGTGGTGCGCAAGATGACCCAGCGCCTGGTGCCCAGCCGATCGCTGCAACTGCTGGCGGTTCAGGTGACGCGCATTGGCACCTGGGTCATCGGCATCATCATTGCGGCGGTGGTGGCGTTCCCTGACCTGCGGTTGGGCGATGTGATTGGGCTGCTGGGGCTGGGCTCGGTGGCGATTGGCTTTGCCTTTCAGGACATCTTCAAGAACTTTCTGGCGGGCATTTTGCTGCTGGTGGAAGAGCCCTTTCGCCTGGGCGACCAGGTGATGATGTGCGACTACGAGGGCACGGTGGAGGCGATCAAGATTCGCTCGACCCAGCTGCGTACTTACACCGGGGAGATGGTGGAAATTCCCAATGCGATCGTCTTTACCAACCCGGTGCGGGTGCTGACCGCCTACCGCAGCCGCCGCACGGACCTATCGATTGGGGTTGACTACACCACGCCCCTGCCCCTGGCCAAGCAAACCTTTCTAGGGGTGATCGACCGCGCCGACGGGGTGCTGAGTGACCCGGCCCCCGAAGTGGATGTGGTGGGCTTTGGCGATAGCTCCATCGACTTCAAGCTGCGCTACTGGACGACGCCCCAGATGGCGGAGGTGCGCCGCATTCAAACCCAGGTGGCGATCGCCCTCAAGGCCGCCTGCGACGAGGCGGGCATCACCATTCCCTACCCGATTCGTACCGTGCACATGTTTGATCAGACCCAGTTCAACGAAAGCCAGCGTCTGGCCAACGGCGCTGGTGCTGGCGATGCGTCTAGACAATAGCGTAGGGGCGTAGCATCGGGGTTCTTGATGATGAATTGGGGTGGCCCGAAGCGGATTTTGGATTAAGACCAAATCCGAATCACATACCCCCGATTCCCAAAAGGCCAACTTGTAGGGGCGAACCCACGTGTTCGCCCTGGGGAATCGGGGGTAGCCAAGCAGGATTTAGTATAAGTAGGAAGGCACAATTAACTATCAAACCTGCGTAGGATGGGTAAAGCCCGTGCCCATCATTAGCGCGATGGGCACGGGCTTTACCCTTTGCCCGTCCTACGTTTAATGACAACCGCCTACTTAGACCCCAGGTTTAGGGCAAACGCCGTAAAGCCTTTGGCTTGGCTGCGCCTATGTCCCTAGGCGGGCGCTGCACTGCGAATGCAGCGGCCAATGTTGGTGTCGATTTTGAGAATGTGGCTGGTCAGCCAGTCCACCAGTTTTTTGTAGATCTCTAGGGCGACGGCGTCGCTGGCATCGCTGGCTTGGTACTGGTCGTGCAGGTGGCCAAAGGTTTCGATAAAGGTGGCGTGGGCCTGCTGGTTGACCTCGGCGATCGGGCATTTGTGCCTGGCGGCGCAGGCTTCTTCGTGCTCGAAGTGCCACTCGGCGTAGAACTTGAGGAAGGCAAACAGCTTTTTGATCGCGGTCGCGCCTTTGTGGTGGGCGATCGCCTGGCCCAGATCATTCACAGCGGCAATCAGCTCTTTGTGGTGGGCGTCGATCATCGGTACGCCCGTGCTCAACGAGTCGTCCCAGGTGAAATGGAGGGTGTTGGGGTGCATAGGTGAATCAGGGGATGGGGAAGTGGGAAAGTTTTGAATTGTGAATTTTGAGTTTTGGATTTTGAATTCGATACCTCAACTCAAAACTTGTCTTTTGCTGTTTCATGGTCGGCCATGAGCAGCGGTACGAGGGCAGCCAGCCAGAGGCCGAGGGCGCTGTCGTAGGGCAGGGTGAGCCAGAGCCAGAGCCAGAGGGTAAGGGCAAGGCCAGGGAGGCTAGTGAGCAGGTCGGCGAGTTTGAGCAGGCCGAGAAATCCTTGCAGCAGTAGGAGGGCATCTTGGGTCATGGTTACACCTTGCCTTTGAGAAAGCCGACTAGGTTTTGGAGAAACGACTGACTGATCGGGGCTGCTCCGGCAGCAGATCCAGCGGCAATGCTGAGTTCGAGGTCATCGGGCTCAGCTGCGGGGAGGCCTGAGGGCGGTGAGGTGACCATCAGCGGCATTTCTTCGGCCAGGCCGGTGACAATCAGGCGAAAGGCGATCTGCTGGGCTTTGGCCACGGACAGGTTGAGCTGCTGGGCCACGTCGGCCAGGGTCATGGTGCCGTTGGTAAACTCCCACACCTGCCATTCGTTGGGGTTGAGGCGCAGGTTGGGTTTGCCCTCAACCACGCTGACCAGAGCCGAGGAGGGGGCGGGCAGTTTTTCGTCGAGGGCGGCCCAGTCCTTAAGCGCCCGCAGCCCGGCCAGGGTGACATCGGTGGCGGTGGCGATCAGTCCGGTCATCTCTGCGACGGGAAGCGGGGCCTTGGGGTCAAACTGAAACCAACCGTCGGGCAGGGCAAACAGGGCGCACACCTGGCGCATTACCTGGGTGTAGAACAGCAGCTTGAGCTGTTCGGCGGTGAGCACCCCCTGGTTTTTGAGACACAGGCCCAGGGGGGTATTGACCTGGCAGCTCTGGGCCAGCCGCGAGACGGCGCGATCGCCCATCCAACCCCGCTGGGCAATCAGCCGCATGAGACCTTGCTGGTCAAGGCTGTTGCCAGCGGCCACAATTTGCCCCTGGCTAAACCAGATGTGGTGGTTGTGGCGATCGACTGCAATGGTTTCCGCCAGAGGGCAGATGGTCAACAGGCCGGTTTTGTTGCCCTGTTCCAATAGCTGAAACAGTTCGGGCAGGGAGAAATCGGCGAGGTATCCGGTGACAGTCATGGGGGGTATCCCTTTCTGCGGGCGAGTGAGTGGGTGGGGAGTAGGGGAGTAGGGGAGTGGGAGGGTGGATGAGTAGATGGGTGGTGGGGGACCGGTTTGTAGGGGTAGCTTCAACGCCGCATCCGTAAATCCCGCATGGTGAACGTTTAAGGTGTGAGGTGTACGGTTCAAGGTGTGAGGTGTAAGGTTTACGGTTTAAGGCAGACCGTAAACCGTATACCGTGAACCTTCCTGGACGCATCTTTGGCCTGGCGAAAACTTAGACGGTGGGGGTCAAACTGCCGGCCCAGGTGTGTTGCACCAGGGCAATAACGGCCCCGGCAACGGAGGCGGTTTCGTTGGCGTTGACGGCTACGACGGGCGGGCGGTGGGCGGGGTTGGGATAGCCCAGGGCCAGGGCAATGTTGGCGGCATCCCAAGCACCGGGGCAGTCGGTGTGGGTGAGGCCGATGATCATGGGTACGGGCGATCGCTGCTTCATGAACATGAGAATGCGGCGGGCCTCGCGAAACTCGTGGGGCCGGTGGGCCGCCACCAGCAAAATGTAGGCGTGGGCCTTGTGAATCAAAATGTCCCACATGAAGTCGAAGCGCGACTGGCCGGGGGTGCCGTAGAGGTGTAGCGCCATGTCGGGGCCAAACTGGAGACGGCCAAAGTCAAAGGCGACGGTGGTGCGTTTCTTAATCAGCAGGGCGTCGTCGGTGGCGCGGCGATCGGTATCGACCACCTCAATCTCACTCACTGAACGAATAAAGGTCGATTTACCGGCCCCCACGGGGCCAGTGACCACTAAACGCATGATTTCCATAGCTGGAGGCGGCAATGAAGGGATAAAAGTGAGAGCGGAGCAAACTGCTAAACCGGGGGCAACCCACTCCGCTACCGACAACGGGCTACATCAAAATGGCTTTAAGATCGCCCAGGGTGCGCTTAATTTCCAGCATCAGCAGGCCCTGCTTGGCGGCTTTGTCGGCCAGCACCAGAAATACCGCGTCTTCGCCGCAGCTGGTGAGAATGCCGTAGCCCTTATCGCCCTCGACAAAAATGCGATCGATGCCGCCTCGAGCCAGCTCGCTACCAATGCGATCGCCCAGAGAAAGCATCGCCGCCGACATTGCTGAAACCCGCTCTTCATCCATGCCGCCGGGCAGGCTGGCCGCCAGCGGCAGACCGTCGGGGGTAACTACCGCTGCCCCCTGAATATCGGTGGTAGAGGTGACAAAGCTTTGCAGAATGTGGGTGAGTTTTTCGGTGCTAATGGCCATGGTGGTTCTCTCTTTAACTAGGGGAAATAGGGTGAATTAAGCTGACGTAAACCAACAGCAATTCTGCCTGAAGTGTGGGCATCCGTAGGGCAGGCGTCCTGCCTGCACGGGCAAAATGCTCGTCCTACCATCAACTTGGATTGCTGAAGTAGAAAAAGTGTAGAGCCGGGCGCTACATCGCTCCGGCTCCGGTGGTGACTAGCCGTCTAAAAAGCCCCTCAGACCAGCCGGTTTCTCTCAGCACTGCTGCCGAAGAAACTTCGATGTAGGCCTGCTCAATAAAGGCCAGATCGACCATGCAAATTTTGCTCAGGGCATCGCGCAGCTGCTCGTCTTTGCCGTCGGCTATGGCGCGCTTACCGGCCTCGTGCACGACCACGGCCATGGCGGGCACCACGTGCTGGGGGCCAATGCCAATCCGCACGTGAATTAGGCCAATGCGCCAGCGCCGCTCGGCGTAGGCATCGCCCCAGTCATCCATGCCGGTAAACATTTCGTGGAACCAGGCCACAAAGGTCTCACGCAGGCGGTGGATGCGCCCTTCAGATTCGTTGAGAATAGTGTTCATTTCGGCGTCGCGGCCCAAATACTCATAAAAATAGTCGGCCATTTCTGGTGCAATCTCTAAACCCCAGTCGGCGGTAGACTGAAGTACCTTTCTATCGTCAGCGGTGAAGCCAATGCGCGCCACCATCTTAGACATAAATTCGTTCGGCTGAAGGCTCATTTAGCTAGTCCTTGAAATAGGGCTTTGTGTTCAACATCTTTGTTTTATCGCGTCAGTCCCAGACCTCAACATGGCGTGAATACCTAAGATGCTTTAAATCGGGATTCTCGTCGATTTTCTGGAAAATAGTTTTCTTTTTTAACTTTAATAACAACAGTGGCGGATACGCGCTGAAGCGGGGAACCCCCTTATTGCTTAAAGGCCGTGTTAGCAACGCACACGACTAAATAAAGTGTTGTAACCGACTTAAACAACGTTGAAAGTGCTAATCTTGGTGAAGGCATGATAGAATCAGTGCTAGAACGATCGCACTTTAGAAACTCCTGAATTGTTTATTTCAAAACTCGAAGGTAGCCGATTTTCTCTGTAGATAAAGGTTGCTTTTTCTCAGAAAAAGTCGCCTTTGTCCAGGGGGAAACTGTTGCCTCCGGCTGCCAAAATCCGACTCTCTCGGGAGGCACTATAAAGTTGTGCAACACCGTGGCGGGCTCAGCCCTGGGCCAGCGGGCGTAATTTTACGGAGACGAGCGATACATTTCTTCAAACATTGGGGCACAGGGGGGTGGCCTGCCCCTCGCAGGCCAGTCAGAACGCTATATAGTGGAGTGCGATCGCAAACCCATACCACTAGACCCATGGCCCGACGACCAACAGCCGACGACGGGGTAGATCTGGCTTCCTACATCGATCACTCCCTGCTCAGCCCCATGGCCACCACCGAGCAGGTGGCCCAGTGGTGCGTTGAGGGCGATCGCTACGGGTTTGCCTCGGTCTGCATTGCCCCCTGCCACGTGCCCCAGGCGGTCGATCGCCTGCACAATACCAAAGTCAAGGTCTGCACGGTGATTGGCTTCCCCACCGGGGCGACGACCTCGGCCACCAAGCTCTACGAAGCCCAGGAGGCCGCCGAGCGCGGGGCGGACGAACTCGACGTAGTGCTCAACCTGGGCTGGCTCAAGGAGGGCAAAACTGACGCCATCCACCGCGAAATCGCCACCATCTGCGAAGAGACCGGGCTGCTGGTGAAGGCTATTCTCGAAACTGCCGTGCTCAGCCCATCAGAAATTGCCCTGGCCGCCGAAGTCTGTATGGATGCCGGGGTTGCATTCCTCAAAACCAGCACCGGTTGGCAGGGCGGAGCCACCGTTGACGTGGTGCGCCAGCTGTGGGAACTCACCCAGGGCCGAGTGGGTATCAAGGCCTCGGGCGGCATTGGCACCGCCGCCCAGGCAACGGCCCTGGTGCAGGCCGGGGCCACCCGCATTGGCACCTCGCGTGGGGTCGAGCTGATGCGCCAGCAAAAAGAAGCGGCAGCGGCTGAAGGCCCCTAGGGGTCGGTCAAAAAAATAATGACGGGAAATGCGACTTAGGGAAAACGGTTCACGGTAAGCGGTTTAAGGCTCGCCGTGAACCGTTTACCGTAGACCGTCAACCCGTTAACCCATCACATTGAACTTGACTGACGACTAGTACTTGACCAAGCTGATTTTGACAGGGGCCAGCCGTTCTGGGTGCAGGGTGCAAGGTATAGCCATAGTCACCTGGGTTAAGACACTCAGCAGCCTTAAAAACGTTTGAACGTTCAAACGTTTCTAGAAAGACTGTCCTAACCAGACTGGCTACAGCTATATACGGTCTACGACTCGCCTTGAACCTGAAACCGTGAACCGTATACCCCACCGACCCGTCATCTATCGTGAATAAATCAGGCTAAACCAGGCTGAGCTTCAAGACGAGCAGGCCCACCAGGGCCGCTAGACCAAGGGCCTGCCGGAAGTAGTTGACTCCCTCAAACAGCTCTTGCCAGGCCCAGGTAAACCAGGTGCCAAACGCTACCAGAGCGGCGGCGGTTTGGGGCAGGCCAGCGGGGAGAACGGTTTGCAGCACCGTAGCTGTTACTGCTACCAGAACTGGCAGATTGGGCATTTGCCCAATGACGATGTTGCCTGCGCTGTCGCGAAAGATGCGGTCGAATAAAGCGGGAGACTGGGCCTCAGGGGCCTGCACACTGCGGTTTGATGACGATGACATTGGCTTGAGTTAGATAAACGGCTGAGTGCTCATCCTAAGGCGGTGGCTCGCTGGGCTACCTGTACCGCATGTCAGATATAGGGCGCTGTGCTCATCGGTCGTTGGGCGGTGGCCCGTTCTGTAGGGCACGGCTGCGGCCCGGTAGGCCACTGGCGGCCAGGGGGAGGCATACAATACTAGCAGCACAGCCATGCCAGGAGATTTGTCGATGGCCCAGCTCAGCGCCCGCTTTAACTGGTTTTTTCAGGCTTTACTTGCCTTTATGCCCTATCTGCTGCTAGGGCTGTTTGCGGGCGCGTTTGTGTTGACCATGGGCGTTTTGCTGGCCCGCATTCTGCTTCTAGACTGGTTGCGACCCGTCGAAGAGTCTTTGCTGCTGATGCTCAAGGCCAGGGCTACGCCAATCCTCGATCGGGCGATGACGGCGGTCACCTGGCTGGCCCAGGGCGAGATCACGATTCCGGTACTGATGGTGGTGGGCGGCATTTTGGTGTACCGCGATCGCGCGATCGCCGCCCTGATTTTGGCCATTGGGCTGAGCGGCTCATGGCTGTTAAACGGCATCTTTAAATCCTTCTTTCGGCGAGAACGGCCCGATCTGTGGGCCTCCTCTAAACGTCCGCTCGACTATAGCTACCCCAGCGGCCACGCCATGAGCGCAATTTCTTTCTACGGTCTGCTGGCCGCTGATTTCACCGCCTGCCTAAGCGTGCCGGCAATGATTACTGCGACCCTGGCGTTGGCCGTCACCCTTGGGGTAGGCGTCAGTCGGGTGTATTTGGGGGTGCACTGGCCCACCGATGTGCTGAGCGGCTGGGTGGCTGGGGGTATCTGGCTGGGCGTGTGCCTGCTGGGGCTGGTTCAAATTGGTGGCCTTTGAGGGGCTGAGTTGGGCGCTGGGCCTTTTGGCTCAGGAGGGTCTGGACGCTGGCCAAAACTGAACAGACCGCCTCTCTCTGCGGCGCGGGTTTGCTCGGCAAAAGTTGCCACCAGCTCAGGGGTGGGCACCCAGATCCAGAGGGCTTTGGGCACGACCTCAACGATGACCGGTGTGGGGCCAATGTACTCGCCATCGGCGTGAACCTCCAGGGCTGGGTATCCACGCACTTCAATCGCGGAGACTTGGTGGGTATGTAGCCGGTTTTGGGGCAGCTGTTTGCTCCGCATGGCGGCGAAAAAATGGCGAAAATGATCCCACTTAGAGGGCCGGTTGAGGTAGATCAGATCCAGCTTGCCATCGTTCATGCTGGCCTGGGGGGCCAGATCGAATTCGACGCCGTAGCGAGGACTATTGCAGATGTTGACTTGCAGCGTGTGCAGGCGCACCCGTCTACCGTCAAATTGCAGTACCAAACGCCGGGACTGAAACTGCAAAAAGGTTTTGAGTCCTTTGACAAAGCTTTTGAGGGCGGCCCAGTAGTCGTTTTTAATGCCCTCCTTAACGCTGTCGCCGTGGGGAAACAGGGTGGCCTCCAGCCCTATGCCCACCACTTCCATAAAGTAGTGGTTGTTGGCTTTACCCAGGTCAAACTGACCGCATTCGCCCTCGACTAAAACCTGAATGGCCTGCGCTGTGTCGGTCGGAATGTTTAGGCTGGCGGCGATGTTGTTGCGGGTGCCCTGGGGAATAATGCCCAGCGCTGTCTGGGTGTGGGCCAGACCCCGGGCAACGGCTTCGATGGTGCCATCGCCCCCTGCGACAATCACCAGCCTGGCTCCCCCTTTGGCGGCGGCGGCGGCCAGCCCTTGGCCGTTTTCTTCGGGGGTGGTGGGGCAGATTTGGGCGTCGATTCCCTCGCTGTGCAGGGCGTTGGCCAGATCGGGCACCAGGGCGGAATTCCCATTGGGCCCAGAGGTGGGGTTGACAATCAGTACGGTGGTCATCGCTGGCGTCTCCTGCTTGAGATTCACAGAGCCATGGGCGGCGTGGCACACCGGCATTGGGTCACAAGGCTGGACGGCTGTGGTTTGCGATCGCCCCACCCGTGCCTAGGCGAGGTTGAAGTGCTCCATGTGAACGTGGGTGACGGGTACCTCAAGCTCAAACAGAGCGCGCTCCACTGCCTCCATCATGACAGGTGCGGCACAGATGAAGTACTGGCGGCTGCCTCGGTGGCGAGGAATATGGCGCTCTAGCAGGTCTTTATCCACATAGCCGGTCTCGCCTTCCCAGTCGTCGTCGGCGTGGCGCAGCACGTAGACGATGGTGAGATCGATCTGCTCTTTTAGCGCCTCTAGGTCTTCGTGGTAGGTAATGTCGTCCCAGCTGGAAACCGAGTAGATCAGCAAAAACGGACGATCGTCCTGGCGTTCGGCGGCGGTGATCAGGATGCTGTGCATGGGGGTAATGCCCACCCCGCCCGCGATCAGCACAAATCCAGCGGTATCCCAGTAGCGCTCGGTGGTAAACACGCCGTAGGGGCCATCGAGGTAGGCTTTGGTGCCGGGCTTGACATCTTTGATGCGCTTGGTGAAGTCGCCCAGAGCTTTAATGCCAAACTCGATGCGATCGCGTCGGTCGCCGTTGGAGGACATGGAAAACGGGTGTTCGCGCATGTCGAGGGGCGTGGTGCCCAGGGTGAGCCAGGCGAACTGCCCCGGCTCAAAAGTAAAGCCGTCGTGGCCCTGGGGGCGCAGGGCCAGGGTCCAGACGTCGCCGCGCTGCTCGACGACTTCTTCGACCAGGTAGGGGCGTTTGGTCATCATCAGCGGCTTCACCACCCGCACGTAGAGAATCAGCCACAGGGCCATCACCATAAACCCCGACCACAGCACCACCTTCCAAAACTGGCTCAGGTAAAAGCCCACCCCAACCGCATGGCCAAAGCCCAGGCCCACCGCCAGCACCGCCAGCACCGAGTGGGCCGCCCGCCACGGCTCGTAGGGAATCTTGAGCGGCTTGCGCCAGATGGTGGTTGCCACCATGACGAAAAAGGCCAGCACGCTCGTCACCGCCAGCCTGGCCCGCCAGGGAGCCTCAGGAAAGTTGAGCAGATCTAGGGTGTCGGGCTGGACGACAAACAAAATCAGCGGATGAATCACCACTATGCCAAAGGCCACGATCGAGGTGTAGCGGTGAAACTGAATCAAAATGTCGATGCCGTAGGAGGCCTCAATGCGGTTGACCCGCGCCGCCAGCACAAACTGCAAGGCCATCAGCGCCAGGCCAATAAAGCCCAGCGCCACCGAAAACTCCGTCCAAAAGCCTCGGGCCGCCGGGGCCGGATGCAGCAGCACCGCCGCCATGGGCAGCAAAATAATCGCCAGGTAGGCCACAATCCACAGGGCGGCGAGGGCAATGGGGCTTTGCATAAATAGACGGCGCATGGTCAGGCTCCAACGGGTTCAGGTGGTAGGTGGGCAATGCCCACTGGCATTTGGGCCCTAGGGAGGCCCTGCTGCCAACAGCGGGCTTAAGCCCCAAAGGCGGTGGTGGGTAGGCCGGGGGCCGGGGCGGCGATCGCAAACACGTCCCCCGAGTAAAACCCCTGCTGAATCTCTTTTTGGCTCAGCCCCACCGAGGCGGTGGTGACATAGATAGTCGAGCGGTTCGGGCCGCCAAAGGTGGGGCAGGTGGGGCGCTGCACGGGCAGCTTAACCCGGCCCAGGGCGTCCCCAGCGGGGCTGAAGCAGGCCACGCAGCCACCGTCCCATAGGGCCGTCCAGAGGTTGCCGTCGCTGTCGATAGCCAGACCGTCGGGCTCTACGGCTTCGGCTTCATCGCTCAGGTCAATGGCGACGGTGCGATCGCCGATCTCCCCCGTTTCCCCATCAAACCGGTAGGCATAGATTTTGCGCTGGGGTGAATCGGTTAAATAAAAGGTGTCGCCCGCCGGGCTCCAGCCCAGCCCGTTGGAGATCGTCAGCCCCGTTTCCATAGTTTTGACGGAGCCGTCGGGATCGTAGCGGTACAGGGCTGCCTGCCCCGGATGGTCGGGGCTCATGGTGCCGATCCAAAAGCGTCCCTGGGGGTCGCACTTGCCGTCGTTAAAGCGGGTGTCGGGGGCGTCAAACTCAAAGGTGTGCAGGGTTTCGACCGCCCCAGAGGTGAGATCGAGGCTGGCGATGCGGTTCCCCAGGGCTACCAGCAGCCTGTCGCCCGCCGTCAGCGCCAGGGCGCTGCCCACGCCGCCCACGTCCCAGTGGCAGTCGTCGCCGCTGCTCGGCTCAAACACATGCACCCGATGGTTGAGAATATCGACCCAGTAGAGTACCTGTTTGTCGCCGTCCCACAGGGGCCCTTCCCCCAGGCGGGCGCGGGCGTAGAGCACGTTTTGAGCCGATAGCTCAGATAGAGAGGCAGGGGGCATGGCAGGGTACCAGGGGTATTTACAGCAGCGTCGCACAGCACGGCCAGGCACATCCCTATCTAAAGGTAGAGGCCCGCCTTTCACCAGCATTACCACCGCCGGATTAAGGCGACGTCAAGGAGCTTAAAGACGACCGATCGGTTTAAGGTCATTTCTCGAAAAGAACGTCCTTGCATTGGGCAAACAACCGTTTGCCCCTACGGTAACCTGAGTTCGGGATAGGAAAATTCTCTGCAAAAGCAGGCCTGCCGTCCCCTCCTGGGAGGGGTAGGGGTGGGTCAGTCGGAGCTAGCGGCGGAACATCACCGTATGCAGCTGATTACTTGCTGTAGCAGTTTTGACCCACCCCGCCCTTTGGGCACCCCTCCAAAGGAGGGGACGGCGCTATCCCGAACTGAGGTTACGGTAGAACGACGCGTTGGTAGGGAATTTACTTGGCTAGAACCCCCTAAGAACAACTCAAAACTCAAAACTTTCCTACAGCCCCACCGCCCGCCGAATCTCCTCCGTCGTCCCAATTTGCTCTGGGCTAAACCCGGCTTGCTCCAGGTGGTCTAAATAATCCCGGCGGGTGTAGCGACCATCCAGGCTCAGGGCCCGACGGTAGTTTGCCGTGGCCTGGGGAGAGTCTGCTGCCGACCAGTGGGCCAGCGCCAGCGCCACCCAGGGGTGGGGGTTGCCCGGCTCTAGCTCGGTGGCGGTCTGGGCGGCGGCGATCGCCTGCTCAGTCTGCCCCAGCCGCTCGTAGGCCAGACTGAGGTTGTAGTAGGCGATCTCATTGTCGGGCTGTAGCTCAGCGGCGCGGGTGTGGGTCGCCACCGCCGCCTCCAGCTGCCCATCCACCAGGTATACAATGCCCAGGGCGTTGAGGGCGGGCACGTGCTCAGGGCTGTGGCTGAGGGCCGCCTGCAACGCCGCCGTCGCCGGGGCCGCAAACCCGGCCAGGTGCTGGGTCCAGCCCAGCAAGACCTGGCCCTCGGGGTTATGTGGATCCAATGCGGCGGCGATTTTTAGGGTGGCGATCGCCCGCGCCAGATCCCCCTGCTGCCGAAAGGCCAGCCCCTCCTGCCGGTAGCGCCCCGCCGCCTGGGCATCCACCAAAAACGGCGGGTAGGCCAGGTTCTCTAGCGCCTCGGTCGAAAGCGCAGTGGCCCGCCACGGCACCGCCGCCTGCCGCTGGCAGCCCACCAGCGCCAACGTTACCAGTAATAGCCCACAATACCGTTTGCCCATTAAGGTAGGTGCGATCGCCACCATCCATACTAAAAGACAACCCTCCACCCCCACCCCTTCATCCTCTACCCATAAATGCCCCAATCCAAAATTCTCTTAGGGCAGACACGTGGGTCTGCCCCTACCCCGATGTATTCCACACAGCACGCCAACCCCTCACCCCTGCTGTAGCGTGGCCTTGGGCAACTTGCCGTCCCCAACCGCAGTGCCTACCAACGCAGTAACCGAGGAACGTTTCATGGCCGCCAACTTGTCTACCCTCAGCACCCGCCAGATTGAAAACGCCCTGCGACGCGGGGCCAAAACCGCCCTGGTGGCAGGGGGCATGCAGCCCTCCACCCGGCGCGGCAATAAAGAACTCACCCTGGCGGTGCAGCGCCTGGCCCAGCAGCCCTACAGCACTCTCGCAGAGGCCACCCAGGCGGGAGCAGCCCTCGGCCAAACGATCGTCGAGCTGTCCCAAGCCAAGGGCAAAACCAACCTCGATGGCGGCATCGTGCGCCAGATGATGCTCACGGGCGAAATTCCTACCGTGGCTAAGGCGACGGCTAAACCGGCCAAGACAAAGCCGGTGGTGGTAGATACTGCCCCCCCTGCCCCCCCTGCTGAGGAAGCTGAGGCAGCGGCAGATACCGAGACCCGTGACCCCGCTGCGCCTGAGGCGGTGGAAGAGGAGAGGGTAGCTGAAGCACCCAGGGAGGCGATCGCCTCCCTGGAATCCGAAGCGCTAGGCACAGCTGAAGCCGAAGATGTGCCCCCAGAAGCCCCACCAGTCCCAGAAACCCTGGACTCCGAGATGGCCGATGCCCCTGGCCTGGCGGCGATCGAAACCCTCGAACCCGCTGCGATCGAGGCCGCTGCGATCGATCCCTCCGCCCCTGAACCATCCACCGCAGCAGAGACCGACGTAGTCCCCCAGGCCGAGGTAGCTCAGCCAGAGGCGGCGGGCAGAGCCCAGTAGCATCACCAACCCCTTAACCTTTCCCCAGAGAGTTCGCCCTGAACTGTCTGGGGTCACCATTTCATGAGATACCAGTGCCGACTCTGCGATTCTCTAGCAGCACCCCGCTCAAGCAGCTCCAATTGGTAGATGCAGCTCGGCCCGCCGTTAGCGTTTACCTTTTGCTCTAGAATTTGGTCACGGCGGTTACCCCCCCACGGCTCGGCTCTCAGTTAACTTCTTCAGCGGCACCCTATGGCTACCGGATATCTCGCGCTCGTACTCCACGCCCACCTGCCCTACGTGCGTCACCCCGAGAGTGACTACGTGCTCGAAGAAGAGTGGCTCTACGAGGCCATCATCGAAACCTACGTGCCGCTGCTCACCATGTTTGAGGGGCTGAAGCGCGACGGCGTCGACTTCAAGCTCACCATGAGCATGACCCCACCCCTGGTCTCCATGCTGCAAGACCCGCTGCTGCAAGAGCGCTTCGACAACCACCTGGCCATGCTCGAAGAGCTCACCGAGCTAGAGGTCGAGCGCCACGTCCACAACGGCCACATGCAGTACCTGGCCGAAACCTACGCCAAAGAGTTCAACCACGTCCGCAACGTGTGGGAGAGCTACAGCGGCAACCTGGTCACCGCCTTTAAGCAGTACCAGGACACCAACAACCTCGACATCATCACCTGCGGAGCCACCCACGGCTACCTACCGCTGATGAAGATGTACCCCGAAGCCGTGTGGGCACAGATCCAAGTTGCCGTTGAGCATTACGAAGACACCTTTGGCCGCGCCCCCAAGGGCATTTGGCTGCCCGAGTGCGCCTACTACGAAGGGCTAGAGCGCATGGTGGCCGACGCGGGCCTGCGCTACTTTTTAACCGATGGCCACGGCATTCTCTACGCCCGACCCCGGCCCCGCTTTGGCAGCTATGCCCCCATCTTCACCGAGAGCGGGGTAGCCGCCTTTGGCCGCGACCACGAGTCGTCGCAGCAGGTGTGGTCGTCCCAGGTGGGCTACCCCGGTGCCCCCGAGTACCGCGAGTTTTACCGCGACCTGGGCTGGGATGCCGAATACGAGTACATCAAGCCCTACATCATGCCCAACGGCCAGCGCAAAAATGTAGGCATCAAGTATCACAAAATCACCGGCAAGGGCCTGGGCCTCTCCGACAAGCAGCTCTACGACCCCTACTGGGCCAAAGAAAAAGCCGCCGAGCACGCCGCCAACTTTATGTACAACCGCGAGCAGCAGATCGGCCACCTCCACGGCCTGATGCAGCGCCCGCCGATCATCGTCTCGCCCTACGACGCCGAGCTGTTTGGCCACTGGTGGTACGAAGGCCCCTGGTTCCTCGACTACCTCTTCCGCAAGAGCTGGTTCGACCAAAACACCTACGAAATGACCCACCTGAGCGACTACCTCCAGGGTCACCCCACCCAGCAGGTAGCCCGCCCCTCCCAGTCGAGCTGGGGCTACAAAGGCTTCCACGAATACTGGCTAAACGAAACCAACGCCTGGATTTACCCCCACCTGCACAAGGCCGCCGAGCGCATGATCGACTTGGCCCGCCGCGAACCCGCCGACGAGCTAGAGTGGCGCGCCCTCAACCAGGCGGCGCGAGAACTGCTGCTGGCCCAATCGTCTGACTGGGCCTTCATCATGCGAACGGGGACGATGGTGCCCTACGCGGTGCGCCGCACCCGCACCCACCTGATGCGCTTCCAAAAGCTCTGGGACGACATCCTGCGCGGCAAGATCGACTCCGGCTGGCTAGAGAAGATCGAGGTGGTGGACAACATCTTCCCCAACATCAACTACCGTGTCTACCGCCCGTTGTAGCCTGCCTGTTGTATAGGAATAAAAGAACCCCCAGATCTCTAAAGACCTGGGGGTTCTTTTATTCCTAAGGATTAGTTCGCTAGACCTTGGTGGAGAGCAGTTACCAAAATGGATTGGTTATATAGCGGTATGTAGGATGATCCAGCACAGGCAAGGAGCTTAAGTCCCCTGTTCGCTGGTTGGCCCTGTACTTGATTAACCTGAACACCGCTATACTTTTGCTAGCTAGAGAACTAATCTTATGGCTGAAATCAAGGGAACTATCGCTGGAAAAAATATTGTTGTTTACTCACCTAAATGTGGAAATCGATACTCTGATAGCGATATATCAAATTATCTTCGCAAATTTAGCCTTTACAAGGCTCTTAGGCTCATTGGAGAATTGTCGCATCAATTAATAAAGTCTCGGAAGGAAATCTATTATATCCATGGCATCCCAGTTACTAATGGAATTCTTGCCTATCTAACAATGTTGTTAATTGAAAACTCCAATGATTATCGCAGCAAAGACATGTCTGTCGATGATCTGTTGGTAGCCATTGATATGTTTTTTGGCCTTTCCGATCCATTTGAAGAAGATCCGGAAAACTCAAAAGGTTTTCTTGTTAGGCTTGGGCTATCCCAATTTGACTATGACCGTGAAGTTCGAAATCTCTTGCCAAGAACTCTCATTCTTTATGATAGACTCTGGAATTCATCCGCAAGCAAATGCAAGGCTGATGTATCAGCTGCGATTCAAGAAATATCTGGCTTGAAGTTATCAGAAATTCTAGTTCTAGGACTAACATTCTCAGGTTTTGCAAATAAAGGCTTTTTTCATTTGCATGAAGGAATAAATGAAAAACGAGAGTTCTTTCAAGATTGCTTTTCTATAGAAAAGCAAAAAATATTTTTCAATTGGATTTCCTGTACATATGACGAATTTCGTTCTTTATCTAGATCAGAGGCACCACCAAAAGCTAGTTATGACAAGTACCGATTCAATCCACTTTTTTTGAAGCCTGCGATAACACCAGATCGGAATGTAAAACCTGGATTTCCTCAGGTATATCTGACGCCGATACCATCTCTAATTTATGAAAAAGTAACTAGAAATCTTTACTTTTCGTTGGCTAAACACTTTGCGGATCCCAAAGGAAATTTGTTTAGAAGCTCTTTTGGATTTGTCTTCGAGGAATATGTTGGATTGCTTTTGAAACAATTTTTTGGAGAGCATAATGTGAAGCCGGAATGGAGGTATGGCTCCAAAAGATATCCTAAGGATACGCTCGATTGGTTTGTTGTTTACAACGGCTCAGCTATTTTAGTAGAAGTGAAGCAATCGGGACTTTATCTCGATGCAAAGAAATGGGGTAGAGCCGAAGACGTTCAGAAAAGCCTTATGAGAAGTATCGGCTCTGGTGTTAATCAAATGTGGGAATTTGAATGTGATGTAAGCAATGATTCATCCATAACTCCTGAAGAGATTGAGGAGATTAAAATAGCTGAGAGGTTGGTAGTTACTTATGATCGCTCTTATTTCCTTAATTCAATTTTGAGAGACGAGATCAAAAAAATATACCCTTCTATTTCGGATTCATATCATTGGCATGCTATTGCAATTGAGGAGTTAGAATATTTCCTGGGAATTGTTGGTAAGGAGTTGATTGTTTCTTTGACAGAGAAGCGGCTTGATGCTAATTTCAATGATATGGAATTTAAAGATTATTTCTCTAGAAAATATCCTGGGAGGATCTGGGTCAATCCATATCTCGATACTATCTACAGCGATTTTCTTGGTGAGTTGGGTTTCTCTGATAAAGAAATTCGGGAGAAAATCTTTTAGTAAGTAGGTTGGGTGAAACAAAGTGTAACCCAACATTGGCCTCAGTTTTGTTGGGTCCCGCCAGCGCTCTACTCAACCTGCGGTGTTATCTATTCCAAAAGCATACACGTTAGAATTACTAGAGTCAGGCTAAACAAGCTAGGCGATGCCATGACCATTTCACAGGTAGAGGGCCAACACATAATTTCTCCAGAGCACCTGCAAAAGCTTTTGCGAGAATTTAAAGAGCGACGGGGAGAAAGTCTTCAGCTAACTGCTTTGGGTTACTTTGGCTCCTACGCCCGTGGAGAAGCCAGCCCTGACAGCGATGTAGATGTTGTGTTTAAGACGGATTATCCCAACTTATTACTGACCTCGCGGCTGCGACTAGACTTAATAGAGCTGCTCAACCGCCCAGTAGATGTCATCCGCTATCGCGAAAACATGAATCCTCGCTTTAAGGCACGTTTAGACAGAGAAGCCATCTACATCTGATAACAGTCTGATTAAAATGTAGGGTAGTGTCGCTTAACGCTATGGTTATTGCTGCTCCAGAACCCAAGTCTGACCTGCACCCGGTGGGGGAGCAGCGGGTGTTGCTGCGCGGGGTCTCCTGGCAGGGATACCTGCAAATTTTAGAGGCGCTGCCCCAGTCGCGTGGGTCGCGGCTCACCTACGACGACGGAGTTTTGGAAATTACCGTGCCGTTAGAAGACCACGAATTTTCAGGGCGGCTAATTGAGCGGTTTATTTTGACCCTGGTGGAACTGATGGGCCTGCGGATTAAGACCATGGGGTCAACCACGATGAACTACCCTGGCCTCAGGAAAGGGGCTGAGCCCGACAACGCCTACTACATTCAAAACCAACCCCTGGTGAAGGGGCGCAATGTGGTGTTTGGCGAAGACCCGCCGCCCGACCTGGTGGTTGAGGTAGACATTACCCACACCGATATTGCCAAAAATCAGTTCTACGCCAGCCTGGGGGTGCCCGAGTTTTGGCGCTTTAACGGTAAGGTTTGGCGGGTATATGTACTGCAAGACGCTGTTTATAGCGAAGTAGAGCTAAGCCCAACGTTTCCTCAGGTGCCCAAGGAATGGCTCTATGAGTTTCTCGCTACCGCTAAGGATGATGAAATTGCTGCGGTGCAAGACCTGCGAGCCTGGTGGCAGATGAATCATTAATTCAGCAGGTGGCGATCGCACCCTAGCCCGCGATCGCACCATCTGGGTACCCTAAACCCCATAGAACTCTATGGCACTGTATGGTCATTCACCCTGGGCAAACGCTGCGCTTTGGCATTGGGGTCATGGTGCTGGCCGGAGTTGGAAGCGCGATCGCTCCTCCAGCCCAGGCCCAGGCGGGGCCTACCGTAGCCATTCCCCCCGCCTATTGGCAGGCCGTTGAAGATGCCAGAACCCCGGAACCCCACGAAGTCTTTCGAGACCTGACCGCCATCACCCGCCACAACCGCGACCTCCGCTGGAATCAGCAGGGCCAGGTTTTAGTCGCCACCTGGGCCGACTGGGTGGGCTACAGCCAGAACGTGGGCAGTCGGCTGATTGTCACCCGCGATGTCTGGGTTACGGCTGTGCCCGACTTGCAGCGCTTTTGCCGTGCCTACACCCCCACCGCCGAGGTGCCCCTGGCGGCCCGCCTCAGCCAGGTGCTCGGCCTGCCGCCCGAACCTATCGAGCGATCGACCCAGCGCCAGGTGGTTGAGATCTGGGTTGACCCCCAGTTTTTGTTTCGCCCCAGCCCCGACCCCGAGATTACCGACCACGAGGCCGAGCTGACCTTTCGGAGCGCCAGCGAATTTATTGCGGTGCCGATCGCCTATCAGCACTGGTTTTACGCCCAGTACGACCAGCGCTATCAATACCAGGGTCAGCCGATCGCCATTGACGGTGTAGAGCCCCCCAGCGCCCTGCCCTACCCCTGGACTCAGCTGGGCTACACCTACGACTGGGGCGATCGCGCCGACTGGGCCACCCTCGATCGCGATCGCCCCGTTCGCGTGGGCCTGAGCGAGTTTGTGGTGCGCCAGTGGTCGCCGATCGCCATCCAGGCCGTGCAGCCCACCGCCGACTACTGTCGCTAAGCGCTAGCTCAAGCTATAGCTGTAGCCAGTCTGGTTGAGACATTTTCTAGATGAACGTTCAAACGTTCAAACGTTTTGAAGGTTTTTGGTGTCTTAACCAGCGTGACTGTGGCTATAGGGTGCTTCAAACCCTGAGAATCGGTGCGGGGGGTGCGAGGCCAGCGCCTGCCGATGTGCCCAGCGATGCGGCGATCGCGCCAGAGATTGTACCTTTGGCAAGAGGGGATCTCGGCCAGCCGTTCTGTACCTTGAAAGCGTAAACACCGGCAGCGATGCCGGTAAGACGGGCAAGGAGACTACCATGGCGACCGTTAACCCCATTCAGGTGCAAAAGTTTTTGAAAGGTATGGAGTATCCGGCCAGTAAGCAGGATGTGCTTGACCACGCCAAACAGCAAGGCGCGGACGAAAATGTCTGCTCCACCCTCGAACAAATGCCCGATCAGGAGTTTGAAACCCCCGCCGATGTCAGCAAAGCGATCGGCCAGATTGACTGAGCAAGAATCTCCAGCGTTTTGTGCCCCAATCCCGAATCCGAGCTGAATACACCTGCTTTGTAGGGGCGCAGCATGCTACGTCCTGCGGGGTTCCTGGTTATGAATCGAGGTTTACTAAATCGGATTTGCCCTGAAAATAGCCCTGGCAATGGTGCATTGCTGCGCGGAAGCACCCTACGGTTTTCACCATTGGGGGTGCCGCGTCAGCGGCATGGACGATTCGCGTTAAAAACCAAAAACCTGCTTTAAAGGTCTACTACCCTAAAAAAGTGCTAACTATCTATGGCCCAGCGACCCAAATCGGTGACCAGGGAACAAATCTGTCAAACGGCAAAATCTAAGCTGGGCTACGACTCTCTGCGGGCGGGGCAGGAAGACGCGATCGCAGCGCTGCTCAAGGGCCACGATGTTTTAGCCGTCATGCCCACAGGGTCAGGGAAATCGGCCATCTATCAGCTGGCGGGGGCGCTGATTCCGGGGGCGACGGTGGTGATTTCGCCGCTGCTGGCGCTACAGCAAGACCAGGTAGAGTCGATTGCCGAGCAGACGGTGGGCGCAGCGGTAGCCGTCAACTCTACCCTGTCTAAAGCCGAGCGGGAAGAGGCCTTTGAGTCGCTAGCCGACGACGAACTGGAGTTTATTTTTCTGGCTCCAGAACAGTTCAACAACGCAGAGACCCTAGAGCGTTTGCGGGCGGTCAAACCGTCGCTTTTTGTAATCGATGAAGCCCACTGCATCAGCGAGTGGGGCCACGATTTTCGTCCAGACTACCTGCGGCTGGGGGCGGTCATTGACAGTCTAGGCCATCCGCAGGTGCTGGCTTTGACGGCGACGGCGGCCCCGGCGGTGCGAGAAGAGATCATCAGCCAGCTCAACATGCGCGACTATGAGGTCGTCGTGCAGGGCTTCGATCGCCCCAACATCTGGCTAGAAGTGCGGCGCTTTGAGGATGAGGCCGAGAAGGAAGCGGCACTAATCGATCAGGTGGTGCGCGCTAAGAAACCGGGCATTGTCTACGTCGCCACCCGCAAACAGGCCGAGAGCGTAGCCGAGACCCTAGAAGATCGGGGTGTGCAGGCGATCGCCTACCACGCGGGCCTAAAAACCAGCGATCGCGAAGCGGCCCAGGCTGCCTTCATGGGCGACCAGGCGGAGGTGATTGTCGCCACCACCGCCTTTGGCATGGGTATCGACAAATCCAACGTGCGCTTTGTGATCCATCACACCATCAGCGATTCGGTCGATGCTTACTACCAGGAAATTGGCCGGGCCGGGCGCGACGGTGAAAAATCCTTTGCGCTTTTGTTCTACCGGGCCGATGACCTCAACATTCGCCGCTTTTTGTCCAGCACTGGCCAGGTCGATGGGCAGCAGGTCGAGCAGGTCGCCGCTGTTATTTTGGCCCAGAGTGAACCGCTAACCCGCCAGGCTGTGAAAGCCCAGACGGAGCTTTCGCAGTCAAAGGTGGCCACGGCTATCAACCACTTAGAAGCGGTGGGCCTCGTTGAGCTGCTGCCGACGGGGGAGGCGGTGGTCAGTGACACTGCCCCCGAGGTGGGTGAGGCGGCTGAGGCCGCGATGCAGGCCCAGGAGCGGTACCAAAACTACGTGCGATCGCGCCTCGAAATGGTGCGCGGCTATGCCGAAGTGCGGGGGTGTCGCCGCGAGTACCTGCTCAACTACTTTGGCGAAAAGCACAATCCACCCTGCGGCTTTTGCGACAACTGTCAGGCGGGGGTTGCGAGCGATAGCGACGGGGTTGACCAACCCTTTGCCATGAATAGCCAGGTGGTTCACGCCTCCTGGGGCGAAGGCATGGTCATGCGCTACGAAGGCGACAAAATTGTGATTTTATTTGACCAGGTCGGCTACAAAACCCTCGATGTTGAGCTGGCCGTTCAGCAGGGTCTGCTGAAGCCGGTCAAGTAAAGGAGCCATGGGGTTTTGGCGACGTCCCTGGGGGGCGCGGTGTCACCTGGCAGGGCTAGGGAGCGATTCAGCAAAACGAGATCTGGGCGGGCCGGGCCAAAGGTGTATACAATGTAATTACTTCACCTAGGCTATGCTCCATGGGTACCGCGATTAGAACCCGCATCGTTCGAATTGGCAATTCCCAAGGGATTCGCATTCCCAAACTGCTGCTAGAGCAGAGTGGCCTAAACGCCGAGGTCGAAATTGAGGTAGAGGGCGACCACCTGGTGGTTCGCACCGCCCCCCGTCAGCGCGTCGGCTGGGACGAAGCCTTTGCCGCCATGGCCGCCTGCGCTGACGACAGGCCGCTGGATGACTTCAGCACCACCGCCTGGGATGCCGCCGAATGGGAATGGTAGTTCATCGCTTTGATGTCTTTTTGGTCAACCTCGACCCCACCGTTGGCAACGAAATTCAGAAAACTCGGCCCTGCGTGGTGATCTCCCCCGACGAGATGAATCGCTACATCACCACGGTAATTGTGGCCCCCATGACGACCCAGGGCAGACCCTACCCGACTCGCATTCTCTGCCGCTTTGAGGGCAAGCAGGGCCAGATTATTCTCGATCAAATTCGTACCGTCGATAAAGTTCGCCTGGTCAAAAAGCTGGGTCAAATTAGCTTAGACGAGCAAAGACGGGTGCTCGAAACCCTGGCGGAGCTGTTTGCCGAGTAGTGGGCAGCACCGGCCTCAGCTATATCTGCCGAAACGTGGCATGGGCGAATGGCGGGCTACGAATCCTGCCGCACGGGCGATCGCTTTGAGATTCCCAACGGTTTTCCTCGGTCAGCCCGGCTCTAGTGAGATGATGGTGAGCAATACAGTAGAGGGCGATCGATGGGCGATGTGAGTGAGCAAGATTTGGGCCATCTGCGGCGGGCGATCGCCCTTTCCCACCTGGCCCGCGAGGCTGGCAACCGCCCCTTTGGCGCGGTGCTGGCCGATGCCTCAGGGCAAGTCCTCGCCGAGGCCGAAAATAACCAGATCACCGAGCAAGACTGCACCGGCCACGCCGAAACCGTGCTGCTGCGGCAAATGGAGAAAGGTCTAAGCCTCGACACCCTCAAAGACTGCACCCTCTACGCCAGCACCGAACCCTGCCCCATGTGCGCCGGGGCGATCTTTTGGAGCGGGGTGGGGCGTTTGGTCTATGCCCTGGGCGGCGATCGCCTCTACGCCCTCCAGGGTGAGTCGCCTTTTCAGCTGCCCCTGGGTGTTCGTGAAGTGCTCCGGCACGGCAAGCGCCCGGTGGAGGTGGTTGGGCCGGTGCTTGCAGACGAAGCGCTAGCGGCTTTTGAAGGATTTTTCTAAACTCGTCTGCCGTTGATTTGGCTATCCTAGACTACGAGTTCCTAGACTATGGATCTATTCAAATTTGCGCTGGGGCCGTACGAGTTTTTTGCCGCCATCATTGGGGGAGTGCCTCTCGTAATCGCGATTTTTTTACTCTACAACCCAGCCGTTAGCCTGCAAGATTCTATTGGGTTAATCCAAACCAGTCTCTCCCTTCAGGTGCTCATCGCCTTGGCATTCGCCAGCTATCTCTTGGGAGGTCTGGCGCAGGGCGTGACCTGGAAGTTCTTTCTGGCCCTCTGCAACTTGTGCGATCGCGACATACATTATTTCCCAGCAGATACCCTTCTCAACCGAGGCGAGTGGCTGCGAGGGTTGGCCAAAGATATTGACCCCAAAACCCTCGATTTTGAGAGCCGACTGGTGCTGCTGCTGTACGACAAAATCGGCATGCCAACCACGATGAACCATCTCTATTCAAGAGTCTGTTCATACCTAAAGGAGAACAACAGGCCCTCTTTAATCACCGCAGACCTGTACCAGGCCACCCACATCATGTACCGCAACCTCTCGTTTGGGCTGCTGATTCTGGGCGGAGTGTTTTTGGTCAACATGCTCCGGGCCGGAGCAGCCTCCTTTGAGCAGGTGGCGTTATTTTTGGGAGCGCTGGTGCTGTCCGGCACTGCCTTTGTTCGTGCTGTTTCCTTCAAGCGGTGGCACGCCAGAGAAGTGCTGCTGGGGTTTTATTTCGCTGCCTGTGGCGACTAAGCGCTTTACCTCAGCGGGTGGTGGTCGGCCAACAGCTTTTCGACCTTGGCCTCATCGATGCGGGCGGTCACCTGCTTGGCTTCGTGCAGGTCGCGCACGGTCTTAGACAGGCTGGCGGTAGAGCCCAGGGCAAACATGGTGCCCATGCCCATGTAGCCCTTGACCCAGGCGTCTACCGGCAGACAAAAAATGCCCAGCGCCAAGCTGCCCACCGACAGCCCAAAGGCTAGCCAGGTTTGCGCGATCCAGGCTGGGCTGTGGCTCGATGGCGGCTGAATAGAACTCATGGGCTGGCTCCTCAACGGTGTGAATGACTGCGTCAACCTTAGACGAGTCTTTGGTCTCAGCCGCCGCCCTAGAGACACTTTTTCAAATGTCAGAGAATAGCCTGTCAGGTCGGCAAGGTTTTAGTATTACTGCTCGTTCTCAAGCGGTACCGTAAGATTTAGCCGTTCTCTGGGTTCAGGCTGCTCCTGGCGAATTTCAACTCCATCTTCCCCGAGCCTAAAGCGGGTTTCGGGCCTGGGCTGCTCTTCGAGCTGAAGATTGAGCCGCTCGCCGTCGGTCGATAGGCTGGGGCGCAGCTCTGGGTTGCGATTTTGTCTGAGGTCGAGTTCGATCTGATCGCCAAGTTCAACAATTTGGGCCTCAGCAGGGGATGCACCCAAAACGACGGTGCCCACAGCTGCCAGGCCCAGCAAGCTCGCGCTAAGGCGGTTCATAATAGACCTCCTGCTTTTCTACATATATACTTTGCCAAAGGAAAAAAGAGCTGCCTTCCTCCCTAGGGAGCAAATGGCTACCCATCGCTGGCTTCGACTCCGCTCAGCCAGCGTCCCTGAGCGCAGTCGAAGGGGCATTGGTGCCATGGTCACGGAGAATGGGTATTGGCGTCACGGCGACAACTTTATGTTTATGCAAAACCATCGACCCACTCTCATTTCTTAAACCCAGCCATGCCCTGGTTTGGAGGCTAGAAGGCACTGGCTAGCGGGCGAACAATCATTTCATTGACATCCACATCATCGGGTTGGGATACGGCGTATACAACGGCTCTGGCGATCGCGTCTGGAGTTAAGCCACTCTTGCGAAATTCTTTCAGTGCCGCTTGGGCTGAATCGTCTGTAATATCAGAGCCAAGCTCTGTCTCCACAACCCCCGGAGAGATCGTGGTCACGCGGATGTTTTTTGATTCCTGCCTCAGCCCTTCGGAAATGGCCCAAACCGCGTATTTGGTTGCACAGTAGACTGCGGCAGTTGGTGCCACCACATGGGCAGCAATCGATGCGGTATTGATAAACTGACCGCCGCCCTGGGCTTCCATGATCGGTAAACCTGCGGCAATGCCATTCAGCACGCCGTTGATATTGACGTTGATCATCGTGTCCCATTCCTCAACTTTGAGGGCACTCATGGGAGACAAAGGCATGACACCCGCGTTATTAAAAATGACATCAACTCGACCAAAGGTGTCTTTAGCGAAGTAAATGAATGCCTTCATATCCTCGCGATCGGCAACGTTCACCGGCTTGAATTCTGCCGAGCCACCCTGACGACGAATTTCTTCCACAAGCTTTTCTAGCCTGTCTGCGCGTCGGGCCCCCAGCACCACCTTTGCGCCATGCTCAGCCAGTAACTTGGCGGTGGCTTCACCAATGCCGCTACTCGCCCCTGTGATAGCAATGACTTTGTTCTCTACATTTAGCATGATAATTTTCCTGTTTGATTGGGTTGGTTGAATTAGAGAAACATGCCGCCAGAGACTTCAATTCTCTGGGCATTGACCCATCGGTTGTCTTCGGAAAGTAACGATGCGATCGCTCCGCCAATGTCGTCAGGCAGACCAACGCGGCCTAGGGCCGTCTGCGAGGCGATGAAGCTGTTTATCTCTGGGTTGTCACGCACTGCACCTTCGGCAAAATCGGTTTCAATCGCGCCAGGGGCCACGACGTTTACCGCAATCTGTCGCTGGCCTAATTCCTTTGCCAGGTATCGAGTCAACACCTCGATCGCCCCCTTCATGGCGGCGTAAGCGGCGTAGCCGGGCAGGGCAAAACGAGCCAGACCAGAGGAGAGATTGACAATGCGTCCACCGTCTTTAATCAGCGGTAGAAGTTTCTGGGTGAGGAAGAAAACACCTTTCAGGTGAATGTTCATGAGGCGATCGAACTCGTCCTCGGTTGTTTCTGCAAACGGCGCGTAAACACCAATCCCAGCGTTGTTAACCAGAAAATCAAACTGTTCGGTTTGCCACGTGTCCTGAAGCAATTGCCTGATTTTTGCCGCGAAATCGTCAAAGGTTTTGGTGTCAGACGTGTCCAGTTGCAGCGCAACAGCTTTACCGCCAATTTCTGCGATCGCAGAGACTACACGCTTTGCTTCTGCCTCATTGCTGCGATACGTCACAATGACATCAACCCCTTTTTTGGCCAGGGCTAAAGCAGTATTTCTGCCCAACCCTCGGCTCGATCCGGTGATTAAAGCAATCTTTGTCGTATCCTGTGCCATTGCCTCATCCTTTCATTCTCTTTTGGCATGGGTTCAGCATAGGTTGAAGGAATGAGGCTTGAAATACACAAACCTCGCATATCATTGCCTAATCCTCTCAGGTGGGATGCTGACGAGGAAGAACGTTCTCTATAATGGGCGCATGAGAACGGTCAGAGTAGCCAGGAAACCAGCATGACGCTTGCAACACTGAGCCAGGGTACAGCCATAAGTGCGTGTCAAGGGCTGGCGGCATTAGTAGCACAGCACACTGACCGCCAGGGAGACGGTACTCATCCAACTGCGATTGGTCAGTTAGAATTCCTGCGAGAATCGTCTGATTCCACGGCAATCCACGGCGTTTCTGAACCGATTTTCGCGATCGTGATTCAGGGTAAAAAAGAAGTATTGCTGGGTGAGGAAACCTATCAGTACGGTGCCGCTCAGTATCTTGTTGTCTCGGTAGATTTGCCGCTGAGTGGATTTGTGACAGAGGCGACACCAGATCAGCCCTATTTAGGGTTTAAGTTGAACTTAGACCCGGTTCAGCTCTGTGACATTATTGCTCAAATCCAACCCCAGACGGAGAAGAAAGAAAACTCAGTGAGAGGCTTGTTCGTGAGCAACGCCGATGTCGCATTGATTGATTGCGCCATTCGACTGACACGGCTTTTGGATACGCCGCAGGATATTCCGTTCCTGGCACCAATAGTGATTCGCGAAATCTATTACCGTCTGTTGATGGGCGAACAGGGCGAAGCGGTTCGTCAGATTGCAACATCTGGAAGTAACATGCAGCGCATTGCTGAAGTCATCAAACAGATTAAAGCTGATTTTACGAAGCCGTTGCGGGTTGAAGATCTAGCTGGGCAAGCCAATATGTCTGCTGCATCCTTCCATCGTCACTTTAAGACGGTTACCTCGATGAGTCCACTGCAATATCAAAAACAATTGAGGCTGCTGGAAGCGCGTCGGCTGATGCTGGTTGAAAATGCCGACGCGACCCATACAGCCCATCAGGTCGGGTATGAAAGTCCTTCACAGTTTAGCCGCGAATATTCCCGCATGTTTGGAGCACCACCCATCAAAGATATTGAGCGTTTGCGAACAGCTTGAATCGTCTCTGTTTAAGGCGATCGCAGATCTCTCGTAGCTGTTGGGTTTTCTCCTAGGGGAGGCGCTTTGCGAAGCTAGCTCAACCTGCTGACTCGGTACCTCCCAAAACTCTCTATCTTTAGGCTTACATACCCGCCTTTGCCCCTCTCGCTATAGTTGTTCCATAGCGGCTGTAGAGAGACCTGCAATATGATCGATCGCCCTCAACCCGACAGCGACGCCCCATCGTCCGCCGAAACTCACCTGGCGACGGTCAAATCTAGCATCGAAGACGAGGCTATCCCTGCTCCCCAGGTGGGTGGCGGCCTGCCAGTGATTCAGTACTGGGCGCAAAAGACCCTCTCCCCCCAGGGGCCGCAGATCTGGCAAACCCTGCTGCACAAGAGCGCCTGCCTATCGTGCGCCTGGGGCACCGGGGGGCAAAAGGGCGGCTTTGCCAACGAGCTAGAAGAACCGCTCCAGCGCTGTATGAAAAGTGTGCAGGCGATTTCGTCAGAGCTGCAACCGGGCCTGGGCGACCACTTCTTCGATCGCCACACCATTTCAGAACTGCAAGCCCTCACCTCCCGCCAGGCCGATCGCCTCGGTCGCCTGAGCTTTCCGGTGATTCGCCGGGCCGGGGCTGACCACTACGAGCCGATTAGCTGGGAGGAGATCTACCAGCTCACTACCGCTGGCCTGGCGCTGTCGCCAGAGCGGGTGGCCTCCTACAGTTCGGGCCGATCGTCCAACGAAGCCGCCTTTCTGCTCCAGCTCATGGTGCGGGCGCTGGGCTCTAACAACCTGGCCGACTGTTCTGACCTGTGCCACGCTCCTTCCACCGTCAGCCTCAACAAAGTCTTTGGCACCGGCACTTCCCTGGTGAGTCTGGAGAGTTTGCGTCAGGCCGACTGCGTGGTGCTGGTGGGCTCCAACGCCCCCGCCAACCACCCCCGGCTGATGAATGAGCTGATCGAACTGCGCGATCGCGGCGGCAAAGTGATCGTCATCAACCCGGTGAAAGAGGTGGGGCTGGTCAAGTTTGGCTCCCCGGCGCACCCGCTGCGGCTGGTGCAGGGCCAAGACATTGCTTCGCTGTTTTTGCAGCCCATACCGGGCAGCGACCTGGCCCTGTTTGTGGGCATTCAAAAGGTGCTGCTGGAGCGGGGCTGGGTGCAGTTTGACTACCTCAAGGCCCACACCGAAAACTGGCAGGAGGTGATCGACCAGGTGGCCGCCACCGATTGGGAATCGATTATTGCCACCTGCGGCCTCTCGCTGACGGAGATTGTCGCCGCCGCCGAGCTGATCCACAGCAGCCGGAACGTGGTCTTTGCCTGGGCCATGGGCATCACCCACCAGGCCAACAGCGTTGACAATATCTACAGCATCGCCAACACCGCCCTGATGACCGGCAACGTCGGCAAGCCCGGCGCGGGCCTGATGCCGATTCGCGGCCACTCGAATGTGCAGGGCTTTGGCTCGATGGGGGTGACGGCCCACCTCAAAGACAGCATTCGCGAGGCGTTGGAGAAACTGCTGGGCAAATCGCTGCGGCGCGAACCGGGCTACGACGCCCGCGCCCTGATCGAGGCCGCCGACCGGGGCGAGGTCGATACCCTGCTGTGCCTGGGGGGCAACCTCTACGCCGCCAACCCCGACCTGGGTCAGGCCAAACGCGCCCTGGGCAACATCGACACCATTGTCTATTTGGCCACCAAGCCCAACTTGGGCCACTTCCACGGACTGGCCCGGCAAAACACCATCATCGTGCCGGTCTACGCCCGCTTCGAGAACCCCCACAAAACCACCGTCGAGTCGGGCAACAACTTTGTGCGGCTCAACAGCCCCGGCAAGACCCACCTCAAAGATGCCGACCTGGTGACCGAGATCGACTTTCTGGCGGAGCTGGCCCACCGCCTGCACGGAGAAGAGCCGATTCAGTGGCGGCGGCTGCACGACCCCCGCTACGTGCGCCAGCTGATCGCCCAGACCATCCCCGGCTACGACAAAATTGGCGAGATCGATGACACCAGCGCCGAGTTCACCATCGGCGGGCGCATTTTTCTGGAGCCGAAGTTCCCCACACCCTCGGGAAAGGCCGAAATGCAGCTCACACCGCTGCCCAAGCTGACGCTGCCAACGCTGGAGGATTTTGGGCTGATGCCAGAGCACCAGCCCGCCCTGGTGCTGGCGCTGATCACCGGGCGCAGCTACGGCCAGCACAACACCGTAGTCTACAAAGAGGGCGACGAGTACCGGGGCATGCCCCACCGCCAGTGCATATTGATGAATCCTTTAGATGCTGAGCGGGCGGGCTTTAGTCAGCACCAGCGAGTGAGCGTGCGGGGCGACGCGGGGCAGCTCGATGGCATTGAGATTATCTATGGGGAGGTGCGATCGGGCGCGGCACTGATGTTTTACCCCGAAGCGAATGTGCTGATGAAGGCGCGGATCGAGAAACGGTCGGGAACGCCAGCCTACAAGCGGGTGCCGGTGGCGGTCTTTATCTAAGGCAGTGGAGAGGTTACCCAGATCCCAGGGTTTTTCTCAGGGTTAGCAACAACCTCGGGCAAAGTTCAGGAAAAACCCTGGGATCTCATCAGCTTGCATTCTATAGGCGGTCTTTGTTTTTGCTGCGGACGCGATCGCACAGACCCTCCATCGCTGCGATGAACGAGTTGTCGCGACTCCAAAAGGCGGGGAAGTCGCCCTGCTTTTTCACCAAGATCGCTGGCACCGCCGATGTAGTCGCCACCTCAATGGTTTGGGGCAGGCGCTTTTCACCCTGCCAAAAGGCCTTCAGGCTGGGGGCCGTGGCTTCAGCCATCTGAGGCTGGGTGTAGTAATGCTCCACTGGCACCGGAGGGCGCTGCTGAGCCGAAAGCTCCGCTGAGAGCGCCTGCCCCAGGGGCGATTTGGCCAGCTCGGCTTTGAGCGCTTCCCGCGAAAGACCGCGCAGCTCAAACAGCAGAAACGGGTCGCGATCGAGTTCGGCGGCGATCAGGTAGTAGACCCCGGCGATGTGTTTGCAGGGGTTGCTGTAGTCGGGGCAGGAGCATTTGGTCTTGAAGTCTTTGGCGCTGGCGGGCAGCAGGTTTAGCCCCAGGGTTTTGAAGCTGTCTTCGATATTGTCGGGGATTTCGTTGAGCAGCAGCCGGGAGATCAGGCTGGCTTTGGAGGCGATCAGGGCGATCGCCGCCGTCCACTTGGCTTGACTGATGGGCTCAAAATCGATGCTCGTGATGTAGGTAGGCTCTGTGTATACCCCAAAGTAGGGGTTCACCGACCCGCGTACCGTCGCTATGACTAATCCGCCGTCAATATCAAAACTTTTGACCTTGCCGCCCTTGGCGTAGGAGCGCCCCCGCTGCAATCGACCCGAGTCGGTCAGGCGCTCGATCGCATCGATAAAGTTTTTTCCCCACCAGGTGCGGCTAAAGTTTGCCATTGCTGGTCTCCTGTGCTGGTTTCATTGTAGGGTGCGCCGCCGCTGTGCAGTAGAGATCTAGGATCTATAGCAATTGCCCTATTGACTGTAGCCTTCGGCAGGGCGTTGCCAGCGCTGTTGTGGGAGGCGCGGTTGACAGTGCCTAACTGCGCTTTTTACAGGGAAATTAGGTTACACCCTTTGGCCGATGGAGATAGTTCTGGAAAGGTAAAGCATGAAAAAAATCCCATACTGAAGCAGCTTTAAACAGATCTGCTTAGGAGACACTATGACAAGTCAATATACCCGTAGAGGTATCGGTTTTTTCTCTGAGGAAAAGCAGGCCGAGCAGGCTATTCGTGCTCTACAATCCTCCGGCTTTCCCATGGGGCAAATTTCGATTTTGGCCAAGCAGCTGGCAGAGGATGTGGTGGCGGGGGGTGCCAAGACAGGTTCTGAGGTCAAAGGACAGGATATCAACGACTCTAAACGACTGCCGGAGAATGCTTTGGCCGGAGGATTTTGGGGCGGTTTGCTGGGCGGGCTGAGCGGTATAGCGATGATTCCGGGGGCGGGGGCGGTGATAGCGGCGGGCTCGGTGGGAGCAGCTTTGGCGGCGATCGCTGCCGGGCAGGGGGCAGGGGCCTTGGCGACATCAAACCTCAAAGATAAGCTGGTTTCCCTGGGCATTCCCCAGGATCGGGCCGGAGCCTTCAGCGATCGCCTGATTAACGCAGATTTTATGGTGATTGCCGACGGCAGCCAGGCGCAAGTGAGTCAGGCTGAGTCTGTTTTAGCTGAACACGGTATTCAAGCCTGGGATGTCTATGGGATACCGCCAGCTTGAGTTGATTCTCGGCGATCAATCGTCGCTGCAAACCATAGATATTTAGGGCAATGAAGGGCTCTTTGGCTGATAGAGCGATCGCCTTGAGTTTGATCTATGTCTTTCTGAAGAGGATGCCCTATACCTCCATTTCTAGACTGAGGGCGACGGCTGGAGTAGAGACCGTTTTTAACCGGTTTTTGTTCTCTTCAGCGGATATAGCTGAGGCTCAGGTACGCGATCGCAGCAGGCCCGCCCTGCGGTGTCAGCAGGCTGTTTTATAGGCTAGTGCTTAGTCAAAAAAATAATGACGGGAGATGTGGCTTAAGGGTTCACGGTTCACGGTTCACGGTAAGCGGTTTAAGGCGAGCCGTGTACCGTGAACCGTAGACCGTCAACCCCGTTAACCCGTCACATTTAACTTGACTGACCACTAGAGGCCCGCCACCATGATCCATTTGTCACCAAATTCGCTATGGCCCCAATTTTGTGGTCTACCAACGAAAAATTCTTCAGGGTTTATTTTAGCTAAAAAAAATTCCCAGAGGTAAGCCGCTACTCTGTCGCGGCCAAACGGGGCCGATTTTTGCCCAAACAATTTTTACCCAGACGATTTTACTAAGACCACACCATAATTCAGAGTTTAAAGACCATGATTTTGCTGACTAACCTCGCTTTGACCAGCTCGTCGCTTTCCCTGGCCCAGGCGATCGCCTCGCCGGATATTGCTGTTTTAGAATTCTTGTCTGGCCCTCAGTTCTTCATTGCCCTGACGGCGGGGCTATTGATGGCCGTGGCCTTTCAGTTTTTGCTGACCAACCTCACCGTGGCCGCCGGAATTTCTAGCGAGGCCGACCCGGTTGACGACGATGCCGACAGCTGGGGCCAGCAGGCGCGAAGCCTAGAGGCCAGGGTGGGAAGCTGGATGCTCTTTACCGTCAATATCGCGGTGTTTGCCGCCTGCTTTTTGGCGGTGAAGCTGACGCTGGTGCAGAATATGTGGCTGGCGGCAATTGTTGGCCTGGTGATCTGGGCGGCCTATTTTCTGCTGCTGCTGTGGGCCGGGTCGCGCACGGTGGGCTCGGCGGTCAGCGCCGTGGGCAGCACCGCCAGCACCGGGCTGGGGGGCATTTTGGGGACGGTGGCCACGGCCCTCGGCGGCAGCGCAGCCAATGCCCAGATCGTCAATACGGTAGAGGCCTCGGTGCAGGCGGTGACTCAGGAGCTGAAGTCAGAGCTGGCCTCGGGCATGGCCCCCGAGCGCCTGCGCGACACCGTGGCCGACTACCTGGAAAATCTGTCGCTGCCCCAGCCGGTTGAAGGAGAGTTCGGTCGCCAGCTCACAGAACTGCTGCAAAATGGCGGTCAGGCCTCAGAGCAGGGGAACGGCGAGAATTTTGTCTCCGCCGCCGCGACCGTGGCCCAGGCCGCGACCGGGGGCGGGTTGACCCCGGGGCTGGTGCGTCTGGCCCAGGCGGCAGCCCCCGAGGAGCTGAAGTCGGGCAAGCTCCAGGAGGTGATCGACCAGCTCAACCGCACCCTGCGATCGCAGTCGGGCAGTGGTCTGCCGCAGCAGGTGGTGGGGCAGGCGGTGAATGCCCTGGTCTCGACTGTGGCCCAGCGGGTCGATCTGTCGGATGTGGATGTGGAGCAGATCGCTCAGCAGCTCAGCTCCCAGGCCAATACCCTGGGGCAGCAGGCGTCGGCCCAGGCCAGCCGCCTGTCTGACTCGATGCGTCTGCCGGGCACCTTTTCGCTGCTGCGCACTGACATTGAGAACTACCTGCTGAAGTCGCCCTCCTGGTATTTGCGCTCAGAAAACCTGGACAGCGGCTTTCGCCAGGTGCTGCGCGACCCTGAGGCCGATGCCGGGCTGGTGCGCCAGCAGCTAGAGCCGCTCAATCGCCGCTATTTTGTCTCGGTGCTAGAGCGGCGGGAGGGTCTCGACGCAGGCCGCGTTAACGACCTGGCCGACGAGCTCGAGCTGATTCGCCAGGAGGTGCTCAGCCAGGTGCGCGAGGCCGAAGAGGCCAGCCACCGCGACGATCTGCGCCAGCAGGTGGAAGCCTACCTGAGTTCTGCGCCGAAGCAGGCGCTGAGCCCAGAGCAGATTGGCGAAACCTTTCTGGCCCTGCTGGCCGACCCCGAGGCCAGCTACGAAACCGTGGGCGGTCGCCTGGTGCAGTTTGACCGCGACACCCTGCGGCAGCTGTTGCTCGGCGGTCGCCAGGATCTCGACGAAAACGAGATCGAGCCCCTGCTCGACGCCCTGGAGCAGGCGCGCGATCGCATTCTCAATCAGTCCCAGGAGCAGTGGCAGCAGATGCAGCACCAGGCCGGGGAGTTTCGCGGTCGGGTCGAAGCCTACCTGCAAGAGACCAGCCCCCCAGAGCTTTCGCTGGAGCACATTCAGCAGAACCTGGAGCGGTTGGCCCACCTGCCCGAGGCGGGGCTGCTGGTGGCCCGCGCCGGGCTCGGCCAGATCGATCGCGACAGCCTGGAGCAGACGCTGGCCCAGCGCGAAGACCTCAGCCCAGAGCAGGTGCACGAGATCGTTGACCAGTTTGAGGCGGTGCGCCACAGCATTGTCCACGCGCCCCAGGAGCTGGCGGGCCAGGCCCAGGATCAGTTCAACCAGCTGATCGGCCAGATCGCCGACTACCTGCGCCAAACCAACCTCGACGAGCTCGACCCCGAGGGCCTCAGCCACGATCTGCAACAGCTGCTGCGATCGCCCCAGGCGGGCAGCACCGCCCTGCGGCGGCGGCTGGCCCAGATTGACCGCGACACCCTGGCCCGCCTGCTCAGCCAGCAGGGCCTGAGCGAATACCAGGTCAACCAGGCCATCGACCTGGTGCTCGACAGCGCCCGCGCCGTGGTCAAAGCGCCCCAGCGTCTGGTCACCCGCGCCCGCGCCCAGGTGCAAGACGTGCAGAGTTCCCTGGCCGACTACCTCAAAAATACCGATCGCGACGAACTCAACCCCGAGGCCATGGAGCGCGATCTGCGCCTGCTGCTGAGCCAGCCCCGCGAGGGCCTGGAGCAGTGGCAGGAGCGCCTGGCCCAGGTCGATCGCGGCACCCTGGTGGCGCTGCTCTCCCAGCGCGACGACATCTCTGAGCACCAGGCCAACCAGATGATCGATCAGGTGGAGGCCGTGCGCTACGACATTCTGCGCCAGGCCCAGCAGGCCAAAGAACAGGTGCAAGACACGGTGCAGTCTACCGTCAGCGATTTGGGCGATCGCCTGCGCCGCTACGCCGACGACCTCGATCGCCCCGAGCTGGGCTACGACGCCATCCAGCGCGACATGCGCACCCTGTTTACCGACCCCGAGGCCGGGGTTGAGGCCCTGCGCCGCCGCCTGGGCCAGTTCGATCGCGACACCCTGACCGCTCTGCTCAGCACCCGTACCGACCTTTCAGAGCAGCAGGCCAACCGCATCATTGACCAGATCGAGGCCGCCCGCGACAGCGTGCTGCACCAGGCCCAGCGCCTGCAAGACGAAGCCGAACAGCGCATTGCCGCCCTCAGGCACCAGGCCCGAGCCCAGGTCAAAGAGGTGCGTAAAACCGCCGCCACCGCCGCCTGGTGGCTGTTTGGCACAGCGATAACATCTATGGCGACGGCGGCGATCGCAGGCATTTTTGCCGCCCGCGGGCTGGCATGGCTCAGCTAGTCAGAGCAAATTCTATTAAACGTTCAAGCGTTTTTGGTGTTCTAACCAGCGTGACTATGGCTGTCAAACCGACCAGAAAACTCGTGATGCAGGAGCACACACCATGGACAGCAGCAGCGACCAGCGTCAATTAATCAGCTGCCCCACCGAGGGGCGTGCAGGGTTCACCCCTAGCAAAGCTCTGCCGGTGGGCTCTCTGGCTCCTAGGGGCGGGGCGCTGCGGTGCCCCTGGGCGATCGCTGGTTTGCAGCTAAGTTTCCAACGCAGATTTTACTGAAATTGGGCCTACACTGAGGGGGTCGCAATTTACCACTGACAGGTACGCCAATCCCCCCTCAATGGCCGATACTCCCCAGTGGTAAGTTGAGAACAAGCCCACCCTGGACTTGACGATCGAGGGAAATGCATGGAAATGACTCGCAGCAGCAAAATACCAGAGATACTGAAGACCCACGAGGCAGAACTGCTGTCGGAATGGAATCAAGAGCTGATCGCGGCCAACACCCGCAAGGGGTTAATTAGAGAAGCAGAGCTGCGGGAGGAATGTCGGGAATTTCTCAAGCTGCTGAGCACGGCGGCTCAATCCGATAACTTGAGCAATGTTCAGGCCCTCGAGTGGCGGGAGGTGCGGGAAATGCTGACCAGCATTTCGCGATCGCGCTCCCAAAAAGGCTTCACCCCCAGCGAAACGGCCACCTTTATCTTTTCCTTTAAGCGACCGCTGTTTGATCGGCTGCGGCAGCAGCTGCACGACCCGACTGAGCTAGGCGAAGAAGTCTGGCGTGCCACCGACCTGCTCGATCGCCTGGGGTTGCTGGCGATGGAAGCCTACCAGCGATCGCGAGATGAGGTGATCCTGCGGCAGCAGGAAGAACTGCTGGAGCTGTCTACCCCAGTGGTCAAGCTGTGGGACGGCATTTTGGCCCTGCCGGTGATTGGCACCCTCGACAGCGCCCGTACCCAGGTGGTGATGGAGTCGCTCTTGCAGAAAATTGTCGAAACTGGCTCAGAAGTGGCCATTATCGACATCACCGGGGTGCCCACCGTCGATACGCTGACCGCCCAACACCTGCTCAAGACGGTGACCGCCGCTCGCCTGATGGGGGCCGACTGCATCATCAGCGGCATTCGGCCCCAGATCGCCCAGACGATCGTCTATCTCGGCATCGACCTGGCCGATGTGACGACCAAGGCAACCCTCGCCGACGCCTTTCTTACGGCCTTAAAACGCCTAGGCATTGCGATCGCCCCCAAGTAGGCTAGAGGAGAGACTGATGGAACGGATTCCCATCCTGCAAATGGGCGAATGTCTGCTCGTCACCATTCAGGTCGATATGCACGATCGCCTGGCGATCACGCTTCAAGACGACCTCACCAACCGCATTAGTCAAACCCACGCCAGCGGGGTGTTAATTGACATCTCGGCCCTGGAGATTGTCGATTCTTTCATCGGCAGAATTTTGGGCAACATTGCCAAAATGTCGCGGGTCATGGATGCCGAAACGGTGGTGGTCGGCATGCAGCCCGCCGTTGCCATTACCCTGGTGGAGCTGGGGCTGTCCCTCACCGGCATTCGCACCGCCCTGAATGTGGAAAAGGGCATGGCGCTGCTGCGATCGGCAATGGCTGAACCCACCACCACTGAGGCCGTAGCGACGGTATGGGGTCTAGAGGACGATGCAGAAGATTGAGGAGGTCAACATTCAATCTTCTGCCGATGTGGTTTTGGTGCGGCAGGCCGTGCGCCAGTTTGCCATTGAGGTGGGCCTTGGGCTGGTCGATCAAACCAAAATTGTCACCGCTGCCAGCGAACTGGCCCGCAACACCCTAGACTACGGCGGCGGCGGCATCGTCCGGTTAGAAGCGCTCCAGGTGGACGGGCGGCGGGGGCTCAGGCTCACCTTTGAAGACCACGGGCCGGGCATTGCCGACGTTGCTATGGCGCTGAGGGATGGTTTCACTACGGGCGGGGGCCTGGGCATGGGCCTGGGGGGCGCAAAACGGCTGGCCAACGAGTTTGAAATTGTGTCTGTGGTAGGAGAGGGAACGCGGGTAACCGTCGTACGCTGGAAATAGCCTGAGGACACCGCTTGAACGAATCTACGGCGATCGCCATCACCGAGCCGAGTCAAACTGGGGAAGCCCGGCGAGCCGCTCTAGCTCTGGCCACCCGGCTTGGCTTCGTCGAAACCGAGCGGGGCAAGGCGGGAATTTTGGTAACCGAGGTAGCCAGCAACCTGATCCTGCACGGGGGCGGCGGTGTCATTGTGCTGCGGGCGATCGCCCAGGGTGACGCGATCGGCATCGAGGTGCTGGGGCTAGACCAGGGGGCGGGCATGGTCAACGTGGAGGAATGCCTGCAAGACGGCTTTTCCACCACGGGCACTGCGGGCAACGGGCTGGGCGCAGTGCGCCGCCTCTCAGACTTCTTTGAAATTTACTCGCGGCCCCACCAGGGCACGGCCCTGCTCGCTCACCTCTGGGCCAGCGCCTCTGGGCCTGCCCACCAGCAGGCGCAGCCCCCACCCCTCGCCCTAGGCGCGGTCGCCCAGCCCAAACCTGGGGAGGAGGTGTCTGGGGATGCCTGGGCCTGGCAGGGGGACGAGCGCCGCTGCCTGCTGCTTGTCGTCGACGGGCTGGGGCATGGGCCAGCGGCGGCCAGTGCGGCGGCGATGGCGGTCGAGGTGTTTTACGAGCACCACCAGCAGTCCCCCCAGCGCATTGTTGAAGCCGCCCACCGGGCGTTGCGCAGCACTCGGGGGGCCGCCCTGGCGATCGCCGCCGTAAACTTCGAGCAGCAGACCCTCTGCTTTGTGGGCATTGGCAATATTGCGGCCAGCCTTTACTCGGCGACCGAGCAGCACAGCCTGGTGTCCTACAACGGTACCGTGGGGCACGAGGTGCGCAAAATTCAGGCCTTTACCTACCCCTGGTACGCCAACAGCCTGCTCGTCATGCACTCCGACGGCATCAGCACGCAGTGGAAGCTCGATCGCTATCCCGGCCTCAGTCAGACCCATCCCAGCCTGATCGCCGGGGTGCTGTACCGCGACTTTCGCCGCGATCGCGATGATGGAACCATAGTAGTGGCGAAAGGAACGGGCCTATGACCACCCTCTTCACCCTGCAAATTCACTACGAACAGGATGTGGTGCAGGCGCGGCAGCAAACCCGCGAGCTGGCCGCACACCTGGGTTTTGACATCCAGGATCAGACCCGGCTGGCCACGGCGGTGTCAGAAATTGTCCGCAATGCGTTTCAGTACGCCCAGGGGGGAACGGTACAGTTTGACGTTGAGGAAAGCCCCCAGATTTTGCTAATTCAGGTGCAGGATCAAGGCCGGGGTATTCCGCACCTGAGCGATGTTTTAGCCGGGCGCTACCAGTCGTCCACGGGCATTGGGCTGGGGATCGTCGGCACCCGGCGACTGATGGATACCTTTGACATCGCCTCGACCGAGCAGGGTACCACCGTGCGCCTGGGCAAAACCCTGCCAACGCGCTCGCCCCCGCTCACCGACGCCCAGCTCCAGCAGATTCGGGCGGCTGTGGCGGGGCGATCGCCCCAAAACCCCTACGACGAAATTCAGCGGCAAAACCAGGAACTGCTGCGGGCGATGGCGGAACTGCGCCAGCGCGAGGAAGAACTCACCTACCTCAACCGCGAGCTAGAGGACACCAATCGCGGCGTCATTGCCCTCTACGCCGAGCTAGACGAAAAGGCCAGCTCCCTCCAGCAGGCCAACGAGCTCAAAACGCGCTTTCTCTCCAACATGAGCCACGAGTTTCGCACGCCGCTCAACTCAATTTTGTCCCTGTCGCGCATGCTGCTGGCGCTGATCGATGGGGAGCTGTCCCTGGAGCAGGAAAAGCAGGTGACCTTCATTCAAAAAGCGGCCAGCGGCCTCTCAGAGCTGGTGAACGATCTGCTGGATCTAGCCAAGGTAGAGGCGGGCAAAACCGAGGTGCGACCCAGCTCCTTTGCCGTGAGCGACCTGTTTGCCACCCTGCGGGGCATGCTGCGGCCCCTGCTGGTGCAGGGGGCCTCGGTGTCGCTGGTGTTTGTCGAACCCGAGGGCCTGCCCCTGCTCTACAGCGATGAGGGCAAAATCGCCCAGATTCTCCGCAACTTTATCTCCAACGCGCTCAAATTTACGGAGCGGGGGGAGGTGCGAGTCACGGCAGAGCAGGTGGGCCAGATGATTCACCTCTCGGTGTCAGACACGGGCATTGGCGTTGCCGCCGCCGACCAGGAGCGCATCTTTGAGGATTTTGTGCAAATTGAGTCTCCCCTGCAAAAGCGGGTGAAAGGCACGGGGTTGGGGCTGCCGCTGTCGCGCCGGCTAGCCGAGCTGATGGGTGGCAGCGTTTCGGTGCAGAGCGAGCTGGGCCAGGGAGCGACCTTCTCGGTCTGCATTCCCATCGTTTACCCCCAGGCGGCAGACCTGCCGGGCTCCCTGCAACCGATCACCGCTCTACACCCGGCCCGTCTGCCCATTCTGGCGATCGAAGACCACATCGAAACCCTATTTATCTACGAAAAACACCTGCAAGCGTCGCGCTATCAGCTGATTGCCGCCCGCACCCTGGCCCAGGCCAGACAGGCCCTAGAGCAGCTGCGGCCAGCGGCGATCGTGCTCGACATTTTGCTGGAGGGGCAAAACGGCTGGACATTCCTGCGAGAGCTGAAGGGGGATGAGGCAACGCGCGATATTCCTGTATTGGTCGCTACGGTTGTGGACAACGAAACCCAGGCCCTGGCCCTCGGCGCTGATGGATTTTTGATTAAGCCCGTAGACCAACTGCCCCTGCTGGCCAAACTCAACGGGCTGATCAGCCAGGGCGAGGCTCAAAAACTCCTACTTATTGATGATGATCCGGCCTACCGCTATGTGATTAAACAGTTGTTGGTGGATGTGCCGCTCCAGCTCTTAGAAGCTGCCAGCGGACGGGATGGATTGGCCGCAGCAGAGCGTGAGCGGCCTACCGCTATTTTGCTTGACCTGACTATGCCGGAACTCAGCGGATTTGATGCCCTTGAGCAGCTGCGGCATAACCCTGTGACTCAATCCATTCCTGTGATTATCCACTCGTCAACCCAGTTAGATGTAGAAACCCAGAGCCATTTAGCTCAGCAAGGTGTGGCTGTCCTGCCCAAGGAGAAAACATCTCAAGCCGCCGCCGCCTCTCACCTTCGAGCAGCCCTCGCTAAAGCCGGTCTCGTTTTAGATGCTTGAGGATGCGTCATGTTTCAGCCCAGCGAAACCATCCTGCATATTGAGGATAACGAAGCCAATCGCTACATCGTGAGGCGGATTTTGCAAAGCGCGGGGTTTGCTGTTGTTGAGGCGGCCACGGGAACCGCCGGGCTAGAGGCGATCGCCCACCATCACCCCGTGCTGGTCATTTTAGATGTCAGACTGCCAGATCTAAGCGGGTTCGAAGTCTGTCGCCAGATCAAGTCCAATCCGCAAACCCGTTTTATTCCGGTGCTGCATCTTTCGGCCAGCTTTGTCAAAAGTCAGGATAAAGCAGAGGGCCTCGACAGCGGTGCCGACGGCTATCTGGCCCAGCCCGTGGAACCGATTGAACTTTTGGCGACGGTGCGATCGCTGCTGCGCATTCGCCAGGCCGAGGAGCTGGCCCTGATTTCGGCGCGGGAGTGGCAAACCACCTTTGACGCCATCAACGACAGTGTCTGCCTGCTCAATCAGCGGGGTGAAATTTTGCGCTGTAACCGCGCTATGGTGCGGCTGTTTGGTCGGCCCGCCGAAGAGATTGTGGGGCACCGCCACGCCGAGTTAATGAGGGCCGCCCTGGGGGTGGGAGACGGCGCGTGCTTCCGCAGCGCCAAAGCAACACACCAGCGTCAGCTGTTAGAACTGCAAAGTCAAGAACGCTGGTTTGCCAAAACTATGGATCCGGTTCTCAATGAGTTGGGCACCTTTACCGGTGCCGTTCTAATTTTGGTGGACATTACCCACCGCAAGCAGATCGAAGCTGAACGCAAGCAGGCAGAGATGACTCTGCAAGAGCGCAATCAACGCCTGGATTTGCTCTACGAAACCACCCGAGAGCAAGCGGATCAACTGCGGCAGGCCAATCGCATCAAAGACGAGTTTCTGGCGGTGTTATCCCACGAGCTCAGGTCGCCTTTAAACCCCATTTTAGGTTGGGCAAAAATCCTGCAAACCAAGCAGCAAGACGCCGCCAAGACCCAGTACGCCCTGGCGACCATCGAGCGCAACGCCAGACTGCAAGCGCAGCTGATTGAAGACCTGCTCGATGTTTCTCGCATCCTTCAGGGCAAGATGAGCTTACAGACAGTCCCGGTTAGCCTACCGTTCATCATTAAATCTGCCCTGGAGACGGTGCAACTCGCGGCTGAAGCAAAATCGATTCACATTGAGACCAGCTTTGCCCCTGAGGTTGGGCAAGTTCTAGGCGACTCTGGTCGCCTCCAGCAGATCGTTTGGAACCTGATCTCCAACGCTGTTAAGTTCACCTCCGCCGGGGGCCATGTCCAGGTGCGGCTGGAGCAAATTGAGGCTGAGGCACAGGCGGGCTCCCCCCACCCTGTTGCCTATGCTCAAATTACGGTCAGCGATACCGGTAAGGGCATCACCGCCAGCTTTTTGCCCTACGTGTTCGACTACTTTCGCCAGGCTGACAGCACCACCACCCGCAGTTTTGGGGGGTTAGGACTGGGGTTGGCGATCGTCAGTCACCTGGTGGAACTGCATGGAGGCACCGTTCAGGCTGAGAGTTTGGGCGAAGGGCAGGGCTCAACCTTTATCGTCAGGCTGCCCGTCATGGCTGCCTCAAAACTGCATCCCGAGGGTTCGCGGGCGCACAGTTGTTCAGAGCTGCACTTCCACGGACTGCGTGTGCTGATGGTAGACGATGAACGAGACTCCCGCGAGCTGGGTGCTTTTTTGCTAGAACAGCAGGGGGCAGTGGTCACTCAGGTCGGGTCGGCGGCGGCAGCGCTCAGTGAGCTGCAGCAGGCAGAGTTTGATGTGCTGATCAGCGATATCGGCATGCCCGATATGGATGGTTACGCTCTGCTGCGCCACATCAGGGAGCGATCGCCCGACCAGGGCAGAGATATTTTGGCGATCGCCATCACCGCCTACGCTGGCGAAAGCGACCAGCGGCAGGCGTTGGCAGCCGGATTTCAGCAGCATATTACCAAACCCCTTGAGCCCGAAACTCTGCTGCAAACGATTTGGACGCTGGTGCAGCAGAGGCGGTAGCACCACAGCGCTGGGGCGACTGGGCTCTATACTCCATGCGGCATTGTGTAGGCCGCTCAGGGGATGGACGTAGCTAGACTCGAACCAGTGCCCCCTAGGGTACTTTTGGGATGCTGACAATTTTTGGGCTTGGCTGCTTACAGGCAGAATCCTACACCCAGGTAGAAATCCTGTACGCTGGTGTTCAGTCAAGTATTTACTGACGGGTTAACGGGGTGACGGTCTACGGTAAACAGCTCGCTTTGAACCTGAAACCGTTCTCTAAGCCTTTTACTGCTCTTGAAGGCGTCGCACCCCTGCTTGGAAACCCTCGTCATAATAAGTGGTCGTACGAAAGTTGTCGTAAGGCAGACCATTGAGGGCATCCTGGAGTCCACGAAAAAACTCCTCTTCAGAGGATGCGGGTTGCTGGCGCTCGGCTTCGGTGGCCCGGCGCTCGGCTTCATTGGCTCTGCGGTTGGAATTGATCACGGCGCTGGTTCCTGCGGCTGCCCCAACCCCCAGCATAAAGTTGCCAAAGCTAGCCTGAGCAACGCTGGCAGTCGATGCTAGGGATGCGATCGCAGTAAAGACAGATAACCCAATAGCTATTGATCGCTTCATAATTTTGTCCTCGCTATTTATATTCTAAAGCTCAGCCCATGACCATTCTGAGCGCCCTGCTGCATGCTCAATCTTGGGAAGGACGTGCCGAAATCCAGCCATCGACGGTCGCCGATGTGACCAGCACCTGGCCATCGACTCGACCCAAGCGAAGCACAGTCTGACTGGCCGCTATCCAGGTGTCTCCCGCCGTCGTTGCCAAGTTTTCCATTTGATAAATTTTGGCGATGCCAAAATTATCATCAATCATGTCGATAGTGACGTAGTTCCTCAGGCTCTCCCGAGTTTGAACTTGACTAAATGTTTGTTCCAGCATTTGTCGATGGTCATTCATCCCTTCCAGGCGCGTGGTAACCGTCGAAAGGCCATTGCCGGCCTCAACCGTCACGACTGTTACCGCAAAGGGTGCGATCAGCTCAAGCGTTCCCTCAACATCCCGGTTGTTTCGTGCAGTTTGTAGCCGATCAATAACGACCTGAACATCCGCTTCTGTGAGCTGGGCAGTAGCCTGAGAAACTTCCACAGGGGGAACAATTGGCATCGCCTTGGCAGAAAGTGGAATTACTGTCGTCAAACAAAAAGCCAAAGTAGAATAGGCCAGAAACTTTGACTTCATACTCATGGTCTCCATCCGTGAAACGAAACTGATTAAAATCTGAACTTAACCCCGATGTTGGGACCGTGGGTAAACAAGTTAAGGCCAGAATTGCCGCTGCTGTAATCGACATAGGTGAACCCATAGGACGCCAGCAGCGATGTATTGCCCGAAAATAGCCAGTCAATGCCGGCATAGCCCGCGGCGGAAAAGGTCAAATCTCCCAGGCTGAAACCAGACAGGCTGGTACCGACTAACACCGCCAGGTTGTCGGATAAATTCCAGCGAGCCCGCCCACCAATCATGGGTTCGAGGACAGTCTGAGACTGACCAAATTCAAACCGATTGCCCAGATCGCTGGTTAGCACCAGCTTGTTGTTGAAGCTGTAGAGCCGCACCCCGGCCATAGCATCGAAGATAAACGGCCCCAGGTCAAACTCGGTGTCGGCGGTTCTGAGCGCCCCAGGCAAATTGCCGTCCCCAAAGCGGTAGGCACCACCCAGGTCAAGTTGCACAAAAGACGCCCCGGCGGCGGCAGCAATGGAGACCTGAGGGGGCAAACCAGCCTGCTGCAGAGCCGGAGGAACCGGAATATTGGCCGATCGCCCCGTGCCCAGGTTTACGTAGGCTCCATTAAAAAAGATGCCCCAGGGGCCTTTCCAGGCTTCAACGCGACCAAAGGCGGCAAAGTTCAGATCATTCACGATGGAACTGAAAATGTCGCCAATACCGGCATTAATGGGTGCGGTAATGCCCCTGACGGTAACATCACCATTGGCCCCAAAGGGTAGGTAGACGAAGGGCTCAAAGCTAAACCGCCAGGGTATGGCGTCGACTGAATCGGCAGCTTGAGCAAACAAATCTGCCTGGGCAACAGCAGCAGAGAACCTGTCGGCAGCGGCACTTTTCCCTGAGGACAGAGCCATCGAATCGTTGCCCAATGGACTCTCCCATGGAGCCGTGCTGGAAAAACCAAACCCTATGTCTAAACTTGTAAAATTTGAGGGTAGAGCAGAGCTTGCCGATGCATCGGGGCCTGAAACCTCAACGATTTCAAGCATTAAATCCGCTGCCTCTATCCTCAAGTTTTCATGGTGTAAGGGAGGAGCTTCAGACGACACCGCTTGAGATTCAGAACCAGAACTCACGGATAGTGGCTGAATTTGGATTTGAATCTCATCTAGCCTCTCAGCCGTTGAGGCCGAAAATTTGGAGGGGTAAAGCCTGGGCGTCTCGGCAAGCTCCGTCTTTACCAAACCTATGGCCTTGGTTTCACCTCTGCCTTCATTCACTGAAGGGGCCGCATTAGCGATTGAAGAACTTGCCAAACCCAGACCTAGAGCTGCCAGACAATAGCTTAAACGCAAGATAGAGTTGGCTTTTCCGCTAAGAGTTAGGCTCTGCCTGCCGAAAAATTTCTGCCAAGAATTGCAAGGTGCTGAGACTTGGCTATTTAGATGAATGATAGAGCCAGACAGCATTGGAATTGGACTCCATAAGCCAATAATATGTGGATGTCGCCAGAGGAACCTAATCTGGGCAGATGAAGGTCTACCAGAGCGCTGTGCCGCTTGGATATAGTTACTGATATTAAGGCAAGACCGAGCGACACAGATAATAGAAAAAGCATGGTGAAGCGAAACTTGCACTTTTTGAATAGTGGCTCTAAAAATCTTGACTTATATGTAGTGTAAGTTATGAGTTAAGGAGTACAGGCTTCGGAGGAGAATGTGCACTGTCAGGCTTGCGCTCGAAAGAGGGTTTTTACCTGATAAGTAAAGCAGCTTAGCTATCAAAAAGGTTCATTGGCACCCAAAATACATCAGCCTCTGGTGCAGTAGTGCATCACCGTCGCTGTAACGTCTGAGATGGTGATTCGCCAAACAGCTGTTTATAATCTCTGGAGAAGTGGCCCAGGCTTAAAAAACCCCACTGGTGAGCAATTTGAGCAACGGTTTCGGGTTTGGAGTCGGCGTAGAGCAAGGCTCGGCGGATGCCGTGGAGGCGCTGCACTTTTACAAAGGCCATTGGCCCCATCCCCAACATTTCTTGGAACCCATAGTGGAGCGATCGCTTACTGGCATAAACCGCCTGACAAATCTCGGCCAGGGTTAGAGGTTGGTCTAAGTGGGCCATGATGTAGGCTTTGGCGGCAGCCACCAGGGCCGCACGGCGGTAGGGGCGGGCCGCATCGGCTTGATGGGGCGGAGGGAGGGCGTCGATCAGCAGCGGCATCAAGTCCTGCTCTAAAAGGGTTGCCGCCTGGGGTGTATGACACCAGGCTCGCTCTGCCCTGGCCTGGAAGAGTTGGTGGAGATAGGCACAAAGGGGCAAGAAGCGATCGGTAGCGGGCACCACCATATTGCTGCGGAAAAATGCTTCGTTTAAATCGTAGCGATGAGCGAGATTGGCATAGTGTTGAAAGAGCGTCTTGGAGACATCAATTTGGCACTGATCTTGACCATCTGGGGAGGTAATGAGGTGAACAGGACGCTCAACATCAAAGCCAAAAATTGCATTGGCAACAAGCGGCCGATCATGGGCGAAAGCTGGCGGCGACGGTGCTTTGAGAAGGACTACAAAAATGAGGCGATCGGGGCGTTTGTCGCCAATCACCTGAAGCGATTGGCTTGCCTGCTGCCGGATCACCTTCAGGTCTGCGCTCACTGCCCATGAGGCCAAACGCCCTTGAAAAGCGCCCTGACTGAGCTGAGTTAATCGTAGGCCGCTGAAGGCGATCGCCTCGCCAAAATGATCCACATCCTTGAATACCGACTCCCGATAGTAAGGTCGATCGGTCACCGACTGATTTATCACGGCTTGAGCAGAAGCATCTCGGTCTGAACCACGCACGTCTACGCCTCACCTTGTAATATTATTAGCTATGCCCTGGTATTAACGATCCATTTTTTCTGTTTTCGGCGGTATCCTAAGCCAGCATAGACCTGGTTTTTAAACGTCGTACTGTGCCGATCATCCAACATAAAAATAGGATTTTCGTATGAAGACATCTAGTTAGCCCAAGTGTTTTTCTCCTGAATCATTGCTTCTGTCCGCAGCTTCATATCAATCTTTAGATAAGATCTGTAAAGCTTTTCAAGCCAAGATCTAATAGTAGCCATTGCCCAGCTGCTTATTTTCTGTCAAGTAGTTTAACGAGAGGATGCCGTTGTGTTTTTTACTCGCTACCTGTCCAAGATGCTCTTTGTCATGGGATTAGCCACGGCTTCCTGCTTTATCTATGCGATCGCGCCAAAGTGGGCGATCGCGAGCATACTGAAGCTTCCCTACGACGAAGGTTTTGTAACGAATTATTTCGACCAGGGACACTACTTCTTTTATTACCACTGGGGTGTCATGGTCGGCTTTATGGGGGTAGTCATGGTGGTGGCATCCTTTAAGAAATCTTGGCGTGCCCCGGTTGTTTTTTACTCGTTTGCAGAAAAAGCCTGGATGGTTGCGCTCTATGTCGCCTCGCGCGGGTTTGCCAACCCCAGCACCTACGGCTATTTTCCGGTTTTGGTGGTAGATACCCTCGTTTCGCTGTGGACAATTGGCTACTGGATTGAGCAACGATCCATGTTCCCCAATCCAGAAATTGCCTTCCCATCGATTATCCCTGAGCCAAAGGGCGGCCCGCAGGCCATTTTGCCTGATCCCGAAAAGACAGCTTGAGACAATCCGTTCCTCACTGTAGGGTGGGCACTGCCCACCACTTTTTGGAATTAGAAGCGGGAGAATTGGAGAAAAGCCATCCGTGCAGGATGAATGCGATCGCCTTAAAAGCTCGTCGCAGGCAGGGATGGCCTGGGGGTGGTGTGTAGTTAGCAGTCTCCCTAAAACGTATAGATTGCCACCCAGAAAAAGTAAAGGCGGAACCCCAAAAACTTGCGTTTTTTGAATAGGGGAGCTGGAAACTTAACTTTGGATTCGCTCAAACTTGCGTTTTTCGAATAGGGAACCCGAGGGGGTAAACCTACGATCTACAGAAATTGGTGCTGGGGTGTGGTTGAGTGGCTCCCTAGGGAACGAACATCACCGCTTCAGCTGTTTTCTCTGTACTTTAGCTGTACTTGTGAAGTAAGCTATGCTTCCTCGGATGAGTCGGTTCATCTTAACTTGGGCCGCGATCGCCGCCCTTGTCTTCCAAGTCGCCGTGCCCCCGGCCCTGGCGCAAGAAACCCTGCCTCGCCCAGAGCCCGCCTTCCAGGGCCGCATCGGCGTCACCTACCAAGAGTCTCAGCCGGATACCGCCCTGTTGCAGGCCGTCAAAGCCCCAGCGGGGGCTCCCAACGTGCTGCTGGTGCTGATTGACGATGCGGGTTTTGGCTCCGCCAGTACCTTTGGCGGTCCCATTGCCACCCCCACCTTCGATCGGCTGGCGGCCAATGGGCTGCGCTACAACTCCTTCCACACCACGGCCCTGTGTTCACCCACCCGCGCCGCCATCCTCACCGGGCGCAACCACCACTCGGTAGGGTCGGGCACCATTCAAGAACTGGCCACGGCCTACCCCGGTTATACCGGACTGATTCCCCAGAGTACGGCGACCATCGGCCAAATTCTCCAGCGCAACGGCTACAGCACCGCCTGGTTTGGCAAAAACCACAACGTGCCCGACAACCAGACCACCAGCGTCGGCCCCTTCGATCGCTGGCCCAACGGCCTCGGCTTCGACTATTTCTACGGGTTCATCGGCGGTGAAACCGACCAGTGGTACCCCACCCTCTACGAGAACCAAACCCTGGTCGAAACCCTGCCCCTGCCGGAGGAGGGCTACAACCTCACCCACGATCTGGCCGACAAAACCATCGCCTGGATCGATCAGGTCAAAACCACCGCCCCCGATCGCCCCTTCTTTGCCTACTTTGCCCCCGGTGCGGTCCATGCTCCCCACCAGCCCCCGGCGGAGTATGTGGCCAAGTACAAGGGCCAGTTTGACCAGGGCTGGGACAAACTGCGGGAAGAAACCTACGCACGCCAGAAAACGCTGGGCGTGATTCCCGCCAGCGCCCAACTCACCCCCCGCCCCGCCTCCATGCCCGCCTGGGACAGCTTTAGCCCCGACGACCAGAAAATTCTGGCCCGCCAGATGGAAACCTATGCCGGGTTCCTCGACTACACCGACGCGGAAATTGGCCGGGTGGTGAAGGCCATTGCCGACCTGGGCGAACTCGATAACACCCTGGTGATCTATATCAATGGCGACAACGGAGCCAGCGCCGAGGGGAGCCTGATCGGCACCTGCAACGAAATGCTGAACCTCAACGGCCTCAACCTCACCATGGCGGACAATCGCCGCTGCTACGACATCTGGGGTGGCCCCGAAACCTCTCCCCACTATGCGGTGAGCTGGGCCTGGGCGATGGATAGCCCCTTCCGCTGGACGAAACAGGTGGCCTCCTACCTGGGGGGCATTCGCAACGGTATGGTGATCGCCTGGCCCGCAAAAATTAAGGAGAAGGGTGGTTTGCGATCGCAGTTTAGCCATGTAATTGACATTGCCCCCACCATCCTGGAGGCCGCCGGCATTCCTGAGCCAGAACTCTATAACGGCATTTCGCAAAAGCCCATGGAAGGTACCAGCCTGGTCTACACCTTCGATCGCGGTGCCGCTTCTACTCCCGGACGTCACGAGACCCAATACTTCGAGATGCTGGGGCATCGCGCCCTCTACAAAGATGGCCTGATGGCCTCGGCGTTCCACAACCGCCTGCCCTGGATTACAGCGGGCACCGTGCCCTTTGATCAGGATCAATGGGAATTGTTCGACCTCACCCAGGACTTCACCCAGGCCAGGGATCTCTCGGCAGAACAACCGGAAACGCTCAAGCAACTTCAGGATCTGTTCCTTACAGAAGCCGAGAAGTACAACGTGTTTCCGCTGGATGATCGCTTCGCCGAGCGGGCCGATGTCACCCTGCGGCCCGGCTTCTTTACCGGGCGCAAGCACATCGAGTTTGCGGGCAACACGCCATCCATTCCTGAAGGCAGTGCGCCCACGACCAAAAATGCCTCCCACACCATTGATGCCGATTTGGTGGTGCCACCCCAGGGTGCCGAAGGGGTGATTCTCTCCGAAGGGGGCCTCACCAGTGGGTTTAGCCTCTACGTCAAGGACAACACCCTGACCTACGACTACAACTGGTTTGACCTGGAGCGCACTTCCATCGCCGCCGCCACCCCCTTGCCCACGGGCAAGGTGCACGTGCGGTTCGACTTTGCCTACGATGGCGGCGGACCCGGCAAAGGCGGCACTGGCACGCTGTACGTCAACAACCGCAAAGTGGGCCAGGGCAAGATTCCCAAAACGGTAGCAGGCCGCTTTGGGGTCGAGGCAATGGACTTTGGCAAAGACTTGCAGTCGCCCGTGAGCCAGTCGTACCAGCCCCCCTTCGCCTTTACCGGAGTGGTGGAAAAGGTGGTGCTCGACATCAAGTAGCCCCAGCTCAAAGATCCCAGGGTTCTTCAAGAACCCTGGGATCTGGCTATCAGGTATCCTTCCCCGGGTCTTTCAGCCCTTGCCGAAAGGCTTTCGCCGCCGCTAGCGGGTTCGGGTTTTGTAGGCAGCGGGTCAGCAACTCCAGATCCAGATCGGGCAACACTTCGCTCTGCTGAATGGGTTCATAGCCAGCCGTTTCCATAAACTCTACCGGGGTTTCTTCGCGCTGGTGATACAGGGAAAGACGATTCTTTTGCCAGAACCAGACCTCCCGCACCCCTAAACGACGATACAGCTCCAAACGATTGATGCTGCCACTCGTGACGATGACCTCAATTGCCAGATCGGGAAATTCCTTATCGGTGCCGATGCAGTAGCTTTCATCCGGTTCGCCCCCCGCCTGTTGCTCCGGTTTTTTCAGCGTCGTGGAACCCATCGGAAAGAATTCCGTATCGGTTTCCAAAAAGTAGAGTTCTAGGAGATTGCCGATCAGCGTTTTTCCAATTTCATGGTTGCGACTAGGAGCCAAAATTTCTAACACCCCATCTAAAAAATGCACCCGATAAGCAGAACCATCCCCCATATCCGCCAGCAGCGCTTCGTACTGTGGCCACGACACCCGACTTAGCACCCGCCGTTCTTCCGGGTCATCCAGGGTGATGCGGTTGGTCAAATCGTTAAGGAGAATCATCAAACGCTACCTCGTCAATGTTCTGATTATCCTGAAATTACCCTAATCAAATTCATCCTGCTCGGAGAAAGCCGTTGTGCCGATAAATCCTCTCATACCATCCATAAATGGCTCCAGACGGCTATCAACCATCCAGACCCCGATAAAGTTCAGCCATATCGAATTCAAGCCCCAGGCTTTGCAGTACTACGGAATCTCCAGCGTTATAAACAACTGTTTCCCAGGTATTTTCAGCGGTGCGGCGACGACATTCGACCTGTTGAATGTCTTGAAAAACCAGAACGTATTCTTCTAGGGAGGAGAGTTTGCAATAGTCTTCAAATTTTGCCCCCAGCTCAAACGCTTGGGTGCTGGGAGAGAGAACTTCCGCGATGAATTTTGGATGGCGTTTTACGTATCGGTCATCCCGATCTCGCGGGTCGCAGGTGACAAAGGCATCGAGGTAGTAATAAAACTCTTCCTGATAATTGACTTTGACGTTACCCGAGTGGAATCGGCAATCAGAATCCCCTAAATGCAGGTTGATCAGCGTGAGCAAGTTGAGCGCAATGCGATCGTGGTTGTCGGTGCCACCGGCCATGGCGTAAACCAGGCCACGACGATACTCGTGGCGAACCGGGCTCTGTCGCTCAATGCTCAGGTACTCGTCGGCGCTGATGTAGTTGGGAACGGCAATCATCGGCTCAGCCTGCTCCTGCCAGAGGTTGACTCTATTCTAAAAGGCTTCCGCTCATCCTCGGTCAGCCTACTGTTCCCACGCCGCCTGGCTTCAGACCCATCGTTCGTCCGGGGCGTTAAAGCTATCCGGCTAGCAAATTAATTAGATTTTCACTCCGAATGTCCCTGTTGTTGTGTTGAGAGGTTTATTCATGCTCCCTCGCATCTGGAAATTCACCCTGGCCTGGACGGCCATCGTGGCGATCGCACTCCAGGCCGCCGTGCCCCCGGCCCTGGCCCAGGAAATTCTGCCCCATCCCAACAAGCCCTTTTCTGGAAAAATTGGGCTGACCTACAAAACATCTGAACCGGTTAAATCACAGCTCAAACTGCCCAGCACCTATGGTATTGAAAACGCCCCTAACGTGCTGCTGGTGCTGATTGACGATGTGGGCTTCGGCCAGTTCAGCAGCTTTGGCGGCAGCATTCCCACCCCCACTATGGATCGGGTGGTGAAAAATGGGCTGCAATTCACTCAGTTCCACACCACGGCGCTGTGTTCCCCCACTCGCGCCGCCCTGCTCACCGGACGCAACCACCACTCCGTAGGCAACGGCGTGATTACCGAAGCCGGAACGGGCTTTCCGGGCTATACCGGGGTGATTCCCGATAATGCTGCCACCTTTGCCCAAATTTTGCAGGCCTACGGTTACGCCACCGCCTGGTTTGGCAAAAACCACAACGTGCCCGACTGGGAGAGCAGCATGGCGGGTCCCTTTGATCGCTGGCCTCGGGGCTTGGGCTTTGACTACTTCTACGGATTTGTTGGCGGCGACACCGACCAGTTCCACCCCGCTCTAGTCGAAAACACCACCCGCATTGAGCCGCCGGAAACCAATGCGGACGGCTCTCCTTACCACCTCAGCACCGACCTGGCCGATCACGCCATCAACTACATTCGTCAGGTGAATGCGGTTTCGCCTGAGAAGCCCTTCCTGGTATATCTATCTCCCGGTGCCACCCATGCGCCCCACCAGGCTCCCCAGGAGTGGATCGATCAGTTCAAGGGCCAGTTCGACATGGGGTGGGACCAGTACCGCGAAGAAACCTTTGCGCGGCAGAAGCGGCTAGGAGTGATTCCCGCTGACGCCCAGCTGACTCCCCGACCCGCAGCCCTGGCCGCCTGGGATTCGCTCTCCCCTGAGGAGCAGCGGGTCTATGCCCGGATGATGGAGGTGTTTGCCGGATTCACCGCCCATGTGGATCATGAGGTGGGGCGCGTGGTGGACGCGATCGACCAGATCGGCGAACTCGACAACACCCTGATCATCTACATCGCCGGGGACAACGGCTCCAGTGCCGAAGGGGGCTTTAACGGCTTGCTGAACGAAATGACCTTCTTCAACGGCCTGCCCGAAAAGCTGGAAGACAAGGTGGCGGCGATCAACGACCTGGGTGGCCCTCTGTACTACAACCACTTCCCCTCTGCCTGGGCCTGGGCGATGGATTCCCCCTTCCAGTGGACCAAGCAGATTGCCTCCCACTTTGGCGGCACCCGCAACGGCATGGCGATGTCCTGGCCGGCGGGCATCAAAGATAAGGGCGGCAAACGCTTTCAGTTCAGCCATGTGATCGACATTGCCCCCACGATTCTAGAGGCGATCGGCATCGACCCGCCCGTGCAGGTGAACGGCATCACCCAAAAGCCCATTGAGGGCACCAGCCTGGTCTACACCTTCGATGACGCCAAAGCGCCTAACCGCCACACCACCCAATACTTCGAGATGGCGGGCAATCAGGGCATCTATAGCGACGGTTGGATGGCCAGCGCCCTGTGGAGTGAGCCCTGGGTGCCGGAACCGCCAGGGGATAAGGACATTCTCAATCTCGATTGGGAGTTGTACCACATCGACGAAGACTTCACCCAGGCGGTGGATCTGGCCGACCAGATGCCCGCCAAGCTCCAGGATATGAAAGACCTGTTTTACGCCGAAGCTGCAAAATACAATGTGCTGCCCCTGGATGGTCGCAAAACCGCACGGTTGAATGTCGCCAACCGCCCCAGCCTCACCGCCGGGCGCACCCACTTTGCCTACCCACGCGGCCTTCGCATTCCGGAAGGCTCGTCCCCTGACTTGAAACACGTCAACCACACCATCACCGCCAATGTGGACATGCCCTCCCAGGGGGCAGAAGGCATGCTGATGACGATGGGCGGACGGTTCGCCGGATACGGCCTGTTTGTGAAGGACGGCAAACTCGTCTACCACTACAACCTGGCCGGAATCGAGCGGTACACCATCGAATCGGATACCCGGATTCCCACCGGGAAAGTTGCGCTGAAGGCGGAGTACAAAACCGATGCCAATCAGCCCTATGCCGGGGGGACGGTAACGCTCTATGCCAACAACAAAAAAATCGGCCAGGGCCGGGTGGAAAAGAGCATTCCCAACCGCGTCACCCTGGACGAAACCATGGACATTGGCTTCGACACCGGGACTCCTATTACTGAAACCTACGAACTCCCCTTTGCCTTTACCGGCAAGCTGGATGAGGTGGCCATTGACTTGAATTAATCCTCGCTAACCCCCGGTCCAGAACCTGGTCTGGGGGATGGCGTTAACTTGCATTTTTTGAATAGTGAGGCCAAAACGCTCAACGTACAATCCCCTCAAGACCGTTGATTTGACCAGGGTTTTTGAGTCAAGCACTATGGAATGGAGACATCAGCCCTATGAGTAATCCTTCGCCTCAGGATCGGTCTAGCGGGAGATTTGGCTCCCCTCGCATTCTGTCTCGGGCGATCGCTGGCGCGCTAGTGTTGGCGCTGGGACTGGCCCCCGCTACATGGCTGGGTTTGGGGTCTGACCAGGCGATCGCAGCCCCATTCCCCTCCACCCCTGCCACCCCGGCCCCCACCCAGCCCAACATCGTGGTGATCTGGGGCGATGACATTGGCCAGAGCGACATCAGTGCCTACACCAAGGGTTTGATGGGTTTTCGCACCCCCAATATCGATCGCATCGCCCAGGAAGGCGTGATCTTTACCGACTACTACGGTGAGCAGAGCTGTACCGCTGGACGCGCCGCCTTTATTACCGGGCAGAGCGTGTTTCGCACAGGCCTGAGCAAAGTGGGTCTGCCCGGAGCCGACCTGGGCCTGCGGCCCGAAGACCCCACCATTGCCGAACTGCTCAAGGCCCAGGGCTACGCCACCGCCCAGTTTGGCAAAAATCACCTGGGCGACAAGGACGAATTCTTGCCCACCAACCACGGCTTCGACGAATTCTACGGCAACCTCTACCACCTCAATGCCGAGGAAGAACCCGAACTGCCCGACTACCCCAGCCCCCAGGATTTTCCTAACTTTGCCAAGCGCTTTGGCCCCCGGGGGGTGCTGCACACCTTCGCCGATGGCCGCATTGAAGACACCGGCCCGCTGACCAAAAAGCGGATGGAAACCATCGACGATGACATCGCCGATCGCTCCGTAGCGTACCTGAAAAAACAGGCCGAAACGGGTCAGCCCTTCTTTATGTGGACCAACTTTACCCACATGCACTTCCGCACCCACCCCAAGCCCGAGAGCGTGGGGCAGGCCGGACGCTGGCAGTCGCCCTACCACGACGTGATGATGGACCACGACCAGAACGTGGGCCAAATTCTGGACGCCCTGGATGACCTGGGGCTAGCCGACAACACCCTTGTTTTCTACAGCACCGACAACGGCCCCCACATGAACTCCTGGCCCGATGCGGCCATGACCCCCTTCCGCAACGAGAAGAACTCCGGCTGGGAGGGGGCCTTTCGGATTCCGGCCATGGTGCGCTGGCCGGGGCATATCGAACCCGGCACCGTGTCCAACGACATCATGTCCCACATGGACTGGCTGCCCACCTTCCTGGCCGCCGCTGGAGCCCCAGAGGTGAAAGACAAACTCCTCACCGGCTACAAGGCCGCTGGCCGAAACTTCAAGGTGCATCTAGACGGCTACAACCAGTTGCCCTATCTAACGGGAAAGACCACCGCCAGCCCCCGGCAGGAGTTCTTTTATTTCTCAGATGACGGTGACTTGCTGGCCATGCGCTACGACAACTGGAAGCTGCACTTCAAAGTGCAGGATGCCCCCGGCACCCTGGATGTCTGGCAGCGGGACTTTCGCTCCCTGCGCTTTCCCTACATCTTTAATCTGAGGACAGACCCCTACGAGCGGGCCACCCTGACCTCAAACACCTACTGGGATTGGATGCTGGATCACATCTTTTTGCTGGTGCCCGCCCAGGGCAAAGTGGCGGACTTTCTCTCGACCTTTAAGCAATATCCGCCCCGCCAAAAGGCGGCCAGCTTCACGGTGGATCAGGCGCTAGAGCAACTGCAAGCGATCCCCCCCGGCAGTACCTGATCGCCCAGAGAGATCCCATGCCCAGGAAAGATCCCAGGGTTCTTCCTCCGCTGTGACGCCATGGTTTATGGCTAGGCAAAGAACCCTGGAATCTGGGCAACCCAGGAGAGATCCCAGGGTTCTTCCTCCGCCGTGACGCCATGGTTTATGGCCAGGCAAAGAACCCTGGGATCTGCGACCCCCTCGGATTTGGGCCGCCCCCATGATGGCCTCTCACCCCGGTGCTCCCCCCATGACCTCAGATACCCCACTTCCCCCCCGCACTCGCCTCAGAGCCCCCAAGGCTGCCGCGATCGCTGGTATTTTGTTTTCGGTCTTGCTGATCATCAGTTTGGTCCTGATCTTGCTGGCGACCCCACCCACTCCCCTGGGCAATGGGACCGGGCTGCTGAGCCAAGCGCCCGCTGTGCTGCTGGCGCTGAACCTGGTGCCCTTTGCCGGCATTGCCTTCCTGTGGTTTATGGGGGTGGTGCGCGACGTGCTGGGGGAGCGGGAAGACCAATTTTTTGCCACGGTGTTTCTGGGCAGCGGCCTGCTGTTTGTGGCCATGCTGTTTGTCAGCTCGGCGGTGGCGGGCAGCCTGATTTTGCTCATCAGCCGCCTCTCCGGAGTCGAGCTGCCCGCTGCCTACGACCTAGGCCGCATCATCGCCCGCGAAACCCTCAGCACCTACAGCATTCGCATGGCCGGGGTGTTTATGATTTCTAGCTGCACCCTGTTTCTGCGCACGGGGGTGATTCCCCGCTGGACGGCCTGGCTGGGCTTTGGGTTTGCCGCCATCATGCTGTTTAGAATTGGCCACATCAACAGTCTGGGCTGGGTAATGCTGCTGTTTCCCCTGTGGGTGTTGCTGGTCAGCCTCCATATTCTGACGGCAAGCTACACCCGCCGCTCCGAAAATCTGCCCCAGGGCTAGCGCCAGCCCTTCGGTGGCAGCCGCTAAGTTTTCCTATAGGGGTGATGCCGTTTGCTAAAGACCACAAGCCCTAATCCATCCATGCCAGACTCTTCCCCAGCACCCCAATCAATTCCCCCCATGCCCCGTCTGGTCGCGGCGATCCGCTGGACCCGCTTCATGAGCGTGCTGGCGGTGATATCGTCCCTGGTGGGGGCGCTGCTGATGTTTTGGATTGGCAGCGTCAATACCCTGAAGGCCGTGCTGCTGGTGATCAAGGCTGAGGAATCGATCGTGGAGGGGAGCCGCATTTCTACGACCGAACTGGCTACGCTGGAGCTCTTGGAATGCCTGGACAGCTTCCTGGTAGGACTGGCATTTTTATACTTCGCCTACGGCATTTATGCTCTCTTTATTCAGCTAGGGCAACCTGATACGGATTCTAGTACCTGGTCAAGACTAGGGGGCATTAGCACTCTAAAAAAGACTTTGCTGGAAGTGCTGATCGTGCTTCTGACTGTGGTTTTTGTGAAAGGATTGCTAGAACGGCTGTCATTTCGGGGTTTGGAGTGGACGTATTTGGTCATTCCCCTCTCAATTCTGGCTCTGGCTGCCAGTACTCGCTTGCTGCAATTTGAATCAGCCGCTCCCACTGAAGTCAAGGAGTTTAAAGAATGACGGCGACGGCAGTCTCCAGTTTTCTGTGGGTATCATTGCTCATGTTTCTCCAAAAGGGTTAGCCTATGCCTGGCCTAGAAGCCATCGAAGCCTTTTCCTTTGCTCTGGCCACCCTGGGCAGTACGCTGCTGGAGGCTCTGGGTGTGCTCTGCATTTTGATCGGTATCTTTACCACCGCTCGGCTGGCCACCAAAATCTTGAAACATCGAAGACGGGTGGTGCTGCCCTTTATTCAAATTCGGCTTAAATTTGGCCTCTGGCTGGCCCTAGCACTGGAATTTCAGCTGGGGGCCGATATTTTGAGCACTGCGATCGCGCCTACTAATGAAGCCCTGATTCGGCTCTCGGTAGTCGCTGTGATTCGTACCTTCCTGAACTACTTTTTGAACCAGGAGATCGAGGCCCAAATGGAGTTTCGAGAACGGGCGATCGCCCACAACTACGCCCCACTGTTTCTGCTGGATAGCCCCACGGAATTCATGGAAATTCCTCGCGATGATGCTAAACCTCACTCTTCCCACCTCTGAAAGACCCGATGCCTGATTTTATCCCCCAAGACGAACTCGCCCGCGAGCGCAACCACCTGGCCGCCGATCGCTCTCTGTTGTCCTTTGTCCGCAGCAGTCTGACCCTGATCAGCATTGGAGTCGCGGTTGATCAGGTCGTCAGCGCGATCGCCCCAGGCGGACGTTTTATCGATATTTGGGCCTACGGTCTCAGCCTACTGCTGGTGGGTCTGGGCGTGGTTACCCTGGCCCTGGCCATCCGCGACTACCAGGGCGAAATGCAGCGGCTGAAAGCGCCCGTCTACCTTTACACGCCCCGCTGGCCCTTGGGCTCTACCACGGGCCTCCTGGTCCTCTTAGTTGGTATCCTGGCCTTCTTATGGTTGGGGTTTCAGCTATGGCTATGAAGCGTGGCGATAATTCCTCAAATTAAAAACAAGATGGTCACCAGTCCAGCGATACCAAAAATCACAATGCCGCTTACTACGATTTGATTTAATTCCTTCACCGATAGCATTAAGTAATCGGGATTTCTAATACTTTTAATCGCCAGTTGATGCTGGATCAGCCCTATGCCCAATAGAACTAACCCCACTCCGATAAAACCCATGCCAATCAGCGTTGCGGTTTCTCTGGTAATGGCCGGACTCATGTCGGGAAAGCGTCGTCGCAAACTGCGAAAAATCTGGTCAAAGGCAATACCAAACCCGATCAAATTCAGGCAAATTCCTAGCCAGGCGTTAATCGTCCGCTCCGCCGCCGCTCGATTGCGTTCCTTTGCCAATTCGTTAGTGATGTTAACGGAGTTTTGATGTGCCGAATCGGCCATTGCTCCCATTCTCCTGGCTTATCAAAAATAATCTTGCCATTCGTCCTGAGAATAGCTCAATTTTCCACCTAAAAGTTCAAATTTTCTCCTTCGGAGACGCTGTGCGAACAAAGTTCAAAATTTACTCCTCCCCACCCATCTACCCGCCCACCCATCTACCCGCCCACCCATCCACCCCCCACCCCCATGGTTCAACCCAACCCCGCCACCGAACTCGCCAAAGAACGCAACCGCGCCGCTGCAGAACGCACCCTGATGGCCTGGATTCGCACCTCCCTGGCCCTGATCGGCTTTGGCTTCGGGATTGAACGCATTGTCGCCGCCATCCACGATGCCCTGGGCGATGCCGTCAATCCGCTGCGGCTGTCGCGCATTTTAGGCCTGTCCTTCGTGGCCCTGGGCACCTTTGCCATGCTGTTCGCCGCCCTCGACCACCAGCGCCAGCTCAAACGCATCCAGCGCAACGACTTGATCTACCAATCCCGCCAATCCCCCTCCCTGGTGGTGGCCTACGTGCTCACCGGCCTGGGGGCGATCGCCTTCCTCGGCGTCCTGGTCAGTCCGCTGATCACCTAGTGAGGAGAGGGGATGGGGGGCCGGGGGCCGGGGGCCGGGGGGCCGGGGGACAGGTGGATGGGTAGATGCCACCTACAGATAGTCCAAAACACCCCTCCACCCCCTACCCCTCCACCCCCTACCCCTCCACCCCCTACCCCTCCACCCCCTACCCCCATGCCCACCCCCGATCCCCTGCCTAACAACAACGATCTGGCCCTCCAGCGCACGGAGCTGGCTGAAAGCCGCACGACGATGGCGGAAACACGCACCGACCTGGCGGAGAAACGCACCGGGCTGTCCAGGGAGCGTACCGACCTGGCCGAATTGCGGACGGAACTGGCCAAGGAGCGCACCCGCGCCGCCGAGGAACGGACGCTGATGGCCTGGATTCGCACGGCGTTGTCGATGATTAGCTTTGGCTTTGGCATCGATCGCCTATTCACCTACCTGGATCGCACAGAAACGGCACTGACGATCAACCGGCTGACGGAGGAGCGGGTACTGGGGCTGAGCTTGATGACCCTGGGGCTGGTGACGCTGGTGATGGCGATCGCCAATCACTGGGCCACCCTCAAGACCATTGAATCGAGCGACTACAGGTACACCCCCACCTGGTCTCAGGGCTTGGTGGTGGCCACGGTGCTGCTGTTTTTAGGGCTGGCGGCCTTTATTCCCCTGGCACTGGGAGGAGTACAAATGGCAGAGGTATTTACCCTCAACAGTCGGGTCGCCACCACCCTAACTGCCCTGACGATCTTCATTTTGATGCTCACCCTGGGGGTGCAAACTGCGCCCAGTAGCCTGACAATCCTGTGGCAGCAGCCGGGTCTGCTGGGGCGATCGCTGCTGGCGACCCTGGTGCTGTTTCCCATTGGGGCAGCGGTGATTGGGTATTTGGTGCTCAGCGGCGGTGGCCAGGGGATGGGCCGGGTGGCCTTGGGCCTTGGGGTGTTGGCGGCGGCACCTGGTGCTCCTCTACTATCTCGGCGGGCGGCTATGGCGGGCAGCAATCCCGACATCGCCATTAGCCTACAAGTCACCCTGGCGCTGCTGGCAATTGTCACCACGCCGCTGACCCTGCTGGTGCTGACCCATCTGTTCGCCCCCATTGACGCCAGTACCAACTATCTGGCGATCGCCAAGCAGGTGTTTCTCGCCCAATTTTTACCCCTGGGTCTGGGCCTAGCCATCCGTCGATTTAGCGGCGAACAGGCGGCGAACATTGGCCAACTGCTCTCCACCATAGCCAGTACCCTGTTTGCCGTGCTGCTGGTGTTTGCCCTGGGTATCAGCATTGTGGTGCTGCCCACCATCGCCTGGCGCGGCCTGGTGGCAATCCCGCTGATAGTGGCCTTTGGGCTGGCCTGTGGCCATAGCCTGGGGGGGCCAGAGATTGGGGTTCGATCGGCGATCGCCACCGGCACCATTGCCCGCAACGCTGGCATGGCCCTCTTTCTGCTGGCGGCCAACGGAGCTGGAAACGCCATCCCCACGGTGATCGCCTACGTGGTGATCGGTGCTCTGACGGCTTTGCCTTACAACGTCTGGGCCAAGCGGCAGCAGCCCACAGAGAGCCTAGCTTAGGCGGAGATCCCAGGGTTCTGACACCGATTGATCGTGAATTGCAGGATATCCCGTTTAGAACCCTCCATCCTCCTACCATCGGTGTCACCGGTTCTCGTCAGGGCAGACACATGGGTCTGCCCCTACAGGGTCACCCCCCATCCACGCATCCACGCATCCACGCATCCACCCATCCACTCATCCACCCATGCCTCTCCCCCGCTCCCTCACCCTCCTCACCCTCCTCACCCTCCTCCTCTTCCCCCTCCCCGCCCTCGCGACCCCCTGCCCCAGCGACATGGTCTTCATCCCCGGCGGCACCTTCACCATGGGGGCGGATAATACTGACTTTGTGGAAGAGAAAACCGCTGAAGATGTCTCCGTCAGCAGCTTTTGCATGGAGCCCCACGAGGTGACAAATGCCCAGTTCGCGGCCTTTGTGGCAGAGACAGGCTATGTCACCGTGGCGGAGCGGCCCCTGTCTGAAAAGGAGTTTTCCGATTTGTCTGAGGCGGAGCGATCGCCGGGCTCCCTGGTATTTCAGCCCCCCGCCGAGGGCCTCCAGCAGGTGGCCTACCTGAGCTGGTGGCACTGGACACCGGGGGCCAGCTGGCGGCACCCCTACGGCCCGGAAAGCGATCTGCAAGGTAAGGAGAATCATCCCGTGGTTCACATTGCCTACGAGGATGCCGTCGCCTTCGCCGCCTGGGCCGATCGCCAGCTCCCCACCGAGGCCCAGTGGGAGTATGCCGCCCGAGGCGGGGCCGAGGGCTGGACCTACACCTGGGGAGAACAATACTCCGCCCAACAGGCCAATACCTGGCAGGGGCTGTTCCCCTTTTTCAATACCAAAGCCGATGGTCATTTGGGCACAGCACCAGTGATGTCTTACCCGCCCAATGGCTACGGCTTATACGACATGGCGGGCAACGTGTGGGAACTGACCTCCAGCTGGTACACCGTGCTCCACGACGACCTGGCCCACCGCCACGACCCCACCGGCCCCGCCCAGGCCGCCAGCTACGACCCCAAAAAGCCCCAGGACGGAGCGATGCATGTAATCAAAGGGGGCTCTTACCTGTGCGCCAAAAACTATTGCAGCCGCTACCGGCCCGCCGCCCGCGAATCCCAGGCAGTGGATACGGGCACCACCCATGTGGGGTTTCGGCTGGTGAAGGCGATCGCCTCTGACCGCCCCACGAGTAAGGGCAACTCAGACGTCAGGTAGGTATCGTGCCATCAAGAAAAAATGGTGCACAATTGAGGACGATTTTCTTTGCTGATTGGTACAAGCGTGCTGTGCCAATCTTTGAAACGCTTTCCAAATGACTCTTTCAGAGAATGGACGTAACTGGACTCGAACCAGTGACCCCCACGATGTCAACGTGGTGCTCTAACCAACTGAGCTATACGTCCGGGCAGACATAGAAATTAGCATATTGGGAGGCGCGATCGCAACCTCCCCCCGCCTATCGCACCAGGCCAGGCTGAAGCCTGACCGGCATCACCAGGGGTGACCCGTCCTGCTTTTGGGCTTCAGCCAGGCGCAGGTTAGACAGCGCCGTGCCCTGGTAGTAGTGGGCCAAGATCTGCTGGTAGTTGTGGCCACGGGCGGCCAGCCCCCGCGCCCCCCACTGGCTCATACCCAGGCCGTGGCCGTAGCCGCGCCCGTCCACGCGGATGGTGTCGCCCATCACGGTGATGGAGCACAGCGTGCTGCGAAGGCCGAGGGCCTGCCGTAGCTCGGTGCCGGTGAGGGTACGGGTTCCCCGGCTGCCCTGGAGTCGAATCGACACAATGCGGCCCTGGGGGGTGGCGCGCTCGGTGGAGACCCCTTGGAGACGACCAATGCCGGTAATCCGCTGCTCGATCTGCTGGGCGGAAAAGGTTTCAGACCACTGAAACACCGGGGCTTCTTGGTCATAGTCGGCCACGCTGCGCAGGTAGGGGGTGGGCCGCTGCCAAATGTCTTCAGAATTTTCGGTATAGCCGCCGGAGGAGGAGTGAAACACCGCCTCAATGATCTGCCCGCCGTAGGTGAGCACCTGCCCCTGGGTGGCGTTGACGGCAGCCTGCACCGAGGGGGCTTCGGCGGCCAGCCCTTTGTAGACCTGGTGGCTGGTGGTGCCGCCCACGTCAAACAGCTGGTTTTGGGTGCGATCGCGCCGATACAGCGCGTAGGACCTGGCCGCCACCGCCTGGGCCTTGAGCGCCTCCTGGGGCCAGCTGGTGGGCATCTCGCTGCCGACGACGCCGTAGAGATAGGCTTCAATATCGACCCAGTTGACGGCAGTGAGGCCGCCCTCGGTGGGCACCACCAGCACCCGGCCCCGATACCAGCTGTCTTTAATAAAGACATAGCCGCCGCCCGTGGGCTCAACCCAAAACGCCTGGCCCTGCCAGTCGGCCAGCCGCACGCCGCCACCGGCGGGGGTGGCAACTACAGAGCGTCCCTGGGGAATCTGGCCCACCCCCTGGCCCGCCATAGTCTTGACCACCGCCGGGGTGGAGCTGCCGACGGTGACCTGGCTGAGGCGATCGCCAATGGCAACCCGCATTTCGACCGCCAGGGCTGGCACCGCCACCAGCCACCACAGCACCGACAGGCTGAGACCATGCTTAAACAACACCAGGGTGCGGCTAATCAGCAGCCCAAGGGCAAGGGGTTGAAGGAGTAGAGTCATCGGTTGCGGCAGAACGTAAGAGAACTTATGGAGGCACCGGACAGTGCTTTTAACGGTATCACCGATGGCTCGGCCCGACACATTAGGATCCAATACACCCCTAAGACGCCGCTGGTGCCCGCAGGTTGCCCCCTGAGGGACAGCGCTCAAACTGGCCGATTAGGGCGGCGCAATCGAATCGTAGAGTCTCCGTAGAAAGGCCATAATCTTGCGACCGTACTCCGGGTCTGCGCTCCAGCGCCCGCTGAGCTGATCGACTAGGGGCGCAATGCCCCGCACCACAAACAGAAAGCGAGGATCGACCTGGCGCTGCACCAGCGGGTCGAGGCTGGCGTAGGCCTTAAGATGCTGAATCTGTGCCCGCACCCCTACCCTTGCGCTGGGAAACGAGGCCCCCTCCATGCCGCCCGTGGGAGAGCCAATGCCGCCGAAGTTGTTTTGGGCCGGGTTGAGGCTGCCGCCAAAGTTGAGGGAGTTGGTCTCGACCAGCATTTGGCAAAAGGCAATGTCGTGGTTGACCCCCTCGATCGCCCCCTCTTCGCGGTAGAGCTTGGGCAGGTCGCGGTAGGTATTGACGGCGGACGGATTGACGCTCTGCAAAAACAGGGTCAGCTGCGTATCTGAGGTGCTGCCAATGCCCATGATGCGATCCATCGAGCCGGGGCAGAACTGCATGCCCGAGCGCGATCGCAGCCTGAGGGTGCGGCTGGCCGCATCCCACGATACCGACACATTGTAATTTTGCAGGTCTACGGCCTTGATGTAGACCACATTGGCGTAGCGAATACGGGTGATATTGGGAGAGGAGGTGGCATCGACCCCCAGCAGGTCGGCCAGGTCAATGGGGATATAGGCATTGTTGTTGACGATAATGCCCGTTTCTGGGTAGATGCCGCCGTTGAGGTTAATGCGAAACTCCGGCAGATTGCCCCCCGGCACCGTGGGCGTGCCGCTGCCCACCGCCCGACTCCAGGAGGCCAGCCCGTCGGCAATGCCCAAAGCCACATCGCGCCGCTGCCGCTGAATGATCGCCAGGTCTTGGGGATTGCTCAAAAACCCCACCTCCATCAGCAGCGACGGGCAGCCCAGATTGCGACAAAAGGGCAGCATACCCGTGGGCGACTCGGTGTCGGGCTTCACCCCCCGGCTGGGCAGCTGGGTGACCCGCCGAATCAGCGCCAAAATCACCAGCTCGGCGTGGGTGCGGCGCACGTCATTTTTGGCGATATAAAACACCGTTGCCCCCCGCACCGAGGGGTCACTAAAGGCCCCCGCGTGAATCTCCAGGGCCACATCCTCGGGGCGACAGCGGGCATTGATCCAGGCCAGGGTTTGGGCGGCGCTGAGGTCGTCGGGCACAGACAGCACCGCCAGGTTGCGCGACCTGAGCTCCGCCACCACCAAATCGCGAATCTGAATCATCTCCGCCGCCTCAGTGGTTCCAGGCAGCACGCTACCGGGGTCAAGCACCCCATCTTCAAAGCCGCCGTGGCCTGCTGAGATAAAAATCTGTGCCATAAAGAACCGAATGCCTAGACTCTCTGGCCAGAATCATACCTGTGAACTGGGGAAGGGGAGTGGGGAGAAAGTTTTGAGTGTTGAGTTTTAAGTTCTAAATTCATGCCCTGCCTCGGAAATTCAAAACTCAAAACTGAGAACTAAGAACTTCCCCTCACTCCCTCACATCTCCCCAAACGCCTCTAACGCCTCCCCCGTCACCCGGCAGGTTTGCCACTCGGGCTTAATTTCCGCTCCCATGCGCTGGTAGAACTCGATCGCGGGAGTATTCCAGTCGAGCACGCTCCACTCAAAGCGACCGCAGCCGCGCTCCAGGGCCAGCTTGCCCAGGTACACCAGCAGGGCCTTGCCGATGCCCTGACCCCGGTAGTCGGGGTACACAAAGATGTCTTCCAGGTAAATGCCGGGCTTCATGAGAAAGGTCGAAAAGTTGTGGAAGAACAGGGCCATCCCCACGGGCTGGCTCTCTACCCAGGCGAGGAGGGCTTCGGCGTAGGGGCGATCGCCAAACAACGCCCGCTCCAGATCCGCTGGTTTGCCGGTGACTTCGTGGGCTAGCTTTTCGTAGTCGGCCAGGGCTTTGATCAAGTCCACCAGGGCGGGGATATCGGCGGGGGTGGCGGGGCGGATGGCGAGGGTGGGTGGGGTAGGCATGGGGTGAGTGGGTAGGAGGGTGGACAGGTGGATGGGTGTAGTATACGTGTACCCCGATGGGCTAATAGTCTGGGATGGGCGGGGCGGGGTCTAGTTTAGGAGAAAGGGGATGCCAGTGGCGATCGCCGTTATTTTAGGGCTGGTGCTGGGGGCGGGGGTAACGGCGCTGCTGTTTGCCAGCCGCCTGCAAACGGTGCGGGAGCGTACCAGAGCCGAGATGGCGGGCGATCGCGCCAGCCTGATCGAGCGGCTGCGCCACCAGGACCAGCAGATCGAAGAGCTGCGGGCGGGGCAGCGAGATATGCAGGCCCAGCTCGACTACAGCCGCCACGAGCTGCGCGACGAGGCCAGCCGCCGCGCCACCGCCGAGGCCCAGCTAAGCCGCCTGGGAGAGCTGGAGACTATGCTGGGCAATCGCGCCACCCACCTGGCCCACACCCAGCAGGAAAATTCCCTACTGCGGGCCAAGCTAGCAGAATTGCAAACCCAGCTCACCCACGCCCACACCGCCACCCAGGAAAAAGTCGCCCTGCTCGATCAGGCTCAGCAGCGGCTGGCCCACACCTTCCAGGCGCTCTCGGCGGATGCGCTACAACGCAACAACCAGTCGTTTTTAGAACTGGCCCAGGCCACGCTGTCGAGCTTTCAGACCCAGGCCGAGGGCAGCCTCAACCTGCGCCAGCAGGCGATCGATTCGTTGGTCAGCCCGCTGAGGGACGCGCTGGAGAAGGTGGATAGCAAGCTGCAAGCCCTGGAGCGCGATCGCGTCTCGGCCTACGCCAGCCTCACCGAGCAGGTAAAATCCCTGGCCATTAGCCAAAACCAGCTCCAGGGCGAAACCGCCAACCTGGTCAAGGCGCTGCGGGCACCCCAGGTGCGGGGCCGCTGGGGCGAAATGCAGCTGCGCCGCGTGGTCGAAATGGCGGGCATGCTCGAATACTGCGACTTTGTGGAGCAGCCTTCGGTGGAAGTTGAAACTGGGCGGCTGCGCCCCGACATGGTGATCAAGCTGCCCAACGGGCGGCAGATTATTGTTGACTCTAAAGCGCCGCTGCAAGGCTATTTGGAGTCGCTGGAGGCACCGGATGAGGGAACCCGACGCGATCGCCTGCAAGCCCACGCCCGCCAGGTACGCACCCACCTCACCCAGCTCGGGGCTAAAGCCTACTGGGATCAGTTCGACAATTCCCCGGAGTTTGCGGTGCTATTTTTGCCCGGCGAAACCTTCTTTAGCGCCGCGCTGGAACACGACCCCCAGCTGATCGAGTACGGCGTCAGTCAGAGCGTGATTTTGGCCACGCCTACGACGCTGATTGCGCTGCTAAAGGCGATCGCCTACGGCTGGCGACACGAAAAGATGGCCGAAAATGCTCAGGCGATTAGCGCCCTGGGCCGCGAACTGTACGATCGTATGGCCGTGCTCACCAGCCATATGGTGAAACTGCGCCGGGGGCTTGATGCCTCGGTGAAAGCCTTTAACCAGACGGCGGGCTGTCTGGAGAGCCGGGTGCTGGTGACGACGCGCAAGTTTAAAGAATTAGGGGCCGCCAGTGGGGAGCCGATTGAGACGGTCGAGGGGTGCGATCGCATCCCCCGCCGCCTCACAGGTGAGCCCCCTGACACCGAAGATCTCTAACGTTTCAAAAGCTGTAGGGTGGGCACTGCCCACCATTTCCTCGGTATGTCAGAGGGTAGGGTGCATTCGCGGCCTAAAGCAAACCTTGCAATGTGCAGCGCTCTTTGCCCTGGCCGCAATGCACCGCCAGCGTCAAGCCCGACATTGGGAGCGGTGCATTGCGGCCCGAAAGCTCAATCTGGGAGCTTTGCTCATGGTGAGGGGCCGCGAATGCACCCTACCGGTGGAGCAAATGATCGCTCACGACAATGACCTCACCACTCACGGGGATGGCTTCACCATTCACGAGGATGGCTTCACCGCTGGCGAGGATGACCTCACCACTCACGAGGATGGTCTCAGCATAAGTCGCTGACTATAGGTATGAGTTAAAGATGCAATGTCTCCTGTAGAGGCAAACGCCGTTTGCCCTTACCCTAAGGCACGCCCCAATTCGGTAGCACCAGAACCAATTTTTGGCATTTGCCAAAGGGGGCGCATATGATGGACGACATCAATACCCAAAACAAACCATGTTTAGAAAGCAGCCCCCGCCCGAGCCATCTAAACCTGGCCAGCCCACCCAGTCCCAAAGCCTCAGCAACGTAACCCTAACTGGGGGCATGGTGCAGATGGGGCAGGCCGGGCGCGACCTACAGCAAAACCAGACGGGCGACCTGCAAACCCAGCAGCAGGGCTTGACTGGTGCAGAGGTGGTAACCCTGCTGGAACAGCTAGAAATAGCCGTTAAAAGTGCGGCTATTGCCCCGGCACAGCAAGAAGAATTGCTGGACTATCTACGCCCGGCCAAACGAGAGGCGGCCAAAGAAACACCGAGTAAAGAGCTGGTGGGGCAAAACCTGAAGCAGGTGAGCGAAACCATGCAAACCCTGAAAGAGACTACTGAAGCCGGAAAAAGCCTTTGGCAGACGGGAGCCGAAATCTTTAAAACCGTCGCGCCCTGGATTGGAGTAGCAGCGGCGGTTTTTGGAGTGTAGTGTTAAATCTGAATCGCACAACCCCGATGCCAAACAGGCAAATTGTTTAGGGGCAAACAGCGTTTGCCCAGCCCAACCAGGGATAGCCAAGGCGGATTCGTTCTAACCAAAAATCTGCGCGAACGAAGATTCAAAGAGCTAGAAAGGCGTGCAGGATAAGCCTGAGTAATGACATCGCAAGAGCAGCGCGTTGACGGCAGCCAAATTGAAGATAGCCAGGTGCAGCTCACCCAGGCCGATCGCGATGCGGTTAGCTTTCAAAACAGCCACGACAATCGGGTCACGATCAACAACACTATCCTGCGGTTGTTTGGTCAGCCTGTTTCCTCTGCTGTGGATTGGGATTGGGCTATACGGCTGCTAGAGCAAAAACAACTCCCAGAGATTCGCAAGCGATTGACCGATACCCTGGGCCGAGAACGTGTGCTGATGGCCGTGGGGCTGCAAGAGCAGTTGGGCTGGGTGGGACGCTCTCCGCTAGAAGCCGAGCGGGTTTTGCAGATCAACGGCAGCGACCAAGGCCACCTTGACCCCCGCCAGCTACTGATTGAAACCTTTGGTCGCGACGACATTGCTGGAAAGCTGCTGATTTTAGGCACTCCAGGGGCGGGCAAAACCACCGCCCTGCTGAGCTTGGCCGAGCAGCTAGTTTGTGGCGCATTAGCCAAGCCAAAAACCGTAATACCCGTGCTGTTTGAGCTTTCGACCTGGCGCAAAGATAACCAGAGCATTCGCGACTGGCTGATTGAGCAGATGTATGAGCAGCACGGCGGCAACCGCAAAGCCAAACTCTACGAGCAGTGGCTCGATCAGCAGGTGTTGCTGCCGCTGCTGGATGGTTTGGATGAATTAGGGTTTGAGCGGCAGCAGAAATGTACGCAGAAGCTCAACGAGTTTGCGCGGCAGTACCCGAAGCTGGTGGTCTGTTGTCGGGCAAAGGAATTCGCCCAGGCGAATATTAAGCTCAACACGCTGAATGGGGCCGTTTGCTTGGAGCCACTGTCGAATGAGCAAATTCAGACCTATTTGGAGATGCAACAGTCGCCGCTGTGGTCGGTGATTGAGTCTAGCCCTACGCTGCAAACCCTCTTGGAACCGACTGATGAGGGCGATCCGGGGCTGCTGCGAATTCCGCTGTTTATCACTCTGGCAGCTAGCGTATACGACTCCCAGCATTCGTTTCGCACCAAAGCAGAATTGCTGAATCAATACGTTGATCGCCAGTTGTCGCCAGAGGTGCGAGAGAGCGATCGCCGGAGCAACCTGGAAAAACGTGATTGGGCCTACAAAACGCCAGAGCTAGAGCCAGACTGGCGGCAAACCGAACGGACGCTGACATGGCTTGCGCGACAGCTCCAGCAAACCAACACAGTAGAAATTCTCATTGAGCAGATTCAGCCCAGTTGGTTAGAGACAGAGCGAGCGCAACGACTATATCTGTTGATTAGCGGGCTGATTTTAGGACTTATCGGTGGGGCAATTGGTGGGCTGTTTGGCGGGTTGGCTTTCGGACTGCCTTTCGGACTGTTTGGTGGAATGACTGGCGGAATGACTGGCGTGATTATTGGTGGGTCGGACGACGATATTACACCAGTTTGGTCATTCAAAACTTCGATATCGCATAACGTACGACAAGGAATTTTAAAGCCGTTAAGAATTTGGCTAATTAGCGGGCTAATTTTAGGACTGATTTGGGGGCTAATTTCAAGGCTGATTTCAGGGCTAATCATTGGGCCGATTTTAGGGCTGAGTTATGGATTAATCGGTGGGCTAATTAGCTTGCTAATTAGTGGGCATGATGTTCAGCTAATTAGCGAGGTAATTGACATCAGTAGTTTGCTTGGCAGAGTGAAGCAAGGGTCACTACCAAATCAAGACATATGGAACTCGCTTCAAAGCTTTCTGTGGACGACTCTCTTCAGCTATCCCCTGGTTGTTGTTATGATGTTTGGAGCACTAGAGCTACCTCAAATCCCTCAAATCAGCAACCAGAGCATTACAGATGGAGAAGCTATTAGGGTAATCTTCCATTCCTTTTGGGAGGTGTTCCCCCAACTTTCGCTGCCAAGTATTTTTGGTGCGTTGATCTTTGGTTTTTCACAGGGCGGAGGAGCAGCCTGCGTTCAACATGTTTGCTTACGGTTTGTGCTCTGGCAGAGCGGCGTTGCTCCCTGGCACCTAGCCAAGTTCCTCAATTACTGTGTCGAGCGTCGGCTCTTGCAGCGGGTCGGCGGTCGCTATCGCTTCTTACACCGCGAGCTGCTAGACCACTTCGCTCAGCGGCCAGCCCCATAGCGCTTTCTTTCCTTATCCGCACCGCCAAAGCTAACCACCCCAAAGCCATCCAAAGCCCCAGCAAAGTAAAGATAAATGAAATTTGAAATCCTTACCCCGCTTGGGTTTACCGTCAGAACCTCAGAAAGCTACTGGCAGCGCTTGATTGTCAAACATCCCGATATTGCCGATTTAGAAGAGCTGGTTCAACAAGCCCTCGGTGACCCCGACGAAGTTCGCCGCAGCAGCCGAGACGATGGCGTGCTCCTGTTTTACTTAGCACGCAGTGAGAAACGTTGGGTAGTCGCTGTAGCACGGCGCTTAAATGGAGATGGGTTTCTCATTACGGCATACCAAACCGACGCAATTAAAGAAGGAGAATCCGTGTGGCACAGGTAAAAGTCTTCTACGAACCCGAAACAGAATTGCTGACCGTCTTTTGGCAACCGCCCCGCAAAGACCAGATCAGCACCGAGCTAGGCGATGGCGTCATCCTGATCAAAGACTCCACCACTGGTGAACCCATTGGCGTCGAAATTCTCTCATACCACCCTGGCGATAACCGTTTTGACACCGTCAGCGTCGAGCTAGGTCAGCTAAGTCCAGTGCAGTAGGCAACCTAGACGCTCCAGCGTCGCCTAAATCCAGGGCGCAGGAGCGCCCAAGGCAGCGTTCCCACGCAGAGCGCGGGGACGATGATGAGTCACAATACACCGCTTACGGTGTCAGGCATCTCGCTAAAGTTAGGATGAGGGAGTATATTTAAGCTCTCTGGTAGCGCTATGCACAGCCTTTCTATCCCCTACCCCGACGACTTGCTCATTACCTCGGGTAAATCGCCCCAGGCGCTTGAGGCTGAGCTGGCTTTTTTGCTTGCGGTCAAACTCTTCGAGCTGCACCGTCTCTCTCTGGGCAAAGCCGCCACCTTTTGCGGCATGGACAAACTACGCTTTATGTACGAACTGGGGCGGCTGCAAATACCCGTCATTAACTTAGACGACGACCAAATCGCCGACGAACTCCGCGATGACTAACGCCGCCATCGTTGCCGACAGCAGCCCCCTCATCGCCCTGGCCATTATCGAGCAACTTGACCTACTCCCCCAGCTCTATCAAAGCGTCTATGCTCCCCCAGCTGTTTGGGATGAAGTCGCCGTTAAAGGTATCGGTTTACCAGGGGCACAGGCTGTAAGTCAGGTGCCGTGGCTGACGATTCAAGCTCCAGAACCAGCCATTCTAGAACCCCTGCTGATCTTGGTTGATCGAGGAGAGGCCGAAGCCATTGCTCTGGCCCAAGCCATCCCCAATAGCACCGTGTTACTCGACGACGCCCAAGCCCGCCGGGTCGCTGAGCGGTTAGCTATCCGCCGCATTGGCACCCTAGGCATCTTGCGCCGCGCCAAAAATGCAGGCTTAATACTGGCGTTAAAGCCTTACATTCAAACCATGCAGGCAACGGTATTTATATTCGCTCTAGTTTGGTTGAGGTTGTGCTGCGAGACGTAGGCGAAACCCCGTAAGAGCAAGTGGCATTTGCCTGGCCCCATCCCCGGCCATACCCACAAGATTTGGCCCTGCCCACGATCGCAACGCCACAGGCCCTATCTGGTGCGATCGCCTTGGCCCCTCCCGAGAAGACCGTCATCGCCCTAGGGCATTTCGATAGGACGCAGAAACCGGGTTTCTAGCCGCTCGGGTGTCTTGCACAAAGCAATACGGTATCAGCTATCTCCCTGAAGTAGGATGAAAGCATATCAAGGGGCAAAAGCATGACCTCATCGGCACAACCAGAGCCCACCCTGGGAGACGTAATCAGTAAACTCGACGACCTGAGTAGTGATGTCGAGCGGTTAACCAAGGATGTTGAGGCCAAAAACACCCAGTTTGAAAAATGGGACGGGCGGCTGTGGGGGCTCACTCTGGGGCTGATTGGCACCGCCTGGACGGCCATCTTTGCGGCCTCGGCGGTGGTCATCACCCGCATTTTGTCAGGGGGCAATTAGCCGTCTAGTCTCGTTGCGCCTGTACGGTTGTTCTACAGGGGCACTTGCTGTACCGTATTTTTGCGGGGAATGTATCTAGTACTGCCTGGCAGAAATATGGCCACCGTTGCTGAGGTTGTCAGGTCTCGGGTGTCAGGTGTTAGGAATGGTTGGCTGACTTATGCCTCAGGGGTACTAAGACGGGCGTAAGGGAAGTTGCTGCTTCCCCTACGCCCTGAGACATCCCAACTTAAACCGGCTAAGTGAGATGCCCTCCAGCTCCAAAACAACCTTGGCCAAAAGTTTTGCAAAATGCCTTATAGTCCTCCGAAAATTTAACTCCTAGTCTCGCTTCGGAGGCGATAAAATCGTCATCTTCAGAGTTTATTGTGGAGATGGGTTCACTTTGTGAGATCGAACTTGGTAATATTTCTACCCTAGACAGTAGGGAAATCCATTTGCCAATACTTTCATTTTTCATGGTTGGCAACATTGAATTCGCTTTTATCTTCTAATGTCTCTTGCACAAAAGTTGTAGGGTGGGCACTGCCCACCATTGTTCTCAGCAACCAACCAGAAGCCTAAACCTATCTATCCTAGTCCTCACCATAGGCTAATTATTATTGTATCTACACCCTTTGCGGCACTGTTTTGCTTACCTCGATACCGTTTTTCGGTGGCTTATAGCAGAGAGGACGTAATTTAAGGGGGAATGGGATAGGAGGTGGAAGAGCCAGGGTTTGGTGGTGGGCAGTGCCAAACCTACTTAGTTTGAAATATGCCGCAAGGTAGACCGAAAAATCTAAAGGAACCTGCCATAATCCCGAAGTCACCATTATTTTCCTAAAAGGATCGTACAGATTATGTCAGAGCCTAACGGCGTGATGATGCAGTATTTTCATTGGTACATTGAGCCCGATGGCAACCTGTGGAACGAGCTGGCCAACAACGCCAAAGACCTGGCAGAGGCTGGCATCACCTCCGTTTGGCTCCCCCCCGCCTACAAGGGCAACGCTGGCGGCTACGACGTGGGCTACAGCGTCTACGACCTCTACGACCTGGGCGAATTTGACCAAAAAGGCAGCGTTCGCACCAAGTACGGCACCAAAGAGGAATACCTCCAGGCTATCAAAACCGCCAAAGAAGCGGGCATTCGGGTCTATGCCGACGTGGTGTTTAACCACATGATGGGCGGCGACGAGGCCGAGGAAGTCATGGCTACCCCTATGAGCCACGACAATCGCCACGAGCAAATTGACGAACCTCGAACAGTCAAGGTGTGGACACACTTTACATTCCCCGGTCGCCAGGGCAAATATTCTGATATGGAGTGGCACTGGTGGCACTTTGACGCCGTTGACTACGACGAAAATGACCCTGGTTACGACGCGGTTTACCTGTTTGAAGGCAAGTCGTTTGACGAAAACGTAGACCTGGAAAAAGGCGCGTTTGACTACCTGATGGGCTGTGACCTCGACATGGAGTCAGACGAGGTGCGTGACGCCCTCAAGGCGTGGGGTTCTTGGTATACCGACACCACCGATGTCGATGGCTTTCGCTTTGATGCGGTGAAGCACGTGCGGGCGGGCTTTTTCCCTCAGTGGCTACAGCACTGCCGGCGCGAGGCGGGGCGCAGGCTGTTTGCGGTGGGCGAGTATTGGTCCTACGAAATCGAAGCGCTGCACCACTTTATTGAAGTCACCGACGGCGACGTTCACTTGTTTGACGCGCCGCTGCACTACAACTTTAGCGAGGCCAGCAAAGCCGGGGGCGACTACGACCTCACCACCATTTTTGACAACACCCTTGTGCAGCAGCAGCCCGCCCTCGCCGTCACCCTGGTGGACAACCACGATTCGCAGCCGCTGCAATCGCTGGAATCGGTGGTGGAACCCTGGTTTAAGCCCCTGGCCTACGCGCTAATTTTGCTGCGTCAGGAGGGCTACCCCTGCATTTTCTACGCCGACTACTACGGTGCCCACTACAAAGACAACGGCAACGACGGTGGCGAGTACGAGATCTGGCTCGACAGCCATAAATGGCTAATCGACAAGTTTTTGCACGTGCGCCGTACCTACGCCTTTGGTGACCAGTACGACTACTTTGACCACCCCAGCACCATCGGCTGGACTCGGCTTGGCAACGAAGCCAACCCCGGCGGTATGGCCGTGGTGCTGACCAACGGTGACGATGGCCGCAAGTGGATGGAGGTGGGCCAGCCCAACCGCACCTACTACGACATCACTGAGCATGTCAGCGAGCCCGTCACCACCAATGACGAAGGCTGGGCTGAGTTTAGCTGTCAGGCGGGGTCGGTCTCGGTGTGGGTGCCAAAGGAGTGAAATAGGGCTGCTGGGCAGGGGACTAGTGCCCAAACTCCAGAGGAGAGCGTTGGGGCGCTTTAGTTGCCCAGGGTGCCCCTCAGGCTGTCTAGAACCTCAAGGAAGTTGCGCAGGGGTGCTGAGCGGTTGGCGACGGCGCTGACAGCGACCAGGTTGAGGGGGGGAACAGCCTCCTGAATCGGACGGTAGACGACCCCAACCCGCTGGAGGTTGACCACGTTGGCGGGCAACAGCGAGAGGCCTACCCCCCCCGCGACTAAGCTCAGCACGGTGGTAATCCAGGCGGCCTCTTGCACCAGGGCTGGGGTGTAGCCCGCCTGGGCAAATAGCTGGTCGATTTGACCTCTCAACCCCTGTAGCAAGGTGGGAGGCGGCAGTACAAAGCGATCGCCTCTCAGGCTGCGAAGAGAGACAGCGGTCTGCTGGGCGGCGGGATGCGCCTGGGGCAGCACCAGCACCAGCGGCTCAGACAAAATGGGCGTCAGGGTCAGTCGGGCTCTGTCTTCGGCAGACAGGGGGTCAAGGTTGTGCTGGTGAAAGAAGCCCACGTCAATTTGCTCCCGTTCGATCTGCTGGATCTGGTCGTAGGAAGCCAGTTCCAGCAGCTGCAGGGCGACTTCGGGGAACCGCTGGCTGAAGGCCTGCACGATCGCAGGCAGCTGGCTGTTGGCAATGGAGGTGTTGATGCCGACGGTCAGGCGACCCCGCTGCCCGGCGTGGATGGCTTGGGCCAGGCCCACGGCCCGCTCGGTCTGAGCCACAATTTGCTCGGCCCGCAGCAAAAAATCGCTCCCGGCGGCGGTGAGGCCCAGGGGCCGGGTGGTGCGGTCAAACAGCTGACAGCCCAGCCGAGATTCTAGACGCTGGATCTGGCGACTGAGAAAGCCCTGGTCAAGATCGAGGGCGATCGCCGCCTGGATAAAGCCCTGGTGGGTTTTAACAGCAATGGCGTATTCCAGATGACGAAATTCGATCTCGCCCCAGCGGTTAGCAGGCATCTATGACCACTGCGATGACTACGACAACATTATGCTAATAATGACATGAAATCATGCCAATGATGATGTCAAAAACATGGTGGCTGCCGCTAAGCTGCTGACATCCCTATTGCAGAGGCAGCCATGGGCACCATTCGCCGGGTTTTGATTGTCGGGGGCACCCACGGAAACGAACTGACCGGGGTCTACACTGTGCAGCACTACCAGGCCTCGCCAGAGCTGGTGCGGCGATCGAGTTTTGAGACGGTGATGATCCTGGGCAACCCCAGGGCGATCGCCGCAGGCAGGCGCTACATTGACTACGACTTGAACCGCAGCTTTGATGCCCACAGCCAGACCGACTCTGGCCACTACGAAGTCCAGCGGGCCGAGGCGCTGCGGGCGCAGTTTGGCCCGGCGGGCACCGCTCCCGCTGACGTGGTTTTAGACCTGCACAGCACCACCGCCAACGCTGGCGTCATGGTGATTTTGGATCAGCTAGACAGCTTTACCCTGGCCCTGGCGGCCCACCTAAAGCGACGACACCCAGAGATTCGGTTCTACTGCTCTGAGGGGTCCGGGCGGGGGCACGATTCCCTGCGATCGCTGGCCCCCTACCGCCTGTGTATCGAAGTCGGCCCTATTGCCCACGGCACCCTCCAGGCCGACCTGTTTCACAAAACAACGGCGATCTTGCAAACCACCCTCGACTATTTAGACCACCACAACCAAGGCACCTCAGCGGTAGCCCCTCCCACAGATTTGGTGCTCTACCGCTACAGCGGCACCCTCGATTACCCCCGCACCCCCCAGGGCGATCTCCTCGCCACAATTCATCCTCACCGCCAGGGCCAAGACTACGCCCCCCTGGCCCCGGGCGACCCGCTGTTTCTCACCTTTGCGGGAATGGTTGTGCCCTACTCTGGCAGCGCCGTCACTTACCCGGTGTTCATCAACGAAGCGGCCTATTACGAAAAGGGCATTGCCCTGTGCACGACGCAAAAACAGCAGATCAGCGTTGCCGGTGGAAACATCCTAGACCAGCAAAAGTTATAGAAGAAACCATCAGTCATGGACAAAAAATACGTCGATTTATACCAACGGGTGCAGGAGTTTTCCTTCGATCACCCCGGTGCAATGCTGCCTTTCAGCAAAAAGCTGGCTAGAGAAAACGGTTGGACTACTCAATACACGCAACGGGTAATTGATGAGTACAAAAAGTTCATGGTGCTGGCGGTTGCGGCGAAGCATCCTATCACTCCTCCAGAGCACGTCGATCAGGCGTGGCATCTCCACTTAACCTATACCCACGCCTACTGGAATAAGTTTTGTGCCGAAATTCTCGAAAGGCCAATTCATCACTGCCCTACCCTTGGCGGATGCCGTGAATACAACAAATTTTATTGCTGGTACAGCGAAACCTTGATCACCTATGGGCAGGTCTTTGGCCATCAACCGCCCTCTGATATCTGGCCATCTCCAGCGATTCGACTCAACGCGGTCAAGGGGATGGTTCGCATCAACCGTCGCGATTACTGGCTGATTAAGAAGCCGTCATTGCAGCTTTTGAAAACGGCGTTTTCTCTTCCAAAGTCGGTTGAGACTAACTCAAACCCAGAGGTGTCTCTACCCAGGCGGAGTGCCGTGCTGTTGCTTTCGCTGACAACGCTCCTGATTCTGTATTTAACCTTTCCGTTAGTTGCAGGCTATGGTGCTTCATCAGTCAAATCCGTCAGTTCACAGCCTTATTTCAGTCAACTCCCCTCGACTATTTTATCTTTGGGCATTGATTGGTTTTGGCGAGACTGGCGCGTGCAAGCCCTTTGCGCTATGTCTGTCCTGTTTTTCCTGGTTGGCATTTACCAATTCGCCTATGTCCAAAAAAACCACAGAAAACCTGTTTTTGAAGCTCCTTCTGGATATACAAAATTCAAAGCTAACTACAACATGAGTGATGCCAGGCTGATAGCAGCGGCTCGCTGCGCTGAGCGAGCTTTTGGAGGCAGCCTGGTTATTCTGTTATCGAGTCTGATTTTACTCCTGCCATCCGGCCTTCACTTTTTTATTGTGGTGATTTGTTTTTCATGTTTAACCACTCTACTCGAAGCCCACGACATGGGAAAAACAGCACAATTTCTATCAGCCAGGGGCAGGTTTTATCAGCTAAAAAATCGCAGCGGTTCTATTCGACCACTGTACTGTAAAGTTTGTGAGAGCCCACTGCGAGAGCTGGGCAAAGAGGTGCCTCTAGAAAACTTAAGAATTGGCAAGGCAAAGATTGTCGCTGCAAAGGTGAACAAGGTCGAGCTTCAGGCGTGGCACTGCGCTCAGTGCTATTCAGACACTAACCGTGACTCTGTTCATTGGTATGAACTTGGATCTGGGCTGCGCTATGACACTGCCAATTGCCCGATCTGCCAGGAGCGAACCATGCGCATCACCCGTGCAACGTTGATAGATGCGACATTTGAGAGTTCGGGCCAGAGTGTAAAGATTTCTACCTGCGCCTGCTGTGGCAGAAAGGACGAGGAGGTTTACACGATTCCCCCCCATGAGCCGTCTGAACCATCCGACATTGATTCGGGCTGTGGAGTTTGCGGTATCTGATAGCAACTTTAAGGGCATGGGGGTTTACAGCACCATTTTGGCTTTTAGAATTGGGCCTTCGTCCCGGTCTTCGAGTTGCCCAATGCCGAGAAACTCGCCGCTTGACTCGTTGAGCACCCGGTGGGGAACCTGCGGCGGGATGGCCATCGGCGGCGGAAACTTTTGCCCCTGCTGCCAGCGGCGGGCCAGGTCAAGGGGGAGGGCGATCGCAGGCAAATGCCCCAGACACACCGCCGGATCCACTAGCTCCAGCGCCTGCCTTTCAACCAAATCTGTCACCGCTTCCGGCGATAGGCTGTGCTCCGCGTCAAAGCCGCCGCTGCGGGTGCGGGTGAGGTGGGCCAGGGTGGCTCCGGTGCCGAGGCGATCGCCCAGATCTCGGGCGATCGAGCGAACGTAGGTACCGGGGCCGCAGTCGATGTCGAGGGTTAGCTCCGGCTGTGCCCCCGGCTGCCAGTGCTGCACCGTGAGGCGGTGAACCACAACCGTGCGCGAGGGCGGCGTCACCACCCGACCCTTCCGCGCCAGGTCGTAGAGCCGCTGCCCCTGCACCTGAATGGCGCTAAAGGCGGGGGGCACCTGCTCAATCGCCCCTTCGAACTCAGGCAGGCAGGCGACAACAGTTTCTACCGTTAGGCGATCGGCGGCCTGCTGGGTGAGAATCTCGCCTTCGAGATCGTCGGTGGTGGTAGTGAGGCCAAAGCGAACGATCGCCCGGTAGGCCTTGCCCTCGGGCAGGTAGGGCAGCAGGCGCGTCGCTCGACCCACCGCGATCGGCAGTACGCCCTCAGCCAATGGATCTAAGGTGCCTCCGTGGCCCACTTTTTTGATACCCACAAGTCGCCGCACCGCCCCCACGCAGTCGTGGGAACTGACGCCTTGGGGTTTGTAGAAGTTCAAAAATCCCTGCACGGTGGTCGGTTTGTTTTAGATTTTAGATTTTGGATTTTGGCAGGGGCAGGGTTATCTGCGGCCTACTCCCTACCCCCCCACTCCCTACCCCCCCACTCCCTACCCCGCTACTCCTCGCCCGCGCTCCAAACCTCGGCTAGACGGCGATCGCGCCCGCAGGCGGTGCGGTAGTACTTATAGCGCAGCGGGTGCTTGAGGTAGTAGTCCTGGTGGTAGTCTTCGGCGGGGTAGAAGGTTTGGGCGGGCTCAATGGCGGTGACGATGGGGGTTTTCTGGAACTGCTTGAGGGCACCGAGGGCGGCCTTGGACTGCTCCGCCAGGGTCTGCTGCTCATCGGTGTGGACAAAGATGCGCGAGGTGTACTGGCTGCCCTTGTCGCAAAACTGGCCCCGGCCATCCACCGGATCCACATTCCGCCAAAAGACCTCCAACAGGGTGTCGTAGCTGACTGTGGCGGGGTCGTAGGCCACCTGCACGGCCTCCACGTGGCCGGTGCTCCCGGCAGAAACTTCGGCGTAGGTGGGGTCTACCTTGGTGCCGCCGGTATAGCCCGAGGTGGTGGAGACCACGCCGTCCAGGTGGTCAAAGGGGCCTTCCATGCACCAGAAGCAGCCGCCTGCAAAGGTGGCGGTGGCCAGGTTGGCAGCGCTCACCTCCTCAGCCGCTTCGGGCATGGAGTCAGCGGTGGCGTAGAAGGGCAGAGCATCCCAAATTAGCCCCAGGGCGGCTAGCATCAGCACGCCCAACAGCAGTCTGCGCATTGTTGGCATGGTTAGGTTCGTTCGCTACGGCTTTTACTTATAGCTATAGTCACATCGGTTAGAACATTTAGACGCCTGAGAAACGCTCGAACGTTCAAACGTTTTTAGAAAAACTGTCCTAACCAGACTGGCTACAGCTATACCAGCTTACGGCAGCGGGCTGAGATTCTCCTGAAGACTCTTACCGTGCAACCAACGCCCGGAGGGTGGCCTTGAGGCTGAGAGACCGCCGTAGCCCTAGTCACGCTGGTTAGAACCCCAAAAACCTCCAAAACGTTTGAACGTTCAAACGTTCAAACGTTCAACTAGAAAATGGCTCAACCCGACTGGCTACAGCTATAAAAGCTAGCCTGCCTGAGAGTGCCTACTGTGCAGCGCTCCGGGAAATGACGCCGTACCAGTCAGGGTTGTCGGTGGCAGAATCGGCGGCATCGACGGCGTAGTTGTCCACAAAGGTGGGGAACTGTCCCAAGACGCGTACCTGGGGCGGCAGGGATGGGCGGCGATCGCCCCGGCCACCCCCAGAGGCCACCGGCAGCACCGCCGCATCGGGGATAAAAATGGCCCCACCCTTGCCCAGGCCGGGGTTGGCCCCATCGCCCGGCACGGCCCCATTGCCCTCAAACACCATGTTGTGCAAAATCAGCCGCCCCGCCTTGAGAAAGATCGCGCCGCCCAGACCGCCGCCGCCGCCGCCCTGGCCCACCGCCGCATCGCCGCCGCCAAAGCCGCCCACCCCCGGCTGACCGGGAGCCCCCGGCAGGCCGTAGTAGCCGCCGTCGCCGCCCCATCCGCCCGCGCCGCCGCCGCCGCCAAAGCCGCCGCTGCCGCCGTTGCCACCGTTGCCGCCGTTGCCCCCCGTGGCGGTGGGGGCCTCGGCACTGCCGCCGCGCCCGCCGTTGCCCGCGTTGCCCACGCCGCCCAGGCCGCCGCCGCCGCTAAAGCTAGCCACGCCCATGGTGCCCAGGTCGCCCGCCGGGCCGCTGCCGCCAAAAATGCCGATGCCGCCGTTACCGCCATTGCCGCCGTTGCCGCCGTTGCCCCCCTCGGCCCCGCCGTTGCCGCCGTTGCCGCCGTTGCCCGCGTTGCCCAGCCCGCCAAAGCCGCCGCCGCCCGCAAAGGCAATCGTGCCAATACCGCCGACGCCAATGCCGTTGATCCCCGCCATTGCGCCCCGGTTGGCGTTGATGCGATCGTCTACGGTGTCGATGGTAAGGCCCTTGGGGGAGGTGGGCACCGCGTCGGCCTGGTGAATGCCGATGCCGTTAACCCCGGCGATCGCCCCGCGATTCAGCGTATATTTCTGCTTTTCGAGGCGGATAGCGGTGTTTTCGGGTTCCTGGCGCAGGCTGCCGCCGCCGCCCACCGCCTGGTTATCGACAAAGCGCATGTTGCTCAGGGTGACCTTGCCGCCGTCGATCAGCAGGCCACCCCCCAGCCCGGCGCTGCCCCCGGCCCCGCCCAGGCCGTCATCGCCAGCGGCGAGGCCGTGGGCAACGGTAAAGTCGCGCAGGGTGACATCCCCTGCCTCGACCACCAGCACCCGGTGCGCCCCCTGGCCGCTGAGCATGTCGTCGCCGTCGCCCACCAGAAACAGGCCGCCGCGAATGGCGGGCAGAGGGCTCTCCAGGGCAATGGTGCCGCTGACCGCCGCCAGGGAGATCAGATCGTCTTCGGGGGTTTGGTTCGCGATTTCAATCGCCGCTCGCAGGGTGCCGGGGCCGCGATCGCCCGCTGAGGTGACGGCAAGCTGCTTCAGCACCCCAGTCATCGGAGCCGTCTGCCACGGTACCGCCGTGTCCACCTGGCCCAGCCTAACCTCTAACTGCCAGTCGCCCCCATAGTCAGGATTGCCGCTCGAGCTGGTAGATGCCGCGATGTCGGCCCCGGTAAGGCGTTGAAGACTCTGCAAAAAGGCACGGCCTTGCTCTCCCTGGCCCACCTCGCAGCCGTAGATCAGCAGGTCGGCCCCCGTTGGCAGCAGCGTCTGCCAGAGCTGTAGAACCGGTCGTTGGGTGGCTAGGGTATCTGCCGCCAGGTCAAGGTTGCCCAACCTCACCTGACCAGGGCTGCCGTGGCTGACCAGATGCAGAGCCGTGGGGCGGTAGCGGGCCAGGGCCTGGGTGATGGTGGCCAGGCCGTCATTGCCCTCGACGATGACGAGATGCTGGTGGGGGGCAAGGCGCGATCGCCAAGCGGCCAGGCCAGCCTCGGCCACCAGCATTCGATCCACAGCCACCACCTCAGCGGGGGCGGCAGGGGTGATCGCAGGCCCTGCCGCTCCTCCCCAGAGCGCGACCAGCAGCACCACGGCCAGCCACAGCCCTGACCAGAGCCTATGTTTTTCCGCCCCTGCCTCCCCTTGCCCCTGCTTACCCATAGCCATAGATTAAGGAAACCAACGTCCCTAGCGGTAAAAATACTAGTCTGCTGCCGTTCCAGAAAGGTTAAGTTGAGCCATTCTTTAGTTATGGCGGGTTGGTTGCGGTATTTCTGCACTTTGAGAACTTTCTCAGTCCGCTTTAATGACCGACTTTGTATGATTAGAAAGTACTGCCGTTGGGGCAGTGTCCTGGGCCACGGCAGCTTTATGGGCCTGCGTTCCACCTGCTCCAGAGGTTAAGCCCCTGTGATTTTATCGTCTCCCCCTACCATCAACCGCAGCAAGTCGCTCTACGAGCAGGTTTACTCTGCGGTGCGATCGGCCATTTTGACCGGTGCCCTGTCCCCTGGCGATCGCCTGGTGGAGACGCAGCTGGCTGAATGGCTCCAGGTCAGTCGCACCCCCCTGCGGGAGGCGCTGCGCCAGCTCCAGCAAGATGGTCTGGTTACCGCCGACGTCAGCGGCGGGCTGCGGGTGACCACCATTACCGCCGCCGATGCCGAAGAACTCTACGACTGTCGCCTGGCCCTGGAAGCCCTGGCGGTGGCCGGGGCCTGCACCTACGCCACCGACGAGCAGATGGCGGCGATCGCCGCCTGCGTCACCAAGGCAGAAGGGGCCACGGCTAACAGCCACGGCAGCCTCTCCGCCGAAAGTCTGCTCGATGTCGATTACCAATTTCACCACCTAATTGCCGAAAGCTCGGGCAATCGGCGGCTGGTGTCGCTGCTCGACAGTCTGTTTGACGCTATGGCGCTGCTGCGGATTCAGACCCTTCAGCAAAACCCCAACGTGCTCGACATTCGCCTGGAGCACCGCCAGATCTATGAGGCTATGCTCACCCGTGACCCTGAGGTGGCCGTGGCCGCCATTACCCGCCACCTGAGCGCCAGCAAAACCCGCGTAGTCAAAGAGATCGAGGGCAGTTAGCCCATCGCGATCACCCAAGGCCCGAGGGCGGGGGCGATCGCGCTCTGGTAGGATTTTGGGACTACTCACGTTAGCAGGATTAGCCGCCATGTCTCAAACACCAACTACCGGGGCCGATGCCGTCGATGCCGCGATCGCAGCGGGCATCGATCTCGACGGTTCCCCCATTCCCGCCGCCAAGCTTGACCTCTACCACACCGTCATGGCCAAAGAAGCCGGGCGGCAGCGCAGCGGCGTGTCCAACTCGATGCGATCGCGCATCGTGCGCATTGGGGCCAAGCACTTCTCCCAGGACGACCTCAACGCCATGCTGGAGTCTGCCGATTTTGCACCCCTCAAAGACAAAGAGATCGCCTACTTCTACGGCGGCAAGTAGCCTCGTAGCCGTTTAACCGCGAAACCCCTGCCTCCTGTGCTGCGATGCAGGGGTTTTTTGTCGGTTCTGAAGCAGCTTTGTGGTTCTGGCGATCGCTAGAGCAACAACCACAGCGGGTGGAGTCTAATACCCCATCCGAATCGCACAATCCCGACTCCAAACGGGTGGCTTGCGTAGGGGCAAACACCGTTTGCCCCACCCAAACCGAGGGTAACCCAGGCAGATTCAGTCTGAGTTAAGAGAGCCCAGAACGCCAGAATTCAAGCCCATCGAGCATTTCTTCCCTTTTCGCTCTTCCCTTTTCGTTCTTTTACTATGGATAGCCCCTACCGCAACAGAGCTGCCACCCAGGGGAACACTGAACTAGCTTTTGCGTTGATCGAGAAACAACGGTTATGGTGGCTCGTACATTTGGTTGTCTGGGTTCTGCACTGGTGACTGTGGCGGGGCTGGCTGGGGTAACCTGGGTGCTCAACCTGCCCTACCCCATGATTCGCTGGCCCGTGGCCAAGACGGCCCCGCTGATTTTGTTGCCCAGCTACATCAAGATGGACAACGACTACCGGCAGGCAGTGTCGCTGGTGGCCCAGGCCGATCAGCTGGTGAACCAGGCCACCTCCGCCAGCGACATCGAGCTGGGCGAAACCAAAGTCACCCAGGCCCAGGCGCATTTAGACGGGCTACCCGTATGGTTTTTGGGCTACTATCCCACAGCCTACTGTGGGTTTGTGGGCTGTCGATGGCAGTTCACCCTAGACGAGTTTGAGACGGCTCGATCTGAAATTGGCCGTATGGCAGCGGTGGTGTTTCAGGAGCGCAACGCCCAAACCCTCTTGCAGGCAGGTACCTCAGAGGTCGATGCTGCCCGGCAGGCCTTCCAAACCGCTGGGTCGGGGGCCGACCGCGCCACCGCCCTGGCCGCATGGCAGCGCGGTATGGATCAGCTGAACGAGATTCCGCCCGAAACTCTGGCCGGGCGGCAGTCGGCCACCAAGCTGGCGGCCTACGAGCGCGACTACCAGCAGGTGACGGGCACCGTCGCGGGGGGCGATCGCTCCAACACCCTGGTCGATGCGGCTAAAGCCTTTGCCTACCAGGCGGCGATCGCCGGGCAAAACCCGCCCCACCCTGCCGCCACCTGGGAGCGCGCGGCGGGGCTGTGGGAAACGGCGATCGCCCGCCTCGACGACATCCCAGTGCAAGATCCCGGCTACGGCGAAGCCCAGATTTTGCTGGCTGAGTACCAGGCGAATCTCGGCATTATTCAAGAAAACGCCGCCAGAGAAGACGCCTCGGCCAGCGCCCTAGACCGCGCCACCGAAAAAAGCACCCGCATGCTGGCCCAAAACCTCGAGGGCATGGATCGCAACCAGATCGCCAGCCTGCTGCAAGACATCATTAACGATCTAGAAAAAGTGCGGCCCAACACCACCAGTCACGCCCGCGCCAGCGAAATGCTCAAATCTGCCAACCAAAAGCTAGCCCAGCTCAAGTAGAGGCACAGGCCCCGGTGAGGAACGGTCACCCATCGGTCTGGAGGCGGCAAGCTTCACCTGCCAATCAGCAGTATTTGCTCCGCAGACCAGAGCTTTAGCCATCGAGAATATTTCCCTTCTTTGCAAAACCCCTGGCATCTCCGGAAGCAGGCCGCGGGCAGGTGTATTTGATGACGGAACTCACCCACAATGCCACGCCATGCTGAAGCTTGACAACCTGCAACTCGGCCAAAAATTTACCCTGCTGCTGCTGCTCGTGTTTTTAGGTGGCATTGTTGCCAGCAGCATTGCCCTGTCTTCAGTGCTCAACAGGAGCGCCCAGGCCCAGCTCACCACCAACGCCCTGATGCTCATGGAAACCATGAACTCCGTGCGGGACTACACCACCAACCAGGTCAACCCAGAACTCGTCGATCGCCTCGACACCGAATTTCTGCCCGAAACGGTGCCCGCCTACTCGGCGCGGGAAGTGTTTGAAACCTTTCGCAGCAACCCCGTCTACGCCGACTTTTTCTACAAAGAAGCCACCCTCAACCCCACCAATTTGAGAGACAAAGCCGATGGGTTTGAGGCCCAGCTGGTAGCTCAATTCAAGCAGCAGAGCACCGCCCAGCAGACCAGTGGCTTTCGGCAAACCCCAGCGGGGGATCTCTACTACATTGCCCGTCCGATCAAAATCAGTAAGCCCAGCTGCCTGGAGTGCCACAGCACCCCCGCCGCCGCCCCCGCCAGCATGATCGATCGCTACGGGGCCAACAACGGCTTTGGCTGGCAGCTCGATGAAATCGTTGGGGCGCAGATGATCTCGGTGCCCGCCGAAAAGGTGCTCAAGAGTGCGCGGCAGTCGCTGCTGCTGATTCTCGGCATTTTTGTAATTGCATTTTCAGCCGCCATTGTGCTGGTCAATCTCTGGCTCAAGCGCTACGTGGTGCGGCCCCTCAACCGCATGGCCCTGGCGGCAGAGGCCGCCAGCATGGGCGACCCCGACGCAGAGTTTACCGTCACCTCTAAAGACGAAGTGGGCCAGCTGGCGGAAGCCTTCAACCGCATGCAGATGAGTTTGCAGATGGCCATGCAGCGGCTGGAGCGCTACCGCGAAGGAAGACGTAATTCAGGGGATTTTTCTGGGAAATAACTGCTTTGCCTGGTGGGCCGAATTGCCAGTTTATCTAACAGCCAGCGCACTCACCATTATCTATGTCTGGAGCGATGCTGAAACAGCGCGATCGCCAGCACAGTTAGCAAAAATATGGGTAGAGAAACCCTAAGACCTGCCAACACAGAGGTATAAAGACGCGGCGAAGGCAGACAAGCGACCGCATCTGCATTGAGATAGCCGCACACCAGCAACTCCAAAAGCGAGTTTCCCAAACGGGGGCAGAGCAGCGCAAATAGGGAAGCTTTTACCCAGCCCGCCCGCTGAGTCAAAAAAATATCATCCCAAAATCGTTTGGGTTTGTTGATCGGCGTGGTGTCTAACGGCGCGGGCTCAGCGGCCCAACCAGGCTGCTCTGAGATGGGTCTATGGTTGTACCAGTCTGATAGATTTTGCCCGAGCAATCCACCTGCCCACCCAGCCACTATGGATGCCAGCACAGAGCCAAAGCCAATCAAAACGGCTGAGCTAGGCGTCATCTGTGTGTCAGAAAAATACCAGGGCCCAAAGGCGATGACGCCTGCCCAGGCGATGAAAGCGCTGATAACGGTGAGCGTTAGCCGATAGCGCTGCCGATGGTGCAATGGATGAAAAAATAGACCCGTCATGGCACTGAGCAATAGTCCGTTAATCAGGCCCAAGCCTAGTCCCAAACCAGCACCGACCAGTCCTGTCCAAATAGAGACAAAATAGGTAGCGCCAAACAGCCCGCCTAGCCCGCTGCCCGCTAGTAAACCAATGACAGCACTGCGTAAAACAAAGCCCCGGAGTAAAGCTGACATTGCGATCGCTCGGCCACTCCCTGGGCCAGATTTAGGACTGATTGCCATGGCATTGTCTATGAGAAAATGGCTGTAATCCTTCACCGATTGCGGCTTGGGTTAAAAGACTGAGCGGCGATATAAAAGTTGCCGCTGAAAGCCGCTGGCTGTGCCCCTACTGCATTTGCTGGCGGAAGGTTTCTGCCTTTTTGGGGTCAGGAATTTCAGCCATGAGGCGAGTCACTAAATCCTGGGGCGACAGGTGGGGACAATCGGCCAGGGTGTCTTCGATTAGGTAGTTGGCCATGGGGCCAATACAGCGGGTCAGCGCCTGCCGACAGCGGTTGACAAATTCTGGGCTGGGGCGCTCTGCGGCAGAATCGACGGCCTCTGCTATTGACTCGGGATCGGCAGCCGTAAACTCCTGGGAATCGTCGATCAGGCTGGGAGCATTTTCATCGACGGCGACCTGAATGCGGCTGACAAAGTCGGTGGCCTGACGGCCATTGGACAGCTGACCCGCCAGAATTGCGACAAACTCCTCCGGCGTGGCCTGGGGGTGCTGCTCGACCATGTCTTCTATGATCACGCTGGCCATGGGGCCAATGCAGCGGGCCAGCTCTTGACGGCAGGCTTCTATAAAGAGGGGATTGTGCAGCTCTGAGGGCATTGCCTTGGCCGCGCCAGCGGTCAGCGGCTCCAGTCGATTGACCGCTGGTGCCCAGGCTGGCTCTACGACCAGGGGGGAGATGGGCGTGGCCGCCGGGTTAGCCAGCGGAGAGAGGCGCTGCATGACCGCCTGGGCCGTTTGGAAGCGGGCCTTGGGTTTCTGCTGCACCAGCTGGGTGAGAATATCGGCCAGCTCTGGGCTGACGCTGACGTAGGACTGCCAGCGCCACTCCAGCGACTCGCGATCGATTAAGTCGCGGGGGTAGCGGCCCGTGAGCAGGACGATCGCCGTCACCCCCAGGGCATAGAGGTCGCTGCACGGAAAACACTGCCCCAGCTGAATTTGCTCCGGGGGTGAGTAGCCAAATTTGCCTACCATGGTGGCGGGCTGGGCCTCGTCGGGGGAGGTCATCTGATCGGAGAGCAGGGTGCTGATGGCGTCGCTGACCAGGCCGAAGTCGATCAGCACCGGCAGACTGCGATCGCGACAGTACATGATGTTATCCGGCGAAATGTCGCGGTGCACAATATTGAGGCCGTGGAGGTAGTCCAGCACTTTGAGCATCTGCATCAGCCACTGAATCACCTCCGCTTCAGAAAACTGGCTGTTGTGCTGGCGGCGCTGCTTGATCAGCTGCGAATAGGGCACGCCGTCGATATATTCCTGCACTATAAACAGGCGCTCTTTTTGGGTAAAGCAGGCCAAAAACTTGGGCACCTGGGGATGGTCGAGCTGGTAGAGGGTTTTGGCCTCTCGCTTAAACAGGTCGAGCGCCTTTTGCAGATTGCTCCCCGATTTTTTGGTGGGGAAAAACTCCTTCAGCACGCAGGCTTCGCCAAACCGCTGGGAGTCTTCGACCAGATAGGAGCGGCCAAACCCGCCCTGCCCCAGCACCCGCTGGATGATGTAGCGCCCACCGACTTTAGTGCCCGGGGCCAGGAGCCTGCGATCGGCGGATGGGTCGGCCGTCGGTTCGGGCAACTCTGCTGCGGTCGGCGCTGAGGGGCTGGCCTCTTTGACCTCCGTGGGGAACACATTGACATGGTAGGCGGGCACTAAATCCTGAATGTTTTTGAGCTGGAGCGGCCCGGCGTAGGTGACATCTAAATTGAGCCGCGACTTGACCACGTCGTAGACAATCTTAGAAATGCAGAGGCCCCGGGGCTGCGCCTCGGTTTGCAGGCGGGCGGCAATGTTGACGCCGTTGCCCATCACGTCGGACTGGCTAAAAAAGACATCGCCCAGGTGAATGCCAATGCGGTGCTGGAGGGCAAATTCGCCAACGGGACTGGCGTTGAGGCGGTGCAGTTCTTTTTGAATTTCTAGCCCGCAGCTGACCGCCTGTACCGCGCTGGCAAAATACATCAGCAGGCCGTCACCCGTGGATTTCAGCACCTTGCCTTCAAACTGCTCGCAGAGCTGTTCCATCAGCTCCTGGTCGCGCTGGAGCTGTGAGAGGGTCAGTTCTTCGTGTACCGACATGCGGGCGCTAAAGCCAACCGCATCGGTCAGCATGATTGCGGCTAGGGTGCGATGTCCGTGGGTCACACGAGATAGCTCCAAGGGTTGCTAAGAACATTAGAGAAATAGTTAACCCAGGCAATGCCTCGTCGGTTAACCACTGTTAACTTCACCCCATCTGCGGCCACTTCCTGACCGCGTTCTCACGAGTTTTTATAGATTGGACGATGCGATCGCCAGCACCCCAATGCCCTGAAATCAACTGCGCCAGCGCCCAAGAGCCCGCCAGGCGTTGTAGTGAACCGTGACGCTCAGAAAAGCAGCACTAGGGTGATTTTAGCGTACCGCTTAGCCGTTCGTCGTCGCACAGCTCACGATCCCAAGGCGAGCCGCTCGGAGGGGCGGTGTGCCGCTAGGGACTACCCTCGGACGGGGCAAGGGTGAGCACGGCGGGCTGCTCTTTGACCCGAGACTCTAGCGGGCGCACCTTTTCCACCAGGGCGATCAGCTGGGTGAGGTCGGGGGGCGAGCTGGTGGGGCTGTAGCCCGCATCGGCGGTCATGCTGGAGGGCGCAGCCTCCATGGCCTGCTCGATGTACTGCTGCTGGTTGCGATCGACGGTGGGGCCAATCAAAACTGCCCCTGGGGGAATGGCGCGGCTGGTGTGCAAAATGCGAAAGGTGCCGTCCTCAAAGCCGCTGCGATACTGCTGAAAGTCGTCCTCGGACATGGCCCCGGCGGCGACGCGGTCTTCGGCAATCCACCCCAGGGCGGTGGCGGAGGTGGGGGCAAACTCAATCTGCTTCAGGGTGAGGCCGTAGAGGTCGTAGAGGGGCAGGTAGTAGCCGGTGGCAGAGCCGGGCTCCCCCAGGGCGATCGCCTGGTTGGCCAGGTCGCCCAGGGTTTGGTAGGGGCGATCGCGGCGTACCACCAGCACCGAGCGCTGGTTGGGGGTGCCCACCATGGGGAAAATTGGCAGGTAGTTGGCCTCGGCAATGGCGATCGCCGCCAGCCCCGAGGGGGCAAACACCAGCGACCACCGGGCGGCTTGAATTTGCTCCACCGCGCGAATTTCGTTGAACACCGGCTCTAGCTCTACCACCGCCTTGAGCTGTTCGGCCAGGTAGGTCTGAAAGCGCTGGTACTTTTCGAGGGAGCTAGCGCCGTCGTCGTAGCTCACCAGGCCGATGGTGAGCCGCGCGGGCTGCTCAGAGCCACCGCCCCCGCCGCAGCCACCCGCCTGGAGCAGCCCGACCACCGCCAGACCCACCAGACAGAGTTTGAAAAACCGACGCCATCGACTCATGCTCTTTCACCAACGGGGCGATCGAGAGTTCTGGGCGGAACGCTTAACCCCCTGTTTGCAGCTTAGAACGACGGCCCAGGCAATCTAAATCTTCTTCGTATTCTGTGACGTTTCACGGCGTTGGGATAGGGGTTATCCAAAATCCGCCTTGAGAAACCCCGGCTTAAAGCAGAGATCTCGTAGGGGTATTGCACGGCAATGCCCCTACAAACCGGGTGTAACTAAATAGGACTCGGTATTAGAAGAAGTCGATCGCCCTAGCCGAAGTAATCTGGCTCGTTGCCCGGTGCCCACTTAATGTTGCAGCCCACGCTGGGTTTTTGGTGGCCGGGCATAGCGCCACCGCTCAGCACCGCATCGAGGGCGGCGCGCAGATCTCGACCGGTGACGGGCACGCCGTTGCTGGGGCGGCTGTTGTCGAGCTGACCCCGGTAGGCCAGGGTTTTGGCCGCGTCAAACACAAAAAAATCGGGGGTGCAGGCGGCGGTGTAGGCCTTGGCCACCGCCTGGGTTTCGTCAAAGCAGTAGGGGAAGGTAAAACCCACATCCTCGGCCTGGGCCTTGAGGTGCTCGGGGCCGTCCTGGGGGTGGGTTTGCAGACTGTTGGCGCTGATGGCAACGATGCCCACCCCCTGGGGGCCGTAGTCTCGGCCAAGGCGGGCCAGCTCGCCCTCGACATGCCTGACAAAGGGGCAGTGGCGGCAGATAAACATCACCAGCAGGGCCGGGGCATCGGCAAAGGTGCCCAGGTTGATAGTTTCGCCGCTGACCACATCGACTAGCTCAAAGGGGGGGGCAGCGGTGCCCAGGGGCAGCATGGTAGATTCCACCATAGCCATGGGGTTAGTCTCCAGGGTGAGTTGTCTCTTCTCTATCGTACTGGGGGAACGGGCTATGACCGCTGATTCTTTGCAGACCATTCGCAACTACCGATCGCTTTCGCCCACCCTGGGCACCGCCGGGCAGCCTACCGCCGAGCAGTTTAAGGCGATCGCCGAAGCGGGCTACGCGGTGGTCGTCAATCTGGCCCTCTCGACCTCCGACCACGCCATTGCCAACGAAGCCGAACTGGTCAAAAGCCTGGGCATGACCCACTTTCACATTCCCGTCGTCTGGGAAGCCCCCACCCCCACCGATCTAGAAATTTTCTTTAAGGTGATGGATCGCAACCGCGATGTTAAGGTCTTCGTTCACTGCGCCCTCAACATGCGCGTCTCGGCCTTTGTCTACCTCTACCGGGTGCTCTGCCTGGGGGTTGATCCAGAGGTTGCGATCGCCGACCTGCACAGCATCTGGCACCCCAACCCCACCTGGCAGGCCTTCATCGACCAAGCCCTAGCCTGACTCCCCCCCAATCTCCCCCACCCCATCACTCCCCACCTTCCTGCTCCCCACCTTCCCCATCCCCCCACTCAAAACTCAAAACTCAAAACTCAAAACTCAAAACTCAAAACTCAAAACTCAAAACTTCCCCCCATCCCCTACCCCCCTACCCCCCACCCCCCTACCCCCCACCCCCTCCCTCCCCTAAAATGTCTCTATGACCAACGAGACCCACTACCAAACCCTCGACGTTCACGAGTCGGCAACCCAGGCAGAAATCAAGCGCGCCTACCGCCGTCTGGCGAAGCAGTACCACCCCGACAGCAAGAGCGACCAGGCCTCCCACGATCGCATCGCTCGCCTCAACAGTGCCTACGAGGTGATTGGCGACCCGTCGCGGCGCACGGTGTACGACCAGCAGCGTCAGGGGTTTGTGGCGGCTGACCCGGTGGCGAGTGCCGCCAGCCGGACTCAGCGCGCCGCCGACGCCCAGGAGGCCTATCGCTACGCGCGGCAGGCTACGCAGTCGTCGGAGGCGCGGGAAGACGCCTGGCTGAAGCTAGTCTACGGCCCGGTGGATCGGCTGCTGGGCAAGATTATGTCGCCGCTGCGAACGGAGATCCGCAAGCTTTCGGCGGATCCCTTCGACGATGAGCTGATGGAGGGATTCATGGCGTACCTGGAGCAGGGGCGCGCCTGGCTGGGTCAGGCCCAGGGGAAGTTTCAGTCGATGGCGAACCCGGCCAGTACGGCGGGGGTGGCGGCGGATATCTACCACTGCCTGGGGCTGCTGGAGGATGGCTTGGATGAGCTGGAGCGGTTCACCATGAGCTACGAGGAGAGCTATCTCCACACTGGCACAGAGCTGTTTCGGCGGGTGAAGCAGCTGCGAGCAGAAGCCAAAGAGCGGGTGAAGCGGCTGGTGTAGGGGATGCCCGCGTAGGGTGCATCCGCGCAGCGATGCACCATGCTCGAGGGGTCTTAGCCTATGGAATATCTATGAATCAAGGGTGGGTTTACACCGATCGCATCACCCCCGCCGCCGCTGGTCTCTCGGTGCTGGATTTCTACGCCGCGCGCTACAGGCACTCCAGCCGGGCGGTATGGCGCGATCGCATCCTCTCCGGCCAAATTCGCTGCGATGACGTTCCCCTAGCCCCGGACGATCGCCTTGAGCAGGGGCAGACCCTCGCCTACCACCGACCGCCCTGGCAAGAGCCAGCGGTGCCCCTGGGGTTTGAGGTGCTCTATGAAGATGGGGATTTGATGGCGATCGCCAAGCCTTCCGGTCTGCCAGTGCTGCCCGGCGGGGGCTTTCTCACCCACACGCTGCTGCACCAGCTCCGGCTGCGCTACCCAGAGAATCCGCCGATTCCGGTGCATCGGCTGGGGCGGGGCACGTCGGGGGTAATGGTGCTGGGCAAGTCGCCCCTGGCCCGCTCCGTGCTCAGCCGCCAGCTGCGCGACGCCACCGCCACCGCCCGCGATCCCCAGGCAGCCCACCCCATTCGCAAGACCTATCGCGCCCTAGTTGGGGTCAGCGACTTGCCCGACGAGTTCACCCTCACCACCCCCATTGGCAAAGTCGATTACCCCGCGCTGGGGTATGTGTATGCGGCCTCGCCCACGGGCCTACCGTCCTACAGCGACGGCAAAGTCATCCAGCGCAGGTCAGACTCTACCCTGGTAGAAGTCACCATTCGCACCGGGCGACCGCACCAAATTCGCATTCACCTGGCGGCAGCGGGGTTGCCGCTGCTGGGCGACCCACTGTACGGGGTGGGCGGTTTGCCCCTAGCGGTCGTCCCTGCGGCAGATGGCACCGTTCCCGTCCCCGGCGACATGGGCTATCACCTCCACGCCTATCGGCTGGTGCTCCCCCATCCCCGCACTCAAGAGCCTTTAGAGATGCTCTGTCCCGCCCCAGCCCTGTTGCAGCCTGCCAGTGGCTAAGCCCATTCACCTTGGCGAACGCTAATGCCCCCTACTCCCCTACTCCCTCACTCCCCCACAGGGCCGCACCATCAGCAGCTGCTCCGCCTGCGTGAACCCGTACTTTTCATAGAACGGCTGCATCTCGGGGGTGCAAAACAGCTGAATGCACTCCACCTGAGCCAGCTGCGGGTGGGTGGTAACCTGCTCGATCAGCCTGGCCCCCAGCCCCTGCCCGCGATAGTCTGCCGCCACAATCACGTCGAACACGATCGCCCGATACACCCAGTCCGTCAGCACGCGAGAAAACGCCGCTAGCCGCTGCGCCTCGCCATCCCACAGGGCAAAGAGCAGGTCGCTATTGCTCAGCAGAGTGGGCACGTCGGCCAGGGCGCGGTCTTTGCTCCACCACTCCTGCCGATACATCTGGTGCAGCTGCTCAACCTGGGCCGGGGTGAGCTGATGAAGAAGGGTGAGCATGGGGAAATTGCGATTCGTTACGGTACGGGTTTCCTGACCCATCGGCCCAGGGGAAGGGCTACGATCGAGGAGCAGTAGGCACAAGACCTATCTTACTGCCGATGGCGAGGGCTATCGCTGGTCATACACTTCAAGTACACATGCATTGCTGGTTCGCCCTTGCCTACCCGTTCACCTTCGGGTGAGACACACGCGAGTTCTGAGGCCAATTGGGGCCAATCTGGGCGCGATCGCAGTTAATGACTAATGCCAGCAGGCTCGGGGCGATCGCCCGAGGCGCAAATCTCTGTCCCCTGCGCTGGTGCTGATTATCCTTACCGGAGGACACCTCCATGAAACTCTCTCTACTAGTTGGAGTCGCCGTCGCAATTCCTGTAGGCCTAGCCATGCCGGTGCAGGCCGAAAACCCGGCCCACGTGCGGCAACTGCTCGAAACGAATCTCTGCCAGGGCTGTGATTTGTCGGGCGCAGATTTAACCCAGGCCCACCTGATTGGGGCTGACCTGCGCGACGCCGACCTGCAAGGGGCTACCCTGGTCGAAGCCAATCTAGAAGGGGCCGACCTCAGCCGCGCCGACCTCACCGGGGCAAACCTGACCAGCGCCTTTTTGACCAACGCGCTGCTTCAAAACGCCACCCTCGATGAAGCCAACCTGAGCAATGCTGCTGTCTACTTTGCCGATGTCAGCGGCGCGTCGTTTCTCGACGCCACTTTGACCGGTGCAGAGATTGTGGGCACCCCCATCAGCGTGGGCGGCGACTAGCATCGCCTGGTTTGACTAGTACTGCCTGGCAGAAATGTGGCCATCGTTGCGGAGGGCGTCAGGTCTCGGGTGTCAGGTGTCAGGATTGGCTGACTTATGCCTTAGCGTACTAGTGTTCAGTCAAAAAAATAATGACGGGGGATGTGGCTTCAGGGTTCACGGTAAGCGGTTTAAGGGGAGCCGTGAACCGTTGACCGTAGACCGTCACCCCGTTAACCCGTCAGTCATTGATTGACTGAACACTAGGTTTCAACGGGCGTGTGGAGCAGACGACTCCACTCGTTCCACGACCCATCGTAGTTACGCACGTTGGGGTAGCCCAGCAGGTAGGTCAAAACAAACCACATAAACGCCGATCGCGCCCCGATCGCACAGTAGGGAAATATGTCGCGATCGGCGGTAATACCTCGCTGCTGAAATAACGCCTGCAATTCCTCAACGGGTTTAAAGGTGCCATCGCCGTTTAGGGTCAGCGTGTGTTCTAAATGAACTGCTCCAGGAATGTGCCCCGCCCGTTCCGTGGGTTTAGGCGGCTGCATCAGAAAAATTCGCCCCTGATACTCAGGCAGGCTACGAACATCTAGCAGGATTTGGCTGGGGCTGGCCACTGCCGCCTCGACCTCCTGCAAAGACACGCGCGAACTGGCATCGAAAGGCCTGGCAGAATACTGCGTGGGCACAACCGTTGCTAGCCCGTGGGCCAGCGGACGGCCCTCAGCGATCCACCGCTGGTAGCCGCCGTTGAGCACTTTGACCCGCCGATGGCCAACGGCCTGAAGCAGCCAAAAAATCCAGGCTCCCGTGCCGGGGTCGCCGCCGTAGGCCACCACCGTTGTCTCAGGGCCAATGCCAGCCTGAGACAGCAGGTGGTCTATGGCATCGGGCTCGGTTTTGAGGCGCAGATCGGGCCGCAGCAGGTCAGTTAAAGGGTTTAAGAAAACTGCCCCTGGTATGTGGGCCTTCTCATAGGGGGCCGGGCTCATATCCACCTCTAAAATTCGCAGGTCAGGCTCGTCAAGGCGGTCTTCCAGCCACTGGGTATCTACTAAAACATCGGGGCGGGCGTAGCGGTTCATAGTGGTTTTCTCAATAGACGTTAAGCTTGATGGGCATCGACTTTAGGCGACAAAACTTCAGGCGACAAAACCTGCTTTACCCGATGCACTAGCGTGGTCGATATGGAAAACAGCGAAAACCCGATCAGCGGGTGAAATATAGCCAGGGGCAGCGGAGTGCGGAGATGAATGGTCGCAAACTGTAGTCCCAGAAGCGCAGTTAGGGTAATGGTCAGGGTTTTTATGCGGTTAGAAAACGGCATCCAGCAGGCCCAGAGCAGCATAATTAGCGATAGGCCGCCGTAGCCGCGTACCAGCCAAACGTGGAGATTCCACCAGGTGGAGTCGTAAAAATAAGCCAGACCAACGGTTAACAGCTGAGCTGCTAAACAGAGATTGAAAACGATAGCCACTGCATAAAAACCAAGCACGACCCCTCGGGTCAGCAGGGGCGTTTCATGGAGTAGCTGGTCTGCGCTAGAGTCAGGGGAGTTTGAGATCGATGTCGTCATGGCCAGCAGAATAGGGATAGATTTGGCAGGGAGCGTTCGCTGCGTTCCCCAGCTGTTTTCCACCATAGAGAGGTTGCGCCCAGAGCAATAGACCTCGATCGGGTACAGTTCGCCAGGCTAAGGGGATACCTATGACCGTCTCTAGCCAACCTGGTACTCTCCAGGCGCTGTTTGGTGCGATCGCTCAAACCCACACCGAAGCCGACCTCAGACAGCGGGTCATGGCGCAGCTCGGCCAGTACTTCGCCGCCCGCCGCTGGGGGCTAAATTTCGTGGACGAGTTTCCCCCCCTCGATCAAAACTCGCCGAGGCTGATGCGCCTGGCCCTATCGCTGGACTACAACCCGGTGCTGCGCTATCTGGTGCAGCGCCATGCCGCTGTCCACGACGAGGTGGTGCTACCGCCGGGGGTGTGGCAAACCCTCTGCCCCCGCGCCGACCACGGCCACGTTATGGCGGGGCCAATCGTCAGCGAGGGGCAGCTGGTGGGCGGCATCGCCTTCACCCGCCACCGCGACGACGGAGCCTTTAATGCCGACAATTTGGCCGATTTGGGGGCGCTGTGTCTGCACCTATCGACTAAGCTAGCGGCACTGCGGGCCAGACCCGAGGCGGGGTTAGATTGCAGCGGCCTCACCCCCCGCGAAGCCGAAATTGTTGAACTCGTCGCCCAGGGGCTAACAAATAAAGAAATCGGAGCCGCCCTCTGGATTACCGAAAACTCGGTCAAGCAGGCGCTAAAACGCATCTTTCGCAAGCTCAATGTGTCGTCGCGCGCCGAAATGGTGGCAAAACTCGCCGCTTAGCGGCGTCGGTTCGGGAGTGGGCTGGCAGAACCCAATCAAACAAAATCTGGCGTTGGTTTCGACTTCGTTTTAGCCAGCCTATAAAAGGCTATTGCTCAAGCTTAAGCTCCATTTGAATATTGCAGCGCTGATAGGGAGACGGATGCCCAACGACTTTTTGAAACCCCAATTTTTGATAGAGCTTAATCGCAGGTTTTAGAACGGTGTTGCTTTCCAGGTAAACTGTCTTAGCCCCCAAGTCGCGTGCCGCAGCGATCGCAGCCTGGCCCAGCAGCCAACCGATGCCTTGCCCCCTGGCCTGCTCAGTGACCGCCATTTTAGCTAATTCGCACACATCCTCACTGACCTTGATCAAAGCGCAGGTGCCGACAATTTCGCCGTTTTGACGCGCCAGATAAATCTTGCCGCCAGGTTCAATAATGGTCTTGTTTGGCTGGTTAAGCGATTGGCGATCGGCCTCCTCAAGCGTGAAATATTGTTCAATCCACTCGCAGTTCAGCCGTCTAAAGTCATCCTGAAATTCTGATGAGTACTCAATGATTTCAACCCGTTGACATTCTCGGTCTTTACGCATTGCCTGAATGCGATCTAGAAAGCTTTTGTTGGCTAAAAGATACTCAAATTCTTCTATAGCCTGCCAAAGATTATGCTGTGTCGATGACAGAAGGTTATCAACGACTTGGGTGACATCCTGGCACTGGGTCTCAATAGCAGGAATCAGCTGCCTGCCTGCGTCAGAAAGCATGACAACGTTCATTCTGGCATCTTCAGCCGGTTCACCCGATCTGATCAGCCCTTTTTGCTTCATCTCTTTGACGATGCGGCTAACGGATGGATGGGAATGCCCAATCATTTGAGCTATTTCAGTAATAGAAGCTGTCTCTTGATTAGACAGTATGTAAAAGACCGGAAACCATTTTGGGTCGAGCGGAATGCCATAGAGGGCATAGACCTTGGCCGCATCTGCCGTCAACCGTTCGCTTAAACGGCGCAAACGACTGCCCAGCGCCAGTTTGCCCACCCGAAGATAAAAATCCATAATTGCGTAACTGGTTACGTAACTGGCTTTAGAATATCACGGCAGGAGCGCTCGCCACCCATTGAAACCGTTTGAAACCGTTTGAAATCGCTTCAAACCGCCAGACCCCAGCTCATCCAGCCGCTAGGGCTGAGTTCGTTCTCCATGCTCTAGCAGCAGCTCGATCGCCCTTAGCCGGTGCTGCCACGATCGCAGCCGGTAGCCGCTGTTGGTGGTGTCTACCAGCACTCCCTGGTTTAGCGGAGTGCGAACTCGGCTGAGGCCAGCTTTGACATTTTCTAAATTGCGGCGCGAGGGTTCCTGGGCCAGGGTGTCAAACTCGCTGCCCAGGGCATTGGCTGCCTCAACCCAGGGGTCTAGAGAGCCGCGATCCATCCACAGGCGCTGCTGACTCAGCAGCCAGCTCCACTCGCGCTGGAGGGCGGCGTAGCGGCTGGCGGCCATGGCGTAGGGGGTGGCCGGGCCGAGGGGGCTGCCGGTGCTGCGTGGGGCCTGGGTTTGGGCCAGCACGGTGTTGAGTTCAGTATTTAAGTCGGCGGCGGCAAACAGGGCGTAGCCGGGGGTGGGCAGGTCGCGGCTGGCCTGCATCTGGTCGATGGTGGCCGCATTCGACAGGTTGAGCAGGCGAATGCCGGGTATCACCAGGGTAGACCCAAAGGACTCATTCACCAGCCAGGGGGAGATCAGGCGCTCGAAGCGGCTGGTGTCGCCCGCGTAGCTCATCAGCACAATCCAGTCGAGGTAGCTGGCCCGCGCCCAGGTGCCCCAGTCTTGCTGAATGCGCTGGAGGCGATCGTGCTCGGGGTTGGCAAACACCGCCGCCGACATCACCAGGCCGGGGCGCTGTCGCCGCAGGGTGCTAGAGATGGTCTCCACAAATGAAGTCACCTGCTGCGTACGAAATTCGTTCCAGCGCTCCCACAGCACCTGCTGCTGAATCTGCTGGTTGCGATCGAGGGTGCTCACCGGGCGGGGGCTCAGGGTGAGGGGGTCTACGCCGGTCATGCTCTGGAAGCGCCAGCGGGCGACTTCGCCGTAGCCGTAGGTGCGGTTGGCCCCAGGGTCTTGAAAGGGGTAGCGAATGTAGTCGAGATGCAGGCCATCGACGCCGTACTGGGTGACAATTTCGGTCATCAGCCGGGTGAGGTAGCTGCGTACCTCGGGGTTGGCGGGGTCTAAAAAGGGCTTGTCTTGCCCCTGGGGAATGAGGCTGCCGCTGTTGCTGTAGGCGGCCCAGCTGGGGTGGCGGGAGATCACCGGGCCGGGGTAGTCGGCGGGCTGGTTGAGCAGGCGGTTGTGGCGCTGGTTGCCCGCCGCAAACACCCACACCCAGGCGTGCAGGGTCATGCCCCGCTGGTGGGCTAAATCCACGGCGGCGGCGAGGGGATCCCAGCTGCGGGTGAGGGGGTTTTGCTCGGGGGCCACCCGGCTGGGGTAGATGGGGTAGCCCGCATTTACGGTTTCAAAGAAGACGGTGTTGATGCCAGCGGCGGCCAGTTTGTCGAAGATTTCGCTGAGCCCCTGGGGCGATCTGGCGCGCACAATGGTGCCGCGATCGAGCCACACGGCGCGAATCTCGCCCTGGTCAATGGGGCGATCGCTGGGAAAGTTTTCCCACAGGGCAGCGCGGGTGGCCAGCCAGCGATCGCGCACCTCTGTATGCCTGCCCGCTGCCAGCAGCCCATCCCACTGGTTGAGTAGCTGTTGGGCCTCCCCCAGGATAGGGTGCAGGTCGGCCTTGCGCCCTGGGGCCACATTGACCGGGTCGGCGGCGGCGGTGAATACGGGCGATCGCCCCGGCAGGGTCAGCACAGTGGGCGCATCCAGGGAGTTGGCCATAATCAGGGCGCTCTCGAAGCGGCCAATCAGGTTTTTTAGCTCCTGCTGCATGGCCAAAAACACCACCGGGCTGGGGGGCCGCCCGGTGGGCGATAGCTCAATCACCGCCGGGGCAATCTGCTCGGCGGGGTCGCCCGTGGTCGGGCTGGGGGAGTCTGCTGCCCCACTGTCTGGAGTGGGCTGAAGCACCCTGGGCCGCTGGGAGGGGGGAATCGGCGGCGGCGTGGGCACGTGGGCGGGCCGCCGACCGGGACGGGGCGCGGGCGACGGCTCAGCGGTGGGCACTAGGGGAAAGCTCTCTACCCCAGAGTCGTTATTGAGGTGACTGGGGAGGCTATTGGGGGCGTCGGTGAGGTCGAGGTATAGCTCTAAATTCTCGGTGAGGGCGACCCTGGCGGGCTGTTCTAGTTCAGCATCTCGCCCCTCGGCCTGGGCGTAAATCGGCAGCGTTGGGATACCCCAGCCTCCGACTAACCCTGCGAGCGCGACCAGTAAAAGGCCCTTGCCTGGCTGCTGCGTCACAATGTCATCCCTCCATCACACGGCGCTAATTGTGGCACAGGCTGGCCACTTCAGAGCTGTGTCGAAGGGGGAAAGCTATGCGCTCCCTTAGTTAGCCCCGTTAGGCAGGCAGGCTAACCGTGAAGGTGGTGCCCGCCCCCACCCGGCTGGTGACTTTGATGGTGCCCTGCTGGAGCTGCACAAACTGCTTTACAATACTCAGCCCCAGCCCCGTGCCGGGAATATTGCTGACATTTTGCCCCCGGTGGAAGGGCTCAAACAGCTGCCTGCGATCGCCCGGTGGAATGCCAATGCCCTCGTCCTGCACTTTGAGAATGGCCTGACCCCGCTGCTTGGCCAGCTTCAGCCAGATGGGGCGATCTGCTGGGGTGTAGCGAATGGCATTGGACAGCAGGTTGCTGAGGATCGATCGCAGCAGCCGCTCGTCAAGGCAGGCCAGCACCTGGCGGCTGCGGCAGCCAAACTGAATCGGGGCCTGGGGCCGCCGGTAGTCGCCCTCGGTGAGTATTTGCTGACAAAAGACCACCAGATCCAGCGGTTTGGGGTTCACCTCCAGCACCTTGGCCTCGATTTTGCCGATCACCAGAATGTCGTCGATCATCTGGGTCATGCGCTCGACATTGGCGTTGATGGTGAGCAGGTAGTCGGTTTTTTCGTCGGGGCGCAGCTGGGTGTCGTAGCGGTTCAGCGACGACACCGTCAGGGCAATGTTGTTGAGCGGGTTGCGAAACTCGTGGCAGACCATGGAGACAAAGCGCGATCGCATGTCGCTGAGCTGGCGCAGCTGCTGGTTGGCGGTTTGCAGCTCGGCGGTGCGCTCCTGCACCTTTTGCTCTAGCTCTTCGTTGGCCCGCTGCAAAATCTCTTCGGCCCAGCGCCGCTGGGTGATGTCGCGAAAGGTCACCACCGTACCAATCAGCTGCCCCTCCTCATCGCGCATCGGCGTGCTGATGTACTCCACCGGAAAGCTGGTGCCGTCCTTGCGCCAAAACACCTCGTTGGTGACGTGCCGCACGCTGCCGTCTTGAAAGGCGGCATAGATCGGGCAGGCTTCTCGCTGGTAGGGCCTGCCGTCCGCCAGGGAGTGGTGCATAACCGCATGCATCGACCGGCCAATCAGCTCCTCCGGTGACCAGCCGATCATGGCGGCGGCGGCGGGGTTGACAAAGGTGACATGGCCCGCCATATCCAGCCCGTAGATGCCCTCGCCCACGGCGTTGAGAATGAGCTGGTGCTGACGGCGCAGGTGCTCTAGCTCTTGCCCCGGGGGGGCGGCGACAGAAGCCTCTCTCGGGGGCAGCCAGTAGGTTTGAGTCATCTCGGTAGCGATTAGAGTCAGAATTTTTGCGTGGACAGTTCCTCAACCCGGTTGCACTGAGGACTCGTTGTAATGGGCGAACTAAGTCGGTCAACCCTAGCGAATCCCCCACCGCTCCTACACCCGTGGAAGACAGGATTTTGCCCTAACCCAGGGAGAAGCGTATCAAGGGATACAACGGTCTGTCTGCTTAAGGTTTACTAAAGGATCGTTAGGGATGCGATCGCCTTCAAATAGTAACCGCCGAAGGCAGCATTTTGGCTGGTCAGCACCGCAGAATTTTTGTCTTTTCTGAGGTCTGATCGCGGTGAAGCCGCGCAATTATTCATGGCTAAAATTTTGCTCTCTGGAGTTTGGGAGAAATTGGCCATCTGCAAAGCTTGAGTAGGTGGCTGGCACAGTCAATATGTAGCTGAATTTTGAGCCAATCTGGTCTGGTTGCTGCTGGTACAGGGGTTAACGGTGTTGTGAAGACTATTCTCATCATTGAAGACGAAGCCCAGACCCGGAATATCTTTCTAAAATGTCTGGAGTTTGAAGGGTTTTGCGCCGTAGGGGCCAGCGACGGCAGCACTGGGGTAGCCCTGGCTTTGCGGCACACCCCCGACCTGGTGGTCTGCGACATCATGATGCCCGACATGGATGGCTACTCGGTGCTCTCCGCCCTGCGCAAGACGCGCCAGACGGCGCTCATTCCCCTGATCTTTCTCACCGCCAAGGTGACTATGGCTGACCTGCGCCGGGGCATGGAGTTGGGGGCCGACGACTACCTGACCAAACCCTGTACCGTGGAGCAGTTTTTGGCTGCTATCAACAGCCGACTGCACCGTCAGGAGCAGCTTACCGCCCTGTACAGCAATGGCCAGGGCGGCCAATCTCAGACGCCTGCTCATTTAGATTCCGGTTTTACCTCCCTTTCAGAGAGGGGTGGGGGGGAGCTTGCTCAAGCATTCTGTAACGCCGGAGAGGCCTCAATTTTTCCTGCTGACCCCAGGCTGGCCAGCGTCTTTCGCTATATCGAAACCCACTACCGCCGACCCATCAGCCTCAGCGATGTGGCCCAGGAGGCGGGCTACTCCCCCGCCTACCTGACCAATCTGGTGCAGTCGCACACCGGGCGCACCGTCAAGCAGTGGATTATTGAGCGGCGCATGGCTGAGGCCAAAACGCTGCTGGCTACCACCACCCAGTCGGTGCGCCGCATTGCTGAGGCCTCGGGCTACAGCGATGCGGGTTATTTTACCCGCCAGTTTCGTCAATTTCATGGCGTTTCACCTCAGGTTTGGAGGCGGCAATCTGTAGCAGAAATAACAGATTAGCGTTTAATTTTGCGGCTAAAACCAACTTCAAAAGAAAGTCCTATGATGTCCAAAATTTGATCCAGTGCAATTTTGATTTGAGCTTGATAGGTTACTAAGTAACTTGATTTAACCCGCGTTTTTGCCCCCGTCTGCGATCGCGCATCGGCGAATAACCCCAGGTGGTTTTTGTCGCTCTATTGGGCTGGGTTCTCAGGCCGATTTGGGAAAGGTTTTTGTCGCGTTCAACTATCGATTTATGGTCATTTCAGCAGTAGCAAAGTCGCTCAACGACTGGGGCAGTTTGAGTTGCGCATCTGCTTCTCTGATGCTGCCCGGTCGGCCCTGTCGAGCCTGCGGCACCGTGCACTCTGCGGGGCGCTTTACCGGCGATCACGCGCAGTTTATGGCAACCATGCCCACCGATCCCGTCGATATGGTCGATGACCTGGTGAAAATGGGAGTCTACAAGCAGAATCAGCTGCGCGCCGCCGACACCGTCAACGCCTACGAGCTGCGCAAGGCGCTGTTTCTCAAGCGGGTAGGCCGGGGCGACCCCCAGCGCGAAAAGCTGATTCTGGCCCTGTGCAACCAGGCGGGCGGTCTGGAAAATGCCTTTGCGGCTGCCTTTGGCCCCCAGGCGGGCCTGTTTTTTGCCGACTCGGTGCGGGCCAGCGGCACCACCCGCCGCGAGTTTCTCAAAAATATGGCGCTGGGGGCGGCCCTGGTCACCCTGGCCAGCTGCGCGAGCGGCGGCGACGAACCGGCGGTAGACGAGGCGGCAGCCTCCGTTGACACCAGCAACCTGGAGAAAACCGACATTCAGGTGGGCTTTATCCCCATCACCTGCGCGACGCCAATCATCATGTCGGAGCCCCTGGGTTTCTACGAAAAGTACGGCTTTAACGCCACGGTGGTGAAGATGCCGAGCTGGGGGGCGGTGCGCGACTCGGCGATCGCAGGCGAACTCGATGCCTACCACATGCTGGCCCCCATGCCCATCGCCATGACCCTGGGCCTGGGCTCCGCCGCCTTTGGCGTCAAGCTGGCCAGCATTGAAAACATCAACGGCCAGGCGATCACCGTCGCCCAGCGCCACCAGGGCAACGTCAACGGCCCCGAAGACTTCAGGGGCTTTGTCATCGGGGTGCCCTTCCCCTACTCCATGCACAACCTGCTGATTCGCTACTACCTGGCCTCTGGCGGGTTAGACCCCGACGTGGATGTGCAGATTCGCCCGGTGCCCCCGCCGGACAGCATCGCCCAGCTGGTGGCGGGCGACATTGATGCCATGCTGATGCCTGACCCCTTCAACCAGCGGGCGGTGTACGAGGGCGCAGGCTACATTCACATGCTCTCGAAGGATCTGTGGGACGGCCACCCCTGCTGCGCCTTTGCCGCCAGCGATGAGTGGATCACCAGCCACCCTAACGCCTTTCGATCGCTCAACAAAGCCATTATCGAAGCAGCGGCCTACGCCCAGGACCCCGCCAACCGGCCCGAAATTGCCGCCGCGATTTCTGACCGCGCCTTTTTGAACCAGCCCCCCGAGGTGGTCGAAGCGGTGCTCACCGGTAACTTTGACGATGGCCAGGGCAACACCCTCTCGGTACCCGATCGCATTGAGTTTGACCCCTACCCCTGGCAGAGCTTTGCCAAGTGGATCTCGTCACAGCTGGTGCGCTGGGATCTGATGGGCGATGGCAACACTCCAGAAACCGTCAGCAACGCCGACATCGACGCCGTGGGTGAAGAGGTGTTTCTGACCGATCTCGCCCGCGAACTGGCCCTGGAGCTGGGTGAGCAGCCCCCCTTTGAGACCGATCGCGCCGAGACCCTGGCCTTCGACAGCTTTGACCCCACCGCTTCGGCAGACTACGTCAAAGGGCAGGTCGAGAAGTTTGGGAAGTAGAGGCGCATAGCGGTGCGCCCTGGCACCCCCTCGCTACCTCCGCGAGATCGGTGATCATTGTTCGTTCCGTGTAGTTTTGAGGACATCGGTTATGGCAGTCAGTTCTGCGCCGCCTGAATTGGGGCGGGCTGAGAGGCAGGCCCCCTTTTGGCACAACGAAAACATACAGGCCTTTGCCCTGTTCATGCTTTCCCTCGGTATTTTTCTGTTGTTTTGGGAGGTTGGAGCCCGCTCGGGCTGGTTTGTGCGGGGCGTGCCCACCGCCACCGAAACCCTGCAAGAATTTTGGTGGTGGATTACTAATCCCTTCTACCGCAACGGCCCCAACGATCTGGGCATCGGCTGGAATTTGCTGATTAGCCTCCGGCGGGTGGCGATCGGCTACATTGCGGCGTCGCTGGTGGCGGTGCCCCTGGGCATTTTGATCGGCATTTCGCCGGTTGCCTTTAAGGCGTTTAACCCCTACGTACAGCTGCTCAAGCCGATTTCGCCCCTGGCCTGGCTGCCCCTGGGCCTCTACCTGCTGCGCGATTCTGAGAAGACCGGCATTTTCATTATTTTTATCTCCAGCATTTGGCCGACGCTGATCAACACCACCTTTGGGGTGGCCAACGTCGATCGCGACTACCTGGATGTATCTAAAACCCTGGGAGCCTCGCGGCTGCGCACCATTGTCAAGGTGATCATCCCGGCGGCGCTGCCCAATATTGTGTCGGGCCTGCGCATCAGCATGGGCATCGCCTGGCTGGTGATTGTGGCGGCGGAGATGCTGCTGGGCACTGGCATCGGCTACTTCATCTGGAATGAGTGGAACAACCTGTCAATCCCCAATATTTTGGTGGCTATTTTCATCATTGGGTTGACGGGGCTGGTGCTCGACAGCCTGTTTGCTGCCCTCGAAAAATTTGTTGCCTTTGGTCGAAACTCATGAGTATTGCCCCTGTGAATACACCCGTAAATTTGCCTGCCAATGCGTCTGCCGGCGCAGTTGAGTCGCGAGAGCTGCGATCGCCGACCGCCCAGCTCTCAATCCGCAACGTCGCCAAGGTTTTCCCCGGCAAAAAAGACTTGTTCAGCAAGCTCACCGGCAAGGCCCGCCGCGACTTCGTTGCCATTCAGAACATTGACCTGGAGATCGAGCCCAACACCTTTGTGTCGATTATTGGCCCCTCGGGCTGCGGCAAATCGACCCTGCTGAATATGATCGCGGGCCTTAGCCCAATCTCCGGCGGTGAGATTTTGCTCAACGGTGCCCCCATCACCGGGCCAGGGCCAGACCGGGGCATGGTCTTCCAAAACTACGCCCTGATGCCCTGGATGACGGTGGAGGAAAACCTGCGGTTTGCTGTGGAAACCGTGGATCCAAAAATTTCGGCAAAAAAGCGCGATCGCATTATCAAAGAGCACATTCAGCTGGTCGGCCTCACCGGGGCCGAACGTAAGCACCCCCACGAGCTATCCGGCGGCATGCGCCAGCGGGTCGGCATCGCCCGCGCCCTGGCCATCAACCCCCAGATCCTGCTGATGGATGAGCCCTTCGGTGCCCTCGACGCCCTCACCCGAGGCTTTTTGCAAGAAGAAGTCGAGCGCATCTGGGAACAGCAGCGCAAGACCGTGATCATGATCACCCACAGCATCGACGAGGCGCTGCTGCTGAGCGATCGCATCGTCATGATGACCCGTGGCCCCGCCGCCCGCATCGACGAAATTCTCGACGTGCCCTTCCCCCGACCCCGCAACCGCGAAACCATTCAGCAGCACCCCGCCTACGCTGGCCTCAAGGCCGAGATGGAGAGCCACCTGTTTCGCGAAACCCGCGCGGTGGAGGCGGCGCGGGTAGGAGGATGAGGGAGATGAGGGAATGGAGAAGTAAAACCCGTAGGGTGGGTTAGGCGGCTACCTAACCCTGCCTCCCCCCCTCCACCCCCGCTCCGCCGTAACCCACCGCCCACCCTGGCAACACACCGGGGAACCCTGCCGCGCCCTCACCCCCAACCCCTCTTGAAAAGAGAAAAAAGCCGAACATTCCCGTAGGGTGGGCACTGCCCACCACACCATTGCGCATCTAAACCAGCTAGCTCCACTCCAAATTCTCTTGGCCATTTTTTCTCAATCAACCGCACAAGGGTTGCCGATCAACTGCCAGGGGAATAGGTGGGCAGTGCCCACCCTACGAGTGTTAAAAGTTTGACCACTAGACGTACTTGAGAGGACTTGACTATGACCGTTCCCGCCATTACCGAAAAGCTGCTGGCCGCCAAAAAAGCCGCTGGCCTCAGCTTTGCCGACCTCGAAGCCAAAACTGGCTACGACGAAGTGTGGATCGCCTCTGTTTTCTATCGCCAGGCCAGCGCCTCGGTCGAAGAAGCCACCAAGCTGGTGGAGATTCTCGGGGCCGACAGCGCGCTAATTGAAGCCATGACCGATTTCCCCGTCAAAGGCGGCCTGGATCCCGTTGTTCCCACCGACCCGCTGATCTACCGCTTCTACGAGATCATGCAGGTCTACGGCATGCCCATGAAGGCGGTGATCCACGAAAAATTTGGCGACGGCATCATGAGCGCCATCGACTTCACCCTTGATGTGGAGAAGGAAGAGGATCCCAAGGGCGATCGCGTCAAGGTGATCATGAACGGCAAGTTCTTGCCCTACAAAAAATGGTAATTCTTGCCCTTCCCTGACTCACAATCTCCGGGCTGTTGGCGATCGCTGACAGCCTTTCCTGTGCCCAATTCACTCCCGGTCGTAGGTCTAAACTCACCTTTATAAAGCCAACGTTAGAACGGTAGAACGTGCAAACGTGTGAACGTTCCAACCTCTCCCCTGCCAACCTTTACTTTCCCCCCATGCCCACCCCCATCGTCCCCCCCTTCACCCAAGAGACCGCGATCGCCAAAGCCCGCATGGCCGAAGACGCCTGGAACAGCCGCGACCCCGATCGCGTGGCCCTGGCCTACACCGAAGACAGCCACTGGCGCAACCGGGCCGAAATCTTCCAGGGCCGCGAGGCCATTCGCGCCTTTTTGCGCCGCAAGTGGGACAAAGAACTCGACTACCGCCTGGTCAAAGAAGTGTGGGCCTTTGGCGACAACCGCATCGCCGTGCGCTTTCAGTACGAGTGGCACGACGACGCGGGCCAGTGGTACCGCGCCTACGGCAACGAAAACTGGGAGTTCGACGAAAACGGCCTGATGCGCCGCCGCGAAGCCAGCATCAATGACAAGCCCATTGCCGACTCAGAGCGCCGTTTCTTTTGGGATACCTCTGGCCCCCGCCCCCAGGATCATCCAGGGCTGATCGACTCACCAGAGTAGGTCTTGTACCAATCGTCTATGCCGCTGACGCGGCCCCCCAGCGGTGAAAAGCTGGCCTATTTTCAGGACAAATCCGAATCCCCTAACCCCGATTCCCCACGGGCAATACCGTAGGGGCAAAGGGCATTTGCCCCTACAGTATCAGGGGTAAGCAAAAAGGATTGGGTATCACAGGCCGACTCTGATCTAATTCCCATGGTTTGCCCACAGGCAAGGGAAATCTGATCATCTCAATGGTTAGCGATAGTCAAGAACTGGGCAATGTTTTTATAGCCTTTCACCTATCGCATCTACCCATGGTCATCTCTGCCGCAACCCAATCTCTCAGTCATTGGGGTAGCCTGGGCTCCCCGTCGCGCCCATCCCTTGGGGCTGTACAGTCCTGTGGTGTTTGTGGCGGCCTGCACGACGCCCAGTCTCATTTCCAGTTTATGGAGACCATGCCCACCGACCCCCTCGACCTGGTCGATGACCTGGTGAAGATGGGCCTCTACAAAGACAATCAGTTCCGCGCCGCCGACTCGGTCAACGCCTACGAGCTGCGTAAGGCTCTGTTTCTCAAGCGGGTGGGGCGCGGCGACCCCCGGCGCGAAAAGCTGATTTTGGCGCTGTGTGAGCAGGCGGGCGGTCTGGAAAATGCCTTTGCCGCCGCCTTTGGCCCCCAGGCCGGGCTGTTTTTTGCCGACTCGGTGCGGGCCAGCGGCACCACCCGGCGAGAATTTCTGAGAAATATGGCGGTGGGGGCAGCCCTGGTCACCCTGGCCAGCTGCTCCAGCGGCGGTGAACCCGCCGCCGAGGAACCTGACAATGCTCCGGTGGATACCCGCAACCTCGAAAAAACTGCCCTGCGGGTGGGCTTCATTCCCATCACCTGCGCCACGCCGATCATCATGTCGGAGCCCCTGGGGTTTTACAAAAAGTATGGCTTCGACGTCACGCTGATGAAGATGTCGAGCTGGGGGGCGGTGCGCGACTCGGCGATCGCCGGAGAATTTGACGCTTACCACATGCTGGCTCCCATGCCCATTGCCATGACCCTGGGGCTAGACTCCCCGGCCTTTGGCATGAAGCTCGCCAGTATCGAAAATACCAACGGCCAGGCGATTACCGTCGCCCAGCGCCACCTGGGCAAGGTCAACGGCCCCAGCGATTTTAAGGGGTTTGCGATCGGGCTGCCCTTTCCCTACTCCATGCACAACCTGCTGATGCGCTACTACCTGGCCTCTGGCGGCCTCGACCCCGACGTCGATGTCGATCTGCGCCTGGTGCCCCCGGCGGAGATCCTCGCCCAGCTGACCGCAGGCGAGCTTGACGCCATGCTGCTGCCCGACATGTTTGGCCAGCGGGCCGTGTACGAGGGCGTAGGCTTCATCCATCGGATTTCTAAAGATCTGTGGGACGGCCATCCCTGCTGCGCCTTTGCCGCCAGCGATGACTGGATCACCAGCCACCCCAACGCCTTTCGCTCCCTCAATAAGGCCATTATTGAGGCGGCGGGCTACGCCCACGACCCGGCCAACCGCCTGGAGGTCGCCGGGGCGATCGCCGGGCCATCTTTCCTCAACCAGCCCCGTGAGGTGCTGGAAGCCGTGCTGACCGGCAACTTTGACGATGGCCAGGGCAACAGCTTCTCGGTGCCCGATCGCATTGGCTTTGACCCCTACCCCTGGCAGAGCTTCGCCAAGTGGATTTCGGCGCAGCTGGTGCGGTGGGATCTCCTCGGCGAGGGCAACACTTCCGACACCGTTGGCAATAGCACCATCAACCAGGTGGGTGAAGAGGTGTTTCTGACCGATCTGGCCCGCGAACTGGCCCTGGAGCTGGGCCAGCAGCCCCCCTTCGCCAACGACCGGGTTGAGACACTGGCCTTTGATACCTTTGACCCCAGCGCCGCTATGGACTATGTCAAGGCGCAGGTCGACCAGTTTGATAAATAGTCACCCCCGCCTTGGGGCAAGGCTGTCTGCCAGGTACGGCCCTGGTCACCTGTGCTTCAGAACCCTTTTGTACGACCCGTGGGGCAACAGCGATCGCCGCTGGCGGCACCGAAAGTCTTTCCCCCGATAGACCCCAGGCGCGCGCGCCTCTGGGATGCTGAATAACAAACATCATGCCCCGAGGGGTGGCTCTATGATTGGGATGAATCTGTTTAGAACCTTTGCGCTGCTGGCGTTGCTCAGCGGGCTGATCGTGCTGGCGGGCTACCTGCTGGTGGGCAATGAGACGGGCCTGTACTACGGGCTGGGCTTCGCGGCGGTGAGCAGCTTTGGCTCGTGGTACTACTCCGATCAGGCGGCGCTGGCGGTGTTTCAGGCTCAGCCCACGCCCCGCGACCAGGCTCCCGAGCTGTACGCACGGCTGGATAAACTCAGCGATCGCGCGGGCATTCCCACCCCCGCCCTCTACCTGGTACCCTCGGAGTCGCCCAATGCCTTTGCCACCGGGCGCGACCCCAACCACGCGGCGATCGCCCTCACCAAGGGCATTGTTGACCTACTGCCCGACGACGAACTCGACGCCGTCATCGCCCACGAACTCACCCACGTGCGCAACCGCGACACCCTTACCCAGGCGGTGGCGGGCACCCTGGCCGGGTCGCTGACCTTTTTGGGCCGCATTCTCACCCTGGGGGCGCTGTATTTTCCCATGGCCAGAGCCGGGGGGCGGCGCGGCAACAACCCCATCGCCATTCTGTTTTTGCTGGTGATTGCCCCCTTCACCGCCGGGCTGATTCGCATGGCGATTTCGAGAACGCGGGAGTATGCCGCCGATGCCGGTGCCGCCGAAATCACCGACAACCCCCTGGCGCTGGTGCGGGCCCTAGAAACCCTGGAAGCCACGGGGCAGAAGGTTCCCATCCACGGCAACCCGGCCTTTGCGCCGCTGTTCATCGTCAACCCGCTCTCAAAGGAGGGGATGATGACACTGTTTATGACTCACCCTTCCACCGCCGACCGCATTCAGCGGCTCAAGGCTATGGCCGAAAAAGCCGTAACCGGGCTGGTTGATGAAAAAGCGCTCAGCCCCAGTGCCTAGAGAGCCCGGACAGCCGAGACGGCTATTCCCCAAGATTGTTTTCCGGGCCTTTGAGGCCCAGGGGGATGGCCGCTGGCTCGTTCTGTACCGCGATCGCGAGAAAATCCAAGCCGGGCTACAGCAGCGGCAGCTTTACCGTAAAGGTCGCTCCTTGGCCTTCGCCGGGGCTGTCGGCCTGCACCGCACCGCCGTGCAGTTTGACCAGGTGTTGAACGATCGCCAGGCCCAGGCCCAAACCGCCAAACTTGCGGGTCGTCGTGCCATCCTCCTGGCGAAAGTACTCAAAAACGTGGGGGAGAAAGCTGGCGTGAATTCCCTTGCCCGTGTCGCTGACTTGAATTTGCGCCTGGGTATCAGCCTGCGACAGAGTAATCACAATCTCCCCCCCTTGATCGGTGAACTTCACGGCATTGCTGAGCAAGTTCCAAACCACCTGCTGCAGCCGGGTAGGATCGCCCAAAACTTTGCCAACCGTCGGGTCAAAGGCTCTGTGGATAGCAATGGACTTGGCTTCTGCCGTCAAGCGCACCGTTTCTATGGCGGCTTCAATAATTGCGGCTAAACTGACGGGCTGCCGATTGAGAATCACCTTGCCCTGCAGGATGCGGGTCACATCCAGCAGGTCTTCAATGAGCTGGGTTTGCAGTTTGGCATTGCGCTCAATTGTCTCCAGGGCAAAGGCGGTTTTTTCCGCATCTAGAGTCCCTGTGCGCAGCAGATTGGCCCACCCCAAAATTGGGTTCAGCGGCGTGCGCAACTCGTGGGACAACACCGCTAAAAACTCATCTTTAGTGCGGTTGGCCGCCTCGGCTTCTTCTCTGGCCGCCTCCGCCCGCAGGAGATGTTCGGTGCGTTCGCGCTCTCGCTGGGACAGCAGGTTGGCCGCAAACTCAAGGGACTGCCCCAGCAAAACCATTTCTCTAATCGAGAGCTTGCTCACCTGGGGATACTCGCCCTTGGCCAACGCTTCTGCCGCCACCGCCGCCTTGGTAATGCTGCGAGACATCTGGCGCGACAGCAAAAAGGCCCCCGTGCCGCTCGCCACCAGCACAGCCAGGCCTGAGCCAATCAACAGCCCCATCGCCCGGCGCACAGGGGTCTGAATCACCCGCACCGGTACAGTGACTGCCACCGTCCAGGAGGTATTTTTGATCTGACTGAAGGCGACATAGACTTTGACGCCATCGAGGGTCGTATCTTGGTAGACCCCCTCCCTCGCCGCATTGATTTGCCTTAAAAACGGGGGTGTCCCCCGCTGCCCCACAAACCGCTCGGGATTGCGGGTGCGGGCCGCCACAATCCCCTGACCATCGACGATGACGCGAGTCCATTCGCCCTCGACCGGAAGCTGGGCCACCACAAAGGTAGCGATGGCCTCCGGCGTCATCACAGCCGTCAAAACATACCGCAGCTCGCCCTGGTGGATGACGGGCACCCGCACCGGAAACGTAAACTTGTGGCCCAGCTGCCCTGGGCTCAGATTGCCCACCGTGGGCTGGCGGGTTTCGACCAGTCGCTCCAGGCTCTCGGGCTCATTGTCAGCGCTCAGGGGCCGACTCAGGGCGTGCTGACTGTTGAGCAGCGGCTGCCCGTCGGGGGACAGCAAAATGGTGGTCAGCCAGGTGGCCTGGGTGGCGCTCAGCCGCTTCGCCTCGCTACGAAAGCCCTCCAGGTTCCCTTGGTAAAGCTGTTCAGAGGCCGCCAGGGCCTGGAGGGTTCGAGTTGTGCTGGCAAATTCGCCCTCTAGGGTGGTAGCCAGGTTGCGGGCCTCTCGGAGCATCAGACGCTCTGAGGCAGCCCGTTCCTGGTTTGACAGCCGCAGGACAATCGCACTGGCAAACAGCACAACCGGCAGCAGCGTCCCCGCCACCAGAAGGACGAGGTACCATCTCAGCGAAAGCGCTTGGCCCCCCGACGACCTTGGGCTGGGCTGGGGGTGAGCTAGGGCAAGGCGCTTCTGGAGCGGGGCTAGGGGGCCAGTCGGTCTGGGCTTTTCGTCTACCATTGATTGTGCATAGAGCGTGCTGCCGGGGGTGGGGAAGCAGACCGCCGTCGCCCTGCTGCTGAGAAGCGCCACCAATCGCCCCAAATGGTTAGTCTAATTACTATGCTACCCATCATCTTCTATGACGCTTGATTCCTTCATTTAGATGCGGCAATAATCAGCCTTAGGTTAGATTTTGGTTGCTAAGGAAGCGGCGTTGCCCTGGGGTACAGACCGGCGATCGCACCCTACCGCCCGCAGCGCCGCCGAGTCAAAGCGCAGCGCAGACCGCTCAGCTCAGCGCTAAAGTCGCTACCGCTAGACTCTGGTGCGATCGCCGTATCCCTCCTGGGCTTCAGCTCCACAGCTCTCGGCCAGCTGTAGCAGCGCATCGCGGCCAGAGCAAACGGGGTCTGCTGAGTTAAATCAAAGCGTAAACCGGGCTGAATTGGCGCAAGGGGGGGGCTACGCACGCTTGGGGTACCTGAGTTACAGCTGTCGCCAGTCCGGTTGAGACATTTTCTAGATGAACGTTCAAACGTTTGAACATTGTGAAGATTTTTGGTGTCCTAACCAGCGTGACTGGGGCTAGACTTCAGTTTTATTTAAGCTTTAGCTGTTTAGAGAATCTGCACTGTTAAGCGATCGCACGTCCCTCAAACAGAACTTTGTATCACTCTACACCTCATGCCTTAAATACCTCATTGTCGGCGGCCAAATTGGCATCGTCATCTTCTATCTCAGGGGTGATGAACCGCCTTCGTACAGCCTGATATAAAGGCATCAATGTTGTTTAAATCGACCGATCAAGGTCGTAATGTTCGCCTCTCCCCTGTCAGCTAAGCAGTCGATGCCCTATTCAGCAGCCGAAAATCTTAGGCAAAACTCTAAAAAGATTATGAAAATTTGGGAGGAGCGCGCTCGGAAGGAGGTCAGCGCTTCCGTTCATCAAGACTCCTTGGCTTTGCAAAATTCTTTGCCTCTCTATCTAGAGCAGCTCGCCGATGCCCTCTCTCCCCAAAGCGAAAAAAACCCCGCCCAGATTGCCAAAATTCACACAGAAAGTGTTCGCATCGGCAAGCGCCACGGCCACGAGCGGGCGGGGTATGCCGACTACACCGTGAGCCAACTCATCCTCGAATACCACATCTTACGTCAGGTCGTATTTCAGGTTTTAGAAGTAGAGACTCCCCTGGCGGCGCGGGAACGAGACATTATCGTCGATTCCATTGAGCAGGCCGTGAATGATGCCGCCACTCAATTTTCGACTACGCTAAGGGATATTCAAGAAATGTTTATAGTGACATTAACCCACGACCTCAGGGGGCCGGTTAATGTGGTCAAAATGGGTACCCAGCTCATCCTGCGTCGATTGGAGCGAAGTGACGCCCACCTGGATATCGCAGTTAGAATGGTCAGTGCGATCGACCGCATGGACGCGATGATTCAAAACCTGCTGGATGCCAGTCGGCTGCGGGCGGGGCAGGGTCTAAATCTAGAATTTGAAGAGTGTAATCTAAATCACATACTCAAAGAAATTGTAGAAGATTTAAACTTTTCCTACGGTGAGCGTTTTGTCATCGTAGCTGATGAAGCGGTGACCATTAGCTGTTGCCGAAAACAGCTGCGGCGGGTGATTGAAAATCTGGCCAACAACGCCGTAAAGTACGGCACATCTAATACCCCAATCACCTTCACCCTGCGGCAGTCAAAGACCAGAGTCTCCCTGGCTATTCACAACGAGGGCGAGCCCATTTCGCCGGAAACCCAGGCGATTTTATTTCAGCAGTTTCGGCGCGCCGTCTCCTCAAAAGAAAAAAACGGATGGGGGCTAGGCCTGTTTTTAGCCAAGAACATAGTTGAAGCCCACCATGGCACAATCTTAGTTGAGAGTGCCGAGGGCAAAGGCACTAGCTTTATTATCGAGCTGCCTAATCTTGCAGATAGCTGATGGGATGAGGACAGGTTCGTCGCAGGGGCGCTGCACTGCCCCAGTACCGGCTGACGGCACTACGGCTGGTCTGATGGAGGGCTAGTGTCGGGGGGCAGCCGATTTTAAGCCCTACAGCGCCGGGCTCAGGGCTCACCTTGAACCTAAAACCCGGCACCCTAAACCCTTTCAACCAGCCGTCACTGCACGGGTTGAACGACTCTAACGTCGCTCGGCATCGGGGTCAGCGGTCTTGTGCTCTAGCCGATACCAGGCGTCTTGGCTGGCGTGCCTGGCTTTATCCCAGTGCAGGCGGTTAGCGCCAGGCTCCCGCTCGTAGCGCTGCCTGAGCTGGGGCTCAGCATCCTGGTACGACAGGCCCTGGGAGTAGTAGGTCGAATAGCCTTCGTAGCCGGTACGGTAGGCAGGGCTGTAGTCGTCGTAGGTATAGCTGGGGTCTACGTAGGGGCGGCGGCTGTAGTTTTCCCGCCAGTAGCGGTCTTCTACAGTGGGATCGATGGTTTCTGCAATTCCTTTGCCGAGGAGCCCTCCAGCGACAGAGCCCACGACGGCACCGACGGCACCGCCGATGGGGCCGCCTACGATGACCCCCACGGCAGTGCCCACGGCACCCGCGCCCGCCGCCCCAACTCCAGTGCCGACTGGGCGCGCACCGGGTTCCCCGGTGATGGGGTCGGGGTTGCTGTCGGGGTTGACGCGGCTGTCAGGGGCGGGATAGTTAGCCGGCTCGGCAGGGCGCACGGGAGCCGGTCGGTTGGGGTCGGGCCGGTAGGTGTTAGGGTCTTCGTTAATGTTCATATTTATTGGACTCCGTATTAAAACTGGCGCTTAGCAGTCGCCAATCGGTTTCGGTGACGATTGACAGTGCTAAATATGCTGCTTCGACATTAGCGATTGACAGCTGGCACAGAATCCACTTGAAGAGAGAGCTGCTGTCGTCAAAAAGGCTGAAATTTGTGCCTGGCTAGGCCCAACACCCTGGGCTTGAAGGTATGGCAGAAGTCCATAGGGCTCTCGTAGGGCTAGCTCTGGCTAAACGTCTAAAAATAGGCACTGGATTGGGAGCAGGGGCACCGTTCTGGTAGTTATGGTCACTATTCTTTCAAACAAGTTAAAGTGGTACTGAGTATGAATAACCTGCCCTGCTATGGATGATCGAGCTGCTATCAACAAGCCCATCGCTTCTTTGGATGATGCCATTGAGCGCTGCCAGGCCCTTGGCATGCGGCTGAGTCGGCAGCGCCGCTACATCCTAGAACTGCTGTGGCAGCACCAGGGCCACCTCTCGGCCCGCGAAATCTACGATCGCCTCAATCAGCAGGGCCGCGAAATCGGCCACACCTCCGTCTATCAAAACCTCGACGCCCTCTCCGAGCAGGGCATTATCGAATGCGTTGAGCGGGCCGACGGTCGGCTCTACGGCCATCTGAGCGATTCCCACAGCCACGTCAACTGCCTCGACACTAACGAGATTATTGATGTTGAGGTCACCCTGCCCCCCGATCTGATCCAGCAGATCGAAGCCCGCACGGGGGTGACGATCACCGACTACCGCATCGACTTTTTTGGCACCACCACCCGGTAGGGGCATTGCATGCAGTGTCCCTACTGGAGCGATCGCACCGGATGCTGGCGAGTCGGGGCTGGCTGGGAGGGAGCCAACACCTGCACCATAGAATTGACCAGCCAGGGCACTACCCGCTGGGCCCACACCACCGCGTGGCTCTGCCAGCCCACCAAAATTTCAGACTGCCCCCGGTTCAACCCCTGGATCAGGGCTTCAGCCACCTGCTCGGGGGTCGAGGGCCGCACGCCGCGAAATCGCTCAAACCCTTTCACCATGTCGGTGTCAGTCAGCGAGGGCAGCAGGGCTACCACCCGCACCCGGTGGGGAGCCAGTTCGCCCCGCAGCGCCTGGGTAAAGCCTACGATCGCAAACTTAGTGGCTGAGTAGGTGGCCATGGTCGGGGCCGCCACCTTGCCCATCAGGCTCGACACGTTGACAATACAGCCCTCCCGGCGCGTTGCCATGCGGCGGGCAATCAGGCGGGTGACGGTGTACAGCCCAATCAAGTTGGTCGAAATCTCAGACTGCACCTGGGGCAGCTTGGCCTGCAAAAACGGGGCCTGGTGGGCCACCCCCGCACAGTTCACCAGCAGGTGTACCGGGCCGTGGTGCTGCCAGGCGCGGGCAATCACCACATTGGCGGCGATCGGGTCGGTCAGGTCTACGGGCAAAACGATGGCTTCGGCCCCCAGCTGACGCACCTCGGCTGCTACAACCTCTAAGCGCTGGGCGTTGCGGGCGACTAGCAAAATGCGCTGCACACCCTGGCGGGCCAGGGCATGGGCAATGGCGCGGCCAATGCCGCGTGATGCCCCAGTAATCAAAGCGGTTTTACCGTGAAAAATCATAGAAACCTCCTGCTGCACCTGTGGTTTTCAGGCAGCGTGATGAGAGTTGGGTGCGGAACTGGGTCAGTCTGATGACAAAGCGCTGATGCCCTTAGCCCCGCAGAACTAGATGGTGTAAAAAGCTGAATTGGCCGCAGTCGTCTCAACTGTTCGCCGTAGCCGGTGCTCAGATCAGTGATGGGCTGCTCAGGGGTGGGCTGCTCAGGTCGCGCTGCCGCGTGCTGCTTCTGAGCGATCGCACCAGGGGCGCTTGCCTAACGTGCCCAAAGGGATGGGCTCAAAGGGACGGGCCGGGGGGGTGGGTCATGGTTTTAGCTCTCCTTGCCGAAAGGCCATGCGAACTATGACTCAGACCTTAGCACCGGGATCAAGCACCGACAACGATCCTGAAGGAAGTCGCTGGATTGTAACAGTGCTTATCACGATTTTCATAAACTCGGCCTTTGGGAACCTGGCGTTTCCTCTTGCCAGTTTTTACAGTCCATAGAGAATTCCTGCCCCACAAGATTTTCAGGGATCTATCCGCTTCCATGAGAATTGCACAGGGCGGGAACATGAATCTGAGAAGACGAGCTTGTAGCCTAAGTTACGTATCGTTGTATTGCGAAACACAACCCGTTAGCCCCTGGAGAGCCTCTTCAGGGGCCAAGCGCTCGCCCCTGTCCCCTGGAGAGGATCCCAGGGGACAGGGTGAGTCCGTATGATGGGAATTTGAGCAGGGGCTTGGCGCGAGCCCGCCTGCGCTAGACCCCCCAGCGGGCATCCCACAGTCTATGAGCATTGACCCCATGACCTCCCCAGCGGCCCCCCCCAGCGATATTTTGATTCTCTCCAACGGGCCGGGGGAAATTTCAACCTGGGTGCGCCCGGTGGTGCTGGCCCTGAGGGAAAAGCTGGCCGAGCCTAGTCAAGTGCGCATTTCTGTGGTGCTGTCGCCCTGCGCCAACGCCTCGGGGCGCGAGACCGAGATGGCCCGTCGCCTGCCGGGGGTCGATCGCGTCCAGGGGCCAGAGCATTTCTTCTCCTTTTTGCTGTCCTGCAAAACGGCGGCAAACTGGGACTGGCACCCCCACGGCGTGGTGCTGTTTTTAGGCGGCGACCAGATCTATCCGGTGGTGATTGGCAAGCGCCTGGGCTACCGCACCGTCATCTACGCCGAGTGGGAAGCCCGCTGGCACCGCTGGATCGATCGCTTTGGCTGTATGACCGCCAATATTGTGGCGGCGGCCCCCGACGAGTTTCGCAGCAAATGCGAGGTAATTGGCGACCTAATGGCCGATGTGCAGGCCGATAGGCAGGCTCAGCAGGCCGTGGGCGATCGCCTGGGCCTGCGCTCCGACCACGAGCTAATTGGCATCATGCCTGGATCTAAAAAAAATAAGCTCAGCGTGGGCCTGCCCTTTTGCCTGGGGATCGCGGAGACCATTCACCAGCTGCGACCCCAGACGCAGTTTGTCATTCCGGTTGCGCCCATGCTGTCGCTCGACGCCCTGGCCCAGTTTGCCGATGCCGCCCAAAACCCAGATATTCGTCTGTTTGAGGGGGCGACCACGGCGGAGCTGATTGAGACTGGGGCCGCCCTGCCGCGTCTGCGTACCCCGAGCGGTCTAGAGGTGCTGCTGTGGCCCAACCACCCCGCCTACGACGTGATGAGCCAGCTCCAGTTTTGCCTCACTACCGTGGGGGCCAACACCGCTGAGTTGGGTTCCCTGGGCATTCCGATGATGGTGTTGCTGCCCACTCAAAAGCTGGAGGTGATGAAAGCCTGGGACGGCATTCCGGGGCTGCTGGCCAACCTGCCCCTGGTGGGGGATGGCCTGGCCAGAGTGATTAACCGGGCAGTTCTGCGGCAGATATATAAGGAGGGGCGGCTGTTTGCCTGGCCCAACATCTGGGCGAAACGCCAGGTGGTGCCCGAGCTGATTGGCCCGCTCAAGCCCCAAGCCATAGGAGCGCAGGTGGTGAGCTACCTGGACAATCCAGAGGCGCTCAGGACGATGCGGCAGGAGCTGCGATCGGTGCGGGGCGCGGCGGGGGCCTCAGCCAGGCTGGCGGCGATGGTGCTCGAAGAGCTAAGGTCGTCGTACTCAACCGACGCGAGCACCTAACAAGCTATGGAAAAACCCGCAGCTCAATCGATTCTCTGGGGGCCGGTGTGGGGCCTGGCCTTGATGCAGGGGGCAATCACCCTGCTGTGGGTGATCTACAACCTCTATCTGGTAGAGTTGCTCACCCGGCTGGGGTTTTCCCAGGGGCTGGCCGTGGGCTTGCTGGTGGTTGAAAACCTGCTGGCCATGGTCGTAGAACCGCTGATGGGTACCTTCTCTGACCAGATGCAGCATAAAATTGGCACCCGGCTGCCCCTTGTCAGTCTGGGGGTAGTGCTGGCGGCGGGCCTGTTTGTGGTGATTCCGACGACGCTGGTGTGGGGACAGGGGGCGCTGCGCTGGGGGCTGCCGCTGCTGCTGGTGGCCTGGGCGCTGGCCATGGCGGTGTTTCGCAGCCCGGCGCTGTCGCTGCTGGGGCGCTATGCCATGGGCACCCAGCTACCCCAGGCGGCCAGCATTTTGACCCTGGTGGGCGGGGTGTCGGGGGCCATGGGGCCGCTGGCGGGCCAGTTTATCTTGGGTATGGGGCCGTTTGTGGCCTTTGCCCTGGGGTCGGTGGTGCTGCTGGTGGCCACCCTGGCCCTGCGGTGGGCCGGGCCTCGGGGTCCCATAGACAGCGCCCCAGGGGATGGGGCCGCCGCCAATCCCACCTCGATTCCCCTACCCTGGGCCAGCCTGGGGCTGATCTTCGGTACTGGCGTTGGGGTGGGCCTGGGCTTTCGCCTGGTGATGACCGCGCTGCCAGCGACCCTGACCCAGCGGGTGCCCAATGCCAACATTCCCCTGGTGCTGGGGGCCTTATTCATTGCCCTGGCCCTGACGGCAATTCCGGCGGGGCAGCTAGCCCGCCGCCTGGGCAATCGTCGGGCCATGGTGGTGGGGCTGAGCGCCATGGCCTGCCTGGCCATTTTGGTGGGCGCGATCGCCAGTACGGCGGTAGGAATGCTGCTAGCCGCGCTGTTTGGGGCCGCCCTCAGCCTAGTGTCAAACGGCACCCTGCCCTTTGCCCTCAATATGGTGCCCCCCGCCCGCGCGGGATTGGGGACGGGCACCTACTTTAGCGGCGGTGCCCTGGCCGCCAGCGTGGGGGGTGGCCTGTTTAGCAACAGCGGCCTGGCCCCCACAGTCATTGCCCTGGTAGCTGCCCTGGCGTTTTTGGTGGCGGGGCTATGCGTGGGAGCCAGCGGCCAGCTGAGTCGGCGGGTGACGAGGGAGGTATAAGGTTCAAGCCGCAAAGGTGCAATACGAATTGTCTATGCCGCTGGCGAGGCACCCTCAACGATGAAAACCGTAGGGTTTATCGCTGCGCGAATGCACCATCCCAGGGCCGTTTTCAAAGCAATTCTGCTGGGCTTCCCCGATTGGTTGAGGCAAACAACCGTTTGCCCCTACAGGTGGACCTATTGGATATCGGGTCTATGGCACTCAGATTCGGTACAAGCCCCCCCCAACCACCCTGCCAAAATCCAAAATCCAAAATCCAAAACTTCCCCCCCCCTACCCCTACCCCTGCCGAGTCACCTCCAAATAGACATGCTCCAGCCTCACCGGGCTGCGGGCGATGGAGTCGAGGGGAATGCCGTCGAAACGATCGAGCAGATCCTTGAGTTCGAGCTGCTCAGGCACCCAAAAGGCCAGGTCGCCGCCGTAGCTGCGGTGGGGGTAGCCGAGCTGCCGGGCGCGGGCGATCGCCCCTTTTGGATCCTTTGTCTCCACGGTAACAATCTCTCGGGCGGGAATGCGCGATCGCAGCTCGGCCAGCGTGCCCTCCGCCAGCAGCTCGCCCTGGCGCAAAATGCCGATGCGCTGGCACAGGCGCTCGACCTCATCGAGCAGGTGGGAGGTGAGCAGCACCGTTACTCCCATCGACTTAAACTGGCGAATCAGCTGCCACAGCTCCTGGCGGGCTTCAATGTCGAGGCCGGTGGTGGGCTCGTCGAGAATCACCAGCTTGGGCCGGTGCAGCATCGCCGCCGCCATGCTCAGCCGCCGCTGCATGCCGCCGCTGAGGCGCTCGACGGGAACGTGCTTTTTGTCCAGCAGGTTGACCGACTCCAGGCAGACCTCGACCCGCCGCCGACAGTCCTGGCGGGAGAGGCCGTAGAGGCGGCCAAAGAAGAACAGGTTGTCGCTACAGGTGAGGCTGCCGTAGAGCAGGTTGCTCTGGGGCATCACCCCCACCCAGGCCTTGGTGGCCTCTCCGGCGGGGCGATCGCCGATGGTGACCGTGCCGCTGTCGGCCTTGAGCAGGCCGCAGATAATGTTGATGGTGGTGGTTTTACCGGCCCCGTTGGGGCCGAGCAGGCCGTAGATTTCCCCCGGCTGTAGGCTGAGGCTGAGGTTTTGCAAAACCGGCTTAGAAGCGTAGCGTTTACAGAGATTGGCGAGTTTTAGCATGGGCTGTGCAACTTTGCTGCCGGAGGTGGTTGCCTCCCCCTACCGTTGGTTATGCTCAAGATGGGAGGCAGGGAAAGCCCCTGTATCTTATCAGTGAGGACCCTATGGCTGGCGATCGCGAACTGGTCTTGGCCGCAAACCAGGCTTTCTACCGCTCCTTCGAGAAAAAAGATATCGAAGCCATGGAGGCGGTCTGGTCGAAGGGCATGGGCTGCCTCTGCATTCACCCCGGGCGCGACGCCCTCAAGGGCTGGAACGACATCCGCGAAGCCTGGGTTCGCATCTTTGACAACACCAGCTACCTCGAAATCGACACCGACATTCTCACCGTGGAGATCAGCGGCGACCTGGCCTACGTGGTGCTGATTGAGAACGTGCTGCAAATCAGCGGCGGCGAGGCCAGCACCGATCGCTTTGGCAGTCGCCGCCTGGAGGCCCGATCGATGGCCACCAACGGGTTTGAGCGCATGGCGGGGCAGTGGTACATGATTCACCACCACGGCAGCCCGGTGGTCGATTGAGGGCGATCGCCCTCAGCGATGCTCAAAGGAGAAGTCGCCTGTCGGCATTGAGCCCGAGCATATCGCTATAGTCACGCTGGTTAGGACATCCAGAACCCCTCAAAACGTTAGAACGTTTCAACGTTTTGAGGGAAAATGTCTCGATGACTGACCTCAGCGATAAATCAACCCTAAGATAGGTGATCTCAGGTTAATTTTTGCCGCAATTTTAACCCCCGTTAACGTGAAACCGATATCCTACTCATTAAACTTTTGGGGCTAATGGAGAACGATGAGTAGTTTTAGTTCTGATTTGATCGGTCGAGACTACGAGGTCAAAATCGGTGATTACTTTAGCCGAGGCTGGGCGATCTTTAAATCAAAAGCACTGCTGTTTGTCCTGTTCACGCTGCTGCTGGTGGTCATCCAGATTGTGATCTCGATTTTGCCTTTCCCGATCGGGGCGAGGGGAGAAGACGGGGCGAGCGGCGGCATTCTTAACTTCGCCTTTAACGTAGTTGCGCCTGCCCTGACAGCCGGCTATTACTATGTAGCCTTTCAAATAGCGCGCAATCGCGATGCCGTATTTGGCGACTTCTTTCAGGGGTTTAACAAGTTTCTGCCGATCTTTTTGACCTCGCTAGTGTCAACTATCTTGACCGCCATTGGGTTTGTGCTGCTGGTTCTGCCCGGCATTTATCTGGCGGTGGCCTACCTGTTTGCCCAGCCGCTGGTGATCGACAAAAGCGCCGACTTCTGGCAGGCCATGGAAACTAGCCGCAAGCTGATCACCAAAAAGTGGTTTTCCTTCTTTGGGCTACTGCTGCTGATCTTCTTGCTCAATATTGGTGGGGCAATTCTGCTGGGAGTGGGTCTACTCGTGACCATTCCGCTGTCGGTTTGCATCATTGCCGCCGCCTACGAAGATGTGGTCGGTCTTAACTCGGTATCCGACGTGGCTACCTAGTATCTAGTCAAAAAAAATTAATGACGGGGGATGTGACTTAGGGTTCACGGTTCGCGGTAAGCGGTTTAAGGCGAGCCGTTTACCGCGAACCGTTTACCGTTTACCGTTTACCGTTTGCCGTAGACCGTCAACCCCGTTAACCCGTCACATTTAACTTGACTGGCTACTAGTCCGCCTGGCAGAGGTGGAGCTGCCTTTGCCGAGATGTCGTCAGGTACCCACTACCTGGCACCAGTCATTAATAGACTGGCGTCTGCCATCCAAGACCAGGCGATCGCCCCCAGGGGCCAGTCCCTGGCGGCTGCTGGGTTCGCTGCGGGCTTCAACCTTCCTCGGGTTGAGGCCCGTTGCGTGCTGGCCCTAGCCAGTGTGGCCCAGGATGGACGGGCGACTGGGCGGCTAAACCAGCCCCAGAGCAGCGGCGCATCGCGCAGACGGTAGGTTGCCCCAGGCAACGAGGCTGTGGGGCGTGTTGTGGGCAAAACCCCAGGCACCGCTGGGGCTGGGTGCGTCGTCGCTCGGCGTAACTTACCCCACGATTCCCAAGGCGTTCTATAGCCGTCGCCAGAACGGCGAGGCCATGACCGTGACGCCCGTGGCAGGGGGCAAGGGCCTAGGCGCAATCCCTCGCTATACTTAACTTTCACCGCAGAAAAATCTCTACCTGTAGCGAGATGCGGTTAGGCTGTCCCAGGATTGTATGGTCAGCTCTTGGACGTTTTTGGCGGTGTTATGCGGTTATCGAAAGTGGGGCGGTTGCCGTCTCCAGCAGTCTGGATGGCGGTGTGGTTTGTGCTGGCCCTGACCCTGCGCCTGGCATTTCTGGTGAGCAAACCCCTCTGGATGGACGAGGCCGCCACAACCCTATTCACCCTGGGCAACAGCAGCTACTCGGTGCCCCTCAATCAGGTGATGTCGTTAGATCAGCTGCTAACGCCGCTCCAGCCGCGCTCCGAGGCGACTGTGGGCTCCGCCATTCGCTACCTGATGCAGGAAGACAACCACCCGCCTGCCTACTTTGCGATCGCCCACCTCTGGATGGATCTATTCCCTGCGGAGCAAGGGGTGGCCTCTCCCTGGGCGGCGCGGGCGCTGCCGGCTCTGTTTGGGGCTTTGAGCATCCCGGCGGTCTATCTGGCCGGGTGGCTGGGGTTTCGCTCAGCGCTGGCCGGGAACATCAGCGCCGCCCTGATGGCCGTGTCGCCCTTTGGCATCGCCATGGCCCAGGAGGCCCGCCACTACGGTATGGCCACCCTGATGGTGGCCCTGGGGCTAGCCTGTTTTGCCTGGGGGGCGTGGAGCCTGTATGAGCCCCCTGCCGGGGAGCCTGCCCCTGCCCCCATTTCTCTGGCCTTTGGGCTGCTGTGGGTGGGGTGCAGCGCCCTTGCCTTTGCCACCCACTACTTTACGGCGCTGGCGCTGCTGGCCCAGGCCGTGGTGCTGGCGGTTTTAGCCTGGCAGCAGGGCCGCAGGCGGCCTCAGCGCCTCTGGAGCCGCCCCTGGCGACGGCTCTACGCTGTCGCGCTGGGCACCCTGGCCGCCTGCCTGACCTGGCTGCCGGTGCTGCTCAACTTCTACGGCAGCAGTCAGTCGTCCAATTTGGCCATTGACCTCAGCCAGCCCCGGCTGTGGCTGGATCCCATCGCCCAGATGGTCGCCGGGCTGATCTTTATGGTGCTCACCCCCGTCACCCATACCCAGGGCACAGTGGGCCTGGTGGCTGTGGTGCTGTCGGTGCTGCTGCTGCTGCCCGTAGTGGGGTGGCTGACGGCGCGGCTGCTGCGCGCGAGCTACTGGATCGGCCCGTCAGACTCGGGACAATTTGGGCTCTTTTTACTCGGCGGGTTTGTGCTGGCGGCGGTCGCCCTGTTTTTTGCGATCGCCTACGGCCTGGCCATGGATATTACCCGCGGCCATCGCTATAACGTTGTCTTTCACCCCGGCGTTATGGTGCTGCTGGGGGGGCTGCTGGCGGCCCACTGGCCCGACACCGAGGGCAAAACCACCCCTATCCCCTTCACCCGGCGGCACCTGTCGGGGCGGCGCAGCGTTCAGCTCGTCTGGACGGCGGGTCTGGTCAGCGCTCTATTTGTGGTGAGCAACCTGGCCTTTGCAAAATTCTATGAGCCAGCGGCCTTTGTGCGCACCGTGCAGACCGAGTCTACCCACCCGGTGCTGCTGGGTTTTCCGGTCACCATCGAAGAAAAGCCCACGGTGATTGGCCATGAATTCCTCAGTATTGCCTGGGAAATTCACCGCCATTTCAACCCCAGTAACCCCGAGAGCGGCTGGTCAAATCCCCCTCAGTTTTTTATCTGGACGCTACCCGGCCCGACCCCCAGCGCCCCCGCTGAGCAATTAGCTGATCTGCTCTCATCTATGCCCCGGCCCTTCGATCTGTGGTTTTTGCACACCAGCGCCGACCTGGAAGAATACGGCTGTACCCAGCTGGGCCAGGCCAACAGCGGCAGCCACAGCTACAGTCACTACCAATGCACCCCACCCTGAGGTCACCGTACCCGTTGCTTTTTGGCGGTCTTGGGGAACCGAATATCTCGGGGGAAGTCCTTGGCTGTAGGGCCGCTGTCCCAGACCAGCGCGCCAGGGCAGCCCTATGTTCTCCAGGCGTCTGAGCAAATTCTGCCTGAGCAACGTTACCCTGGACTGAAGATCTCCTCCTTTAGACGTATGTTACGAATGTGTCCGAAGAGATGTATTTGTTAACGTTTAGACTTAAATAGGAAAATGTTTTGCTCTATGGGTTGAGTCCGTTGGGTCTAGTACGTAAACGTTGGGCGTTGGGTTAAACCACCATGAGAGAACGCTGGAAAGCTCGGCTGCCAAAGCTCAGGCCAGTACAACTCAAATCTGTCAGGCTGACGCCGCCCAATACCAGGCCGCTGTGGTGGTCAAAGCTGGGCTCTAAAGAAATGTTCTCCTGGGCACAGGGAGACCAAAGCACCCGGCTCAAGGTCTTTGGCGGTCTCGCTTTTGCCGGTCTGCTGCTAGTGCAGGTAGCGTCTCCCCTGGGGGGGCGCAGCAGCGCCAGGCCCGGCGATCTAGAGCCCGCCCTGTGGCAGACCACAGGTATGGTGCGGCAGTCTATCGTCGATCTCTATCGGGCGCGGCGCTTGCTGGTGCAGGCCACACCCCCGCCCGAGGCGGAGGCCGCCCCCGCTCCGGCAGCGGCTCCGGCCCCAGCAACTCGGGCGACGGCTCCGGCTCCTGCCCCGGCGGCTAACGCAGGGGCAGGGCGATCGCTCCCTCAGCCCTCGGCCCCTCCTGTGCCCAGTGGGGCTGCCAGCGTGGCCTTTGACCCAGGCAAAACCATCGATACCAACCTGGAGATGCGGGTGGCGATCGCCAAAAATGCCTCCAGTCTTGAGGTGGCTACCTCCGTAGACGGCTACCTGATGGATTTAGGCGGCCAGAACTACTGCAACCTGCCCGCCCAGAGCAGCCTGGTGCTCAAACCCCAGGGGTCTGGTATGGCCGTTGGCAACTGCACCCTCAGCAGCACCGCCTGGCTAGAGCCGGGCGAAGGCGGCTACGTTTTTGTCGGCGATAGCTGGTACAAGGGTCGCGTGCTGATGATCACCGACGGCTCAGGCCTGATGGCCGTGAACTTTGTGCTGATGCACGACTACCTCAGCAGCGTGGTCGGCAGCGAGATGTACGTCAACTGGCCCTTAGAGGCGCTCAAGGCCCAGGCGGTAGCGGCCCGCTCCTACGCCCTGGTGCACCATGTCCGCCACGCCAAGCGCGCCTACGACCTCGACAACACCCAGCGCTACCAGGCCTACCTGGGTATTGCCAAAGAGACCAACACCACCCAGGCGGCGGTCACCGCCACCACGGGGGAGTTTATCAGCCACAACGGCGGCATTGTCGAATCGCTCTATGCGGCGTCCGATGCGATCGTACAGGCGGCCCACGGCGGCAACGGCATGAGCCAAACTGGCGCAATGGAACTGGCCTCTAAGGGCTACAGCTACACCCAAATTTTAGGCAACTACTACCCCGGTACCAGCCTCTCCCGCCTCGTGGTGGAGTAGGGCGTGGAGCATGGCGGGCTAGCGCCCCTGTTGATCGCCCTAGGTTGCGTCTAGAGAGCAATGCGAATTGCTTGGTGGAGGCAGGTCGGGCATTGACCGTGTAGGTGAGGTGCCTGCCCTACGGGCTTTTCACGGCAGAGCTGGACAAAACCCCGGTGGCCTGTAGAGCCAATTGGCAGAGGCACGCCCTGCTTTGGCGGCGGTCTTGTCAGAGCTTATATCAAATCCGTTTGAACATTCACAGGCCGGGATAGAGATGCTTTTCTAGTTCTCAGGCCCGCCGCCTGGACAACGTTTAAACGTTCAAACGTTGATTGTTCCCGGGACTGAGCATCGATTACGCGCCTTTAACCGGACTTGATATTAAGATTGCTCAAAATCAATTTTGGAGCAAACGCTCGCCCCAGCGGGGCGAGCGTTTTGTTTACATAACGTACTACATATGTCACATATTCTCCCTGACCTCCACTAGTTAACAAGGGAAAGCAAAGGAGGCAAATTGGCCATGACTACCTTGAACACAACGCTGAGAACTGTTCTAGAAAGCAAGCTTTACCCCGGCGTTGGGGTAATTCATTCTGTGGTGCAGCCGGGTTTAGAGTGGACTGTGCGGGTCAACGGCGTATACTGGACAGCCCGCGCCGCCCTGGCTGTCTACAGCTTTCAGGCGGGCGATGCCATTCGCCCCATCGATCGCCAGGGCAACACCCTGCTGATTGAACCGGCCTAACCGCAGCTAAGGGGGCACCGGGTATGCCCGCCCGGGCAGTGTCAACCCACAGTTGCCTGCCCCAGAGCCTAAGACAGGCGTTTTTTGTAGAGGTCGCTCAGTTCAATACCGTAGCGGTCAACTGCTGCTGGATTTGCCCGGTCAGCTCTGCTGCCAGGGGTTGGAAGTCGTCTATTGCCCCCAGCGGCGGGGTTGGCAGCAGTAGACAGACTGCGACCCAGGGGGTGAGCTGGCGCTGGGTGAGCTGCGACCACTGGTTGGCCCAAAACCAGTCGCCGGGAGAAGTCTGCCCGCCGTGGGGCATGGCGTACCACTGCACGACGGCAAAGCTCTGGCGATGGCCTGGGGTCGGCCTGCGACCATCGCCCCAGGCCCGAAAAAACCTTGCTGTTACAGGCTCAGTACCGGGGGATGTTACCTTCAGTCGTCGCCGCGACTCAATGCGCCAGTTTTGAGCCCCGGCCAGATCGATCCACTCCAGCTGAGGCTGGTTGCTGTGCCAGGGCTGGGGATGCAGCAGCAGCGCAAACTGCTGTACCGGGGCCGCCTGGGTCTCAGGGGCATCTGCTCGGTATTCAACCAGTGTCCAGGTTTGACGGTTGATAAGGACGGGTTCAACGGTGGTCTGCCGCCAACCGGGCAGGGCCAGCCCCTCTGTTTGCAGGGCGCGGAGCTGCTCGATCTGGGCCACCTGGGGGGAGTTGACCCAGGGCCACTGGCCGTTCAAGTAGGCGGGTAAGATAGCGATTCCCGCCAGGGCGGCAAGCACGGCCACCAGAGCCAGGTTGACCCAGCGGTTGGGCAGACTTGAGGCATTGGGCTGAGAGGTCATAGGGGCTGGCATGGGCAACAACAACGGGCCTACACGGACGACGACGGTGACTGTACCGCCAGATTTAGGCTGGCGGGCACCCGCTCTTGAATCAGCCGCAGCAGCAGGATGATAGTGAGTAGCATCAGGGCCGAGTAGAGGTCGCCGCCCCAGCTTTCGTGCAGCCATTCAAAGGCACCATCGCGCCCTGTGCCGTGGAAATAGCTGAGAAACGTGTTGCGAAAAATATTGCCCACTACGCTGATGGCCACCGTGCCCCCAAAGAAGAGGACTGTCCGCAGCCGCGAGGCGTGGGCCCCAGTCCAGTAGGCTAGCATAAGGGCGACGTAGAGGCTGGTAAAGAGCATTTTGAGCCCGGCGCAGTGGGGGGCAACCTCCACCGTTTGGTCATTCACAAATAGGTAAATGCTCTCCACTGTGACCGAAATGCCCAGCTGCACCAGCAAAAAACCTGCCACCGAGGCGATCAGCTGCTGCAAGGGCAGAATGTAGGGCTCGATCAGGTAGGGCAGCTGGTTGGGCGTTGCCAGGGCAACCAGAATTAGCGAAATTGCCTGAAGCCGCAGCCCGGCCCGTCCCTTGAGACTGAGACAGAGCCCCACCAGCATCACCGGCAGCGATAGGTTCATCCAGTCGGGCAGGCGGGTGAGGTACATCAGGCTGGCCAGCCCCACTAGCGCTAACCCCACGGGCTGACATCGATGGGGCAGATGCTCCCAGGCCTGGCGCTTGCCCCAGGCGATGTAGGCCGCAAAGGGCAGCCCCAGCAGCCCGTGGCTGAAGTATTCATGCTGAATGCTGATGGTTTTATGCAGCCAGCCATCGACCCAGTGCACCAGCAGCGGCCCGTAGAGGATCGCCAGGAGAGCGGCGATGGCCCAGGTGGTGTGGCGGCGGAGGAGGGGCATGGGGGTAGGGAGTGGGGGTTGGGGAGTGGGGGTTGGGGAGTGGGGAGAGTTCTTAGTTTTGAGTTTTGAATTTTAAGTTTTGAATTCAAGCTAGAACTCAAAACTTAAAACTCAAAACTTAAAACTTTTCCTCACCTGTTTACTACTTGCAGAGGTTGGGCAGAGGTGGCGGCAGAAACTGCTTCCACCATAGCGTCTACGACGCAGTCAACCTGCTCGGGGGTCATGCCGGGATACATGGGCAGCGAGAGAATCTCCTGGCTGAGGGCTTCGGCTACCGGGAAGCTGCCGGGGCGGTAGCCGATGTCCTGAAAGGCGGGTTGCAGGTGGCAGGGGATGGGGTAGTGGATGCCGGTTTGTACTCCGGCGGCGGTGAGCTGGGCCTGGAGGATGGCGCGGCTGGTGGGGCCGGTGACGCGCACGACGTAGAGGTGGTAGACGTGGCCGGAGCCAGCGTCGTTGCGCAGGGTCAGCAGTCCGTGGTCGGCTAGGGGAGCGAGGCGGCGATCGTAGTGCTGGGCGATCGCATACCTCGCCTGATTCCACCCCGCCAGGTGGGGCAGTTTGAGGTTGAGTACGGCGGCTTGCAGGGTGTCGAGGCGGCTGTTGGTGCCCTGGGGATCGGTGTGGTAGTACTTGCGGGTGGCCCCGTAGTTGCGCAGCGATCGCGCCCGTTCGGCCACCCCCTCATCGGTGGTGACCACCATGCCGCCGTCGCCGAGGGCACCCAGGTTTTTGCTGGGGTAAAAGCTAAAGGCCGCCCCCACACCAATGGAGCCAGCGGTGTAGCCCTCGCACTGGGCCAGGTGGGCCTGGGCGGCATCTTCAAAAATCATCAGCCCGTGGCGGTTGGCCAGCTCCAGCAGGCCCAGGGGTGAGACCATCTGGCCGTAGAGGTGCACCGGCACAATGGCGCGGGTGCGGGGGGTGATGGCGCGCTCGGCGGCGGCCAGATCGAGCAGGGCGGTGGCGCGATCGCAGTCTACCAGCACGGGCGTTGCCCCCGTCCGCAGCACCCCGATCAGCGTGGCCACAAAGGTATTGGCGGGCAAAATCACCTCGTCGCCGGGGGCAATGCCGCAGGCTGTCAACCCCAGGGCGATGGCATCGGTGCCGCAGCCCACTCCCACCCCAAACCGGGTGCCGCAGGCCGCCGCAAAGTTGGCTTCAAAATCGGCTAACGCCTGCCCCAGCACAAAGTCTCCCTGGGTGATGACGGCATTAACTACTCCCTGAATGGCCTCCTGTAACGGCCCATGCTGCCAGGTCAAATTCACAAAGGGAATCATCGATGGAGAAGGGATGGTCATACTCACCTGCGTAGGTATGGTTAACAACGGGCGATCGCCGGTCATGTTCAGCGTGCCCGAATACCACGACGGCTTATCAACCCCAGGGCGTCGCTGTTCTCTAGCTCAGTGCCGAACGGTGCCGCTAAACGACGGCCAGGCAGTAAACTGGGGCGAAACTAGCTTTGGACTCAACCGCCACCAGCCCACGCGGGGCCGCACCGAATCCAGCTCGGGAGCTGGACGTTTTCCCCAGGCAAAACGCCACTTCTGAACTTGGATCAGGTTTAGACCACCCTACTCAGCTACCGTTACCCCTATGGATTTTGAAACCGCTCACGAATTTGTGGTGCGCCAAACCCTCGGCACCAGCGCCGACCTGCCCGATACCTTCATCGCCTGCCTGCGCCAGGGCAAGCCCCCTGTGCCCGGCCAGGTCACTTCTCTGCTGCTGGCCCTCAAAGTCCTGTTCGAAGGGCTAAAAAACGAACCTACCCTCGATCGCACCCTCACCAAAGCGCTGTTCATTCTCTCCTACGAAAGCCGTCAGCTCTACGCCCAGGGGCAACGCTCTGGCATAGTGTGGCCCCCCATGCTCGATGAGGATTTAGGACGCATTGGGAAGGCGGCGCAATCGATTGTGTTTGGAGAATGGCAAGGGTGAGAGAAGTTTTGAGTTTTAAGTTTTGAGTTTTTAATTAGGGCTGGCGTCTAGAACTCAAAACTAAGAACTCAAAACTCCCCCAAAAGGTTCGGCAAACCACACCTCCCAGAGAATTGCCGAGGGAACTTTCTGGCGGCTAAATTAGCACTCAGGGCGCGAGAGTGCTAACGCGTTCTGTCTATTCAAACCTTTACTACGTCAACCTTTGGAGGTACGTTATGGCCGCAGTCACCCTGAGTGTGTCTACTGTGAAGCCTCTGGGCGATCGCATTTTGGTCAAGGTCAGCGAAGCTGAAGAAAAAACCGCTGGCGGCATCTTGCTGCCCGACACCGCTAAGGAAAAGCCCCAGGTGGGCGAAGTGGTGCAGGTCGGCCCCGGCAAGCGCGACGACAACGGCTCGTTCCAGGCCGTGGAAGTCAAGGTCGGCGACAAGGTGCTCTACTCCAAGTACGCCGGTACCGACATCAAGCTCGGCACCGATGACTACGTGCTGCTGCGCGAGTCCGACATTCTGGCTGCTCTCGCTTAAGCCGATTTTGGATTTTGGATTTGCGATTTTGGATTGGTTCTCCGCCATCCCCTCCTGGGAGGGGCAGGGGTGGGTCAGTCCGTAGGGTGCATTAGCGAAGCAGTGCACCACTCGAAAAACCCTTGCAGGAGATGTCTCATCCACACGAAACACCCCTGCAAACTAAGCCCGGTGCGTTACGGCTGCGCCTAACACACCCTACAAGTTCTCAACCAAACGCAGTTAGTTCAACCAATCTTGCTGGGAGGATTATTCATTCATGGCTAAAACCATCACCTACAACGAAGATGCCCGTCGCGCCCTGGAGCGCGGTTTCGACCTGCTGGCCGAAGCCGTCGCCGTCACCCTTGGCCCCAAAGGCCGCAACGTGGTGCTTGAGAAAAAGTACGGCGCACCCCAGATCATCAACGACGGCATCACCATTGCTAAAGAAATTGAGCTAGAAGATCATATTGAAAACACCGCTGTCTCCCTGCTGCGCCAGGCGGCGAGCAAGACTAACGATGCCGCAGGCGACGGTACCACCACCGCCACCGTGCTGGGCCACGCCATTGTCAAAGAAGGTCTGCGCAACGTTGCCGCCGGGGCCAACGCCATTTCGCTGAAGCGCGGTATCGACAAAGCCACCGCTTTCCTGGTGGAAAAAATCGCCGAGCACGCCCGCCCCGTGGGTGACTCCAAGTCCATCGCCCAGGTCGGGGCCATCTCCGCCGGCAACGACGACGAAGTGGGCCAGATGATCGCCGACGCCATGGACAAAGTGGGCCGCGAGGGCGTCATCTCCCTGGAAGAGGGCAAGTCCATGACCACCGAACTGGAGGTCACCGAAGGGATGCGCTTCGACAAGGGCTACCTGTCGCCCTACTTCGTCACCGACACCGAGCGCATGGAGGCAGTCCTGGAGGATCCCTACATTCTGCTCACCGACAAGAAGATCGCCCTGGTGCAGGATCTGGTGCCCGTGCTGGAGCAGGTGGCCCGCTCCGGCAAGCCCCTGATGATCATCGCCGAAGACATTGAGAAAGAGGCCCTGGCCACCCTGGTGGTGAACCGCATGCGGGGCGTGCTGAACGTGGCTGCCGTGAAAGCGCCTGGGTTCGGCGATCGCCGCAAGGCCATGCTGGAAGACATCGCTGTATTAACTGGCGGCCAGGTGATCTCCGAAGACACTGGCCTCAAGCTCGACAACGTGAAGGTGGACATGCTGGGCAGCGCCCGCCGCATCACCATCACCAAGGACACCACCACCGTGGTCGCCGAGGGCAACGAGCAGCAGGTCAAGGCCCGCTGTGAGCAAATTCGCCGCCAGATCGACGAGACCGACTCCACCTACGACAAAGAGAAGCTGCAAGAGCGCCTGGCCAAGCTCTCCGGCGGTGTGGCCGTGATCAAAGTCGGGGCCGCCACCGAAACCGAGATGAAGGACCGCAAGCTGCGCCTCGAAGACGCCATCAACGCCACCAAGGCCGCTGTTGAAGAGGGCATCGTCCCCGGCGGTGGCACCACCCTGGCCCACCTGGCTCCCCAGCTCGAAGCCTGGGCCAGCGACAACCTCAGCGGCGAAGAGCTGCTGGGTGCCCAGATCGTCACCCGCGCCCTCACCGCTCCCCTCAGCCGCATCGCCGAGAATGCGGGCTTCAACGGGGCGGTGATCGTTGAGCAGGTGAAAGAGAAGGACTTCACCGTCGGCTACGACGCGGCCACCAACCAGTTTGTTGACATGTTCGAAGCTGGCATTGTGGACCCCGCCAAGGTGACCCGCTCCGGGCTGCAAAATGCGGCCTCCATCGCCTCGATGGTGCTGACCACCGAGTGCATCGTGGTCGATAAGCCTGAGCCTAAAGCCCCCGCCGCTGGCGCTGGCGCTGGCATGGGCGGCGACTTCGACTACTAGGTCGAACGGGTCAGCACCAAAGCCAAATCCCATCATCTCGATTCCCCACGGGCTACACCCTAGGGATGCAGCTGGGCCAGCGGCCCTACGATCGCCGAGTTCAATCGGGGGTTGGCCCAGCAAGATTTGGCCCAGCAGGATTGGCTATAAGGCCGCCCGTCATAGCTCGATCTAGGATAGCCGTTCAAGATCCCCAGCTTCTAAAGAAGCTGGGGATCTTGCCCTATCGGAACATGGGGCTTAGGCTGAGTCAGCCCACCATACCCGCCACCTGTAACCCGCCACCCGCTACCTGTAACCCGCCACCCCAATCAAGATGCTTCGACTCCTGCCAACCGATACCAGGTAAAGAATTCTCTCACGGCTGCCCATCGGCGCTCCATCTTGGCGACAATCTATGGGTCTACCTTTGCGACGCGGCCCAGGGTGTTTCGGCAAACTCACGCTGACCACCGCCACCAAGGAGACTCACCCGATGAAACTGGCCTACTGGATGTATGCCGGCCCGGCGCACATTGGCACCCTGCGCATCGCCAGCTCGTTTAAAAACGTGCACGCGATCATGCACGCGCCCCTGGGGGACGACTACTTTAATGTGATGCGATCGATGCTGGAGCGGGAGCGCGACTTTACCCCCGTCACCGCCAGCATTGTCGATCGCAATGTCTTAGCGCGCGGCTCCCAAGAAAAGGTGGTCGATAACATCGTCCGCAAAGACCAGGAAGAGCACCCCGATCTAATTGTGCTCACCCCCACCTGCACCTCCAGCATTTTGCAGGAAGATCTGGCCAACTTTGTGCAGCGGGCCAGCCTCGACTCCCAGGGCGATGTGCTGCTGGCCGATGTCAACCACTACCGGGTGAATGAGCTGCAAGCCGCCGATCGCACCCTCCAGCAGATCGTCCAGTTCTACACCGAAAAGGCCCGCAAACAGGGCACCCTACCCGAGGGCAAAACCGAAAAGCCCTCGGTAAACATCATTGGCATGACCACCCTGGGGTTCCACAACAACCACGACTGCCGCGAGCTGCGCACCCTGATGGCTCAGCTCGGCATTGAGGTGAACCTGGTGATGCCCGAGGGCGCTCTGGTCACGCAAATTAAAGATATGGGCCGGGCCTGGTTTAACCTGGTGCCCTACCGCGAAGTGGGGCCGCTGACGGCGGAATACCTTCAAACCGAGCTGGGCATGCCCTATGTCGATATCACCCCCATGGGCATTGTCGAGACCGCCCGCTGCATTCGCGCCATTCAGACGGTGCTAAACGATCTGGGGGCCGAGGTCAATTACGACGCCTTGATCGACGAGCAGACCCGGTTTGTGTCCCAGGCGGCCTGGTTCTCGCGCTCCATTGACTGTCAAAACCTGACCGGCAAAAAGGCCGTGGTGTTTGGCGACAGCACCCACGCCGCCGCCATGACCAAGATTCTCGCCCGCGAGATGGGCATTCACGTGGTGCTGGCGGGTACCTACTGCAAGTACGACGCCGAGTGGTTTGCCGCTGAGGTGGGCGAGTACTGCGACGAGATTTTGGTCAGTGAAGACAACGGGGCGATCGGCGATCGCATTGCCCAGCTCGAGCCCGCCGCCATCTTCGGCACCCAGATGGAGCGCCACGTGGGCAAACGCCTCGATATCCCCTGCGGCGTGATCGCCGCCCCCATCCACATCCAAAACTTCCCGGTGGGCTATCGCCCGTTTATGGGCTACGAGGGGGCCAACCAGATCGTTGACCTGGTGTACAACTCCTTCACCCTGGGCATGGAAGACCACCTGCTGGAGTTCTTTGGCGGCCACGACACCAAGGAAATTCTCACTAAGACCATGAGCGCCGATGCCGCCGCCGAGGCGGGCCTGGGCTGGAGCGCCGACGGCCTGGCGGAACTGCAAAAGATCCCCGGTTTTGTGCGCGGCAAGGTGAAGCGCAACACCGAAAAGTTTGCCCGCGAGCAGGGGGTCGCCAACATAACCGCTGAGGTGCTGTACGCCGCGAAGGAGGCGGTAGGGGCATAGGGCGTCTAAGGGGTTAGGTGCCTCTGGCATTAGGGGTCAGGTGCCTTTGGCATTAGGGGTCAGGTGCCTCTGCTGCTGCGTAGATAGCTGTCATGGCTTAGAAGGCACCTGACCCCTTGAGCGGGGAACTCTAGGCCATGATAGTCAAAATGTAGAGTCATGCCTCGACCTCAGCGAGACCTGGTGCCAGGGGAGTACTACCATCTCTATAACCGAGGCAACAATCGCCAGAATATTTTTTTCGAGCGAGAGAACTACCTCTATTTTCTCAGACAGTTTCGTTACTTTGTCGCTGAAGAAACGGTGCATGTTGTGGCCTACTGCCTAATGCCCAACCACTACCATGTGCTAATTTACCTGCGCGAAGACGGGCTATCAAAGGCGATGCAGCGATTTACAATGTCGTACACCAACGCGATGAATCGTCGCTATGGTCGCTGCGGATCGCTATTTCAAGGTAGGTTTCAAACTATTCATGTCGATAGCGATGCCTATTTACTGCATCTAACTCGTTATATTCACCTGAACCCGATGAGGGCGTGTTTGGTGCAGCACCCGCAGGAGTGGGAGTTTTCGAGCTATTGCGACTATGTGGGGTTGCGGCGGGGCACGCTGCCGCAGATGGAGTGTGTGCTAAAGCAGGTAGGCTCGGCGGAGGCATACCGGCAGTTTGTGGAGGCTCCTTCTAAGGGGTCAGGTGCCTTTGATGCTGCGATAGATAACTGTCATGGCTTAAAAAGGCACCTGACCCCTGAACTTTGAGGTAGGGGATGTTTATAATCGCGGCATCAGCCTTCACTACGACCTAGCCGATTACCAGGCTGACATTGCCAGCCTGCGCGACAACAACGGCGATGAGAGGTTTCTGCCAAAGGGGTCAGGTGCCTTTGATGCTGCGATAGATAACTGTCATGCTCTAAAAGGCACCTGACCCCTGGTGCGGGGACGTTTGGCCAGGGGGTAGGTGCCTTTGCCCTAAAATAAAGCTGTCCATTGCCGTTTGCTAGCATCTATGGCAAGTGTTTACCATGTCTACAAAAGCCACCATTGCCTACGGAGATACATTCCACTGCTATCACGAAGTGCTGGACGACAGCTATGTGTATCTGGAACTAGAGCAGGTGCAGTTTGAAGCTTCCTACAACCGGGTTATGGTGCCGATTCCGGTTCACATTTGGGAGGTGATTCGGCAGTATCCCGGTATTGATCTAGCATGGGCTGACAAATCTGATGCAGAGATTTTGGACCACGTGAGCCAACGTGTAGACGATCGCATCCACAACTATGAAGCGGCTGAACCCGATAGAAAGGGGTTGGTTTCACTCTTTGGGGGTTTGGTATTTGGCAAAGCCGACAACCCTCGGGACGATCAGATTGAGCAGGGTGTAGCCCACTATCAACGGCTGCGGCAGCAGCAGCAGCAGGTCAAGGCTGCAATCGCAGATCTCCAGCAGGCCCAGCGCAACCCAGCCTAGTTTTGAGGTGCCGCTATGCTTGACTTGGACAGAATTCAACACCTGGCAGAAACCTACGCGCCCCAAGAGCTATTTGCGGCTCTGGTGTGGCAGCGGCAGTTCAACCTGTTCGACGGGCCGCAGGTGATGACTGACTTGGCGAACCACCCTGACCTGTGGGAGAGCTTTGTGTTCACCAAGCCCGTCTTTGCACCCGACAAGCGTGGGCTGAGCTTCAGCGGTGTGGTAGATACGCTGCTGGCGATGGCCAACTATCGTCCCATGCCAGACACCAGCATTATTCACTTTGTGCAGTACCCGGCGGATACGCTCTACGTTTTGGCGGAGAACCGGGATGCAATCGTGGCGCAGCTGATGGAGTTGGGCAAAAAGTGGAAGGCCGATGAGGTCTATGCGTTTGACGGCTCTATGGCAGAGGAGGAGGACTGGAAGTTTAGGAGCTATCTGTCGCTGCGGCTGAAGGATGGCCTGTGGGGCAAGCAGTCCGATCAGGATCGAGATGCGATCGTCATCTCCTACTGGTGGGATTAGCAGTTGAAAACTACGCAGCCTGCTCATCCTTGACTGTGACTGAAAGCTTTAAGCCCAAACTACTCAATAATTTTGAAACTACAAGAATTCCTGGCGCTTCCCCTTGGGAAAGCAGCTGATAGCAGGTATCCCAGCTTAGATCATGCTCATTGTGGCTAGAGGCTAGGCTTCTGCGGGCTTCAGCAACGTTTTTGAGCGCTAGCAAGATAGGCTCAAGCTCACCATCCTCTAGAACAGCATCTAGATAAGCCGCTGCCTCTGCCGGATCCTTAAGGGATTCGATGAGATAGGAGTGATAGCTTTTATAAGCTGGCATCTTGCCTCTGCTGAAAATCTATCCAGTACTGCTTGGCCTTCAGAATATCCTGTCTTTGGCTGCTCTTGTCGCCCCCGCAGAGAAGAACGACTATAGCGGTTCCTGCTCGGGCAAAGTAAATGCGATAACCAGGGCCATAATCAACTCTAAGCTCTGAAACGCCCTCCCCCAGGGGCTTAGCATCTCCCATAGAGAATCCGATGGTACAGCCTACCGATTACCGCCAGATGGTTTTAGACACCATTGCCCATGCTCTCAGCAGCGACCCTAACCCAGAGGTGCGCGCCAAAGCCGCAGAGTCTTTAGGCAAACTAGGTGATCAAGCAGTTACTCCAGTGCTGTTAGCGGCCCTATCAGACTCAAACCTAGTTGTACAATGCAGCGTCATCCAAGCATTGGGGCATCTTGGCGATGAATCCGCCGTTCCCCAACTGCCGACTCCAGACGCTTCAGCGTGATCTGTCTCGGAGTGCAAGAGCGCCAGGGTCGGCGTTCCCACGCAGAGCATAAGGGCGATGCTGCGATGCTGTATGTAAGAGGCCGCGAATATTAAATTGGCATTCTAGGCTCAGTAGCGATTTTGACTTGATTCCGGTAGCCGAATAAGGTACTTTACTGAGCTATGGCTGTCTGCGTGCAGTCTGAGCTTCCCAAAAATTTGGTCTAACGCCACTGGAAGGTGCTACCAACACCAACCAGCGGCTAACCCCGTCGGCAGGTACTAGCTGTCTCGGAGGCTAAGGTGATTTTACCTGGCCGCCCCGAACTGCACATGTCTGGGGCGGCCAAGTTTTTGGGATTCCTTACCCACCCTTAGCAAAGGAATCCCTGAACTATGTTGTGTTTTACCCGCCAAGATCCCTGGGTTCTGCCAGAACCCAGGGATCTGAACCCGCTGCACCATGTCAATCCTATCCACCAGCCGGGGCGCGAACGGTTGCGCCATTTGGTGATAGGCTCGCCCGATGGGGTGCGCTCCACCATTCACACCCTGCATGTGCTGAACTACGCAGAACAGATGACCTGGAGCCAGTTGATTGCGATCCCAGAGTCGGGGATTTTGATTACCCCAGAGCAGGGGGAGGTGTTTAGCTACCTAATCCGGCATCGACAGTTGAGCTAGCCGCCCATGCTAAAGGAGCCAGGAGTGCCGCCATGACCGGCTTCTGGCTCCTGGCTCCATTCTTGTGACAGAACAGTGTCTCGCCTTACAGGGCTACCCCTAGCTGCCCTGGCAGCCGATCCAGGTGCCCTGGTCTTCGTAGACGAAGGGGCTGCCGGTTTCGCAGAGTACTGAAATTGCGCTCTGGGGGCCAGGAATGGTAATCATCGACACAGTGCCACCGACGGGGCTGGGCTCATCGGATAGTTCGGGCTCAGTTAGCGCCGACTCGGGGCCAACGGCGTCGCCGGGGTTGGGCACCTGGCAGCCTACCCAGTCCATGCCTGCGTCGCTGTAGGCAAAGGGCACGGTGCCTTCCTGGTCACAGGCCACCATAGCGGCGGTTTGGGGGCCAGTTAGCCGCAGCTGTTTTACGGTGCCGCCCTCGGGGCTCTCGACATCGCCAAAAAATACGTCAATCGTGGCTCCAGGTTCCTCCGGCGCAGGGGTCTCAGTGCCAGGGGCTCCAGCCTCAGGATCCAAAACTTCTACGGGGGTGGTGCAGCCTACGGCACCCACCAGGCAAAGTGCTGCCGCTGCGCCCAGGCGACCCCAGGCAGAGGCCGACAATTTAGCATTGGGTAAATGGAAAAAAGCCATAGTAAAATTACCTATTGAGAACGATGTTTTTAGCATTGAGAATTATAAACACTCCTGTGGCGGGTTTCTTAAGTTACTAAAGGTAGATTTTGCTCAAGTAAACGCTTTTTTGCCCTAAAAGTCCCGCTGCTCTGGCTGTGCCGCCCCCTCCTCTAGCTTTTGGCTTGGCACTCGCTGCTGCCCATGTTGGTGGGGTGAGATGCGGCGGTTGCTCTTGCGATCGCAAAGATTCATCATCGGCGATAGCGCTACAAAACCGGGGCGATATGATGGCAATACCGCATTTCCTATAGCCCTTAACAATGACCCAGGCCGACCCCGTACCCCCTACTCCCTCCAGCGGCGGTAACTCGACCAGGTGGGTATTGCTGGGCTGCGGTGGCTGCCTGGGGGTAACGGTGCTGGCCGGGCTGGGCCTGGCGTTATTGATCGGTCGCACCATGCGGTTCGCGGTTGGCCCCGACCAGGGCTCCGCCGACAGCGCCGAACTGTTTACCTACACCATCCCTGGTGAGAGCCAAACCATTTTCAATATGGGCCTGCTGGGCATGCAGATGATTCAGGTGGCGAATACCGACTCGCCGCCGTCGGTGCTGCTGACCATGGGCCAGCTGCCGCGCTACCTCCAGGGGAACGACGCTCAGCAAACCTTTGTCGAGCAGTTTCAAGACAGCATTACCACCGAGGGCAGCTACCAACTCACCGAGCAGCGGGTCGAAGAGCGCACCCTCTGCAATCAGCCAGTATCGGTTGTCATTCAGGCGGGCCGCTTTGAAGACGGCGGCACCATCTACAATGCCGCCAGCCTGCTCACCTTTGTGGAATACAACAACGACGCTCGTTTTGTATGGGTGCTGGCCCACGGCGATGCCCCCGAGACCACCGCCGACCAGGTGTTTGCTACCCTCGACTGCCGTTAAGGCAAGCAGGTTCAAGGTGTCAGGTATGTTGAGGAAAGCGGGTTCAAGGTGTCAGGTATAAGGTTCAAGGGGGTCACCTGACACCTGACACCTGACACCTGACACCTCAAACCCTATACCCTCTATTTCACCTGCGTCACCCGCCAGCTCAGCTTGAGGTTGAGCCAGAAATTCCAGAAGGTAACGATCGCGATCGCCACCAAATTCGCCAGGTAGGCCCAGCGCTGGCCAAACACCAGGTTGTAGACCACATTCAGCACCAGCACGTTCAGCACCAGCCCCGCCAGGCACACCAGGTTGAACTTGAGAAAGCGCTTCAGCCGCGCCGACCAGCCCTTTTGCAGCAGGCTGACATCGGCAAAGGTCCAGGCGTCATTCCAAATAAAGTTGTTGAGAATTGCCACCTCAGCCGCCACAATTTTGCTGCGGGTCAAAGGCAGCCCCAGGGTGCTGTGCAGCAGGTAGAGAATCGCCATATCTACCACCACGCCGCTGAGCCCCACCAGGCCAAAGCGCACAAACCGCTGCATCGGAAAGCGCTGGTGCAGCTGCGACAGTCGCCCCCCCAGCCGCAGCCGCAGCAGGTGGTGAATGTAGTCGATGTACTGCCGCCAGGTGACCTTGCTGGCCCCCTCCTGCCGCTCCTGAAACACATAGCCCACCTCGGCGATGGTGTCGATGGTGCCGCGCCCCAGCACCTCCAGCAAAATTTTGTAGCCCTTGGGGTTGAGGGGCGGGCCTGCGATCGCATCCCGCCGCACCATGAAGTAGCCACTCATGGGGTCACTCACGCGCCCTACCACCCGAGGCAGCAGCAGCAGCCCCACGGTCTGCGCCCCCCGCGACAGCACCCGCCGCGCCAGGCTCCACTCGCTGACGCCGCCGCCCTCCACGTGGCGGCTGCCCACCGCCAGATCGGCCCCGTGGCGAATGGCCTCCAGCAGCCCGATCAGCACCTCTGGGGGATGCTGCAAATCGGCATCGATCACGCCCAAAACCTGTCCTCGGGCGATCTGCCAGCCGCGAATCACCGCCGAAGACAGCCCCCGCTCCTCCTGCCGCCGCAGCACCCGCACCTGGGGATAGGTGGCCTGCAAATCTAAAGCCCGGTTCCAGGTCAGATCGGGGCTGTCGTCGTCAACGACTATCAGCTCGTAGTCCTGGGGAATAGCGCTGTCGAGGAGAGCAGTCAGGCGCTCCACCAGAGGGCCAATATTTTGGCCTTCGTTATAGGTGGGAATAGCCAAAGACAGCGTTAGGGTCTGTAGCGCAACCTCGTCATTGCCAGCTCTAGCGGGAAAAGGTTCAATCTGCAAGGGGCCGCTGGGGCAAGACTCAAGCTTGTTCAATTGGGATAGAGGAATCATGGTACCGGCGCTACAAACCAAGCATTCCGGTAGCTCGAGCCTCGCAGCGCCCTAGAGAACCTGCGCCAATGCCTGAACCTAGCCGAAATTTTACACAGGCAACCATCCTACAGCAGCCGCTCCCCCGCCGTAAACGATTGGGGACTCACGCCAAAACCGCTCCACCAGGTTTTCCCAATGTCCAACTTCTGTGCTAGCCGGTAGCTATCTGGCTGCTGCGATCCACCCAGCCAACCTCAGCCCGCAGAATGTGCCTGGGGGTAGAGAGGGACTGCCACCGGGTTTCGTAGTATACAGTTCGATCTGTCTTTGACCACTAGCGGCTCTGTGCCGCCGCTGCCTACCAGAGTCAAATTTCTCCTACCCAAGGATTTCAGGAGCTTTTATGAAACGTCTAACGATGCTCTCAAGTGAATTTCTCCGCCGCCTGCGGACAGTGACGCTGGTGTGTCTGGCCGGTCTGATCAGCTGGCTGGCGATCGCCAGCCAGCCCGCCTACGCCGCCAACGCAGACCGCACCTCGGCCCCAGCCGTAGATCAGGCTATGACCCAAGAACCCCGCGACCAGGCCTACGAAGAGGCTTTAGAGGTCATCGATGACCCCAACGGCGTACAAAAAAACTATCAAGAAAACCTGAAGCAGTTCCGCCAGGAAAACCCCAGCCAAAAAGAAGGGCTGGTTGAAGAGGCGAAAGGCCTGGTCGATAAAGTCACCCCAGGCCGCAAATAAAAGGCTGCCCCCTAGCCGATGGCTGAGCGGAGTCGCAGCCATCGGCCCTCGCCAGGGCATCGATAGACCCGAAACCGTTCAAACGTTTGAACGGTCCCAGGGAAATTGTCCTAACCAGACTGGCTACAGCTATAAAGTGCATAGCGCTGAGCTACTGGCCCTAGACGCGATGGCGTAGCCCCACCGCCTCGGCAACGCTAGCCAGCTGGTGCTCCTCGAGTTTGGCCAACAGACCCGCCAGCAGCCGCCGGATCATCCAGGGGCCTTCGTAGATCCAGCCAGTGTAGACCTGTAGCAGCGTCGCCCCGGCGATAATTTTCTCCCAGGCATCGTCGGCGGTAAAGATACCGCCGACGCCCACAATGGGCAGGGTGCCCCCCGTGCGCTGGTAAATATGGTGAATCACCTCGGTCGATCGCGATCGCAGCGGCGCACCGCTAATTCCTCCCGCTTCATCGACAACGGCATTGCCGGTCTGTAGCAGAGTCTTGGTTTTAAGGCTCTCCTTTGCGATCGTGGTGTTGGTGGCAATGATCCCTGCCAAGCCGTAGGCTTGGGCCAGCTCAATAACCGCGTCAATGTCGGGCCAGGCCAAATCAGGGGCAATTTTGACTAGCAGCGGTTTTTCCTCGCGGTTTTCCGCCTGTAGCGCCGCCAAAATGGGGCCGAGCTGGTCGGCAGCCTGGAGCGATCTCAGCCCCGGCGTATTGGGCGACGACACATTCACCACAAAATAGTCGCCGTAGGGGTAGAGCTGCCGCAAGCTAAACCGATAGTCCTCAGGGGCGTCAGCTAGCTCGGTCACCTTAGACTTACCCAGATTAATGCCGACCGGCATCGCCGGTCGCTGGCTGCTCCAGTAGGCTCCCAGGCGCTCGGCCAGCGCCACTGCTCCCCGGTTATTAAAGCCCATGCGGTTGAGCACGGCCTCGTCTTTGACCAGGCGAAACAGGCGGGGCTGGGGGTTGCCCGGCTGGGGGTAGCGGGTGACGGTACCCAGTTCGGCAAAGCCAAACCCTAGCAGCGGCCAGGCTCGCGCTGCTACGCCATCTTTGTCAAAGCCCGCCGCCAGACCCAGGGGGTTAGTAAACGTGAGCCCCCAGCAGGTTTGGGCCAGGCGCGGGTCGGCGAGGCAGAACTGCTGTCGTAGCCAGGCGTGGCCGTGGGCGGCGGCGCGATCTGCCCCCGGCTGAGCGAGCCAGGCCAGCAGATTCATGGTGCGGCGATGCAAAAACTCTGGGTCAAGCGTCACCCCATGGAACAGCAGAGGACGCACAAGCTGGCGATAGGGATCTTTCACGAACGGCAGTGGTGTATGCAAATAGAGGGCGGGTAGACTAATATTCTGGCTAGAGGCGAGATCTGGTGATGTCCATAGCCTGCGCATCACAAGCCCGCCAGGAGCACGCATGGTCCAACGGTCTTGGGGTTGCGGCACCGCGTCGCCTGCGGTTGGCTTTCCCCATTAAAGCAGCCCTCGACGGCAGCTAAGACTATTTGGCAGATCTGGGTGAAGTCTACAGAGACCAAGTCACTATGGCTCGGCAGATTGCGGCATTGGCCGTTACTCCTGCCGGGGATAGTCCGGCGACTCGGCTAGTTCCCTAGGTGTTCGAGAGGGCGACCTGGGTTCAGAAATCTGTCTCTACCTCCCTTTCCTGCAGCTGAGGAGATTGTTGACGCCCATGGCGCAATCCCACCATCACGATTCTTCCTCCGATCGGCACGACCACAAAATTATGGCGCTGTCGCGCATCCTCAAGGTGCTGCGCGGTAGCACCACTGTGGAAGAAGCGGTGACCCTCGCCCTCGATCACGTGCGCCAGGAGATGGACTTTGAAGTGTCTTGGGTCGGCCTGTACGACCGCATCAACCATCGCCTGGTCACCAAGGGCTGCCACAGCCCCCGCCCGATGCGATCGATTCGCACCATGATCAACCTCACCCCCGGGGATGTGATGGAGCAGGTGGTGATCCAGCAGCGCCCCCTGATCGTGGCCGACCTGCAGAACGAAATTCGGGCTGGGGAGTGGGGCACGATCGCCAAGCAGCTGGCCCTGCAGAGCGCCATTATTTTTCCCATCAAGCGCCAGGAGGTGTGCTTTGGCCTGCTGGTGCTGGCTTCCTGCGACTGGGGTAAGAGTGCCTCCCTGGGGGAGCGCTCCTACCTGGCCATTGTCATGGGGGAGCTGGCCGAGGCCCTGCACCAGTTTGAGTCTGAACAGCAGCGGCAGCAGGCCAAGCGCCTGGAACAGCCTCTGCTCACCCTGATTGGCAACCTGGGCACCCTCCCCGATGTCGATAGCCAGCTCAAAGAGGTGGTGCGCGAAACCCAGCGGTTTATTGCCCCCCAGCGCACCCGCGTCTTTTGGTTTGAGCCCAAGGGTAACTATTTCTGGCAGCGCACGCCGGGACTGGCGAACCGCCCCGCTTCCCCTGAGGACGAGCGATCGCTGCACATTGCCGTCGATGAGGTGCGCGGCCTCTACCAGGCCCTCTGTAACCAGCAGCTGGTGGTGGTGGGCGAAAGCCGGGGGGCGCTGAAAACCATCGTCTCCGATCGCCTCATGCAGCAGCTCAAGGCCGAGTCGCTGATGATTGCCCCCATCAGCCGCCAGGGCGACCTGATGGGGTTTATTGCGGTAGAGGGTACCAGTCCCCGCATCTGGAAAGAGCCTGAAAAGCAGTTTCTCATCGGGGCGGCGCAGCTGCTCACCGTGGCCCTGCCCACCGCTGCGGCCAAAGAAACCGTGCGCCAAACCGAACTCGACCAACACCTCACCACTGGCGTCATTCAGGGCATTCACGGCGATGTGGACTGGCACCACACCCTGCAAACCTGCTTTGAGGTGCTGCAAGACCGGCTGGGTATTCAGCAGTTTTTTGTGCTGCTGTTCAACCCCGATCGCAATGGCTACGATCTCTGCTTCCAGAGCCAGGCCAGCCGCCCTCGGGGGGTGCCGCTGCTGTGGCCCTGCCTCGACGATGTGGACTGGCAGATGCTCGAGCGCAGCCCCTCAGCCATCACCATCGACAATCTGACCCACGATCTCAAGCTCATGGCCTGGCGGCCCTCCCTGCTAGAGCTGGGGGCCCAGGCGGTGCTGGTGGGCAACGTGGCCCCCGGCAACGCCCCCGAGGGCATGGTGCTGATCTGCGATACCATCAGCCGCCAGTGGACGACCACCGAGCAGTCGCTGTTTGAGGCCGTAGCCCGCCAGATCGGCGTGATTTTGCACCAGTGGCAGCTCCAGCGCCAGCTCGACCAGCAGCAGCACATCTACGAGTCGATTCAGTGGGGGCTCCAGGCGCTACACAAGGGTCTGCACCCCGATCAGCTCGAACAGACCACCCTCCAGCACGTCATGCAGCTGCTGCACGGCTCGGCAGTGCTGCTGCTGAGCTGGCAGCCGGGGAGCCCCACCGCTGCCGTCACCCAAATTGTTAACCAGGACACCAGCGTTACCGTTACCTCTAACCACTCCATTTCGGTGGGTACCGACGCTCTAATCAACTGGGCCTTGCAGACCGACGGCATGCTGCCCCTCACCGCCGACGAACTGCCCAGCGAAACCACCGCCTGGTTTCACACGCCCCGGGGCAGCCGCCTGCTGATTACCGCTCTGAGAACGGCCCCCACCCACCTGGTCACCGGAGTGGTGATCGCCGTGTCGCCGTCTCACCGGCAGTGGGCCAACCACCACCTGACGATCTTTAAGCTGCTCACCAGCCAGCTGGCCTGGTCGCGGCGACACCTGGCCATGACCACCATGCTCACCCAGCAGCGCCAGGAGCTCGAAAACCTCAACTGGTACAAACACCACCGCCTGGAGGATCTCTACCGCGTGCTGGGGCAGACGGCCCAAAATCTGGCCCATCTCCAGGCCAAGGACACGGCGATCGCAGGCGAACTCCAGCTGATCCACGATCAGCTCACCGCCGTGATGGAAAATGCTGAAACCGTGCTGGTGGGCGAGCGCTGGCAGCTGCACCGGCAGCACCAGACCATGCCGCTGATCAGCCTGCTCAACCGCTTGATTGAGCGGGTCAACCCCATTCTTGAGGCCCGCCAGCTCTGGTCTAAGGTGCACAACGAAAGCAACGTCGTGCTGGGCGGCGACATGCTCAAGCTAGAGCTGATCCTCTACGAGGTGATGGCGGCGGCCTGCAACCGCTCCCCCGTGGGGGGGCGCATCGATCTCTGGTGCCGGGTGCTCAACCTCGACTGGGTGGAGCTGTCGGTCACCGACGACGGCCAGTGCCCGGCGCGGCTGCTCGAAGAACTGAACCAGAGCCACCCCAGCGACGTGCTGGCCCCCTCGGCTCTGGACGGCCCGCCAGGGCTGCACCTGGCCATCTGCAAGCTGCTGATCGATCAGCTCGGCGGTGAGATCAGCTTTTCGACCCTCGACGATGGCCGCACCCACAGCCGCCTGCTGCTGCCCCTCGCCGCCTATACCGAGCAGCATAGAACCAAGCCCCAGCTCAGCTCAGTGGTACCCACAGAAGCCAGCTCTCCAAGCCCTACCTAACCTCAGTTCGGGATAACGCCGTCCCCTCCAGAGGAGGGGTGCCCGCAGGGCGGGGTGGGTCAAATCTACGGCAAAATATAAGTCTCTTAAGGCGGTGAGTTGCCCTGCTGGGCTAAGCCAACCCACCCCTACCCCTGAGGGGACAGATAGCCAGCTTTTGCAGGAACTCTCTTAACCTGAACTCAGGTTACCTAGGAGACGCAGATCTAAAAGTTCAGAGGTGGGGCATCGATGGATCGACGCTCCACCCCTGAGGTATTGAGGTATTCTCAGGGCAAATTAATTCTGCCCAGGTTAATTCTGCACGGTGGGGGCGATCGGGGTGACGGCCACCTGGGCCCCAGGGCTTTGCAGCATGGGGGTCTGGGTAACGGCCTGGTTGGCGATGGTGAATAGGGGGTTCGACAAAATGCCCGCCAGCGACGTAGCGACTACGGCCAGAATCAGGCTCACCTGCATGGGGCGTAGACCGGGCAGATCCCAGCGCAGGGCGGGGTAGGCTTTGACGGCGTCAGACATTTCCTGGGGTTCTTTGACCACCATCATCTTGATGACGCGGATGTAGTAGTAGATCGAGATCACACTGGTGACCAGGCCCACCAGCACCAGGCCGTAGGCCCCGGCCTGCCAGCCCGCCCAGAAGATGTAAATTTTGCCAAAGAATCCGGCCATGGGCGGAATGCCCCCCAACGACAGCAGGCAAATGCTGAGGCCCAGGGTGAGCAGCGGGTCTTTTTGGTACAGCCCGGCGTACTCGCTGATCTGGTCGGTGCCGGTGCGCAGGGAGAACAAAATCACGCAGGTAAAACCGCCCAGGTTCATAAACAGGTAAATGAACAGGTAGAAGAGCATGCTGGCGTAGCCCGCATCGGTGCCCACCACTAGGCCAATCATCAAAAACCCGGCCTGGCCAATGGAGGAGTAGGCCAGCAGACGCTTCATGCTGGTCTGGGCCAGAGCCACCACGTTGCCCAGCACCATACTGAGAATCGCCAGGGCGGTGAACACAAAGTGCCACTGCTCCGACACCAGGGGAAAAGCAGTCACCAGCAGACGAATGGCCAGGGCAAAACCAGCGGTCTTAGACCCCACCGACAGAAAGGCCACCACGGGCGTTGGGGAGCCCTCGTAGACGTCGGGGGTCCACTGGTGGAAGGGCACGGCGGCAATCTTAAAAGCGATGCCTGCAATCACAAACACCAGGGCGACCACCAGGCCAATGGGGGCTTCGGTGCCGTCGCCGACAATGCTGGTGGCGATCGCCTCCAGCCGCGTCTGCCCACCGGAGAGGCCGTACAGCAGCGACGAGCCGTAGAGAAAAATCGCCGAACTGGCCGCCCCAATCAGCAGGTACTTGAGCGCCGCCTCGTTGGAGCGGGGATCGCGCTTCATGTAGCCGGTTAGCAGGTAAGACGAAATACTCAGAGTCTCTAGGGCGACAAAAATCATCACCAACTCGCTGGCCCCCGAGAGAAACATGCCCCCCAGGGTGGCGGTGAGCAAAATTACCAGAAATTCGGCCAGCGACGTGCCCGACTGCTGCACGTAGCGAATCGCCATGGGCACCGTCACCACCGCCGACAGGGCGATAATGCCGCGAAAGACAATACTCAGATCGTCGGCGTTGAAGGCCCCTAAAAAGCCAATGGGGTTGACCATCGACCACTGCAACACCAAGACAACGGTGGCCCCCAGGCCCCCGGCCATGGCGGCGTAGGGCGTCCAGGCGGCGGAGGAGCGACCCTGGATCAGATCGCCGACCAAAATCACCAAGATCGTGACTAGCAGAACGGCCTCTGGCCAGATAGTGCCAGCGTTGAGCTGTGCCCCGAGGTTGACGAGATCCATGGATTCTTTTTCCGCGAAATTATTTTTAACGGTACCAGGTCAACCGTGCGGTGACCAGAGGCTGGGGCCGAATCCTTCGCCTGGGTTGGCGATCGCATAATGCCCCAATTCTGCCCGGCCTGTAGCCGGGTTGACGACATGCCCTGGGCCGATGGTAGCGCGATCGCCGCCCGCCGACCAGCCAACTCCCGCTCTCTGCTGTCGAACGCAGGCTGGACGACGGCTAGGGGAATGATCTATTTATGGAGCTTACGGTTGCATCCCGCAACCACCAGCCCTACTCCAGACGGCCAATGGTTAAGTTTTCATGGCTAAAGGCACCAGCAGTTCGGTAGGTGTGCAGTACAGTGTTGATCATCTGGCCCCCACACCTGCACCATTAAATTATATAGATGGGTGCTTAAAAACCCGCTATAAAGCTGTAGGTTACCGAGCCCGCCCACGATTGCTAACGATTACCACCGAAGCGCCAGCAGACCTATGTCAACCCTTGTCATTGTCGAGTCACCCACCAAGGCTAAAACGATTCGCAACTACCTGCCGTCGGGGTATCGGGTTGAGGCGTCTATGGGACACGTGCGCGATCTGCCGCGATCGGCCAGCGAGATTCCCGCCAGCGTCAAGGGGGAGAAGTGGGCTCAGCTCGGCGTCAACCCCGATGACGATTTCGCGCCGCTGTACATCGTGCCCAGCGACAAAAAAAAGGTGGTCAAGACCCTCAAAGACGCCCTGAAGGAGGCCGACGAACTGCTGCTGGCCACTGACGAAGACCGCGAAGGCGAAAGCATTAGCTGGCACCTGCTCCAGGTGCTCAACCCCAAGGTGCCCACCCGGCGCATGGTGTTCCACGAGATCACCCAGGAGGCGATTCAGGCCTCCCTCGACAACTGCCGCGACATCGACAGCCAGCTCGTCCACGCCCAGGAGACCCGCCGCATTCTAGACCGCCTGGTGGGCTATACCCTCTCGCCCCTGCTGTGGAAGAAAATTGCCGGAGGCCTGTCGGCGGGCCGGGTGCAGTCGGTGGCGGTGAAGGTGGTGGTCAAGCGCGAGCAAGAGCGCCGCGCCTTCCGCCGGGGCTCCTACTGGGATCTCAAGGCCAGCCTGCTGAAGGATAAAAATGCCTTTGAGGCCAAGCTCTACTCCCTGGGCGGCACCCGCCTGGCCAACGGCAGCGACTTTGATGAAGCCACCGGTCGCGTGGCCGAGGGCCGCGAGGTGGTGCTGCTCGATGAAACCCAGGCCCGTGAGCTGCAAACCCGTCTGCAAGCCGGAGTGTGGACGGTCAGCAATCTAGAAGAGCGCCCCAACAACCGCAAGCCCGCCCCGCCCTTTACCACCTCTACCCTCCAGCAGGAGGCCAACCGCAAGCTCAGGCTCTCGGCCCGCGACACCATGCGGGTGGCTCAAAACCTCTACGAGCAGGGCTACATCACCTACATGCGAACCGACTCGGTGCACCTGTCGGAGCAGGCGATCGCCGCCGCCCGCGCCTGTGTCACCACCAAGTACGGCACCGACTACCTCAGCCCCAAACCCCGCCAGTACGCCACCAAATCCAAGGGTGCCCAGGAGGCCCACGAGGCCATTCGCCCCGCAGGCAGCACCTTCCGCACCCCCAAAGAAACGGGGCTAACCGGGCGCGAAGCCTCCCTCTACGACCTGATCTGGAAGCGCACCGTGGCCAGCCAGATGGCCGAGGCCCGCCAGACCAACATCACCGCCTCCATCGAGGTCGAAAACGCCCTCTTTCGCGCCACCGGCAAGCGCATCGACTTCCCCGGCTTCTTTCGGGCCTACGTCGAAGGCTCTGACGACCCCGATGCGGCGATCGAAGATCAGGAGGTGCTGCTGCCTGCCCTGGCTACGGGGGATGCCCTCAGCTGTAGCGATCTAGAGGCGATCGGTCACGAAACCCAGCCCCCCGCTCGCTACACCGAGGCCACCCTGGTCAAGACCCTGGAGAGCGAAGGCATTGGCCGCCCCAGCACCTACGCTACCGTGATCAGCACGATCATCGATCGCGGCTACGTCAACCTGGTCAACAACAGTCTGGTGCCCACCTTCACTGCCTTCGCGGTGACGGCGCTGCTGGAGCAAAATTTCCCCGACCTGGTGGATGTGCACTTCACCGCCCGCATGGAGCAGACCCTCGACGACATCTCGACCGGCGAAGTCGATTGGCTGCCCTACCTGAAGGCGTTTTACTCCGGTGATCAGGGCCTCGAGACCATGGTGCAGGAACGGGAGACCCAAATCGACCCCACCGCCGCCCGCACCGTGCTGCTCGACGATCTCGAAGCTAAAATTCGCATTGGCCGCTACGGCCCCTACGTCGAAATCGGTGACGGCGAGGAGTCGGTTAAGGCGTCGATCCCCGCCGATGTGCCCCCCGCCGACCTAGACGGTGAGCAGATCGAGCGGATCATCAAGCAAAAGGTCGAAGGCCCCGACAAAGTGGGCCTGCACCCCGACACCGGGGAGCCGATCTTTATGCGGATTGGCCCCTACGGCCCCTACGTGCAGCTGGGCGAACCCACCGACGACAACCCCAACCCCAAACGGGCTTCCCTACCCAAGGGCACCCAGCCTGAGGCGGTCACCCTGGAGATGGCCGTGGGGCTGCTGCGGCTGCCCCGCACCCTCGGTGCTCACCCAGAAACCGGCAAGTCCATTAAGGCGGGTCAGGGTCGCTTTGGCCCCTACATCGTCCACGACCAGGGCAAAGAGGGCCGCGACTACCGCTCCCTCAAGGGCGATGACGACGTGCTGACCGTCACCCTGGAGCGCGCCCTGGAGCTGCTGGCCCAGCCCAAGGCGGGGCGGGGCCGCAAGAAAGTCGATCCGCTCAAAGACCTGGGGGCCCACCCCGACGACAATGAGCAGGTGGCGGTGTTCAACGGCCCCTACGGCCTCTACGTCAAGCACGGTAAGGTCAACGCCTCGGTGCCCGAAGGGGTCGAGGTCGACGCTGTGACGCTAGAGCAGGCTCTCAGCTGGATCAACGCCAAGGCATCGACTAAAAAAGGCAGGGGCGGCAAGACCAAGTCAACCACCTCGCGCACCACCAAGACGGCGGCGGCCAGCAAAGCCAGCGGAGCCAAGAAAACGACCAAAGCTTCTACCGCTAAGGCCTCGAGTGGTGCTAAGGCAGCTACCGGCTCGAAATCTACCGGCACAAAGAAGTCGGCCACCTCGAAAACGGCTAAGACCACGACTAAGCGATCGACGCCTAAGTCTGCGTCTAAAAAAGCCGACAATCCTCCCGAGACCGACGCCTAGGAGTGTGGGGAGATGGCTGAGAGGGCAAATTGCTGAAGCAGAAGACGCCCGCTGCGATCGCTGGATCGCAGCGGCTGCGGGGTGGGTTTAGCTCACCCCAGGGAGCCCGCCTAGACCATCTAGTAAACGACCGTTTAGTAAACCACGCCCCGGTAGCGACGCACGGTGATGCCGTCGGCTAGATTGTCGTCGTCCGTCGAGGGCTTGGGCAATGCGCTCGACTTAACGGCGGGGGGGGGCGGCGCAAAGGACTCTTTTGCCGCCTTGCGAGCCAGTCCATTGCTCAGGGCGCGCAGCCCAGAGGTGACCCAATCGACATCGTTGAGCGGATCGGGAGCCAGATCGCCTGAGGGGCTGGTGGGCGAGTCTGGCGATGTCTTGGCGGCCAGCGAGAGACCAGCCCCTTTGCCTTTGAGGCGCTCTGGACGCTTGGCCGGAACTCCGGCGGCCTGAGTGGTGCCCAGCTGCCGACGAATGTTGAGCAGCACCGTGAGCAGCGCCTTTTCGTTGAGGAAGGGGTAGTCGAGACTGGTCAAAATGCGCTTGACATTGCTGGTGGCACCGCTCATCAAGGTGTCGCGGTCAAAGCCGCTGAGAAAATCGGTGGCACCCTGCTGCTTGGCCCAGCGCCGTTCGGTATCGGAAATGTGGAGCTGGCGACAGCGGGTTAGAAAAATCTGCATAGCCGGGAAGGTGGCGCGACACCAGCGGCAAAACTCGTAGGGGTTGAGTTCCGCTGCTTCAGCATCTAGCACAATCACATCGGGCAGCGTCAGCCCGGCGCTGGCAATCTGGCTAATGCAGTCGGCCAGATCGCCCTTGGCGGGTTCTAGGATGACGGCCAGCTTTTGAGACTTTAGCAGTGCCTGCCACATCAGCCCCTGTAGACGGTTTGATTGAACAACAAAGGCTAGCTTCTGCGGTGCATCCACGGTGTGTAAAATCCCCTAAACGTGCGTCTACCATCAATCTTGAAGTCTGGGCCTTGAAGTCTGGGCCTTGAAGTCTGGGCCTTGAAGCCTTGGCGGTGTTCGTGGGGTGCTGGCCAGCACCCACCGCGTCAGGCTAGATAGAGCCGTGCCCCGGCATCCTTAAGCAGCGCTTAGCCGGGGCAAGCTGGCTGAATCGCAGTTTCAAAAGCAGTTTCCTAGGGCCCTAAAGGCAATACCCTGGCGATGCGCCAGACATGCTGACGAGAATTGCGACCCAAACGGAGCTCAGGTGGCGTGATCAGGAATATTTAGATAAATGTACGGGGGGAATGTCTCTCAAAAAAGATAAACGTGCTACATATCCGCAAGATTTGTGAGGAATGGTGCCCCCTTGTTTGGCGGGGTTGCTGGGCTACCCCTCCCCGCCGTCAGGCGTACCGCTGCTTGAGGGGCTGAGGTCGCTCTGTAGGGCTGGTGGCTACCTCCAGGCTGGGAGCCGCGTCGGGTCGGTAGGTGCAAATAAAGGCCTCGAACTGCTCGACTAGGGCTGGATCTCGCCAGCCCTGCGCCACTTCCTGGCGGATGATGCAGAGCGACTCCGCCAGGGAGAAGGCGGGCTTGTAGGGGCGATCGTGGGTGAGCGCGTCAAAAATATCGATCAGCTGAAAGATCTGTGCCAGCCGTGGAATGGCTGGGCCTGCTAACCCGTCGGGGTAGCCACTGCCGTTCCAGCGTTCGTGGTGGTGGCGGATGATGGGCAGCACGCCCTGCATGGTGCGCAGCGGGCGGCAGATGGACTCGCCGATGGCCACATGCTGCTCCATGATGGCGCGCTCGGCTACGGTGAGGGGGCCAGTTTTGAGCAGTACGGCGTCGGGAATGCCCACCTTGCCGATGTCGTGCAGGTAGCCCGCCCAGGCGAGATCGCGGATATGGATAGGGCTCAGCCCCAGGTACTCGCCAAAGGCCCGCCCCAGGCTGACCAGGCGATCGCAGTGATCCCCCGTATTGGGGTCGCGGCTCTCGATGGTGCGAGCGATGGAGAACAACACCTTTTCGGCGTGGTCGAGATCTTCGTTGAGCCGCTTTTGGTGAATCAGCGACTTGACTCGGGCCGAGAGTTCGAGCTGGTCGAAGGGCTTGGTCAAAAAATCGTCGCCCCCGGCTTCGATGCCCCGCAGCCGGGCCTCGCGATCGCCCAGCGCCGTGATAAACACCACCGGTATCAGTCGGGTGTTGTCGTTGTCCTTGAGCTGGCGGCACACCTCAAAGCCGTCCAGACCCGGCATCATCACATCCAGCAGGATCAAGTCGGGCTGGTGCTGAAAAATCCGGCTCAGGGCGCTCTGCCCACAGTGGGCCTGCTCTACCTGGTAGCCGTCCACAGACAGCAGCGCTACGGCGGTCATGCGGCTGGGGGCGTGGTCATCGACTACCAGCACGCGGGGCGGCAAAGGGTTTCGGTAGGGCACAGCAACAACCTTAAAAGGAGCGAAGGGCAATAACTGAGGACGGATTAATGTTGCGGATCTGTTGCGAATCTACGGTGCAAATCTGCGGATCTACAGCCTATCGAGCCGCAGGATTTTTTTCATGCGGGGGCAGCCACCGCTTGCGCCAGCGCGACGTTGGTACTAGATCTGACCCAGCCTGCTCTCGCTGGCGGCGCTGGCGAATGGCAGCGGCAGTGTCCTTCAGGGTGGGATCGCGGTAGGGAATGGCCGCTCGAGTCAGCAGATGTTCCTGCTCTTGCAGCGATAGCGGTGCGAGGCCCCCAGGGCTCACCTGAGCCAGGGTACCCGGCCAGCGTCGGCCAGCAGCATTCATAGGCCCAATGGCGAGCCCCGCTAGCCGCAGGGCCGCCCGCACCGCTGCGGCGCAGGAATAGGTGGCAAGCCTGCCCTGGGGATGCAGACAGGCCGCCACCCGCTGAAAAAATTCCACCGTCCACAGCTCGGGGCAGTGGGGCGGCGAAAAGGGGTCAAAGAAAATGACGTCGGCCTGAAACCCCAGCGCTTCAACCTGCTGAATGCGCTGGCGGGCATCGCCCCACAGCAGGGTGGCGTTGAGCCCTGGGCGGGTGGCCTGGCCGGTGGCGGCCAGCTCTCGCAGGCAGTCTTGCACTGGGGCGGGCCACCCGCCAATTAAGTCGGCCTCTACCGCCTGGCGCGGCACGCGGGGGTCGAGCTCCAGGGCAATTAGTCGCACTTGGCAGGTCGGGTTGACCTGCGCTACGGCAGTCAGGGCGGCAGCGGTGTTGTAGCCCAGCCCGTAGCACACATCTAGCACCCTCAGGGTTGGTGCCAGGGCCAAGGTCGGCAGATCGGTGGTCTCGACGTAGGTGGCTTTGGCCTCGGTGTAGGCTCCCTGGCGGCTGTGGAACCACTCGCCAAAATCCTCTGAAAATAGGGTCATTGATCCGTCGGCGGTGGGTTCTAAAACCAGAGCTCCAGTGGGAAGTAGCATGGGTGGTGGGGATGGCTAGCTTGGCGCTGGGACGCGGTGGCGCTAACGTTAGGGTAGTAAACATCTGCCCCTAAGGATGGGGGTGGTTTAGCGATCGCAATTAAAGCAATAAGGGATTTTGACCCCCAGCGGCTCGGTTTTAAGCGAGAATACACATAGTTAAGAAACGTTTTAGTTGTTAAACCCCGGCGTTACTCTTCGGGTTGGCAGCACCTAAATTTTGCAGGAGGTTCTCCATGGTTGTAGCGGCACCGGCACAAAAGCGCCTGACCATCCAGGTGGAGGGGATAGCTGACAATACCACTACTATTCGCTCCCTCGACTGGGATCGCGATCGCTTCGACATCGAGTTTGGTCTGCAAAACGGCACTACCTACAACTCGTTCATCATTCGCGGCGAAAAGGTGGCCCTGGTCGATACCTCCCACGCCAAGTTTCGCGAGCTATACCTCAAGACGCTGACCGGTGAGATCGACCCCAAAACCATCGACTACCTGGTGATTAGCCACACCGAGCCCGACCACAGCGGCCTGGTGCGCGACGTGCTGGAGCTGGCCCCCCAGGCGGTGGTGGTGGGGGCCAAGGTGGCGATCGCCTTCCTCGAAGACCTGGTGCACCGCCCCTTTGAGCGCCAGATTGTCAAAAACGGCGACACCCTGGATCTGGGCAACGGCCACACCCTGGAGTTTGTCAGTGCTCCCAACCTGCACTGGCCCGACACCATCTTTACCTACGACCACAAAACCGGCGTGCTGTTCACCTGCGACGCCTTTGGCCTGCACTTTTGCAGCGATGCGCCCTACGACGAAAATCTAGAGCTGATCTCCCCCGACTTTCGCTTTTACTACGAGTGCCTGATGGCCCCCAACGCCCGGTCGGTGCTGGGCGCGATGAAGCGCATGGACGCTCTGCCCCCGGTGCAGCTGGTGGCCACCGGCCACGGGCCCCTGCTGCGCTACAACGTGGGAGAGCTAACCGGGCGCTACCAGCGCTGGAGCCAAGAGAAGGCCAAGGCCGAAGACCTGGTGGCGGTGTTCTACGTGTCGGACTACGGCTACAGCGATCGCCTCTCCCAGTCCCTGGCTCGCGGCATCACCAAAACCGGCGTCGCCGTCGAAATGATGGACATGCGCTCCGCCGATCCCCAGGAGGTCACCGAATTGGTGGGCCGAGCCAAGGGGTTGGTCGTCGGCATGCCCCCCGCCTCTGGGGCCGGGGCCAGCGAAACCCAGGCTACCCTGGGTACTATCCTGGCGGCGGCCCACGGCAAGCAAACCATTGGTCTGTACGAGTCCTACGGCGGCGACGATGAGCCGGTGGATCCCCTCGCCAATAAATTTCAGGATTTGGATTTGATCCAGGCCTTTGCTCCCATTCGCATCAAAGACACCCCCGGTGAGAGTCTCTACCAATCCTGCGAAGAGGCCGGTACTGACCTGGGTCAGGGCCTGGCCCAGGCGGGCAAGCTGAAAAAGCTCAAATCCCTCGATGTCGATCTGGAGAAAGCCCTGGGCCGCATCAGCAGCGGTCTCTACATCATCACGGCTCAAAAGGGCGAACTCTCCAGCGCCATGCTGGCCTCCTGGGTAGCCCAGGCCAGCTTCCAGCCCCTGGGTTTTACGGTGGCGGTGGCCAAAGACCGCGCCATTGAGTCGCTGATGCAGGTGGGCGACACCTTTGTGCTCAATATTCTCGAAGAGGGCAAGCACCTGGGCCTGATGAAGCACTTCCTCAAGCGGTTTGCCCCTGGGGCCGATCGCTTTGCTGGCATCCGCACCCGCCCTGCCACCAACGGCTCGCCCCTGCTGGCCGACGCCCTGGCCTACCTGGAGTGCGAAGTCACCAGCCGCATGGAGGTCAGCGACCACTGGATTGTCTACTGCACGGTGCAGGACGGCAAGGTATCTGACCCCGAGGGTCAAACCGCTATCCACCACCGCAAGGTGGGCAATTACTACTAAAGCCCGGTTATTCCCCTGCATCCCTAGCGTGAAAATTCTTGCCGTTGGAGCAACTGGTTTTGTGGGTTCACGGGTTACGCGCCAACTCCTGGCCCAGGGGCATCAAGTGGCCCTGTTTCACCGGGGCAGCACCCCGGCTGACGACTTAGCCTCAGCCCTGCATTTCTACGGCACGCGCCATCAACTCCCCACCTTTAAAGCTGAGTTTGAACGCTTTGCTCCCGATGTCGTCCTCGACATCATCCCCTATACCGAGGCCCAGGCTCAGGATGTGGTGCAGGTGTTCAGCGGTTGCACCCGGCGCATCGTTGCCATCAGCAGTGGAGATGTCTACCGCAACTATGAAGGGTTGCAGGGGCAGGGCAGCCATCGCCCAGACCCTGTGCCCCTAGCGGAAGACGCGCCGCTGCGGGAAACGCGGTATCCCTACCGCGAGGTGGAGGGCTTAGATGCCGAGTTTAAGCAAACCTACGACAAAATTTTGGTGGAACTGGTGCTGACAAGCCAGCCCAACCTTCCGGCCACAGTTCTCCGGCTGCCAGCGGTGTATGGCCCTGGCGATCGCCAGCATCGATTCCGCGCCTACCTGGAGCGAATGTTTGACCAGCAGCCCATCTTCCTGGGGGAGAGCCAGGCCCGCTGGCGGTTTTCCCATGGCTATGTGGACAACATTGCAGCGGCAATCGCCCTGGCCGTCACGGACGATCGCGCTGCCGGACGGGTTTACAACCTGGGCGAGCCAGAAACGCCAACCCTGGTGGAGCGAATTCAACGGTTGGGCAATCTGGTGAACTGGACTGGTGAGGCAGTCATTTTTCCCCAAGACCAGCTCCCCTCCCCTTTGCAGACGAATTTACAGTGGCAGTACCATCTGGCGATCGATACCACTCGGTTTCGAGCAGAGTTGGGCTACAGCGAAGCGATCGCCGAGGCGGATGCACTAGAGCAGACGATCGCCTGGGAACGAGAAAGCCTGAGCGCGGCCAACACGGATCCTGGCCAGGGTTGAAAACCGGGACAGCGCAACGGCGCACCGTCATCGCCTCCGGCGTATCGGTATGGACTTCTGCCCTATACCGCTCCGCGATAGACAGCGCTCCTGGCTGCCGCAGACCCAGGAGAGTCTGAGTGGATTCCTGGCCTACAGGCCAAAAATTGGCGACAATCCTAAGACCAGCCTGCGCTGATTCCTAGACTTCCCTTTGAGGCTTACGTTTGTCGTCTTTTGCTGCGATCGCCGTTACCCCCGCCGGGCTCAAAGCTCTGCTGCCCCTGTCCACCGGTCTACCCGCTGCTCTATGGGTGCCCCCTACCCTGGTCGCCCATGCAGAAGCCTGGCCTGGCGAGGTTCAGGTTTACGACCGCTCCCTCAAAGACACCCTCGCCGACCTGTGGACGACCCACGACGGCCTGATCCTTGCCCTGGCCACCGGAGCGGTGGTGCGACTGATCGCGCCGTTGTTAGCGGATAAGGCCAGCGATCCTGCCGTGGTTGTGGTGAGCGAATCGGGGGAACAGGTGATTAGCCTTTGCGGCGGGCACCAGGGCGGCGGCGACCATCTGACCCGCCAGGTGGCCCATCTGCTCAACGCCGATCCAGTCATTACTGGATCCGCTCAGTCCCAGGGGCTGCCGGGGGTGGATGTGCTGGGGCGACCCTTTGGCTGGAGCAAGGGCGAGGGCGACTGGACGGGGGTGAGTGCCGCCCTGGCCCACGGCAAACCCGTCGAGGTGCTGCAAGACTGCGGCACCACCCTCTGGCAAGACCACCTGCCTTCGACCCACCCCTTTGTCTTTGAGGCGGCTTGCACCCCCGCCGCTCGGCTGTGGATCAGCCCAATTCAGCGGCAGTTTGCCCCGACCAGCGACGTTCCCAAGGCCCAGTGGCACCCGCGGGTGCTGTGGGTGGGCATTGGCTGCGAACGGGGCACCCCCCGGTTGGTGATCGAGGCGGCGATCGCGCGGGTTTGCCGGGCTGGGCACTTTGCGGCAGGGGCGATCGCCGGGATCGCCAGCCTCGATCTCAAGGCCGACGAGGTGGGTCTGGTGGATCTCTGCAACGAGCGCCACTGGCCCCTGCGCTGCTTTAGCGCCGAGGAGCTAAAAGCGATTCCGGTACCCAATCCCTCCACAGTTGTGGAAGCGGCGGTGCAGACCCCCAGCGTGGCCGAGGCGGCAGCTATTCTCGCCGCAACAGAGGCCGCCGGGGGCAAGCTGCGGGTGGCCAAGCAGGTGGTGCGGGTGGAGGGCCAGCCGGGGGCGGTGACGGTGGCGATCGCCCAGGCCGAGCGCGAGTACATTCCCCGTTCTGGACACCTGGCCCTGGTGGGCACCGGCCCCGGCGACCTGAACCAGATCACGCCAGCGGCTAAGGGGGCGATCGCCCGCGCCGATGCAGTGATCGGCTACGGCCTCTACATCGAGCAAATTCGCCCCCTCTGCCGCCCCGGTCAAATTGTGGAACCCTGGCCCATCACCCAGGAGCGCCAGCGGGCCGATCGCGCCATCGACCTGGCCCGCTGGGGCCTGAGCGTGGCGGTGGTCTCCTCCGGTGACTGCGGCATCTACGGCATGGCCGGGCTGGTGCTAGAGCAGCTCCAGGGCAGCGGCTGGGACGGCGAAACGCCTTCTGTAGAGGTGTTTCCTGGCATCTCAGCGCTCCAGGCGGCGGCGGCGCGGGTAGGGGCACCGCTGATGCACGACTTCTGCGCCATCAGCCTCAGCGACCTGCTTACCCCCTGGCCGGTGATCGTCAAGCGGCTGGAAGCTGCCGCCCAGGCCGACTTTGTGGTGGCGCTCTACAACCCCAAATCTAAAACCCGCACCGAGCAGATCGCGGCGGCCCACCAGATCTTTATGGCCCACCGCTTGCCCGATACGCCGGTAGCCGTGGTGAAATCGGTCTATCGCCCCGACGAGCTAATTCACCGCACGACGCTGGCCCGCCTGCTAGAGGCCCCCATCGACATGCTGACGGTGGTGCTGATCGGCAATGCCAGTACCCAGCGCCACGGCCCCTGGCTGATTACCCCGCGAGGCTACAACGGCGGTTTATAGCGGCATAGGGCACAGTGCCAGGGGCAATCTGCCGCTAGGATTGGGGAGGGTGCCCGCCGCCCGATGCCCGTGCCGATAGATTGTCCCTGGCCCCCCAGAGGAGGTTGACGATGCTGGCTGAGAATTTGCCCCCCGCTGCCCCCGCCCCCGAGGTGGCCACAATGTTGATTGGCGGCCTCAGCGCCTATGGCCGACTCTACGGGCTGCCCAACTCCCCCGAGCAGGTGCAGGGCATTTTGGGCACCCTGCTGCGACTGCACCAGCCCCACAAGTCCGCCGCCCTGGTCGATGCCGTGGCCCAACAGGTGCTCGATGGCCTCACCCCTGAGGCGCTCAAAACGGCCATTGTCAACCGCGCCAGCAGCGCCCTGGCAAAGGAGGCTTACCGCTGGCAGCAGCACCTGGAGCAGCGGTTGCAGGGAATTCTCGCCGCCTACGTACAGTCCTATGCGCCCCTTCTGACTCCAGAGAGGGTGAAACTGGCGGTCACCACTGCCCTACCCCTGCTGGACGATCGCCCCCTCACCCGCGCCGAAAGCTTTGGCCTGATCAGCCGCTTCGTGCAAATCTTTGACCCCGAGGGGGCGATCGCCGCCGCCATTGACCCCGCCTATCGGGCGCTGGCCGCAACCCTGGCCACGGCCCTAGATCAGCAGCCCATGGCCGAGGCCGTTGGCGAAACCGTCACCGCCTACGTCAAGAAATACGCCCCTACCCTGACCAATATTGGGGCCGATCTGATCGCTGCGGCCCTGAGCGCCGTGTTGAAAAACCAGGTTGATTTCAACGCTGACATCCAGCTCACCGTGATCGACGAGGCCTTGCTGATTGAGCAGGTCAGCTTTCAGCTGAATATTTTGCAGCAGTCGCCACCGCCCTCCCAGACCGCCAGGGCGATCGCCGACCAGCTCAACGCCGTAGTCGAAAGCTACCGCCAGGAGCGCAGCGAGCAGGCGGGCACCCTCGATGTCACCGCCGGTCTGGTGAGTGGCGATGGTCTCTCCATCTCCAGCCCGCTGACCTCGACCCGCCGGCCCGGCGATCGCCCTGCCTAGCTCATCCACCCTCCGCTAGCTGGGCGTCTGCCCGCAGGCCCTTTAGAGCGCTCCACATCTCTCCGGTGTGCATCCATCCCACATAGCCCGAGTACAGACAGTCGCCCGCCGCTGAAGCCAAAAACACGTGGTAAATGCCCAGGGGGCTGCGCCACAGGCGCAGGCTGCTGCCGTCGCTGAAGGTGTGCCAGGGGGCGGCGCGGGCAAAGTCGCGGCGGTGGGCATCGGTCATGCCCGGTATGCGGCGCAGGTCTTCTACCAGGGGATGGGACACCATCGGCTCGCTCAGGCGACTGCCGCCCCAAAACTGCTGAATCTGCTCCACCACGCGTGGGTGGCAGCGCAGGGCCGCGTGGTTGATCCCCCCCAGGCAGACAAACTGGGCGTAGGGCACCCGCGTACTCTCAACCGTGATGGTGCCATCGCTGCCGCCATCGACATCGCCCGCAATGGCCAGGGTATTGACGGCGGCGGCAATGCGGGCGGCCAGGGAACGGCGATCGCGGCCCAGATCGGCGGCGACCCCTACCCCCACCTGCAGCGGGTCAAGCAGGCGACCCAGATCGGCCCCGCCCACCGGAGAACCCACCAGAACCAAGAACTCTACCCGCTGCCACCATTCGGGATGACGGCTGAGCACCTCCAGCCAGATCAGCCCCCCCATGGAGTGGCCCACAATGCGCAGGGGCAGCTCGGGCTGCCGGGCCAGGGTTGCTGTGGCCAGAGCATCCACCTGATCGATTAAGGGGGCCATACGCAGCCAGGTCATGGCGTAGTTGAGGCAGGGGGCGACGATCTGCGCGTTCTCGCCCGCCAGCTGCTCCGCCAGGGTCATCATGGCCTGGTTGGTGTCGGCCCAGCCGTGCTGAGCAAAGAGAATGAAGTTTTCGGGCATAGGAGGGGGTGCTAGGCCACTTCCTTGCGGGCGGCCAGGGCGGCCCCCAGCAGGGAAGCCCCACTGAACAGCAGGCTAGTGCCTACGTACAGGCCAATCAGCCAGGGGGAGCTGAACGGCCAGCGATTGATCACTAAAATCCCTAAAATTAGCGTGATAATGCCGTTGATGGCGACAAACCAGGACATGGTGCCCCCCGCTCGGTAGGTAAACGCCATGATAATAGTAAAAATGCCCTCGGCAATAAACAGCAGCCCGAAGGCCAGGGTTAACCCGGCGATCGCCCGATCTAGATTAAATAAAATATAGAGCCCCGCCGCACCATAAAATACGCCAACTACCAGGCTCAGCCACAGCGCTTTGACGGCCCTCGACTGAAACGCCTGCACCACCTGCAAGAGACCGCCAATCAGCGCTATCCACCCGATCACAGAGGTAAAAAACGCGGCGGCAATTCGCGGCAGTAGAATTGACAGAGTCCCTAGAACAATCAATCCGATGCTGAGGGTCATGACCCAGGCCGTCGCTGCCTTGATCTCCGTACTGGTCTCCTTTCCGGTCTCCGTATTGGGTTGAGGGTTCATGGTCATGACAGCGCCTCGACAAATAGGGTCTGCTGACGAAAAAACTAACGGTAGCCCGGCCGGTTAGGCATGCCCCACAGCGACTGTTTTTGCCAGTTCAGCAACCTTATACCCTACTTGTGCGGTGTACCGCCATCCTCCGCTAGACCTGACTTTGACCGCTAGTTTAGAACCCCTTTGTCCAACCCTTTTCGCTAACCCTATGGCCTACCCGCGCGATCTGGTGTCTGCCGATTGGCTAGTTCAGCACCTCAATGACCCTGGGGTGCTTGTGATTGACTGCCGCTTTGCCCTGGGCGATCCCTCCTGGGGGGCGCAGCAGTATGCCGCTGGCCATATTCCCCGTGCCGAGTACCTCGATCTCAACCGAGATCTCTCTGGCTCGGTGCAGGCCCGTGGGGGTCGCCATCCCCTGCCCGACCTAGAGACGTTGGCCCAGCGGCTCTCGGCTATCGGGGTGGAGTCTAACGGCTCGGCCTCCACCCTGGTCGTTGCCTACGACGACGCTCGTTTCGCCTTCGCCGCGCGTCTCTGGTGGCTGCTGCGCTATCTGGGCCACGACAGCGTAGCCGTGCTCGACGGCGGTTGGTCGAGGTGGATGCGGGGGGGCTATCCCACCAGTACCGAGCTCCCTGGCCCTCGGCCAGGCAACTTTGTGCCCGCGCCCCGGCAGGATTGGATCGTAGATATTGACGCCGTCCGCCACCGCCCGCCGGGAACGCTGCTGATCGATGCGCGATCGCCCGAACGCTACCGGGGTGAAGTCGAGCCCATCGATCCCATTGCGGGCAGCATCCCTGGCGCGGTGAACTACTTTTGGCAAGACGTCTCCACCGAACTGGGCCAGATGAGGCCCCCTGAAGAGCTGGCCCGCCACTGGGCCAGGCTGGACGAGGCCGACGAGGTCATCGTCTACTGCGGTTCTGGGGTCACCGCCTGCGTCAACCTCCTGGCCCAGGCCGTCGCCGGGCGACCAGTGGCCAAGCTCTACCCTGGCGGCTGGAGCGACTGGTGCTCCTATTGCAGCAGTTGATTGGGTGAGGGCACTTTGGCAGACCTGTCCTACCCTAATGGGCTTCTGCAATAAGTTGAGAACGTTTTGATGGGTATAGCTGTAGTCAGTCCGGTTGAGGATATTTCTAGATGGCCGTTCAAACGTTTGAACGTTTTGGAGATTGTTGGTGTCCTAACCAGCGTGACTATGGCTATACAATCTCGCCAAGCCGTTACCGCGCCAGGGCAGGGTGGGCACTGCCACCCGTGGGAAAACAGTTTCCCACGCTTGCCTTGCTGTTGCAGAGGCGCTACACCGCAATATCCGACACGGCTACTTGTGGCGCTAATCCTTTGGCAAGGGTAGTGCTGGGGTAGGGTCGTCCTGCCCTGGGGACGCAGCAGGACTGCTGCCCTGGGCCTCTAGCTCGGCTACGGTGGGCACTTTGCCATGGCTGAGGTGCCCGTCGCTGGCCACACCCTCCTGGCTGCGCTTCGAAAACCCCCAGGCAAACACCAGGGCAATCACCAGCACCATGGCCCACTCGGGCGGCACCAGGGTGGGGTCAATTACCCGCACCAGCAGGCGGATGCCCACAAAACCAACTGTAATAAAGCCCGCGTCTTCTAAATGCTCAAACTCTTCTAGCCAGCGAATAAACAGCCCCGCCATAAATCGCAGGGTGATGATACCAATGGTGCCGCCCAGCAAAATCACCATCACATCCTTAGACAGCGCTAGGGCGGTGGTCACGCTGTCGAGGGAAAACGCCAGATCGGTGAAGGCAATTACCGGAATCGCCTGTAAGAGGTTGGCGAAGCGAGGCCCGTGGTGATGGGCTGCTTCGTCAGATTCAGCGGTGAAGTGCTTGTACACCAGCCACAGCAGGTAGGCGGCTCCCATCACCTCAAACTGCCAAAATTGCAGCACCCAGCCCGCCGTCAAGATCAGCGCCACCCGCAAAATAAACGCGATCAGCAGTCCATAGTTCAATGCCCGGCGCTGCATGGCTTCGCTCTCTAGACCCTGGGCGATCGCCGCCAGGGCGATCGCATTGTCGGCCGACAGCACCGCTTCCAGCGCGATCAGCACCGGCAGCAGCAGCAGGGTATCGACCCCAAAATTGGTAGAAATATCCAGCAGTCGGTCTAGCATAAGCTCAGTTGAGCCGCCTAGGGCAGCCATCGTAAGGTCTAAGGGTAAAGGCACAGGCCCGGCTGGCCCACGGTCGCAGACAATTCAGGAAACATCCCCGCCTGCGCTGGCCCCGTCCGCTCAGCGGCGCAATAGGTTCAGTCTAACGTGCCCCACTTCCTTAGAATAGTACGGTTACCATCCGCCCGCAGGGGAGACTTCTGGAGTGCTAAGTTCGCTGCTGACGCAATTTCGCCAACGCTATCCCCAGGGCAGCCTGACGTCAGATCTGCTCACCATCCACGACGGGCTGTACGTAGTAAGGGTTTGGGCCGGAGTAGACGGGCGAGTGCTGGCTAGCGGGCTGGGTGCCCATACCGCCCTGGAGCTGGCCGAAGACAGGGCCACCACCCGCGCCCTAGAGCGTCTGGGCCTTGCTGTTGCCCAGAGCCCAACTTTGCCCCAGCCTGCTGGCCTTGGGCCCTTTGGGGAGGCTCAGGCGGCTGGGTCTCCCAGTCCACCCTTGCCGGGGCTGGCCGGGGCGATCGCCCCCCCCCCGCCCGCCCGAGGCCCTGGAGCCCGAGGCCCCGGATGCTTCCGCAGCTGTCCCGGTCGCCACCCCGGTCAGTCCTCGGGTGGCCCCGCCCCCTCTAACCCTAGTGTCCCCAACCCTCGGCCCTGGGTCGGCGGCCAAACACTCCGCCGCCGATCTGCCGGCGCTGGGAACCCCGCCCTGGCCCCAAGACCCTGAGCCAGTTCCGGCTGCGTCCCCAGAGACCGTTGGGCGGCCGCCCAACGAATTTGCCCTGGGGACAGACCCTGGGGCCTCAGTCGATTTGTCCGACATCATCGCCCAGACCGATGTGGAACTCCAGCGGCTGGGCTGGGGGGTCAACCAGGGCCGCGAATTTTTGGAGAAGACCTACGGCAAGCGATCGCGCCACGACCTCACCGACGACGAACTGCTAGAGTTCTTGCTGTTTTTAGAAACTCAACCTTCCCCCGGCAGCCCTTAACCGCCAAAGCGCAAGACCCCGGCGGCTGGAGAAAGCTTAGGCTGATTACATCACGGTCAGGGGGTGGGCACCCACAGCAGTGCGGTCAATCACCTGGTCGATCAGGCCGTACTCCACCGCCTCGTGGGGGCTCATGAAGAAGTCCCGCTCGGTGTCTTCGGCGATCTTGGCCAGGGGTTGACCGGTGTTGCGGGCGATCGCCTCATTGAGCTGCTGCTTTAGGTAGAGAATTTCTTTGGCCTGAATTTCAATATCGGTGGCCTGGCCCTGGGCACCGCCGAGGGGCTGGTGAATCATGATCCGGGAGTTGGGCAGGCTCATGCGCTTGCCTTTTTCGCCAGCCGTTAGCAAAAAGGCCCCCATGCTGGCCGCCAGCCCCACGCAGATGGTGCACACCTGGGGCCGAATGTGGTTCATGGTGTCGTAGATGCCCAGCCCCGCGCTCACCGAGCCGCCGGGGGAGTTGATGTAGAGGTAGATGTCTTTGTCGGGATCTTCGGCTTCGAGAAAGAGCATTTGGGCCACAATCAGGTTGGCCGAATCGGCAGTGACTTCCTGGCCGAGAAAGATAATGCGCTCCCGCAACAGCCGGGAATAGATGTCAAACGCCCGCTCGCCACGCCCGGATTGCTCAATAACGGTTGGAATCATGAGGATAAGCCACTTGCACTGCTGTACCTAATTCTAGCGACTTGTGGAGCCGAGGATTGGCCGAGGATGGAGGGATAGCCGAATCAGGGTTTGCTATTCTGGCAACCAGAGCCCTTTTGAAATCTCTGTAGGCGCAGCCCATGGCCGTCAGCGTAGATCACATTTTGCGGTGGAAGCAGACGGGCCGCCCGGCCCAGCCGATCGCGGTGCTGACCGCCTGGGATGTGATGTCGGCGCAGATTGTCGATGGGGCCGGGGCCGACATTGTGCTGGTGGGTGACTCGCTGGCCATGGTGGCTTTGGGCTACGACACCACCCTGCCCCTGACAATGGAAGACATGCTGATCGCGGCGCGGGCGGTGCGGCGCGGCGTCAAAAACGCTCTGGTGGTCGTGGATATGCCCTTTTTGAGCTACCAAACCAGCCTTGAAGACGCGGTGCGGGCGGCGGGGCAAATGCTGAAAACAGGAGCCCAGGCGGTGAAGCTGGAGGGGGGGCATCCGGCGGCAGTGGCCACCGTAGAGCGCCTGGTGCAGTGGGGCATTCCGGTGATGGGCCACGTGGGGCTGACGCCGCAGTCGGTGAATCAGCTGGGGGGCTTTCGTCAGCAGGGCAAGACCGGGGCGGAGGGCGATCGCATTCTCGCCGAAGCCAAAGCGCTAGAGCAGGCCGGGGCCTTCTCCATTGTGCTGGAGCATATTCCGGCGTCGCTGGCCCACACTATTACCAAGGCCCTGAGCATTCCCACCATTGGCATTGGGGCGGGGGTGCACTGCGACGGTCAGGTGCTGGTCACCGCCGACGTGCTGGGGCTGTCGGCCTGGCAGCCGCCCTTTGCCAAGGTCTACGCCAACCTGCGCCAGCAGGCCGTGGCAGCGGCTGAGCAGTTCTGTGGCGAGGTGCGATCGGGGCAGTATCCCCGGTGAGGCATTGGGGCAGTCCCCGGCGTAAAATTCCGTTAAGCTAGGAACGCTGGCATCTAGCACAGAGACGATTTACTACGGTTGATACTTACGTTATGACCACAACACTTCAGTTTAAGTACGACGTTAAAGATATTTCCCTGGCGGCCCAGGGCAAACAGCGCATTGAGTGGGCCGGGCGCGAGATGCCCGTGCTGCGTCAGATTCAAGACCGCTTTGCCGCCGAAAAACCCCTGGCCGGCATTCGAATTTCGGCCTGTTGCCACGTCACCACCGAGACCGCCCACCTGGCGATCGCCCTCAAGAATGCCGGTGCCGACGCCGTGCTGATTGCCAGCAACCCCCTCTCCACCCAGGATGACGTGGCGGCCAGCCTGGTGGCCGACTACGGCATTCCCGTCTTTGCTCTCAAGGGTGAAGACAACGCCACCTACCACCGCCACGTGCAAACCGCCCTTGACCACCGCCCCAACATCATCATCGACGACGGTAGCGACGTGGTCGCCACCCTGGTGCAGACCCGTAAAGAGCAGCTTGCCGACATCATCGGCACCACCGAAGAGACCACCACCGGCATTGTGCGCCTGCGGGCCATGTTTAAAGACGGCGTGCTCAGCTTCCCGGCCATGAACGTCAACGACGCCGACACCAAGCACTTTTTCGACAACCGCTACGGCACCGGTCAGTCCACCCTCGACGGCATCATTCGCGCCACCAACGTGCTGCTGGCGGGCAAAACCGTGGTGGTGGCTGGCTACGGCTGGTGCGGCAAGGGTACCGCCATGCGGGCGCGGGGCATGGGTGCCAACGTGATTGTCACCGAGATCGACCCGGTGCGCGCCATTGAAGCGGTAATGGATGGCTTCCGGGTGCTGCCCATGGCCCAGGCCGCCACCGTGGGCGACCTGTTTATCACCGTCACCGGCAACAAGCACGTGATTCGCCGCGAGCACTTCGAGGCGATGAAAGACGGTGCTATGGTGTGCAACTCCGGCCACTTCGACATCGAGATCGACCTCCAGTCCTTAGGCGAAATGGCCAGCGAAGTCAAGCAGGTGCGCAACTTTACCCAGCAGTACCTGCTGGGCAACGGCAAGTCGGTGATTGTGCTGGGCGAGGGTCGCCTGGTCAACCTGGCCGCCGCCGAAGGTCACCCCAGCGCCGTGATGGACATGAGCTTTGCCAACCAGGCCCTGGCCTGCGAATACCTGGTGAAGAACAAGGGTTCCCTGGAGCCGGGTCTGCACTCCATCCCTGAGGCAGTCGATAAGGAGATCGCTCGCCTCAAGCTGGTGGCGATGGGTATCGAAGTCGATAGCCTCACCCCCGAGCAGGAGATCTACATCAACTCCTGGACTGTGGGCACCTAGTGCTGAGTCAAAAAAATAATGACGGGAGGTGTGACTTAGGGTTCACGGTTCACGGTGAGCGGTTTAAGGCGAGCCGTGTACCGTTTACCGTAGACCGTCAACCCCGTTAGTCCGTCAGCCCGTCACATTTAACTCGACTAACTACTAGGGCAAACCAAGGAAATCCGGCTGCGGCCATGAGCGTTAGGGGGTAAAGACTATATCTTTATCCCCTGCTTATATTTGGCAGGTATGGTCTGACTGCTTAGGCAATCTCTAGGAAAGATTTTCCCTCAATGCAGGATGGGCAAAGGGCAAAGCCCTTTGCCCATCAAGGTTGTCGAGCGATGGGCACGCAAGCTTTGCCCATCTTGCAGTGGTACTTTCTGATCTAGAAATCGCCATAGAGTCCTGTATCTCAACATCATGACCAAACTATTTGCCAAACTGTGGGTTGTCGTTGCCCTGGGCGCAGCGCTGGGGGTGATTCTGCTCAGCCTCGTTCAGGTCAGTCCGGCGCTCTCGACCGTAGCTCAAGCCCCCCGCCTGGTGCCCGCCATTCTCAACGGCAATCCTGTTAGTGTGCTATATGTCACCCGCAGCAGCGATACGGTGCTGGTGCGCTGCTACCCTGGCTTTGAGCCGTCCATGGCCCTGCGCCCGATGGGAGGCAACTCTCCCCAGGGAGAGGGCGTGTTAACCTGCGTCAACAGTGAACCCGATCGGCCCTGATTGGTCAAACGTCTGTATATAATAAGCCCCCGAAGCCGAGACTTCGGGGGCTGTTTAATATAGAGAGTTAGCTATAGATTGTGTGCGTCTGTCGTATCTATATTTAGAATGCCCTAAGGCCAGCGCTGCGTCATCTCTGGGTTGATATCTTTATGGCAGATTGGCCGAGGCTTAACAGTTCTCAAGAGTTTTGCGAACTGTGACCCCTATCACTTACAGCGCAGTGCGGCCCAGTGTTGTGAAGACTGGCTGGGCCATGACTGTTGTTTTAGCTGCTGGGGAAACAGGGGACGCTTAAGCTAAAGCCCGGCAGCACCGTTTCTCCTGAAAGCCGGGTAGGGAGCGATCGCACCGCCGCCTCTGCCCCAGGGCGATAGATTTCTACCCGCTGACCCTTGGGGTCAAACAGCCAGCCCAGGCGAACGCCGCTGGCTATGTATTCCTGCATTTTGGCCTGCAACAGCTCCAGGCTGTCGGTAGACGATAGTCCACAGGCCTGACTTCGCCAACGCACTTCCATGACAAAATCTGGAGCCAGGGGCGGAAACTTGCGCCGTTGCTCAGGGGTTAGCGCTTCCCAGCGGGATTGTTCAACCCAGGCGGCATCGGGCGATGGCCCTTCGAGCCGGTCTTTGACCATCGCTTGCTGCCAATCGGCAACTGGAAAACTGTCGAGGAGCTAAAAACCTTACCAAGCTGGGTTTGCTTATTCCAGAGGTACAGTTCGCCGCCAACCTCCATCGCTTGGTTGCCGCTCTCACCGCCAACAGGGGGCATAACGATTAACACTCCGTGGGCATTTTGCTCGATCGCCATCTCTTGCTCAATCGCCATCTCCGGGTTGTGGATGCAGAGTTGGTAAAACTGCTCATCAGTCAAATGAACAGCCTCAAGATTGATTTCAAGCGGTAAATCCAGGGTGGTCACAGGCTGCTCCAAGGGAAGGGGCAAGATCTGACTGGGGGTAGTGCTCTGTATGGTAGCGATTCGTCTATCTTGTGAAAATGGCTAAAAACCGTTGCGGGCGAACAATTCTACCGAGTGAACTGTCTAAACTATTCACTAACTTGTGCCACCGATGCCGATTCTGAGCGTGATTCGTTCCCGACTTCAGCTCAATCTTTTCAGCGTTTCCCCAATCTATGCCTGTCTGATGGGGTCGATATTCTCTGCCTCGTCGGCGCTCTGGCCTGTCCAGGGCGTTTTGTTTATAAAGTCGCCAGCGGTGAAGCGAGTTACCTATAAATCTCGTTTTTATTCCCCGTCTAACCATGAGCTATAGCTTTGACATCATCGGCATCGCCCCGGTGCTGCAATTTTTCAACCACCAGCAGCAGGTGGAGACAAAGCGCGATCGCGCCCAGGCCTACCTCGGCAGCTACTGCTGCACCCTCGACGCCTTCATCGACGCCACCGAGGCTGTCCACCACAGGCCCGACTGGGACTGGGATGCGATCGTCAGCACCATCGTCACCTTCTGGCTCAGGCAGGAAAACGACGTCCTCCACTGGAAGCAGCAGCTGGCCGCCGCCCAGGGCACCCCAAACCTGGGCGGCCAAAACCTAATTGTGGCCCGCGTCGTCAACTATGACAGCCTGCGCCACGAGTTTGAAACCCTGTTTGACGACTAGGGGGCGGGGCCAAGACGCGAAGAACATGCCAGAATAAAGGCTGCATTTAACATCCAGCATTAGATAGGTTCCGTTGATCAGGCTCCTGACTAAAATTCGCGATATCTTCCTGCGCTGGTGGGGCGACTTCACCCTGCAAACCCGGCTGATGGCCGGGGCGACGCTGGTGGTGTCGATGATTACCAGCGCCCTCACCTTCTGGGCCGTCAACACCATTCAGATGGATGCCCGCCTCAACGACACCCGCTTTGCCCGCGATCTGGGGCTGCTGCTGGCCGCCAACGTCGCTCCCCTGGTCAACGAAGCCGACCGCACTGAACTGGCCCGGTTTTCCTACAGCTTTTACCAGAGCACGTCCAGCGTGCGCTACATGCTCTACGCCGACGAAAATGGCGACATCTTTTTTGGCATTCCCTTCTCCGAGGCGTCGGTACAAAACTCCCTCACCCTCCGGCGGCGTATGCAGCTGCCCGAGGGCTACGCCCAAAACACCGATCGCCCCCTGGTGCGCCAGCACCTCACCCCCGTGGGCGAAGTCACCGATGTGTTTGTGCCGCTCAACTACAACGGCACCCACCTGGGGGTGCTGGCCATGGGCATCAACCCCAACCCCACGGTGGTGGCCTCGTCGCACCTGACCCGCGACGTCACCATTGCGGTGTTTGTCTCCATCTGGGTGATGGTGATTTTGGGGGCTGTGTTCAATGCCCTCACCATCACCCAGCCGATCAAAGAGCTGGTGCTGGGGGTCAAAAACATCGCCGCTGGCAACTTCAACCAGCGCATTGACCTGCCCCTAGGGGGCGAACTGGGCGAGCTGATCTACAGCTTCAACGACATGGCCGAGCGCCTGGAGCGCTACGAAGAGCAGAACATCGAAGAACTCACTGCCGAAAAAGCCAAGCTCGAAACCCTGGTGTCTACCATCGCCGACGGCGCTATTTTGCTCGACAGCGACATGCACGCGGTGCTGGTCAACCCCACCGCCCGCCGCATCTTCGGCTGGGACCACCAGACCCTCGACGGCGAAAATATTCTGGAGCACTTCCCCGCCCCGGTGCGGGTACAGCTCACCCGACCTCTGTTTCAAGCCGTCAAGGGCGACTCAGAGGCGATGGAGTTTCGGGTGCCGATTACTGAACCCAGCCACCGCACCCTGCGCATTTTGCTCAACACCGTGCTCGACCAGGCCCGAGAAAACGTCAAAGGGCTGGCCATCACTGTGCAGGACATCACCCGCGAGGTGGCCCTCAACGAGGCCAAGGCCCAGTTCATCAGCAATGTCTCCCACGAGCTGCGCACGCCGCTGTTCAACATCAAGTCGTTCATCGAAACCCTGCACGAGTACGGCGAAGACCTCAGCGACGGCGAGCGCAAAGAATTTCTCGAAACCGCCAACCACGAAACCGATCGCCTCACCCGCCTGGTCAACGACGTGCTCGACTTGTCGCGCCTGGAGTCGAGCCGCCAGTACCAGCTTGAAGCGGTGGACATCATTCAGCCCATCGAGCAGACCCTGCGCACCCATCGGCTCAATGCCCGCGACAAGCAGATCGAGCTGTTGCAGGATGTTGAACCTAACCTGCCGCCCGTGATCGGCAACTACGACCTGCTGCTCCAGGTGTTTAGCAACCTGGTGGGCAACGCGCTCAAGTTCACCGAGCCCGGTGGCCAGGTGATGCTGCGGGCGCACCAGATTGTGCCCCCAGGGGAGGGCCTCGATGAAGGGGGCTACATTCGTATTGAGATCTCAGATACCGGCATCGGCATTGCCCCGGAAGACCAGCAGGCTATCTTCGATCGCTTCTTTCGGGTCGAAAACCGCGTCCACACCCTGGAGGGCACCGGCCTGGGCCTCTCGATTGTCAAAAACATCATCGAAAAGCACAGCAGCCAGGTACACCTGGTCAGCGAGGTGGGCGTCGGCACCACCTTCTGGTTTGATGTCGCCGCCTACCAGCCCGATGCGATCGCGGTGATGGCGAAAGACGCCACCCATCACGTGGACGGTAAGGATCTGGCGATCGCCGCCATCAGCCCCTCAGCGGTAGACACCTCAACACTGATACCCAAAGCCGACCAAAACTAACGGTGGGGCAATTTGCAGCAGTTGATTTAGGTAGGACACTTTGACAGGCGGAATCCTCTGCTAGAGCGTCGGTACAGTATTTGTTTTGCAGCAATGCTAGGGGCAGGCGAGCCACAATTGTGGCGGTAAGCCCAAGGAGCTACTGGGGCCATGTCGCTGGCCCCAGACCCCCGTCGACCGGGGGCGTTCCGCCGCCCTGGATCCGACGGAAAGGAGCGATCGATCATCGGTTTAAACCTTTGTCCTGCCAAGCAATCGGTAGGACTCTGTAGACCCTGCGGTGGCAGATTCTAGATCGCGGCCATACTAAATCGGTGCTCTAGGGGCATTGCAGTGTGTCGCCCCCACGTCAGACCTGTCTTAGCCTAATGGATCTTTGCGTCCTACACGGCAGTGTGCAACCACGGCTGTAATTGTTCAAACAGGTGTTGAACCAAGGCTAAATCCTTTACGCCGGGCTGGTGTTCGACGCCGCTGGAGAGGTCGATGCCGTCGGGCTTGAGGGTCGAAAGCGCTGTGGCGATGTTTTCAGGCGTCAGTCCACCGGCCAGCATCCAGGGGCAGGCGGGCCGAAACGACACCAGGGTGTCCCAGTCGAGCGTCAGACCCGTGCCGCCGAGCTGCTGGGGATGGTAGGCGTCGAGCAGCAGGGCATCGACGTAGGGGGCATAGGTGGTGGCCCGCAGCAGGTCGGCGGCGGTGCGCACGCGAATCGCTTTGATCAGGAAGATGCCGGGTAGCTCGGTCAGGAGCTGCTGGCACAGTTCGAGGGGTTCTTGACCGTGGAGCTGGATGTGGCTGAGGTTGGTCTGTCGAGCAGTGTCAGCCATCTCCGCCAGCGGGGCATCGGCAAACACGCCCACGGTTTTGGTCACCACTCCCGCCGCGTCGAGGGCCTGGGTGATTTCGGCGATCGCCCCAGGAGTCAGGTAGCGGGGCGACTGGGGCACGCAGATAAATCCCAGGTGGGTGGCACCGCAACGGGCGATCGCGATCGCCTGCTCCGCCTGGGTAATGCCGCAAATCTTGACCCGCATGTTAACTCTATTGAACATTTCGCCGAGGGGGTACCGCCAGATTTTTATAATCCAGCTAGGCTTAAATGCCCATAACAGGGCCGTACTTAAGCATAGACGTTAAGCGATTGTTGTTAAATTCTGTTTCTGCAACACCCAATTTTAGACCTCTAGCGGAGAAATAACATTGCTGTTTTCTACCCTGCTTGCCGCCTACACCGTGCCCACCACCCCCGAGTGGTCGCCTAAAGTGGCGCTGATTATGATCACCTGCAACCTGTTTGTGCTGGCCATCGGCAAGTACGCCATCCGCAAGCCCGGAGCGGGGCCAGCGCTGCCTGTGGGCCTACCGATGCTGTTTGAGGGCTTTGGCTTGCCCGAGCTGCTGGCGATCGCCAGCTTTGGCCATATTCTCGGTGCCGGCATGATTTTAGGCTTGGGCAACGCCGGACTGCTCTAGCTGCTGCCAACGACCGCCGCCCAGCGACTTTATGGGGCGATTGGTAGAATAAAGCCATACCCCCGACCCGAGGGCGCTAGTTTTGCTAGAGCCCATCGGGTCTGACCTGGTATTCGACAGCATTCATAGGAGCTAGGCAATGCAATCCAGCTGGCGCGTTGGGGCTATTTTAGGCATTCCTCTGTTTGTCGATAGCTCCTGGTTCATTATTTTGCTGCTGGTCACCGTGTCCTACGGGCTAGAGCCCAGCTGGCACTCGGCCTGGGGCAACCTGGCCTGGGGCATGGGCTTTGCCCTGGCGCTGCTGCTGTTTGCCTCGGTGCTGCTCCACGAGCTGGGCCACAGCATTGCCGCCAAGACCCAGGGCATTGCAGTCAACTCAATTACGCTGTTTTTGTTTGGCGGCATTGCCTCCATCGACAAAGAGTCGAAGACTCCCGAAGACGCGCTCAAGGTGGCGATCGCAGGCCCCCTGGTCAGCTTTGGCCTGTTTCTGCTGCTCACTGCGATCTCCACCATTCCGGCCCTGCCGACTCCGGTGGCGGTGATTATCGGCAGCGTGGCCCAGATCAACCTGGTGCTGACGCTGTTCAACATGATTCCCGGTCTTCCCCTCGACGGGGGCCAGGTGCTCAAAGCCCTGGTCTGGAAAGGCACAGGCAGCCGCATCAAAGGCATTCGCTGGGCGGCCCGCTCAGGCCAGCTATTGGGCTGGCTGGCGATTACCTTTGGCCTGGTAATGGCCCTGGCCTACCAGGCGTTTTCGGGCTTTTGGATTGCCGCCATCGGCTGGTTTGCCCTGCGCAACGCCGCCGCCTACAACCAGGTCACCAATCTGCAAGAGGCTATGCTGGCCCTGACCGCCGCCGATGCCATGGCCCGCGACTTTAAGGTGGTCGATGCCGGTATGGCGCTGCGGCAGTTTGCCGACACCTACCTGCTCGAAGAAAACCGCGCCCCTGCCTACTTCGCCGCCTCCGATGGGCGCTACCGGGGCCTGGTCAGCATTGAAGATATGCGGGCGATCGAGCGCAGCCAGTGGGAAATGCTGCCCCTCAGCCACATCGCCAAACCGCTGCTGGATATTCCCTCGGTGCGGGAAGGCACGCCGCTGACCGAGGCCATCGACCAGCTTGAAGCCCTGCAACTGCCTCGGCTCACGGTGCTAACCCCCGCCGACGCCGTCGCAGGCACCATCGATCGCGGCGATGTGGTGCGGGCGATCGCCGATCGCCTGGGCCTGCGGGTCTCCCCCGCCATGATTCAGCGCATCAAAGAAGAAGGCCAGTACCCGCCGGGCCTACAGCTGCCCTCGATTGCCAAGTCGGTGCTCGAAGAGGCGCGGGCGTAGGGGATTGGGGGTTGGGGTTTAGGTATCAGGTATCGGGTGTCGGGTATCAGGTGTCGGGTGCCAGGGTTAGTTCTCCTGATACCCGACACCTGATACCCACAAACCTACGCCAGCCCAAATTCGGCCAAGAGTGCCTCGTCGGAGTCGTCGGCAATGGTGGCCACGATGGTCATCAGCCGAGAGATTTCAGCCGGAGAGATGTCTTTGAGAATGCGGCTCGAAATCACCAGCACCTGATTGCCGGAGATGCCGAAGCGGGCTTCGAGGGTCTCGTTACAGTTTTTCTCTAGCAGTAGCTTCATCAGGCGGGGCTCGTCTCTGGCGGGCAGCACCAGTACTGGCGACCACACCGTCAGGGTGTCGGTCTCGGTTTCACCCGTCAGCTGGGCGTACACATCGACACTGCCGTACCTAAAGCGCCACAGGTGTCCCTGGTCGCTCTGGCTAACCATAGCCCCATCTCCCTGGTCGAGGGAGGCAATGACTGCCTCAATGGTGTCTACGTAGGAGACGATGTCGAGTCCCGTGTCAGAGGGCGGAGTGGAGTAAGACAGATCCATATCAATTGCGTCGTTAGGCATAACAGACCCTTGGTAGCGATTGCTCAACAAACCCACGGGGCCAGCCTGCGGCGGGGAAACCTGAACCGTCAAAAGACTGACCGCAGAAAATATCCAGAAAGCTGGGGCGGTGGTTCAGAGACCGGCCCGGCGGGCCATCGCTGCGCCTCCCCAACTGTAGCCCCTTGTGCTATCTCTGACCATCCCCCCACTGTTGGCCATGGGTAGAGCTGCGATCACCCCGCCGTTTCGACTTCCTGGAACTGGTCTTCTAGGGTATCAAAGCTGTAGTCTCGCATCTCGGGCACCTCGGGCGGCACCTCAAACCCGTTGATCGTGCAGGCCTGACGCCGCTCGGGCCGCGATGAGTAGCGGCAGAGGTGTTCGATGAAGTGAAACACTACCTTGGGGTCAGACCACTTCATCTCGGCCCGCTGTTTGAGAATAATTAGCGCCTCTTTGTCGCTCATGGAGCTGCGCCAGCCCTTGCGCTGGCGGCACGACACCCAGGCGTTGAGCACCTGAAAAATGCGAGCCAGGTGATTTTGAGGAATTGCCCGCAGGTGGTACTGCTCTAGCACGTCGGCGACATCGTGGAGTCCGGCGTCGCGGGCCAGTTGCGCGCTGGCGTTAAACAGCACTTCCATTTCGGTGACGGCCTGGTCGTGGTCGGAATACTGCTGCCGGAGGTGTTGGTCGTTGAGGTAGATGGCCCCCAGGTTTTTGAAGTGGGCGGCCAGAAAAAGCGTCTTTTTGTCGCGATCGCCCAGCCCGGCAATGGTGCCGTAGGCCAGGCAGAGGTCGGCCAGAAAGATTGATTCTTCAAACAGCAGGGGTTGCCTGCGCTTGAGCAGACTGCGCAGCAGTTTAATAAAGCTGTGGAAGCTGGGGTAGCTCATGGGTCAAGGATTCCCTGAAACAGCCGACGGCAAACAGAACCTTCACCGCTAGATGAAGTGTTGTAGTCTACGCAAACCGAGGGCAGACGATTGGCCGACGGTGGATCAGCACCACCAGCCCGTCCAAGACTCGCTACCGCTGGTCTGCACCCAACCTCTATCGCCGAATCAGCAGAGCCAGGGCAGTGTTTTCAGGGAACACCCCAAGTCTAAGTCAAAACTATGGTGCGGTGACGCCCTTGGTCAGGTCGCTGGGCTGCCCCAGCGCGGCCCAGCGACCTCAGGGGCCCAGCAGATTGAGGGAGGCCAACCAGTCGGCCAAACCATTTAAAATTAGCTGCACCCCAATTGCCATGACAAACAGCCCCAGCAGTCGGCTCATGGCCTGAATGCCGCTGGCTCCGAGAGCTTTGAGCAGGAGCGTAGACGATCGCAGCGACAGAAAAATCACGCCGCCAATCAGGGCGATGGCAGCGGCGATCGCCAGCAGATTCATTGCCGTGGGTACCGAGAGATCGCCCCCGGCCTGGGCGGCCAGGCCGAGGGTGACGGCGATCGCCCCTGGCCCCCCCAGCAGCGGTATGGTCATCGGCATAAACGAAATGTCTTTGTGCTCGCCGATGCGGTGGGCAGCATCCTGGTTGTCCACCTCGTTGAGCTTGGGGTCAGAGTTCATCGCCTTCCAGGCCGCGTGAAAGACGACAATACCCCCCGCGATGCGCACCACCGCCAGGGAAACTCCAAAAAATCGCAGCACGCTGCCGCCCACCAGCAGCGTACCCACCAGCAGCACCACTACATTGCGGGCAATGCTCAGGGCGTAGCGATGGCGCAGCGACGCGGGCACCCCCGTGGTCAGCACCAAAAAGATCGGCACCGCACCAATGGGGTCTACCACCGGAAACAGTGCCGCCAGAGTGCCGACCACAAACTCAAGAAACGTTCGCACCGCCGCTGCGCCCCAAAAATCCTGGTTCTACTCTACGGCTATTTCCCTTGGCGTAGCGGTGGCTGCGCTACAGACAGCCTACTTCCAGGCGCGGTTCTCTAAATCGCGCACCTGGCGCTCCAGGCGATCGAGCCTGCCGCGCAGCTCGTCCATTTCGGCCTGGCGGGGCACGCCCAGGTCTTGCAGCGTATTGCGAAACAGCCGCTGAAACTGATCTTCGATCGCGCCGTTGCCCTCGTTGAGCTGAGCCATGACCTCATCCATCAGGGTGCGGGCCTGCTCGGGGTTAAACTGACCCTCGCGCACCCACTCCTCGCTGACCTGCTTGACCCGCTCGGCGACCAGGGAGGTGGTGCCCACACCAATCATGAGCAACTGGCGCAAAAGGTTGTTGGTGTCCATTAAAATCTCCTTGCTATGTGCGGGGCGCGATCGATGGAGCCCTCAGGCGATCGATTTCAGGAATTGACTGGGGCTTAGGGGCTTAGTTGAAGGCATTTAGAGCCATACCGTATAATCCTTGACCTCAAACCCGATTGGCCACCCATTCATTCTGTCAGAGATTTCGTTGACCCCTGGGTATTGAAAGCCGAACCCAACCCGCCCCAGGCCCACAGCCGCTGGGCCGTTTATTGACGCAGCTCATCTACCTTGGCCCGCACCGCCTGGATGTCTTGCCACATCAGCCACTTGGGGCTGCCCTTGTCGCGCGACGGGTTGCGCAGCAGGTAGGCGGGGTGAAAGATCGGCATGCACAGTCGGCCCTCCCACTCCATCCACTGGCCGCGCACTTTGCTGATGCCCGACTTGACCCCCAGCAGCGCCTTGAGGGCCGTCGCTCCGGTGAGCAAAATAATTTTGGGATCCACTAACCGAATTTGCTCCAGCAGGTAGCCTTTGCAGGCGGCCACTTCGGCGGTGGTGGGCACGCGGTTTTCGGGTGGGCGACACTTGACGATGTTGCAAATGTACACATCGGTCTCGGTATTAAAGCGCACCGACTCGAGAATTTTCTCCAGCAGCTGCCCCGACTTGCCCACAAAGGGCAGCCCCTGTTCATCCTCCTGCTGCCCAGGCCCTTCGCCAATGATCAGCACAGGGGCGGTGGGGCTGCCCCGGCTGACCACCACGTGGGTGCGGGTTGCGGCCAGATCACAGCGCAAGCAGCCCCGACAGTGGGTGCCCAGGGTCTCCAGGTCAGGATAGATGCCGGGGGGAATCGGCACCGCGCCGTCGGTGGGTATGGCGTCAAAATCTACGGGGCGGGGGGCTGCTGCTGCACCGTCGGTCGCGCCGCTATCGGCGCTAAACAGGCTAAATTGCTCGTCGGCCATCGATTCTTGGGGGCTACATCATCCTCTCGGCATTATTGTAAAGGGTCTCGGCTCGCCCGGGGGAGGCGGTGGCTCAGCGGTGCCCCAGCAGGGCGTTGTATAGTAGAAAGCCAGCTCAATTGTGTCTGTCGTTTTGTTTGTTGTTTGTGTTTGTTGTCCAGGAGCCTCAGCCTTGACTTTTTCCGCCGACGATTTTGCCAGAGCCCTTGAGGCCCACGACTACGATTTTCAGGTGGGCAGCACCGTAACCGGCACCGTAATTGCCCTAGCTAACGATGGGGCCACGATTGACATTGGCGGCAAGTCGTCGGCCTTTATGCCCATTCGTGAGGCGGCGGTGCGGGCCATTACCTCCTTTGAAGGGGTGCTCGAGCCCGGTGCAGAGTACTCGTTTCAGGTGATTCGAGACCAGGATGCCGACGGCCAGGTGCTGCTGTCAATTCGCAAGCTCCAGCTCAAACAGCTGTGGGATAGGCTGGCCCAGCAGGCCGAGGAGAGTGCCGTGATGGAGGTCAAAGTCACCGGCTACAACAAGGGCGGCGTGACGGTCGATGTGGAGGGTCTGCGGGGGTTTGTGCCGCGATCGCACCTGGGCCGCACCTACGAAGATCTCTCCGAAGCCGTAGGCCAGCGCCTGACTGTAGGGTTCCTTGAAGTCAATCCCGCCGCCAACAAGCTGGTGATGTCGGCCCGCATCGCCGCCCGCAGCCAGGTGATGAGCACCCTGGCGCTGGGCCAGCTGATCGAGGGCACCGTGGCCAGCCTCAAACCCTTTGGCGCGTTTGTCGAGTTTGACGGCATCAGCGGGCTGCTGCACATCAAGCAAATCAGCAAAAACTATGTGGAGTCGCTGCCCACGGTGCTGAAGGTGGGCCAGCCGATCAAGGCGGTGGTCGTTGGTCTCGACCCTGAACGCAACCGTATTTCGCTCTCGACCAAGGTGCTCGAAAAGTACCCCGGCGAGGTGATCAAAGAAGCCGAGGCCGTGTTTGAAGACGCCGAAAACCGCCTGGGCGACGTCAGCCGTATGCTGAACGACAGCGAGGCCTAGGCGCTATGGGCACCGTGTGGGAACTCGACTTCTACTCCCGGCCCGTGCTGGATGAAAACGGCAAAAAACTCTGGGAAGTGCTGCTCTGCGAAGGGCTAGTAGACACCAGCACCGTCGATCAGCGCTTTCGCTACAGTCAGTTTTTGCCCAGCAGCGAGGTCAATTCGATTGTGCTCAAGGGGGCGATCGAGGCGGCGATCGCCGAGGCCATCAGCCAGGGCTTCTCGCCCCCCAGCCGCATTCGGTACTTTCGCTACCAAATGCAAAACATGATCCTGCGGGCCTGCGACGAGGCGGGCATTCCGGCGCGGCCCAGTCGGCGCACCGTGGCCTTGCAGCGCTGGCTGAGCGATCGCCACGCCACCGTCTACCCCGAGATGGCGGGCTACACCAGCGCGCCGTCGCCCTCGGTAGCCGCCCCGCCCCCCAGCCCCCAGCCCCTGCCCGACGCCCTGCTGGGCCAGCAGTGGGCCTTTGTCACCCTTGAGGCCGCCGCCTTTACCGACCTGCCGGAGTGGGAGATTGGTTTTGGCGAATCGTTTCCCCTGGATATGGCGAATTTAGACCCCAGCACCCCGATTCCCGGCCTGCTGATCTTTTCGCCCCGCGCCACCGCCCTGGCCGCGTGGATGTCGGGCCTGGAGCTGGCCTACTGGCGCATTGAGGCCGGTAAGACGCCCCAAATTGTCCTCGAAACCGGAGCCTCTGACAGCTGGGTGCTAGCGGGTTTGCCTGGCCCTAAGCTGTTGGCCGAAGCCCAGGCGTTTGAAGCTGCTAAGGCCAAAGCCAACCAGGTGCACTTTCTCGGCATTCAAGACCGCCGCGAGAGCGAAGCCTTCGCTGGCTTCTGGCTGCTGCAAGAGCTGCCGCTGGGGTAGGACGAATGGCCCCTTGCCGGCGGGATTCCTGTTTTGCAGATCCCAGGGTTTTTGGAGAACCCTGGGATCTAGTTCTGCGCCACGGGAGAATTTAGGATGCAAACTGCCAAGCAACCCGCGATTATCGACGGTATTGCCCGCTGGCCCCACTGGCGCAATGTGGGAATTTACGCGCTGCTGGTGGCGATCGCCCTAATCATGGTCTTCCCGCTCCTGTGGCTGCTCAGCACCTCCTTTAAAGGAGCGACCGAAAACCTGCTGGCCACCCCGCCCCAGCTCTTGCCCCGGCAGCCGACCCTGGCCAACTACCGCCAGGTGTGGGCTGCCAACCCCTTTGGCCAGTACTTTCTCAACAGCACCATTGTGGCGGTGCTGACGGTGGCAGCCAACTTGCTGCTCTGTTCGCTAGCGGCCTACCCCCTGGCGCGACTGTCGTTTTTGGGGCGCGACACCCTGCTGGCGCTGATTGTGGCTACCATCATGATCCCGTTTCAGGTGGTGATGATCCCGCTGTACATTTTGGCGGTGAACCTGGGCCTGCGGAACACCTACCTGGGGCTGGTGCTGCCCTACCTGGCCTCGGCCTTTGGCATTTTTCTCATGCGCCAGGCGTTTCAGGGGGTGCCCAAGGAGCTAGAGGAGGCCGCCCGCATGGATGGCTGCTCTGACCTGGGCATCTGGTGGAACGTGATGCTGCCCGCCACCCGTCCCGCCCTGGTCACCCTGGGCATCTTTGTGTTTATTGGCACCTGGGGAGAATTTCTCTGGCCGCTAATTTTGCTCGATCGCCCCGAGCGCTACACTCTGCCTCTGGGGGTGGCGCGCCTGGCGGGCAGCTTCTCGCTCGACTGGCGATTGATTGCGGCGGGGTCGATTTTGTCGGTGCTGCCTGCGATCGCGGTGTTTGTGCTGTTGCAGCGCTACATTGTGCCCACAGAGACAGGGAGTGGCGTGAAGGGGTAGCTCGCTGTCTGGGCGGGGGGGCGCAGGGGGCTGAACCCGGCAGATCTGGCCTGAGGTGAAGCCGTTATACTACTAAATAGTAATAAAATATATCTTCAGCTTTTTCCCTCTGGCCTCTGGTCTTTCCCCCTATGGCGCTGTCTTCTACGGTTTCCCCGGCACCTTCTGCCGCCGTCCGCAACGACGATGACTGTCGATTGGTGCGGCTGGCCCCCGAAACGCTACAGCTAGTGGCAGACTTCTTTAAGGTGCTGTCTGAGTCGAGCCGGTTGCAGATTGTGTGCGCCCTCAAGACCGGCCAAAAGAATGTCACCGAAATCATTGCAGCTACGGGGCTGGGCCAGGCCAACGTGTCTAAGCACCTGAAAATTTTGGCCCAGGCGGGCATTGTGAAGCGCCAGCAGCAGGGAGTCTGCGTGTACTATCAGATCGCCAATGACTTTGTGTTTGAGCTGTGCGAGCTGGTGTGCAATTCTCTGTCGGTGCAAATACAGCAGCAGTCTGAGAAAATTGCCCATCTAGAGGCTTTTCGTCAGGGTTAGAGGGGGAAATGGGGCGATCGCGCCCAGCCCTCGCCGCCAAAGTCGTCGTCTCCTTGGGGTAGGCGGGCGCATTGGTCAGACTGGCTTTATCAGTTTCTTAGATTGCTCCCCTAGGTTGGGGCTGGTGATGAGTTCACCACTGGTTTGCAGAGCCGTTTCCCCCAAGGCGACGGCAATTTATTCTGTTTGTGAGATTTACCGACTATGAAATTAAAACCCCTGGCTGTGGTTCTGTTCGCGTCCGCTGCCGCCGTTGGCCTGTCGATTTCAACGGCCTTTGCCCAGGTCGCCGAGGTCAATGTGGATCTCCTTAACGTGCGATCGGGCCCTGGCAGAAACTTTGCCGTGCGCGGTACCATCCCCCAGGGAGCCCAGGCCAAGATCATTCAAACCCAGGGCGACTGGCTCTACATTGTCACGGGGCCTATTGAGGGCTGGGTGTACGCTCCCCTCGTCACCATTCTGGATCAGCCGGGACCAGGGGTGGAAGCACCGCTGACCACCGTGATGGTCTGCAATGGCACCAACCGCACCACCGCCCGCGTGTACCGCCAAAATGGTGAGCTGAAGCTGCGGGTGCACGATCGCCTCGACAATCTCACCTGGCTGGATACCCCCGCCCGGATGGAAACCACGGGTGGGGCGACCAGCTACACCAATATTCGCGGTGAGCAAACGACTCGGGTGTTGCAAAGCCAAAGCTCACCGACCAACTGCTCGATTCAAACCAGTAATCGTCCGTTAGAGACCGGAGTGGTAACTGAAATAGAGCAGCCTCGCTGAACGGTAGGTGGCTTTAGAAAGAGCATCGTTCCAATCCTCGCCCGGTTTTGAGGCCGGGCGCTATGGAAGCTTACAACTTGCCCTGGCTCTTGATGCGCAGATAGGCTTCGACTAGCGGGTCTGAGATCTGGTGGGCGGGGGCATCGAGCACCAGCACGCCGCGCTTTTTGAGCCGGGCAAAGGCGGCTTCTCGCTGGCTGAGCAAGTCCAGGGCCACGGCCCGCTGGTAGGCAGCATCGACCTGGGTAGTGGGCTGATGGGCCTGGCGGTCGATCGCCGGATCGCGCAGGGTGATGCAGAAGGGCAGGTGGCGGGGGCGCAGGCGGCTCAGGGCCGAGAGCAGTTCGGCGCTGGCGGTTTCATCTACAAGATCGGTGAGGATCACTACCAGGGAGCGGCGGTGCTGCTGCTGGGCGGCGTGGGTGGCGGCGGCCAGGTAGTCCGACTCCTCCAGCACGGGCTCGATGGGGGTGAGGCGATCGATCATCTGCTGAAAGTTGGCCCGCCCGCCCCTGGCGGGGATCCAGGTGTGCAGGGTGCGATCGAACACGCCCAAACCGACGCGATCGCCCCGACTCACCCCCGCCAGCGCCAGCGACAGGGCCGCATTCAGGCCCCAGTCGAAGCGGGTCAGCCCCTGCACTCGGGCGGTCATCAGCCGACCGCGATCGAGCAGAATCAGCAGGGTTTGCTCGCGCTCGGGCTCCAGCACCCGCACCAGGGGCTGGCTGAGGCGGGCAGTGGCTTTCCAGTCGATGAAGCGGGGGTCGTCGCCGGTACCGTACTCGCGCAGCTCGGCAAACTCGGTGCCCACCCCCATGCGCCGCTTTTGCTTGAGGGTGCCGGTGGCTTGCAGAGCCAGCTTCACCGAGAGCTGGTTGAGGCCGATCAGATCGGGGTAGACGGCCACGGTGGCGGCGGCAGGCACAGTCCAGTCGGCCCAGGCCAGGCCCAGGGGACTGCGCTGCTGAAGTTGCAGGTCGCCCCAGGCATATTCGCCCCGCTGCTTGGGGTTGACGGTGTAGGCAATGGTTTCGGCGTCCTTCCCATTCAGAGCAATCTCCAGCGGCATGGGGGTGCCGTCGAAGGCGCTGGGGTAGTTGTCGAACAGGCGCAGGCGCACTGGCGTAGAGGATTCCCCATGGAGCGAGATCGGGTTGTCGCGGCCAATGGACAGGCGGTGCAGCGGATCGCGCTCAATTTTGGCCCGGCGGGATTTGACTCGGAAGCCATCCCAAGACATTATGGCCAGCACTACGCCATCGAAGAGCAGCAGGGCGAGGAGGGCGATCGCCAGGCGGTTCGGCCCATCAAAAAAGTTGGTCAGCAGGGTGACGACCAGGCCGCCCCCCAGCAGCAGTCCGTAGGTGCGTCCGGTGGGAACGATCGCCATCAGCGGGGCACCGCCACACTGCCGAGCACGCCCTGGATGACGCGATCGCAGCTCAGCCCGTCCAGCTGCGCCTCGGCCCCCAGCATCAGCCGATGGCGCAGCAGCGGCAGGGCGACGGCTTTCACATTGTCGGGGGTGACAAATTCCTGGCCGTGGAGCCAGGCGTGGGCTTTGCAGGCCGCCAGCCACTGCACCGTCGAGCGCGGCGAGGTGCCCAACTCCAGGTCGGGGTGCCGGCGGGTTTTGTGGGCCAGGGCCAGCAGATAGTCGAGAATGTTTTCCTGCACGGTCACGGCTTTGACGGCCTGACGGGCGGCGAGAATATGGCTGGCGGCGGCTATGGGTTTGAGTTGCCCAATGTCCAGGCGTTTGGCCTCGAACCCGGCCTGGGCGTTGAGCAGCATCTGCTTTTCTGCCGCCGGGGCCGGGTAGCCGACCACCAGCTTAAACAGAAAGCGATCGAGTTGAGCCTCGGGCAGGGGGTAGGTGCCCTCAAACTCCAGCGGGTTCTGGGTGGCCACCACCCAAAACAGGTCGGGCAGGGGGTGGCTGGTGCCATCCAGGGTGACCTGCTGTTCTTCCATGGCTTCGAGCAGGGCCGACTGGGTCTTAGGCGGGGTGCGGTTGATCTCGTCGGCCAAGAGCACCTGGGTAAAGACCGGGCCTTTTTTGAGGGTGAAGGTGCGGCTGGTGAGGTCAAACACGTTGGTGCCCGAAATGTCTGAGGGCAGAATGTCGGGGGTGAGCTGAATGCGGCCAAAGTCGGCCTGAATCAGCCTCGCCAGGGCGCGCACCAGCAGGGTTTTGCCGGTGCCGGGCACTCCTTCAAGAATGACGTGCCCCCCCGCCAGCAGAGCCACCAACAGCTCCTGCACCAGGGGTTCCTGGCCCACCACTACACCGCTGAGGGTTTTGCCGATGCGGGCGATCGCCCCCTGGAGGTCGTTTCGTTGGTCACTCTGGCGCTCACTCATGGCCTGCCGGTGTCTCCTGTGGTGTTTGTGGGGCAGTGTTGGGGGGGGCTTTGGGGTAATGAAGGGATTGTAACCGCTTGAGCCAGTCGCGCAGCTGGCTTTCACCCCCGGTAGTCGGGGGATTTAGCATCGCCGCCAAATCGGTGGCCGGCTGGGCCGTCTGTTCACACCAGGCCGCTTGTAGCTGCTCCATGGGCAGTGGCGTACTGCCTAAACCCAGGGCCTTTTGCAGACGAAGGCGTTCGGCCTGGCTCAGGGTCTGCACCACAAAGTCGTGGCTGCCCGCCTTGTGCAGCACCCCGGCCAGGGCCTGAATGTAGGCCTGGCTGTTGTCTACCTGAGGGGCTGGCAGGGTTTGCCGCCGACCCAGTCTGCGGTTGAGGGCCAGCAGCGCCAGCAGCGTTACGGCCAGGGCTTGAAGCACTACCACCGCCAGGGGGGTGCGGGCCAGGTAGGTGAGCCAACTAGCGTCATTGCCGCCGCCCTCGGAGGCGATCGCCGCCTCATCCCGGTAGCCATGCAGGTACTCATCGACCCACACCCGCCCGCCCGCGCTCGTCGCCAACTCCGTCAGCAGGGCAAAATTTCCCGACTGTTCTCGGTAGGCATTGGCGGCCAGGTGGGGGGTGGCCACCATGGTCACCTGCCCCGGCCCAAAGGTCTGCTGCCAGACCACTGCGCCATACCCGTCTTCGAGGGCTACGCCCAACTGTGGCCCCTGGCTGTAGCGGCGGCGGGTGTCAATCTGCACCGGGCCAGCGTCACTGGTCAGGGTTTGGGAGAAGGGAGCCGCCGTCGCTGGTACCTTGACGCCCAGCACCACCAGCCGGTGTCCGGCGGCTATCCAGTCGGGCATCCAGGGCAGCAGGGCCGACAGCCCTGGCTCGTCGGTAAACCCCGGCAGCACCGCCACCAGGGTTTCTGGGTTAGCTGACCGGTTTTGAATCAGGGTGACGGTGGCCTCTTCAGTCTTCCCCAGCTGCTCGATCAGGTCTGCCACCGGGCGCTGCCAGCGCTGCACGGTGATGCCCTGCTGCTCCAGAGATGCAAACCAGGCGCTGTAGCCCGCTGGCCCCCGGTGCCAGGTGGAGCCGCTGTCTGAACGGCTGGTGGCCGGGGCTGTCACCAGCAGCAGCCCCAGCAGCAGCGCCAGGGCCAGGAGTGCCAAGATCAACGGGCGGCGGTTGAGGGGCAGCGATCGCATCACGACTGGGCGATCTCCTGGTAGGCGCGGCGGCAGCGCTGGTAGGTTTCCTCCGTCGCCGGGGCATCGCCGTAGGTCAGGCGCTCGTGGGTGCGAATCAGCAGCTCGTAGGGGCGGCTGGGGTCGGTGGCAATGCAGTCGAGGTACTCGCCATCGGTGCGGCTGGGGCGGTAGAGCACCCGCTCGGTGTCGTTGAGCCGCGCCAGCCCCGCCATGTAGAGAGCCTGGCAGGCCCCGGCATAGTCACCCTGCTGGGCCAAGCGCTGGGCCTCTCGCCACCAGTGGGCCGCCTGCCTAAGGGCCGCCTCGGCGGGGGCCGCAAATTGGGTTGTGCCTAAATTTATCCGCTGCTGCCGATAGTCGAGATAGGCCAAGATGCCACGGTACAGCAGCCAGCCTATCCACAGGGCCAGGGCGGCGATCGCACACCAAAACAGCCCCTCGGCCACGGGGCCGAGCCATCCCCAGGCGGGCACCTCCGGGCGATCGATATCGACCTGAGAGAACTGGTACTCAAACCATTCCCCCAGGTTCTGCGCTGCTTGGCGCAGCTGCCAGGCGAGGGAGTTGGTGCGGTGGGCGAGATCGGCCATGGGCAGGTCAGTCAAAGCTGGCCCCATTATGGCCCAGGATTTAGACGACTCTAGAGAATGGCAGGTTACAGGTCTTTAACTTATTGACTATTGCCCTCCAAGTACCCGCTGGCGTAGGTAATAACGCACATATTGCGGAGATAGCGATGGGTACCGCAGGCCACACCTATCACTTGAAAGTCAGGGTTAAAGAGATTGTCGCGATCGCCAGCATCTTCATACCCGGCCTGGGCTATGTTATCGCCAATCAGCATTTCCATCACTACCCGCTGGGCGGTGGGCGAGTCTACATAAGTTACATTCTCATAGCTAGCTTCGTCGCGTATGCCGCAATTTCGCACGCTGCCATAGGCAGACAGGCGCTGCCCCGGCCCACTGAGATTGTCTCCGGTATGGCCACGTTTAAGGCCACTGCGACCCTGATCCACAACATGATCTCGATTACCCCGAGACATGCCATCAGAGACATCTAGCTTTGGCAAGGAGGAGCGTTGACGCAGAGAAGCGATCGCCTCATCCACCAGGCGACGACGCTCACCAGGATTCAGGGAGTAGCCCCGCAGTTGGAGCCAATTGTTGTAAAAGTCTTGCTTGTTGGCTTCAATCAAATCTGCATAGCCTTGAGGGTTAGTTCTGACTCGATTGAGTTCAGCAACAACAGCCTGTTCTAAGGCAGAGAGATTGTTTGGTGGGCGACCAGATACCCCCAGGGCATCGCGGTGGGCTTTAAGCTGGGCGGCAATGCCAGCGGCCAACGCTGGAGGTAGTTCATCATCTACCCAATAGGCGGGATTGAGAAACCGCAGCATTTCGCAGGAACTCCCGGCTTGGCCGGGGTCAAAGGCATCTAGGGCGGGATTGGGGTAGACATAGCGCTGTCCCTTGCGGACTGTGGTGGCACTGGGCTCTCCCTCTGCCTGAACAGCTACGTCCCCTTCTAAAACCTCGATGGTGACGCGCTCTGTTTCTACAGCTACCTTGTCTTCGAGGGTAATGTGAGAACCGTCCTCTGGAGAACAAATCTCTGGACTGCATTCGACCAGACGATATTCGGTGACCTGAGTGGTTAGCGGCCTGCTGATCACCCGAATCACTGTTTGAGACTGACCCGGTTCGACCGATAAGTTAGCATCTGCCGCCGGGGTGCCTGCTTGTTTAACCCCCACCGAGGATTGTGGGAGAGACAGACTCGTTTGACGATTGCTGGATCGATCAATCTCGAGGATGCCGTCATCGCCCTGGCTACAGGCCCTCTGTCCACTGCCAGGGGAACCGGCACCGCTCCAGCCAATGATAAAATTGCCGCGAATTCGGCAGGGAAAGGTGTAGGTGCCACGGTTGTGGGTCTTGACCAGCAAGTTGCTGTAGCGATCGCCGCCGCCTACAAAGGCAAAGGCTGCCCAGTACTCTTCTGTGGGCACAGACAATCGGCCGCCGTCCCGCATTATTGCCCCACGGGCTACGCGGCCAGGACGAGTATTGCCGTCGGGCTGAATCCAAAAGTCGCCGCTGTCGCCTGCTTCGCCAAGGTTGGCCACGCGGGCGGCGGCGGGGCGATCGGCAGCACTCGGGATCGGGAGGGCGGCGATCGCGGCAACAGCCAACCCCAATGCAAGACCGCGCCGCCGCTGGGTCAACCGCAGCACCTGCCGCTGAAGTACGCTGGCCCGTCGGAAAAATTGTCCTAATGTGTCCATATCGTTCATGGCTAGGGCAGGTCTTGGAGCATGGCAACAATTTTCCTATCCTGGTTGGGGTGTTTTCAAGAGATGAACAGACTCTTTACCGACCGGCTTCTAGGTAACCGTTGGCATAGGTGATAGCGCACATGCTGCGCCACTGCGGATGTGAGCCACAGGCGGCTCCAGTGACCTGAAAGTCTGGATTAAACATAATTTCGCGGTGTTTACGGCTGGGGAGGCCGTCATCCACAATCAGCTGGATCACCACATCGCGGGCATTGCCAGATCCGTAGGACACGTTTTCCCCAGAGGCGCAGCCCACGGTGCCGTGACGAGCCAAGCGGTTACTCATATCTGTTGCCCCAGTGCCGTGGCCAATACCACCTTCCCTAGTCTGAACTGCCACCAGGTCTTGGGCTGCTTGGGACAGCCCCGCCGAGGCGGTCAGCGGGGGCAGAGTACGGGTAGCGCGGAGGAATGCGATCGCCTCGTCGTAGGCTGCACTTCCCTCATTGGTTACCAGCGGCACTTGCCCGGGTAGCTCTAGGCGATTCCCCCGAAAATACTGACGACGCTCGGCCAACAGCTCAGCATAGAGTGCAGGGTTGGTGCGTGCCCGGTTCATTTCGTCTACCACCCCTTGCTCTAAACCAGGGAGGTTTGGCGACTGGCCAGAGACCCCAAGGGCTTCTCGGTACTGCCGCAGCTGATCGGCCATGGGGCGACGAATCTCCTCAGGGGTATTCTCTGCCGACCAGTAAAAGGGATTGAGAAATCGAAGCATCTCGCAGGTGTTAGCCTCGGCACTGGCGTTAAAAGGGGTGATTGTGCCGCTAGGAGAACTGTATTTTTGCCCCGCCACCACGGAGCCTGACTGAGGCAGGTTGGGTGCTTCAATATCGACACTGCCCTGAAATACCTCAACGGTAACCGCCGCTGCGTTGTTAGCGGATTGCTGCGTGCGAATTAGGGTGAGCTGCTCGCCCGGTTCGATGCTGAGGTCGCTAATGCTGCTGGCCTGTTTAGCAAAATCCAGCAATCGCGAGATAGGATTGCCCGCCGAGTTATCTGCCCTGGCCCGCTGAATTTGAATGCCGTGGTCGCCTCGACTGCAAGGTCGCCCATTGCTGCCACTCCAACCAACGATGTGGTGACCCTGAATGCGACAGGCAAAGGTGTAGATTCCCCAATCGTAGGTCTTGACAAGCAGACCTCTGTAGCGCTGATCGCCGCCAAAAAAGCCAAAGGAGGCCCAGTGGTTGCGGTCTGGAACCGATAGGGAACCACCGTCATATATTTCGGCCTGTCTGGTCACGCTGTCAGCTCGAGCCCCAGAGCTACTTCTAATCCAAAAGTTGGATCCGCTGCCGTGAAAATCTAGGATACGGGCGGTCATGGGGCGATTGGCAGAGGCAACTAGACCCGCCGATAGCAGGGTGACGCTAGCCAAGCCAAGGGCAGAACCCGCGCGAACCAATCGGCGCGATCGCCCCAGGGCCATCGCCTTCAACAGCAGCGGTGGACGATTTGACGAGGGTTTCATGGGGGTAATCCTGGGATACGACAGAAGGCAGCGCGTTCAATAAAACTGTCAGAGCGGCTAAAGATGCGATCGCTGAGGGTATGGCCCAAAAGCTCACCACAGTTGTCGTCGAAATAGTCGTCGTCCTCGGCCCGGAACCCGCAGCGATTGTTGGTTGCCTGCCGCCATAGGGTCTCCAGGGCCACAAGGGTAGGGCAGGGAATCAAAAACGCTTCCGTTGCATCGAGCACGCCGTTGTCGTTGAGATCGGCCTTTAGCCCCGGTGTGCGCATTAGCAGGGTGTAGGTGCTGCGCAGGGCTCCCGGCTCGTACTGATCTTCGTAGTCCGTTAGCAACGTGCCGTCAATTAGGCTGCCCCACTGCTGTTGATCCAGGTCTTGAGCCACCGCAGGTAGGTAGTGCTGCGCCAGCAGATCGGCCAGGTTGGCCTCAGCTTGTTGGGCAGTGGTTTGAATGATTTGGCGATCGCCCGCCTGAAAGCCACCCTCTGGCCCTTGGGCCGCGCTCTCAAAGCGACGGGTAGCGATCAGCAACGCTTTGTAGGATTCGATGGCGGCATTGATGTTTTCCCGTGCGGCCTGTCGTTCAGCCGTTGCCAGGGCCCTGGGTAAAACCTGCACTAGAGGCGGGCTGGTTTCAGCCCCCACCAGCACCGCCGCGTACTGCTCCTGAAACTGGCGCTGCGATCGCTGCCCCTGGGCGATGACCGCCAGGCTGGAGATGCCGACTACGAGGGTCGCGATCGCAACCCGATCCCTCCGCTGCCGATGGCGACTGTGGCGCAGCAAATCCTGGGCTCGGTCAGATAGCCCAAAGGTAGTCTTGTAGTGGCGATCGTACTCCACCGCATCCGCAAGCTTTTTCCCCGACAGTAGATAGCCCTGGGCTCGGCTATGGTGATCCCACTCCTGGGCCGCTTGCTCCAAAGAGCGCTGTTGAATCAGAGCTTTGCGATCGTCGTCTAACCACTCCCGCAGCTGTGGCCAGCTGCGGATCAGGGCTTCGTGGGCCACCTCAACCGTTACCTTAGGTTGACCCTGGGCTAGCTCGCCCTGATCATCGGTCACGACCAAGTTGGCGTCCGCCAGATGCTTTACTACCTCCGCCACCCGTGCCTCTGGGTGCTGCGGGGTCACCAGGCTGGCTTGGGTCACCCGACGGCGGGTGTCTTCGGCTCCTTCCCCCAGGTGGGTGAGGTTCATAAAAATGTGTTTTGCGGTCTGCTGCTGTTCAAGGGTGAGAGAACTATACGCGTCGTCTGCTCGTTGCTTGAGCGCTCCCGCTACCCCGCCCAGTTGGTGGTAGGTTGAGAACGTCAGCTGGTGGTTTTGCTGCCCATGCCATAGCTCTGTCAGGGTGTATTGCAGCAGCGGCAGCCTGCCCGGCGCTTGCTGTAGGTCGTCAAGCATGGCCCGAGTTAGCCCCGGCTCTAAACCAACGCCGCTTTGCCGGGCTGGCTCTTCAATGGCTCGGGTCAACTCTTCCTGGGTCATCGGTAGAACGGGTTCTAGATGCTTTTGCACCCACCGGGCAAGCCCGCCATAGTGCTGTTCAAAGCATTTGCCCACAAAGTCCGAGCGCATCGCCAAAATCAGACAGAGCTTTGTTCCAGCAGCATCTAGACCTCCCAGCAGGGTTTCAAAGAAAGCTAGCCGCTCAGTGGTGTCTTGATGCGGTGCAAATGCCTCTTCAAACTGATCCACTACCAAAACCACTTTCTCAGCCAAAGAGGTTTCGACCAAAGCGCACAGCCCCTCAGCACCAGATTGAATCAGCCGTTTTGCTTTTTGCTGCTGCTCAGCGCGATCCAGACGGTTCCATCCGGCCTCCACAAAGGCCAGTGCCAGGCTCTGTAACGGGTGCTCCCCGGGCACCAGAATGCGGATTTCGTAGCCGCCTTTATCTTTCAGCTGTTGCAACAGCCCAGCCCTCAACACCGAAGACTTGCCGCTGCCCGATGCCCCTACAAGGGCTAGAAAGTTGCCGTGGGTGACTTTGTCGAGCAATACCTGAGTCAGAGCCTCGCGCCCATAAAAGTTTTGGTAGTCTTCACCATTGCAGTCGAAGTAAGACAGTCCCTTGTAGGGGCAATGGGCGGGTCGGTCAGGACGTTCTTTGCCTGAAATCTGGCCCAGCACGTCTTGCAGTATCGTCAACCCCGGCCCAGTGGTTTCGACCCAGGCCAACAGCGCAGCAGCCCGTTCTCCCTGGGGTGCCGTGGCGGCTGGCATGATACTCCTGGGCACATTGAGCGTAAACCCAATCTGCTCGAACTCAGCGGAAGATAGATTACTCAGGGTTTGGGCAAGATGCTGGCGTTCGGCAAATAGCATTGCGTGTAGACGGAAGGCGAAGGGAGCCTGAAGCCAAAAAATAACTTTCTCGCCTAATATAGCCAGTTTCTAGCTGATTTTCCCCTGCAACTCAGCTCTTAAGCAAGTCTTTACGGGCGATGGTCAAAGACCGGTCAAAGACCAACGCTCTTTCGCAGGCGGGGTCATGCTCCGCAAAGCTCAACACCACCACCCGACGGGGCGCTGGATTGTCATACCCGCGATAAACCAGACGATAGGCCGCCCCACCCCAGTCCCTTGCCAATGCTCGATAGCCAGTTAGTTTTCCCTTAGGGCCATAACTGGCTACCCTCCGGGTTTCGTCGGGATCGAGGGAGAGAACCTGTTGATACCGAGACAAATCTCCTTGCAGCGAACCAGCCAGCTCAGGATGCCTCAAACTGGCATCAACTGGGCCTCTCTTGATCTAAGTCAATTTTGAGGGTGAGCCGCAGGGGCAAAAACAGCTGCCAGCGAATGGCGATCGCCCGCATGCCAAAAATCACCCCCATGGCAATCAATCGACAAAAGGGAGAGGGTATCAGGTGCAGCAGCACCACGTAGAGTATGCCGCCCAGCACAATGGGGGTGGCGTACAGTTCCCGCGACAGCAGTAGGGTGGGCCGATGGGTCACCACATCGCGCACAATGCCCCCGGCGATGCTGGTAATCAGGCCCATCACCACCGCCACGGCAGCGGGGTAGCCAAACAGCAGCGTCTTATCAATGGCCTGGACGGCAAACAGCGCCACCCCCATGGCGTCGAGGTAGGAGAGCAGCCGCAGCGGCAGCTTGAGAATAAAGCGAATGCCCAGGAACGTAGCAAAGGACGCCCCCAGGGCCACCCAAAACGCCGTCAGATCCAGCAGCCAGAAGACCGGCACATTGAGAATCACGTCCCGCAGGGTGCCGCCGCCGATCGCCGTCAGCAGCCCCACCACCACAATGCTAAAAATATCGAGGCGCTGCCGAGCTGCCGACAGCACCCCAGAGACGGCAAATACCGCCACCCCCACCTGGGCCAACCAGTATTCCATAGCGCAATTCCAGCGGAGTTCTCCAGAGCACCCGCTGATTATCCCCTACTGCCGCGATCGGGCTCAGCCCCAGTGGAATGGTGAATGAAGAGGCGACCGGCGGCGATCGCCCCCTCGCTGCTGGGATAGACTTCCCCGTCGTTCAGTACCGCCAACTCGGGGTTGATCACCCAACAGCGGTACCCTAGCCCCTGGTGGTAGGTCACCCCAGCCACCCAGCCGGGAAATACCGAAACGTGAATCAAGCGACCTGTATCCATCGATATTTGGCCCCTTCAGCCTGTGACTAAACCCGTATCTTTGCCAGCCGACACCAGGGTCTTCTCTGAGCAGGACTATTCAATTTGGTTCAAGCGTACTATACTAATCGAGCAAAGACAACTGACCCAACTCGATATTTAAGCCCGCCCACCAGTGGGCATTTCCCCCAAGGGCGACTACAATTCTCGGCTGAAGTGAGATTCACTGGGTTCACCTTCAGGCCGTGCCACAGGCCGCACCCATCCAGCGACTTAATCTATCTAGCTAGGCAGCTATGGCATCTAAAAACAACGACGTCACCGAAAAGCAAAAAGCCCTTTCGCTAGTGCTCAACCAGATTGAGCGCAACTTTGGCAAAGGGGCCATTATGCGCCTGGGGGAAGCCAGCCGCATGACCGTCGAAACCATTCCCACCGGGGCGCTCACCCTTGACCTGGCCCTGGGGGGCGGGCTGCCTAAGGGGCGGGTGATTGAGATCTACGGCCCCGAAAGCTCCGGCAAAACCACGGTTGCCCTCCACGCCCTGGCCGAGGTGCAGAAATCTGGCGGCGTGGCCGCCTTTGTCGATGCCGAGCACGCCCTTGACCCCGTCTACGCCAAGGCCCTGGGGGTAAACATTGACGAGCTGCTGGTCTCCCAGCCCGACACGGGGGAAATGGGTCTGGAGGTGGTCGATCAGCTGGTGCGCTCCGCCGCCGTCGATGTGGTGGTGGTGGACTCCGTAGCGGCCCTGGTGCCCCGCGCCGAAATTGAGGGCGAAATGGGCGATGCCCACGTCGGCCTCCAGGCCCGCCTGATGAGTCAGGCGCTGCGCAAGATTACCGGCAGCATCGGCAAATCGCAGTGTACGGTGATCTTCCTCAATCAGCTGCGGCAGAAAATTGGCATTTCCTACGGCAATCCGGAGGTCACCACCGGGGGCAATGCCCTCAAGTTCTACGCTTCGGTGCGCCTCGATATTCGCCGTATTCAAACCCTGAAGAAAGGCACCGAAGAGTACGGCATTCGCGCCAAGGTCAAGATCGCCAAAAATAAGGTGGCACCGCCCTTTCGCATTGCCGAGTTTGACATTCTCTTTGGCCAAGGCATCTCAACGATGGGCTGCCTGGTTGACCTGGCCGAGCAAACCGACGTGATCACTCGCAAGGGGGCCTGGTACAGCTACGACGGCGACAACATTGGCCAGGGCCGCGACAACACCGTGCAGCGCCTGATTGACGATGCTGCCTTTGCCGCCAGGGTAGAGGCCCAGGTGCGCGAAAAACTGGCTATCAATGGCGCACCGGTCGTGGTAGAAGACCCCGATGAAGCGGTTGGGGATGAGTTCGACGCCGCAGAACTATAAACTGACCCTCTGCCTCTACAGGCGCTGCCTCCTACCGGAGGTAGTAGTCCTTTCGGGTCGTTCCGGGGGAAGATGGGGCTACGCTTAGTTTCCTACTCTATGGCTACTCCCCAAACTCGTTCTGGTTCCGGGCTGGGCCTGGCCATTGCCACGGTGGTTGCCGTGGTGGCTGCTGTGGTGTTTAACACCCTCTCCAATCGCTTCCCGCCCGGGGGGCAAAACGTCGGTCAAATTTCCAATACCATTTTGGCGGGGGTGCTGATTACTCCGGCTAACTACGCCTTTGCCATCTGGGGCATCATTTACCTAGGCCTGTTGGCCTATGCCATTTACCAGTTTCATCCCGAGCGGCGGCAAGAGCCTCAGCTCCAGCGGGTCAACAAGCTGCTGATCGCGGCCTGCGTGGCTCAGACCATCTGGATTTGGCTATTTTCTGTGCAGCAGTTTGGCTGGTCTATTGTGGCCATGCTGGGCATTTTGATCCCCCTGATTGGTATTTACCTGACTCTAAACATTGGTCTGGATCGTCAGCAACCGACCCGGGGCTACCGCGTCTCTCGCCTGCGTCGCTGGATGGCGCACATTCCCTTTAGTCTCTACCTGAGCTGGATTGCGGTGGCCACCATTGTCAATGTGGCGTCGGCCCTCTACGCAACGAACTGGGGGGGCTGGGGAATATCGGCGGTCACCTGGACGGTAGCCATGATCGTCGTGGCCGCCGTCCTGGCGGAAGTGGTGATTTACCAGCGGGGCGATGTCGCCTTCGCCCTGGTGTTTGTGTGGGCTTTAGTGGCGATCGCCGTGCGCCAGAGCGATATCCCAGCTATTCGGTGGATGGCGCTGATCGGGGCGGGAGTGCTGGTGTTTTGGCTACTGCTGGTGAAACGGGGCTGGCCCAAGCGGTTGGAGTAGCCAGCCGTCCTGTGTTGGCCGCAGCCGCCAACACAGGACGACCGCAGTGGGATAATAAAAGCGCAGCATTTTTCGCTGCTGACCTTTTAACTACCGCCCATGACCTCTAAACCCGACTCAACCCCGTCCTGGCTTTCGCTTAAGCGCCTTTTTCTGGTCATTGTGACGGCCCTGGTGGGGCTAGTGCTGGTGCAGTCGCTGCTGAGCAGCTGGAATGAACCCCAGGTTGCGAGCCAGCTCCAGCTCTACCAGACCGATTTACTGCTGGAGGGCAGCGCCTGGAAGGGGGCAGGGCTCCCCGAGGAGCAGTGGCCTGTGCTGCGCGAAGGGTTGTTGGGTAAAGACCCCGTGGCCAATGCCCAAAAGCAGTACGAAGAGGTGCGCGAAGGGGCCGTTGAGGCTATGGCGCGCTGGCGATCGCAGACACCAGCTGCCGAGTCGCTGGCCGACGGGGCCAACGCGGGCAAACCCCTGGCTCGACGGCTGCAAACCGCCCTTGGCCAGCAGCGGGCGCTGATCCACCGCCTCGACCTGCGGCTGGGGCTGATGGATGCCTACCAGGGGCGGCCTGCCGCCGCCCTGGAACGCTGGGAGCAGGTGCGCAACAGCGATACGGCCTTGGCCCCCACGGTGCGCACCGCCGACACCCTGACGCGCCTCTGGCAGGGCGGCGAGGTGCTGCCCGAGGATGAAGCCTGGCTGGGGCAGCACCTCAACGGCTGGTTCAAATACCGCGCCCTCGACCAGCTCTACGGGGTGGAAGCCCGAGCGGACGATCGCGCCCAGCTCCAGGTTCAGGAGCAAGAGACGGCCCAGGCCAAACTGGTCAAGCTGGCCCTGGTGGGTGTGGTGCCGAGCCTGGGGGCGATCACTGGCGTAGGGTTGATTCTATGGCTGGTGGCCCAGCGGGTGCTGCGGGGTGGGCAGTCGGTGCTGCGCCAAAACGCCGGGCGCGGCTGGGAGATTCCCTGGACGGGTGAGACCGTCTGGCAGGTGCTGATCGTCGGGTTTTTCTTTGTGGGGCAAATTCTGCTGCCCCTGGTGCTGGGGGGGCTGGGCTTCAGCAGCGGCAGTCTCAGCAGCCGGGGGCGAGCAATATTTTCGCTGGTCTACTATCTGCTGATGGCGGCGGGGTCTCTGGGGGTGCTGTGGTGGTCGATTCGCCCGTACCGGCCGGTGCCTGAGGACATGTTTAGCCTGAAGCCGTCGCGCTCCGGGCTGCTGTGGGGGGTCGGGGGCTACTTTGTCGCCGTGCCGCTGATGTTTGGGGTGGCCCTGCTCAACCAAAAAATTTGGCAGGGGCAGGGGGGCAGCAACCCGCTGCTGCAAACGGTGCTCGAAGAGCAGGATGGCGTGGCGCTGCTGGTGTTCTTTCTGACGGCAGCGATCGCCGCTCCCCTGTTTGAAGAAGTGCTGTTTCGCGGCTTTTTGCTGCCCTCGTTGACCCGCTACCTGTCGGTGGGCTGGGCGATCGCCCTTAGCGCCTTCATCTTTGCCGCCGCCCACCTGAGCCTGTCGGAGGTGCTGCCCCTGACGCTGCTGGGGGCAATTTTGGGGTTTGTCTATACGCGATCGCGCACCCTGATTTCCCCCATGGTGCTCCACAGCGCCTGGAACAGCGCCACCATGCTGGGGCTGTTTATTCTGGGCGGCTAGATTCTGGATTGGCGGGGTTGACTGCTGTAGAAGGGGGTAAGACTTGCCCCCTCGCTGGAGTTTTTGCCGTGCCCTGCTATTGTGCTTATCCCGTCAAAGCCCTGGCGCTGGGGCTGATGGCCACCGCCCTGCTGGGGTGCAGCCTCAGTCAGCCAGCCCCTGAGTCCTCCGCTGGTGGTGCGGCGGCACCGCCAGCGAGCGTCCCCGCACCGCTGGCCCAGCAGGGGTTGCTCCAGACCGCCCAGGTGACCATTGGCGGTGTTGCCATCACCATGGACGAAGCCGAGATTCGCCGGGTGCTGGGCGAACCCACTGCCGTCGTAGACGAAGAATCGGGCTGCTGCGGGCTGCTGCGCCGTCTGGAGTACCCCACCCTGACCACCAGCCTCATCAAGGGCGACGACAGCGACCCCGATTTCATCTATGCTCTGCGTACCGACAGCTTGGGTGTCTCTGCCGCCGGGGTGAGCGTGGGCGACAGGAGTGAGGCGGTGCTCAGCACCTTTGGGCCGCCCGCCGAAGATATTGTGGAAGCGGACCAGCGATCGCTCGTCTACGTCGTCGAGATTGACGCCGACCGCCTGGTCTTTGAGCTGGTAGACGATACGGTCACTTCAATTGGCTACTACTCGCTCCTCAACTAGGCGATCGCCTCCCCAGCCGCCGCCCAGCGCTATCATAGGCACCATGATTACCCTCCTCCACCTGTCTGACATCCACATGGGCAGTGGGTTTGCCCACGGTCGCCTCAACCCCGACACCGGCCTCAACACCCGTCTAGAAGACTTCATTGCTGCCCTCACCCGCTGCATCGATCGCGCCCTGGCCGAACCGGTCGATCTGGTGCTGTTCGGCGGCGATGCCTTTCCCGATGCCACGCCGCCGCCCCTGGTGCACCAGGCCCTGGCCCGCCAGTTTTGCCGGCTGTCAGCGGCGGGCATTCCCACGGTGCTGCTGGTGGGCAACCACGACCAGCATGCCCAGGGGTTGGGGGGGGCTAGCCTGTCGATCTACAGAACCCTGGGCGTGCCGGAGGTGGTGGTGGGCGATCGCCTCGAAACCCATCGCCTCGAAACCCGCAGCGGCCCGGTGCAGATAGTTACCCTGCCCTGGCTGACCAAATCGACCCTGCTCACCCGTCCCGAAACCGAGGGGCTCTCCATGGCCCAGGTCAACGAGCTGTTGCTCGACCGCCTGCGGGTGGCCCTAGAGGGTGAAATTCGTCGCCTCGACCCCGCCATTCCCGCTATTTTGCTGGCCCACGCCATGGTAGACACCGCCACCTACGGGGCCGAGCGATTTTTGGCCACTGGTCGGGGCTTTAATATTCCCATGGCGATGCTGGCCCGCCCCTGCTTTGACTACGTGGCTCTGGGCCACGTGCACCGCCACCAGGTGCTCTGCGAACAGCCCCTGATGATCTACCCCGGCAGCATTGAGCGGGTTGACTTTAGCGAAGAAGCCGAAGAAAAAGGCTACCTGCTAGTTCGGGTGGAGAAGAACCGCACCCAGGCCGAGTTTTGCCCCCTGCCCGTGCGCCCGTTCAAAACTATTCAGGTCGATCTCACCGGGGTAGAGCATCCCCAGGCCGGGCTGGAGCGGGCGATCGCCAAGGCCGACATCACCGACGCCGTGGTGCGCTGCCTCTACACCCTGCGCACCGACCAGGTCGATCAGATCGATCAGTCTGCCCTGGAGACGGTTTTGGCCGCCGCCCACACCTACACCCTTCAGCCCGAGCTGAAGGCCCAAACCAGCCGCAGCCGTCTGCCCGAACTGGGCACCGACAGCACCCTCGATCCACTGGCGGCCCTGGGCACCTACCTGGCCAACCGTGAAGACCTCACCGACCTGGCCGAGGCCATGCTGGCCGCCGCCGCCGCCCTGATGGCCGATGAAACCGAGGTTGACCTGCCCCTTGAGCCCGCCGCTATCGACCTAGACGACCTCAACAGCCTGGCGCTCGAAGAGACCGCCCAGCAGCTGCGCCTGCTCTAATTACTTCAGTCGCGGAGGCCAAATGCTTTCCTGGAAATTAGGATTAGCCCCAATCAGCGTTGCAGGCTATCCACTGCTAAATCGGTCGCAATGATGTGTAAATCGACCTGGGGTAAGCCGCGCATCAGTCGTTGAATAATCGAGCCTTGAAACAGCAGTTGCCAGCGCGATCGCCGCGTTTCTCCCAGCACAATCTGAGTAATATGGTGCTGCGTGGCAGTATCCAAAATCGCGGCCACCACAGACTCAGAATCTACCCGCAAAAACTCGCCCTCAAATTCTTCACACAGCCGCTTGCAGGTTTCGATATGAAGCGCTTCTGCCTTTGACAGAAATTGGTGAGGATGGGCAACAAACAGCACATAAAAGCGACCGTTCATCTGGCTGGCAATGCGCGCACCCCGCCGCAGAAGCTGAATTGAACTGGGATAAGTAGATACACAGACCAGAATACGTTCCTGAATGTTGCAGTAGTTCTGGGTATTGCTTTCGCGCCCATTTTCTTCAATGTTATCGGCTACTTCGCGCAGAGCGAGTTCTCTTAGCGCCACCAGATTTTGTCGCTTAAAAAAGTTCTGCAATGCCAGATCGATCTTGACAGGAGCATAGATTTTGCCCGCCTGTAAACGCTCCTGCAAGGTTTCGGGGGTTACATCAACGACCACGACTTCGTCAGCCTCATCGAGGAGGCGATCGGGCACCCGTTCTCTCACGACCACACCAGAGATTTTGTGCACCAGGTCATTTAAGCTCTCTAGATGCTGAATGTTGATGGTGGAATACAAATCAATCCCTGCCTCTAAAATCTTCTCCACATCTTGATAACGCTTCTCTCGTAGCGAACCAGGGACGTTGGTATGGGCCAATTCATCGACCAGCACCAACTGCGGGCGACGGTCAAGAATGCCCTGCGTATCCATTTCCATCAAGCTCCGCCCCTGCCAAGCCATCGGTTTCAGCGGAACTTGCTCTAAACCATCAGCCTTCTCGGCAGTCTCTGCTCTCCCGTGGGTTTCTAACAGCCCAATCACTACATCAAATCCTTCCCGCTTGAGCTGTTGTCCCTCTTCCAGCATGCGGTAGGTTTTGCCCACGCCAGGGGCCATGCCGATAAAGACTTTGTGCTTGCCACGGCGGGGGGAGGAGAGGGATTGGGCAGGGTGGTACATGGGGGAGGGGAAGGTGTGAACGTGTGAATGTGTGAACGTTTCAACGCCTTTTTTCAGAGATTATCTAGGGCTACATTTAGGGACAGGACGTTGACGCCGGGTTCACCGAAAATGCCCAGGAAGCGACCGTCGGTGTTTTGGGTGATGAGCGATCGCACCTCGTCTGCCGACAGCCCTCGCGCCTGGGCCACCCGCTCTACCTGGGCCTCGGCAGCGGCGGGAGAAATGTGGGGGTCAAGGCCAGACCCAGATGAATAGAGCAGGTCGGCGGTGGGTTCAATGCCCTCACTGCGGAGGCGCTGAGCTTCCGCCTGAATGTACTCAAAAAGTTCGGGATTGTCGGGGGCCAGGTTACTGCCGCCGGATATGCCCGTGGGATTAGCCTCTTCTCCTTCGCTATAGGCAATAACGCTGGGGCGACTCAAGAAGTATGCATCGTCGGTAAAGGTTTGGCCAATCAACGCTGAACCCACCACTTCACCCTGGGCATTGGTCAATAGGCTGCCGTTGGCCTGGTAGGGAAACGCCGTTTGGCCAATTAAAAAAATCAGAAGTGGGTACAGGAATGCCGTCAAAATCCAGAGGGTGGCGATGCTGCGGATGCTGATGATGAGGTCTTGCATGGGATGGTGGGGATAGAACGTGCGAATGTGCGAACGTTGGAACGTGTAAACGTGGGAACGTTAGAATTTTTCGGGTTGGAGGATGACTAGGGTGAGGTAGATGGCTAAGCCGAGGATGACTAGACCGAGAAGGCCGAACGCGTAGACGGTGCCACGGGCGATTTCGTTACCGGTGGCGGCGTAGAGGGCGGGTGCGATCGCGGCGTTAGCTAACAAGCCCAGTAGCAAGATTTTTGGCAGAGTAGGGTTCATGGAAAGACGTGGGTTGTGGGGGGAATAACTGATTTTTTTGAACGTGTGAACGTGCAAACGTGCGAACGTTCACACGTTAGAACTGGGTTATGGCGGATATGGCGACATCGATGACTTTAATGGCGACAAACGGCGCGATGATGCCGCCGAGGCCATAGATGAGGATGTTGCGCTGGAGTAGTTGATTGGCGGTCAGGGGGCGAAACTCGATGCCCTTTAGCGCCAGGGGAATCAGGGCAGGGATGATCAGGGCGTTGTAGATCAGGGCCGAAAGTACGGCAGTGCGGGGGCTGCTGAGGCCCATCACGTTGAGGGCACCGATGCCTGCGGCGGCAAACATGGCCGGGATGATGGCGAAGTACTTGGCGATGTCGTTGGCCAGGGAAAAGGTGGTGAGGGCACCACGGGTAATCAACAACTGTTTGCCAATGGTGACCAGGTCGATCAGCTTGGTGGGGTCAGAGTCGAGATCCACCATGTTGGCGGCTTCTTTGGCGGCCTGGGTGCCGGAGTTCATGGCCACGCCCACGTTGGCCTGGGCCAGGGCGGGGGCATCGTTGGTGCCGTCTCCGGTCATGGCCACCAGCTTGCCCTGGGCTTGTTCGGTTTGGATGACCTGAATCTTGTCCTCTGGGGTGGCCTCGGCCACAAAGTCATCGACCCCGGCTTCTTCGGCGATCACGGAGGCGGTGATGCGGTTATCGCCGGTCAGCATGACGGTGCGGACGCCCATGCGGCGCAGTTGGTCGAAGCGTTCTCGAATGCCGGGTTTGATAATGTCTTTGAGGTAGATGACGCCGTAGATGTCGCTGTTTTGGCAGACGGCCAGGGGGGTGCCGCCCAGGCGCGAAACTCGCTCAAAGGCTTGCTCAAGTTCGGCAGGGGCTTCGCCGCCGCGCGATCGCACAAAGCCGCGAATGGCGTCTACGGCCCCCTTACGCACCTCGCTCCCGTCGGGCAGATCGGTGCCGCTCATGCGGGTGCGGGCCGAAAATTCCACCCCTTCAGCCTTGTCTTTGGGAAAGGAGATGCTAGCGCCCAGTTTTTCGGCCAGGCGCACGATGGACTTGCCCTCTGGGGTGGTGTCGAACACGCTGGCGGCCAGGGCAACGGCGGCGACCTCCCGTTCACTGTGGCCGTTGACGGGAATGAACTCTTCGGCCAAACGATTGCCCAGGGTGATGGTGCCGGTTTTGTCGAGCACCAGGGTGTTGATGTCGCCGCAGGCTTCCACCGCTCGCCCGGAGGTGGCCACCACGTTGAACTGTGCCACCCGATCCATCCCGGCAATGCCGATCGCACTCAGCAGCCCGCCGATAGTGGTGGGAATCAGCGCCACTAGCAGCGCCACCAGAACGGTGATGCTCACTGGACTGTTGATGTAGTTGGCGGGGGTGGGCAGGGTGGCCACCACAATCAAAAACACCAGGGTGAGCACCGCCAGCAGCACCGTCAGGGCAATTTCATTGGGGGTTTTGCTGCGCTCGGCCCCTTCCACCAGGGCAATCATGCGATCGATGAAGCCCTTGCCGGGGTCAGAGGTGACCTGCAAAATCAGCTCGTCGGAGATAATGCGGGTGCCCCCCGTCACCGAGCTGGCCACGTCGGAACCGGGTTCCTTCAGCACTGGGGCCGACTCGCCGGTAATCGCCGACTCATCCACCGAGGCCACGCCCTCAATCACCTCGCCATCGGCAGGAATCATATCGCCTGCGATGACTTTGATGCGATCGCCCCGCTTCAGGCTGGTCGAGCTCACCTCTTCTACCGACCCGTCAGCTTGTAGTCTACGGGCTGTCGTATCCGATCGCGTCGATCGCAGCGCATCCGCCTGGGCCTTACCTCGCCCCTCGGCCACCGCCTCTGCAAAATTGGCAAACAGCACCGTCGCAAACAAAATCAGCGTAATTAAGCCGTTATAAACCGCCGCGCCATCGCCATCGGTAGGGCCAAACAGGGTAGGGTTCACGGTCAAAACAGCGGTGATCACCGTGCCGACCCAAACCACAAACATGACCGGGTTCTTCACCATTACCCGAGGATCGAGCTTACGAAACGCTTCCACCAGGGCTCGTTGGTAAAGGTCGGTCATCGTAGCCTTGGGGGTGTGCTTGCGCTGCTGGCGAGGCCCACTGGGTTGGTTGAGGGGAAGGGGGGAGGGTGTCATGGGAATGGGGGAGAGGAAATTTTTAGAACGTGTGAATGTGCGAACGTTAGAACGTGTGAACGTGCGAACGTGTAAACGGGAAAGGGAATACTTGGGCAGGCAGATTTCTCATCATCGACATGGGTGCAATTCAGAAGTTTGAAGATATCTTGGCTTGGCAGTCGGCGCGGGAGTTGACGAGGTTGGTTTATGGACTATCGAAGGCTGGGGGCTTTGCGCGGGATTTTGGCTTGAAGGATCAGATCCGTCGGGCGGCGGTTTCGGTGATGTCGAATATTGCCGAGGGGTTTGAAAACCGAACTCGGGGCATGTTCATCAACTACTTGGGACATGCCAAGGCTTCAGCGGGGGAAGTTCGGGCTCAGGCCTATGTGGCACTGGATGTGGGCTATATCAATCACGAGGAATTCAAGCGTCTATGGGATTTGGCGGATAAGTGCAGTCGGCAGATCAGTCGGTTTATGGAGTATTTGAAAGGAGACGGGCGGTAGGGCGTTAGAACGTGCGAACGTATGAACGTGCAAACGTGTGAACGTGTAAACGTGCGAACGTGCCAACGCCTACCCCAAGTTGAATGCTGATGCCACTGGGCCTAAGGCCAACACCGGCAGGAAGGTCAGCGCTCCGAGGATCAAAATGGCTCCGGCGGTGACTCCGGTAAACAGTGGGGTGTCGGTGCGGAGGGTACCGGCGGTTTCGGGGACGGGTTGTTTGCGGGCCATGCCGTCGGCGAGCAACACGAGGGCAACTAGGGGCACGTAGCGACCGGCTAGCAAAGAGAAACTGGCGCTGAGGTTCCACCAGAGGGTGTCGTCGTCGAGGCCTTCAAAGCCGGAACCGTTGTTGGCCGCTGCTGAGGCATACTCGTAGACCACCTGGGAAATGCCGTGAAAGCCGGGATTGGTAATACCCGAGAGCGTCGCCGGGAAGGCCATGGTGATGGCGGTAGGAATCAGGATGGCGATGGGGTGGATGAGCAGAATCAGACTGGCAAGGACGATTTCGCGCTTTTCGATTTTGCGGCCCAGAAATTCGGGAGTGCGCCCTACCATCAGCCCGGTGAGGAAGACGGTGAGAATCAGGAACACGAATAGGTAGGCGGTGCCGGTGCCCTGGCCACCCCAGACGATCTGCAAAAACAGGTTGGAGAGGGTGACAAAGCCGCCCGTGGGCATCAGTGAATCGTGGAGGCCGTTGATGGCACCGCACATGGTACCCGTGGTGGAGACAGCCCAAAGGGCAGTGAGAAACGGCCCAAAGCGGGTTTCTTTGCCTTCCAGGTTGGGCTGGGTGCTACCGAGTACCTGATTGACTAGAGGATTGCCCTGGTATTCGCCCACGGCGGCAAGGGCGATAAAGGCAACGTAGATGGCAAACACCATCCCAAAAATCAGCCAGCCCTGTTTGGGGTTGCCAGCCATATAGCCGTAGGTGAGGATCAGCCCCGCTGGAATCACCAGCATGATCACGGTTTCGAGCAGGTTGGTGAAGTTGTTGGGGTTCTCGAAGGGGTGGGCGGAGTTGATGCCAAAGAAGCCGCCGCCGTTTTCCCCCAGCTCTTTGATGATTTCAAAGTGGGCGACGGGGCCACGGGCGATGAACTGAGTGGCTCCTTCCAGGGTTTGGGCAACAGCAGGCCCAGCGAAGGTTTCGGGCACCCCGGCAATTAGGAGGGCGATTGCCCCCACGATCGAAATCGGCAGCAGGATACGGGTGATCGAAACAATCAGGTCGGTGTAGAAATTGCCCAAGGGTCGCCCGGTAAGGCCGCGAATGAAGGCGATCGCCACCGCAATCCCCGTCGCCGCCGAAGTAAACATCAAAAACCCCAGCGCCCCCACCTGGCTGAAGTAGCTGTAGGTGGTTTCGCCGGAGTAGTGCTGCTGGTTGGTGTTGGTAGTAAAAGCAATGGCGGTGTGCAGACCCAGATCCCAATTGGGGGCACCCAACCCCGTGGGGTTCAGGGGCAATACGCCCTGGAGCATAAAGATGGCGTAGACCAGCACCATCATTACCAAGTTGCTGATCAGCACGGCGCGAATGTATTGCCCGCCGGTCATGGGGCGGCCATCGAGCACGCCTGACCCGGCAAACACCAGCCGCTCCACCGGAGAAGCCACTCGATCCAGCCAAGTTTTCTCACCCAAGAAGACCTGGGCCATATAGCGCCCCAGCAATGGCGCAACTGCGGCCAAAATAATCAGTATCAGGAGTATCTGAAAGAATCCTTGTAGCATGGAACTCATTGATATAAAGCAATACAGACAGACATATCTAGAGAAAAACAGCCCTACTAATACACTTTTTGCTTGAGCTGCAAGCAATTTTCTAGTTGGGGCGAGATGGAAGGGTTGAGGGCGATCGCAATTAGACAATCCCCATCCTGAATTACAGGATTTTGCTGAAGATAAATCAACTTCTCTGCCCGGACTAAGCCCAGGAAATGACAGCTATCCGGCAGCTGAACTGACTCTAAAGGCTTTCCGAGATGGACACTGTGAAAGTAAACCGTACAGGTGAGCAACTTGGCCCTCATGGCAAGAGTTTTCTGAAAAAGAACCGTTTGATATCTCCATTCTGCCGCTCCTGAACATAGAATCAAGCTATAGAAGAGCGTTTAATCTAGTTTTATACCCTCTTGTCTAAGCCCCAAATACATATAGCGTTTAGGCCGCCTTTGAAACCCTATATCATTTGATATAAACACCCCCGTTTCAGGCAAGATAAGCCCTGCAATAGATTGACAAATTCCCTGGCTAAAAAACGTAGAACGTGCAAACGTTAGAACGTGTAAACGTTAGAACGTTAGTCATCCTTTCTCCCCTCCCCATGCGCCGCCCCATCCTCCCCTGGCAACGAACCCCCTGGCTAATCGCCGCTCTTTTTGTTGTGGTGATTGTGTTGGAATACAGCACACCACCGCCCTACGTGTTTGGCTACCTGTACATCGGGGCGGTGCTCTTAGCCAGTGGAGGATTAGGACGGGGGGCAACGCGATGGGTGACGATGATCGCCATCGCGCTCACCCTGCTCAACCTGGTGATCCCTGGCCTGGAACCCATCACGTCGATAACGATTGCCAACCGAGCCATCACCGTGCTGGCCCTGGTGGTGACGGGGTGGCTGAGCGATCGCATTCAGCGCTACGAAAAAGCCATCACCCACCAGCACGCCCAAATTTTGGCCCAGGCCCAGCTAGCCCGGATGCGGGAGGATTTTGTCTCGACGCTGACCCATGACCTGAAAACGCCGCTGCTGGGGGCAATTGAGACCCTCCACGCCCTGGAGGCCGAGCAGTTTGGGGCCGTTACCTCGGCCCAGCGGCGGGCGATCGCGATCATGACCCGCAGCCACCAGACCACCCTGCAACTGGTGGAAACCCTGATGGATGTCTACCGCAACGACAGCGAGGGGCTGCGGCTCAACCTTACGGCGGTGGATGTGGTCGCCCTGGCGGACGATACGATCATGCAGCTCACGGCCTTCGCGGCCTCGCGGCAGGTGCACATGCGCCTGCACCAGGGGGAATCCGACTTTCGCCAGCCCTGCTGGGTGAGGGCCGATGTGCTCCAGCTCCAGCGGGTGCTGAGTAACCTGATTGCCAACGCCATTCACCATTCCTTGCGGGGCAGCCTGGTGGAGGTGGTGATTCGCCCCAGGGGGGATGATTGTCTGGTGCAGGTGCTCGACCAGGGCCAGGGCATAGCCGCTGAGGAGATGATCCATCTGTTCGAGCGATTTTACCAGGGTCACAGCGATCGCCAAGCCAAGGGCACCGGGCTGGGCCTCTACCTCAGCCGTCAGATCGTGGAGGCTCACGGCGGCACCATCTGGGCCGAGTCGCGCCAGCCGAGGGGAGCAGTGTTTGCGTTTCGGCTGCCCGCTCAGCCCCCGGTGCACGATAATGTAGCTGTAGCGACTCTAGCTAAGCCAATTCTCCCCGAAACCTTTCAACCTTAGAACGTTCACACGTTAAAACGTTCACACGTTAAAACGTTCACACGTTCCAACATTAAACCGTTTCTATTTCTCGATGACCGACCGGCCCATCAACATCCTTCTGGTCGAAGACGATGAGCTGTTTCGACTGGGGCTCTCCACCCGCCTGCAGCAGGAGCCCACGCTGCGAATTGCCGCCGAGGCGGAGGACGGCGAAACGGCGATCGCCGTGGTCAACCAGCGGCCCTTCGATGTGGTGCTGCTAGACATTGGCCTGCCGGGGATTGGCGGCATCGAGGCCTGCCGCCAGATCAAGCAGCGGCACCCTGCCCTGCCGGTGCTGGCCCTGACTTCCCATAACCAGCCCGCCCTGATTGCCCGCCTGATCGAAGCCCAGGCCCAGGGCTACTGCGTCAAGGGCATTGCCGCCGAGGCGCTGGTGTTAGCGATTCGCTCCGTGGCAATGGGGGCCACCTGGTGGGATGCGATCGCCTCCCAGGAAATTCAGGCGGCGTTCCAATCTACGGCCCCAGGCCCATCCCCCGCTGAGACCTCGACGACCCTACCTCCCCTGACCAAGCGAGAACAGGAAATCCTGGCGCTGATGGCCGCCGGGCAGAGCAACCAGGAAATTGCCGAGACTCTCTACATTGCCCCCGGCACGGTGCGCGTCCACGTCCACGCCATTTTGCAAAAGCTGGAGGTGCGCGATCGCACCCAGGCGGTCATCCTGTCCATACAAAGTGGCCTGATTCCTCCCTAAGTTATATTGGTGAGCTGAAAAGAAACTGAGTTCTCCACCAGTAGCGCTGACGCCAGGGTAATTGGGTCGGCAAACCGCTGCCCATAGCGTAACGCTCTTTATAGCCGTAGTCACATCGGTTAGGACGTCAAGTAACCTTGAAAACGTTCAAACGTTTGAACGTTCATAGGGAAGCTGTCTCAACCAACCTGGCCATAGCTATACAACCGATAAAGTCTCTGGGCGGGAACATGCTGAGCCGCTTGCAGTACCGCCCATTGCAGTACCATTGAGCCCAGACCTTGAGCCCAGTGGAACGCTGTCTGCCCATGAACGAGGGCGAGTACCAACGCCGCATTAGCTACCGCCTGTTGTTGACGACCCTGTGGGCGACTCTGCTGCTGCTGGCGGTGCAGGCCATTGGTGGTTGGGCCAACCAGTCGCTGACTCTGCTGGCCGAGGCGCTACACACATTAGTAGACGGATTTAGCACCGTGCTCAGCCTAGTGGCGGTGACCTCGCCCCAGCGGCAGATGGGCCGCGAGGTGTGGGGTCACGGGCGGGCCGAGGTGGCGGGTACTCTCGTTCTCTGCGCCTTTCTGGGCTTTACCGGGGTCAGCCTGCTGTTGATTGCCCTGCGCCAGGTGTTGGGCGGCCTCACCGGGGCAGCTACCCCCTTCCCTGTGGCCCTTGACCCAGCGGTACTGCGGTTCACGGCGGCCATGGTGATTCTCAATATTGCCCTGGGCATCTACGCCAGCTACCAGGCCCGCAGCCTCAGCAGCCAGGCCCTCAAGCTCAACACCCGCCACTTCTTAGCCGATGCCTGGCTGAGCATTGTCATGGTGGGGGTGCTGCTGGCCATCTGGCAGGGCCAGCGCTGGCTCGACCCGGTGTTTGCGCTGCTGCTGCTGCCCCTGGTGGGCCGCAGCCTGTGGCGAGTGCTCAACGAGCAGCTGCCGATGCTGCTGCGCCCCACGGCGATCGCCCCCGAGGCCATTGCCCACCTCGCCACCCAGGTGGAGGGCGTCACCCGCTGCACCCGCATTCGTTCGCGGGGTATGGTAGGCCGCCAGGTGTGGGTCGAAATTCACCTGGTGCTGCACCCCGAGTTTGTCGAATCGGCAGAAACCATTGGCGAGCAGATCGATGCCCAGCTGCGCCAGCGCTACGGCCCCCTCCGCACCCAGGTTTGGGTCGAGCCCGCCCGCCCCTACCAGGACGCATTTGCCGAGCCGGGCATGCCAAACTATCTGCCGCCGTCCTCCGGCAGCGGCGGCGACTGGGCCTAGGGAATTTTGGATTTGCGATTTTGGATTTTAGATTGGGGTGGCTGGTTAGTTCAGTGAATAAATCAGGTTGATCTACCCAAAATCCAAAATCTAAAATCCAAAATTTCACAGGGTTGGCCCACTCTGCATCGGCCCCAGGTAGCGGGTCAGGTAGGGCGAAAACACTTCGTAAATCAGCGTCAGCGGCTTGCCCCGGTGCCAAAACAGGTAGTGGCGACCCCAGAACGGCCCGGCCTGGCCAAAGGCTTCTTCTAGAGCTGGCGAGTCGCCGTAGTAGAGGCCCTGAATGTCGCGGTACAGTTCGGTGCGCAGGCGGGCCAGGCTGGCCCAGATGGGCAGTGACTTGTTTTGCAGGTACTCATCGACGTGGCTGGCCTCCCACCAGGAGGCGGCGTAGGCGAGGCGCTGGCCCGAGGCGGTGCGCAGCCACACCTGGCGGCGCAGGCGGGGGCCGGGCACCACGCGAATGATGTCGGGGGCACCGTCGAGATCCATGCCTACCGGGGTCATGTCGATGACATCGACTTCGGTGCGATCGCGAGTCAGCAGCTGTAAATGGCGGGTGGGCGAACCATCCCCCAGGAGTAAAATTTGCCAGGCGGGAGCCAGCTGGTCGTGGGGCAGCCCCTTTTGTACGGTGGGCTGCCCGGCCTGCCAGCGGGGGGCGAGGGCGTGCCAGTCGCTGGGCACCGCCGGATCGGTGATGGGCTGTAGGGCAGAGGCCAAGGGCGTTACAAAAATTCACGTCTTAACCCTATGCTATCGCGGCAGCCCGACCGTTTCTAGCTAAATCTAAAGAATCAGGGCGGGCTACAGTAAATCAGTTCACCACCACGGCCACTAACACTTATGAGCGGAGAGTGCGACTCCATGGCAGAGGAAATCAAACTGGCAGTCAACGGCACTCTCATGCGGGGCCTTGGGCTTAACTCCAACCTGCTCAACGTCGGGGCTAAGTTTCTCTACGAGGCGGCCACTGTTCCCTACTACCGGCTGTGGTCAATCGACGACATACACCCCGCCATGGTACGGGTCAGCCACGGCGGCATCGCTGTGGCGCTGGAGGTGTGGCAGGTACCTCCAGCCGGGCTGGTGCAGGTGCTGCTGCAAGAGCCGCCGGGGCTGAGCATCGGCAAAGTGATGCTCGACAATGGCGAAACCGTCTTAGGAGTACTGGGCGAACCCGTGCTGTGCGAGGGACAGCGGGAGATTTCGGCCTACGGCGGCTGGCGATCGTACTGCTCGGCCCTAGACGAAGAACTCTAGCTGGAGCCAGTTCGATTGAGACATTTGTGGGGTGAGCGTTCAAGCGTTTGAACGTTTTTGGGGTTTTTGGCGTCCTAGCCAGCGTGACTACACTTCCTCAGCGTCTACTCCACCGTCAGCAGAAATCGCCCGCGCCCGCCCGCCTGGTAGCTGTTGACCAATACCGTATATTGGCCATCGCGGGGCAGCCTAAACGCCAGGGCAGAATTGGTGGTGTTGGCGCTGGCGTCGTCATTTTCGGCGAGGCGGTTGCGGCTGTCGTCGAGCAAAATCATATAGGTGTCGAAGTCGGGGCTCTCGAGCCGCAGGCGCACCGTCTGCCCGGCTCGGCCCTGAAAGCTAAATTCTTGGTAATAAGAACCATCCTGCAGGGTGCGATCGCCCGGCCCCAAATTGCCCTGCTGCCGCAGGAGGGCACCGCTAGGGGCGTTGTTGGGGGCGTTGGGGGCCGGGCCACCCCGCCCACCGCCCGTCTGGCTGAGCTGCAGCTGGTAACGGCCCGATTCGCCCTGGCCGTAGCTGTTGGCCAAAATGATGTATGACCCGGTGTAGGGCAACTGTACCGAGATGCGGGCGCTGAGGTTGCCGCCGCTGTCGTCGTCTTGCACAGAAAAATCGTCGCGATCGGCAGAGAGCAAAATCAAGTAGGGGTCAACATCCTGGCTGCTCATGGCGATGGTGACGGTCTGCCCCGCCTGCCCCTCAAACCGGTAGGGGTTGTAGAAGCTGCCGTCGGGCAGCACGTTGCTGGTGTCGTTGAGCTGACCCTGCACCGTGGTGTCCAGGGCAATGGGTGCCGGTTCGCGGCGGGTGCGATCGGCGGGGGCGGTGGCGGTGGCCGTGCCCGATCGCACCGAGGCCAAAAATGTCTGCACCGCATCGGTGGGAATGGCAAAGCCAATGCCCACGCTGCCGCCGCCGCTGCCGGTGGTAAAAATCGAGGTGTTGACGCCGATCATCTGACCGGCACTGTTGAGTAGGGGGCCGCCCGAGTTGCCGGGGTTGATGGCGGCGTCGGTCTGAATCACGTTGCGATCGCGGTCAATACGGCTGACAATGCCCACCGTCAGGGTACCCTGCAACCCAAAGGGGCTGCCAATGGCAAAGGCGCTTTGGCCCACCCGCACCGAGTTGACGGGCGCAATGGGCACGGTGGGTAGACCCCTGGGGGTGCCTCGCAGGCGCACCGCCGCCAAATCGAGCCGGTCTTGGCCGTAGCCCACCACGTCCCCCTGGAAGCTGCGTCCGTCCGACAGGCGCACCGTCACCACGCGCTCGCTGCCCACCACGTGGGCATTGGTCAAGATCAGCCCGCTGGCGTCAATAATGCTGCCGCTGCCGCCGCCGTCGCGGGTGTTGATAGCCACCACCGCCGGGCTGGCCTGCTCGTACACCCGAATGGTGGTGGCCTCGTCAACCACCGACTGGGCCAGGGCGGGGGAGGGCCCCAGAGGAACGCTGCTGAGCGGGGCGATCGCAGCCATCCCCGCCAGCAGTGCCCCCACCATGACTGAACCCGATGTCAAACGCCTGAACGCCGCCTGTGCCATATCGCTTCTCAATAATTCTGCACTACCGAGTTGGCTGGGGTAGTACCGGACACCTACTATCTACCTAGCCTTCCCCTACCGTCAGGATATCTCTCGAAAACCGGGAGAAACTGAACCGCTGGCCACTTTTGGCGCAGGCACTGCCGCTGCCACAGTCAGATTGCGGCCTCGATTGCGCTCCCTGGACTGAGCCCGGTAGACAGCCGTCTTGGCTGCAATGGCCTGATTAGACAGTTAAAAAGCGCCCAGGGTTCTGCATGCCCTGGGCGCTAGAGATAGTCCTCGTCGGCTCTAGCCAGACTTACTGGTGCACCGAGGGTGCCTTGAGCACCGGCAGCGCGGCGATGGGGGCCAGCCCCTCGGCACTGGCTTCGCTAGCCACAAACACACTGCCCAATCGCGCCGTCAGCTGTTGGGTGGTGGCATCGTAGATCTGGGTCAGCATCTTAGGGTAGAAGCCAAAGCCAATGATCGGCACCAGCAGGCAGGCGATGATAAACACCTCGCGGGGCTCGGCATCGGCCAGCACCTCGTGCTCGATCAGCTCTTTGTTCTCGGGGCCGTAGAAGATCTCTCGCAGCATCGACAGCAGGTAGATGGGCGTCAGAATGACGCCGATCGCCATGAAGATCACCGCGATTAGCCGGAAGGTGAAGCTGTAGGCGTCGCTAGTGGCAAAGCCCACAAATACCATCAGCTCCGCCACAAAGCCGCTCATGCCCGGCAGCGCCAGCGACGCCAGGGAGCAGGCGGTAAACATAGCGAAGATCTTGGGCATCTTTTTGCCGACACCGCCCATCTCTTCGAGGATCAGAGTGTGGGTGCGATCGTAGGTAGCCCCCACCAAAAAGAACAGACTGGCCCCAATCAGACCGTGGGAGACCATTTGCAGCACCGCGCCGCTGAGGCCGAGATTGGTAAACGAAGCGATGCCGATCAGCACAAAGCCCATGTGGGAGATGGACGAGTAGGCGATCTTGCGCTTCAGGTTGCGCTGGGCAAAGGAGGTCAGCGCCGCGTAGATGATATTCACGCAGCCCAAAATGACCAAAATCGGCGCAAAGTAGGTGTGGGCCTCGGGCAGCATGCCCAGGTTCATACGAATCAGCGCGTAGCCGCCCATCTTAAGTAAAATGCCCGCCAGCAGCATGTGTACCGGGGCCGTGGCCTCGCCGTGGGCGTCGGGCAGCCAGGTGTGCAGCGGAATGATCGGCAGCTTCACCGCGTAGGCGATCAAAAATGCCCCGTAGAGCAAGAGCTGCATTCGCAGGGGGTAGACCTTCTCAGCCAGGGCCCGCATGTCGAAGCTAATGGTGTCGCCGTAGAAGGCCATGGCCAGGGCCGCCACCAGAATGAACAGCGACCCGCCTGCGGTATAGAGAATGAACTTGGTCGCCGCGTAGAGCCGCTTCTTGCCGCCCCAGATCGACAGCAGCAGGTACACCGGAATCAGCTCCAGCTCCCAAAACAGGAAGAACAGCAGCATATCCTGCACGGCAAACACGCCGATCTGACCGCTGTACATGGCCAGCAGCAGAAAGTAAAAGAACTTGGGCTTGAGGGTCACCGGCCAGGCCGCCAGAGCCGCCAGAGTGGTGATGAACCCAGTGAGCAAAATCAGCGGCATCGACAGGCCATCGGCCCCCAATGACCACTTCAGGTCAAGCTGGGGCACCCAGGTATAACTCTCAACCAGCTGTAACCCAGGGTTGCTGAAGTCGTAGTTGAGGTAGAAGGCCGCCACGATCAGCACAAAGTCGATCAGCCCTACGGTTAGAGCGTACCAGCGCACGGTCTTGCCGTTGTCGTCAGGCAAAAAGGGAATCGCCACGCAGGCCACCAGCGGCAGCAGCGTAACGGTAGTTAACCAGGGAAAAGTCGCGAGGTCCATAGGGTCGTTTAGGTGTCGGATCTTTGGGTTTTGGGTTTTGGGTGTCGGGCTTTGGGTAACGGCTATGGGTTTCGGGTTTCGGGTTTCGGGTATTGGGTTTCGGGTTTTGCCTGACACCTAACACCTGACACCCGATACCTAGCACCTGACACCCGTTACCTGATACCTACGTCACCCCCGACAGCAGCACCAGCCCCAGCACCGCGCCAAACACAATCAGCGCATAGAACTGGGCCCGGCCATTCTCAAGGTATTTAAGCCCTTCGCCGGTTACCAGGGTGACCAGACCGGCGAGGTTGACCAGGCCATCGACGATGCGAATATCGACTTCGAGCACCTGCTTGGCCAGTTTGCGACTGCCCTGGACAAAGACCACCTCGTAGATGTCGTCGATGTACCACTTGTTGAGCGACAGGTTGTACAGGAAGGGAATCTTGGCGGCGATCGCCTTGGGATCAATGGCCTTGGTGCGGTACATCAGGACGGAGATAATGATGCCGACCACGGCGATCGCCACCGAGCTTCCCGCCATTAGGGCAAACTCGCTCCAGTCAAAGGCTTCTGCCGCCTCTGCCGCCTCAAACACCTCCCCAGGGGGATGAATGAACGCTTCAAAATAGTTGGCAAAGGGCGTACCCAGCAGCCCCACCAGCACCGAAGGCACCGCCAGCGCCATCAGCGGAAAGGTCATCGCCAGGGGCGACTCGTGGGGTTCGTGAGCGTGATGGTCATCGTCGTGGTCGTGGGCCTCATCCAGGGTCAGCTCCTGGGGATTCATGGCTCCAGGGCCCAGGGACATGCCCATTTTTTGTAGCTGCGCCCGCTTCAGGTCGCGGCGAATACCTTCGTCGTTGCCGCGAAAGCTGCCTTCGAAGGTGGAGAAGTACATGCGGAACATGTAGAAGGCGGTGATCCCCGCCGTCAGCCAGCCCACAGCCCACAGGGCGGGGTTTGCCGCGAAGGTCGCGCCCAAAATTTCGTCCTTAGACCAGAAACCCGCAAAGGGGGGAATCCCGCAGATGGCCAGGGTGCCGATCAAAAAGGTGATGGCGGTGACGGGCATGTACTTGCGCAGGCCGCCCATCAGGCGCATGTCCTGAGCCAGCACCGGGTCATGGCCCACCACCGCCTCCATACCGTGGATGACGGAGCCAGAGCCAAGAAACAGCATGGCCTTGAAGTAGGCGTGGGTCATCAGGTGAAATAGCCCGGCGGAATACGCGCCGACACCCATAGCCATGACCATGTAGCCCAACTGCGACATGGTGGAGAAGGCCAGCCCCTTTTTAATGTCGTTTTGGGTAATGGCGATGGTAGCTCCCATAAACGCCGTAAACGCCCCGGTGTAGGCGATCACCGTCATCACCGTGGGGATGTGCTCAAACACGGGGTACATGCGGGCCACCAGGAACACCCCCGCCGCCACCATCGTCGCGGCGTGAATTAGCGCGGAGATGGGGGTGGGGCCTTCCATGGCGTCGGGCAGCCACACGTGGAGCGGAAACTGGGCCGACTTGGCCACCGGGCCGAGGAAGACCAGAATGGCAAAAATGGCGGCAACGCTGGCGGGCAGGCTGCCGATGTTGACCATCTCGGTCAACCGTTCGCCCATAATCTCAAAGTCGAAGCTGCCGGTGGCCCAAAACAGGCCAAGGATGCCCAACAGCAGGCCAAAGTCGCCCACCCGGTTGGTGACAAACGCCTTTTGGCAGGCATCGGCGGCGGGTTTGCGGTTGTACCAAAAGCCAATTAGCAGGTACGAGCACATGCCCACCAGCTCCCAGAACACGTAGACCTGGAGCAGGTTGGGGCTAATCACCAGGCCCAGCATCGACGAGCTAAACAGGCTTAGGTAGGCGTAGAACCGCACGTAGCCCGGATCGTGGGCCATATAGCCATCGGTGTAGATCATCACCAAAAAGGCGACGGTGGTGACCACCACCAGCATCAGCGCCACCAGGTGGTCGATGGTGTAGCCCATCTCAATGCGGAAGTCGCCCGCCGAGGCCCACTCAAACATGGCCTGGTAGGGAGCGTGGCCCTGCCACTGGCTCCAAAAAATTAAAAATGACAGTACCATCGCCGCCCCGGTTAGGGAGACGATCAGCGTCGCTGAGGGCTGCCTGAGCTTGCTGGTGGCCTCGCCGTAGGAAATTAACCCCACACCGACGATGGTCGCCCCAATCAGGGGCAGCACCGGAATTAGCCAGGCGTATTGATAAAGCGTGTCTACAGAATCCATTTCGACTGCCTACTCCAAGAGCTTGCGTGAGTTGGCAAAAAACCGCTTACATTCTGACATACCCTTCCCCAAGGAAAAGTCGGTTTCGCAGCAAAGTTGAGGAATCTGGAAGGCGATCGCCGTCAGCTCAACCCCGGTGGGAGTCTAGCTGAGCCGTCTTTAAAAGCTCCCAAACCCTTACCTCAAGACCATTTTGGGGATCTACCGGCCTCTGGTCAGTTTTCTTAAGAAAGATATCTAATTCTGTGAGCGACGGCTGCCTGACAGCAAAATCTCACCCTTACGCCATAATCGTGGCAGCCGCAGATCTCTATCAATAGTCCAAGGGCTGGCCCGCCTCCGCTGGCGAGACTCAGCCCCTGGCAGCATCGACCTCGTGGAACGCTATGAAGCTTTGGTTAGTCTGCTTTTTGATCTTGTTTTTTGGAGCCGAAGCGGTGCAGTGGGTGAATCATTTGCCCTGGATGGGCAGCGTTGAGCTGTCGCTACCGCTGACGATCGCGGGCGGTGTTGGGCTGGCGATCGCCTCCAACTATCGCAGCCGCCCCAGTCTGGGCCCGCCGGGGGTTCCCCCCTTACCCAGCCCGCCGCCCAGTCCAAAGGCAGCGGCAGCGCCTGTAAGTACTTCAAAGGCCAGCCCCAAGGCAGACACGATCTCCTTTGAAATCAAGAAACCCCAGGCAAAGGGGTGACGGCGATGGGCCAGTGTTTTGAGCACTTAATCTTAAGTCTTGAGTTGTGCATAGACGTTGGAGTCGAGAACTCAACACTCAACACTTAAAACTTAGAACTTCGCCCCGTGCCCCTACCTGCCCATGCTCCGCTTCAGCTCCTCTAGCTCTTGCTCCGTCTCCCACCGCTGAAATGACTCCTCCAGCGGATCCATCGGATCGCGACCAAACCCGTCAAAGGTGGTTTTGGCCCAGCCGGTATCCCAGCTGGTGCGCTGGGCGGTGCGCTGAGCCTGGGTCTCGGCGATTTTGGCTTTGAGTTCGCGGCGGCGATCGTGAATTTCTTTTTGCAGGGCACGGGTCTGGCCAATCTGCTCTTTAACGCCTTTCATTTGGCCCCAGTACTGGTTGCCCTGGCGCAGCAGGGCGGCCTCGCGCTCCTGGGCCGCTTTAACCAGATCAAGGCGGTTGGCGGCCTGGGCCTGTTGAATGCGGTTATGCCAGCGCTGAATGTCTTGGGCCGTGGCAAGAATGCTGTCTTCGAGCTGTTTTTCGCGGCGCTTGAGGTCTCCCAGCAGGCGAATGGCGTCTTGCTCTTGGCCCCGCAGCTGGTCTTCGAGGCCCCACAGCTCGAGATGGGGGTTGGCTTTGAGAAATTCGTCGAGCCGGGTCTCGAGAAATTTGCTCAGATCTTCAAAGAGGCCCATGGTATGCTCCTGCCGCAATGCCTGCTTTTCAGAATAGCGGGTTGGCGGTGCTGTGGGGCGATCGCAATCAGGCTGGGCAGAACCGCTAAAACCGCTGACCGATGTAGATCGATCGCACTTCTCCGTTGCGGCGAATTACCGCTTCTTCGTTGGAGACCGACACCAGACTCCAGCCGCTGCTGCCGATGCGCTCGCCGATGTAGACCCGCTGGGAAACGCCGCTGATTTCAAACAGAGCCGCCGAGCGGTTGCCCAGTTCTAAAATGCCCACCAGGGCGTGAATTGGGTTGGCTGCCACCGGAGCCTGGGAGGGCGCGGTGGGGGCCACCGGAGACGGTGCCCCCGCCCCCGGCTGTGGCACCAGTACTGTAGCCCCCGGCGCGGGCTGCTGCGCCGTCTGGTAGGGAATGTAAACTCGCTCAATCACGTTGACCGGGCCAGAGCCCAAGCTGCCTACGGTACCACCGGCCCCCAGAGGCGGCAGCATGGGCGGGGCAGGCACGGCTACCCCACCGGGGGCCTGGCCAACTGCGGTGGCAGTGCCCACCTCGCCCCGCTCCACCTTGCCCGAGATCACGTCTAGCGATCGCTGTAGGTAGGCCAGAAACTCTTCGTCAGACTGCTGGGCCGCCGTTTCGCTGGCCGAGCGCCCCAAAGACAGGCGATTGCCCGGCTGGCTAAACCACAGCAGCGCCCCCACCCCCAGCAGCGACAGCGCCGTGATGGTCAGCAGCATGCGATCGAACAGCTTGCCGAAGCGGCTCTTGACCGGGGCCGCCGACGGGGCCGCGCTGACATCGTCGGCGCGAAAGAAATCGATATCCGTGCCCAGGGGGGCCAGGGGAGCGGCGGCAGCTTCCTCAGCGGGGGCAGCGGCGGTTTCGACCAAGGGGGCGATCGCCGTGGAGTCGGGCTCAGGTGTCGCCTCTACCGCCGCCAGAGCGTCTGCATCGCCCTCTAAAATTTTTTCAACATCGTCAAACAGATCGGTGATCAGACTGTCGGCATAGCTGGTCACCAGGGTTTCTGGATCGACCGGGGTCGGCTCCTCCGGCGGCAAGGTGGCGGTGCTGCGAGATTCTTCCTGGCTCATAGGTCGATTTATCCTGGCAATGGCAAAGGGAGAAACGGGCGGCCTGATGGGTCGTGGGGAAAGCTCAAACAGGCGCAGCTCAAGGATTATAACGGTGCCTGAGCAGACACTCCCCCAATGGTCTGATGAAGTTTACCCCAACTTGCCAGATCTTTCATCCACTTGAGAAGAAAGTTGGAGGGTGAGGGGTAGGGGGTGAGGGGTGATGCACCACTCCCTACTCCCTAACTCCCTACTCCCCACTCCGCCTAAAACGGCTTGGCCGTCTGATTCTGAACATCAAACTCGTAGCGATCGCGAAAGTCAGTCGCTCCGTAGAGGTTAAACGACACCGTGGGCTCATCGCCCAGGGGCTCGACGCTGTGGATGGCGTTGGCGGTAAGGGCCACCACGTCGCCGGGGTTGAGAATCACCTCGTCTGCCAGCTCTAGCCGGTCGGGATAGCTGGGGGCGGGGGCGCGACGCCAGAGGCGGTGGCGCTCTTGGCCGCCCACCAGAGCCACAATGCCCCAGGCCCCGTGGTTGTGAATCGTGGAGGTGTGCCCTGGCAGCCAGGCCACCATCTGCACCGTAATGGGGAACTGGTGCTCGCGGTAGAGAAAATTGACGCTCCAGCCGGTGCTTGGATCAGGGGGGTGGTACTCCAGTTGCAGCCAGTAGGAGCTAACCAACAGCTTGCGCACCAGGGGAGTGATGGCCTCTAGCCGACTGACATCGTCGTGGAAGATGTCGAGAATATCTTCTAGCTCGGTGAGAAACCGATAGAGGCGGTAGTAGCGCCCTGGCTCGGGGGTGTCAGGGTTGCCAAACGCGCCCCGGTTGCCGTCATCGGTGACCAGCCAGTTGTGGTTTGTCATGGTTGCTAGGGGGGCTACTCAACGCGCACGCGGCGGGTTTCAACCACCATCCCGTCTTCGCGAATGACTACCGTAGACACCCAGCGATTGTCGGGTTCGGCGGGGGCGGTGCCCACTTTGTAGAGGCCGCCGGAGCTGAGAATATCGAAGACCACCGGGCGCGGCTCAAAGAAGTCGGCGGCGGTTACACCTTCTTCGACGGCTACCCCCATCAGCGATCGCCCCTCCATTGGCTCCATCACAATGGTGTCAAAGCTGTAGGCTTGCCCGGTCGTCAGGGTGGCGGGCAGCTGCACTTGCAGGGTGGGTGGGTTGCTGCCCGCCACCAGTCGGCTGGTTTCGCTGAGGGTTTCCTGGTAGACAATCCGCCCATTTTCAAGGCGCTGACGCGAGGTGGTGTCGGCGGTGAGCTTGAGGGTGCGATCGGGGCGCGTTTGGGTGCCGGTGACGGTGGTGCGGGTCTCGATGCTGTAGCCGCCGGGGCCAGCGGCCTGCCAGCTCAGCAATTCTACGTCGTAGGTGAGGTCGGGATACTGCTGCCAGAGGGTTTCGAGGGTTTGACGCAGCTGGGCGTAGTCAAAGCCGGTGTCGCTGTCAAAGCTCTCGCTGTAGAAGGTCATGACGGCATCGAGGTTGCGACTGCTCGCCGCCGCCTCTAGCTCTGTCAACAGCTGCTGCACCTCAGCGGGGGCCCCCTGGGCCAAGACCGGCGCGTGCTCCGGCCCGTTTGCCTGGGTGACCGGCGCAAACGCTCCAGTCCCCATCCATACCGCCGCCATCGACACGATTCCCAAGCCCCACCGCCGCACTGCCGATTTAGCCACGCTGAACCGCCTTATTGACCAAAAATACTCCGTCTACCTTATAGCAGTTTCTAGACGACCGACTACGGTAGCACCGCTATCTCCAGTTTTAGGATCCAATTTCGCTGGAGGCATGCACAACCTGAGGAATAGATTCTCGGCAGGAGTTGGTATAGTTAGAGGCGTTTTTAGCGTCGAGGGATCTCCCTTGTCATCTACCTCTCCTCGAGCGGCGTCGCCTCGGCTGCTGGTGGCCGCCAGCGGCACGGGTGGGCACCTGTTTCCGGCGATCGCCACCGCCGAGGCCCTGCTCCACCAGGGTTACACCATCGAGTGGCTAGGGGTGCCCGATCGCCTCGAAACCACCCTGGTGCCCGACCACCTGCCGCTACATACGGTGCGTATGGCGGGGTTCCAGGGCCGTCCTGGGCTGGGGACAATCAAGACCCTGGCAAAGTTTGGCCAGGCTACGGTGCAGGTGCGGCAATTGCTGAAAAAAGGCCGCTTCGACGGCGTGTTTACCACTGGCGGCTATATTGCGGCTCCGGCAATTCTGGCGGCGCGATCGCTAGGCTTACCCACCGTGCTGCACGAGTCCAACGCTCTACCGGGCAAGGTTACCCGCTGGCTCAGCCCCCGCTGCACCACCGTAGCGCTGGGGTTTGAGGCTGCCCGCCAATATTTGCCTAAGGCCAACACCGTCGTGGTCGGCACCCCGGTACGGGACGAATTCTTAACCCCAGAACCACCTGTACTCAGCGATCCAGCAATTCCCGATGGAGCGCCACTGATTGTGGTTGTGGGCGGCAGCCAGGGCGCGGTAGCCGTCAACCAAATGGTACGCGCTGCTGCCCCACAGTGGATTGAAGCGGGTGCATGGATTGTGCACCAGACCGGCAGCAACGATCCTGATGCCGACAGCTTTAGCCATCCCCAGTACATCCATCGGCCTTTCTTTGGCTCCATGGCGGCCCTCATGCACCGGGCCACCCTAGCGATTGGCCGGGCTGGGGCAGGCACGCTGACAGAGCTGGCCATTTCTCGCACGCCGTCGATTTTAATTCCCTATCCCTTTGCGGCGGAAGACCACCAGACGGTCAATGCAGGGGTGTTCGCCGCCGCCGGGGCCGCAGTGGTGCTCTCCCAGGCCAGCATTTCTGCAAACCAGCTCCAGGACCTGGTTCTAAACCTATTGGCCCAGCCCCAGCAGTTAGAGGCCATGACCGAGGCCGCTGGCCGCCTGGCCACCGCCGACAGCGCCACCAAACTAGCCAGTCTGATTCAGCAGGTGGTGCAGAATCGGTAAGCCACAGCTGGCCCACGCCCTCCGCTACTGGGCGACCTGAGCCGCTGGGGGCAGAGTTGCCGTCGCAACTTCTGAAATTGGCTGTAGGCGAAAACCCACCACCTGCTGCCCTCGGCAGTAGAGGCCCAGCTTGGGGCGCATTTCAAAGGCGGGGGTGGTGTCTTTCTGCCACTCGGCCTCGGTGTAGAGCCAGTAGCCCTTGGGCCCGGCGGCCAGCTGCACCGGGGTCTCTTTGGTGCGCGAAATCAGCACGTGGGTAGGGGTGAATGTCATAGCAGTCTCCTTGGGTGCAACTGACCCTGAGTGAGTAGTAACTCTATGTAACGACTTCTCAGATCAAGTCGCGAGTCGGAGAGCCGAATCTCATCGGGGAGGATCTCCCCATCCGCCTTGAGGCAAAACTCTTAAGCTGCCCAACCGTGCATGGTGAACACCACAAACCCTGAAGAGCGTACTAAATTGTTAAATGAAAGTTACAAAACTTCATCTAATCCTAGCCGTACCCCGTTTTCAGGTAGCTTTCATTTATGAAAGAATTTCACGCCAGACAAACCCTATGCCTGCGGGTGCCCAACGAGGCGATTCCCATTGAGCACTACCTGCGGCAGCCTCAGCGCCTGGTGCAGGCCATTACCGACCCGCGCCGCATTGAGGTGCTGGGTGATGGCGTGTACCGACTGAGCCTGCGACCTCTACAGTTTTTTGGCATCAGCATTGAACCCACCGCCGATCTGCGGGTGTGGAGCCTGGCCGACGGCACCCTGCGGCTGGAGTCGGTGGCCTGCCGGGTCAAAGGCCCCGAGTACCTCAGCTTTGTGAATGACTCCTTTGGCATGGCTTTGCAGGGCAGCCTCACCCCCCAGCGCCAGGCCACCTACACCGAGCTTCAGGGCCAGGCCGATCTGCAAATTCATCTAGAGCTGCCGCCGCCGATTCGCTTTATGCCCGCCTCGGTGCTCGATCGCACCGGCAAGACCTTTTTGAGCGGCATTCTTGGCACCATCAAGCACCGCATCGAGCGGCAGCTGGTCGAAGACTACCGCGCCTGGGTGGCAGCTACCCTCGCCCATGGTGAGGTGCAGGGCCAGGGGACGCTGCGCGGTCGAGCCGTCGAGGGCTGAGTGGCTCAGAAAAACCGGATTGGATCGCGAGGGCCTGTCAGCCATTGACTGAGACGCGATCGCCCACCGCCAGCCCCAACTGCTCTTGGGCGCTGCCCTGGTTTACCGCCAGTTCCACAAAGCCGTGGCTGCCCACCAGCGCCAGCCCTTGCCCTGGGGGAACTTGCCCATAGGTCTGGCTGCCGGTCAGCGTGCGATCGCCTACCGTCACCGTCCAGCCCTGAGCGGTGACTGCGCTGGCGGGGATGGTGGTAGCGGCATTGCCGAAGCGATCGACGTACTGAATTGCGCCTGTCCAGCCCGTGGCGGTAGCGATTGGATTCTCTAGGGGCAGGCTGACGAGGGATTGGGGGTCGATTTTGGTGCCCAGGTCATCCAGCGGCAGGCCGTTGGCCAGGTGCGCCGCCGCCGGGGCAAAGATGTCGCGCCCGTGGAAGGTGGCGCTGGGGTGGGGCGATCGCCAGTAGTCCCGATTGGTCAGCTCTACCGCGCTGAGAATGCCTGGATGCGTAAGGCGATCGCTCTGCCAAACGCCGCTGAGCACCCCGTTGTCGGGCCCCACCAGCATGCCCTCGGCGGTCTGTACCGCCACCGCCCGCCGCCGGGTGCCCACCCCCGGATCGACCACCACCAGGTAAACTGTGCCCGGCGGCAGGTAGGGGTAGGCGGCCAGCAGGGTGAACCGGGCCGCGTAGAGATCCTGCGGCGGCAGATCGTGGCTGAGATCGATCAGCTGAGCAGCGGGGGCCAGCGTGGCGATCACGCCTTTCATCACGCCTACGTAGCTATCTCGAAGGCCAAAGTCGGTGAGAAGGGCAATGGGCATAGGTCTAGGGGGTAAGGTACCGCTGGCTGAGCGGAGTCGAAGGCAGCGGTGCGCAGGTCTTCTCAGGGCAATGATGACGCTTGCGCTGCGTAGTCGCCTGACTTGCCGCCGGTTTTTTTGAGCAGGCGAATGCTGCGGATTTCGATGGATTTTTCCAGCCCCTTGGCCATGTCGTAGAGGGTGAGGGCGGCGACGCTGGCGGCGGTCAGGGCCTCCATTTCGACTCCGGTTTCGGCCTTGATCTTGACCGTTGCCTGAATGCGGTAGCCGGGCAGCGCCCCATCGGGGTCAATCTGCACCTCCACCTTTTGAATGGGCAGGGGGTGACAGAGAGGAATCAGGTGGGCGGTTTGCTTGGCCGCCATAATGCCAGCGATGCGGGCGGTGGCCAGCACGTCGCCCTTGGGCGCGTTACCCGCCTCAATGGTGGCCAGGGTCTCGGGCTGCATGACGACGGTGGCCACTGCCACGGCCTCTCGCACCGTCTGTGCCTTAGCCACCACATCCACCATGTGGGCCTGGCCCTGGGCATTGAGGTGGGTGAGCGCGGTGGGTGCCGAAGGATTTTCAGTCATTGGGTTTAAACTGGGCAAAAGAATATGCTAGTATCAAAAGCCTGCACGGGGGCGTGTAGCTCAGTGGACTAGAGCACGTGGCTACGGACCACGGTGTCGGGGGTTCGAATCCCTCCTCGCCCGTTTTATAGCTGTAACCAGTCTGGTTAGGACAATTTCCCCAGGAACGTTCAAACGTTCCTGGGGTTGCTGCATGTTAACAGTGACTATGGCTATAGTTCAACGCCTGAGCTATCCAGCATTGCCAGACTGTAGCTTGGGCAGGTCGATGGCGTAGACATCTGGCCCATGCCCCAGGGCAAACCTGAGGGAATGGGCCAGATCTTTGCTGTTGGCGGTGGCAAACACCACCAGCCCCACCAGGGTCATCACCCCTGAGAGGCCAAAAATTCCCCGATAGCTGAGCTGGTCGGCAATGGTGCCAAAGATGGGGCCAGCCAGGGCAATGCCCACATCAAAGCCGACCATGGCCAGGCCAAAGGTGCGCCCGCGATCGCTCGCCGTCGAGCGATCGCCCATCAGCGCCGCAATCATCGGAATCAGGGTGCCGCCCGCGAACCCTTGAATAAACCCCGCCAGCAGGAACATGGGCGCGCTGCGGGCCAGCCAAAACATGGCCATGGCCAGACTGTAGATCAGCAGGCTGGCGGTGATGAAGCGCCCTCTGCCGTAGCGATCGGAGGCCCGCCCGGCGACCAGCCGCGACATAAAGCTGGCCAGGGCTGAGGCGGTGTAGATCAGCCCCACATTCAAAGCCAGGCCCGCCTCTCGTACGTACAGCGGCACAAAGGTGCTGAGGGTGCCAAAGGCCAGCCCCACCAGCAGCAAAATAATCGCCGGGGTGCGCACTCGCCCGCTCCACAGCTGGCTCCAAAATTCCTTTGAACCCTGCTCTGCCACCGTGCTGGGAGGGTTGTAGGGCTCGTGCAGCCGCGCCACCAGCCCCAACCCGACCAGCCCCAGCAGCCCCATCGCCAAAAACGCCGTGGTAAACCCTGTGGCCTCGTAGAGGAAGCCGCCCACGGCAGGCCCCAGGGCCAGACCAATGGGGTTGACCAGGGTCATGTAGCCAATCAGCTCGCCCCGGTTGGCGGGCGGAGCCAGATCGAGCACCAGGGCGCTGTAGGCCACCACAAAGGCGGCAATGCTCAACCCGTGGAAGGCGCGAATGCCGATCATCGCCAAAATCGAGCTGTCCAGGGTGATGCTGTACCCCGCCAATGTCAGCGGCACGATCGCCCTAGGCAAGAACTGCACCAGCAGGTAGCCAAAGGGGGCGATCGCGATCGCCCCCAACCCCACCATCAGCACCACCTTGCGGCCCCGCTCGTCGGCCAGCCGCGACAGGTAGGGCCGGGCCGCCAGCAGCCCCACCGCAAACGAGGCCATCACGATGCCGATCTGCTGACCGCTGCCCCCCAGGGTTTCGATAAACAGCGGTAGCGTCGGCAGCAGCCCCGCCAGCCCCGCCCAAAAACACAGCCCCGCCGCAAACAGCACCGTCAAATTGGTGCGCACCGCAGGGGTAAAGCTTGAGAAAATAGTCAAACCGTCGATCTCCAAGTAGAGTGCTGGGTGCTCAGCAGCGCTTGCGCCACCCTGGTAAAACCACCGCGCCCCACCCTTTCAATGTAAACAAATGTTGCAGCTGTCGGCCATAGAACGTTCTGCCACCTTCGACCCCACGGGCCGCTACCGCTACAGCCTGGGGCGGCGGTGGAGTGCGGCCCCTACCCTGGCCATCATCATGCTCAACCCCAGTCAGGCCGACAGTAGCGTAGACGACCCGACGATTCGTCGCTGCACTGGGCTGGCCATGGGCTGGGGATTTGGGGCGATCGCCGTCGTCAACCTGTTTGCCTACCGCAGCCCCCACCCCAAGGCGCTGCGCCAGGCTGACGATCCCATTGGCTCTGAGAATGACGCCGTGCTGAGCGAGACTGCCCGGCAGGCCGATCAAATCTTGCTGGCCTGGGGGAACTGGGGGAGTTGGTTAGGGCGCGATCGCACCGTCCTCACCCTGCTCACGCCTCACCAGACCAAATGTCGCTGCCTGGGCCAAAACCGCACCGGCCAGCCCCGCCACCCCCTCTACATTCCCCGCCACACGCCCCTACAACCCTGGATCCTCCAGGCCCCTGCCACTCCCCTACCCCCTCACTCTCCTACCCCTGCCTGCCGGGCTCCTGATACACCCCGTAGGCCGCCACAATTCCCAGCACAAAGCCAAACAAATGCCCCCACCAGGCCACCATCGGCTGGGTGGGAAACATGCCAAAAATAAAGTAGCTGTAGTTGATCAGCACAAACATCGAGATCAGCAGCGGCACCACCCGCCGCTCCAGCCAGCCAATGCACAGCAGGTAGCCAAACAGGGTATACACCACCCCGCTCAGGCCGTGAACGCTGTTGGGGCCGAGCAGCCAGGCCACTACCCCACCCCCCAGCCAGCCTACCAGCAGGGTAATCCAGTAGTCGCGGCGGCTTTTGGCCAAAATTAGCCAGCTGAAGATCAGAAATCCGATGGAGTTGCCAATCAGGTGGGCAAAGCCCGAGTGGGAAATGGCCGACAGAAAAATGCCCGGTAGGCCCTCGATGGTGCGGGGGTGCAGGGGCAAATTCCAGCGACCGCCAAACACCACCTGGTCAATAATTTCCTGCGCCCAGGGAATGGTCAGCAGATAGACAGGCAACAGCGCGTTGCCCTTGAGTCGTTGCCCCCAGGTTGGGGGGGCCGGAGTGGGTTTGGCAGTAGGTTGGGCAGTGGGTTGGGAAGTGGGTTTGGCAGCCGCCGGAGGCGCAGCGGTGTTGAGTTCTGCCTCTAGTTTTTTGAGCCTGGCCTGTAGGTCTGCGTCGTCCAAAGGATTTGCCTGTCTGCATGAGGACTATAGCCAGATTAGCGTTTTCGCTTCCCCACTGCCCAGGGTGAGGGCCAGTACTGGGGCCAGGCACAATCTGGGTGGCAGGGGAACCCGGCGAGGGGCGTGAAGCTGCGCCCAGGGGCTCTAGCCTCCTGGCTGAATCCAAGCCAGCAAACCCCAATCCAGTCAACAACGGGCCATGCTGGACTCGAACCAGCGACCGACCGCTTAGAAGGCGGTTGCTCTATCCGCTGAGCTAATGGCCCCTACATAATCACTCTACATTTTAGGGGGTGTCGGCTGCTCTCAGGGCAGACTAGGGCGAATAGAATATTGAGAAACCAGCGATAATGCTGCCAGGGCCGCGAGTGCCGCTAAAATAAGTCACTTAATTGTAGATCTCATTGTTTGTAAGGGGTTGCCAGGCTTTATCCCATCATCATCACGCAGTAATAAGGGTGCGGTTTACCGTTGCAGCCGCCGCCTACTGCAGGTATTCACCTCAGTTAGGAGTCAGCAGGCCATAACATGTTTATCCTCAAGCGGCAGGATGTGGACATCAAAACGATGCACCATCCCCAAAAAGATCAGCAAATTCCAATTTTGTCGTACCAGGGTCAAACCTTTCGGCTGCTGAGCGTGTTTACCGCCGCCCAGGAGGACGATGCCAGGGCGCTGTGGCGCGACCTGACCGACAACCGGGGCAAGGCCTGTGTGCTGCTCGAAGAACCCGATCGCTTCAGCATCTGGGGCAAAATTCGCCTCGACCAGTTTGACGATGCTGGCCCCGATACGGGTACCCCGCCAGCGGAGGCCACCTACATCAAGGCCTGTCTGCTGATGCTGCAAGTGCTGTATATGGATGTCGAAGATCTGCTGGGAGGTAAGCAGGCGCGCCAGTTTGAAGGGGACATTGGCAAGGTGTTTGCGGCCTGGAAGTTCCCCCAGGCGGTGACGCCAGATGCGGTCAAAACCTTGCTGACCGTTGACCCCCTGGCCATGCCCCAGCTCCCCCCCTGGCAAGATCACCACCTTCAGCGTCTGCTTGAAGAAACCCACCGCATTGGCAAAGATTACTTTGGCAATGCTAACTTTGCCGATCGCGCCCTGGAGGCAATCGAAGATCTGAGCGTTAACGAACAGGCGCTGTTTCGGCGGTGGTTGCAGCAGTCTCCGGCGGGGAAGAGCTGGGTTTAGTGCTGGCCGGGAGATGGGCTGCCAAACTGACACACCGGCAGGAGTTTAAGAATTATTGCTCTACACGACTAATTAGGACGATTCTGGCAGGGGATCGGCCCAAGGTTGTAGGTAGTCGGTACAATTCAGGCGTTGCGCCAGGCCCTCTGCCAGGTCGGTGGATCGCTGCGATAGTTTAGAAATTGGTTTTTGGGGCGATCGCAGTGTTCTGGTGGGCTTAGACGCGTTGAGTTCGTTAGGAGTGAACCCTTGAGCAAGTCATCAACCCCGTCCTCTGCAAGTTCCTCGTCTACTCCGCTGCTCGTGGGGGCATGTATTGCCTGGGGCGTGGTTACTCTGCTGTTTTTTCTGTTGTTTACCGCTCCTGGGGAAGATGGTGCTCAGCCCACCTGGTTTTTGCTGGGCATTAACCTGCTGGAAATAGGAGCCTTTTTCCTGGCCTCGGTGCTGTGCTTTCGCAACTGGCGCAGTACGCAAATTGTCAGCGGGCGCAACGTCTGGTTCTGGATTGGTCTAGGGCTGCTGTTCTACGCCTTGGGTACCGTACTGTTTTTTATCTGGGGAACGATTTGGGGATTGGATCCAGCGGTGTCGCTGGGGGATTTTTTCTACATTTTTAGCTACATCTTTCTGGCCGCTGGCATGTTTAAGGCGGTGCTGCCCCGGCGCTTAAACCTGGAGGTTTCCCAGTGGTTGATTGTGGTCGGTATTGGGCTGGGCGGCATTTTGCTGACGATTTTTGTCAGTCTGGCGGCGGCTGAGGCAGCAGTGGTGCCCGGTGCCCCGGCTCCGGCGCTGTACTTGGCCCAGGAGGCTCCTCCGCCCGCCCCTGAGGTGGTGCCCCCAGCGGTGCCCGAGCCCGTCGCCGAAGCCTCGTCGGCCCCCAGCTGGGTGCTCCAGCTCGACAGCCTGCTCGAACCTCTGGCCGATGGGGTGGGCCTGCTGTACTTGATTGGCGATATGGTGCTGCTGATTATCGCCGGTACCCTGCTGGTGGCCTTTTGGGGCGGGCGCTACTCGCAGTCGTGGAAGCTAATTGCGATCGCCGCCTTTTGCCTTTACATTGCCGATATGTTTTTTGCCTACGCCGTCAACACAGGCACCTATATAGAAGGCAGCCTGTGGGAAGTCTTCTGGCCTTTTTCGGCGGTGTTTTTTGGCCTGGGAGCCGTGGTTGAACACGCTGTTTCTGTAAATTCCCGGCGGAGTACGCGGCGGCGGCGGGGGTAAGGCAGCCTAGAATGTTAAATGGCATTGTTACGGAACCCATGGCATGGCACCCAAAAAGCTGACCGAGGCTGACAAGACCTCTATCTTGAGCCTGTACCGCCAGCCCCAAGAAACTACATCCACACTGGCGGAGCGCTACGGGGTAAGTAATAGCACCATTAGCCGACTTCTCAAGGCCAGCCTGCCCGAAGCCGAATACAGCACCTTAATTCAGCAAAAGCGGGGTGCCGACAGGGCTACCGTTGCGGCTGGCGAACCTGCGCCCCCCAGCGAAGCGCCTGCCCCGGCCGTTGCCAAACCCAAGGCCAAGCCGCGTATTCAGCCAGAGGAGGTCAAACCTGCGGCGGAGATTGTGGCTCTGGTGGTCGATTCGGGTACTGCCGCCACCGCCAGCGCGGCTAAACCTACGCGCAAGCGGCGATCGCGAGCGGTAGAAGAGCCCGTCGCCGCCGAGGTCAAGCCTGAAGCTGCGCCAGAACCAGAACCGACCCAGCTCTCCCTCCCCGAGCCCGCCCCCGAAAAGCCCGCCCGCCCGGTTCTAAAGGCGGCCCAGAGCGTTGCTGCCGCCGCTCCGGTCGCTGCCCCAGCCGCTGCTGACGACGGCGACGCTGAAGCGACCCTCCTCGACGACTGGGATGACGACGCCGTGGGTCTTGACGACGACTACGACGACGACGATGACGGCGACGGCGATGAGGATGACAACGTTTACCCCTGGGCTAGCGGCGGTGGCGCTGCCACCACCAACCTGGAGGCGCTGGAAATTTTTCCCCTGACGGCGGCGGCGCTGCCGCCCCTGTGCTACGTAGTGGTCGAGCGCACCTCGTCGGAGCTGGTGGTGCTGCCCCTGCGCACCTTCGCCGAGCTGGGGCAAATTCCCGAAGAGGAAGGCGATTCGCGGACGCTGCCGGTGTTTGAAAACCACAACGTAGCCCGCCGCTTTTCGCGGCGCAACCAGCGGGTGGTGAAAGTGCCGGACGGCAGTCTGCTGCAAACCACCAGCCCCTACCTGCAAGCCAAGGGCATTACTCGCCTCTTTATCGACGGGCAGGTGTTTGCCCTGGGCCAAGAGCCCGATGCACCGGCTGTCTCTGTCGGTGACGACTAGCCCCACCGTTTTGTAACGATGGCCATTGCGCTTAGGGTATTTGCCCCGGTCGCCAGCCAGGACTGGGGCGGCGTAGGGGCCATAGCAAACCGCCGATCGCCCAACTGTTGATTACACTAGGTTATTACACTGGGCTCACTGGCGTTTCTTGTGGGGAGACATGGATGTACTGCTGCACATTGCCATAGGCATTGGCCTCAGCGCCGCCGCCGGGTTTAGGATTTTGGTGCCGTTTTTAATTGCCGGAGTGGCGGCCCAGCAGGGCTACCTGACTCTGTCGCCCAGTATGGCCTGGATGGGCACAACCCCAGCGATTTTGGCCCTGACTGCGGCCACCGCCCTAGAGGTGCTGATCTACTTTGTGCCGGTGGTTGACAACCTGATGGATGCGGTGGAGCTACCGGCGGCGGCGATCGCAGGCACCCTCCTCACGGGGGCCGTCACGGGCGGCGACATGAGCCCCTTCTTGCAGTGGAGTCTGGCCCTGATTGCCGGGGGCGGTGTTGCCAGCAGCACTCAGGCCTTCACGGGGCTGGCCCGGCTGGCCTCCACGGCGGCGGGTGGGCCAGTGGGCAACATCGCTGTCTCAACGGCGGAGCTGGCCAGCTCAACCATCCTTTCGGTACTGGCGATCGCCGTGCCGATTTTGGTATTGGTTTTGGTAGGTATACTCCTGTACCTAGCCCTGCGCCGCCGCAAACGACGGCGAGTTTATTAAGCCGCTGCCGCCTCATCCCCTACTCACCGCCGCTACCGAAGCCAGCTATGGCCACCAACACCTCGATCACCCCTGCCCAATCGGCCTTTCAGCACCATTTTGCAGCGATGGTGCCGCTGATCCTGTCGGAATGGCCCCAGCTGCTGGAAGAAAACCTGCTGGCCACCGAGGGGGATCTCGACCTGGCGGTGGCCTACATCAGCGGCGAAACTGACCACACCCAGACCCTCACCCGTCGCCATCTCAACGAACTCGCCAGCTTGATCGAAGTCGAGCCATCGGTCTCAGGTCAGAGCGCTCCTAAGGCTGTGCTCAATGGGGTATCGTCTGCTCTAAAAGCTACTGTTTTAGAGGCTACTGAGCCTTTGAGGGTAGATAAATCCAGCATTGACAATTTGCTCGACGACCTCGAATCGCGCACCGAAAACTTGATCCAGGAGCTAAAGGCCGAAATGCTGCCCGAGCTTGAAAAACGCGCTCGCGGCAACCTGGGTCAAAGCCTGCTGATTGCCCTGGGCATTGGCTTTGTCCTGGGTTTGATCCTGGGGGGCAAGCGTGGCCAGCCCTGACTCCACCCTTGACCAAATCGAAGGCTACTTTCGGCGGCTGCTGCGCCTGATGACGGTGCTGGTCGATACTCACCTCGATGTGGCCGTACAAGAGGCCAACTACGAAAGCCGACGGCTGATTAGCGGGTTTATTTTGCTGGGCATCGGCATTGGTTTGGTCACCACAGCGGTGGTGCTGGGCATCGTCGCCAGCGTGGTGTTTGCCCAGTCCCTAGGGCTGAACTGGCTTCAGGCGATCGGGGCCGTGGCCGGGGTCGATCTGCTGCTGGGGCTGATATTTCTCTCCCTGGGACGGCTGCGGCTGCGCGGGCCGCTGATGATTCAGACCCAGGCTCGACTCTCGCGATCGCTGGCACTGCTCAAAGCAAAAGAATAATCTGTCATTCCCGTGTACACGGGAATGACAGGCCAGCTAGCCGTCAAAGTGGCAAATTCACATAAGTGGGATGCACCCAGGAGGTTCGCCTCGTGTAGGACGAGCCTCTGGCCTGTTCTGCCCCAACCATAAACAAACCAGGTTAGCGCTGCTTTACCCGCTCCTGAAGCAATGCCAGCACCTGCTCCACAGTATTCTGAAGGGCTAAAACCTTTAGCTCAATGCCATCGAGCCGCTCCAATACCTGGTTGTGGGCATTGTTTGATAGCTCAGGTTCACTGCTGACAGAAATGTTGTTGGCCTCATTGAGTTTGGTCGCCAGAGCATCCCAGCTACTGGCCTTAAGACCGAAATGGGCCTTAGCCGCTTTGAGGGTTTTGAACTCCTGCTTTAAGTTGGCAGCTTTGTAGGGAATTAGGGCCTCAAGCTGCTCGCTGCGCTCCAGATCTGCTTCGACCATCTCCACCACCTCACCAATCAGCTGATCGTGGTTCTGGGCCATCTGGGCCGCTGCGCCCAGGATGCGAGAGGTCGCTTTGATCTGCGTATCGGTCTCCTGGCGCAGCTCTGCGGCAATGCCGCGCAGGCGATCGCCCAGGGTTGCAGATTGGGCCGCTGCTCTGATCAAAACTGAATCGTCGTCCATGGGTTAGCCCTTCCTCACTCCGCCAAAATTTCTCTGACAGCAGCCCATATCCGCTGAAACTTTTGCAGCATCCCGACTGGGTTGTTGACCCCCTCCTCCTCGACGGAATCGACCAGCCTCTGAATGCGATCCATCCGAGCCGCCGCATCTTCCAGGCTCTTAATTGCCTGATCCTTTCTGGTCAGCGACTCACGCAGCACGATCGCCATTTCGCCAATCTCCTGCTTCAGCCGCTCATTTTCGCGCTTGCGCCGGGTCTCCCAGCCCTTGATGCCCGCCTTAGAGCGCCGCTCAGTTTTCAGCTCTTGCTCAATCTGCTTGTACAGCACCAGGTAATTTTGAGACTCCTGGCGAGCTTCATTGTACTTGACCTCAAACTCGCCGCTCCTGGCTTTCTCTTCGGTATACAGCGCTAGATACGAGCTGGCCTGCTCCTGGGTTTCCCGGTAGAGTACGAGGGTCGATTGCAGTTTTTCCGCTTGCTCCTGGTAAGCTTTCTGGCTTTCCTCTAGCTGCCGCGCTTTTTCGATAGCTTGATCTTTGGCCTCATCCCGCTGCGATCGCACCGTGCTCAAAATCTGCCTTAGCTCGCTGGGCGGTACTGGCTCAGCTCGCCTCGCCTGCGGGTGCTGAATTGCGTTGTCGTCGCTGGCATTATGCCTGTCGGCTCGTCGCATTCCCGGCATTTGCAGACACCCTCAATACACAGTGGCACTAACCTCTTCTGGTTGAGAATGCCCCTGTCCGGAGGACGATGATCAATGCACCGGAAAAAGTTTCTGTGAAGACTTCGAACCGATAATTTTGTGGCTTGAGAAGTAGGGTGGGGCATCGCAATTGGCCTCAGTCCTGCACCGTAGCCAGGCAACCAGACCCACCGCTTACCTCAATAGAGATTGCTGTGGGTGAGCGGTGGGTTACGGCGGAGCGACAGGTTTATGGTTGGCGGCAGGGGTGATGGGTCGCCTAACCCACCCTACGGCGAGATCAAACCTCAAAGGTCGTCTGCGTAATGGGCACATGGTTGGGTTGGGCCGCAATGTGCGTTAGCCAGCGCCGCACATGGGCAAAGCGGTCTAGCTCAAAGCCACCCTCGGGGGCGACGTGGGTGTAGGCGTAGAGGGCAATGTCGGCAATGGTGTAGCGCTCGTCTACCAAGAAGGTGTGCTGGCTCAGGTGCTGCTCCATCACCGCCAGCGCCTCGTAGCCCTGCTCCTGCTTGTAGGGCAGCGCCGCCTGCTGGTAGGCGTTGAGTTCGCTCAGGTGGCCCAGCCAGAAACGGGGGGTGGCAATGTTGGGCTCGTGGCTGTACTGCTCAAAAAATAGCCAGCGCATCACCTCGGCCTGGCTGAGCGGGTCAGTGGGCCAGAAGGGGGTATTTTGCGCCAGGTAAAACAAGATCGCGTTCGACTCTGCTAAATAGCGCCCCGGCTCCAGCTCCAGCAGGGGAATGCGCCCGTTGGGATTCTTGGCCAAAAACTCCGGGGTGCGGGTCTCGCCCTGGAGAATATTTAGCGCTACGTACTCAAAGGGCAAGCCCAGGTGCGACAGCAATAGCCTGACCTTATAACCGTTGCCCGAGGGCGGGTAGTCGTAAAGGCGGTACATGATGGTTAATCTTGCTGAGTTGAAAACTGGCGGGCACCGATCGCTGCCAGCACCGCCGCCACCACTACTAAAATGGGGATGCTGTACCAGGGAAACTCCGCCAGAGGCTTGTAGGCGGCGGCCCGTAGGCCAATGGTGGTGTAGGTCAAAGGCAGCAGGTAGACGATCGCCTTCAGCGCCACCGGCAGTGTGCTGGGGTCAAAGAAGGTGCCGCCCAAAAACGACATCGGTACGATCAAAAAGTTGTTAAATAGGCCGACGCTCTCCAGCGACTTCACGTTGAGGCCGACGATTACCCCCAGACCGGCAAATACGGCGCAGTTGAGCACCACCAGCAGCAAAAACAGGGGGTTGATAAAGCTCCAAAACCGCCCGGTGAAGAGCATCGCCACCAAAATCACCGAGCCCGCCGTCATCAGCCCGCGCACGATGCCTGCCAGCATTTTGCCCAGGTGCAGGGCCAGGGGGTGCACCGGGTAGAGCAGCATTTCTTCAAAGGTCTTTGTGAAGAGGCGATCGCCGCAGATCGAGAACGTAGTGCCCCCGAAGCTGATCACCATCGACGACAGCGCCACCATGCCCGGCAAAATGAACTCCAGGTAGTTGTCCCCCGCCGGGGGGGCGGCCACCTGGTCGATGGCGCTGCCCAGACCCAACCCAAAGGCCAGGATATAGATCAAGGGTGACACCAGCCCTGAGGCCGCCACCTGGGGAATGCGCACCCGCAGGTCGAGCCAGTCACCCCAAAACACCGTCAGCATGTCGGCCCAGAGGGTTCGTAGGGGCAGGGCCTCGATCTGACGCGGGCGCGAACGGGAAAGAATATTGGTCACGACATCAATGGCAACGCTTCTTAACAGTTTAAGGCGTTGGGGGCTAATGAGTTTTGAATGTTGAGTTTTGAATGGTGAGTTTTGAATGGTGAGTTCTCGCTGTAGGCCCTTCATCCCTAACTCAAAACTCAAAACTTAGAACTCAAAACTCAACCCTGTCTACCCCGCTAGGGATTCAAAAGCTCATCCTCATTGCCGACCCACCACTCGCCTAGGCCCATCATCTCCTTGTGCAGCGCCTGGAGTTCCTCCATATAGACATCGGGGGGGGTAGTGTCTTTGCGCTCTTCTAGCTTCTTTAGGCGCAGCAGCACCAGCAGCCAGGGTTTAGAGATGCCATCTCTGGCTTCAATAAACTGGGCGAGTTCGCGACTGTCCATGGGCAACCTGCGGCTTGGTGTTCATCACCTACTGTAACAATGGCTGCCAGGGTTGACCCGACTGTCGCTGTCGCCCTGGGTTGTATACATCTATTGCGTTCGAGACACGAAAAGTTAGACAAGCTTGTGGGCTGATCGCCGGATTTTTAGCATAGAGGTGTGCGGCGCGTTGGCAAGGTATCTCCTAGGCAAAATCGCCGGTCTTTAGCGATTTCGGCGGCCCCGCCGTCTCTACGAGGGGAACTTTCGGTCGCACAGCCTTTGCAAGTACTTCTTTGAGGTGGCGACATGGTAGCTACGTCTGTAGTTCAGCAGTCTCCGGTGCAGCGCGATCGGCAGCTGGTGCTTTGGCTTGACCAGGTGCGTTTAGAAGACGTGCCCCTGGTGGGCGGCAAAAATGCCTCCCTGGGTGAAATGATTCAGCAGTTGACGCCCCAGGGGGTGCGGGTGCCAACGGGGTTTGCCACTACCTCCTATGCCTACCGCTACTTTATTGAGAAAACCGGGCTCGATGCCCAGCTGCGCGAGGTGCTGGGCGGCTTTGATGTCAACGATGTCACCGAACTCAGGCGGCGGGGCAGAAAGGCGCGATCGCTGATCCTCAACGCCACCTTTCCCGACGACCTCAAGGCCACCATTCTCAGCGCCTACCACCAGATGTGCGAAGCGGCTGGCCAGAACCTCTGCTTGAACGATGAGTCCTGTCTGGCCGACCACGCCTACACCGAAGTGGATGTGGCCGTGCGCTCCAGCGCCACCGCCGAAGACCTGCCCGACGCCAGCTTTGCGGGCCAGCAGGAAACCTACCTGAATGTGTACGGCGACCAGGCAGTACTGATCGCCTGCAAGAAGTGCTACGCCTCGCTGTTCACCGATCGCGCCATTTCCTACCGCACCACCAAGCACTTCGACCACTTCGAGGTGGCGCTGTCGGTGTGCATTCAGCGCATGGTGCGCTCAGATCTGGCCACCTCGGGGGTGATGTTCTCTATCGATACCGAGACGGGCTTTGAGAATGCGGTGCTGATCACCGCCGCCTACGGCCTAGGCGAGAACGTGGTGCAGGGCAGCGTCAACCCCGACGAGTACGTGGTGTTTAAGCCCACCCTGAAGACGGGCCACAAACCCATTCTCAACAAGCGTTTGGGCACCAAGGCCCTGCGCATGGTCTACGACACCACCGGCACCGAGCTGACCAAAAATGAGCCCGTGCCCCTGGCCGATCAGGGTCGCTTTGCCATCGACGAAGAGGACATTCTCCAGCTGGCCCACTGGGCCTGCACCATCGAAGAGCACTACACCCGGCTGCGCGGCGTCAACACCCCTATGGATATTGAATGGGCCAAGGATGGCCTCACGGGGGAGCTGTTTATTGTGCAGGCCCGGCCCGAGACAGTGCAGTCGCAGAAGGCGCAGAACGAGCTGCGATCGTACATTCTCGACGTGCCCAAAGGGGTAGAACCGGTGGCCACGGGCCGCGCCGTGGGCGATCTGATCGGCCAGGGCGAGGCCTGCGTAATTTTGGATGTCGCCCAGATTGCCCAGTTTCGCCCCGGTGAGGTGCTGGTTACCGCCCGCACCGACCCCGACTGGGAGCCAATTATGAAGCAGGCCAGCGCGATCGTCACCGACCAGGGCGGGCGCACCTGCCACGCCGCCATCATTGCGCGGGAGCTGGGGATACCGGCGATCGTCGGCACAGGCAACGCCACCCAGGTGCTCACCATGGGTGAACCCGTCACCGTGTCCTGCGCCGAGGGCGAAGAAGGCGTGATTTACCGGGGCGAGCTGCCCTACCGGGTCGAAACCACCCGGCTCGACAGCCTGCCCGAAACCTGCACCAAAATCATGATGAACGTGGGCAACCCCGAACTGGCCTTCACCCTGGCGGCCCTGCCCAACGACGGCGTTGGCCTGGCCCGGCTGGAGTTCATTATTGCCAACCACATTCAGGTGCATCCCCTGGCTCTGCTCAACTTTGACAGCCTCACCAACGGCTCTGAAAAACGCCAGATTGCCCAGCTCACCGCCCTCTACGACCACAAACCCGACTATTTCATCGATAAACTGGCCCAGGGGGTCGGCACCCTGGCCGCCGCCTTCTATCCCAAACCCGTGGTGGTGCGCCTGTCGGACTTTAAGAGCAACGAGTACGCCCACCTGCTGGGGGGCAGCAGCTTTGAGCCCGACGAAGAGAACCCGATGCTGGGCTGGCGCGGGGCCTCGCGCTACTACGACGATCGCTACCGCGACGGCTTTGCCCTGGAGTGCCAGGCGCTCAAGCGGGTGCGCGACGAGATGGGCCTGACCAACGTGATTCTGATGGTGCCCTTCTGCCGCACCCCCGACGAGGGCCGCCGGGTGCTGGAAGAAATGGCCCACCACGGCCTGGTGCGCGGTGAAAATGGTCTACAGGTCTACGTCATGTGCGAGCTGCCCAACAACGTGGTGCTGGCCGACGAGTTTAGCCAGGTGTTCGACGGCTTCTCCATTGGCTCCAACGACCTGACCCAGCTCACACTGGGGCTCGATCGCGACTCGGCCCTGGTGGCTCACCTGTTTGACGAGCGCAGCCCTGGGGTCAAGCGCATGGTGCAGATGGCCATTCAAACCGCCAAGCAGCACCACCGCAAAATCGGCATCTGCGGCCAGGGGCCGAGCGACTACCCCGAGTTTGCCCGCTTTCTGGTGGAACAGGGCATCGACTCGATTAGCCTCAACCCCGACACGGTGATCAAAACCCGCCTGGAAATTGCCGACATGGAACAGCAGATGGACTAGCCCGTCACAACTCCATGCCGCTGACGCGGCACCCCCAACGATGAAAACCGTAGGGTGCATCCGCGCAGCGATGCACCATGGCCAGGGCTATGTTCAGGGCAAGTCCGATTTGGTAACCCCCGACGCATAACGAGAAACCCCGTCGGGGCGTAGCAGGCTACGCCCCGACGGGGTGGGTGTATTCAATTGGGATTTGGTATCAATGATCGGCAAAGCAGGCCGGTTTTAGCCGCTAGCGATACCTAAAGTTGCGATAGACCAGCCGTGAGTTAAGCCCACGCCCGCGCAGGAAGCTGACCACGGCTTCGGCATCGTTGCGCCCGGTACATTCTGCCGCGTTGATAAATCGACCCTGGGGAGCGTTCTCAAAGCGAGGATTGATGGCACAGGTAAGGCCGCCCACTCCGCGACCGCCCGCTGGCGTGAGCACTTGCTGCACCTGTTGCAGTTCACCTTCACCGCCAAACACCGCCGCAATAAAGGGAGCGAGCGAACCGCTAACGGTGCCGCTATCGCCAAAACAGGCGGGGCGATCGGCCTGGGGAATGTTGGTCACCAGCGGCGTCGTGGTAATTCTAGGTTCTGTCAGGAGCACGCCGCCATTGGCCCCAATGGCCTCAAGCAGCGCCTGACCGTCGGCACTCACCCGAATAAAGTAGCGGGCTGAGGCACCGGCAAATCCCTGACCGCCGAAGTAGGTCACCCAGCACTCGTAGGGGGCCACACCGGGCACCTCGGCAGTGGCGGGCTGACCATTCACCACCTGCTGCCCGGAAGGTTTGTTGTACACGTTCATTTTGGTCACGCCGGCATCGGTAAAGACGCGCACCGAATAGTTTTGAGTGTCAAAGCCTACCAGGGTGCGGGCCAAAAGATTGTCTTGGCCAGGCGTAACGGGCGGCAGGTTAAACGCTACGATGCGAGTGCTGTTTTGGCTGATCAGCACCGAATCGCTGCCGGCGTCAATAATTTCGAGTCTGGCCTGAAACGAGTTGCGATTGGCGCTGGCCCGGTAGATGACGTTGCGGCCATTGCGCGAGCCGTAGCTGTCGTAGGCCACCCAGCCGTCGCTGTTGATGGAGCCGCGATAGACGACGGGAGCCCCCAGCTGTTCAGACTGTCGTGTGTCTCGGTTGTAGACGTTCATGCTCAAAAACTGGGTGTTTCTGGGGTGAACGCTGACGGTGAAGGTCGGGGTTTCGAAGTAGAGGGTGGCGTTATTCGCCGTGTTGGGGTCTTGGGCCAGCAGCCCCTCCAAGCTCGCCTCAGCAGCGGCGTTGGGCGTCAGTGCTGGGGGCTGAGCGGCACCGTACCCTGGCACCGATAGGCCAGTGACCAGAAAAACCGAGGTAATAAATAGCGCAAGCGGCTGAAATAGCCGCTTTGTCCAACGGCTAGGGGCGACATTGGGCCAGACTGGTTTCATGAAAATTAGCTCCCTATACTCCTCACTCGAGAAACCCGTTAGGCGACCAATTCGGGAACGTGCGGGTATAGAACCCCGGTTTCTCTGCAAATACGGCTGTAATTCTAGCTAACTTTCCCTGAAGCGCTCTTTTTTTTTGCCAATCCTGGGGCGCTTAGACTTCCCGCTAGCGATCGCCCCAGCAGCGCCCCAGCCATCGATTTGAGACCAGTCCTCTGGGTTGGGCAGATTTGCTTTAGAGCTCTTCAGCCGCGTGGGCCGCAGGCGGCTGTGCCTGCCGGTAGAGGTGCACCGGCAGCTGCCCCGTACGAATGTGCAGGTCGCGCTGGGGAAAGGGCACCTCAATGCCGTAGTGGCGGAGACTGGCCTCAATGACAAAGTACAGGTCGCTTTTGATCACCAGCTGGCGGCTGGGCTGGGCAATCCACACCAGCAGCTCAAAGGTGAGGGCGCTCTCGCCGAAGCCCAGAAAAAACACCTGGGGAGCAGGGGCCGACAAAATCTCCTGATTTTTCTGGCAGGCCTCGAGCAGAGCGATTTTCACCTGCTGGGGGTCAGAGCTGTAGGCCACCCCCACCGGCAGGCGAATGCGCGACACCGGGTTGCCGTGGCTCCAGTTGATTACTTCTGAGTCTAAAAAGCGGGAGTTCGGCACAATAATTGAGACATGGTCGAGGGTGCGAATTTCGGTGCTGCGCGAGCCAATGCGGGCCACGGTGCCTTTGACCTGACCAAAATCTACAAAATCACCCACCTGCACCGGGCGCTCAAACACCAGCACCAGGCCGCTGACGAAGTCTTTGACCAGGCCCTGAAGGCCCAGACCCACCCCGATACCCAGACCGCTGGCAATCAGGGCGATGGAGCTGAGGTCGATGCCCCAGAGCTGTAGCACCACTACGGTGCCCAGCAAAATAAGGGTGTATTTGGAGAGCACCGAGATGGCTTCCTGGGCGGCGACGCTGATGCCGGTGACCTGCAACACGCGCGATCGCATCAGGTTGGTCAAGGTGCTGGCGATCACCACTAGCGCCAGCAGGGTCGCCCCCAGCAGCAGCAGATCGAGCAGCGAGTAGGAGCGGTTGCCCAGCAGCAGGCTGCGGTCAAACAATCCCTCTTGCAGGCTGCGCGACACCCGAAAGCCCAGCCGCCGGGTGAGGGGAAACAGGTTGGCAATGTAGCTCACCGCCGCAAACCACACGACCCCCCGCACCAAAACCAGCGTCAGCCGAAACAGCAGCTTCAGCCCAGTGCCGTGGTGCTCTGCGTCGCTGGGCCAGAACGACAGCTGCTCCAGCAGGGGCTTGAGCCAGCGGTGCCACAGCCACCCCAGTACCAGGTGCAGGGCCAGGGCGGCAGCAAGGGCGGCTAGAGCCCTGAGCAGCGCCTGGCTTAAAAACCCCGACTGGCGCTCAGCCCGGGCCTGGGCAAGGGCCGCAGTCAGAGCCGCCGCCCAGCGATCGGCCTGGGCTTCGGGGGTACTGGCTCCACCCACGGCCACATCGGCGCTGGTCACCGTCATGATGTAGCGATCGCCCGCCAAAATTACCGGATTGCTCCCCCCCGACTCGCCAACGCTGCGGGTTTCAGTGCGTACCGGTACGGGTTCGGCCTCTTCGATCAATGGCTCTAGGTTGGCTTCAATGGCCAGCGCCCGCTCAACGGCGGTGAGGTCTCCGGCGGCGGGTATATTGAACAAAAATAGCCCGTCGAGCAATACTGGCTCGGTGTCAGAGGCGGTCTGCGCCATTGCCGACCCGACCAGGCCGACCATGCCGCCGTGGAGTACCAGCGCCAGCACAAGGCCCCAGAGCAGACGACCTAGCCAACCCATCGGGTTTATTCCCACCGGCATGTGTCTAGCCCGCCGCAACACCGACACTAGCATAGCGAACGGGGGCAGGTGGGGGATGGGCAAAAAGGGAGAGGGATGGGTTAGAAGCGGGGTGAACCAGCCATGTAGGGTGGGCCAGCGGTCGTTCAGTTTCTGCTGAAATGTTTCCTCTAGAACGTTCAAGCGTTAAAAGGTTCAAGCGTTCAAAGGGGTCAGACGCTCTCAGGATTGCTGGATGTTCTAGCCCAGCGTGACTGTAGCTATGACTAAGGATCGTTTGGGGCAGCGGCATCTTCGGGAAGGGCCGCGTTGAGGGCGCGGCGGGCAATGCGGGTGACGTACAGAGTCACGGCCACCGTGGCCACCAGGCCTACGATGCGAATTGTCCACTGCACGGTGGCTGCTGCGGGGGGCTGACTGTTGGCCCCCAGGGTGGCCAGATTGCCCACCAGAGAACCCAGGTAGACATACATAATCGTGCCGGGCAAAATGCCCACCGTCCCCACTACATAGTCTTTTAGGGAAATCTGACTCAGCCCAAGGGAATAGTTAAGCAGGTTAAAGGGGAATACCGGCGACAGCCGCAGCAAAAAGATGATTTTGCGGCCTTCTCGGGCGATCGCATCGTCTATGGCCTGAAATTTTGAATTTTTGGCGATTTTGCTGGCTACCCAGCCCCGCGCACCGTAGCGACCCAGCAAAAATGCCGCCGTAGCTCCCAAAATGGCCCCCACAAACACCAGAACCGATCCCCGCACCACCCCAAACACCACCCCAGCCCCCAGCGTGACGATCGAGGCGGGCACAAAAGCAACGGTGATGGCGATGTAGAGCAGAATAAAGGCGAGGGGGGCGATCGCCCCTAGACCGTCAATCCAGGCCAGAGCCTGCACTAGCTGCTGCTGAAGCGCCGCAAAAAATGACGGGTCTGCCGCTGACCTCTGGGCCAGGGTTTGGGCCAGGGCCGGAGCCCCTGGGGCACCCAATGCCGCCATAGCTGAGCAAATCAAAAGACGAAGCACTTTAGCCGACCCCGAACGCGATGTCGAACGTGATTTGATGCTGAAACCCATAATTTTAGAGGAAATAGGCGGGAAGCACAGGGATATAGCCCAGGCCGGAGGCTTAACAACCGCCTGAACCTGTGTTTCTAGTCAAAACCATCCCCCTGAGATTGCCTTGAGAAAGCCCTGAGAATTGCGTCGGCCTGGCGGAGGGTCTATCAGGCAGTTCTCAGAATCGGCTGTTAGAGTTGCTAGACAAGGCTTGAATCAGCCTCTGTTCCCCCTGTAGTCTTCTGGTGCATGGCGTACTTCTGGCGAACCCCGACAACCTCTCTTCGCCATCTGCTGCGCGACAGCCCGATCGATGTAAGGTCGCTACAAGCGCGGTTGACCGCCGGAGTGGTGCTCACCTCCCTGGTGGGCATCGGCTCCCTGGCCGGGTGGATGGGCTGGCGCATACAGCACATTATGCTGAACAGCTACCGCCAGGGCACCACCCTGGTGGCCGAGCGCCTGCAAGAAGATGTGCGCTACTACAGCGCCACCATGCCGCCCCAGGCGGCCCTCGAGCGCGTCATTGACCACCGCGCTACCGGCGACCTGGCAATTTGGGTCGAAACCCTGGAGGGCGATGCGCCAGGCGGGCCGGAACTGACTCGCAACGAGTACCCGTCCCGGAATCGCCTTGCCCAGTCAGACATTCTCACCATGGGGTCGTGGCAAACCTCGGGGGTGAGCGACGCGCTGCTGGCAATGGCGATTCCCACCGGCACTAGAATTGTCTCGGTTCAGGGTTGGCGGCTGGTGGTGTGCGCCAGCCCCCTGGAGGTAGCCGGTCTGTCCCCAGCTACCCTCTACCTGGCCGCCGACATCACCGCTGATTACCAGGCCGTGCAGCGATTGGCGCGCATGCTGCTGCTCACCAGTCTGGGGCTGATCAGCCTGCTGTCGGCGGCCTTTGCCCTCTACATTCGCCGCACCCTCAAGCCCATTCGCCAGCTCAACCGTCTGGCGGGCCAGGTGACCGCCGACACCCTTGACCAACCCCTCAGCCTGGAGGCTGCCCCCACCGAGGTGCAAGAACTGGTGCGCACCTACAACAGAATGCTGGCTCGGCTCTCAACCGCCTGGGAGCAGCAAAAACGTCTGCTCAACGATGTTTCCCACGAGCTGCGCACGCCCCTGTCGCTGGTGCAGGGCTACCTAGAAAGCACCCTGCGCCGGGGGCACAACCTCACCGCCGCCCAGCGGCAGGGGCTAGAAATTGCCGCTGCCGAAGCCAGCCGCACCACCCGGCTGCTCAGCGAAATTCTGGCTCTGGCACGCCTGAACAACGGGCAGGGGAAACTAACGTTAGAGGCCATCGACCTCGGTGACCCGATCCGCGAAGCCGTCGCCCTGGCGATCGAGATCCAGCCCGAGGCTCAGGCCCAGATCGTCGTCAACATCCCCACCTCGGTGGTGACCCAGATCGATCGCCCCAAGCTACGCACTGCCCTAGTCGAACTCATTGACAACGCCCTCCGCTACGGCAGCCCCCACCGGCCAGTGGAAATTTCTCTGACGCGCCAGGGCCAGTGGGCCACGGTCCAGGTGCAAGACTACGGCGCGGGCATCCCCCCCGACTGCCAGGGCAAGATCTTCGACCCCTTCTACCGGGTAGACGAAGCCCGATCGCGCTTCAGCGGCGGCACCGGTCTGGGCCTCACCCTGGTGCGATCGCTAATCGAAGCCATGGGTGGCCATATCACCGTCCAGTCGCAACCCCACCAGGGCAGCTGCTTCACCCTCCACCTCCCCCTCTAGTTCCCACCCTGCACCCCCCGAGACACCCGCCATGCCCATCCGCATCCTGATCGTCGAAGACGAAGAAAAACTTGCCAAATTCGTGCAGCTAGAGCTGTCCTACGAAGGCTACGAGGTCAGTGTGGCCCACGACGGTCTCTCGGGGTTGATGGCCGCCCGCGACCACCCCCCCGACCTGATTATTCTCGACTGGATGATGCCGGGGCTGAGCGGAGTGGAAGTGTGCCGCCGCCTGCGCCAGACCGGCACTGCCACCCCGGTGATTTTGCTGACGGCCAAGGATGAGGTGAGCGATCGCGTCGAAGGGCTCGACGCCGGAGCCGATGACTACGTGGTCAAACCCTTCAGCATCGAAGAACTGCTGGCCCGCGTGCGCGCCCACCTGCGCCGCAGCGAACCCCAGGATGCCGAGGTGCTGGTGTTCGGCGATCTCACCCTCGATCGCCGCAGCCGCGAGGTGCGCCGGGGTCAGCGCCCGGTTGAGCTGACCGCCAAGGAGTTTGACCTGCTCGACTATCTAATGACTAACCCACGCCAGGTGCTTACCCGCGATCGCATCCTCGAACAGGTGTGGGGCTACGACTTTATGGGCGACTCCAACATCATCGAGGTCTACGTGCGCTACCTGCGCCTCAAGCTCGAAGCCGAGGGCGAAAGCCGCCTGATTCAAACCATGCGCGGTGTCGGCTACGTGCTGCGCGATTAGGCCGCACCGCTGCCCCCAGAAGTTTTAGGCACAAAAAAGGCCCGACGGCAGCCGAGCCTGGGTATGTGAGTCAGGTGCGAACCGCATGGGACACGGCTGAACGGTTCACTTTTATCATGGTCGCGGAGCCGAGGGTCGGGGTTAATAGCCGGTTAAGTTAGCCTGAGCCTCAGACGGGCAGCCTCCTACCGAGATCTCAGCGACACCAGCGTCTGCATAGCTAGCGGGGTATCGCCGAGGGGGCACTCCGGGCGCGGCGCGGCAAACAGCCCAGGCCACTGGCTAGATCTGAGAAGACTCAGGGGGCAAAACTTCGCGGCTAGACCGTCCCAACATGTTTGCCCGGCGATGCTGCTGCTGCTGACGATTGCGGGCTAGCAGCTGACGGGCCTGTTCTTGGGTAGAAAGCATAGAGAACCTCCGAAAAAACTGTATCTAAAGTTACCGAATTCAATTTTAAGCATATCTTTTCTTTTAGGCGAGCGGGTTAAGGCTGCCCTAGGAAAACATTAATCTTTAACAAATCTCTGCCCTTTGATAGAGCGTCTTACCCTTTCACCGCCAAGTTGATAGCCCTACAGCATCGCTGGGTCTGGGCTGAGTGAGTCCCGCTGGGCGAGGGCGCACCCGATGGAAATAAAGCTGGTCTACTGAATAAGCGACTAGGATTTAGTCAAAAGAATAGTGACGGGGGATGTGGCTTCAGGGTCCACGGTTCACGGTAAGCGAGCCGTGAACCGTTTACCGCAGACCATCAACCCCTCACATTTAACTTGAATGACGACTGGTACTTGGCCAAGCTGATTTTGACAGGGGCCAGCCGTTCTGGGTGCAGGGTGCAAGGTATACGGTCTACGGCTCGCCTTGAACCTGAAACCGTGAACCGTATACCCCACTGACCCGTCATCGTTAGCCTGGCAGTCTACTAGGGGAGATCTTCCTGATAGAATCAGGCCAGCGAGGAGCCCCATGGTCAGACGAGCGCTAAAAATTTCCCGCGTTATGCTGTCGGTGTACTACGCCTACATGGTGGAATACCGGGCAGAACTGGTGTTTTGGGTGCTGTCCGGCACCTTTCCGCTGATCCTCATGGGGCTGTGGGTGGAGGCAGCCCAGGGCGACCAGTTTGACCTCAGCCCCACGGAGCTAGTGCAATACTTTTTGGCTGTGTTCCTGGTGCGGCAGTTCACCGTGGTCTGGGTGATCTGGGAGTTTGAACGGGAAGTCGTTGAGGGCAGGCTGTCGCCCTACCTTTTGCAGCCCATTGACCCCGCCTGGCGGCACTTTTTTAGCCACGTGGCTGAGCGCTTTGCCCGGCTGCCCTTTGCCTTTTTGCTGGTGGGACTGTTTTTGTTGCTCTACCCCTACGCCGCCTGGCTACCCCGGTGGGATAACCTGCTGCTGGGGCTGCTGGCGATCGCTCTGGCCTTTTGCCTGCGGTTTTTGATGCAGTATACCTTTGCCCTGGCCGCCTTTTGGACAGAGCGGGCCAGCGCCCTGGAGCAGTTCTGGTTTTTGCTCTATACCTTTCTGTCGGGGATGATCGCACCGCTCACCCTCTTTCCTGAGACCGTGCGCACGGTGGTACTGTGGACACCCTTTCCCTACCTGATCTACTTCCCGGCCAGCCTGCTGATTAACCGCCCGGAGCACGTGGCTCGGGGGTTTGTGGCCATGGTGCTCTGGTCGGCACTATTTTGGGGGCTCAACCGCTGGCTGTGGCGGCAGGGGCTCAGGCAGTACTCGGGCATGGGGGCATAGTGGAGCGTTACCTCAGGGTGCTGAGTCTGTTTTGGAGCACGGCGATCGCCGCCGAGCTAGAGTACCGGCTCAATTTTTTAGTCACCGCCCTGATCAGCCTGGGCGGACTGGTGGGTAGTCTGTTTGGCCTGTTTTTGTTCTATCGCACCGGCTACGAATTCGAGGGCTGGAGCTGGGAGGCCGCCCTGCTGGTGCTGGGGCTATTCACCGTGCTGCAAGGCTTTTCCGCTACGGTACTAATTCCCAACCTCAACAAAATCGTCACCCAGGTGCAGCAGGGCACCCTTGACTTTGTGCTGCTCAAACCGATCAGTTCACAGTTTTGGCTGTCTACCCGCGTGATCTCCCCCTGGGGTCTGCCCGATGTGCTGTTTGGTCTAGTGATGATCGGCTACGGTGGCACTCGCCTGGGCCTGGGCTGGGCCGACTACGCCCTGGCGCTCTTGCCCCTGCTGTTTGGGGCGCTGACCCTCTACAGCCTGTGGTTTATGCTGGGGGCTACCAGCATTTGGTTTGTCAAAATCTACAATGTCACCGAGGTGCTGCGGGGGCTGCTGGAGGCGGGGCGGTTCCCGATCGCGGCCTATCCCATTGCCTACCGAGTGTTTTTTACCTTTGTGGTGCCGGTGGCGTTTTTAACTACGGTACCGGCCCAAACTATGCTCGGGCAGGGCGGGCGCGGGTGGCTGTTGGCCTCGGCGCTGCTGGCGGTGGTGCTGCTGGGGGTGGCGAATCTATTCTGGCGGTTTGCCCTGCGGTTTTACACCAGCGCGTCGAGCTAGGTGGGCCTAGAGCCAGCGGCGCAGCCAGCCCCTGGGTCTGCTCCAGCGGCGATCGCTCTCGGCCACGTACAGAGCTTGCAGGCGAATGGGCTGATGCTGCGATCGCCCCTGGGCCTGCCAGAGCCAGCGCTGATACTGTACCAGCTCGTCGCCCTCTAGCAGCAGGGTAGGGTCGCGCCGCTGCCGCTCCCACTGTAGCGCCCTCATCAGCAGCCGGGTGTGGGCGCGGTGGTAATCTGCCCCGTGGTGCAGGTGGTGCACCAGCTGGCGACCGGCGACGGTCAGATCGGCTTCCCCAGGCCGCAGGCCGGTTCGCAGATCGATGGCGCTGAGCGTCTGCAGCGGCTCAGGCAAATGGTTTTGGGGCACGGTTTCGACCAGCACTGGCACAATGCGCTTGTTGAGGCTGAGGGCAAACAGCAGCCCCTGGAGGCAAAAGGCATCGGCTAAGGCGTGGGGCGACAGCACCATCACAAAGTTATCGCAGGCTTCGGTTGCCCGCGAGATCGCAACTTCCGGATCCACCCCAGGGGGCCAGGGATGGGGGCATTGCCAGTAGGTAATCTGGGCCTGGTTCAGCAGCTGGCACAACAACTGGACAGCCGTCTTAGTCGCTCCGTCAGGGGTGCTGGGCCCGTCTTCAGCAGCGTAGGCCAAAAATACCTGAGCCGTCAGGTCAGTGGCGGGCTGGCCAAAGCCAGCAGCATTCACGTTGTTCAAACGCTTTACCTAGTGCAAACGCTCTACTTACCTTTGACTAATGCCCTCAAACCTCATACCCGGGCTGGCCTGCGGGGCCCGGCGCTGCCTGAGGGCGCGCAGCAGGCCGCGCCTTGAGAATACCCAATTTTTCCGCTGGCGTTGCTATCGCTGGATACACATAGCGGCTCAGATGGCAACCACCTCCCCTCCCCAATTCCGTGCACTGTGCTGAGCCAGACGCGATCGAAGCATTTGCTCGCGGCCCGGTTTAGCCAGCCAATAGAGTCAGCTCGTCGAGCACCTCCCCAAAGGTCGGACGGGTCAATACCTCAGGCCGCTGGCAGGCGTGCTGGAGCTGGCGCAGCCGCAGCACAGGGTGGGCGGTGGTCGGGCAGCGATCGCACAAATCCTCCAGCAGGCAGCCAAAGGCCCGCACCTCTAAGCGTTCCAGGGCCGGGGCCGCCGGCCCCGCTGGGTCGTAGAAGCTGGCCGCCCCAAAGTCGCTGAGGCAGGTGTCTCCCCCCTCGGTAACCAGGGTGTTGTGGGGATACAGATCGCCGTGGAGAATGCCGCGCCGATGCAGGTGGGCCGCGGCGGCGGCTACCGCGATCGCAATCCGCAGGGCAGCCTCCAGGGAAAACTCGGCCTCTGGGGGATAGGTGTCGCGGGTGCAGCTCTCTAAGCTGGGGGGGCCGCCCATCACCTGGTAGCTGGGGTCAACCAGCGGCAGCACCAGCCCCTTTTTGCCCTCGGGATGAGCGACAATCTCCCCCAGGGGGCCGATCAGGTTGGGGTGTGCCCCCGCCGCGATGCAGGCCTGCATTTCGTCTGCGGGCAGCCCGTCGCTGGTGATTGCCCCTTTAAACAGCTTGAGGGCAACGGGGGTTTCCCCCTGGGGCTGTCGCCAGGTGCCGCGCGAAATCACGCCGGAGGCCCCCTCCCCGAGCATGCCGCCCACCGTCAGGTCGTCCCAAGAAATCTGGGGCAGCGACTCAGCTTCTCCCAGGCCTAAGCTCTGACAAAACGGGTTGCCTGCGTAGGCCAGCCAGCTCAGGCGGGGCAGGGTGAGCAGCCAGGGGGGCAGGGTGGTGAGCCAGTTGGCCGCAATGCGCACCAGCTCGAGATTTTGACAGTTGGCCAAACTCTCCGGCAGGGCATGCAGCCGGTTGCCCGCCAGCATCAGCTTTTGCAGCTTGGGGAGCTGGCCCATGGACTCAGGCAGCGCCTCAAGGCGGTTATCGGTCAAGATCAGCCAGCGGGTGGCGGCGGGCAGCGCCCCGCTGGGCACGGTGGCGATCTGGTTGCTCTTAAACCCAACCATCGACAGCTTAGGGCAGTGGGCCAGCACCTCGGGTACCACTTCAAAGGCGTTGTTGTTAAAGAATGCCACCCGCAGGTTGTGTAGCTGGGCAAAGCTGTCGGGCAGCGTTGTCAGGGCATTGTCCGACAGATCGAGTACTTCGAGGCTGTCGGCCAGCTCCAAAATGTCTTCTGGAAAAGTCGTTAACCCTGCTGCCAGCTTGAATCGCTGGCTGCCGAGGCGCTGGCGGCAGAAGCGGGAGTCGGCCCCTGAGGGCGATCGCAGCATGTCTAGACGATGCATTGGGGTTGGCTTTGGGGTTAGGAGTTGTCTAGCCCAATGTGGCATCTCTCTAGGGCCCCACCCGTAAAAATTCGGTGTAGTTGTTCAAAGACTTAGCGACCCAGCCCCCGGCGCAGCATCTACCCCGACTTCGGCCCAGCGCCCCGCCAGCTCAGGTAGACGGCCACCGCCGCCCCCAGGGTCAGCAGGCTGCCCAAACTGACAAACCCCACGCCCATCCAGCGGGCGGTCAATTGCTCGCGCTCCAGCGACGCCAGGTAGGTGGCCTTGGTCTCAAACCCAATTTCGGCTTCGTCTACAACGGGGGGATTTGGGGACGAATACTCGTTTCGAGTCGCTTCCTGTTTCTCAGATGCCGTCGGCGTTACGCTTTGCCCGTCGCCTACGACCCTCAGGGTGCCCAACACCAAGACAGGGTCGTTGACCTGAAAGCCTGCATAGCGGCGATCGCGCCCCGCCTCCACCTGAGAAAATGTCGATCGCAGGGTGTAGCCCGCCGCAATTTCCACCTCTCTGCCCGGAATCTGCACCCAGAGGGTGGGGGCATAGCTGCGGACGCGATCCCAATGCCATTCGTCGTCGCGGCGGACTCGGTGGTATTCGTTGTAGGCCACCAGGGGCGGGCGATCGCTGGGGGAATTGCGATCGCTCACCTGGCCCTCTAGCAGCACCGGGGCACCCCGCTCGTTCAGGGTGGTAGCGGTAGCCACGGGCAGCCGCGCCACCTCTCTGGCGTGGTTGGCCACCGCCTGGGGCACCACTGCCCAAATCACCCCGCCCGCGATCAAAAAGGGAATGCCCACGGCAGCCAACACCCCCGGCACCAACCACCGCTCCCATTTGCTCATGGCCCTTCTAGGATTTTTGTGCTCACGCAAGAGGCCCTAATTCAGTGGTTGACTCAGCTTTGCAGCGCTTGGGGTTCAGGAACTTCATCCAGCGCCGTTTGCTGCTCCCTGAGCGCCGCTTTCTCCTTATCCAGCCGCCGCTTGCGGGCGTAGAGCTGAATGGTCGCCGCCATCAATACCACCAGCCCCACCATCAGCCAGGTGGTCGCCCCGGTCGGGAAGTTGTTCTTAAAGATCACCAGCATGACGATCGCCACCAGCAGCAGGGTGGGGGCCTCGTTGAGCGCCCGCAGCTGCTGCCCCGACCACCGGCATTCGCCCCGGTGCAGCTGACGCATCAGCCGAGCGCAGTAGTGGTGGTAGGCCAGCAGCACCGCCACCAGCCCCAGCTTGGCGTGCATCCAGCCATCTTTGAGGTATTCCGGCATCAGCACCAGCAACCCCACCGCCATGGCGACCGCCACCACCATGCCGGGGGTGGTAATGATGCCGTACAGCCGCTTTTCCATCATGGTGTACTGGTTCTTGAGAATGCTGCGGGCCGGTTCTGGCTCAGCCTCGGCCTCAACGTGGTAGATAAACAGGCGCACCAGGTAAAACAGCCCGGCAAACCACACTACAACGCCAACAATGTGAAACGCTTTGAACCAGTAGTAGGCCATAGTTATTCCCTCAGCCCGGCCCCTCAGCCCAGCAGGAGCCCTGCTCCTGCGGCGTGTTGCAAACCGTTAAGTACGCATTCCATTGTCAGGCAAGGGTTTGCCCTTGAGAAGGCAGCCGCGACGGTTCTTAACGATTTTGGATTTTGGATTTGCGATTTTGGATTTTCCATCCCCCCCACTTTAAAACTCAAAACTCCCTCCCACCTCCCCCACTCCCCACCCCCTCGCCCTCTACAGCCGACGCAACACCTGGGCCAGCAGCTCCCCCGGCAGCTTGGAGAGCACCGTCTGCTGAGCGGGGATGCCAAAGATTTCAAAACTGAGGTGGGCGTTGTAGACCAGGGCGGTGATCAGCACCTCTACCTGCTGGGGGTCGTGGTGCCAGCCCCGGTAGGCCAGCAGATACTGCTGTAAAGCCGTTTCTAGATGGCGCTGACGGGCTTCAGCTTGGGTGTCTGGCAGTGCCTGAGCCAGCTGATCGTGGACGACGCCAGCACTGTGGCAGGTGGCCCACAGATCGAACCCCAGGGCGGGGGCGGGCGATGCTTGCAGGGCGATCTGGGCGGCAGATAGGGCGGTTTCGTAGGCGGCAGCCGCCTGGTGCAGGACGGCGATGCGCCGTTCGCCTGCCACAGCCGCCTGCTGAGCCAGATCCCAGTAGGCGGTGCCCAGGTTGTTGGCGGTGGCGGCACAGCCTGCCGGGGCAGCGGCAGTGGTGCGGTATTTGAGGGCGGCTTCGTAGGCGGCGATCGCCCGTTCGAGCAAAAACACCGGCTGCTGGTGCTGGGCCAGGCTCCAGTAAGCAATGCCCAGGTTGTTTTGCACCATAGCGTACTCCAGCGGTGCGTCGTGGGCGGTGCGGTGGGCCAGGGCTTCGCCGTAGGCGGCAATGGCCTGGGCCAGGTGGTGCTGGGGCTGCTCATACTGGGACAGCCGCCAGTGGATCGCCCCCAGGCTGTTTTGCAGGTTGGCGTAGTCTGTGGGCGATTTTGCCGCCGGGCTGTGCACCAGCGCCTGTTGGTAGGCTGCCACCGCTTGGGCGAGACAGGCCGCTGGCTCCTCCAGGTTCGCCAGCAGTCCGTAGACTGTACCCAGGTTGCCGTAGAGCCGCCCCAGGGTGTCGGCAGGAATTGCCTTTGCGTCGCCTTTGAGGGCTTTTTCGTAGGTGCTGGCGCTGCGGCGCAGCCAGGGGTCGGGGTCGGGGGTGCTCTCCTGCTGGCCCTGGAGCCAGTAGAGGCTGGCCAGGTCGTTGAGGGCGTCGCACCAGTCGGTGCTGCCCTCGGGCAGACCGGCGATCGCCCGGTCGTAGGCGGCGGCGGCAAAGCTGAGCACGCTGGCGGCGGGGGCCTCGACGGAGAGGCGATCGCGCCCCATCTGCCCCAGGGCCAGGTATGCCCGCGCCAGGGTCAAGGGCCCCGCCTGCTGCTCCATCAACCCCTGCACGTAGCGCCATAGATTCGCCAGGTCTCGGTCTTGGGCCAGGTCGGGGGGCAGTTCTAAAACCTGTTCAGGGGGCCGCCACGGCAGACTGGCAGAAGCCGCCGCCTCTACCGGAGGCGTGACCGGCTCAGCCTGCTGGAGGGCCGCCAGAGCCGCCGCCGCCGTAGCCCCCACAGGCGGCATAACAATGCTGGAAAACGACCCCTGCTCTACAACGGTGTAGCCCTGGAGATTGGGTTGGGCACCGAAGGGGGGGGCAGCTTGGGGTTCTGCGCCGAGCAGAGGAGGTGCCGTCGTCTGGTCTACGGCCCCATCGTGTAGCTGGTCTACGGCCCCATTGTGTAGCGCTGTTTCGTTGGGTGCCGGAGCCTCGAGCGCAGGCTGCTCAGCGGTGGAGCGATCGTCTTGCAGTACCTGCCACAGATGAGCGGACTGGGGGGCAGGTCGATCTGCCGACGGGGCCGCCGCCCTGGCCGGAGCGGCCACCTGGGCACCGGGCTCGCCCATAAACTCAAACAGGCCGCTGCGCGATCGCCAAAACCCCGGCACCGACTGGCGAATTTTGCCCAGCCAGGGGCGCGGCACCCACACCAGCAGCCGACAGTCGAGCTGGGTGAGCAGCGCATCGACCCGAATCAGCGAGGCCAAAAAGTGGTTCTGCACCGTGGGCGACTGGCGCGTCAGCTGGTCAATGCCCACAATTTGAAAGACTGGCGCGGTGGGCAAACCGCCCTGGAGCCGACGCTGCTGCTTCAGCCACAGCAGCACCTCGCGCACCAGATCGGGGCGATCGCCGCCGAGGCGCAGGGTAACTAGGGTGAGCTGCCGGGCTCGCACCTCCGGGGCCAGGGGCACCGTCTCAGGCAGGGGGCTAAAGTTGGCCTCCAGGCGCTGGGCTAGCTGCTCTTGCAGGGCCGTGTCATCGCACACTGCGATCAACAGCTGCCGTCGCAGATTGAGTTGCAGCGCCAGGCGCAGCTCCTGGTAGGCTTCCTGGTTGTGCCCCAGGTAGGTTTGAGAATTCAAAGACACAGCAGCGGTCACGGTGGGTAAGATGCAGGTGGTATGGTAAAACTAGTTGTTATGAACTAGTGTTCAGTCAAAAAAATAATGACGGGAAATGGGACTTTAGGGAAAACGGTTCACGGTCTGCCTGAACCGTATACCTTGCCCTTTGAACCCTAGATCTCCATCCCCCTCCATTACACTTCACCCCACGTCATTCGTTTCAGGACAACCCAATCTTTTCCACCGCAATGAGCGCCACTCAGACTGTTTCCCTAGCCCTATCGCCCCTTGAGTTAGCTATTCTGGGCCAGCTCAAAGCCGCTAGGGGCAGCTGCGACGCCCTCACCGCGCTGCCCGTCGAGGGCAAAAGCTCTATGCGCCAGCGGGTCAAAGCCTGTCAGCAGCTCAAAACCAGGGGCTATCTCACCTGCGAAGAGGACATTGTCCAGTTTGGCCTCACTCTGTACGGCAAAACCCTACTCAAGCTCGATCTCTCGGTGTGGCCCGTCACCCCGGACGAGCGGCTGATTCTCAGGTCGTGCCTGGGCGGCAGAATCCACCCCGGCCAGATCCATCGGCGGGTGTCGGTGGGCGATCGCCAGCGCTTGCTGGAGCGCCTGGCCGAGCAGGGGCTGATTGTGGTGTATGGACGGGCTGTGGTCAACCTACACCTCACTCCCGAGGGCAGCCGCTATTTGAAATAGACTAGGAGCAAGGCGGCGCTAGGGATCACCCCCCCATCCTCACCTCCCCCCTCTACTCACCCACACCCCATACCCCGCCTTCGGCGGTTCGGTATCCCCTCCTTCAGAGAAATCGCCCGAGCAAGCACTATAGATATAGCTGTCAAGCCGGAGCAAAGAAAATATGGGAAAAGTAGTTGGAATCGACCTCGGTACCACCAACTCTGTGGTTGCCGTGATGGAAGGGGGCAAGCCCACCGTTATCGCTAACGCCGAAGGCTTTCGCACCACCCCCTCGGTTGTCGCCTACGCTAAGAACGGCGATCGCCTGGTTGGCCAGATCGCCAAGCGCCAGGCGGTGATGAACACCGAGAACACCTTTTATTCTGTCAAGCGCTTCATCGGTCGTCGCTACGACGAAGTCGGCACCGAGTCTACGGAAGTCGCCTACAAAGTGCTGAACGTAGGCAACAACGTCAAAATTGACTGCCCCCAGGCGGGTCAGCAGTTCTCCCCGGAAGAGATTTCGGCCCAGATTTTGCGCAAGCTAGCCGACGACGCCGGTAAGTACCTGGGCGAAAAAGTCACCCAGGCGGTGATCACCGTGCCCGCCTACTTCAACGACTCCCAGCGCCAGGCTACCAAAGACGCCGGTAAGATTGCCGGTCTCGAAGTGCTGCGGATCATCAATGAGCCCACCGCCGCTTCCCTAGCCTATGGGCTAGACCGCAAGAGCAACGAAACCATTCTGGTGTTTGACCTGGGTGGCGGTACCTTCGACGTCTCCATTCTCGAAGTGGGCGACGGCGTGTTTGAGGTGCTGGCGACCTCCGGTGACACCCACCTGGGCGGCGACGACTTCGACAAAAAGATCGTCGATTACCTGGCCGGTGAGTTTCAAAAAATGGAAGGCATCGACCTGCGCAAAGACAAGCAGGCCCTCCAGCGCCTGACCGAGGCCGCTGAAAAAGCCAAAATTGAGCTGTCCAGCGTCACCCAGGCCGAGATCAACCTGCCCTTTATCACCGCCACCCAGGACGGCCCCAAGCACCTGGAGATGACCCTCACCCGAGGCAAGTTTGAGGAGCTGTGCGCCGATCTGATCGATCGCTGCCGCGTTCCAGTAGAGCAGGCGCTCAAAGATGCCAAAGTGGCCAAAACCGCCATCGACGAGGTGGTGCTGGTGGGCGGCTCGACCCGCATCCCCGCCATTAAGGACGTGGTCAAGCGCACCCTCGACAAAGAGCCCAACGAGACCGTCAACCCCGACGAGGTCGTCGCCATCGGTGCGGCGGTTCAGGGTGGCGTGCTGGCGGGAGAAGTCAAAGACATTCTGCTGCTCGATGTCACCCCCCTGTCTTTGGGAGTCGAAACCCTGGGCGGCGTGATGACCAAGCTCATCCCCCGCAACACCACCATCCCGACCAAAAAGTCGGAGGTGTTCTCCACCGCCCAAGATGGCCAGACCAACGTGGAGATCAAAGTGCTCCAGGGCGAGCGCGAAATGGCCAGCGACAACAAGAGCCTGGGTACCTTCCAGCTCTCCGGCATCCCTGCCGCGCCCCGTGGTGTACCTCAGATCGAGGTGATCTTTGACATCGATGCCAACGGCATTCTCAATGTCACCGCTAAAGACAAGGGCACTGGCAAGGAGCAGACCATCACCATTTCGGGTGCCTCTACCCTCGATGAGAACGAGGTCGAGCGCATGGTGAAAGATGCCGAGGCCAACGCCGCCGCCGACAAAGAGCGCCGCGAACGCATCGACCTCAAGAACCAGGCCGACTCGCTCACCTACCAGGCTGAGAAGCAGCTGGCCGATATGGGCGACAAGGTGCCCGCCGCCGACAAAGAAAAGGCCGAAGAGCAGATCAAGTCGCTGCGCACCGCCATCGAAGCTGAGGACTTTGACACCATCAAAACCCTCACTGGCGAGCTGCAACAGACTCTCTACGGCATCAGCACCAACCTGTACCAGCAGGCGGGCGGCGATGCCGGTGCCCCCGGTCCCGATGCCGCTGCCGAGGGCGGCAGCACCGACGGTGGTGACGATGTGATCGATGCCGAGTTCTCTGAGCCCGGCTCCAACTAACTCAACTGACCCACAGCTTTGCTTCGGCTAGCTAAAAGGCGGAGAGCGATCGCTCTCCGCCTTTTTTTAAGGTCGCTGCCTTGGCCCTATCCCTTGGCCCAGACCCAGGCATTTCCCATCTAACCCATCAATCTCCCTAGAGAAGTTGCTAGCATTGCTCTACAGAGGGTAGACCCGATTGATTAATCAAGGGCACCTAGCTATGCAAAGTATCTCCATCAAGGACGAATACGCCGAGGTCTTTAGCACCCTAGGAGACTTACAGGCTGCCATTGACACCGCCTTACAACGTCACGCTATTGAGAAAATCACCCAAAAAATCAATGAGCTGAGGCATCAAGATGTAGCCTACACCACTAAGTACGGCATGAGCTACACCGATTTTTCAACTAAAGCATCCACAGACGTTGAGTTTGTGAATCATGTCGAGCAATCTATTGAGAAAACTTGGGAGATTGACCTGGCCAACTGGGAGTTTTGCCAGCGAGGAATCGAAGATTGGATGCAAAAGTTGCAGACTATTATGCTGGCGTAATTCGGCTAGCTGAAACAACATTTACTACCTTTCAAAAGTCGATAGACTCTACACCCAAGCGCTCCATCTTGCGACTAGAGGCCACTTATGGGGTCTACAGGGTATTAGTGACAGAGCTTTTTAGCAATCAAATCCGTAAACATCGCTATTACCTGTTAAAAGGCAACTATGTTGAAGTTGGCTTTGACAACAGTCCCAACCCTCGGGCTCTAAGGCTCAAATATGGAGTAATTGGTCAATCCCGTCTGGGGGAATACATCCCTCATCTTCATCAAGTAGACAAAACTGAATTGTCCTTAACCGATGAGATATTTTTCGAGACCTTTGTCCGATGGCTCAAAGAAACTATCCCATTCCCAGCTAAGCAGCCCAGTCCTCGACGGAACAGATTGCCTGCCAGGTTTTAACCTGGGCCAGGCCCTTATCCATTGTTAACCGGATTTCTGGCATACAATATTGTCAGAAATCACCTACAGCAGCAGCTCTAACGAAATTCCCACCCGGCTGTCTTGGCCAAAGCGGGAGTTTTGTCGCTGAAAGTCGGTGCCCAGCCGCAGCTGCCGAGTCACCGCATAGCCGATCGCAAGACTTGTAATCCCCACTTCCCCCTCGGTGCCGGGGGCCACCCAGCGCTGGCTCAGGGCCAGGTCGGCCCCACCCCCCCGCGAGGGCACCAGCATCAGGCGCAGGCCCACATCAAGCCCCTCGGTTTGGTAGGCCGGGGTGCTGAGCGATCGATAGCCCACGGTGGGCGCAAGGTTGACGTAGCCCCCTAGGGGCAGCAGGTAGTAGCGGGCCTCGCCGCCGTAGGATTCTCGCTGGCCGTTCCAGCTGCGGCTGTAGTCGGCGCTGGCGGTGAGGCCCGTGCCCGGCAATAAAAACACGTCCTCTACCGATGCCGTCATCCCGCCAATCTGCCCCGTGGAGGGAAACTGGGCATAGCCGACTCGCAGTCGCGTGCGAAAGCTGGGCCGGTGGCGAATTTCGTCGGCGATATCGGGGATGTCTTCGAGCCAGCGCTGGAGGGTAGGGCTGCCCTCGATGACGGCGGGGTCGAGATCGAGGGTGGGCGCTAGGGCGTCAGCATCGAGTGCCAGGGTCTCTGGCAGAGCAGCGGGGGGAGAGAGCTCAACCGTCGCGGCTGGTTCAACGACGCAGGGGGCATTGGCTGCTGGGGGCTGGGGGCAGAGGGCCGGGCTAGCCATTGAGGAACTGGGAAAAGCTTCTAGGGCGATCGCCCCTTCAGCATGGTAGGGCCTATCTTCTAGGGCGATCGCATGGTGTCCCATCCCCAGTACCGCCAGACACCCACCCAATCGCAACAGTTGAATTGTTAATGGCACCACTCGGCGGCTCCCGACTCACACAATCGTCCTATGCATCTTACCGCCTGTGTCCAGGGCACAGCTCCCGGCTAGACAGGCAAAAAAAGCGGCCCCACTCCAAGAGTAAAGCCGCTGGGGGAAACGAGGATAGCGTTCCGGTAAAGGCTAACGACCCCTAGTACACCTGGCCGCGGGTCACCACGCTGTCTATGGGCTTGAGAAAGTAGAGCTGCACCAGCTGCCAGCCGATGGTGGCAATGTGGGGCAGCTGTTGTAGCTTCTTCACGAGCTTGGGCTGATTCGACTCAGCGATCTGGCTCAGCTTAGAGTTAGCGGCAGCGGCCACATCCAGGCGCTTAAAGAAGCTGGGGTGTTCGACATTCAGCGTCAGCGGAAACACGCGCCCGGCGGTCTTATTGGTTTTCTCGATCACCTCAATGTCGTACTCACGGACATTCAACCCGAGGGATTCGTAAAAGCCCCTGGCCCGGAGATCGTTAAGGTACATGGTGGCGAACACCGAAAGCAGAAAGAAGCGGCACCACAGCCTGGCCTTCCAGTCGTTGAGAATTTGGGGCTGAGACTTCATCAGGGCCGAGAAAAAGTCGCCGTGGCGGTTTTCGTCCTGGCACCAGTTCTCAAAGAAGCGGAAAATCGGGTAGATCTCGTTCTCGGGGTGAGTTTCGAGGTGGCGGAAGATGGTGATGTAGCGCCAGTAGCCAATTTTCTCGGACAGGTAGGTGGCGTAGAGAATGAACTTGGGCTTAAAGAAGGTGTAGTCTTTGGTCTTGGTCAGAAAGCCCAGGTCTAGCTGCATATTGAAGTCAGCCATGGCCTTGTTGAGAAAGCCCGCGTGGCGCGCTTCGTCGCGCGAGATCAGGTCAAAGCACTCAGATAGCAGGGGGTTTTTGCCCTTGAGGCGACGGCTCAGTTCTTTGTAGAGCAAAAAGCCCGAGAACTCGGAGGTGCAGGAGCGCTCCAAAAATTCTACAAACACCCGCCGGGTTTCGCCAGTGACACAGTCCCAAGACTGGTCAAAAACCTCGCTGCGGACGAAGTGGTGGCGGTTGTAGTCAGCCCGCAGCTCGTCGAGGATGGCGAGCAGCTCCTCTTCGTTCATCGAGAGGTCCATGGCGGCCATCTCGTCAAAGTCGGTGGTGTAAAACCGAGGGGTGAGAATGGTGTCTTTGGCGGGAGCCTTTACCCCTGGGCGAAGCTCTTGCAATTCAGGCTTTTTAAGGGAATCTACCATGAGTCCTTAGATGGCGCGGTGGACGTGGGCCGGGCTATCCCCCGGCGGGCAACGGGCACGAGAGCCCTTCTGCCCAGACAGGACTAGTTCACATCCTGAGCCTGGGGAGAACTTGACTTCTCATACAAATCGCTAAATGTCAGTGTATCAGGGCTTTTAGGACAGTCGGCGGCGGTTTAAGTTTTGCAACAAAACCTTTCGGTAGATGACAGGAAAATTTTGCCAATTCGTTAAGCGGCGGCCATGGTTCAGTTTTGGCTGGGCACCATAGTAGCTGTAGTCGGCCTGGTTAAGGGGTTGCCCCTAAAACGTTCGGACCTTTGAACGGATGAGGGGGGTCTGACTTCGGCGACCATGGCTTTAACTGGCCATCGCTGGCAGGAGAAATCGTATGGCGATCGCAGGCATTGTCTTTATTGTGGCCGGGGGCGTGCTCTGGTGGGTGCAAAACCGCCAGCAGCGCCGCTGCAATCAGCTCAAGCTGGCCCGCGCCTGCCAGGCCGCCGACCTAGAGGCCACCGCCACCGCCGTCTCCAAAGAAATCGGCGGCGGCGACTGGCGCGACTACGTGTGGCTGTGGGGCACCGTCCAAACAGCCACGCCCCTCACCTCAGAGTTTAAGCAGGTGCCCTGCGTCTACTACACCAGCACCGTCATTCGCGAGTACGAAGAAACCGTGCGCGAAAAAGACAGCGATGGCCGGGTGACCAGCCGCACCCAGCGGGGGTCAGAAACCATCAGCGAACACAAGCAGCGCATTCCCTTCGACCTGGTGGACAGCTCAGGGCAGGTGCGGGTGGATCCTGAGGAGGCCAAGATTGAGCCGGTAGAGGTGCTCAACGAGTTTCGCCCTGGGGCTCCGGCTGGCGGCATGCTCTCCTTTGGGGGGTTTTCTTTGGCTCTGGGAGATGTTGGCCCTGGCGGGGCGCGGCGCACCCTGGGCTACCGCTATAGAGAGACTATATTGCCTGTGGATCGCCCTCTACTGGTGGTGGGTACAGCGAGCGATCGCACCGGCAGCATCGCCATTGAGAAACCCGCCCAAGATGACCAGCCCTACATCATCACGCTGAAATCCCACGAGGCGATTACCAAGAGCGTGGGCCAGAGCGCCCAGATTGCTCTTTGGTCAATGGTGGGGTGCTTTGGAGTGGGGGCGGTGCTGCTGGTGGCGGCGATCGTGGGGTGAACTCCCTAGGGCTGTAGCCAGCACGGTTGAGACATTTTCCCAAGAACATGCAAACGTTCGAACGTTGCCAGGTTTTTGAAGTACGGCTTAGCGCCGCCTGTTCTGAATCGATTCGTCCTCTGGAATACCTTGCTCCAGCTTGTACTCGGTGAGCAGGCGGTTCATTTTGTGGCGCATTTTCAGGTGGGTTTCAACCCCTTCGTAGGTATAGCGGTTGAAGCCGCCCTGGTCGATCAGCTGCTTGAGGTAGCTGACGCGATCGCCCGGGTTGGGGTGCGAGGCAAACCAGCTCACCCCCCGGTTGCCGTACTCCGCTTCGAGGGTGATCATCAGATTGTGCAGGCCGTCGGCGGCGTAGCGGTTGGTGGCCAGCAGCTTGGTGCCTAGAATATCCGACTGGCGCTCCATATCGCGGGAGTAGCTCGACACAATCAGGCCAGCGGTGATGTTGGCCACCTCAGGGATGGGGATGAAGGACGCCAGGCTGGCGGTGAGGTTGCCCCGCGTCACCATTTGAAAGCCGTGGGAGAGCACCGCGTGGGCAATTTCGTGGCCCACCAGCCCGGCCAGCTCAGCCTCAGAATGGCTCTTGGTAATTGCCCCGGCGTTGATAAAAATCTTGCCGCCGGGCAGGGCAAAGGCGTTGAGGCTGTCATCCATGATCACCTCAAAGCTGTAGTCAAACTCGTCGCGCCCCGCCAGCCCCGCCAGCCGCTGGCCCATGTCGTTGACGTAGGCCCGAATTTCGGGGTCGTCTACTATCGGCAGCTGGCGCTTGACCTGCTCGGCCACCTGGTTGCCCAGGCCGCTCTCGCCCTGCATCATCAAAATGCCCGAGTTAAGGGCGCTAAATGGCCCCAGCAGCCCCCCTGTGAGAATGTACCCGGCGGCCCCGGTAATGATATTCGACACCAGGTTGCGGGTCAGGGTCTGGTTCATCTCGCCGCGAAAGCGATCGAGGTTTTGCCGGGCCAGCCCGGCCATGGCCTCGGCTTCGGGGTGCTCGGGGTTGAGAATGGCGAACTGGTTGGCGGTGATGGCGGCTTCGATCCACTGCTGGCGGGCCATCTGCACCTCGGCCTGGGCCTTGAGCAAATCGGGGTTGTAGGGGTAGCGGGCGATCGCCGCTTCCAGCACCTGCAAGGCCTCATCGGCGCGATCGTTTTGCACCAGGTAGCGGGCGTAGAGAGCCTGCCCCGGCAAAAATTCCGGGTAGTTCTTCACCAGCAGCTCCAGCGGTATCAGCACCCGGTTGGGAAACTCCGACTCAGCGCCAGCCTGGGCCTCGCGCCAGTAGACTCGGCCTGCGGGGGGCAGATCTTCGGGGTCAATCAGGGGGGCGATCGCCAGCTCTGGCCCCATTTCGGCCAGCCAGGCCGGGTCTTTAGCCGCCCGGTAGAGCAGCTCAGCATTGGCGCGATCGCCCGATTGATACAGGCGATCGGCCTCGATCAGCATCTCGCTGCGCTTGGCCACCTCCGGCGACAGGCCCGACAGCAGCAGCGCCCGGCCCAGGGTTGAGTCGGCATCCAGCTCGGCGGCATCGACGGCTGTCTCCGGCTCGATGGAGGGAATATCGGGCTGCTTGGGCGGTAGCTTCAGGGTGCCGTCGGGCTGTTCGGGGAAGGGGGTGGGCAGCGTATTCTCAGGCAGGGCTGCTGGCTCTACCTGAAGTGTCTCTTCGGCATTGGCCAGCAGGGCCGAGGGTGCTGCGGCCCCCGGCTCTGGCTCTGCCGCCAACCCTGGAACGCTGCTCAGGCCCTGACTCAGCAGCACCACCCCCAAAAAACTGGCCAGTAGCACGGCCCAAAACCGCTGCGCTGACGGAGCCTGGCCTCTAGTCAATCGCCCCATGACATCTCCCTCAAGCTGATTTCTCTGTAAGTTCTCTGTAGCAAACGGGGCCACGCTCCCTGGGTGACGGGCGGGGGCGAGAGCCAGGGCCATATCTGCATGACACTATCTCTAGGATTAAGTTCCTGCCTGGCACCTTACTCATTCTGACCAATGCTTTGCCAAGCCAGAATTTATGCTTCTATAATTTTGTTAAATAAATGTAACGCCGCAAAACGCACCACGGAGCCCCATGACTTTAGACACCATTCAACCCTGGCTCAACTTTGTTCACCCCATAGTGATGTGGCTGCTGCTGGCGACCACCCTCTACGCCCTCTACCTGGGGGTTCAGGCCCGTCGCACCCGCCTGGCCGATGCCGAAACCCGCAAAGAGCTTATCAAGGGCAAGTTTGCCCTCAAGCACCACAAGGTGGGTTCGGTGCTGCTGGCCTTTATGGTGATCAGCACCGTGGGGGCCATGGGGGTTACCTACCTAGAGGCGGGCAAGCTGTTTGTGGGGCCCCACCTGCTGGTGGGTCTGGGCATGGCTACCCTGATTGCTGTGTCGGCGGCGCTGGTGCCCTTTATGCAAAAGGGCAGTGAGACGGCCCGGCTCACCCACATCACCCTCAATATGGTGCTGGTTGGGCTGTTTAGTTGGCAGGCGTTTACCGGCATGAAAATCGTGCAGCGGCTGCTGTCTGACCTCCAGACCACCACTGGCTCCTAGGGTTCGGTCAAAAAAATTAATGACGGGAAATGTGACCTAGGGAAAGCGGTTCACGGTAAGCGGTTTAAGGCGAGCCGTTTACCGTAGACCGTCAACCCGTCGCATTGGACTTAACTGACTACTAGCGTGTTTTTGTAGAAACTTTTCTTAACTCGAATCAGGTTAGGGCTGGCCCTCATGGGCACCGCCGCCCGATCGCCGCCCCCAGTTTGACCAAAAGTGGTGGCCCCGGTAGCTCTCGGGCAGGGGCAGGCCGTGGCTCTGGTGAAAGTCTTCCTGCACCTTGCGGGTAAGGCGCTTGGAAACCTGGCGCACCACCTGGTTGAGCAGGCGATCGCCCGAGGTCTTGAGCAGCGATCGCGGCACCGAATTTAGCATACGCGGCATGTGAATCTTTACCGCCAGGCCCAGTTCCCAGTCCACCTGGGTGAGCGCTGTCGCCGGGGGCTGGGCCTCGGGCATATCTTGTAGCCGCAGCACCGCGTGAAAATCAACATCGTACCCCGGAGCCACGTACCCAGCGATCGGCATCGTGTCGATGCGGTAGACCTGGTGATCGAGGGGCGACAGGTAAAGACCCACCTTGGGCTCTACCTCATAGCCCAGCACCGAAAAGTGGCCAACCACCAGGGCATAGCCGTGGTCGGAGAGCGGCTCCACCTGCATGGGGTGAGCGCAGCGGGTAAACCAGCCCCGATGGCTGTTGAGGTAGCGCCCCACGGTGCCGCTGTCAGCGGCCATATCCATTTTGCCGGCGTAGTGCCCCTCCAGCACCAGTGCCCCATCGGCCTGGGTGGGCAGGGCCGGTAGCTCAGCGGCAGGGGCTATGGTAGCGTTGACCCTCGCCTCCTCAACGTCACCAGTCTTGCCCCTGTCAATTAAGGGCAAAGCGTCGGTGTTTTGGGCAGACGATATGGATTCCAGAGTCACTGTGCAACCACTTGCTTAAACGACATCAGACAACGTAATTGCGCTGGGGTTACGTTACAGGTTTAACCTATCGTAGGCTTTAGTATCTCAAGTGTGCCCCGCAGAACTGTTGTGCCCATCACGATTTCATCTTAACCATCCCTAGGGTGAGTTTCTTTTTAGGGCACCATTCCTTAAAATCAGGCCAGTCGTACACACCGGGGAAGCAGCCGTGAAAGCATTTGTTGCAGGGGCGACGGGGGCCACAGGTTCGAGAATAGTCACCCAGCTCGTGGGCCGGGGCGTGCCTGTGGTGGCTTTTGTGCGCGACGCCGCCGCTGCCCGCGCCAAGCTACCCATTGAAGTCACGCTGGTAGAGGGCAGCGTCACCGACAAAGCCAGCATTCGCAAGGCTATGGCGGGCTGTACCGTGCTGATCTCCGCTACCGGAGCGCGCCCCGGATTCGACCCCACCGGCCCCTACCAGGTGGACTTTGAAGGCAACAAAAACCTGGTAGATGTCGCCAAGGAAATCGGCATTGAGCACTTTGTCATGGTGTCATCACTCTGTGCCTCCCGCTTTTTTCACCCCCTCAACCTGTTCTTTCTCATCCTCTATTGGAAGCATCAGGCAGAGGAATACCTGCAAGCCAGCGGCCTCACCTACACTATCGTGCGCCCTGGCGGCCTCAAAGATGATGACAGCGACACCCGCACGCTGATTATGGCTCCGGCAGACACGCTATCTGAGGGCAGCATTCCGCGGCTGAGGGTGGCCGAGGTCTGCGTGGAGGCTCTATTCTTGCCCCAGGCGCGCAACAAAATTGTGGAAGTGATCGTGCAGGACAACGCCAACCCCCAGCCCTACGAAGCCCTGTTTGCTGGGGTAGCCTAGGTTTAGGCAGCTCAAAGGCTAAGCGGGGCGTCGCTCCCTAAATGTGCCCATCGGTCTCCCTAAACGGAAGCTTGCGAGACCCCTAGGGAGCCAGGCGGGCCTTTTTGAGGCGGTTGTCTTCGTACCAGGCGGCGATCGCCGGTACCCAGTCTGCAAAGTGGGGCCAGATCGCCTCGCACATTTTTTGGGCTTCGAGCTGGGCGTCGGCCTTCCAGCGCAGGTCGAGCAGGTGCATCACCGATCGCACATTGGCCGACATCACCCAGTGCTGGCGAATGTCGAAGGGGATCAGCCCCCGGGCGTGCTCTTCGGCAAAGCCCTGGTCAATGCGGGTTTTGTAGCGGCGGCTGGCCTCTAGGCACCAGTCGAGATCCTGCTGGCGAGCGGCGGCGGTGTACTCGTACTTCTTACCCTGGCGATCGCTGTAGAAGCCCAGGGGCCGCAGGTAAAACACCTCTTCGACCTCGCGCTTGCCGTCTACCACATCGAGAATGCGCTGCCCGGTGTACCGGAAACTTTGCACATCGAACGAAACGCCGACCCGATGAGTGCGGATCTGCTGCATGGTGCTGTGGGGAAACCAGCCCACGTTGAACACAATCTGCGGGTGCTCCAGCGGGCCGTAGTGGCCACGCCCGCCCTTGAGCAGGCTGGTGACGAGGATTTCGCCGCAGCGCTCTTCGCTGGGCCAGGCGGCGCGATCGTGCGCCACAAAGCCCTCGGCGTAATCCTGGTGCATAGCGGCGTACATGGTCTGTTGAGGGTTGGGGGTTTGAGAAATAACCTCAACGGTGAAGCGATCCATAGCGCAGACTTCCGGGAATTAGGCGATCCATAGCTTAGATTTCTGGGAGTTAAATGTCTAGGTATTCTTCGTACTCGACTACGGCCCGTCGTTCTCTAGGGACAGGCGATGAAGGATTTGACTCCCCTGTAGATGCCCCTGGTGTAGACGCCCCTGAGAGTCCTGAGGCGTCAGATAAGCTGTTTTGCTCAGAGGATGCTTCTAAATGCTCTAGCTTTGAGGAATTGAGGCAGCTTGCCAGATCTGGGGCGGCGACAGCTTGAGTCTCTAAGGCGGGGATCAACTCGGCAGCGATCGCCCCAGACTTTACCGAAAAGGCAGCGGCGGCACTGGGCGGCAGCGGCTTGGCCGGTTTCAGCAAACGCTGCCCTTCCTCTAGGGCCGATCGCACCGTGGCATCGCTCTCCTGCCCCAGCCGGACTGCAAAGCAGTCGATCAGGTGCGATCGCACCGACACCCCGGCCAAGTACTCCTCATCGGTCTGGGCCAGCCGCACCAGCCGCCGCACCGCCACCAGCCGCTTCAGCGGGTCGGGGTGGCTCAGCAGCCCCAGGTTGTGCTCCACCTGGGCCACGGGGGCGGCATCCCACAGGTCAGTGCTGGGGCTGGTAGAGCGGGGCGATCGCAGCAGCGCCCCCACCGCAAACAGCGCCAGCGCCCCCTGCCCGGTGAGCAGCAGCGCCATCAGCAGCGAGTGGGTGCTGTGCCACAGGGCGGTAAAGGTGTAGGTGCTCACCCCTACCACCAGGCCCAGCATTAACGCCTGCTGCTGAGGCGTAGCGGGCAGCGGCAGGCCCTGCTGAAGGCGTTGCACCAGCCTTTGGCGCTGTTTAGGGGAAAGCTGCAAGAGCTGCTGGTAGGCCACCAGCCCAATGCCCGCCGAGATCACCAGCGCCCCATTCACTAGGCCCAGGGCCAAACTGCCGACCCCCAACCCCCACAGCCGAGGATTTTTAGGCCGTAGCAGCGATCGCCGCCATCCCCGTTCCCCCACCCCAGCCCTAGGACGGGGTGACGACGGCGGCGAGACATCCAAAGCGGGGCGAGAAATAACGGGGGAAACCACAGGAAAATTGTTGCAGGTAAGCGTGATGAATCAAGGCTTAGCATAGCCTGACACCCTAATCTTAGGCCCCTTTTCGCAGGAAAACTCAAACCTCGCGATCGCCTATCACTCTCCCCATCACCCCATCACCCCATCACCCCACCACCCCATCCCCTCACTACGCCACACAAATCCCAAACCGAGGCAGCAAATCGTGGGTAATAAAGAAGTGATGCGCCCGCAGCGCGTCGTGAAACAGCTTCCAATTGCTGGTGAGAAACTCGGGGGAGTAGATCGGCAAGCGCGGGTCGCGGTTGTTCTCAGTCTCGATCTGGAGGGCCTGCTGCTTCCAGGAGCCGCTGCCCTTGGCGACGTAGCGCACCTGGGCCGGGCCAAAGCTAAAGTGGCCCTCGGCAATGCGCGCCAACCACTGCTGGTGGCGGCTGTCGCCCGTGCCGCGTAGGGATGCAAACAGCTCGGCTATTTTGGCTCGGTCGGCGGTGGGTAGCCCTGGGGCCGAGGCATCGGGGTCGCCCAACCGGTAGCGCTGCATGGCTCGACAGATTTCGTCGGCGGCCTCCAGAAAGTCTTTGGGGTTGTCGCGCCACACCCGCCTGCCGCGCCCGTCGATGTAGCCCCAGCGCAGGTGGGGCTGGTCGGGGTTGCTGAGCACCGTGCCGTGGCCCAAAGGCAGCGCCCCGCCGATAAAAAAGCCCGTCAGCCGATTCTTAAGGCTTTGGTCGGGGTTGCCGTCGCCGTCTACCAGGTCTTTGGCGCTGTTGATCTCGTGGCTGACCCCGGCAAACCCCTGGTGAGCCCAGGTGTCGGCAAAAACGTGCAGGGTAATGCCCAGCCGGTGCAGGCCGTAGCTGCGGTAGCGCTGGTCGATGCATTCGGCCACCATGGCCTGGGCCACGGGGCTGTTGGGGCGGCAGATCAGCTTTTCGATAAAGGTGCCTGGCGGGTCTTGGCCGGGGGGCAGGCCGCCATTGCCCGGCAAAAAGTGAAAGGGAATCCACACCTGGTGGTTGGCCAGCTCTTTGAAGTTGCGGTAGTCGAGCAGCTTGTGGGCCGAGCTGATGCGGTCAAACATGGCCCCATTGTCAAAGCGAATTAGCCCGGCCTGGGTTGAGTCGTCAACGTACTGGGCGCAGTGGGCCACGATGCTGGCGTCGCGGTGCTCAAACCCGGCCAATCGGGCGCAGACGTAGGTGACCCCGTGGTGAAAATCAATTTGCATAGCGCTGGCTGACTAGCGGCATGGGGCAGCACACCCCCAAAAATAGGGTACGGGGTCGTGCCCCTTTCCAGGGTTAAGCATTGTGATCTTGTGCCCTGGGCCGTTTAGTGCCTTGGGGGGTAGGGCTAGCGCGATCGCGCAAACGACCGGTGAATGACATCCAAGATTGGATCAATGTTGGTCTCGGTGTCGCCGTAGTAGGTGGTGATGGTCGCCGTCGCCTCGGGGTAGCCCACGTAGGTGACAAAGGCGTTGGGCAACCCATCGGGAATTTCGCTCATCCACAGGCGCACGGCGGTGACACCGTCGATATTGGCGGCGTCGTAGCGGGTGACGGTGTAGCCCTTGGTCTGAATCGCTTGCAGCGATGTGCCCACCACCTCCCGGGGCGGGGCCTCTTGCCAGATCACCTCGGTACGCATAGCCGGTAGGTCGCCGTTGGCCCCAGGGCTGACCGCCACCACCTGCGGCCCCTCCGCCGGCTCGCTCACCTGCCACCCCTGGGGAAAGGCAATGGAGAACAGATTTTCGTAGCTGTAGGGGGTAGTTGCGATCGCCGCCGGAGCCTCTACCGGAGCCGTCTCCGCCGCCAGCCGCTGCTCAGCCAGCGCAGGCGATGCCCCCAGGGCCAGGGCGATCGCCCCCAGCGCCACACCCGCAGTCTTCAGTCTTTTCAGCCCTGCCATAGCCACTCTCCTAACGACTAACTCAACCACTGCCGTCTAGTATCGTTTACCAAAGGCCAGAGGCGATCGCCCCCTAGACCAGTTCTTCACTCATCTCCTCCAAAATCGCAAATCCAAAATCGAGGACAGACACCCTCAGGGCAGACCAACGTGTCTGTCCTACCCCTCCACCCCTCCCCCCCCCACGCTACCCTTAAAAAGCCCTCTCCCCCTCCCCCCCTCCCCATGCCCCCGGCCCCCGACACCGACCCCAAACCCGGCCACCTCTACGTCGTGGGCACCCCCCTGGGCAACCTGGAGGACATGACCTTTCGCGCCGTGAGAATTCTGCAATCGGTGGATCTGATCGCCGCCGAAGACACCCGCCACACGGGCAAGCTGCTGGCGCATTTTCAGATCGCCACGCCCCAGATCAGCTACCACGAGCACAACCGCCACAGCCGCATTGGCGAGGTGCTGCACCACCTGCAAGCTCGCCAGCACGCGGTGGCGCTGGTCAGCGATGCGGGCATGCCGGGGATCTCAGACCCTGGCTACGAACTGGTGGTCGCCTGCGTCGAGGCCAAAATACCCGTGATCCCCATTCCGGGGCCGACGGCGGCGATGACCGCGCTGTGCGTGGCGGGGCTGCCCAGCGATCGCTTCATTTTCGAGGGCTTTTTGCCCCTCAAGGGCAAGGAAAGAACCGCGCGGTTAGAGGCGATCGCCCAAGAAGATCGCACGATTATTCTCTACGAAGCGCCCCACAAGCTGCTCAAAACCCTGGAGGATTTGGTGGCGGTTTTGGGGGGCGATCGCCCCGTCACCCTGGGCCGCGAACTGACCAAACGGTTCGAAGAATTCTGGCGCGGCACCCTGGGCGAGGCCCTGACCCACTACCAGCGCGAAGCCCCCAAGGGCGAGTTTACCGTTGTCATTCAGGGGGCAACCCGTGCAGCGCCCGTGCTGTCAGAAGACGCCCTGCGCGCCGAGCTAGAACAACTGCTGCGCCAGGGCATGTCGCGCGCCGATGCCAGCCGCCACCTCGCCAAAGCTACTGGACAACCCAAAAAGACGATCTATCAGCTTTCCCTAGGGGTTGACCCAGAGGGATTGACCAGCTAGAAAGTGACGTGCCAAATTCATGGTGATGCACTGGGGTGGCAACCTGGTGATCGCTGCGTCTATTCCCAAACGATATTTTCCCTAATCTGGTTTATTCATAACCCTATATCGAGAATGTCTAACTGCTGATCGGACAGGAGTTCATCCAGGTATAAGGCTTTGCCCACTGCCCAGAGGACAGCCGGAACGGCTGTCCCACAAAACTTTTCCCAAAGCTCCTTCAGGCCCACGGGAAAGCCTCCTTTAAGATGGGCCTCTGTCTAGATTTTGCCCCGATCCCCCAAAAATTTAGGCTGGCCAATGATAAAAATCATGGCTAAATCCAAGGCTGTAGTTAACAGGCAAAACAGTATCCAGTATGCTGCTTAGTCAGGGTTGGGCAGCTACCTATGGACAAGCCTGCATCGGTCGATCTATCGCTTTTACAGCAAACTATTGATCGCTACGAATCGCTACTAGCTAAGGTTGAATCTGGCAACGGCAGCGCCTCTGAACCCGATGTGGTTGCGCTGCTGCTAGTGCGCGACCGGCTGGAGCGGGAGAAACAGAGCGAAGATCTGGGCGAATCCAACTCCCTTCGTCTGCTGGCCTTAGACAAGCGGCTCAAGCAGCAGGCCAGCGCCATTACCGCCGCGACTTCTTTAGCCCACTGCCGCGACAGCTTGAGCCCGCCGGGTGCGGCCTGGTGGTGGTCGCTCGAGCCGCCTCCCCCGTCCGCCAAAACGCCCAAGCTCGATCAGTTTGACTGGGTGTGGCATCTGCTCACCGTCACCTGCCTGGTGTTTTCGGCCAGCTTTGCGACGAACACAGCCCGTGCCTTTTCGACCCAGGGCTTTGACTTGATGGGTACGATTAGCACCATCACCCAGGGGGCGGGGGTGGCCCTGGTAGCAGGCGGTGCCCTGACCGACAAGGGCCGCAAAGTTACCGAGAATGTTTTGCACAGTCTCAAAATTCCGCCTGTGTTCTACGCTGAGGCCACTTTTGGGTTCTCGGCGCTGCTGCTGGGAGGCACCTTTTTGCTCAACAGCAACCTGACCCGGGTGGGCGACATCTACCAGCGCCAGGGCGATCGCCTGCTCAACCAGGGCAGTCTGGTGTCGGCCCGCAAAAAATATCTGCGGGCGACCGACTTTGACGCTAACGATCACTCCCTGGTGCTGGCTCTGGGGGAAGTTTCGCAAAAACTGGGCGAGCTTGATCAGGCTGAAACCTACTACCGTCAGGGGCTGGCCCTCGATGCCGCCGCTGCCATGGATGGCCTGGCGCGCACTCTAGTGCTCAAAGAAATTGAGACCAAGGGCTGGAATTCTAAAATCGATGACCTGGCGGCTCGGCGGGCCGAATTTTTTCTGGAGGCAGCCCTGGTCAAACTGCCTAGCCATGACGATGTACGCGATCGCGCCATCGCTCTCCTCAACACCCCCCAGCCCCAGCTCACCCACCGCGACCAGATGACCACGACCCTGGTCGATATGAAGCAGCGGGCCAGTGTTCACCTCAACAAAGGGCTGCTCAACCTGGCTCAGATTGACTTTAACAACCTCGATCGCACCGCCACTGAGCGCTTGTTAGACTACGCTCTGGTGGCGTTTGACGAAGCCGCGCTCTATGAAGACGCCTTTGCCGAGATGCTGGCCGACAAAAAAGTCAGCCCTACCGACTGGCCTGAGTTGGGTAAAGCCGCCTGCTATCGCCAGATCGTGACCCAGATCCAGGCCGAGATTTTCTACCAGCCGGGCGACCAGCTCTACGAGCTGTACCAGGGCTCCCAAGACTGCTACAACGAGCTGCGATCGGCGGGGCTCAACCGCTACGATGACGCCATCATGTACTATCGCCTGTCCTATGAGTGGGGCGATCGCATTCCGCCTACAGCCTATGAACCGCCCGAGGTGAGCCCGGCCCAATAGGGGCTGCCACGCCCGCCCGACTACTGACCGGGCAGTGAACGATGCGAGGTGGCAATGGGGGCGGAGGGGCTACAGCTAACGGCAGCCGGAGGTATGCGGCAGGCCCTAGGCTTGGCCTCTGCGGCTTGGGGTAGGACCCCTAGACTGCCCGCGATCGCCATCAGCGCGATCGCCCCGACGCGGTTGGTGACGTGAGCCCATTCTCTGACACCCATACCTAATCCTCCTCAAAGGTGATTGCGGGAGCACCATCGCAGACGTTGACGCTTTCCTCGTCAATATCGCCGTCGGCAAAAACGGCCCGAAAATCGTAGGCGCACTCGCTAGAATTTACCGGCAGGTCTACCGATTCTCCCGGTTGCAGCGCATAGCCACTTTGCTTAAACAGGTTAATGCCCCAGTCCTCGCTGGAAGCAGGCGTAAAGTAGAAGCCAATGATGGGGACTGCGGTCTGGTTGTTGACCTGAAAGACGTGATCATTGGCGTCAAAGAAGGCGTAGGTGCCCCCGTGCAGAGTGCACAGATCGACCCCATACTCTTCTACGTAGTCGTCGTCGCCGTCGCCAAAGATGCCAAGCACATCGTAGAGGCAGTTTTCAGGCGGGTTGTCGAGCCTAATTTGGAGTGCTGAGGCCGGCGGTAGGTCAGTGGAATCGAGTCGATTCTCGCCCCAGTCGTCGGCCTCTGTGGGGGTAGCGTAGAACTCCAGCAGAGGAGTGCTGGTGTTGTTTTCAATGGCGAAGACTACGGTCTGCTCAGCCTGAGCGGCGATCGCAGTGCCCAGGGTCAGACTGCCTGAGGCGATCGCCGCCAGCCCACAGGACATCCAATGGGGCAAAAGCCGGTGAACAAAGGGAATGTGCATCAGACCGCCTTTGCGCTTGGCCGTAGTTCTGTAATCATTGCTCTGCCTCCAAACCGAGACACTACCCCAGTATTTCTGGCGATATTTGATGAAAATATCACATCTGCTAGGGCAATCAGTCAATAAAGGTTTGCAACAGCCGAATCACCGCTGCCACTGAGGCCAGCGAGGCGGTTTCGGTCGCCGTATGGTATTCGGTGGTGGGAATTTGCAGCGTGGTGCCGGTCACCGCCCCGTCGGTCGCCGCCGTCAGGCGTCCCATCTCGGTGCGGCCCAGGGAGTAGGGCTTGGGGCGGGTGAGGTTTTGGGCGGCGATGTAGTCGTCTTTGTAGCTGTAGGCAATGCCGAGCTGGGTGCAGCGATCGGCGAGCTCCTGGGTGATTTCAGTGGCAAAGGCGGCGCTGGCATCTTTGCGGCGCAGGGTGACGAGCTGCTGGTCGGCGGCCTCGCGGCTGTGGTAGGGGCTGGTGTCGAGGGCGATCAGGCGATCGGTGCCCAGGCGCTGGCGCTGAAACCACGACAGGGCGTAGCGCCAGCTGCGGCCCGACTCTTCCTGGGCGGTGAATAGGGCCGTGCCCTCAAACCCGCAGCGGAACAGAAAAATAATGATGGCGGCGCTGACCACATTGTCGAGCTGGGCCGAGATGTAGCCATCGTTGAACTGGAGGCGATCGAGAAAGGCCACAGGGGTGCCGGGCTGGAGATAGTCGAGCCCATCGACCTCAAAGATCAGGTTTTTGCGCTCGGGGCAAATGTAGGAGTTGGTGATGACGCCCTGGCCGATGTAGGTGCCAGTGTAGGGCAGGTGGGCCTGCACCCGCTGGCCCTGGAACCGATTCTCAATGGTGTGGAGCATCTGTTCTGAGACCGAGTCGCCGGTCAGCTCGCTCTGGTTGCCCGCGATAAAGGCGGCGTACTGAAACTCGTTGGGGCCGGTGCACAGCAGCCCGTGGCGATCGATGTGGGCCGAGAGCATTAGCTCGTGGGGGCGGCGGCCCTGGGCCACCAGCACGCCGTGGTAGTAGCTCACCTCGGCCCCCACCTCCTCCAGCTCGCGGCGCAGCACGCGAAAAAAGGCGTCTTCGCTGCCCACCACCGAGGGCTCGCGAATGAGGAACTGGAGAATTTCGAGGAAGTCGGCCAGCCCCTCCAGGGCGATCGGGTCGGCAGCGGCGGCGGGCTGATGCGCCTGGGGGGCAATGAGCTGATCGACAACCAGGTTCAGTGGGCTCATAGGACAAGGGCCTGCCAGAAGTTTGCCTGTGGTGCTGAAACTGTGACCGGGAGGAGGAGCGTGGGGCGATGGTTAAAGACTGGGCAAGACCCCAGGACGAGGGGCGATCGCCCCTATACCTATGTATCCCAGAACACCGTCCGCATCCCAGAACACTACCCCGAAGCTCCGTGACGTTTGGTGAATCCCAATACAAAACGAGGCGGTCTTTTTGGCGATCGCATAATCCTGCAAACCCCAGTGGAGAACCGGAGTATAATAGAACCTATCGCTCTTTACCCCCCCTGCCCTGTGGATTTGTCGTCTAAAAGTGAATACGCGCTGCTGGCTCTGCTAGAGCTAAGCCCCCACTACGCCAGCGGCGAGCCGCTGCAAATTCGGCAGATTGCCAGCCAGCAAAATATTCCCGATCGCTACTTAGAGCAGCTGCTGGCCACCCTGCGCCGGGCGGGGCTGGTCAAAAGCCAGCGGGGGGCACGGGGCGGCTACCTGCTGGCCCGTGATCCGTGGAAGATTACCCTCTATGATGTGGTGAGCTGCATCGAAGGGTTTGAACCCCAGCCCGACCCAGCCCAGGGAACCGATACCCCAGAGGCGCGAGTGATTCGAAATGTGTGGGGAGAGGTGCGCCAGGCCGCCGAAGGGGTGCTGCAAAAATGTACTTTGCAAGACCTAGTCGAAAAGCGCAACGCCCAGCAGCAAGTCGACATTATGTATTACATCTAGGCCCACTACTCTTTTCGACCCCCATGCGAATCGCCGAAAACGTGACCCAACTGATTGGCCGCACCCCTCTGGTGCAGCTCAACCGCATTCCCCAGGAGGCGGGCTGCCTGGCCCGGCTGGTGATCAAGCTGGAGGGCATGAACCCATCCGCCTCCGTCAAAGACCGCATCGGCATCAACATGATTGAGGCCGCCGAGGCCGAGGGGCTGATCACCCCCGGCAAAACCACCCTGGTGGAACCCACCTCGGGCAACACGGGCATTGCCCTGGCCATGGCGGCGGCGGCCAAGGGCTACCGCCTGATTCTCACCATGCCCGAGACGATGAGCTCCGAGCGGCGGGCCATGCTGCGGGCCTACGGGGCCGAGCTGGAGCTGACCCCCGGCGTGGCCGGCATGTCGGGCTGCATCCAGCGAGCCCAGGACATTCTCGACACCCTGCCCGACGCCTACATGCTGCAACAGTTTCGCAACCCGGCTAACCCCGACATTCACCGCCGCACCACCGCCGAAGAAATCTGGGCCGACACCGATGGCCAGGTTGACATTTTGGTGGCGGGCGTAGGCACGGGCGGCACCATTACCGGCGTGGCCGATGTGCTCAAGCAGCGCAAGCCAGGCTTTAAGGCGATCGCCGTCGAACCCGTCAACAGCCCGGTGCTCTCAGGCGGGCGGCCCGGTTCTCACAAGATTCAGGGGATTGGGGCGGGGTTTGTGCCCGAAGTGCTGAATGTCGCCCTGATCGACGAAGTGGTGCAGGTGGCCGATGAGGACGCGATCGCCTACGGTCGCCGCCTGGCCCGCGAAGAGGGGTTGCTCTCGGGCATTTCCACCGGAGCCGCCGTCAAGGCCGCTGTGGAGGTGGGCCTGCGCCCCGAAAACGACGGCAAGCTGATTGTGATCATCCAGCCCAGCTTTGGCGAACGCTACCTGAGCACGCCCCTGTTCCAAGATCCCGAGCTGATGGCCCCGCTGGTGATGAGCTAGGGGTTTGCCAAGCCGCAGGTGATAGGTCAGTGCGGTAAGCGGTAAGCGGTAAGCGGCAAACCGTGAACCGTGAACCGTAAACCGTGAACCGTAAACCCTATCTATCCGAACCTGTCACAATAGCTGAGTTCTGCAACCCTGTAGCGTAGTGACTGCCAAGGAATTTGATATCGATCGGGCGATCGCGCTGCTGCGTACGGCGGTGGCCCCGTTTCCCAAAGCTGCTATGTTTCAGCTGGCGGAGGAGGGCTTCGCCACGCTCTACGAGCAGCTGGTCGCCTGCATCATCTCCATTCGCACCTACGACGAGGTGAGCGTGCCGGTGTCGCAGCGGTTGTTTGCGCGGGCGCGTACACCAAAGCAAATGGTGGAGCTAGCAGTAGACGAGATTCTAACTCTCATCGACGGTTCCACCTTTGCCGAGAACAAAGCTCCCCAAATCCACCAGATCTCTCAGCAAATTTTGGCTGAATGGGGCGGCACCCTACCCGCCGACCCCGAGGTGCTGATGCAGTTCAAGGGGGTGGGGCCAAAGTGTGCCCACCTGGCGCTGGGGGTGGCGCTGGGCTACCCCTGCATCAGCGTCGATGTGCACGTGCACCGGGTCACCAACCGCTGGGGCTATGTGCAAACCAGGTCGCCCGAAAAGACGATGACCGCCCTGGAAGCCAAACTGCCGCAGCAATACTGGGTGGAGATCAATCGGCTGCTGGTGCCCTTTGGCAAACACATCTGCACGGGCAACCGACCTAAATGCGGGCGCTGCCCCCTGGCGGACATGTGCGCTCAGGTAGGAGTCACTGCGGTTCTCTGACGGTGAAGACGACGGCAGGAAAACTTTAATGCTCACCGATGCCTTACGTTTCGCTGCACTAGCGCATTATTAGCCATCCTGTGCAAGTTCTAGGGCATTGCAAAAGCTGTTGAGACTGCTCAATAAAGCATTGTAATAGGGATACGCATCGTCCCGTTCATTTTGCAGGTGGTCGTACAGCGTTAGCTCTGGTTCTGAATTTAGGTGGTTTGTAGGAAAGTTTAAGCCTGCTTCAGTTAGCCTTGTCGATGCGATCGCAATCAACAAAGCTCCCACCGTTTTAGAATTGCCGTTGCGTAAGTCCTCAAGCCCAGGCAAAATCAATTCTGCCCCCGGCAATTCTTGCAAATTCATAATTAGCCCTCTGCCAGGAATGCCTGGTCAATAAAATTATTAACCCTACTCTTCAGGGTGTCAGGGTTAAGAGACGGAAAACGGATTAATTCAGGCTCGATCGCTCTTAGACAATCGCGCAAGTCTTCTAATGAAAACAGTCCCTGGGCGTACATAGCTCGAACATCGTTGAGATCGCGATCGTATCCTCTTGAGAGTTTAGAAAGTGCTTGGGCAGTAAAATCATAGTGATAAAACGAAATCTTGCCTCGCTTGCCAATAAACAGGCTTCTATCGCGCCATCCTGGTAGCGGCGGCAAAAAGTCCTGCGGCGAAGCCAGTTCAATATTAATGTTGAGTTCCTGCTTGAGTTTGGCGATCGCCTGAAAAATTCCTGGCGGTTCAGGGTCTAAACGAATATCAATATCAACGGTGGAACTCCGCCAGCCAATCAGTAAAGCACTGGCTCCTCCTGTGAAGTAAATAGAACCCGATCCACGAGCTTCCTTGCCGAGAATTTCCATCAGCTGTTCTATCTTCTTTGGGTCAACAGCTGAGCGCATGCTTGGAGTGAAAATGTATAAGTTTTAAGTAGTGATTAGACATTGCTAATGCCAGCAGGAAAATCTGGCTCAAAGATTTGCTTAAGAGTGTAAGGACAATCCGTTGGCAAATCAGGATAGTCTAAGGGAGTTTCGCGTACCACCAAATCCAGCCCTGATTCGTAGGCAACAGCGATCGCCTCAGCTAAGTGAGGTTTGAGGCTGGGGTTCTGCGCCAGCAGCCTTTGGGCAGTTCGCCGCTGTTCACGAATAGTTGCTCTCCAGCTTTTGCTGCGGTGACTGGGTTGAAAGTCCCATTTAAGTAGATGGCCCAGCAGAACAGCTAGGTGATTCTCTAACTCCTGTCGCTGCTGTTTGCCCAAAGACGCAACTTCCTCTACCAAGTTGACCCGATCTAAATGCTTAAAGTCACCTTCTTTGAGGAGCTTAGTTTGCTCTAAGGTCCAGGCGTAGAAGTCAGTTTCATAGAGGTTGGCATGGGTCATTGAAACCTCTCTCTCCAATTGCCAATGATTTGACTAAACCGTTTCTAGAAACATCCTTGCTCCCGTCGGAGCTGCCATATTCTGATCATCATACTGGGTGGATCTTGACGATGATGTCAGGATCAGCCTCAACGCAACCTCACCTGAGCCTGTATGGGCAGGTGGTCTGAGGCTTGGGCAGCCTCGGCTACGACTGCGGCGGCCACCACCTCCAGAGTAGCAGGGGTGTAAAAGATGTAGTCGAGCACGTACTGGGGCTGGTCGGAGGGAAACGTAAACGACAACGGAGCCGTGGGCAGGGCCGAGGCCAGCACCGGGGAGTCGAGCAGAAGGTCAATCGATCGCGGCTCGTCGCCCTCGTCGCGGTTGAGGCTGCTGTTGAAGTCGCCCAGCAGCAGCACTGGATGATCCTCGGCGTAGCCCTCGGCTAGCTCGCGCACCACCTGGGTTTGGCGGCTGCGGGTGGGGGCGTCAAAGGCTTCGAGGTGCACGTTGATCACGATCAGGGGTTGGCCAGACACGTCGATTTCGGTGACCTGGGCGACGCGGTCGAGGTAGAGGGCGTTGTAGTAGAACGGATTGGTCGGCACTCGCTCCAGCACCAGCCGCTCGTTGCGGCGAATGGGGTAGCGGCTGAGCACCGCTTGCCCGGATATCACCTGCCGGTAGTGGGCCACAGGCGGCCAGTAGGGGAAGGGCACGTAGCGCTTGTCCCAGTTGACGGCGATCGCCCCAAAGGCCATCTCCAGCGCCGCCGCCACCGCATACTGCTGGTTGAGGTTGAACGATCGGTAGGCGTCAAAGTCGATCTCTTGCAGCGCCAGAATATCGGGCTCTAGCTCGCCCAGGGCTTTGACGGCGGTAGCCTGATTGCGATCGAACAGCGCCCTGTCGCGCTCGACCGCCTGCTGGTTGGTCAACCCCGACAGATAGCCAATGTTGTAGCTGACTACGCTAAGCTGCTCAGGGTTGGCAACGCCGGGGGCGTAGGTCTCGTAAGTTACCAGGTTGTCGTAGTCAGCGGCGCGACCGTTGGGAGCGCTGATGTAGACGAAGGTGCCCACCAGCGCCGCTACCGGCAGCCCCAGCGCTAGCGATACAGCGACAAAAACATTCTTCATGGACTAATTTTATGGCCTCCGCTGACCCCTCGCGCCTGCCGCTGCGGTTTTGGATTGCTGCTCTGGTGGCGTTTATCAATGCGGTGGGGTTTACGCTGATTATTCCGCTGATTTACCCCTATGCGGTGGAGTTTGGCCTCAGCGACTTTCAGGCCAGTTTGCTGACCACGGCCTACGCGGCGGCGCAGTTTGTGGCCACGCCCATTCTGGGGCGACTCTCCGATCGCATGGGCCGCAAGCCGCTGCTGATTGTCAGCCTGCTGGGCACCGTGGCAGCCAACCTGATGGCCGGGCTGGCCCCCGCCGCCTGGATTCTATTTGTGGCCCGGCTGCTCGACGGCATCACGGGCGGCAATACGTCGATCGCCCAGGCGATCGTCAGCGACATCACCACGCCTGAGCAGCGGGCGCGGGCCTACGGCATTTTTGGGGCGGTGTTTCGGCTGGGGTTTGTGGTGGGGCCGCCGCTGAGCTACGTGGCCCAGCTGGTGCCACCGCTGCCGGGGTTCACCAATCTGGGTATGGGGTTTTTGTTTTCGGCGGCGATCGCCCTATTGGCCACCGCCCTCTGCCTGGTGCTGCTGCCCGAAACCCTGGCAACCGGCTCCAGCAAGTTTCAGTTTTCCTGGCGCGATTTTGGCTTTGGCCGCCTGGCCCGCTCCGCCACCGACCGGCGCTTTGGCCGCATCTTCTGGCTGACCTTCTTTAGCGGCTTTACCTTTACGATCTTTACCTTTGCCTTTCAGCCGTTCTTTCTGCGGGTGCTGGGGCAAGATGCCCGCAACCTGGCGATCATGTTTGCGGCGGTGGGCATCATTGGCTTTGTCACCCAGGTGTTTGCCCTGGAGCCACTGCGGCGACGGTTTGCTCTGGTGCAGATTTTGGCGGGGGCGCTGGCGGCGCGGGGAATTTTGTTTTTGCTGATGCCCGCGTTTCCCAATATTGTGGCGTTTGTGGCGATCGCCGTGGTCTTTAGCGCCGTCAACTCGTTCCCCATGCCGCTGATCGATGCCCTGCTGTCGCTCAACAGCGGCCCCCGCGAACAGGGCGAAGTGATGGGGCTAAACGCCTCGTACCTGAGCATTTCCAATGCGATCGGCCCGGCCACGGCGGGGTTGCTGGTCAGCGTCAGCTACAGCTTCCCCTTTTGGATCGCGGGAGGGCTGACGCTGCTGACCGCCTGGTTTGCCATGACGCTATCGGGGCGCGGCACGGCAAAAGCCTGAGAATGGTTGACCAAGACTATAGAATTGAGCTAGTTCAAGTTCGGCGTTGGCTAGCGACCTATGCTGATTTGAGGGTTTTAGAAGTGTGGGTGTATGACGGCACTACCCTATCGCTTCAACAGCTGCAAAACCAGGATTATGTAACGGCTTCCTCTAACCAGTTTTTTCCTAACTTGCCGATCGCTGAAATTGCTGGCTTTCTGCAACAGGATGAAACGGTAGATTATTTAGAACTGGTAAAAACCTTCCGCGCCTGGGTCAAAGGTCAAATCAAAAGTCAGGCAGGCTAACGGCAAAGTGCAGCGGCGGTAGATAACCTTGCACCTTGCAGCAGCTCTTGTCTGTCCGCTGCCACGCAGTGTTAGGCATCAATTTTTTCGCCTCGCTTTTTTCGCCATCTATATTTGCTCTGATATTCACGGCGCTGTTTCGTGACTTCATGCAAAACTATTCCTGAGGTTGTGCCCAAATTCAGACTCTCGATCATGCCAAACATAGGGATGCTCACGCACATTTCACTGTGCTGTATGGCTAAGTCACTTATGCCCCTAGCCTCATTGCCGAACCACACAGCCAACTTGGTATAGATGGTGTAGTCAGCTTCATCTAAGACGACATTTTTCATCCCCTTTATGTGTGGAGATGTGACGATAGACACGAATCGGTTTTTCTCTAAGTGCTCAAGACAGGCTTCGGTGCTATCAAATCTTTTGACAAAGCTCCATTTAATTGCCGATACAGAAGTTTTTGAAAGTGATTTTTGCTCCCGCATTTCTTGCCAATCGTTAGGCAATGCTCCCCTTGGATCTACGACGTATACCTTTTCTACTCCTAAGGCGTTTACATTTCTTATAACCGTACCGATATTCTTTATATCACTTGGATCTTCGATAACAGTGATTAAGTTCTTGCATCTGTAAGGCTTTATCTCTTCCGCACGTTGTCGGATCGAACTCTTTTGCTTTTCTTCTTTTTCCATAGGTTTTCGATTGTATTGCTTTGATGTCTAACAATTTATTGGACTGATCTAATCTGCCTATATGCCCAATATGGGGTAGATAGGCAGATTATCTGCCGCATAATCACCCTTGGGGGGTAGATAGACGGCGAATAATCTGCATATTAGCCCTCTCAGGGGTAGATAGGCAGATAAGATCTGCATATCTTCCACTTCTCTCTGGAGTTCATAGGTACTATAGTGTTGTAATTGATACCTATGTACGGAGTCTGCCATGGAACCGCCTCGTCCCAAAAAGCTGCTAGACCAAGTACGGGATGCCCTGAGGGTGAAGCATTACTCCTACCGGACAGAGCAAACATACATTTACTGGATTCGCCGCTATATCTTGTTCCACAACAAGCGTCACCCACAGGAGATGGGCACAGCAGAGGTCACTCAGTTTCTAACCCATCTAGCGGTGCAAGAGCAGGTGGCAGCATCCACTCAAAACCAGGCATTGAGCGCCATTGTGTTCCTCTATCGGGTGGTTTTAGAGAAGGAGCTGCTGGGAATTAATGCGGTTCGAGCAAAGCCATCGCGCTATTTGCCAACGGTGCTCACTCTAGCTGAAGTGTAAGCTGTGCTTCAGCATCTGCAAGGAGTGCATAAACTGCTAATTCAACTGCTTTACGGTAGTGGTTTGCGGTTAAGGGAGGGGCTACAGTTGCGGGTTAAGGACGTAGATTTTGCTCAACGGCAGCTTGTCTTGCGAAATACTAAGGGAAACGAGAGCCGGGTAACGGTGCTGCCTCAAACCTTGATCCAGCCCTTGCAGACTCACTTAGAGCAGGTACGGCGACAGCACGAAGACGATCTCAACCGTGGTTACGGCAGCGTCTACCTGCCCTTTGCCCTAGAACGAAAATATGTAGGCGGCGATCGCCAGTGGGTTTGGCAATACGTTTTTCCTGCCAAGCGCCTATCCCAAGATCCACGCAGTGGGGCGATTCGTCGTCACCATTTGCACGAAACGGGCTTGCAGCGGCCTTACGAGATGCTGTACGGGTAGCGGGTTTGCAAAAACGAGTGTCGTGCCATACCTTTCGCCACAGCTTTGCCACGCACCTATTGCAAAACGGCTACGACATTCGTACGGTGCAAGAGCTGTTGGGCCACAAAGATGTGAAAACCACCATGATCTATACCCATGTGCTCAACCGTGGTGGGTTGGCGGTGCGTAGTCCGCTGGATGGTTAGCCCCTTTAGTGTTCTCTTTGGCTATACGGTTGACGGGGAGCTTTTGTACCAGTAGTGTTTTACGTTAAGCCGTTCAGCAGAGCGGTGGCCACACAGAACTCGAAAACTTTAGCGCTGCCGGAAGGTGCTTCCAACACCAACCGACAGCTGACCCCGCAAATCTCCGAAGCAGATTGCGTGGCTAGGCCCATGGTACCCTAGCCCCCCAGTTTGCACCTCAAGCTGCGGGTGGCTGGGGTTTTCGCGTTCTGTCTTCCTGAAACCCATAGAAGGAACACAGAACCGATGTTTGAATATCTCGAACCCGATAGTCGCGGTGCGTCTAACCTGCCGCCGTCTTCGCGCAGCACCCCCCAACCTCACCCCGAGAAAGTCCGCCACCTGCTTTACGGCAGTCTGGCCGCTATAGACCGCACCATCAAAATTCTCCACGCCTACGGCTACGCCGACCCCAACGATTGGAGCGACCCCATTCCAGTCCCTCAAACTGGAACCGTGCCAACGGCGGTCAGCGCTGCCAACCAGTGGATGGTGATTTTGACCAAAACCGTGCTGCTAGAGTAGTCAGCGGCTTCAGATCCCAGGGTTCTGGTTCAAGCCGACGGGGCTCTGGCTAAGGTTGCAGAACCCTGGGATCTCTGCCGAGCAGTCAACGTCCTACGCGACCTCTTCCAGCCCTTCTCCCCCCGTCTCGGTTTCGCCCAGCACCGTGAGAAACTGGAGCCCCATGGCGATGTAGGTGGCGCACTGGGTCGGCGGCAGTCGGTAAAATGCCTGCCAGGCGGCGGCTTTCTCAGATTCGTAGAAGGCAATGCGGTCGGGCTGCTGGTCGAGCCAGCCGAGGCGCACGGCGTGGCCGATCAGCACATCGAGGTAGATGTGGTCTTCAAAGTAGAGGTCGGGGTTGACCTTGAAGATTTCGCCCATTTCGCGCAGGGCCTCCAGGTTGACGTGGCGATATTCGGGAGCCTGGATTTTGTTCAGCAGGTGGGTAATGCGGCGCTCGAAGTTTTGCTCGCCGGGGGTCATTTCCGAGAGAATGCGATCGCTATCCAACCGATTCTTGCGATCGAACTTATTGCCGATCACAATGCCCCTGGAGTGCTTCAGCACCTCCCACACCTGGGTGTAAAACTCCTCCGAGATGCGGGCGATTTCGCCGTCGATCACCCGTTTGCGCCACCAGTCCTGAGGCTTGGGCGCTTCGGTGGCTTCGGCGACGGGTTCAATGTCGGTGGGCACCACCTGCCAGTTGATCGGGTTGTGGGGTTTAACGTGCAGCGACTCGCGGCGAAAGATCGACTGGTTCAGCCCGTCGAACCCGGCTAAGACCTGGCGCAGGCGGGTCTTCAGCTCAAAGGGGCTGAGGTCGATTAGTTGACCGTAGGCTTCGTCCTGGGTGATATCGCGCTCGCGGGCCAGTTCGCTGGTAATCAGCAGCAGCAGGTAGCCCACCCGCAGGGTCATCAGCCCCTTAAACAGCGACGGTTCCGCCTTGATTAGAATGCTCAGGTCGATCAAAATCTCCTGGGTGAGTACGTGGTCGCGCACGTCGTCGCCGCAGAAGGTGCGAATTTTATCGACAATTTCGCTGTGGCCCATGGGCTCGGCAATCAGCGACTCCTCGCTGTAGGACTTGCCCACAGAGATCTGCTTCTGACGCACCAGCAGCTCGGTGACCGCATCCGACAGGGTAATGTCGGCCTTGCCCAGCAGACCGGCGGCGCGGCGCAAAATGCCCCACTGCTCGAGCTGACTGGCCTTGGCGTAGACCTCATCGAGCAGATCTGTGACGGTGACGACGTGACTGGGGCCGCCAAAGCCGGTGTTAAAGTCGCTGCCGTGCAGGTGCTTGAGGGTGGCCAGCAGCTCGATTTGCTCGTAGATGTTGTTTGACTCGCGCAGCTGGGTGAGCAGGTTGTCGAGGTCGGTTTCGTTTTCCAGGTCGTACTCTTCGAGCAGCGACAGGGGGCCGTCGCGATCGGGCTCAAAGCCCAGGTAGGCCGTCCACAGGGGGGCGTAGCCCACGGAGGTGCTGCCCAGCTGGTAGCCGTTGACATTGTCGATGCGCTCCAGGCTGGTGGTCATCGTCAGCTGTTGCAGGGAGCCGAGCTTGACCGGCACATGATCGCAGCGATCGCCCTGCAGCTCCTGCATTAGCGCCATCAGCGGCGATTCGTAGATGGGCTTGCGCCCCAGCTGAAACATGGCGTGGGTCAGCAGCAGCGTCACCGTGGGCCGCCCCGGCTCGCGCCAGTGGTCGTAGATATAGGCCAGTTCGCTGCGCATCTGGGCCACCAAAAAGTGGTAGTCGAGGGTGAGGTAAAACCGCTGCTGGTCTAAGAACGACGGCAGAAATACCACCGACTCGCCCTTGATGCGAAAGATGCGCGAGGTGGTCAGACTGCGCAGCCGCCGCACCGGGCGACCGCTGAGCCCCAGCTTGTCGTTCTTGCCGATCTCAGCGTAGATCGACGACAGCTCCGCAGCCGGGAATACCTGTACCGGGGCAATCTCGTCGAGGGTTTGGGTGGGCAGGCCGTAGGTGGCCAGCTCCGTTTGCAGGGCCTTGTCTTCGGCCAGCAGGGCCACCTGCACCACCGGGTAGCGGTGGTCGCCCAGGGCGCGGTACCGCCCCAGGGGGTCGATGTCGCTGGGCTTGAGCAGCCCGTCGTGGAGCAGCTGCCCCAGCAGGTAGAGGCTTTGTGCCCACACCAGAGGCAGGTTGTCGTTGGGCAGGCGGGTCTGGCTGCCGGGTTTGGCGCGCTCGGCCTCGATCTTTTCAGCGGGCACGTAGTACAGCTCGGGTAGCAGACCCACCCCGTCGCGCTCTACTTCCAGGGCCGCCAGCCGCTCCTGGTAAAACTCAATCTGGTCTTTGTCGCCCGCAAACAGGCTGTCGAGCCACAGGTAGGTAAAAAACAGCGGCCACTCGCACTCAATGTGTTCAAACTGCTTGAGTTCCTCGGGTTCGTAGTGCAGCCGGGTGGTGTCTTCGATCACCGCCTGGTGGCCGTCGCGCAAAAACCGCTTGCAGCCGTAGCGCCCCTGGAGCTTATCGACAATCTTTTGCCGGGTCTTGCGGGCCAAATCGGCGTCGTCAACGGCAAAGGCGGGGTAGCCAATCACGTTGAGCAGGGCCGCATCGACCTCCTTCGAACCCGATTCTCGCGGCAGCAGCGACTCTAGGGTGATGCGGGCGCGGGCAATCTCGTCGGTGAGCACGTGAATGGTAGAAGCCTGCCCGCCGCGCATGCCAAACAGGTTGAACCCGCGCAGCGCCTCCAGGGCCGCCTTGGCCAACCCTACGGAGCTGGCGTTGAGTTCGGGCTTGCCGTGGTTCATTTTGTTGCCCCGCTCCCAGATGCCGTAGTCGGGGGTGCGGTAGGCCCGGCCAATGTAGTAGACCAGGTTTTGCACAAAGTTGACTTCATCCTGGGTGAAGATGATTTGCAGCCCCGAGGCGGTCATCTGGGCCAGCATGAGCAGGTAGACGGAGGTGGCGTCGATTTGCAGGTGCCCCCACTCGTCATCGGCCACCACCGGCAGCCCGGTGCCGGTGTCGTACTTAGCGTGCAGCGCTTGCAGCGGATCCTGCCGTTCTTTGAAGTGCTCGACTTTTTCGGCCTGGCGCAGCATGGCCTGCAAGAGGCCGCGCATCAGCTTGACCACGCTCTGCTCTAGCTCGACGGTGCGACCCCGGTCGTCGTCGAGGTGGCGGTAGGCCAGGGCCACCCCCCACACCGCCAGAATGCTGAATACGTTGTCGCGCACCCAGGCGTCGGTGTAGTTGCCGTGCACATTGACCGCCGTGCTGGCGGGCAAGAGGCCGCTCACCGGGTGCTGCCGCGACAAAATCACGGTTTTGACCTGGCGGTAGTAGCGATCGAGCTGCTCCTGAAGGGCGGCTGAAGACATAGGCGGTGGTGGTAACGACGAAGAACGAGAGTTAAACGGTTTTTAACCCACTCTAGGGGCAATTGGCCAGGTAATAGTTGTGGAGATTACAGAATTCTGACTGTTCTAAGGGGGTACTACTAAGCCAAGGCACTCTACATGCCGCTGTCAGCTCTCCTAAATTAGAGCAAGCCAGCCCAGTGTTACTGACCCGGTATCACCGATGCGAACCACCACTCTTTACGAGCAAGACTTCTACGCCTGGACTCAGCGTCAGGCTGAGCTGCTGCGCGCTGGTCAGCTGGGGGAACTCGACCTTGAGAACCTGATTGAGGAGATCGAAGCATTGGGCCGGCAGGAGCGGCAGGAATTGCGCAATCGGTTGGGGGTGCTGCTGGGGCATCTGCTCACGTGGTACTACCAGCCTGAGGCCCGCTCAAAAAGCTGGGTCTACTCCATTAGAGAGCAGCGTCAGGAGATTCAGCGACACCTCAAAGAAAACCCTAGCCTCAAGTCTTACTTAAGCGAAGCGATCGCAGTGGGTTATGAGCAGGGGCTAAACCCGGTGGGCCAAGAAACACCGCTTGACCCTAAAACCCTGCCTCAGTCCTGCCCATTTTCTGAAACCGATGTCTTTGAAGCACCCATAGATTGGCCCCTGTAGTTGTGGCTACTGGGTTTGCTTCTCAGTCATATTTATACTGAGGAGCAAACCCAGTATGCAGGATTTGCCTGACAACTGACGATTGAGCATGGGACACTGCTAGGCGGAGGTCTGAAATGCACTGTAGGGTTGAATCAGAATTTCGGCTGGAACCCCCAACTCCTGATTGAGCTTGCGGATCATCTCCAGGGTGAGGGAGCGCTGGCGTGACAACACTTCGGCAACCCACGCCCGGCTTCCTAAACAGGGTTCTAGATCCTGCGGAGACCAGCCGCGAGCTTCCATATAGTAGTGAATGGCTTCAATGGGATCGGGCAGCTCAACAGGGAAATGAACGTTCTCGTAGGCATCTACCAAGGTGCTGAGCACGTCTAGTCGATCAGCCTCGGCAGTGCCAGGGGCAGCGTCAAACAATAGCTCAATTTCTTGGAGAGCGTCTTGGTAGTCTGCTTCTGTTTTGATCGGTCGTAGATCCATAAAACAGCCTCTGGTTAAATTGTTTCAGCGTTTACTTTGTCGTATTCCCCATGGGTGCCAATAAAACGAATAAAAATGATGCCAGTGTCATATCTGATTGACACGATTAGGCGATACCGGTTGCCTTTGATATTGAAAACAACTCGATTATTGCCGAGAATGCTGGCGTTGCGATGGGCATTTTTTATATCGGCAGGGCTTCGCCATCTAGCGTGAGACGCCTCGTAGTACCAAGCTTTTAGGGCTTCTTCAACATCGGGATGAGATTCCCAGAAACTTCGCAGGGTGCTACGAGACAGAATACGCATAAAAAACCGACCAGTCAGTTTCAGTCCTGGCCCAAACTAATCTTTGGACAGCGTGCCTAACCAGTCTACCAGCAGCGGATTGACCAGCTCGGGGCGCTCGTCGTGGGGGCAGTGGCCGGTGTTGGCAATGCTGTGGAAGGTGACTCTGCCGGGGCGGGCCACATCTTCAACCAGTCTGCGGTAGACCTCGGCTCCTTTGATCGGCGTCCAGGGGTCGTTTTCGCCCCAGAGCACCAGCAGGGGCTGGGTAATCTTGGGCAGCAGGTCGTCGGGCTTGGGCCCCGGCGGTGCGGTGACAATTGACGCAAATACCTTCTGCGCCGTGGGTTTGCAGGCGGGGGTGTAGATCATCTCGATCAGCTCGTCGGTGACGGCGGCGGGGTCGCGGTAGACCTGCCTGAGCGAACTGCGAATGCGGCCCTTGCGGCGCACCTGGTTAAACACCAGCGGCCCCACCCTGGGCGAACTCACCAGCCAGGTGAAGGCTCCCATGATCCAGGTCAGCGGCGGGTAGAGTTCTTCGGGGCGGTGGTTGAGGCCCCCGGCGCAGTTGAGCACGGCCCCGGCCCTCGCCTTGTCGGGGTGGTTGGCCAGCAGCATCAGGGTGAGCAGGCCGCCGATGGAGTTGCCGACGTAGATGGCGGGGGTATGGATAAACTCGGCCCAGAAGTCGGCCAGCAGGTCTTGCCAGAGGTCGAGGGTGTAGGGCACCTCGGGCTGGTCTGAGTCGCCAAAGCCCAGCAGATCGATCGCATAGACCCGGTGCCCCGCCGCCGCCAGGGCCGGAATATTCTTGCGCCAGTGGCCCAGGGATGCACCAAAGCCGTGAATGAGGACAATGGGGGTGCCTTCGCCCGCTGCGGTGTAGGCGATCGCGTGACCGCGCCAGTTCCAGGTGTGCTTTTGTAGCGATGCCAGCGACAGAGAGACCAGTTCAGCGACCATAGCCAGAGATGTAACGAAGTGTGACTACAACCATGATACAGGGGTTCGCTGTGACCGTTAGTTGAGGTTGTCTATCGTGGCTTCAAGCTCGGGTCGCGTCGGCAGCGGTTGGCTAAACCCATTGATCAGCGGACTTTGCTCCAGGCGCTCCTGGGCGGTGGCGCGATCGAGGGGCTGCACCTGCTGTCGCAGCGCCTCGACATCCTGCTCGCCGGGGGAGACGAACAGCTGTTGACCGCTGGTCAACACCACGTCCTCTTCGCTGCCAGCCAGCCGAAAGGCGACCTCTCCTTCCCACGCAAAAAATTCGACTGGGGCGTTGGGGTCGTCTGCGATGTTGACAAACACCGTGGTGCCGCGAATGCCTGCAATGCCGGCTGGGGTGACAATTTCTACGGGGTCTGGCAGTGTCCCTTGCACCCAGGTGATCATTTGCCCGGCGTTGAGCTGAAGCTGGTTGGGGCGCAGGGTGAGGGCGGCATTGCCGCCAATGCGAAACATGGCCCCGGTGACTAAGCCCACTTCGGCCAGGGCCTGATCGGCGGTGCGAATTTGGTCGCCGTAGGCCAGGGTTTGATTGACCTGGGCGGGCTCGGGCTCCCCCTGGGCCAGGGTGACCGATACCGGGTTAGCGACAATGGCTTGGATGGTGGCGATCGCTGGGGGCTCTCCCTGGGGCAGTTCGCCAGCGGTTTCTGGGGTATTGGCAGGTTCACAGCCAGCGAGGGCAAGGCTGCCTGCGATCGCAATGGCCAGGCCCAGCGCCTGACCTCCGGGAACCCGAGCGATTCGTCTGGTAGCGTGTTGCATGGTGTGGGTGGGGCTAAGGTGGACTGTGTTCTGTCTCTAGGTTATTCAGTCTGCGATACTGGTTTTCCGGCACGGGGGCGGCGACGATACTGTCGCGGTGACCCTCAAGCCCTGGCAGAGGCTTCAGAATGGTATTTGTTGTAGCTATGGGAGGCTAAACCCTGTGGAACTGGCAATCTGGCTGTCGGTAGTGGTCGCTGTGCTGGGCTTTGGCATGGGGGTGATGGTGTGGGCCTACCGTCGCCCCCTGGGCAACAGCGCCCTGTTCCCGGCTCCGGTGATGGATCTGTCGATGCCGATTGGCGACGAGGCCAGAACCCAGTTTGAGGCAGGCTGTGCCGCCTTTGCCCAGGGCCGCTACCCCATCGCCATTGATCAGTTCACCGCTGTGATGACCGCAGAGCCCGACTGCGCCGAAGCCTTTCACAACGGTGGCCTGGCCTACGCCAATCTGGGTACCGATGGCCTGGCGGTGCAGGCGTTGCTCAAGGCCAGCGACCTCTACGACCGGCAGGGCACTAAGCCCGGCTTAGATTTGGTCAAGCAGCAGCTCGAACAAATCGCCGGACGGCGCGGCCTCAGCCCGCGCACCGTTGCCTAGGAGGCCAAAAGCAATGGCTAAAGTGCGCCTGGATGCTCTGCTGGTGGAGCGGGGGCTGTGTGAGTCGCGGCAGCAGGCCCAGCGGCTGATTCGGGCTGGGGAGGTGCAGGTGAACCACGCTGTGGTCGATAAACCGGGCACCGCCTTTGCTGAGGATGTGGAGCTGCTGGTGAAGGCGCGATCGCCCTACGTGTCGCGCGGCGGCGAAAAGCTGGCCCAGGCCATAGCCGAGTTCTCGATCGCGATCGCCGGACGCATTGCCCTCGATGGCGGCATATCGACCGGGGGCTTTACCGACTGTCTGCTGCAAGGGGGCGCGGCACAGGTCTACGGCATCGACGTGGGCTACGGCCAGGTGGCCTGGGCGCTGCGCCAGGATCCCCGCGTGGTGCTGCGGGAGCGCACCAACCTGCGCCACCTCACCCCGGAGCAGCTCTACAGCGAGGATGACCCTCGCCCGGATCTAGGCGTAATGGATGTGTCGTTTATCTCGCTGACCAAGGTGCTGCCCGCCTTTTGGGCGCTGCTGGTGCCGCCGCGAGAGGCGGTGCTGCTGGTGAAGCCCCAGTTTGAGGTGGGGCGCGATCGCATCGGCAAAAAGGGTGTCGTGCGCGACCCCGGCGATCAGGCGGATGCGATCGCCAGTGTGCTTGCCGCCGCCCAGGGCCTGGGCTGGGCCTACCGGGGGCTGACCTGGTCGCCCCTGCTGGGGCCAGCGGGCAACATTGAGTACCTGCTGTGGCTAAGTCAGGCCGAGGCCCTGCCCGCTGGGCCTGCCCCCTCGCTGGCTGACCTCAAAACCCTGGCCAGCAACGCCCGCCTCGCCCTGGGCTGAATGGCCCCCGGCTTACCTAGCGGCTGTAGAGCTGGGTCATGGCGCGCAGGCGATCGCTCAGGGCGTTGGTGAGCAGGGCCGAGCTGCGGTAGCGCCAGCGCCAGTTGCCGTCGTTGTGGCTGGGGTCATTCATGCGCGATCGCCCGTCTAGGCCCAGCAGGTCTTGCAGGGGAATGATTGCCAGATCCGCCACCGAGGCCAGAGCGGTGCGAATCAGCAGCCAGTTGATGTCTTCGATCGCCTCGGGCGAACTGTAGCCAGCGTAGCGGGCGAGAAACTGCTTTTCGCTGTCGCTGGCCTGCTGCCACCAGCCGATCGCCGTGTCGTTGTCGTGGGTGCCGGGGTAAACCACGGTATTGCGGCTGTAGTTGTGGGGCAGGTAGGCGTTGTCGGGGTCGTTGCCAAAGGCAAACATCAAAATTCGCATGCCGGGAAAGTCGAAGCGATCGCGCAGCGCCTCCACCTCGGGCGTGATGATGCCCAGATCTTCCGCCATGATGGGCAGAGTGCCCAGGGCCTCGCCCAGGGCGGTAAAGAACTTTTCGCCGGGGGCCTCAATCCATTCGCCGTTGATGGCGGTTTCTTCCCCCGCCGGTACCTGCCAGTAGGCCTCAAAGCCGCGAAAATGGTCAACCCGCACGATATCGACGTACTGAAGCGTCACCTGAAAGCGCTTAATCCACCAGGCGAAATCAGTTTTTTCGGCCTTTTCCCAGTTGTAGACCGGGTTGCCCCAGAGCTGGCCGGTTTCGCTGAAATAGTCGGGCGGCACCCCGGCGATAAAGGCGGGTTCAAAGGTGTTGGGGTCGAGCTTAAACAGGTCGGGGTCGGCCCACACATCGGAGCTGTTGTGGCACACGTAGATTGAGATATCGCCCACGATCTCGATGTCTCTGTCGTTGGCGTAGCGGCGCAGCTTCTGCCACTGCTCAAAGAACTTAAACTGCACAAACTGATGGTATTGAATCTGGGGTTTCAACGCCTCCCGCTGGGCCTGCAAGGCCTCGGGCTCGCGGCGGGCGATCGCTGGTTCCCAAAAATTCCAGCTCTTGCCGTCGTGGGCTTCTAGCAGGGCCATAAACAGCACAAAGTCGTCCAGCCAGGAGGCCTGTTCGGTACAGAACTGGTCGAACTCAGCCTGCTGCTCGGGCGATCGCCCGGCCAGAAAGCGCTCGTGGGCCTGCTTGAGAAACTGGGTTTTGTGGGCGATCACCCGGTCGAAATCGACCCGCTCGGGGTCAACGTCGGTCAGGGGCATCAGGTCGTCCTCTTCCAGCAGTCCCTCGGCGGCCAGCTGGTCGAGGTCGATCAGCAGCGGGTTGCCCGCAAAGGTGCTGAAGTTCATGATGTAGGGCGAGTGCTCGTAGCCCGTTGGCCCCAGGGGCAAAATCTGCCACAGCCGCTGCCCGCTTCTCGCCAAAAAATCGACAAAGGCGTAGGCGGCTGAGCCCAAATCGCCAATGCCGTAGCGGCTCGGAAACGAGGTGGGATGCAGTAAAACGCCACTGGCACGGTTAAAACTCATAGGAATTCGGCGATCGCTTGCAAAAGAATAGTAGTTCGGGCCGCCTCAAACAGCCGGTTCAACGGTATGGTGCCATACCGCCAGCAATGGTATTGCCAATGCTATTGATAGAGGCAAAAGTCTGCCCCGTGCATCCTCCTAAGGAGTGGTGAGGGGCGGCGCTCGCCTGAACCGGGATGTTTGCGGTGACAGTTGAGACGGGCCAGAGGCCCATCCCACACGAGAGACCGATCCCCGAGAAGATTGCCCCTCCAAACTTCAAAGGCCCCTGGAAAAAAGGCCCCTGGAAAAATCTTGTGTCTTGTGGGATGGCCGTCCCGGCTGTCCGCTTGCCGACAGGCCAGCCGCAGCACAAATGTCTGTCAACCCTATGAGGCTTGGAGAACTTAGTGTGGCGTAGATTGTCGCCACGGCCAGACTGGTTTGCTCTTACCTGAGGACGATGACGTCCGAGACCATTTCAGGTAACGTGGTGGCGGACATTGCGTGGGAATGGAAAGGTTGATTTTGAAGAACGATCCCCTGTGGTTTAAGAATGCCATTATCTACGAAGTGCCGGTGCGGGCCTTTGCCGACAGCAACGGCGATGGCATCGGCGACTTTCGGGGCCTGACCGGCAAGCTCGACTATCTTCAAGACCTGGGCGTGACGGCCATTTGGCTGCTGCCCTTTTTCCCATCGCCCCTGCGCGATGACGGCTACGACATCGCCGACTACGTGAATGTCAACCCCATCTACGGCACCTTAAACGATTTCAAAGAGCTGCTGCACCAGGCCCACCAGCGGGGTATTCGCGTCATTATTGAGCTGATCGTCAACCACACCTCGGATCAGCATCCCTGGTTTCAGCGGGCCAGACGGGCACCCAAGGGCAGTCCCGAGCGCGACTTCTACGTCTGGAGCGACACCTACGAAAAGTACCAGGAAGCGCGCATTATCTTCCAGGACTTTGAGACCTCCAACTGGACCTGGGATTCGGTGGCCAACGCCTACTTCTGGCACCGGTTTTACTCCCACCAGCCCGATCTCAACTACGACAACCCGGCGGTGCGCCAGGCGGTATTCGACGTGCTCGATTTCTGGCTGGAGATGGGGGTGGACGGGCTGCGCATGGATGCCGTGCCCTACCTGTACGAGCGCGAGGGCACCAACTGCGAAAACCTGCCCGAAACCCACGCCTTCCTCAAGCAGTTGCGCAAGCACGTCGATGAGAAGTTCCCCAACCGCATGCTGCTGGCCGAGGCCAACCAGTGGCCCGAAGATGCCGCCGCCTACTACGGCGACGGCGACGAGTGCCACATGAATTTCCACTTTCCGCTGATGCCGCGCCTGTTCATGGCCCTGCGCATGGAGGACAGCTTTCCGATCGCAGACATTCTCCAGCAGACGCCCGCCATTCCCGACAACTGCCAGTGGGGCCTGTTTTTGCGCAACCACGACGAGCTGACCCTGGAGATGGTCACCGACGAAGACCGGGACTTTATGTACCGGGTCTATGCCCAGGATCCTGAGATGCGGGTGAACCTGGGCATTCGGCGCAGGCTGGCCCCGCTGCTGGGCAACGATCGCCGCCAGATCGAGCTGCTCAACAGCCTGCTGCTGTCGCTGCCGGGCACCCCCGTGCTCTACTACGGCGACGAAATTGGCATGGGCGACAACGTCTACGTGGGCGATCGCAACGGGGTGCGCACCCCCATGCAGTGGAACTTTGACCGCAACGCGGGCTTTAGCAGCGCCAGCCCCCAGCGGCTGTTTTTGCCCCTGATTGTCGATGCCGAGTACCACTACGCCACCCTCAACGTCGAGGCCCAGCGGGGTAACCCCAACTCGCTGCTCAACGCCATGAAGCGCCTGATTGCCATGCGCAAGCACTTTCAGGCCCTGGGCAGCGGCGACTTTCAGCTGCTGCACCCCGAGAACCGCAAGGTGCTGGCCTTTACCCGCACCTACAAAGACGAGCAAATTCTGGTGGTGGCCAACCTGTCGCGCTTTGTGCAGACCGTCGAGCTAGAGCTGGGGGCGCTCAAGGGGTGCACCCCGGTCGAGATTTTTGGCCGCACCGAGTTTCCGCCCATTGACGAGCTGCCCTACTTCCTGAGCATCGGCCCCTACGCGGTCTACTGGTTTACCCTCAAGCCCCAGGCCGCGCCCCTGCCGACGGCCAAGCCCCAGGCCGAACTGCCCACGCTGGCTCTGGCCGGTGCCTGGCCCCAGGCGTTTTCTCAGCTTCAGTCGGCCCAGACCCGCAGCTTTACCCTCGGCCTAGAAAGCCTGCTGCCCCAGTACCTCGCCAGCCACCAGTGGTTTGGCGGGCGCACGCGCACGGTGCAGGCGGCGCGCATCGTTGAGGCGATCGCCCTCCCCTACGGCACTGGCCACGCGCAGATGGTAGATCTGCACGTGGACTACATTCAGGGCAGCCCCCAGACCTACGTGCTGTTTTTGGCGGTGGCTGAGGGTGAGCAGGCGCTTCAGCTGCTGGCCGAGGCACCGCAGTCGGTGGTAGCCCGGCTGAAGCTGGCAAATCGCGACAGTGTGGCGGTGCTGTTTGATGCGATCGCCGACAAGCCATTTTTAACCGCCCTACTCGAGGGCATTGGCCAAAACCGGGTTTACGAGAATGCCGCCGGTAAGCTGGTGGCCACCACCACCCCCCTATTTGCCGAGCTGAGCCATCGCGAATCGGGCACCTCCATCAGCGATGACACCGGCAGTGAGGGCATGCCCTTTGAGCCCGCGCTGCTGAAAGGCTCCCACAACAACACCTCCATTGCCTACGCCCGCATGGGCAGCGTCGCCGCCCAAAATCGCCTGATTCTCAAGCTGTTTCAAAAAGTTGAGGAAGGGCAGCACCCCGACCTGGAAGTGCGTCGCTTCTTAGACAAGCACCAGCACTTTACCAACATTCCCTCCATTGCCGGAGCCCTGACCTACCACCGCCCAGCGGCGGAACCCATCACCATTGGCCTGCTGCAAGAGTTCATTCCCGACACCCGCAGCGCCTGGGACTACACCCTCGACCACCTGCGCGACTACTTTGACCTGGTGGTGATGGATCAGTCCGATATTACTGAAGCGCCTATGCCCGAGGGCTCCCCCCTGGAGATGCGGCCCGAGATTGCCAGCGCCGCCGGGGCCGAGGAAGATGTTTTCTTCCCGCTGCCCTACTGTCCGATGCCCTCCGTCGCCTCTGAGATCCCGGCCTGCAAGGCGATCAACAGCTACCTGGCCAACATGCATCTGCTGGGGCAGCGCACCGCCGAACTCCACGTCGCCCTGGCGGTGGATGCCGACACCCCGGCCTTTGCCCCCGAGCCCTTTACCTCGCTCTACCAGCGATCGATCTACCAGCACAGCCGCAACCTGACCGGGCAGGTGTTTCTACTGCTAAAAAATCGGCTGAACACGCTGTCTCCAGAGGCGCGATCGCTGGCCAACGTTGTGCTGAACCAGCACGATGCCTGCCTGAAGCGGTTTCAGCTGGTTTTGAACCACAAAATTACGGCCCTGCGCCTGCGCTGCCACGGCGACTATCACCTGGAGCAGGTGCTGTACACGGGCAAAGACTTTTTTATCATCGACTTTGAAGGCGACCCGGCCCGCAGCCTCAACGAGCGCCGCATGAAGCGATCGCCCCTGCGAGACGTAGCCGGAATGCTGCAATCGTTTTACTACGCCGTCAACACCGCCCTCGACAGTGAGATAGAGAGCGGCATGAGTCAGCCCGACCAGCGGCATAAAATGGAGCAGTGGGCCGAATTTTGGTACCGCTGGGTGAGCACCACCTTTGTCAAAGCCTACCTGGCCACGGCCTCGCGGGACAGCTTTTTGCCCCAGACTCCCCAGGAGCTAGAGGTGCTGCTCAACAACTATCTCATTGAGCAGGCCATCCAGGACCTAGGCCAGCAGCTCACCCATCAGTCCGCCCACATCACCATTCCCCTGCGCCGCATTCTCTACCTCTTGGCCATCGATGTGGATAGCTAACGTGACAGAATGCCTCTGGGCGCTACAGCCAGCCTGGTGAGGACAATTTTTCTAGGAACGTTCAAATGTTTGAACGTTCAAGCGTTTTTAGAGAAACTGTCCTAACTATCCCATCCAGTGCAATATACGGCTGGAGCCCGCCTGACGCCGCCGCCCTAGCTAACCCCATCCCTGCGGAGCAGCTGTTCGGCCAGCTGCTTTTTGGCCAACAGCCCCAGGGTTTGCATCGCCTGTTCCACCGGCTCTGCCCAGGGCACCGCTGTGTTCAGCCGCAGACAGTTGCCGTAGCACTGGCCCGAGGCCGAGAACATGACGCCGGGAGCGATCGCAATCCCCTGCCCCAGCGCCTCTTGATACAACCGCATTGAGTCAAAGCCCTCGGGCATTTCCAGCCACAGCACATGGCCTCCGGCAGGGCGCGTTACGCAGGTTTCGGCGGGGAAATAGGCGCGAATCGCCTGCTGCATACGCACCATTTGGTCTTGGTAGATGCGGCGCAGGTGGCGCAGGTGGCGATCGTAACCGCCATTGGCTAAAAAGGCCGCCACCGTCAGCTGGGGAGCGATCGCCGTGTTCTGATTGAGGATCGACTTCATGCGCGCGATCTTGCTGTGGTATCGGCCCCCCGTGCACCAGCCCACCCGCAGCCCCGGCGACAGGGTTTTGCTCACCGAAGCGCAGTAAAGCACCCGGTTTTCGCTATCAAAGGCTTTGATCGCCTTGGGGCGAGTTCCCTCAAAGCAGAGATCGCCGTAGACATCGTCTTCAATCAGCGGCGTGTCGTACTGATTGAGCAGATCGACCAGGCGCTTTTTCTGGCGGTCATCCATGCAGCTGCCCAGGGGGTTACTGAAATTCGACACCAGCAGCACCACTTTGACATTGCCGGTTTGCAGCGCTTCTTCGAGGTGGGGCAGACTAATGCCGTCGCGGGGATGGGTGGGCAGGGTCAGCGCCTTGAGCCCGAGGCATTTCAGCGCCTCTAGCACGGCGAAGTAGGTGGGCGACTCGATCGCCACGGTATCGCCCGGCTGGGTCAGCGCTTGCAGGCAGAAATAAATTGCCTCGTTGGCCCCGTTGGTAATCACCATCTGGTCAGGGTGCACCGAGCAGCCCGCGTCGAGCATACGCTTGGCAAACTCGGCCCGCAGCTCGGGGCAGCCCAGGGGCGTGCCGTAGGAGTGGGCCGCATGGGTGTTGTCTCGCAGCACCTTGCCCATTAGCCGATTGAGCTGGGCGAGGGGCAGGTGTTCTAGGGCTGGCAGCGCCGCCCCCAGCTGAATCAGCTCCGGATCGCGCATCAGGCTGATCACCTCAAAGGCCAGGGAGATATCAATGTCGGTGGCCTGTCGGGGGGGCGCGGTGGCGGCGGGCTCCTGGGGCAGTTGCAGGGATGTCTGTTTGACGTAGTAGCCCGACTGAGGCCGCACCACAATTAGGCCCCGGTCTTCGAGCAGACGGTAGGCTTCCATCACCGTAGAGGTGCTGACCGACAGCTGGGCTCGCAGCTTGCGTACCGAGGGCAGGCGATCGCCCGGCTTGAGAGTGCCCTCGGTAATCAGCCGCTGGAGGCGATCGGCTACTTGTTCGTAAAGAACTTGGTGCGTGGCGAGGGGGATGGGGGAGAGGGGCATGGGAGTGAGGGTGAGGGAGTGGAGGGTGAGGGAGATGGGGAGGATGGGGGGAGTTTTGAATTTTGAATTCTTAAGGGGGGGGAGCACGCGATCCCTACGAGGAGTTGCAGAGGAACAGTTTTGGGGTGGTGCGACCAGAACAGTTGTTGAAAATCAAACTGTTACCAAGACAATTTACGCCAACTGCCTCTGTTCGGCTAGGGGGCAGATCGAAGAAACTTCAGCTATGCCGAATCGATTCGCGCTGTTCCCGTTGGCAAATGCCTGTTTTAGAGGACAGCTCCATGAAACCCAATAGTTTGTACGCTCAGCTAGAACTGATTCAAGAACCGCTCGAGGATGCGGCGCAGACCGACTATTCTGTCGCTCGGGTCTGGGCTGTGGTGAAGCGGCGTCTGCGCCCGCTGGGTAGTGCCCTGCTGAGCTACCTGTGCGGTTCTACCGATCTGCGTGTGACGGTGCAGCATTCTGGCCACCCGTCGGCCTGGGGCGATGGCAAGACTCTGTTTGTGGTCTACGACCCGGTGAGTCAGCAGCGCCATACGTTCAGCTCTGAGCAAGAGCTGCGGGTGTGGATTGACCAGCGCTACTATCGGTAGCGAAACCCGTCGTTGAGGTCGGTGGGGTGGATGGCCCTGTCTGTCCCCAGAACGGGCGGCTGGGCTGCTCAAAGGAGGCCGGTGCGGAGTTTGCAGTGACTACATAGATCTGTAAACTTTGCTTGACGACTCGGCAGATATGCGGAGTTGACCACGGCGATGAGTAGGCTGGGGTTGAGAATTTTCTCGGCAGCCCGCTGTTCTCATTGCCAGGAAGCCACCATGCTAGAGCTACTTCGGAGTGTATTTGGTCTCTATTGGCCAAAGTTGACCTGGAAACTGTACTACTGGTTTTCTAACCCCAAAAAGGTGACGCTGGCGCTGCTGGTGGTTGCGGTGGTGGCGATGGTGGCCAGTAAGCCTAAATACCGACGGCGCATGGTCTCTGCCAGTGTGGCGCTGTTGGTTGCCTACTGGTTTGTGCTATCGCCGCTGTTTGCGGTGCCAGCGACTGCTCTGCTGACCAGCTTTGTGCCGCCCGACACAGGGGAGTCTGCCGATGCCATTGTGGTGCTGGCGCGCACTGGCTGGATTCAGGGCGATCGCTACGACACGGCTGTAGATATGGTGGCCGAGGGGCGATCGTCCAATCTGCTGATTATGGGACGCTCCCAGGGAGGGACGGTGCTCAAAGCCCTGGACGAGCGCAACCTCTCACCCAACCTGATGCTCAGCGCTGTCTGTGTCAGAACCACTAAGCAAGAGGCCGAGTCCGCCGCTGCTGCCCTGGGGGCAAAGGGATTAAACCGCGTGATTTTAATTACCGATACCCCCCACATGCTGCGGGCCTGGCTTACGTTTAAGGGGTTGGGATTTTCTGTCATTCCCCACATTGAGCCGCTGCCGACTGAGGTGGACAGTGGGGAGCGATCGCTGCTCGCCATTCGCGAGTATTTGGGCCTGGTGAGCTATGCTGGCCTCGGGCGTTTTCAAGGGGAGTCGCCCCAGACTCTGCCCGCCGTGGCCCGCGAGGTGGCTAAGGACTTTCCCGCCGATCGCTGTTTTATGACCGCTGAGCAGCTGCGGCAGGCGTTTATGCTGAGTTGATGAATTTACAAGCAGGGTGTCGCCCATGGCTATTCCGTTAGTTCAGGTGGATGCGTTTACCGACCTCGCCTACGGCGGCAACCCGGCGGCGGTGTGCGCCCTGCCCGAGGCCCGCCCCGACCGCTGGATGCAGCAGGTGGCCCAGGAGATGAATCTCTCAGAAACCGCCTTTTTTTACCCCGAGGCCGAGGGCTACCGGCTGCGCTGGTTTACCCCCACCGTGGAAGTTGATCTCTGCGGCCACGCCACCCTGGCCACCAGCCACGTGCTGTGGAGCGAAGGCCATCTCGGCAGCGAGCAGCCCGCCACCTTCTACACCCGCAGCGGCGTGCTCACCGCCCGCCGCCAGGGCGACTGGATTGAGCTCAACTTTCCGGCCAACCCGTCCCACCCCATCGGCGCGCCCGCCGGGTTGGCAGAGGCCCTGGGGGCGGCTCCCACGGCGATCGCAGAAAATTCCCTGGGGTATCTGGTGGAGCTCGAGTCGGCGGCGGTGGTGCGCGACCTGCGGCCCGACTTTGCCGCCCTCCGCCGGTTCCCCGTCCACGGCGTGATTGTCACCAGCCGGGGCGACGCCCCCTACGACTTTGTCTCTCGCTTTTTTGCCCCGGCCATCGGCATTGACGAAGACCCGGTTACCGGGGCAGCCCACTGTTGCCTCGGCCCCTACTGGCGCGAGAAGCTGGGCAAAACCACCTTTCTCGCCCACCAGTCGTCGGCCCGGGGGGGCGTGGTCAAGGTGCAGGACGAGGGCGATTTGGGCTCAGAGGGTCTGGCGCGTCGCGTTCGGCTCAGCGGTCAGGCGGTCACCGTTTTAAGGGGCGAACTGCTTCACTAAGCGGATCTCAATTCAAAACTATCCTTGCCAAGCACGCGAACTCGGCTGGCTGGGCCGGTGGCGGTGACATCTCGAACCAGTATTGAGCCGGAACACTCGCATGCAGATTGACGTGATCACCTGGTATTTAGAAATGCTCGATCCGGCCCAGCTGCGGCCCAAGCTCAGCGAGCATGCCAATCTAGAGATTCGCCAGGCCGAGGTGCCCTGCCCGGAGTTAAGCCGCTTTCTCTACGCCAGCGTGGGCGGTCAGTGGTACTGGTGCGATCGCCTCCCCTGGGCCTACGATCGCTGGCTGAGCTACCTCAACCGCCCCGAGGTCGAAACCTGGGTGGCCTACCAGTCGGGCACCCCAGCGGGCTATATCGAGCTAGAAGCACAGGCCGAGGGCAGCGTCGAAATCACCTGCTTTGGCCTGCTGCCCCAGTTCATTGGCCAGGGCTTGGGCGGCCACCTGCTGACGGTGGGCGTGCAGCGCGCCTGGGCCAGGGGCACCCGCCGCCTGTGGGTGCACACCTGTAGCCTCGACGGCCCCTACGCCTACAAAAACTACGAGTCGCGCGGGTTTACCCGCTACGATACCCGAGTTACCCGACAAGACCTGCCCGATACACCGCCTGGCCCCTGGCCCCACAGCAATTCTCCCGCACCGCCATGAACCACGCCGACTACCGCACCATGGCTTGCTACATCCGGTGGAGCTTTGGTTTGGGGTGGCCGCTTTTCAACCTGCCCGGCACCACCAGATTGAGCGGGGCAACATAGTAGTTTTGGGGCTGCTGATAGCTGTAGATCGAGAATCGTCTGCTGTGGGTCAAAAACCGCCTCACGTCTTTGCCGTAACCGCGCTGCTCCACCAGCCGCTCCAGGTCTAATCCGTAGGCCGTCGAGAATAGTTCTCCCAGCCGGTGGCGGCTCACCCAGGGAGAATTGGTTCGCGCCAACTCTCCCGCCAAAAGACTTGCAATGGCCTCCAATACCTGGGCCATTGAGGAAAACGCTGACAACCTTTGCTGCGATGCCATAGTTGCTCGACCGCCTGTAGCGACAAATCATCATCTCCGTAGCTACAAGCTTTCGATGTGCCATTTCATGCCAGATAATGTGCGGCTTTCCCTAGGATTCGGGGCAGAATGATGGCGGCAATCGCTACTCTCTGCCCTGTCCACGGCCTTTGGCTGGGCGAACCTTGTGTTACGTAAATCACATATTGCTGCAAGCTTTCTACCGTGGGTGCCAGTACTCACGTCATATAGCCGTAGTCACAGCGGTTAGGACGTCAAGTAACCTTGAAAACGTTCAAACGTTTGAACGTTCATAGGGAAGCTGTCTCAACCAACCTGGCCATAGCTATAAATTTGGCCCGTCGGATCTCATACTGAATCCGCCTTTGCTAACTCCCCCCGATAAGCTGGGCAAACGCCGTTTGCGCCTGCGCAAGCACCTGTTTAGAGTCGCGGTTGTACGATTCGGAGCTGGCTCCAGGTTAGGGGGTTAAGCCCCTGGTTCGTTGAGCGGGGCGGAGCCTGAACCAGGCTGTTGATCGAGGCGCAGGGCCTGGGCGAGGGCCGATCGCGCCTGGGCTTTTTGGGCCAGCGGGTCGAGCTGCTCTACCGATAGCCCGCTCAGCAAGCTCAGGTCTGGGCGGGTTAACCCCCTCAGCAGCATCTCCACACACCAGGTGGCGCGGGCCTGCTCGACGGTTAACGGAGTATCTAGGGGCGCAGCAATATCGGCGGTTACCTCCGCCCAAAGCTGTCGCACTCTCAGGGGAGTAATGGGTTTGTCGTCTGGCCCCAAAAACATAGCGGGGGAGGCATCGCTGCGGCTTTTGAGCCAGCGGGTGAGGGGGTTTTTAACAAAGGTGCCGTAGCGCTTGCCCATAATCCACTGGTTTAGGGGCACCTGGCGATGGTGGGGGCCGACCAGCAAAATGTGCTGGCTGCTGTCGTAGATGGCACTGGCGCGGGTTAAGAGCGGCACCTCTGGGGCGGCGACGCCTGCCCCTAGCAGCACGTACACCAGTGCGTAGGTCTGGGTTCCAGCTTTGCGAGCCGCCTGCATAATCTGGTGCACGACTGGAGCCGGTAGATCGACCCAGGCTGCTGTGTTCACCCCAGGGGGTTGAGGCTCAGATTGGTCTTGGCCTTCCAAACGGGGGGGGCGCAGGCTGAGCAGCCAGCTCACCACGCTGTCGATAAACACCGTTCGGCTAGACCACAGACCGTGCGGTTGCGGCGGGCTGGCGCGATCGCCCTCAACCATGGCGTTGGTGGTGCTATCTATGGCCGAGTAGCCGAGCAGCAGGGCCATCACCAGACTCGCCACCTCCTCAGGGGGCAGCGCCACGGGCTCTCCCTGGCCCAAAAGCGCCTCCAGGTACTCGGCGATCGCATCGCGAATGGCTTGCAGCCCCCGCCCCATCGCCAGGCTCTGCTCAGCAGAAAACTGCCCCGCCTCCCCAATCACCGATCGCACCAGTTCCGAGAGCTGATCTAGGGTTTCTAGACAAGCATTCAAAAACTCCCCCAGGGCTTGGTCAGCCGGGGCTTGCCCCAGGGTGGTGCGATCGAAATAGGGAGCCGGGCCAGTCACCACCTCGGCCTCGGTCACAACCGCCGCAAGCAAGCCATGCTTGCTGCCAAACTGACGAAACAGCGTGACTTCGTTCACCTCGGCCAGATCGGCCACCTGACGGGTCGTGGTCGCCCCCACTCCCTGGCTGGAAAAAAGCTGAAAGGCGGCGTCTACAAGCCGCTGACGAGCCGATTTGCGCTGAGCTGCCATGGCAAAAAGAAAGCAACACTTGCATTTTATCAGAGGAGTTGCTAGGGTGGTGAATGTAAGTGGCGCTTGCAAGCGACTGCGGTCATTACCCAATCGACTGTCAGAGATGGGAGCAAGAAACTTACAGCGTCGCCCGGCCAGCCCCTGGCTGACGGGTTCAACCCTACAAGTATTCGAGGACTTGCCATGACAACATCGATGCAACGGCCCCCCCAACAGTCTCCCCAGCGGCCTGGCATCGCCGAGCTAGATTGGACTCTGGTGGGCTTTTTAGTTTTGGTGCACGGCATCGCCCTGACGGCCCCCTGGTTCTTTTCGTGGTCGGCCCTGGGCGTAATGCTGGTGCTGCACTGGTTATTTGGCAGCATTGGCATCTGCCTGGGCTACCACCGCCTGCTCACCCACCGCAGTTTGCAGGTGCCCCGCTGGCTCGAGTACGTGCTGGCCACCATCGGCGCGATGGCGCTCCAGGGCGGGCCGATGTTTTGGGTGGCTGGGCACCGCCAACACCACCTCTACACCGAAGATGCCGAAAAAGACCCCTACGCCGCCAGCCGTGGCTTTTGGTGGAGCCACATGCTGTGGCTGGTGTATCCGCGAGCGTCGGTGTTTAACCGCGAGAGGTACCGCAGCTATGCGCCGGATATTGCCCGCGATCGCTACTACAACTGGCTCGACAAGTATTTTTTGCTGCTGCAAGTGCCGGTTGCGATCGCCCTCTTTGCCCTGGGCGGCTGGCCGTTTGTGGTCTACGGCGTATTTGCCCGCATCGTCACCCTGTGGCACTCCACCTGGCTGATCAACTCGGCCACCCACATGTGGGGCAAGCGTCGCTTTCATATTGACGACAACTCCGGCAATCTCTGGTGGACGGCGCTGCTCACCTACGGCGAAGGCTGGCACAACAACCACCACGCCTTTCCCAACGTGGCCCCGGCGGGCTGGCGCTGGTGGGAAATTGATGTCACCTGGTATGCCATTCTCGCCCTGGAGAAACTGGGTCTGGCCCGGCGCGTGGTGCGCCCCCCGGCAGAGGCGATGGCCCAGGCCCGACAGTAGCCCGACGGCCCAAGTTGCCCTGCCGCTGCGCCCTCGTCGTTACGGCGAAGGCGCAGCGGCAATCATGGCTTCTAGCGCCGTTTGCAGGTCGGTGGTGAGCTGGGCGACGGCCTGTTTGCGATTGGCTTTGTAGTCGCCGAGGCGATCGCTCACTGAGATGGGCTCCCCCACCGTGAGCACCGCCTGCTGCGGCCCCAGCTTAGGGCGCGGGAAGGGGTTCTCGCCCTGGATCAAGCACACCGTATCGCGCAAGATCATCACGGTTTCGGCAAAGCGCTCGGCGGAGGGGCGCTGGCGCACGTACTGGCCGGTGACGGCGACAAAGCTTTCCACCAGGCGCATGTGCCACATGCGGAGGGCGGCTTCTTCGGCTTCGCGATCGGCCAGCCCCAGTTCCACCGCCGACAGGGGCGGATCACCGACCACATCCTGCCGGAAGATGTGCTCCCATCCGGCTTGCTCGATGCGGCGGCAGCGGTCGATGGTGCCGCCCTTGGGCACCAGCTGAAAGTAGGTTTCTGCCACCTCTAGGGCCGCATTCATCAGAGCCTCGAGGCGATCGCCCAGAGCGTTGGTGGGAGGGGCAGGATCGGGGCGATCGCCCTGGTCAACGGCGGGTAGCACCACTCGATACACCCGGCGGTAGTAGTTTTCGATCAGGGTAAGCAGACGCTCTCCCAGGCTGTAGAGCCGTCGATAGCGCTGCTCAATGGCGGCAGCAGCGGTGTCGCCGGGGGGGTAAGGGGTCGGCGGGGGAGCCAGGTTCGTCTCGTGCTCGAGGCGAGCCAGCCAGCGATCGAGCTCGCGCCAGGGCGGGGTGATATAGCGGTAGGCAATCCCCAGGGGGGCGATCGCCACCCGCTCCGATCGACTCTGGCTCTGGATATCTTCCCCACACCAAAAGGCCAGCTGGGCGACGCCCGGCTCCAGGGGGCTGACGATTTCGGTGTGCCCATTGTTGCCCCCCTCCGGGGCAGCGGCAAGGGGAAACTGGCCGTGGGCCAAGAGGTGGCGGGCCGATCGCAGCCCCTGGCGATCGACCTTGCCGCGCTGAATGGGGGTGCCCCCCAGTTTGGCGTAGAGCCTGCCTACCCAAGGGCCCGCCCACAGGGGAATGCCGCGATCGTAGATAAAGTGCGCGTGAACCGGATGCTGAAGATTTACTCCTAGGGCTTTAGCCCGCTGGGGAACGGCGTACCACAGCAAATGCCCTAGGCAAAACGAGTCGAGGGGACTGGGGTGGCGAAAGGCCAGCAAAAACCGAGTTTCCCCAGCGTTGAACTCTTTAAATAGCTGCACCAGCCCATCGGCGTTGACCACCTCCACCCGCTGAATCTGCTCGCGCCAGCGCATCCAGGCGGGTAGGCCCAGCCGCACCAGGGCCAGTACCCGACGGTCTAACGCGGGGGGTATAAAGCCCAGGGGCGGCTGGGCGCGGGTGGAGGGGGTGACCACAGACTGATCCCGAAGGACGGTAAGAACATCCCGATGATATAGCAGCGCAGCAAAAATCCCTGCACCTTGGCCAGTGGTTTGGGCGGTGATTAAAGCCCCTCAGTATATTTGCGGACGAATCATAAAGCTTTTATAAGCAACCCCAGGCCCGGCATTGTGCAACCTGTACAAACCCAGTTTAATGGCAGCAGCCAAGCCTCACCGGGCGAAGCACTTGAGGAAAATCGTCACGTGTGATTCTCACAGTCCCTAAGGAGTTTCTCTATCAACGCTCAAAGTCAGTTCCGCTTTGGGCGGGTGCATAAGCCGGGTATTTCCACCTCCCTACCCCCCAGCGAGAGGCTCTGGCCCCGTCTGCTGTGGTTGGTGGAGCGCTCTAGAAACGTAGTTAGTGGTAAAACGACGGTTTGTTATGGTTTCCTCCCACTTCTTTTCTGCCGACTCAGAACAGCGGTCTAGCACTGCCCCCAAAGGCCAAGACGACGGCGCGATGCGCAGCGCGATCCCGACGGAAATCGCCTCTCCCCCCTGGCTTTTAGACACTCTCTTTCGCAATCTGAGCTACGACCTAGAGCAGGTCGCCGACATCATTGACCCCATTCTGACGGCCCAAAACCACTGCTACCGTACCGATTGGTATGTGCAGGGCATTGTGGCCAGCGATCGCGCCTTCCTCAGCACCAATATCAATGCCGATCGCGCTATTCAGGTGACCCTGTGCGGCACCCGCTGGCTGCTGGGCCAGAGTGGGCGGTGCGCTGTGGCTATGGCCCAGCCTGGCATCGCCGACTGCCACGCGGCACTCAATTTTGACCCGCTGCGGGGGTTCTTTATGACCGACCTGGGCAGCGGTGGGGGCACCTGGGTGAATGGCCGCCGCCTGGCCCCGGCCCAGCGCCACTACCTACAAGACGGCGACCTGGTGAAGCTGGGCAGTCTGCGGTTTGAGTTTTTGCAGCAGCGCTGCGACCAGTCGGTCTGGTACGACGACTAACCACGCTGGTAGCGCATGCCCGGCAGCTGGGTGATGAGCCCCATCAGCTCTAGCTGCACCAGGGTGGCTAGCACTTCGCCCGTGGGCTGGGCCAGCTGCTGTACCAGAGCGTCGAGGGCGGTGGGTTCATCGGTGATGGCGGCCAGCACCTGGGCCATCGCCGCCGAGAGCTCGGGCACCGGAGGAGTTGTTGCCGGGCGATTCCGGGACGGATCGCTTCGCGAATCGCCCTTTTCTGCCCTGGCCTCCCCTGGTGGTTGACCCTGGCTGAGCTGGGGCATCTGCCCCAGGGCGGCGATCAGCGTCATGTCGTTTAAAATCAGCTGGGCCCCCTGGTTGATCAGCTCCAGACAGCCCGCGCTGTTGGGGTTGTCGAGGGATCCCGGCAGGGCAAACACATCGCGGCCATAGTCGTTGGCCAGCTGGGCCGTAATCAGTGCCCCCGATCGCGCCGGGGCCTCGGTCACCACTACCGCCCGGCTGAGCCCGGCAATGATCCGGTTGCGGCGCGGAAAGTGGGCCCGATCGGGCGGGGTGCCGTTGGGGTGCTCGCTGAGCAAGAGCCCGTGGTGGGCAATGCGATCGTGCAGATCGCGGTTGCCCAGGGGATAGATCTGATCGACCCCTGTCCCCAGCACCGCAATGGTGAGGCCGCCGCTGTCTAGGGTTTGCTGGTGGGCGCAGCGATCGACCCCCTTGGCCAATCCCGACACCACCATCACGTCGTGAGCCGCCAGCTGTTGAGTGAGGCGACGCGTCCACTTCTGGCCGTAGTCGGAGGGGTGGCGCGTTCCCACCATGCCCACCGAGGGCATCACCGGCAGCGCCCTGGCCAGCTCCGTCTGACCTCGATAAAACAGCAGCGGCGGCGGGTCGGTGATTTCGTAGAGCAGGGCCGGGTACTCGGCGTCCGCTGGGGTCCAGAAGTTGGGGTGCTGCTGCTCGTAACGGGCCAGCAGCTCCCCTGGGGAAACCCTCTGCCGATACTCCACCAGTTTAGAACCCAGCCCCAGGCCAATGCCTTCCACCGCCAGCAGGTCGGCTCCGTCGGCATGCCAGGCCGCAGACAGCTGGCCAAAGTGGCTGCACAGACGCTTTAACAAAATTGGCCCGAGGCCATAGGCCTGGGCCCAGGCCAGCCAGTACGCTCGTTCTGCCATGCCGGGCGGGGGGTAAGACTCTCCCGCTCAGTATGCCCCGCCGCTGTACCCTACGCCCTACCGCCGCGCCCGAGGCAACCGCTGGGTGCCGCCGCGCCTCAAGAAATTGCCCAGGGGCAATCGCCTGGGGTTGAGCTGGCGCAGGGGCGCGGGCAGCTCCAGGGTCGTGGTGGGTTCACCGCCGGGCGTGATCCACCAGGCATGGATGGTGCCCCCGGCCAGCCCGGCCACCGCCCCCAGCAAAATACTGGGCACCACTCCATAGCCCAGCAGCAAGAATATAAATAAAAAGGCCAGCCAAATTTTTAGGGCTGGGGGAATAATTTTATCGGCCACCGGTACCTCCTCTCTGGGGCGCTATTGGGGCCAGGCGATCGCCTATGCCCCTACTATAGCGGCTATTTGCTGGGGCACTGCCTGGGTGGTGTCGATCGTCTGTACCAGGGGCTGCTCTACCTCGGTAAAGGGCTCCATGTGCTGGCGGTGGAGCACCGTCACGGTGGCGTCAGCAATGTCCCCCGCGCGATCGCGCACCCGCTGCTCCAGCACTTCCGGGGGAGCTGTGCAGTGCAGAATGCTCAGGGGTAGCGCCACGGCCTGCACCCGCTCAATCGCGCTCTGGCGCAGGCGGTTGCGATCGTACTTGGCATCGAGAATCACCGGGTACCCCGCCTGGGCCAGGGCAATGCCCAGGGTGAGGAGGCGATCGTAGGTTCTCTCCGTCATCGCTGGGGTGTACAGGCTGTCGTCCCCGCGCTGGTCGAGGGGCACCCCCGCCAGGTGTTTGCGCACCGCATCGCTGCGCAGGTGAATGGCCTGAATCTGACCGGCCAGCTGCCGGGCGGTGGTAGACTTGCCCGACCCCGACAGCCCGGCCATGAAGTAAACCGCACCCCGGCGGGGCTGGCACACCGACCAGGCCAGGCGGTAGTACCCAGCTGCCGTCTCGGTCGCCTTGCGCTTGGTCGCCTCATCCACCGACGGGTCGCCGAGCAAAAATGAGGTCACCTTGGCCCGCACGTAGGCCTGGCGGCTGATGTACAGGGGCAGTAGCTGCACCCCTTCCCAGTCGCCAGTGCGCTCGATGTAGTGATTCAAAAACACTGTGGCCAGGGCGGCGCAGTCCTTCGACAGCAGATCCATCACCACAAAGCCCACGTCGTACATCACATCGACGTAGCGAAAGGGCTCGTTGAACTCGATGCAGTCAAATAGATAGAGTTGGTCGCGCCAGCGGCAAATATTGTTCAGGTGCAGGTCGCCGTGGCAGGCGCGAATCCAGTTTTGGGCCATCCGTCGCTCAAATAGGTCGGCGTGGGCGACAAAGAACTGATCGGTGTAGGCCTTGGTCTCGTCGAACTGGGCCTGGGTCTGAGGACCACCGATGTAGCCCAGGGTCTGCTCGTAGTTTTCGTCGAAGGCCTGGCGAATCTGCTCGACGGTGCCAAAGCTGCGAATGTGGTCATTGGTTTCGGCCCCCCGGTGAAAATCCGCCACCGCCACCGCCAGATCCTGCATTAGGGAATCGGTGAGTTCGCCGCGATCGTAGAGGGCGCTGAGCAGCGTATCTTGGGGAAACTGCACCATCTTGACGGCGTATTCTACGGGCGTACCGCTGCCCAGCTGATAGCTGTCTGCCGCTTGCCCGATGGTGACCACCTCCAGGTACAGCGGCCCGGCTCCCCGCTGGTTTAGCCGCAGTTCTTCCTGGCAGAAGTGGCGGCGCTTCTCTAGGGTGGAATAGTCCAAAAAGCCAAAGTTCACCGGCTTTTTCACCTTATAGGCGTAGTCGCCGGTCAGCAGCACGTAGGAGACGTGGGTTTGCAGCAGCCGCACGGGTGCGGCCACCGGGTGGGGGTAAAACCCGGGCTCACACATTTGCTGAATTAAATCAGGAAGCGCAGAAACCGCCATAGTCCACCTGTAAAAAAGCTAAAAAAGAGCTGATCAAAACGAAGCGGGGGCGGAGACCTCTTCCCCACCCCCGCGACAATGGCATAACCGCCCAGCGGCCCTGAGCCCAGGGCCAGACCGCCTACTCAGCCGCCAGCTGTTGTGCGGCAGCCTCAGTGGGGCTTTCCCCGTCGGCAGCGGGTTCGGCCATGCGACCCTGGAGCACGGTAGCAACGGTTTGGGCCTGGTCGCCTGCCACCACAGCTCCGGCGGGCAGCACCAGGTCAGCGACCGTGATCGAATCGCCCACGCCCAGGCCCGACACATCGACATCGATGGTTTCAGGAATATCGATCGCTTTACACTTGACGGTGACTTCGTTGACTTCGGTGTTGAGCACGCCACCGTCGTCTTTAACGCCCGTGGGCTCACCGATGAAGTTGAGGGCAACGCCCACTTCCACCGCGTCCTGCGCCTTAACCGCGAAGAAGCTGAGGTGGTAAAGCGAGTTTTTCCAGGGGTGCGACTGCACCTCCCGCAGCAGCGCCTTGCCGTTCCACGACAGGTCGGGAATTTGCAGATCGATCATGGTGTTGTTGACCGCTGCCTTGCGCAGCAGCATTTCAGCCGTGTGCTGATCGACGGTCAGCGACACCGACTCGGTGCCCTTGTGCCCGTACAGCACGGCAGGCAGCAGCCCCTGGCGGCGCAGCGCGTTGGGCTTGGCCTTTGGATCGCGCGCTTTACACTCAATAGTCAGTTCCATGGAAAATCCCCCCGTTGATAACTCATTCAAAAAGACAAACGTAACGCCCCCAGGCTTTAGGCCACCTGGGGTTCACCATTCTCGTAGAGCAGCGCCCGCTTTGGCCCGTGGATCGGGTCTTCGACGATAATGGTCTGGTCGCGGCTGGCCCCCAGCGACACGATCGCGATCGGCACCTCCATCAGCTCCGCCAAAAACTTGAGGTAGTCGAGAGCGGCCTTGGGCAGGTCACTGAGCGATCGGCAGTGGTCGGTGGACTGCTTCCAGCCGGGCATGGTCTTGTAGATCGGCTTGCAGCGGCTAAAGGCGTCGGCACTGGCCGGTAGCTCCTCGCAGCGCTCCCCGTCTAGCTCGTAGGCCACGCACACCTCGATCTCGTCCACATCGTCGAGCACGTCGAGCTTGGTGATGGCCAGGCAGTCGAGGCCATTGATGCGGACGGCGTAGCGGCCAATCACGGCATCGAACCAGCCGCAGCGACGACGACGGCCCGTGGTGGTGCCAAACTCAGCGCCGCGATCGCAGAGCAGCTCCCCCACCCCACAGGTCAGCTCGGTGGGGAAGGGGCCTTCACCCACCCGCGTGGTGTAGGCCTTGGCCACCCCGATGACGCGATCGATCACCGTGGGGCCAATGCCGGTGCCAATGCAGGCTCCCCCCGCTACCGGGTTGGAGGAGGTGACGTAGGGGTAGGTACCGTGGTCGAGGTCGAGCAGGGTGCCCTGAGCCCCCTCAAACAGCACGTTTTTGCGCTGGCGAATGGCCTGGTAGACGTGGAGCGAGCTGTCGATAATGTGGGGCCGCAGCCGCTCGGCGTACTCAATGTATTCGTCGATGACAGCGGCGGGATCGAGCGGCTCGAGATCGTAGAGTTTTTCGAGAATGCCGTTTTTATACTGAATCGTCCACTCCAGCTGCTTGCGCAGGCGGGCATAGTCCATCAGATCGATGATGCGAATGCCGATGCGCTCCGACTTGTCGGCGTAGGTGGGGCCGATGCCCCGCTTGGTGGTACCGATTTTGTGGTTGCCCCGCCGCTCCTCCGCCGCCTGATCGATCAGGCGATGGTAGGGCATGGTGACGTGGGCGGCGTTGGAGATGAACAGGTTTTTAGTCGAAATTCCTAGCTCGACCAGCTTGTCGAGTTCGCCAATCAGCGCCTTGGGGTCGATAACGGTGCCGCTGCCAATCACGCACTCGGTATCGGGGTAGAGAATGCCGGAGGGAATCAGGTGCAGCTTGAAGGTTTGGTCTTTAACCACGACGGTGTGACCCGCGTTGACACCGCCCTGGTAGCGCACCACCACATCCGCCGAGCGACTCAGCAGATCGGTAATTTTGCCCTTACCTTCGTCGCCCCACTGGGCTCCAATCACTACAACGTTTGCCAAGGGAATTCAGGCCCTAAAGTTCACACAAATTCCCATTATCACTAGGCAAATGTCATTGTGTCAACTTCTCTTCCCTGGCCCCTCAGCGGCCTGAGGACGCGGCGATTCACCCCAACGCCTTGATTCTCAGCAAATTAAAAGAGTTTAACTTTATACCCAATGAGTGAAATATGCGATAGAACAAAGGCATACTCCATTTACATTTCTTTAGGTTTCCTACGGATTTGTTGGGGGTCGAGGTTTAACTCAAGGGATCATCGCGGGCTCAGCCCACCCTAAAAACTTAGCTAAGGCGGAGGTTGCCGTGAGTCTATATGCTGAACTACACCGCCACCTGGGCGGTTCTGTAGTGCCCCGAGTGCTGTGGCGCTATTTTGAGCGCAATCGTCCTGACCTCTCGGGCCAGTTTGCCGACTATCCAGCGTTTGAGCAGTTTTACACCCGGCCTCGCAATACCCTGGCCGAGTACCTGGAGCTGCACACTCTTGTTGAGAGTGTGCAGACCCACGAGGCGCTGCCCTACTTTATCTATCGCCTGATTCGCGGGGCCTACATTTTTGAGAACCTGGCCTACCTGGAGCTGCGCTATACCCCCTACCTGCGCACCCCCGAGCACCTGCCCCAAAACCAGCGGATTGAGGCTATGGCCGAAATTGTGGAGATTGTGGGGCGGGCCAGCCAGCAGCCTGAGTACCCTATTGTCACTAAGCAGATTCTCTGTATGCACTCGCGGCTGCCCCAGGCGGTGAATCAGGCGATTGTGGAGTTGGCGGGGCAATACCCGCAGTACGTGTGTGCGGTGGATGTGGCGGGCGGTGACGCGAAGTACGGCGATCGCATTGACGAGTTTACCCAGCTCTACCAGCGCGCCCAAGACCTGGGTCTCAAGACCACCGGCCACCTCTACGAAACCACCGAAGGCGACCACCCGGCGCTGCTGCCCTACCTGATGCGGATTGGCCACGGCATTCAGATTCCCCTGCGGTATCCGGAGCTGCTGCCCGAGGTGGCCGCCCGAGGCCAGTGCCTGGAGGTGTGCCCCACCACTTATCTCAAGACCGGCACGTTGGACGAAATTCACCAGCTCAAGGTAGTGTTCGATCGCTGCTTTGAGGCCGGGGTCGATATCGCCATCTGCACCGACAACGCCGGGCTGCACAACGTGCGGCTGCCCTTTGAGTACGAAAACCTGCTCACCCACGACGTGATCGGCTTTGAGGAGCTGCAAGCCTGCCAGGAGGCGGCCTTTCGCCACGCCTTTGCCTGGCCCCACAGCCAGCCTCCCACTACGCTGCTGACCGGTATGCTGCAAGTGCCATCGGTGAGCACCGTCCCCGCTAGGGAGTTAACCAAGCGGTAATCGCTGTCTCAACAAACCTGCTCTAAACTGAGAATGCACCACATTTGATCGCGGCTTTGACGATGCCGCTGGTGCTGGGAAGACCGGTTTGCAACACCGTTCAGTAGCGAGGCTAGGGTAGTGCCACCTCGACTTTTATCCACGACTGGCCAGGTGGAGAGCCTATTTACGGCCCTGCCGCTGCTGGCGACCCAGGGCTTTTGCTGGCATGGTGCCTACGTAGACTGTCGCTGGGAACCCCCTGGAGCCATTGAGGAAGAGGTGTCTACCCCCTGGCACAGCGTGGTGTTGTTTACGCAGTTTGCTGGATCAGACCCGGCCCTGGCGGAGCGCTCGATCGATGGACGGTTCAAGGTGGAGCGGGTGCATCCAGGGGATATTTTGGTGTTGCCCGCTGGGGTGGGGCAGCGATCGCGCTGGAACGTTCCCGGCGAATTTATGAACCTGGTGTTTGAGACGGCGGCTCTGGGGCGATCGCTCGACGAAGCGGCTGACGACACCACCTTTGAGCTTATGCCTCACTTTGCCACCCAAGACCTTTTGGTGTTGCAGCTAGGGTTAGCCCTCCGGCGGGTGCTCCAGGGTGGTGGCGATCGTCTCTATGCCGAATCGCTGATCACTGCGCTGGCTGTACATCTGCTGCAAACCTATGCCACCCGCAGGCCAGAGATCAAAACCTACGGCGGCGGCCTGGCCCGGCCCCAGCTAGAGCGGGTGGTGGACTACATTCACAGTCACTTAGATGCCCCCTTGAGCCTGGAAACCCTGGCCGCCCTGGCTGGGATGAGCGCCCACTACTTTGCTCAACTGTTTAAGCAGTCCACCGGGGTCGCGCCCCACCAGTATGTGATTCGCTGCCGGGTCGAGCGGGCCAAGGCGCTGCTGGCTCAGCCCCACCTGGCCATTGCCGATATTGCCTACCGAGTGGGCTTTGCCCACCAGAGCCACCTCAACCGTCACTTTAAGCGACTGGTGGGGACGACCCCTGGCCAGTGGCGACAGGCCATTCGTTCCTAGGGCTGCTCTATTGTGAGGCTCAAGCCTAGATTCGGGCGATCGGAGGTTTGTGCAACGGAGCGGAAGAACTTGCAAGACAGAGCGCGATCGCCCTCGCGATACTAAAACCACGCGCTCTGACTGGAGAAATGCCCATGGTGCTGCTTGAAACTCGCACTGAACCCATGGTGGTCAACTTCGGCCCCCACCATCCCTCCATGCACGGCTGCTTTCGGATTATGGTCACCCTCGACGGCGAAGATGTGATCGACTGCGAACCCGTGATCGGCTACCTGCATCGCGGTATGGAAAAAATTGCCGAGAGCCGCACTTCGACCATGTTCATCCCCTACACCAGCCGGTGGGACTACTACGGTGGCCTGTTCAACGAGGCCGTCACCGTCAACGCCGTCGAAAAGCTGGCGGATATTGAGGTGCCCCGGCGGGCCAGCTACATTCGCGTAATTTTGCTGGAGCTGACCCGCCTGGTCAATCACCTGCTGTGGGTCGGCCCCTTTGTGATGGATATGGGGGCGCAGACGCTGTTTTTCTATTCGCTGCGCGATCGCGAACCCATTCTCGATTTATTTGAGGCGGTGAGCGGCTACCGCATGGTCAACCACAACTACTTTCGCGTAGGGGGCGTGGCTGCCGACCTGCCCTACGGCTGGACTGAGAAATGTCAAGATTTTGTCGATTACCTGACCCCCAAACTCGACGAGTACGAGCGTCTGGTCACCGACAACCCGGTGTTTCGCCGCCGCTGCGAAGGGCTGGGCGTCGTCACCCGCGACCAGGCCATTAGCTGGGGTTGCTCTGGCCCCATGCTGCGGGCCTCCGGCGTGCAGTGGGATCTGCGCAAGGTTGACCACTACGAGTGCTACGACGACTTTGACTGGCGGGTAGCCTGGCAACTTGAGGGCGACTGCCTGGCCCGCTACCGGGTGCGCCTAGAGGAAATGCGCGAGTCGCTCAAAATCATTCAGCAGGCCCTCGATGGGCTGCCGGGCGGCCCCTGGGAAACCCTTGAGGCCAAGCGCCTAGCCGAAGGGCCAAAGTCGCCCTGGGATGGCTTCGACTACCAGTTCATCGCCAAAAAAATTGCCCCCACCTTCAAAATCCCTGCCGGGGAGCACTACGTGCGGGTGGAGTCGGGGCGGGGCGAGCTGGGCATTTTTTTGATCGGCAGCGATAGCCCGATGCCGTGGCGATGGAAGATTCGCCCTGCGGACTTCAACAATTTGCAGCTACTACCCTACTTGCTCAAAGGCCAGAAGGTGGCGGATATTTTTGTGATTCTCGGCAGCATTGACGTGGTCATGGGATCAGTAGATCGGTAGGTCACCAGGGCTAGAGCAACACTGGTGCTGGCGCGGGGTCGATCGCCTGGCCATAGCAAACAGGGTTCAGACATCTCTGCCTGAACCCTGTTCACTGCTTAACTAGGCTTAGTCTGGGCGATTAAGCCTAGAGGCTGACTTAGTAGCCGCCGCGGGAAAAGCTGTCGCCACCGCCACGACGACCGCCGCCGCCAAAGGAACCGCCGCCGCTGCGATTTTCGCGAGGCTTGGCCTTGTTGACTTTGAGGTCGCGACCCATCCACTCTGCGCCGTCTAGGGCTTCAATGGCGGCGTCCTCCTCAGCGTCGGCAGACATTTCTACAAAGGCGAAGCCGCGCATGCGCCCGGTTTCGCGATCGGTGGGAAGCTGCACCCGCTTTACAGACCCGTACTCTGCGAATACAGAGGTCAGGTCTTCGCTGGTAGCGTCATAGGACAGGTTGCCTACGTAGATTGACATAGCTTGTCTCCAAAAATTAAAGAACGTGCAGAGCAAAATTTCGGAGAGAAGTCTGTCAATGGAAAAACGGAAAAACTCGTTAGTACTAGAAACAAATGCTGCTAACCGATCTCTATATCTCTGGGGATACCCTAGCACGTTTAAAAAGTTGGTGGAGCCCTTGGACAACAAATCGCTGGATAAAGCTAGCGGTGGATTGGCAAACCCCGGCCCGCAGTACATCTAGCGTTGTGTTTGTAAAGTTTTGTGTTTTTTGGGCGGCGGTGACCCTGAGCAAATTCCTGGGTCGGCCTGTTTTGGCCGCCTTGGTTCCCGTCCGGGGACAAGGGCAATTGATGATCGCCGGTTTCCCCTTGCCACCCCCGTGGGAGAATGGGCCTTTAAGCTGAGATTTTCCTATGCCTGCTGCCTACATTGAAAACGAAACCGAGTTTGATACGCTTTTGAGTGCGGAGACCCTGCTGGTGGTCGATTGCACCGCAGCCTGGTGCGGCCCCTGCAAGCTGGTGGCCCCGCTGATGGATCAGCTGGCTGACGAGTACGGCGATCGCGCTAAAGTCTTTAAGCTCGATCTCGACGCCAACCAGGCTGTGGCCAAACGCTACGGCATTCGCAGCATTCCGGCGGTGATGTTCTTTCAGCAGGGCGACGTGGCTGAAACCCTGGTAGGGGTGAAAAAGTATGAGGAGTACACCGACACCCTGGGCAAATACCTGAGCTAAGACTTGATGGTACAGATGTAGCGATCTTGATCTTAATTAGGGGCTTCGTCAGGTGCTGTGTTTCAGATGCCAGGGATCTTTGGTGGATTAATGCCCTGTTTCTGACTAAGGAGCTGAGATGCAGCATTTGATTGAACTTGAGCGGCAGGGATGGCAGGCTCTTTCTCAGGAGGGGGACGCTGGGCTGCGGTTTTACGGCAATATCCTCCACGATGAAGCGGTGATGATGTTTCCGGGTGGCATGGTGCTGCGGGGAAAGGCGCAGATTTTAGAGGGTTTGGCGGCTCAGCCGTGGCAGTCGTTTCATCTAGATGATCCTCGGGTGATTTCTCTGTCAGCGGAGGCGGGAGCTGTGATCTACAAAGTCAGTGCCCGGCGGGCAGGCCATACCCCCTACGTTGCTCTGGTGAGTAGCACCTATGTGCTTCGCGATGGCGAGTTCAGGCTAGTGCTGCATCAGCAAACCCCGGTCTGAAGGTGTAACGGGAGAGTGTGATCGAGGTTAAGGGCAGTCATAGTCAGGCCTGAGCGCATACTCCATTATGAAGCATCCCTAGGGGGCCAAAGATCTAGGCAGAACGCCCACACCCCCGTAGACTGGGGACAGCCGATTGAACCAACAGCAGGGCGGGCGATATGAAAATTCTTTTTGTGGCGGCAGAAGCAGCACCCCTAGCTAAGGTTGGCGGCATGGGGGATGTGGTGGGCTCCCTGCCCAAGGTGCTGCGCAGCATGGGCCACGACGTGCGCATCTTTATGCCCTACTACGGCTTTTTGCCCGACAAGGTAGACATCCCCGAGGAGCCGGTGTGGAAAGGCACCGCCATGTTTAACGACTTTGCGGTGTACGAGACCACCCTGCCTGAGTCGGACGTGCCGGTGTACCTGTTTGGCCACCCCGCCTTTGACCCCCGCAAGGTCTACGGCGGCGACGACGAGGCCTGGCGGTTTACCTTTTTTGCCAACGGTGCCGCCGAGTTTGCCTGGAACTACTGGAAGCCCCAGATCATGCACTGCCACGACTGGCACACGGGCATGATTCCGGTGTGGATGCAGCAGTCGCCCGACATCAGCACGGTGTTTACCATCCACAACCTGGCCTACCAGGGGCCGTGGCGGTGGGAGCTGGAGCGCATTACCTGGTGCCCGTGGTACATGCAGGGCCACAACACCATGGCGGCGGCGGTGCAGTCTGCCGATCGCGTCAACACGGTGTCGCCCACCTACGCCCGGCAGATTCAAACCGCCGATTACGGCGAGGAGCTAGAGGGGCTGCTGTCGTTTATCAGCGGCAAGCTGAGCGGCATTCTCAACGGCATCGATGATGAGTCCTACGACCCGGCCACCGACCGCTACATCGTCAAGAATTTCACCCCCAACAGCCTGGAAAACCGCCGCGCTAACAAGGTGGCGATTCAGGAGGAGCTGGGCCTGGAGGTAAACTCAAAGGCTTTTTTGGTGGGCCTGGTGGGTCGCCTGGTGGAGCAGAAAGGGCTAGATCTGATTCTGCAAATTTTGGATCGGTTTTTGTCGTACACCGACGCGCAGTTTATTTTGCTGGGCACGGGCGATCGCTACTACGAAACCCAGCTCTGGCAGATGGCCAGCCGCTACCGGGGCCGGATGGCCACCTACCTGCTCTACAGCGAGGGGCTGGGCCGCCGCATCTACGCCGGGGCCGACGCCTTCCTCATGCCCTCCCGGTTTGAGCCCTGCGGCATCAGCCAGATGATCGCCATGCGCTACGGCTGCATTCCCATCGTGCGCAACACTGGGGGGCTGGTGGATACGGTGCAGCACCACGACCCCGAGCACCACGCGGGCACGGGCTACACCTTCGATCGCTACGAGCCACTGGATCTGTTTACCTGCATGATTCGCGCCTGGGAGGGCTACCGCTTTAAGGATGCCTGGCGCGAGCTGCAACAGCGGGCTATGGCCCAGGACTTTAGCTGGGACAAGTCGGCAGTGGACTACATCAAGCTCTACAGCGACATGCTGGGGCTCGACTACCAAACTCAGCTGGCACCGGCCAAGCCAGAGCTGGCTCTGCCTGCTACAAAGCAGGCGGCGGACAAGGAGAGTTTACCCCAGTCACCCTTGCCGAAGTAGGAGCTTTAGAACTGTCAGGGCACTGGTTATCGCAAACCAATCGGGGCGCTGGTGTCTGTCACAGGTGAGCTATCAGTAGTCTAGAAAGTGTGGCAGATTAGATGTTCTGATTCCACGAGGCATCTATGGGTGACGGTGACGGTTTGGCGGCGGGCACCCCGTCTGAGCTGGTAGGCCCCTCTCGGCGGCGGCACATTGTTTTAACATCTCACCCCAGATCGGGGCTGAAAGCTGCTCCGATCGCCTGGGGCGAGGGCGACCCGGTAAAGCGGGGAGCGATCGTGGCCACGGTCATCGATCCCAGCCACCGCAATGCCATTGGCACCCACTCGGGCTCCTACGCGGTGTATCGCGCCCTGGCAGTGGCCAGCGGCGTGCTCGACCCTGACCATCGGCCTGACCTGACCAACACAGCCCCCACCATTGCCATTGGCCCCCACCCCAGCTGGGCCGACCCCCAAAAAATTGTTTCCCTCGACCCCTTTGGAGCGCTGGTGGGGGAGGTGTACAAGTCCCTGCTGGCCGAGGGTATCGACATTCGCCCCACGATCGCCGTCACCCGCGCCCACATTCAGATGCCGGAGCTGCTGGAGGCGGTGCGCCAGGGCCGGTTAGTCGAAGACGGCAAAATTGTGAAGCCGGGGGGCGACCTGGTGGTGACCAAGGCCGCTGTGGAGCCGGTGTGGTACCTGCCGGGGGTGGCCCAGCGCCTGGGCGTCAGCGAGGACGACCTGCGCTACGCCCTGTTCGAGCAGACCGGCGGCATGTTCCCGGAGCTGGTGACGCGGTTTGACCTGAAGGTGTTTTTGCCCCCCATTGGCGGCATCACGGTGTACATCGTGGGCGACCCGGAGGCGATTACCGACCCGGCCCGGCCCCTGGCGGTGCGGGTCCACGACGAGTGCAACGGCTCCGATGTGTTTGGTTCTGACATTTGCACCTGTCGCCCCTACCTGGTGCACGGCCTGGAAGAATGCATCGCCACCGCCCAACAGGGGGGGGCTGGGATCATTGTCTACTTCCGCAAGGAGGGGCGGGCGCTGGGGGAGGTGACCAAGTTTTTGGTGTACAACGCCCGCAAGCGCCAGGAGGGGGGCGATCGCGCCGACGCCTACTTTGCCCGCACCGAGTGCGTCGCCGGGGTGCAGGACGTGCGCTTTCAGGAGCTGATGCCCGACGTGCTGCACTGGCTGGGGGTGACCCGCATCGATCGCATGGTGTCGATGAGCGACATGAAGTACAACGCCATTGTGCGATCGGGGATTGAGATCGTAGAGCGGGTGCCGATTCCCGACGAGCTGGTGCCGCCGGATGCGCGGGTGGAGATCGAAGCGAAGAAGGCGGCGGGGTACTACACGGACAAGGGAGCCCCGACGGAGGAAGATTTGGCACGGGTTAAGGGGCGGGGGTTGGAGTAGGGATGGTCTTGGGAGGCAACGATGGGGTGGTGGGCGGTGCCCACCCTACGGTGAGCTATTTGCTGAGTTCGCAGGCGGTGCGCGATCGCACCCGCGCCCTCTTTGTCCTGGCCGAGGCCGATCGGCTCCAGCACTGGCGCTACCACCGGTCGGCCCTGCCCGCCGCCGCCGATTACGTTCTGGCGGTGATGCAGCAGCAGTACCCGGCGGGCGATGTGCCCTTTCACTCGCGCTGGCGGCACTTTGAGGTGGCGGGGCGATCGCGCCTGGATCTCCTAGAACCCCAGCTATCGGCCCTGGAGCCCCTGGAGCAGGCCCGGCTTAAGGTCGATCTGGCGATCACCAGCGTGCTGCTGGATGCGGGGGCGGGCAGTCGGTGGCGGTACGTGGAGCCAGGGACGAAGCTGGAGTTTGCCCGTTCGGAGGGGTTGGCGATCGCCAGCTTCCACGCCTTTGCGTCGGGGCTGTTCTCCAGCCAGCCCGATGCTCCCTGGCAGGCCGATGCGATCGCACTGGCGACACTCACCGCCCGTGACCTGGCCCAGGCCTTTCAGGTGCACAGCGACAATCCACTACTGGGGCTGGAAGGACGAGTCGCCCTGCTGCAAAAGCTGGGCCACGCCCTGCACCAGCAGCCTCAGTTCTTTGGGGTTGAGCTGCCTCGACCCGGCAACCTGGTGGATTACTGGCTCGCGCAGGCGACGGATAACACACTGTCTGCCCCCACTCTTTTGCAAACCGTCCTCCGGGGCCTTGGCCCCATCTGGCCGGGGCGGGTGGAGCTGGCGGGAGTGAACCTGGGCGACGTGTGGCCCCATCCCCAGCTGCCGGATACTGGCCCCGGCAGCAACCTGGTGCCCTTCCACAAGCTCTCCCAGTGGCTCACCTACTCGCTGCTGGAACCCCTGCAAGACCTGGGCCTGACCATTACCGACCTCGACCAGCTCACCGGCCTGGCAGAATACCGCAACGGTGGGTTGTTTGTAGACTGCGGTGTGCTCAGCCTGAAAGATCCCGCCGCCGCCGCCACTGCCCATGTCCCAGGCTCTCCTCTGATTGTCGAATGGCGGGCCCTCACCCTATGCCTGCTTGACGACCTGGCCGCCCATCTGCGCCAAACCCTGGGCATGGATGCCGCCACCCTGCCCCTGGCAAAAATTCTTCAGGGGGGCACCTGGACAGCGGGCCGCCAGATCGCGGCGACAAAACGCCCCGGCGGCGGCCCACCGATTCATTTGGCTAGCGACGGCACGGTATTTTAGCCGTAGGGCATTGTGGGGCCACCGCTACGGCTTGCGACATAGCTTTTGCGCTGGGCTTCTGGGTTTGAATCGGTCTAAAGGCATAGGAAAAAACACCGTAAAGTCAGTCTCTAGCGACCTACTAAAAAGCTGGCGATCGCTAACTATGGATGATGAAACGGGGCTTGCAGTGCTTTGCTTCACTGGCTAACCAGCTCCCTATCACTATTGAAAGCGTATTAAGACTAATGATGAAATCTTTGAATTTGCTGGCTAAAGGGTTTGGTTTCTTTGCGATCGCCCTGTTGGGCTTGACCGCCTGCGACCAGCCCAACACCGCCCAAACCGATCCCGCTGCGCCTGGCGCACCAGCGGCCCAAGACGCCCCGGCCAATCAAACCCTAAGCGCCGACGAGGCCGCCGATCGGGTCGAAGATGCGCTGGACAGCCATGAAACCCTGGGCCGGTTTGACCTGGACGCCGATGACGAGGGCGATACGATTGTGCTGGAGGGCACAGTCGATCAGGCGGAGCAGAGCACGTTAGCCGAAGACGTGGCCAGGCAGACGGCTCCAGAATTTACAATTGTCAACCGTATCAACGTTCGATGATCTAACGCCTGTTCAAACGCAGTAGCTGTTAGTCTAGCCTCGGCAGTGGAGCGCGATCGCCCTGCACCGCCGAGGCTCAGTTGTATCTGTCTAACCTCCAATCCCTATGCCCGACCTGCACCTGATCGATCATCCGCTGATTCAGCACAAGCTCACCCTGATGCGCCGGGCCGAGACCAGCACCGCAAAATTTCGCACGCTGCTGAAGGAAATTAGCCTGCTAATGGCCTACGAGGTGACGCGAGATCTGCCGCTGAAGCTCGAAACCATTCAAACGCCCATGGCCACCATGGAAGCGCCAGTGCTGGCCCCGGAGAAAAAGCTGGTCGTCGTGTCGATCATGCGGGCGGGGCAGGGCATTCTCGACGGCATTTTAGAGCTGATGCCCTCGGCGCGGGTGGGGCACATTGGCCTCTACCGCGACCCGCAGACCCTGCGGGTGATTGAGTACTTCTTTAAGGTGCCGGAGGATCTCTCAGACCGAGACGTGCTGGTGGTAGACCCGATGATCGCCACGGGCAATACGGCGGTGGCGGCGCTGTACCCGCTAAAGCAGGCCCAGCCGCGATCGCTGCGGTTTCTCTGCCTGCTGGCCGCCCCCGAAGGGGTGGCCCACTTTCACCGCGAGCACCCCGATGTGCCCCTCTACGCTGCCGCCGTAGATGAAAAGCTGGACGAGCGCGGCTATATTTTGCCGGGGCTAGGGGACGCAGGCGATCGCCTATTTGGCACCAAATAACTGTCACCTAAACGCGCCGACCCAGCCTGCCCATCCCTGAGCTTGACTGGGCCGATGCGGTCACACGGTCGCTGCTCCTGGGGGCGAAATCGGTACCTGGGTTGCTTTCGTAAAGCCACACTTCTGAGGGCAGGGTTTTTAAGGCAGGCTGGGCCTTAAATGAATCAGTATTTATTATCTAAAAACGCTGACATTATTGATTGAACTGTTTAATCTGAAATTCACTTTGTTAATAAATTGATTAAGATAATCACGGAGGTACTGTTGATTAGCCGATGCCTCTAGTCGGAGCCACGAAGACATGGCGTTAAGCAATGTAAAACGGTTCTAGCAATATTTACAATTCTTTGTAACGTTTTCTTTACTCGCGAAATGGCCTCAGGGCAAGGAATGTAGAATTTTGCGGCGGCGAAATATGTTCTCTGACGCACTAATTCACCTAACTTAATAGTTCTAAATCCCCCACTCATAATATTCTCCTTAACATTCTTTTAAAGACGCCGAGAACGCTGTGGTCAATGGCGTTGGGGCGATCGCCGGGCCGGTCTGGCGATCGCTGCGCTGCGGATTTAGGAGTCTTCCGTGGAGGTCAGCGGGCTTTTTTCTCCCGTCTGCGACTTTGTCTGTTGTTGGCTAGACAACAGAGTTTTATTCGCGGCCAGTTAAAATGAGTTCACTCCCGCCGGGTGAGGAGGCAATTCGTTGCCCCAGCGCTGGGGAGTGAACCAATCCATGTTTGGGTTTGTTGGTAAAAATGTGGTGTAAATGTCTCAAACCATTGAGACTTAAGTTATCAACGTGTATGGCCGCTTGCCCTGGGTTGATTGACCCGAGGTAATGCGATCGCCCCTTGGGGCAATCTATGGCCATCGCGGCACCTGCTTCGAGCCTCCGGGCTGCCAGCGAATTCTTGTGTGATCACTACAGTATTAAGGGTTCCTATGGCTAAGCAATCAATTCGTCTGCCCGAATCAACCATGCCGACAGAGGTGCCTCTGTCGCTGGGGACGGCAGATGTGGCGCTCGATGCTGAAGCGCAGGTCAGTCAAATTCAGCAGGCGCTGGTCAACAACCTGCGCTGGGTGCAGGGCAAAGATGAGCAGTTTGCCAACGCCCACGACTACTACACCGCCCTGGCCCACAGCGTGCGCAACCAGCTGCTGCAAAAGCGCATTCGCACCGCCAAAACCTACGCCCAGGCGCGGGCTAAAAATGTCTATTACCTGTCTGCCGAGTTTCTCATGGGTCGCCAGCTCGGCAATGGCCTGATCAACCTGGGTATGTACGACACCATGCGCCACGCCCTGGCCGACTGCGGCCTCGACCTCGACGAGCTGCTGGAGCGCGAGGCCGAACCGGGCCTGGGCAACGGCGGGCTGGGCCGCCTGGCCGCCTGCTTTATGGACTCGCTCACCACCCTCAACCTGCCTGCGGTGGGCTACGGCATTCGCTACGAGTTTGGCATTTTCACCCAGCTGATTCGCCAGGGCCACCAGGTCGAAGCCCCCGACAAATGGCTCAGCTACGGCAACCCCTGGGAAATCGCCCGCCCCGACTACCGGGTGGAGATCAAGTTTGGCGGCCACACCGAGGTCTACAAAAAAGACGGTGACGACGACTACCAGGTGCGGTGGATTCCGGCCCAGACCGTGATTGGCATTCCCCACGATGTGCCCGTGCCCGGCTACGGCACCGACAATGTCAACCTGCTGCGCCTGTGGAAGGCCGAGGCGGGCGAAGCCTTTGACCTCGACGCCTTTAACGCTGGCGACTATTTTGGGGCCGTGGCCAACAAGATGATCTCCGAGAACATCACCAAAGTGCTCTACCCCAACGACGAAACCCGCCAGGGCAAAGAGCTGCGGCTGCAACAGCAGTACTTCTTTGTGGCCTGCTCGCTGCAAGACATCATTCGTCTGCACCTGCGCGACCACGACAACCTCGAAGATTTAGCTGAATTTGCCGCCATTCAGCTCAACGACACCCACCCGGCCATCGGCGTTGCCGAACTCATGCGCCTGCTGATCGACGACTACAACTTTGAGTGGGCCGCCGCCTGGCAAATCACCCAGCGCACCTTTGGCTACACCAACCACACCCTGATGCCCGAGGCCCTGGAGAAGTGGTCAGTGGATCTCTTTGGTAAGCTGCTGCCCCGACACCTCGAGATCATCTACGAGATCAACCATCGCTTTTTGGCCCAGGTCAAGCTGCGCTACCCCAACGACCCCGATCGCCTCGAGCGCCTCTCGCTGATTGAAGAAGGCCCCGAGCGCCGGGTGCGAATGGCCAACCTGGCCTGCGTCGGCAGCCACGCCATCAACGGCGTCGCCGCCCTGCACACCGAACTGCTCAAGCAGGAGGTGCTGCAAGACTTCTACGAGCTGTGGCCCGACAAGTTTAGCAACAAGACCAACGGCATTACCCCCCGCCGCTGGCTGTTGCAGTGCAACCCGCGCCTGGCCCAGCTGATCTCTGAAACCATCGGCGACAGCTGGATCACCAACCTCGACGACCTCAGGCAGCTAGAGGCCCACCTCGACAATGAGACCTTTCGCCATGCCTGGCAGGCCATCAAGCAAGAAAACAAGTGGAACCTGGCCCGCTACATCCACGACACCCTGGGGCTAGAGGTCAACCCCGACTCGATGTTTGATGTGCAGATTAAGCGCATTCACGAGTACAAGCGGCAGCTGATGAACGTGCTGCACGTGGTCACCCTCTACAACCGCATGGTGCAAAACCCTGGGGATCACGTCGTGCCGCGCACGGTGATCTTTGGCGGCAAGGCGGCCCCCGGCTACGCTATGGCCAAGCTGGTGGTGAAGCTGATTAACGCCGTAGCCGATGTGGTCAACAACGACCCGGTTGTTAATGGGCGGCTGAAAGTAGTGTTTTTGCCCAACTACAACGTCTCCCAGGCCCAGCGCCTGTTCCCGGCCTCGGATCTCTCAGAGCAGATCTCGACCGCTGGTATGGAGGCATCGGGCACCGGCAACATGAAGTTTGCCCTCAACGGTGCCCTCACCATCGGCACCCTGGACGGCGCTAACGTCGAAATCCGCGAAGAGGTGGGGGCCGACAACTTCTTCCTGTTTGGCCTCACTACCGAGCAGGTGGCCGCCTGTAAGGCCGTGGGCCACAACCCGTGGTACTACTACGACACCAACCCCGAGCTGAAGCGCACCCTCGATGCGATCGCCTCCGGCCTGTTCTCCCCCGAGAACCCCGACCTGTTTCTGCCCATTCTCGACTCGCTGCTGGTGGATGACCCCTACATGGTGATGGCCGACTTTGCCGCCTACGTGCAGTGCCAGGAGCACGTCAGCCGCACCTACGAAGACCGCGATCGCTGGGTGCGCATGGCCATACTCAACACCGCTCGCATCGGCAAGTTCTCCGCCGATCGCACCATCGCCGACTACGCCCGCGAGATCTGGAAGGTGAAAGCAGTTCCTGTCGGGGAGTAGAAAGACAGGGAGTTTTGAGTTCTTAGTTTTGAGTTTTGAGTTATCGCAATCGTGGATTAATTCAAAACTCAATATTCAAAACTTAAAACTCTCTCACTCGCCTCGCTTCGGCGGTTCTCGCAGCGCTGCCACCAGCAGGCAGACGATGCCGATGTTGATGCACACATCGGCCACATTAAAGATGGGAAAGCGAATCAGGCGAAAGTCTAGAAAGTCGATCACTTCGCCAAACAGCAGGCGATCGATGCCGTTGCCCAGTGCCCCGCTGAGAATTAGCCCATAGCCCACCTGCTCCCAGCGGTTGGGCAATCGGGCTTTGAGGCCCAGGGCAATCAGCCCCAGGCTGACCGCCAGCGACAGCCACTTGAGCCATTCGCCGTTGTTGCTAAACAGGCTGAAGGCCGCGCCGCTGTTGGTCACATAGGTAAAGTAAAACACCCCTGGCCAAATAGGCATTGAGTCAGGGGGCGTAGTCAGTTCAAAAGCTTGAGCTACCCAAAACTTAGTCAGCTGATCGAGGGCTAGCCCAACCCCAGCGGCGATCCAAAACCAACGATTGCGCAATCTCATGGGCCTAGTAAAACAACAGCTGCCGCAGCACCAGCGACAGCACCGCCACCGCACACACTACCACCAGATGGCCCGGCAGCGGCAAAATTGAGTATCCCAGCAGCAGCTCCCAATAGGAAGCCGATACGGTCTGTAACCAGCCTAGCAGGGAGGCCAGAGTCAGGTAAAGAATGCCCAGTCCGTGAATAATACCCAGCCCACTCAGGCTGCTGAGGGCCAGCGTCTCTAGCTTGGGTGGGTTTTGAAAAGCCAGGTAGCCACACACCCACCCGGCGGGCACAAACCCGATTAAATAGCCAAAGCCGGGCTCGCGCACGTAGCTCAGCCCGCCCCCCTGGGTAAACACCGGAAACTCAAACACCCGAAACAGCGCTAGCCCCAGCACCAGGTAGGCAATCTGCGACAGCGCCGCCGCATTTTTGCCGCCGACACAGCCGGTGAGCAGCACTGCCCCCACCTGAAAGCTCACCCCCAGCGACAGCAGCGCCATACCCGACTGCCCCCAGTTCCAGGGGGCGTTGAGGGTAAATGCCTCCATCCAGGTGGCCACAATGGTGAGAACCAGCCCGATTAAGGCCCACAGGAGTTCAAATGGTGCTAGCACTGGCGATGTCTTCACCCGTTGCGGCAGAATTCAGACATTCACATTAGCAGGGTTTGCCAGACTGGACACGGGTCAGCGGAAAGATTTCTGCCGGTCAGCGGGGCGGCAACTGCACCTCAGTCGCGGACGTTACCGCGCAGAGCTTTGACCTGCCCGCGCCGGGCTTTGCTCTCCAGGCGTTTTTTCTTAGCGCTTTTGGAGGGCTGGGTGGGTTTGCGCTTTTTTGAGGTAATGGTGACGCTTTGAACCAGCGCCTTGAGGCGATCGAGGGCGTCGGCTTTGTTTTGCTCCTGGGTGCGGTGCTGCTGGGCCTTAATGATGACAATGCCCTCTTTAGTAATGCGGCTGTCGTTGAGGTTGAGCAGGCGCTCTTTGTAGAGGGGCGACAGGGAAGAGGCGTGAATATCGAAGCGCAGGTGAATAGCGGTGGCTACTTTGTTCACGTTTTGGCCCCCCGCCCCTTGGGAGCGAACGGCGCTCAGCTCAATGTCGCTGAGGGGAATGGCGGTGCGTTTGGTGATTTGCAGCATCAGCAGAGGGCAACTCGCAATGGCACAGGCAGATGATCGGGCGCTGCCTGACGCAGGAAGGTCTCTTTACTCAATGTAGCAGCGCAATGGGAACCATGCCCCGGCGGAGAGTACCAGTACAGGGGGATAATCCATGGTGGAGCGTTCGAAGGTGCCCGATCGCGGAGCTAGAGATGCAAAGCCTTGATTGAAGCGATAAAGTTCTTGACTACAATGCTGATATCCCTGCGCTAAATAGGATGCTGACTATGCAGCGGAACACAATCCTGCAAACTTTAAGGCAACATCAAACGGTGTTGAGGGATTTGGGTGTGCGATCGCTAGCCTTGTTTGGGTCGGTCGCACGGAATGAAGCTACACCCAGCAGTGACATCGACATCGTGGTCGAATTCGAACCTCCTATCACCTTCGATCGCTATATGGATGTTAAGTTTTATCTGGAAGATCATCTGGGTAAGAAGGTCGATTTGGTTAGCTGGAAGTCGCTAAAGCCTCAGCTGCGGGAAGTGGTAGAAAAAGAGGCGGTCTATGTGTCGTGATCTGCGGCTTTATTTGACTGATATTCTGATAGCAGGAGAAAAAATTCTGCATTATACCGAAAGCATGAGTTTTGGAAATTACAGGTTCGTTTTGCAAGGATACCGCTGTGAGTGTACAGATAATAGGAAAGGATCTGGCGATCGCGAAGCGATGGCTGGAATGAATTGATGGAATGGTGGGCAGTGCCTCCACCTAAATCTAGTATATAGGAAGGGGTATGCCTTACTTAAGCAAGGCTTTCAAACAAATCAATGATGAGTTCATTAGGATCAGTAGGTTTAGGTCGGAGCTTTTCAATCCTTCTCAGCTTTTCCATTTTCTGTTTATCAAAGAAATGAGCAGGAGGATCTCCAACTTCAGCAATAGCCACTTGCTTTTCATAATCTGAAAAATTTTTATTGGGATAGAGGCTCTTAAAGCGTTGCTCAATCTTTTGTTCATCTTCCTTTGTTATCAAATAGCTATGGCGACACTTGAAAATTAGATAACGCTCAAATTCAGCGTAGCCTTGGATACTTGAGATAAAAGCTTCTTTAACTCTTAACAGATAATCCCTATTTCTTAGTCTATCCGTCAACCTTAATAATTGAAAAGCTGCCTCTTCTCCTTTTTGAGCGCGTTCTTCAAGAGCTGAAATCGCCTCTTCTATTAATTCATAGATTTCATTACTCTTTATAATTCTATTAACATCAAGAAGAAATATAATTCGTCCTGCTATTCTTAACGGCAAACGACCTTCTCTATTAAGGAAGGGATTACTTGAGTAAAAGGTTAAGGACAAGCTGTTTGAAAAAGAGCCTTTTTCTTGAAGAATTAAGTTTCTATACTTGGGCTTTATTTGATAAGGCTTCTTTGAGCGAAGACCGCCAATCTGGTGCCTTCCCCATAGCCATACGAGTTGAGAAAAGAACTTGGCAGTCTCAATCAGGGAGGATACGTTAAGCAGATTTTCAGATAAATACACATCCAAGAAATCACGAACAGATGGGTTGGCAACCTGTACCACTAAACTGTTATCGTACCAAGAACTTATGTTTATAAATGTCCCTTCAACTTCGTCAAGAGCATCTCGGAAATCGGTGTCACCCATAACAAATCTGCACATATTTGATTTAACAGTGTGGAAGTCTTGAAACACTAGTTCCAAATCATCTAGCTTAACAAAATCTGGAAGCGTTAAGAGCACTAGCAAAAGATGACGAGATGGAAGTGATAAATGTCTTTCAAAGGCATGCCTCCAGACTTCAGCTGGCTCATCAAGAGCCTTAAAAAAAGCCTCAACAAAATTTTCTTGAGAAGACCATCGTTTTTTGAATTGCGTCATCCACTCGATTATTCTTGGATTGTAATTTGGATGATCAATGATATTTAGATAGGTTCTATCCCTTAGGATTTCTACGATAGCATTTTTATCTAGGTCGGAAAAATATATATGATTATATAAAATTTCTGCTCGGTTAAATCGCGTGTAATTCCTTAATGATACTGTGCAAAGATAAGTTTTCAGATCTGAATAAGCAAGAGGCTCGAATATTAATTCAGCTTGATTTAATATGTAGTCTCGAGTAGTCAATATTAATTTTTTTGCTCCCCCTCCATTGGAAATAGCTTTCAATAAAGTCAGGAGTACTTTGTCTTCATTACGCTCAAGACTGAATTCATTAAAAGCTGTTGTTCCAAGAAAGTCGTCAAAATAGAAAACTTGATTTATTTCTGGCTTAAACATCTCAAAAGCCTCGTTGATGCTGTTATATATGCGAACGGGCTCAAATCCCTGCTGTACGAAATCTACAAAGAGAGTATTTGCGAGAGTCGTTTTCCCAATTCCAGGCACGCCAGAAACAATGCAGTAATGATAATTATTCAATATTTTTTTGCTTGAGAGTAGCTTGAATTTTGCACATAAAATTTCATTCTCTTGTGTATGTTTTCTAGTTCAATTTGCGTTCGATTCAAAATCGAACTTTTTAAGATTCTTTCAAGTACCACAGTGCTTGAAAGCCAAAGTTTGTAATATCTTGATTCAATTTCAGAGTTTTGTCCTAATAAATTATTCAAATCCTCTTTGCCGTATATGTCTCCACAAGATGCACAATATGGAGAGAAAATTTCTAAGATATCATCTTTGTCTTTAGGACTTAAACCTACTGAAGTACTAATAATATACCGATTAGGTTTAAGCTTCTTGACTTTCGATAGCTCAATCTTTTCTAGATCCCTTTTGAGCTTTTGGACGCCACTTCCAGCATAGTGTTTAGCTTGTATAATCAAAGAATTTGATTTGTCGGAGATGTGTCGTAAATCGATTCCTCGATCTCTTCCCGATTTAAAGCTTTCCAAGTGTATACCTAGCTTGATCTGTAATAGATCCCTAGAAAGGCACTCAAATTCATAGCTAGAGATACTTTCGAAATTATAGTTAAGCATACAGAGAGGCGTTCTATTGTAAAGTGCAGCAGGGCGGGCACTGCCCACCACCCCATTTAATCAGGCACTCACTCAGTTTCTTGGCATAGACATTTTCGCCAAGTCTTCTACGATATAGGATAAGCGTTTAATAGCTGTCTCTTTAGATTCTTCTGTGCAAAAGGTGAATTGAATTAGCCTTTCATACAAATCCGCAAACTGGACAGCTTCTTTGATTGTAGTAAATCCAGTGTCACAAACATCACAAAACCCGTCTGGGCAACGATCAAGCGTTATTCCGTAAGACTGCAAATTTTCTATCTTTTGATTTTCATGGATTTTGTATTCAACTCCAAGCACTTCGAAAGAAAATCCACCTGTGTCAGAATCAAATTGAAGTGTATATTCACATCCAAATATGCTAATAATCTGATCTTCCGCTGAGTCAATGCAGCTTAAGGCTTTAACCCTCTCGATCGCACGATGCACATCAGGCAAGTTTGCCCCATGTTTTTGTGCAGTTTCAAGCCAGAGCTGTTTGACAGTGGCTAGTTCTTCTAATGTCTCAGCTAGGGTTTTACCCTGAGCTAAGCATCCCTTCAATGCCGGAACTTCCGCCACAAATCCCCCTTCATCACAAGGATAAATTACAATCGGGTAATTTAAAGCAATCATAGACCTTTCTCCTCGTATAAATCAGTCGTTGACCTGGTCAATTAGCTCAAGCACTCGTTTTACATAGACCGTCTTAACCTTATTATTGTGAACTGGAATCACCAATATGAGTTCACCTTTAATAAAAACGTGATGACTTCCTGTAACTCGATCAAGCTCAAAGTCTTCATACTCAAGCAGCTTGCGGATATCTGAAAATCTCACATTATTGGGGTTATTCTTCAAACGCTCGCGCAGTTTCTCCCGTTTTGTCATAGTCTCTTTTGTTTGAGAACCTATCTAACTGCACTTTAGTTGTGCTTCTACGACAATACTTCCGCAGGGAATGCCTTCTAAGCGGGGAAGAAAGAACTAGCAGATCCTCTAGAGTAAACAGATCACAGGTAACAGGGGCAGACATGAGCATCTGCTTCTATATTCTCAGAAAAACGCTGGATTGAATATAGTCAACCGTCAACGACGTTCCTCAATTAATTGGGCAGAGGCGGTTGGCCCCTCGGCATGAATAGGAACCACGCGAGGAAAGATAGGTAAGGTCTGGGAGGGAACGTGAAAGGTAGGGTTTTCTGCTAGCTGAACCAGGGCGGGGGCAACGGAACTGTGCCAGGTGTTGATCAGCAGTAGGAGTTTGCTGCACTCGGAGTCGCTGAGGGTTTCAATAGCTTGGTGGAGGGCCAGGGGCTCATGGCAAAGGCAGTCTGAGGCTATATCTAAACTGTACGAGCGATAAGGCAATAGAGGAGTGGTCAGCACCAATCAGGACTAATGCCCAGGCTGGAGAACTGTATCAATCCATAATGGCGCTTTTGTTGAGGGCGATCAGTTGTTTGAAGGCGTCGTTGTCTAGCTCTGTCAGCCACGATTCGTCGGCTCCGACGATCGCACCCGCTAGCTTCTTTTTATCCTCAATCATCTGGTCGATGCGTTCTTCGAGGGTGCCCATGGCGACGAACTTGTGGACGAAGACATTTTTCTTTTGGCCTATGCGGAAGGCGCGATCGGTGGCCTGGTCTTCGACGGCGGGGTTCCACCAGCGATCGAAGTGGAAGACGTGGTTGGCCTGGGTGAGGGTGATGCCCACCCCGGCAGCTTTGAGGGACAGCACAAAGATGGCGGGCTCAGTGTCGGGGTTTTGAAAGTCGGCGATCATCTGCTCGCGCTTTTTGCGGTTGGTGCCGCCGTGGATGTAGTAGGTGTTGTAGTGGCAGGTGTGGCGCAGGTAGTGTTCCAGAGCGTCGCCGATCTCGCGAAACTGGCTGAAGACCAGGGCGCTTTCGCCTTCGGCCACCACTTCGTCGAGCATGTCGAGCAGGCGGCTGAGTTTGTGCGATCGCTCGGGCGTAAACTCACTGTTGTCCTGCAAAAACTGGCGGGGATGGTTACAGATTTGCTTCAGCTTGGTCAGCGTGGCGAGAATTAGCCCCTGGCGCTGAATGCCTTCGCTGGTGTCGATCTGCTCGGTGACATCCTTGAGCACCGCTTCGTACAGAGATGCCTGCTCGGGGGTGAGGTTGCAGAACAGCTTTTGCTCCACTTTGTCAGGCAGGTCTTTGATGATGCTCTGGTCGGTTTTGAGCCGCCGCAGAATGAAGGGCTCCACCAGTTTCTTCAGGGTGGCAGAGCGGGTGGAGCTATTTTCTTTTTGGATGGGCAGCTCAAACTGCTTGCGAAACTGGGTCTGGGTGCCCAGGTAGCCGGGGTTGAGAAAGTTGAAAATCGACCACAGATCCATCAGCCGGTTTTCGACCGGGGTGCCGGTGAGGGCGAGGCGGTGGCTGGCGTTGAGCTTGAGAATGGCCTTGGTCTGGGCGGTTTTGGGATTTTTGATATTCTGGGCTTCGTCGAGCACGATGCGGTGCCAGGTGACGCCCTCCAGCAGCTTGATGTCTTTGCGGGCCAGGGTGAAGGAGGTGATCACGAGGTCGTGGTCGCGGCAGAGGGCCTTGAAGGCTTTGGGGTCTTGATTTCGTTCCCCGCCATGGTGCACCACCGCCCGCAGGTGCGGCGCAAACTTCTGGATTTCGTGGTACCAGTTGCCGACGACGGAGGTGGGCGCAATCAGCAGGGTCGGTGGCAGAGGTTGATTACCGTTCTGGCTCATCTCCTCGCGCTCCTGCACCAGACGGGCGATCACCTGAATGGTTTTGCCCAGGCCCATGTCGTCGGCCAAACAGCCGTTCAGGCCCAGATTTTCTAGGTAGTGCAGCCAGGAAAGGCCGCGCTTTTGGTAGTCGCGCAGACTGCCCTGGAGCTGGGCGGGGTCGGGGGTGAGGGCGAGGCGGGTTTTGTCGCTGAGCTGGGCGAGCATGGTGGCCAGGGCGTCGTCGCGATCGAACGCCACCTCCAGGCTGTCGTCGGCCTCGCCGCTGGTCAGGTGCATGAAGTCGAGCAGGCTCATCTCGGGATTTTCGGCCTGCTGCTGCTGCCAAAACGCCAGCATTTGCTGCATTTTGTCCTGGTCTAGCTCCATCCACTGGCCGCGAAATTTGACCAGGGGCGACTTGGCGTTGACCAGCTGCTGCCACTCGGCCTCGGTGACGGGCTGATCGCCGATCGCCAGGTCATACTGGTACTGCACCAGAGTTTCGTAGGCAAAGTAGCCTTTGGATTTGTCGCTGCTGCCCAGGGATTTGCCCTTGGCCCGCAGCCGCACCTTGGCCCGCTGCCGACCCTTGGGCGTCCACCAGGCGGGGACGATCACCTTGTAGCCCGCATCCTCAAGCACCCAGGCAGATTCTTTGAGAAAGGTGAAGGCGGTGTCGAGCTTGAGGTAGATGCCTACCGGTTCATCGGTCTCTAGACCGCGCCACAGGTCTGGGTAAATGCGGGCGGCGTAGCCCAGGTTCATCAGCAGGTTTTGTTCAAATCCATCGCCCATCTGAGCCTTGACCTGGGCCTGCTGCTTGGGGCGCATGCGCCAGTAGTCGTCGAGCGACACCCTCAGGGACGGGTCGTGCTTGGGGGCAACCTGAAAGAGCAGCTGCCAGGGATCTTCTGGTTTGACTGGATCTTGCAGGTGAAAGTAGAGATAGAAGGTCTGATCAGTGTGGGTGCGGACGATGCGATCGCGCCATCCCTGCCATTGCTGATAGCGCTCTAGATCTGCCGCCGATTGGCCAGGAGCTTTGGCCTGTAAACAGTCCTGAATCAGCGTATCCTCAATGGTTTTGAGATAACTCTGGGGCATTGCTGTGCCCAGCACCAGGTCATCGACAAAGCATTCGGAAAAGTGGCGGAGGAGGGTGGCGCGATCGTAAAAAGTAGGGTTTTTGGGAACCTCCTCAAACCCGGCGACACAGAGCAGCGGCATGGCGTCGATATAGGTTTGGATGTGCTCGTGGTAGCGATCGCCCACAATCTCCCACCCTGGATAAATCTCAAATCCTGGTTCTGCTTTTGCCGTCTGTTTTTTGGTAGTCTTTGTGCCTGCTGCTTTGCGCCGGGTGGATGCCTTAGAAGCCGCAATCTGCCGATACTTCAGCGCCGGAATGTACTGATCGCGCAAAATCACCTGCTTAAACGCCTGGGTGTAGTGGTACCAAAACAGCAGGTCGGCCCCCATCTGCACCTCCGCCAGGTTGTAGACGGCGAGAAAGTGGAGGTTGTTCAGCAGGCTGATCACATCGGCCAGAACGGGGAGCCGGTAGCAATCCACCTGCCAGTACTGCCAGTCAAAGCGCTCTGGAGTTTCTACCTCCAGGTAGCGCGATAGCTCCAGAGAGGGCAGCGGCTGACCCTCCACCGTGGGCAACAGAAAGGTGCGAGGGGCAATGAAGGTGTTCAGGGGGCGGCGATCGGGGGATTTTAGCCCCAGTTCGTCGGTGAGCACGGGCACCAGGTCAGGCTCGGGCAGGTGAAAGGGATGGGTCTGAGAAGCCAACCTGCGGCGGCTCTTTTGCTCGGTTTCGACCCACAGGCAAAAGGCCCCCGTCTGCACAAAGTCGGTGGCGGGCTGCGGTATCCAGGTGCCGTGGAGGATCTGCATAGCTGTATCCTGGCTTCACGGATTGGAATGATCTTATCGGGTTGGCCCCTAAAAATCGAGAGCCTGGTAGTCTGTCAGGCTTAGATAGGTAGGTTGGGTGGCGCGGTAGCAAAACCCAACAAAGCTTACTACTGTTGGGTTTCACTTCGTTGCATCCAACCTACACCCTCAGGCTTGACGGACTGAATATCTCCTAACGTCCCCGAATTCTGACATCGGCTTCGATCTGGTCACCGGGATACAGAATCACCTGCTCGCCTTCGCTCAGCCCCGACTCCACCACGGCAGCAAAGTCGCTGCGGGGGCCGATCGCCACTTCCCGTCGCTGGGCGCGTCCGTCCTGTTCGACAAAGGCGCACCAGGCGATGTCGCAGCGAAACAGGGCGCTGATTGGCACCGTCAGCACGTCGTCGCTGGCCCACACCACGATCTGGGCATCGACACGAAAGCCGTCGCCCAGGGGCACGGCGGGGTTGGTGAAGTCGGCAATCACATTCACCCGCTGCTCATCGACCCCCAGGGCCGACACCTCGGTAAAGGCCGCCGGCTCCACCTGACGGACGATCGCCTGCAAGTTCTCGTCGCCGCCCCAGCGGTCGATCTGCACTGCATCCCCCGGCGACACCCGCACCGCGTCGGTGGAGAGAATGTCGATCACCAGCTCCAGACCGCCGGGGTCGCCCACGCTCAGCAGGGGGGTGCCCGCCGCCACAAACCGGGCGCTGGGCTCCAGCACTTGCAGCACGCGCCCGGCGGCGGGGGCGGGAATGGTGGTGCGGCGGGCATCGTCGGTGAGGCTGGCCAGTTCGGCATCGAGGGCGGCCAGCTCCGCCTCGTAGACATCCACCAGGTAGTCGGGATCCTGCTGCTCGGCGGTGAGCACCGCCAGGTTGGCCTGGGCCGCCTGCACATCGGCCACCGCCACGGCCACCTGCTGGCGGGCGGTTTCGAGGGCCTGCTGGCGCTGGGTGACGGCCAGCTCCATGGCCTCTAGCTGTTGCCGGGGGATGGCTCCCTGGCTGTAGAGGGTCGCCATGCGATCGCGATCGCGCTGGGCCTGCACCAGGGCCGCCTCCGCCTCGCTCACCTGGGCCTCGGCCTGCCCCTGGGCCGCCTGAGCCGCGCGAATGCGGGTTTCGGCCTGGGCCAGGGCCTCGGGCTTGGGTCGCTGGGTATCGACCCCGGCGATCTGGGCCTGCACCGCCCGGCGGCGGGCCTGGGTGGCCTCCACCTGGCTGGTCAGCGGCAGCGGGTCGATGCGGGCCACGATCGCGCCCGCCGCCACCGCATCCCCAGCAGTCAGGTCGATGCGCTGGAGTTCGCCGTCCACGGGGGCGGCGATCACGTAGCGATCGCGCACCCGCGTCTGCCCCTCGGCCCCCACCGTCACCTGCAATGCCCCCCGCTCCACCGGGGCCAGATCCACCGCGATCGGCTGGGGGCGCACGGCGTAGGCGATCAGCCCCGCCAGGCCGAGGCCGCCGAGGCCGTAGAGCCAGGGTCGCCAGCGGCGACGTTTGGGCGGCGGCGCTGGGGCAGCGCCGTTGCCCAGGGTGCTTTGATCGTTGGTGGGTTGTGTGCTGGTCATCGATCTACCTGTTTGATGCGTTTGATGCAAAAGCCGTAGGGTGCATTTGCGGCTAAATCCCCCTTCAGCAACCCTCCAGTTTCCTTGATAGCCGCAATGCACCACCGGGGAATCGGGGGTAGCCAATCATGATTTGGCATCAAAGGGGGGTGCATTGTCTCGGATTGGTGCATTACGTTGAAACCTTGGATTAGTGCATTACGTTGAAACCTTGGATTGGTGCATTACGTTGAAACCTCGGATTGGTGCATTGCTTCGCGAATGCACCCTACGCATCCCCCCATCCACCCCCTACCCCATCACTCCATCACTCCCTCGTCTTCAAGACGGCAATCAAATCCAAACGCCCTAGCTGGCGGGCGATCAGCAGGCCGGAGGCGATCGCCGCTACCCCCGTCACCACCGCCGCAAACAAAAAGCTGGCGGGCTGAATGATGAAGGGCACCCGAAACAGCTCGGTATTCTGGGCGGGGGACTGGTTCAGCGTCCAGGCGAGGCCGTAGCCCAGGGCCCAGCCCACGGGGATCGCCGCCAGGGTGAGTACTCCCTGTTCGCCCAGCAGAATAAAGGCGATCTCGCGCTGGGTGAAGCCGATGATGCGCAGGGTGGCCAATTCGCGGCTGCGCTCGGAGAGGGCGATACGGGCGGCGTTGTAGATCACCCCCACGGCGATGATGCAGGCGAACAGCAAAATCATCCCGTTCATCACCCCGGAGGTGGCAGCGATGGTGTCTTCAAACTGCTGTAGCGCCGTTTCCCGCTGGGCGACGCTGGCCACCGCCGGAATCTGCTTGATCTGCGCGTAGAGAGAGGGCATCTGGAGCGAGTCCACCGTCAGGTAAGCGCCGGAGTAGGTGGGGCCTTCCTGCATCAGCGTATTCAGGGCGGTGACATCCATGTACATGGCCAGGCCCACCAGCTCATCTACCAGGCCCACCAGGGGCACCGAGAGCACCGGGCGCGCCCCTTCCAGCACTTCGAGGGTGAGGCGATCGCCCACCTGGGCCTGCAAAATGTCCGCCAGCTTGGTGGTCAGCACCAGGCCGTCGGCCGGCAGGGGCACACTCTGCAACTCGCTGTCGATCAGCCGCCGCAGGGTGCTGGGGGAGGTGAGGCCGACGATGCCCCCCAGGCGCGATCGCTGCTCAAACCGCAGCCGCACCGGCACGCTGCGAAAGGGCTCGACCTGCAACACCCCCGGCAGCTGGGCCAGCTCGTGCTGCACCCGGCCCGGCAGCGGCTCAATAAAGCTGAGGGTGACATCTTCGCGCTGCACTGTGCGAAACTGCACCTCGATAATCGCGTCGATGCCGTCGCTGAAGTAGCGGCCCACCACCAGCATCGCCACCGCCAGGCCAATGCCCAGCACCGCCATCGCCGCCTGGGCGGGCCGCCGCTCCACATTGCGTAGAATGATCCGCCCGGCGGGGGAGAGCAACCGTTGTAGGCCCAGCTGCTCGATCAGCGTCGGCTTGAAGCTGGCCGGGGGTTCGGGCCGCATGGCCTCGGCGGGGGGTAGGCTGACGGCCCCGGCCACGGCTTTGAAGGCTCCGGTGGCGGCGGCGATCGCGCTCACCGCCGCCGCCCCCAGCATTAGCCCCAGCCCGGCCCGATACTCAATCGAGGGAAACTGGTAAAACTGCGTGTAGAACTGGGTAAAGTTCGCCCCCCACCAGCGCCCCACCCCAATGCCGAGCACCGACCCCAGCCCCACCACCACCGCCACCAGCTTAAAAAAGTGCAGCCCCACCCCCCAGTTGCCGTAGCCAAAGGCCTTGAGCACCGCAATTTGGTCGCGCTGGGTGCTCACCAGCCGGGCCAGCACCAGGTTTACCAAAAACGCCGCAATGCCCAAAAAAATCAGCGGCAAAATCAGCGCCATCACCTGCAACCCGGCCAGGTCATCCGACAAAAAGCGGTGCGACAGCTGGTTCTCGCGCCCAAAGGCCCCCAGCCCGCCGTAGCGCGCCAAAATCTGGTCGAGGCGAAAGATCACCGATCGCTCGTTGGCCCCTGTAGTCAGGGTCAGGGCCACATCGTTAAAGGCCCCATCCAGGTCAAAGGCCGTGGCCAGGGCCTCGCGCCCCATCCAAAACACCCCAAAGCGGCGGTTGTCGGGCAGCAGCTCGGTGCCGCTAATTTCGTAGATGTACTCCGGCGACAGCGCCGTGCCCACAATCCGCAGCGGCTGCCAGCGCCCGTTGATCACCGCGCTGATGGTGTCGCCCAGGGCCAGGTTATTCGCCTGCACAAAGGCCACGCTGGCGATCACCTCATCGGCCCGACCGGGCTGAATGTAGCGCCCCGATCGCAGCACCAGATCGTTCAACATTGGCTGCCGCTGCTCGGGTATGGAAATCAGTCGCCCGCTGGCGGGGTCCTCCAGGCCCGGCACATCCAGGGTCACCGTGGCCACCACCCGCGCCTGCCCCTGGCCCACCCCCGGAATCTCTAAAATCTGCTCCATCACCCCGTTGGGGGCGCGCTTGAGCTGCACAAACACATCGGCAAAGCGGTACTGGCTGTAGTAGCGCTCCTGCGACAGCAGCAGCGACTGGTAGGTGCTCACCATCGTCACCAGGCTGGCAATGCCACAGGCCACAATCACCACGATCGCAATCACCTGGCCCCGCAGGCCCTTGAGATCGCGGAATAGCTTTAGATCCAGGGTTTGCATAGGGGAAGAACCCACCTCCACCCCAACCAGCGGCACAGAGGGAAGGCGCTAATCGGGTCTGCCCCCAGTCTAGATAGCCCCCTGGGCCGGGAAACGCGATCGCAACAAAACCATGCCTTTCTTAGCGTTGCTGGCTGAGCACTGAAGATACATCTTGTGGGATAGCTGTCTCGGCTGTCCCCGCTCAGACGTAGGGTGGGCACTGCTCACCAGCCCCAGAAACCGCCGCCACCGTGTTGTTATGCACGATCAAAGGGCAACGCTTTTCGTCAACCACTGAGACGGCAACGCCGGTTCTCCTGAGGTTTTGATGTAGGTGCTACGGTTAAAGCAGGTCTGTGGAAACCTCGGAAGATACCGACGCCATGACACCCCCCATCGCCCCTGCCACCCCCACGCTCTACGATCGCGACCTGGCCCTGTGGTATGCCGATACCCTGACCAAGCTCAAAGCTGGGGAACTGCACGGCCTCGATATTGACCATTTAATTGAGGAGATTGAAAGCTTGGCGGACTGGGATCGCAGAGAGCTAAAAAATCGGCTCAAAGTTCTTTTAGCCCACCTGCTCAAGCGGATGTGTGTTTCGGCCCCAGAATACTACCGGGGCTGGGAAAACACGATCGATGAGCAGCGTGAGCAACTGCAAGACATCCTCGACCAATCGCCCAGTTTAGAGACCTATTTTGAATCGGTCTTTGATGAGGTCTGGCAGCGGGCCCTGAAACAGGTACGCAACGACTATCCCCAGGTGAATTTTCCCGAGCAATGGCCCTTTAGCCAAGGGCCAGAACCGCTGCTCACCCAAACTTTCTGGCTAACCGAACCAGGAGGCTGACCATGACCGCTCTAGTGACCTCACCGCAACCTCAAGTGGTCTTGCAAGGTGTGAGCTGGCCGACCTACCAGGGGCTGGTGCGCGACTTAGAATCTGCCCCAGGCAAACGCCTGACCTACGACCAAGGAACCCTCGAAATTATGGTGCCGCTGCCGCCCCACGAAGCCTACAAAAAGTTGCTGGGCCGCCTGGTGGAAGTGACCACCGAAGAGACAGACACCGAAATTCGCAGTTTGGGTTCTACCACCTGGAATCGGGAAGATTTGCAAAAAGGGTTGGAGGCCGACCAGTGCTACTACATTCAGCAGGAGCAAGCGGTGCGGGGCAAAGATGAAATTGACCTCACCACAGACCCACCGCCCGACTTGGCCATTGAGGTGGACAACACCAGCAGTTCACTGAACCGAATGGCAATTTATGCCGCGCTGGGAGTGCCTGAAATCTGGCGCTTTGACGGAGAAACCCTCACCATCTACGCCCTGACCAATGGAGAATACCGCCCCCAGGAAACCTCGAACGTTCTCCCCATGCTGCGCCAGGCGGATCTGCTGCGCTTTTTACAAACCAGCCAAACCATGGGTGAAACCAGCTGGGTCAAAGCGTTTCGTCGATGGCTGAGGGCAAAGTTATAGGAGGGTGTTTAAGCGACTTTTGGATCAGAAAATACCGTTGTAGAATGGGCAAAAAGCTCTGCCCGTGCCCATCATCAGGGGTATCGGTCGATGGGCACGCAAGCTTTGCCCGTCCTACATTGGGAAAGTTTTTTCTGGAGATTACCTTACCATTCCAGCTCGTCGGGGGAGGCGCGGCGGGGGTTGGTGTCGATGGTGTGGATCTGGCCGTCGCGCATGGTGATGACGCGATCGCCCATCGCCCCAATGCCGGCATTGTGGGTGATCACTACCACGGTGGTCCCCAGTTCCTGGTTCACCTGGGCCAGCACCTCCAGCACCCGCTTGCCGGTGCTAAAGTCGAGCGCTCCAGTGGGTTCGTCGCAGAACAGCACCTCGGGCCGCTTGGCGATCGCCCGAGCAATGGCCACCCGCTGCTGCTGCCCCCCCGACAGCTGGGAGGGAAAGTGGTCGAGGCGATCGCCCAGCCCCACCATCGCTAGCGCCGCCTCGGGGGCCATGGGCCGGGGGGCAATATCCGTCACCAGGGCCACGTTTTCCTTGGCGGTCAGGCTGGGGATCAGGTTGTAGAACTGAAAGATAAAGCCAATGGATTCACGGCGAAAGCGGGTGAGGGTGCGATCGCCCCCCGCCGTCAGGTTTTGGCTTTTAAAAAACACCTCGCCGCTGGTGGGCACATCCAGCCCGCCCAGGATATTCAGCAGGGTCGATTTGCCGCTGCCCGACGGCCCCAGCAGCACCACAAACTCCCCTTCGTAGAGGTCCAGATCCACCGATCGCAGCGCCTGCACCTGCACCTCACCCATGGTGTAGGTCTTGGTCAGCTGGCGAGCCGAAAAAATAACTGGCGTCTGTGCGGAGACGGGGGAATGCGTCGGTGAATCGGTGCTGTGCTGAGGTGCCATGGCAATGCCAAACAAAGGCCCTACCTGACTAGCCTAATCAATGGCGATCGCCTCGTAGCAGAACCCTCAACGTTTCTTTAGGCCCACCCATGCCCCAAATCGGTCACGGTATGATCTAACCGCAGACACCCATGGATAGCCCTATGCCAGCCCTCTTCACTCGGTTCAAGCGTTTTGGTCTGACCCTTTGCCTGATCGGCCTGGCCCTGATGGCCTGCCCCGCCCAGGCCCAGGCGCTCACCGCCCAGGCTGACCTGATCGACAACGGTGGCAAAACCATCGGCACTGTAGAGGTCGAGCAGGGCCACAAAGGGGTACTGATCAACCTTAAGGCCAAAGACCTGCCCCCCGGCTACCACGGCATGCACTTCCACGCCGTGGGCGACTGCTCGGATCTGGCGGCCTTCAAGTCGGCGGGCGGCCACGTCAACCCCTTCGATACGCCCCACGGGTTTCGCAACCCCGACGGCCCCCACGAGGGCAACCTGCCCAACCTGGTGGTGGCCGCCGACGGCACCGTGGAAGTCGAGCTATACAGCGACCTGGTGGCGCTCAATGCTGGGCCAGCCAAGCTATTGGATGACGACGGCACGGCGCTAATCATTCACACCGATAAAGACGACCACTATTCTCAGCCCATTGGGGGTTCCGGCGGGCGCATTGCCTGTGCGGTGATTGAGTAGAGCACGTTTTAGCAGTGAACGGTATTGGCTTCAGGCAGAGCGGGCTGGTGGGCAGTGCCCACCCTACGGCAGATTAGGAACTACATCGACGTTTATGGAGAGACTGGTTAGACCAGGGGGAGGTTAGTATTTTTCAGCGGATTTGGCGGCCATGGGCAGGGGGAATGCTCCTGGTTCTTATCCTCGTTGTTCCGGGCGCTCGGCTTCAGGCTCAAGACGAGGCCAGCCCTGAGGAAACTCCCGCTTTACCGGCCTTGCCTGCATCCCCAGCAGCGGCCCCCGATCGCGCCGACGATGGGGTGTTTTTTGCCGATGTGCTGGTGCGGGGCCAGCCGGTGTTTCAGGTGGGCAGTCTGGCGGGTCTCAGCGCCAGCGATCGCGCCGCCATCATCAACCGCCGCATTGCCGGACTGCTGAGCCAGGTGCAGGATCTCGGTACCGTCACCGTGCAGCCGGACGACAGCCGTCAGATCGCGCTGCTGACGGTCAACAACCGGGTGCTGATGACCGTCACCCAGCAGGATGCGGACGATTTTGGCCTCACCGTGGCGGCCCTGGCCCAGCAGTGGGCCGATCGCCTCAACCAGGTGCTGGCCCAGCCCAACCTGGCCATTGACGTTTTGCAGCGGCTAGACAGCACGACCCGCCAGCTGGTGGACGACACCATTGTGCTGCTGCCGTCGCTGCTGGGGGCGATCGTGCTGGTGGGCCTGACCTGGATGGTGGCCAAGGGGGTGCGGCGGCTGGGGCTGCTGTGGGCCGAGCAGACCGAGGGCGATCGCAGTACCGAAATTCTCATCGGTCGCCTGTGCTACGGCGGTGTGTGGGTGGTGGGCAGCATTGTCGCCCTGGGGATTTTGGGCCTCGACTTTGCCGCCCTGCTGGGCACCCTGGGGCTGACCAGCGTGGCGATCGGCTTTAGCCTGCGCGACGTGCTCAGCAACTACATTTCTGGGGTAATTTTGCTGGCGGCCCGCCCCTTTCGCATCGGCGACCAGGTGGTAATTGGCAACTACGAAGGCACCGTGGTGCAAATTCAGCTGCGGGCCACCACCATGCGCACCTACGACGGGCGACTGGTGTACATCCCCAACCAACAGGTGTTTCAAAAGAGTGTGGTCAACAATACCGACTCTCCGGCGCGGCGCAGCGATGTTGTGGTCGGTATTGACTACGATGCTGATATCAACGTTGCCCGCCAGGTCATTGTTGAGGCGGTTACGTCGGTTAAAGGGGTTGAATCAGAGCCGCCGCCGCTGATTTTGGTGCAAGACCTGGCCCCCAGCACCGTGAAGCTGGAGGTGCGGTTTTGGGTCAATTCTCGCCGTCAGTCGTTTTTACAGGTGACTTCGGAGGCTTCTCAGGCGATCAAAGAGAGGCTGCAAGAGGCGGGGATCGAAATGCCCACGGAGATCCACACGCTGATGTTCCGCGAGGGGGCCAAGGTGGCGGTGAATGCGATCGCCCCCGAGGAGGGAGATCAGCAGGAGCGAGGATGATGTTTATGCCGAGCTACTCTAGGCATACAAGCGGTTTTACCTATGCAGTTTGAGTGGGATGAGCGGAAAAATGCAGCTAATATCGCCAAGCATGGCTTTGACTTTGCCGATGCCGATCGCATCTTCAACGCGCCACTGCTGGTTGACCCAGACAAACGGACTGATTACGGTGAAGATCGATGGATTGGCATTGGGCTGCTAGACGGTCGCGTTATCGTTGTTGTATTCACAGAGCCAGCTGACAATACCATTCGCGTCATTTCTCTGAGAAAGGCACTCTCCCATGAACGAAGGCGCTACGAACAATACCTCCAAAACCGACTGGGCTAGAATTGATGCGATGACGGATGACGACATTGATACGTCAGATATTCCGCCCTTAGGTGAGGCTTTTTTTGCCAAAGCAACGCTGCGAATGCCTCAGTCTACGGTTTCTGTGGTGGCTGTGCCCGTGGATGCTGAGACCTTAGGCTGGTTTCAGGCCCAGGGGGAAGGCGCAGAACAACACATGGCGGCGGCCCTGAGAATCTATGCCGAAGCTCAAAAGCGAGCGGCCACCCTGCATTCGGCATCTTGACCTTTGTTGGGAAGGTTTATGGCAACCCATTCTGCACCAAAGACACTGCCGAGCGCCCCTGGTGAAAATCGTGTGGCCCTGCGCGGTATGGATTGGGTAGCCTACTGCCAGATGCGATCGCTGCTCAACGAGCGCACCCGAGCCCGTCTCACCTACGATCGCGGCACCCTCGAAATCACTACGCCCTCCGAAGCCCACGAGTTCTATGCCCGATTGATCGAGCGGTTCATCATTATTCTGGTGGTTGAACTGGGAATGCGGGTTAAAACGCTGGGGTCTACCACGCTCGATCGCGAAGATCTAGACCGAGGGGCTGAACCCGACAACGGTTACTACATTCAAATGAGGGAATTCTGTCATACTACGCTACCAGAGGCTTTAGGACGCAAGTAATAAACTTAATACAGCAGGCAGAAAAAAGAGACTGGTCTTATATTCATTCTCAAATCGTTGTCAGTAGCTTTAGAAAGGCTAATGGCAAGGCTTATTACGAGCTAAACGGTCGCGTAACTTTGCTAATCCTTGATAACGGCTGCCCATCGTTAAGTACGGGATTTATTTTGGACTGGGAGCCTTACTACGCATCGCCACTTCTAGGAATGAGCAGCCCAGACTTTTCTATAATGTTACGTATCGTAGATGATTTTCAAGATAGATATCTTGAGCTACAAGCTTATCAAGCCTTTGTACAGATCTTAAGAAGCAAAATAGAGCTATTAGGTGACGGATGGTTTTTTTACGATCACATCAATGACTCCCAATCAGATGGAAGGAATAAAGGTTTTCCTATCCACATTCGGAAGCCAATGCTCGAATTACTCCGTGGAACCAAGGATTCTGAAGAACAAGTTAACAGATTCATGCAGGCGAATGAACTTATTTTGAATAAGATTTTAGAGTGCCAGGAATTCTGGGAGATGCGTGAAATTTTTGCTCAAAAGCCTGATTAAAATAATCGAACTGTTCATAGGTTCTCTAGCTGCTGAATCATCGCGGCGATTGCTGTCTTGATAGAGTTGAGGTGGCGATCGCAAATATAAAAAACGACCTCTGCATCTATATCTTCGTAATGATGGCTGAGAATATCGCGAGTACCTTTAGCACCCTTCCAGTCAACTTCTGGATGTGCGTCTAGCAAATCTCGTCCTCCCAGCTTCTCTAAATTTTTAATACTCTCTCCCATCCAAATAAGCATCATAGCAATGCCATCGAGCCTGTCTATGCCCTCATCATCTTGCACAAAATCTTCGGGAGACTGAATCCCTACGAATCGTCGCTGATTCGATCAATTGCCTCTGCAATTTGACCAAGAACCTCTCGCAGCAACTCGCGATCAGACATAAACCGCTTCCTGATCAATGCGTTGTTTTAGCCTTTGGTTCATTGTCACTCTATATCTGACAATATCTACGGGTACTTGCAAAGCGCTTTGGAGATGCTCTTTGACATGAACCATCGCGAAGAGATCGGGTGCCATTTCGACTACCACATCCACATCGCTGATGTCTGTAGCTTGATCTCTAGCGACAGAGCCAAAGATTCCTAGGCGAGTGACACCATACCGTTCTGCTAAAACAGGCTTGAGTTGGTGCAGCATCTCTAAAACTTTGCCGCGTTTAAGTGTCTCTTTAGCCATAGTGCTTTAATTAATCACTCTTCCCCTGACCCTTCACCCATTCTCTAACCGATCGCCGCAGGGCCAGCCGACCTGCTGATCGCTGCGATTCAATTAGCTGCGGCAGGGCGCGAATATCCAACGTGGGAAACACTCGGCTTTGCTCTGATGTCGCGTAGCGATCGCCTTCCAGCAGATAAATTGTCAGCACACCGCTGTCGTAGCACCAGATCTCGGGTACGCCCAGCCGCGCATAGATGGGAAAGCGATCGAGGGATTTGCTGGTGAGATCGATTTCGAGGGCGAGATCGGGGGGCGGGTCGCGGTCGAGGTCAAACTCCAGTTTGCCTCGCACCAGCGCCTCGTTTTGGAAATAGAAGCAATTGTCGGGTTCTATGCCCGCCTGTTGAGCTTTACGACGCCAGGTGGTCGAGCCGTAGCACTCGTAATCTTGCTCTAGCACCTCAGCCATATCTTCAATGGCTGTACTAATCGACTGCTTGAAATACTCATGCTCGGGCAGGGGGGCCATCATCTCTAAAAAACCATCGTCGTAGGCGATGCGGGTGCTGCGGTGGTTTCCTAGCTCAGCCAGGATGGCTTCGAACTCGGCCCAGCTCACGTCGCGCAGCACCAGGCTCTTGCCCAGGGGTACCTCAATTTGGCGTAGCTCAAGGGTGACCATGGGTGCGTTTACCAATAGAAAAAAACGAGATACTCGATGTTCCTAACATCCATTATGGCTAACATCAGATGGTGCATCGCTGCGCGGATGCACCCTACGAGTTGGCTTTGGCGATGACCGGATACAGAGGTTCCTGGCCGTTCAAGCGCCAGAGGCTGATGCAGAGGGCGGTGGCGATCGCAAGCCAAACCAGCGACGGCAAAATCACCCACCCCGCCAGGGGCACCACCTGAAAATAGCCGACTGTAAGCACCGCCACCGAGAGCAGCGGCCCCACAATCACCATGGGCACCGCCGCCCCCAGGCGACCTTCAACGGTGAAAATGGTATTCCAGGTGTCGCCCAGGCTGAGGTGGGCCACGTAGAGAATCAGCGGCCAGCTCAAAAAGGTTTGCCCCATCGCCGACCACACCAGGTAGGCCGAAACCACCCGCAGCACGGCAATGCTCATCCACACGATGGGGAAGGCCAAGGGCGGCGGTGCCCAGCCCGGACGCTGAAGCGAGGTGTAGCGACCGCTGTTGCGGGTGTTGTCGAGCGGGGAGAAGAGGCGCGATCGCAGCGTCACGACGGCAAAAAACGCGCAGGCGATGGCCGTCGTTGCCCAGGGAGCCAGTGCACCCAGATTGAAGTACCCAAAGGCCCCATCCATGGCCCCCAGCAGCGCGGTCATGGCGGCTACCTGGGCAAGGGTCGCCCCCAGGTAGATCAGCGTCGCCCTTTTGTCCCATTTGGGATTGGCCAAATCGGTCTGGACGGTAGTGTCGCGGGTGGCTTCGTTGACCCCCATCACCGTATTAACGCCGCTTTTCACAAATTTCTTACTGCTCATTTGCCTAAAGAAGTGGTTTATAAACTGGCTCGGCCTCTCTCTAACCCCGATCCTAAACCCTACCGGACGCTGCTACCGATAGAGTAAAGAAGGTCTATGGGCAACGGGGCAAACGCAATGGAAAACAGTGGACAGAAGCGGGTAGTGGTGGTTGGCGCTGGCTGGGCAGGGTTAGGATCCGCCTACCACCTGGCCCGTCAGGGCTACGCGGTGACGCTGCTCGAAGCCGGAGCCTACCCCGGCGGGCTGGTGGCGGGCTGGCAAACGCCCCAGGGGCGCGCTGTCGAGGCCGGGATTCACGGGTTCTGGTACCCCTACCGCAACATTTTTGCCCTCACCGACCACCTGGGCATTCAGCCCTTTACCGACTGGACGCGATCGGCCCAGTATTCGCCTCACGGCCTGGAGGTCGAGTCGCCGCTGTTTCAGGCCCAGCCCTACCTGCCCACGCCCCTGGGCACCTTTCTCTATACCGACTTCAAGCGGCTGCCGCTGATCGATCGCCTCTCGGCCCTGCCCCTGCTGCAAGCGCTGATCGACTTCGACAACTCCGACGCGGCCTGGCAAAAGTACGATCGCATCACCGCCCGCGAGCTGTTTCGCCAGTACGGCGTATCGTCGCGGCTCTACCACGAGTCGTTTGAGCCGATGCTGCTGGTGGGGCTGTTTGCCCCCGGAGAGCAGTGCTCGGCGGCAGCGGCGCTGGGCATGCTCTACTACTTCATCCTGGCCCACCAGCCCGATTTTGATGTGCGCTGGTGCCGGGGCACGGTGGGGGCACAGATCTTTCGGCCCTGGACGGAGGCGATCGAGCGGGCCGGGGGCAAAATTCTCGCCAATCACCGGGTATCGGATGTGAACGTCGAGCAGAACCGGGTAACAGCGGTGGTCTGCGGAGATGAGGTGTTTGAGGCCGATGCGGTGGTGTTTGCCGTGGGCATTAGCGGGCTGAAGAAGATTGTGGAGCAGTCGGCGGCGCTGCGCGATCGCCAGGAGTTCCGTGACATTCGCAACCTGGGGGCGATCGACGTGCTGGCGGCGCGGCTGTGGCTCGATCGCAAAGTCGAGATTCCCCGCCCCTCCAACGCCTGCTTTGGCTTTCACCCCACCACGGGGTGGACGTTCTTTGACCTCAACGCCCTGCACGATGAGTACCGCGACGAACCGGGCACCGTGGTTGAGGCCGACTACTACCACGCCAACCAGCTGCTGCCTTTGGATGACGACCAGGCGATCGCCCAGGTGCAGCAAGACTTGGGCGGGTGCATTCCTGCCTTTGGCGAAGCGAAGGTGATCGATCGCGCTGTGGTGCGCATTCCCCAGGGGGTGACGCACTTTGCCCCCGGCAGCTACCGCTACCTGCTGCCCGCCACCACCAGCTTCGACAACCTGTTTATGGCGGGCGATTGGATTGTCACTCGCCACGGATCTTGGTCGCAGGAGAAGGCCTACGTGACCGGGCTAGAGGCCGCGAACCATGTGATTGCAACGCTGGGTCAGGGGCAGCCTGCGGAGATTCTGCCCGTGATTCCGGATGAGCCGCATATTCAGGCGCTTCGATCGGTCAATCGTTTGGTACGACAGGGGTTGCAGGGGCTGCCTCAGTTTTGGCTACCGTAGTGATGGTAGGCACTGCCAACCTCAACTCTGTAGGAAACTGCTCTAATCTCCTAGCGGTACTGAAGTAGAGGATGAAAACCACCCCTTACTTTGAGCAAAAGTTGCTAGATCGGCCTGAGATCCGCAGGGAGTGGTGTGAACGGGTTGTCGTTGACCCACTTAAGATGCTGATTCAGCCAAACGGACGGATTAGTCGTTGGGCAGTTATCCCTGAATATGGCGATCGCGTTCTCAGAGTGATTACGCTAGAGGATGGAGAGACGCTGCATAACGCCTACTTCGATCGCAACTTTCGCTCTCGTCTACAAAGGGGCCTGGAACCATGAAAATTCAATACTTCCCGGACACAGATACGCTGTCGATTCGGCTGAATGACTCCCCCAGCACTGAGTCGGAGGAAATTGCGCCGGATGTGGTGGTTGATTTTGATGAGAATGGCGGTGTTGTAGGTATGGAGATTGACCTGGCTTCGTCAAAGGTCGATTTGAAAAGTTTGGACTTGAAAGGGCTACTTATTCCGGAACTGCTTTCAAAGTAGATGTAGATTTATAGAGCCTTTCTAGACTGCGATTGAGTAAGTTAACTGGAGCGACTGGCCAATGCCGGAGCAGACCTTCGATGTATTTCTAGCCCATAACAGCAAAGATAAACCACTTATTCAGCAAATTTATAAGAAGTTGAGAGAGCGAGGAATCAAACCCTGGCTGGATACAGAAAGGATTGCCCCAGGAGATTCTCTTCTTGAAAAAATTCAAGAAGCAATTATCCAAAGCAAAACAGCGGCTATATGTATTGGTTCAACAGGCGTAGGGAAATGGCAATCCCTTGAAGCTCAAACATTCATTGGCCTATGCATACAACAAGGTGTCAAGGTGATTCCTGTATTGCTTCCAAGTGTTAAGAGCGTGCCAAATGAGCTATTTATTTTACAAAACTTTCGTTTTGTTCAATTTGAAGAAAACTTAGATGATGAACAAGACTTTGATCTTTTGGAGTGGGGAATTACCGGAGTTAAGCGTGAATCGCTTGCCAGCCTTCCTTTAGATGTATCTAACTCAGAGGATCAAGCATCCTCACTGGATCTTCTTCAGCAATGCGATCCTACTAAAATTCTCTTCATTAAAAATGTCAAAGATCCTTCAGGTCGATGGGCTTATTTGATAGATGGTGTTTTACCATCGAAGACTCCCATTTTTGAACTCATGTGGCGTCCAAACGGTCGTGGCATTGATCGACCCAAGGCAGGAGATCTGATGCTTCTGCATCAGCAGGCAAAAGTGACTCATCTTGTTGAGTTCTTAGATGAGGACATTAGAAAAACAGATGTAGGAAATTTTCGATTAGTTAAAGTGATTTGGATGCCTAAGCACAAAGATTGGCACCTTCTACCTCATCAAAAAGAGATTTTAGGTTTTGATCCTAAATATAGGGATGGCAACACTCATTCCTTTAGAAGCCCTAACTTCATCAGGTTCAATCAAGCCTGGAAAGAATTGAAGGATTTTCAATATAACCTATTAGAGCATTTAGCTGAACTTAGTTAACCTTAGTCAGGTGCGTTCGCCCGTTCCAGCAATTCCCCAGTTACATCATCACTGAGGTAATATTCGCCGCAGTCCTCACAAACGTCAGCAGGCACCCACTCAAGTACAACGATCGCCCCTTCTCGTTCTAAGGCAACCGTAACCAGTCCGGGCTGAGTTTGTCCTGGCTTACAAATTACACAGTTCATGGTTGCTTCCGAACCGAGCAGCTTCCTGAGTTCTGAGAGAACCCAGGAAGCTAGCTTGCCGTTAACTCATTTGTCGGTGTCGCAGTAGGTAGCTAAACACCTCGCCCTGCCCTGGGGTGATCAAAATCCCCGACTCTGGAATTGTAAACAATTGGCTCCACTCTAGGCGCTCGGCGTATTGCAGCAGGTGCAGGTGGTTAATCGCCCCCTGCACGCCACTTGGCGAACCAATCACCAGGTGGCGCAATCGCTCGCGCCCCGGCTGGGGGCTAGGGGTAGCTAGGCGCAAGGGCTTTGGATCCCTGGATTCTTGCAGAACCCAGGGATCTTGGCGGGTAAAACACAACATAATCGGGATTCCTTTAACGAAACGGTGGGTAAGGAATCCCAAAAACTTGGCCGCCCCAGACATTGCAGTTCAGGGCGGCCAGGTACAATCACCTTAGCCTCCGAGACAGCAGTACCTGTCGAAGGGGTTAGCCGCTGGTTGGTGTCCCCACACCTTCCAGTGGCGCTTGACCAAATTTTTGGGAAGACAAGCTGCACGCTGACAGCTATAGCCGAGTAATGTAAGCGATCGCCCCGCCTGGCGCAAGTAAGAATTGTTACACTCTCAACTTCGCACATCCTGCGGATGTAGAGATTTTTTAGATTGGCACGGGGACTAACTTACCGGCCCAGCGATCGCGCCTGTAGCGCTGGAAAAGCTTTTTGCGGCGGCGCTGCTTGGGCGGCCCGGTGAGAATGGCCAGACTGTAGACCACCAGGTAAACTCCGGCCCAAATACTGTAGGCATGGACAGAGACGCTTAGCTCGGGGCCACCATAGTAGCGCATGAGCGTGGTAGACAGGTCAGCGAAGTAAATGCCAAAGATGGCCCAGCGGACAAGGGGAAAGCACTTTCTAGCTAGGGGATAACGCGCCGCGCCGACAAACATGACCGGATACTGGAGATACATCAATAGAAAGAATGCCATGGCGAACAAAATGCCGATCGCCGCCAAAAGCGTGTAGTTTTCTCCCAAAGAATCCAGGGTTATGCCAATTGCCAGTAGTGCAGCCGCAGTAACGTTGATCATCGCTATCCCTTAAACAGATGCTGGTTTAAATCAGAAAGTGTTCTAGGGGTTAGAGTTCCCCAACCTGAAAACAGTTTAGTCAATCGCGCAAAAGTTGTAGATTTGCTGCAAAGTTTCTCAGCCGCCGCGATCGCCGCTGTAGTCTTGAAAGTGGGCTATGCCAAGAGCTGCCCCGTCCAGTTAGCGCCAAGCATGAGCACCAGGGAGGTGACCTATGGCTGAGTCGGTATTGGAAGGCAACGTAACTATTCTCCGGCAAGGCTAGGCGGCACCTGCTAGGGGCCGACCCATGAAGCCTTGCCCTCCGTAGGCTTCATTTGAGGAAAAACCCTTGAACGTAACTGAATTGGGCGGGTGGAGCACCACCTGCGATCGCGCCTTTGCTCCCTGGGCAGAGGCAGGTTTTGAGGCGGGTCGAGTGGCGCTGGAGCACCGGGGCGCTTACCAACTCTTGACCCCAACGGGCGAACTCTCGGCAGGAGTGACCGGGCAATTTTGCCATCAGGCCGAGGGTGAGCAAGCGTTTCCAGCCGTGGGCGACTGGGTGGCGTTCCATCGCGGCGACCCGGCTACCATTCATGCAGTGCTGCCCCGCCAGAGCGAGTTTGTGCGCAAGGCGGCGGGCGGCAAAACCGAGGGGCAGGTGGTGGCGGCCAACCTCGACACGGTGTTTTTGGTAATGGGTCTCGACGGCGACTTTAACCTGCGCCGCATCGAGCGCTACCTGGTGGCCGCCTGGGAGAGCCGGGCTACCCCGGTGATCGTGTTGAATAAGGCCGATACCTGTCCCAACTTGGATGACCTGTTGGATCAGGTTGAGTCCATTGCCTTTGGCGTGCCGGTTCATGCCGTCAGCGCCGCCACGGGAGCAGGGCTAGAGCAGCTCGCACCCTACCTGGGGCCGGGGCAAACCGTGGCGCTGATTGGCTCCTCGGGGGTGGGTAAGTCGACGCTGACGAACCACTTTCTCGGTGGCCAATACCAGGCGACCCAGGCGGTGCGCGAGGATGACAGCCGGGGGCGGCACACCACCACCGGGCGGCACCTGCTGCCCCTGCCCTCAGGGGCGCTGCTGATCGACACGCCGGGCATGCGCGAGCTACAGCTCTGGACGACCAGCGAGGGGCTAGAGGCGACCTTTGCCGACATTGAGGAACTGGCAGAGGACTGTCGGTTTCGCGACTGTCGGCACCAGGGGGAGCCGGGCTGTGCGGTGGAAGAGGCGATCGCAGCGGGCGATCTGAGCCAGCATCGCCTGCACAGCTACCACAAACTCCAGCGCGAGCAGCAGCGGATCGACCAGCGCCAAGATGCCCGCACCGCGAGCAACAGCAAGCGCCGCTGGAAGACGATCCACAAGGCGATGCGAAATCATACCAAGGGGTAGACCACCCGCGGTACGCATTTCGCGGACGACTTCGGCGGCGTGCCCGATTCCAGGCACGCCGTCATTTCTGCACGGGAAGCGGTTTACTTTTGTAAATCGAATTCAACTTTCCCGACGCTTTCTTTTTAAGATAAGAAAGGAGAAAATTTGGCGCTAAAACTTAGCATAAGTCTTCGTTTTCTAGATTTCTTGATTACCTTAGCAGGTTAATCAATGCTTAACTCGGCTAAGCCATATTGCTCTATATCTCAAGGGCAATATTCCGTCGAGTGAAACATCTAGTTGCCCATAGGACGGCAGCAGGAGTCTCAGCAAGCTTAGGCTTCAGGCGTCAAACATCTATCTTTTGACTGATTGACTTTGTTTCAGTTTAACAGTTTCGGTTCAGATTTGGCGATGGCCGAGAACTGTTTTGCCCAGAGCATTATGGGTTAAAACTGGCTCTCGGCCATAGATATTTGGGGTTTTAAAGGATGTCTACTTTTTCACTGTTGTTCATCGCGGTCTTGGGCATTGCCCTGCTGCTTTTCTTGGTGATTGTGCTGCGGTTGCAGGCGTTCTTAGCCCTGCTGCTGGTGAGCCTTTTTGTCGCCGTCATTGGCGGCATTCCCCCAGCGGAAATTGCCGGGGTGATTCAGACGGGGATGGGCAATACCCTGGGCTACATCGCCATTGTGATTGGCCTGGGGGCGATGTTTGGCGAAATGCTTCAGGTCTCAGGCGGGGCCGAACAGATCGCCAACTCCCTGGTGAAGAAGTTTGGGCAAGACAAGGCCCAGTGGGCTTTGGGCCTGGCCGGTCTGGTGATCGCCATTCCGGTGTTTTTTGATGTAGCGTTGATTCTGTCGATTCCACTGGTGTACAGCCTGGGGCGGCGCACGGGGCGATCGCTGCTGTACTACGCCATTCCCCTGGTGGCGGGTATTGCGGTGGGCCACTCGTTCATTCCGCCGACGCCGGGGCCGGTGGCGGTGGCCTCGCTGATTGGGGCCGACCTGGGCTGGGTGATTTTGATGGGGGTAGTGGCCGGGATTCCGGCGATGGCCATTGGCGGTGTCTACTTTGGCAAATATATCGCGGGCAAAATTCACCTCGACGTGCCCGCTGAGATGGAAGAGGCCGCCCCGCCGCCCCAGGGCACCCCGCTCAAAGACCTGCCCAGCTTCACTATGGTGATCACCCTGGTGGCGGTGCCCCTGGTGCTGATTTTGCTCAACACCGTGCTGGGGGTGGTGCTGCCTGAGGGCAACCCGGTGCGCGACTGGATGGCGTTCATCGGTCACCCCTTCACCGCCCTGGCCCTGGTGACGCTGCTATCGTTCTACTTTTTGGGCACTCTGCGGGGCTACACCCGCAACGACATTCAGCGCGTGGCCTCCAAGTCCTTTGAGCCGATTGGTCTGATTATTCTGGTCACTGGGGCAGGCGGCGTGTTTGGCCGCACCCTGATCGAAACCGGGGTGGGCGAAGCTCTGGCCGGGGCTATGGCCGCCTCGAACCTGCCGATCATTCTGCTGGCGTTTTTGATTGCTACGGTGGTGCGGGTGAGTCAGGGCTCGGCTACGGTGTCGATGGTGACGGCGGCGGGCCTGGTGGCCCCGGCGGTGGAGACGGCCAACTATTCGGCTCCGCTGATTGCGGCGATTGTGATTGCGATCGCCTCTGGTGCTACAGTCCTCTCCCACGTCAACGACTCGGGCTTTTGGCTGGTGGGCAAATTCCTGGGCATGAGCGAGAAGCAAACCCTCCAGTCGTGGACGGTGATGGAGACTATCATCGGCGGCGTGGGCCTGGTGGTGATGCTGATTGTGGGGTTCTTTCTGTAAAAACCTGCCTGGGAAAGGTTTTGGGTGTCAGGTATTAGGTATCGGGTACAAGGTTTGCAAATTAGGCCGTTCACCGTATCTTTACACCCGCCACCTGATACCCGTTACCCGCTCTACGACTCATCATTTATTTCTGCGTACCCATCATGGCCGATCAAAACTACATCATCGGGGTCGATATTGGCACCACCAGCACCAAGTCGGTGCTGTTTACTGAGGCGGGCAAGGTGGTGGGCAAAGCCTTGGTCACCTACCCGCTCTACACCCCCGACGTCGCCACCGCTGAGCAAGACCCGGAAGAAATTTTGGCCGCCGTGGTCAAGACCGTCCAGCGGCTGATGGAGTCCTATGTGCTCAACCCCTCCCAGGTGTTGGGCCTCTGCTTTAGCTCGGCCATGCACAGTCTGATTTTGGTTGATGCCAGCGGTCAGCCCCTGACCCGCAGCATCACCTGGGCCGACAACCGCAGCGCCGGCTGGGAAAAGCGCATCAAGGCCGACATGGAGGGCCATGGGGTGTACCGCCGCACGGGCACCCCGATTCACCCGATGTCGCCCCTGGTCAAGCTGGCCTGGCTGCGCCACGAGCAGCCGGAGCTATTTCAGCGGGCGGCGCGGTTTATTTCGATCAAAGAATACGTGTTTTATCGGCTGCTGGGCCGCTACGTGGTCGATCACTCCATTGCTACGGCCATGGGCCTGCTGAATCTTGAGACGCTAGATTGGGATGCGGGGGCGCTGGCGATCGCTGGCATCACCCCCGATGCTCTCTCTGAACTGGTGCCCACCACCGCCGTGCTCACCGGGCTCAAGCCCGCCATGGCCGAGGCCATGGGCCTGCGGGTCGAGACGCCGATCGTTGCCGGGGCCAGCGACGGGGTGCTGTCGAACCTGGGGGTGGGGGCGATTTCGCCGGGGCTGGTGGCGGTCACCGTGGGCACCAGCGGCGCGGTGCGGGCCGTGGTCGATCGCCCCATGACCGATCCCCAGGAGCGGCTGTTTTGCTACCCGCTCACCGAACACCACTGGGTGATCGGCGGCGCGGTCAACAACGGCGGCATTGCCCTGCGGTGGGTGCGCGACCAGCTGGCCGACGCCGAGGTGGCCACCGCCAAACGCCTGGGCCAGGACGTGTACGGCCTGCTGACCCGCATGGCCGGAGCGGTGCCTGCCGGTTCCGAAGGGCTGCTGTTTCACCCCTACCTGATGGGCGAGCGATCGCCCCTGTGGAATGCCAATGCGCGGGCCTCGGTGTTTGGCCTTAGCGTCAAACACACCAAGTCGCACCTGGTGCGATCGGTGCTGGAGGGCATTGTCTACAACCTCTACCTGGTGCTCAAGGCGCTGGAGGATTTTGCTGGCCCCGCCACCCTGGTGCAGGCCACGGGGGGCTTTGCCGAGTCGCCCCTGTGGCGGCAGATGATGGCCGATATCTTTAACCGCGAGGTGACGATCCCGGAGCACTACGAAAGCTCCTGCCTGGGGGCGGCAGTGCTGGGCCTCTACGCCCTGGGCCGGGTGCCTTCCCTCGATGCGGTGACCACGATGATTGGCGAAACCTATCGTCACCAGCCGCTGCCTGAGAATGTGCGGGCCTACCAGAAGATCTTGCCGGTGTTCGAGCACCTGACGGTGGTATTTGAGCGAGAATACGATGCGATCGCCGCCCTGCAAGCCGAACTGGGCGACATCAACTTGCCCTAAATTCTCTAGCCGTAGTCATCTTTGTGAGGACATTCACGCACCCCTGCAACGTTTCAACGTTGGAACGTTCAAACGTTCGCATATTCCCAGGGAGGTTCTCCTAACCAGACTGGCCACAGCTATAACTCCTAAAATAGCCCTGGCGCACAGTGCAGCTTAGGCTCCTATCCCTGGCCAAACCTGGTCTTACTCCGCCGCCAAAAAGGCCAGATAGTCGCTGGTCAGCTCTTTCACCGCCGCCTCGTAGAGCTGCCGCCCGTGCTCCGGGGTGGCCAGGGCCGGATTCGAGCCCATGCGGCCATCGGGGTAGTGCTGGCGAAAGTCGGTGGGGCTGTAGATGGCGTGCCCTCTGGGGGCGACCTGGGGCTCTAGGGGGGCCTGCTTGATGCAGGCAGGGTAGACGTACTGGGTCAGGGCCACCTCGCTGGGGGTGGCGTGGGAGCCTTCCTGGTCGCCGTAGAGTTCCTTTGCCAGGGTGTAGACCGACCGGGCCATGAACCAGTTGGCCGTGGTGCAGCGCACTCGCTCGGCGTTGGGAATGCGATCGGTGGCGAGGGCTGTGTAGGTCTCGGCAAAGGCGGCCTTGAGGGTGGCGATGTTGCCGCCGTGGCCGTTGATAAAAAAGAAGCGGGTAAAGCCGTGGCGCACCAGGGGCGTGAGGTAATCCTGAATCACGGCGATGAGGGTGCTGGGGCGCAGGGTCATGCTGCCGGGAAAGGCGGTGTGGTGCAGCGCCATACCGACATTGATGGTGGGGCCAACTAGGGCATTGGTGGCCTCGCCGACGCCCTTGGCAATCACCTCGGCACAGATGGCGTCGGTGCCAATTAAGCCCGTGGGGCCGTGCTGCTCGGTCGAGCCGATGGGCAAAATCATGCCCGATGACTGGGTGAGGTAGGCTTCGACTTCGGGCCAGGTGCAGAGGTGCAGCAGCATAAGCAGGCAGGAAACAGGGCTGAGTTCCCACTATAGCGTTCGCCATGGGCGAGCTGTGGGCAAGCCGTTGTATGACTTGCTACACTGCTAGACCAGCTTCGTTGATAAGACAGGAGTTAGGCACTGGGCAGGGGTTAAGGATAGACCCGGGATTCGCTAAAATCGTAGGTGGTGATCATCTACACAGCCTGCGATCGCGTAGTTTAGAGGGTAGTTAGAGAAGCAATTTCAAGCCCCCGGTGCTCGGCAAAGCCCGTCAGCGGAGACCACTCTCTGAGGGAAAACGCCCCCTGCTGTCCGCCCAGCGAATCAGCGTTGATGTTACCTGTGAAGGAGCCGCGACTATGCTACACCGCAAGATCTATCAACTCTGTTGTGATGGTCAAGACGTGTGGATTTTTCTACGGGATCAGCAGCGTTGGATTGAGCGGGCCAAAATTTTGGACATAGAGGGCGATTTAGTCACCTTTCGCTACGAAACCGAAGAAGATGACGAAATTTGCTCCTGGGAAGAAATGGTGCGCCTGGAGAGCATCGGTGCCGTCACCAAGCGACTGGCGGTGGTGCCCCGGGGTGATGTCGAAATCAATGTGTCCGACGATTGCCCTGAGACCGAGCAGTTGAGCGATCCCTACCCTGAGTCAGAGGTTTAATTGGCTGGGCCACTGGGGTCGGCAAAGGTATTGATGTACCCATTGCCGGTGTAAACGCCGGGGGGCCGAGGGGCAGAAAAGGGGGGCGGTTCGGGTTGGGCCACAGGTGCGCCAGGGCTGTTGCCAAGGGTGCCAGCGGGTGGCACCGTTACCCCTGCCGGGGGCGGGGCAGTGGGTGCCCCAAAGTTGAGGTTGAGCGCTGCCGGGGCGGTGGGGGCAGCGTTTGGCACGGCGGCTGGCACCGGGGCGAGGCTTGGGGGAGGGGTATACCCCGTCGTCCCCGGCGGCGGCGACATCTGCGGCGTGGTGCGAATAAAGCGCTGGTCTACTCCTGGCAGACTGCCTTCGACCATCCACGGGGAAGGCGTCACAGTTTCGGCGGCGGTGGCAGAATCGGCTGGAGCAGTCTCGGCGGGGGGCTCAGCGGGCTGCCGGGCACCAAGCCGCTGGTTGAGGGCCTGCTGGAGGGCGCTGGGTTGGGTCGTCTCGGGCGATCGCACCAAAGAGTCTGCGCCGGGCTGCCCTGGGGTTGTATCTGGGGCACCCGCTGCGCTGTCGTTGCCCACCGGGTTCACCCGAAAGCGGCTGCGCTCAAGGTACTGGGCAAAGGGACTGGTAGAAACCGGCTGGTCTGCCGTAGCCGTGGGTAGGGCCAGGGGAGCGGTGTCGGCGGGGGGCGTGGTTTCTAAGGTGGCGGCGGTGGTGGGCTGCATCTGGTTGAGCAGCACCGCTAGATTGTCAATTTCGGCCAGGTCGGCCAAATCTTCGCTCGATAAAGCACCCACGTTGGTGTTGGCGTCTATCGCCGCGCTGTCTACGGCTGGGTCGTACTGACTGCGCCACTCGGGGTGCCGCAGGTACTGGGGCACAACTACGGCCAGCAGCCCCAGCCCGCCCAGGCTGCCCCACACCTTCGGACGGCTGAGGGCACGCCCCAGGGGTTTGAGGCGCACCAGTCGGTAGCGGAGAGCGGGGGGTAAGGTCATAGCTTAGCCCTTGTAGACAGAGGACAAATCTAGTGTTAGGCGATTTCTGGATGATGAAGCCTCCCTCTGCATTCGGCGACCCTAGCCACCGTAGGGTGGGCAGTGCCCACCATTGAGGAGATTCTCCAAACATCGTCTTAGCCCTATTCTAAGCTCCAGATCAGTGCTCCTACAGCCTACGAGCTGGGGTTGACCGATACATCGTTCTGGGGCCGCAGCACTAACCAGTCGCCCTCGACCACCGCCACCCACTGACCGGGGAAGGGATCGCTCTGGCTGCCCTGGGGAGCGCTCAGGAGGGCAACGAGTTTTTCGACATGCTCAAAGCGAACCTGGGCCACCATGATCTGCCGCAGCACCCGCCGCAGCACCCGCCGCTGCAGGGCCAGGGGAGCGAGGCTGAGAGGCGATCGCAAAATCTGCCACCCCTCTCCCCTATCTCCCCCATCCCCCCCAGCCACCACCACCCCATACAGATCCCCGGCCATCGCCTCTAGCAGCTCCACCTCCGCCGTCAGCAGCTCGGCTGTGTTGGCCAGAGTCGCATCTACCCCAGGGTTGAAGTGCTCTCGCAGGTAGGGCAACAGCTCCAGGCGAATGCGGTTGCGGGCGTAGCGGGTGTCTTGGTTGGTGCTGTCTTCCCAGAGGGGCAGGGCGAACTGGCGGCAAAAGTCGCCGGTCTGCTGGCGGGTGAGCCCCAGCAGGGGGCGCACTACGGCAATGGGGCTGTCTGGCGATAGGGGCCGCTGCCAGGCCAGGGCTTGTAGACCATCAAGGCCGCTGCCCCGCAGCAGATTGTAGAGCAGGGTTTCGGCGCGATCGCTGGCCGTATGCCCGGTCGCTACCTGGGTGCAGCCCGATTGCAGCGCCACCGCTTCAAAGACCTGGTACCGCCACTGCCGGGCGGCGGCTTCGGTGGGGCAGTGGGCAGCGGCAACCACAGTATCGCAGGGGACTCGCCAGCGATCGCAGAGCCCCTCCACAAAGTCGGCGTTGGCCGCTGAGTCGTCGCGCCAGCGATGGTCGCAGTGCACCGCCCGCAGCCGCCAGCCCCACTTGGGCCGCAGATCGACCAGCAGCTTGAGCAGACACACCGAATCTTGCCCACCCGAGACGGCCACCAGCACTGCGGCCTGGGCAGGCAGGAGCGATCGCGGCCCAGGTGAGCTGGGTGCCCCCCGCAGCAGCCGGTGCAGCTCAGCGTGGGTGCTACTCCAGGGAACTCCACCCATCGTCGCCCAGACCCATAATTATCAAGTTAGCCGTATGGCATAAACACGCTACCCTCAGGGTATCTCACCCGGCCCATGCCCTCGGCGCAGCGCCGCCGAACCGACAAAACAATCTGTGGCAAACTTTAGACTGACCTCGCCTGCCGCTGCGATCGCGTTCGGCTCCGCTACAAAACTCAACCATTGACCCATGGCCCAGCCCTACCAAGCGCTCATTGATGAGATTGTTGCTGCCACCCTCAAGGGCAAAATTCAGTCGAAGCAGCAGGTCTACCGCATGCTGCAAGCGGGCATCGAACCCGGCGGTGGCGAACTGTTTGAGCGCGCCCTGGCCAGCACCCTGGCCGCCCTAGAACCCCACCTCTCCCCCGGTGACGACGAACTCAAGCACGCCAAAGCCGTGCGCCAGCACCGTGCCCTCCGCACCATCCAGGGCGAGTGGGAGCGCTGGCAGGCCGACAACCAGGCTACGGCGGTGCTGACGGGGGTAGAAGCTGAAATCATTGGCGCACCGCCAGAGCAACGTCTGTTTGAGCTAGTGTCGGCCCTCGACCCTAACCGCGACCAACCACTCGCTAGAGAACAACTGGCGCAGCTGGCCCAGGCCCTCCGGCAGGCCCCCGAACCGGCCAATGCGGAGCCAGCCACCGAGGCGGCCCCCGCCCTGGCTACCCTGGCCGACGGGCTAGACCAGGGCTTGGCCACCTGGCGGCAGCTCGAAGGCGACGTGGTGGGGTGGATCTACGCCCAGGGCCAACAGCTGGGCTTTAGCGGGCCTGGCGATCGCACCGGCCCCTGGCAGCACTGGGGCAAAACCGTCACCCACCCCGCCCTCAAGCGCTTATTTGACGACCTCGCTCTGCACCAAACCGTCACCGCCGCTGGGGTTGCCGCCCCCCTGCCCGTAGCTGACTGGATCGCCTGGGGGGTGGTCTTGCAGCGGCTCCAGCTGGCCCTGGTGAACTGGTTCGATCGCCAGCCCTACGATCCCCAGGCGGGCAAGCGCCTGTCCATCGCCACCTTTCTCACCTTTGCCGTAGTCTGGGGGCAGCTCTCTAATCGCCTGGGGCAGCAGGGCCAGCGCACCCTGGCGATGGGGTCGTTTCAGCTGGCGCTCCAGGGGCTGCGGCAGTTTGCCAACCAGAGCTACTTTCCCCTCTACGGCGGCCTGTTCACCGCACTGTCGGGAGAACCCCTGCGCGCCCTGCTCGACTACCTCGATCAGCCCCTCCAGGAGGTGGCCAATACCGCCGTCAAGGCCCGCATTCTCACCCTGTTGGGCTATTCCCAGCGGGCGCTGGGCAACTACCGGCAGGCCCAGCGGTTTCATCAGCAGGCCCTGGAGGTGGCCCGCGAAGCCAGAGACGTGCCCTGCGAAATTGCCAGCCTCAACCACCTCAGCCGCACCTGCGTCGCCCAGCAGGACTTTGAAACCGCCCAGGGCCACAGCCAGCGAGCGCTAATTTTGGCCCGCCAGAGCGGCGATCGCATTGGTCAGGCCAACGCCCTGGCCAACCTCGGCTACAGCCAGGTGGCCCAGGGCCAGTCGCAGCTGCTCGAAGCCGAACAGTACGAAACCGTGCTCAGCTACCTCGAACAGGGGCTAGCCCTCTCAGAACAGGTGGGCGATCGCCCCAGCCAAGCCCTCTGCGCCAACAGCCTCGGCATCGCTCAGCTCAAGCTCGGCCAGTACAGAGACGCGATCGCCTCCCTCCAGCAGGGCTTGCAAGTAGCCCAGGCGATCGGCGATCGCTTCTTGATGGCCTCCAACTTCGCCCACCTGGCTGCCGCTTACCAGGGCGACGGCAACCTCGAACAGGCCGTGCTCACCGGCTGCCTGGGCATGTACCTGCTGCACCAGATCGACTCCCCCGAATGGCGACAGCCCGCCGCCCTGCTCAGCATCCTCTACGGCCAGCTCGGCCCCGACACCTTCGAGGGCATCCTCGCCGACCACCGCCGCCAGTTCCTCGCCGTCATCGGCGTCGACGGCTACGACTTCTTGCAGCCGCTGCTGGCGCGGTATCGGGAGTCGCTGGAGTAGGGGAGTGGGTGAGGGGTGAGGGATGAGGGGTGAGGGATGAAGGGTGAGGGATGAGGGATGAGGGGTTGGGTGTTGCCTACAGGCCCGTTTGCAGAACAGGGGTTTAAACCGATGATCGATTAATCCTTTCCGTTGGGTGCAGGGCGGCGGAACGGCCCTGCTCGACGGGGTCTGGGGGCAATCGAAACGCCCCCAGCGGTGGGTTTAGCTTCAGACCGGTCACCTTCGTCCACAACGGTGACTTGAGCCAAAATCCAACGCGCGATTGCTTGCTGTGCCTATCTAAAGGGGTTTGGTGGGCGAACCACCGTTCGCCCCTACGGTGGGATGGTGCATCGCTGCGCGGATGCACCCTACGGTTGATCGCCGTCGTATTCATCGGCGGCGATCCAGGTGCTGGCGGGGCGCAGGGCATCGGGAATCGCCACATCGTCGGTAAACTCCAGCACCGTCTCCCGGTAGCCCAAATACCCCGACTCCAAAAACGACACCAGCATGCGCCCCAGGGCGGGCCACACCACATCGGCAAACTCCCAGTCGTGGTTAAACCCGGCCCGGTCGGCGATCGACCGCAGCGCCCAAAAATAGCTGTTGCGCACCACCGACCCCGACTTTTTGTAGGCGGGCACATCGTCTTGGTGCAGGTAGAGAATGCTGTGGTCAATGTGGGCACGCATGGGCGATTTTGGATTTTAGATTTTGGACTGGTTCAAACCCCTGGGGCTTATGCTTCGCCAACCCACACGCAGGCAACTGGATGACCTGGGGTAGTTGGGTGCTAGGGTAAGACTATTCACATTATGTTACAGATGGTTTAGAGCCGGGCCAGCTGCCTGACCTCGATCGCTGTAACGCCTACGGTTGGAGCTTACCAGTCGCCATGCCTGCTGCGGTTTGCCTGCGAAACGTCCACAAAGTCTATAACGGGGTCGATGTTGTTAACGACCTCTCGCTCACGATCTCTAACGGAGAAGTGTTTGGTCTGCTCGGCCCCAACGGTGCGGGCAAATCGACGACTATTCGAATGGCCACCACCCTCACCCGACCCAGTGACGGCCATGTCGTAGTAGCGGGCTTCGACGTCGTCCGCCAGCAGCTCGATGTCCGCCGCCAGATTGGCGTGGTGCTTCAGCAGACCAGCGTCGATGGCGACATGACCGTGTGGGAAAACATGGAGTTCCACGGGCGCATGCACCACATTCCCAACCCCCATCGCCGCACCACCATCGATACCTGGCTGGAGTATGTCGAACTGGCCGATCGCCGCGACGACAAAGTCAAAACCCTCTCAGGCGGCATGAAGCGGCGGCTGCAAATCGCCCGCGCCCTGCTGCACAACCCCAAAATCCTCTTTCTCGACGAGCCCACCGTCGGCCTCGACCCCCAGACCCGCCGCCGCCTGTGGGAGATCATTCGCGGCCTCAACCAGCAGGGCATGACCATGCTGCTCACCACCCACTACATGGAAGAAGTCGAGTACCTGTGCGATCGCATCGGCATTCTCGACCAGGGCAAGCTGATCGAGCTGGGCACCCTGGCGCAGTTTCGCCACCGCCACGGCCAGGGCATTTTGATGACCCAGCGTGGCGATCGCTGGGACTACCAGTTTTTCCCCACCCTGGAGGCCGCCAACGCCCACCTCGACCAACAGCCCGATAAAACCGGCAAAATGACCCGCCCCTCCAACCTGGAGGATATTTTCGTCGAGCTAACCGGCCGCAACTTAGATTAATTGCGACTCCTGAAATCAGCCTTTAGGAATGGTGCATCGCTGCGCGGATGCACCCTACGGGTGGCCCCACCAAATCAAGTCAACCAACAGACCAATTTGCAGAACGTAGGTTTAAACCGATGATCAGCCAGTCCTTTCCGTGAGTCCAGGGCGGCGGAACGCCCCTGGTCGTAGGCCGCAGGACGCGCGGAGCCGGGGGTCTGGGGCCAGCGAAATGGCCCCAGTAGCAGATCTGGCGTTTGCCCCAGGTTGTGCGCCGCGCTAAGCCTGGCCCAATCAGCCCCAGTTCGTTAGGGCAAACGCCGTTTGCCCCTACAGGGACGTTTTCCCAATCCCCAAAATCAACCGTTTCCGGCGATCGGCGCTAGGCTGGGGAATGGTCTACGTCAGCAAGGATCTATGTCTACTCTGGCCACCACCATCGAAGCGATTCTATACCTGAAAGGGCAGCCCCTCGACATCGGCAAGCTGGCCGAACTGGCCCGCTGCGATCGCGAAGACGTAGAAGAAGGGCTGATCGAGCTGATGAACGACTACGCCCACCGCGACGGCGCGATGGAAATTGTCGAAACCGTCGATGGCTACTGCCTCCAGCTCAAAGAGCGCTATCGGTTTCTGGTAGATCTACTCATTCCCATCGATCTGGGGGTCGGTGCCCTGCGCACCCTGGCCGCGATCGCCCTCAAAGGCCCGATCAGCCAGACCGACCTGGTTGACCTGCGCGGCTCCGGCGTCTACCAGCACGTGCCCGAGCTGGTGGCCCAGGGCTTTGTGCGCAAGCGTCGCCAGGCCGAGGGGCGATCGTCGCTGGTGCAGGTGACCGACAAGTTCTACCAGCATTTCGAAATCGATCAGCTGCCCCAGCTGCGACCCAAGGGTTCACCTGCCGCCCCAGTCTCCCCAGCCGATGCTGAGGCGGCACCCGAGTTCGAGCCCGAGCCCGAGCCCGAGCCCGAGGTAGAGTTAGAGTTAGAGGCTGAAGCAGCCTCCTAACCCCGAGGCCGCTGCGCGAAGTCAAAGCATTGTAAAGCCAAAAAATGGCCGCGATCGCCCTAAATCACCTTCTACCCTGGGTTTGGGACTGTTGCCCTAGGCCATGACCCCAGAGTTAGCGCAATATTACATGATTCGTTACGCTATCATCGGGAATATTAGTAGGTATGGGCAGGTCAGGGGTTACCTTGGCTTTATTGGATCCAATTACCCCATTATTCGGTACCCGCCGTCGCCTACGTTGTGACCAGAGGTCTCTAACATTCCATGGTATTTAACCCTGAAGACGCTGAATTTATCAGCATGTCCGCCAATGGTGACCACCCCAATGAGCTGCTTAAATATCTCCAGCACCAGTCGCCGGAGGTGCTGACTCGGGTGGCCCAGGCGGTCAGCGGTGAAATTAAGCAGATTATTGCCCACAACGTGCAGGGATTGGTCGGTGTGCTGCCGGGAGACGGCTTTAACGTCCAAGTCACCACCGATCGCGAAAACCTGGCCGGGCTGCTGGCCTCCGCTATGATGACCGGCTACTTTCTGCGCCAGATGGAGCAGCGCATGGAACTAGAACACACCGTATCTGGCTCCCTCTTTAGCGCTGACTTTGACGCCGACGATCTCGACTTCGACGATTAGCACCCCCTCCTTCTCAATGACATTTTTCAGGGGCTCTTGGCTCCTGTGGCTGGAGTCGCAGGGTCGCCTTTCCTGACGGTGGCCCCTCAGCCCTGACCCCAGTCGTGGGCAACACCACTGCTCGGCAGCAAATGCTGTTGAATCGCCCTGGCCAAATTTTCTGGGGTGCCAATATCCAGGTAGCTGCCCTGGGGAAAGGCTTCTGCTTCTACCCGCAAACCCGACTTCAGCGCCGCCTGCATGACATCGCCAATGGGAATTTCGCTGTAGGGTGGCAGCGCAGTCAGGTGCTGGGGAATGCGGGTGCCAATCAGGGCCTGGGTGCGATCGCGCACAAATTCATGCAAAAAGTCTGAGAACGTAGGCCGCCAGGCGGCGATCGCCCACATGTAGGGCAGGTGGGTCAGGTTTGACTTCTCGTAGATGCCCCGCACCACACCGCCCTCGTCAAAATCCACCAGCCCCACCTGCTGGGGCTGATCGGTGGGAAACAGTCCCAGTACCACATCGGCTGTGCCGCCGTGGAGGCGATCGAGCAGCACCTGGTAGGCATTCTCTGGCTCAAACAGCAGATCGGGGAACCCCATCACCACCGTCGCCCCCCGCAGGAAGGGGTAGGCCTGGTTGAGGCTAAAGGCTACTCCAAAGGGCACATGCACCGTCAGGTATGCCAGGTGCAGCCCCACGTCGGCCCCGTCCCCCAGGAAATTGGGGATATCCCACTTGCCGGGCCGCAAAATGAAGAACGCCTGTTCCACCCCCGCCCGCTGCATTTTCTCCAGCAAATAGTGGCACACCACCTTGGGGCGCAGCCCTGCCCTACCCGCTACCATGCGAGAACCTACCGGAAATAGTTCTTTGCTCATGGGCAATGGCGAAATGCGCGTGCCCTGCCCTGCGGCGGGAATTAAACCAACAATCGGTAGCGGTGCAGCCATAGAACAAGGGAACTTTGCAGGCGAGACAGTCGTCTTTGATTATCTGGTAGTGGGAGTGGATAACGCACTATGCACCAATTTTGGCAGGCTTTAGATCGGCTACCGTCCACCGCCGGGCTCCTCAGCCAGCGGCTAGGCCGCAGTGCCACCACCCTGACCCTAGTTGCAGCTTCCCTGGCGGGGGTGGCCCTGGCAGCACCCCAGGCCCGTGCCGTTGAAGATATTCAAATCACCTACGGGGCTCTAGAAGCGCCGCCGATTTCGGTGAGCGATCTAGAATCCTTTGCGACTACGGGTGTTCCTAGCCGCGACCTACAGCTGCTGCTCAACGTGCTTCGCATTGACGAAGAGCAGGCCCGTCAGGCGCTCACTCAAAACGTCTTGGTCGATGTAGACAGCCTGCGGGAAATGTCAGACTCCTTCGCCGGACAGTTTCTCTGGCGGCTGCTGGCTACCACGGTCACCTTTTCTGACAACAACAGCCCCGGTTGGGCGCTGCTGCGTAGCGCGGTGTTAGATACCGCCGCCACGGGCCAGCTCACGCTGCTCGATGTCCTCCGCACCATTGAGGCCACAACGCTGCGGGTCGATGGGCGGCGGGTGATGCAAATTGCCTCCCAAATCGATTTTGAGCGCTTTGGCGATCTGGCATCCATCCTGCTGGGTAAGTAGCGCTTGTCTCCTCTCAATCGCGTGTTCTGAAAAGAACAGCCTAAAATGGTGGCAATGCCGACGGCCCTAGCCCCATGTCTACACCTAAAATCGACTCAACTCCTACGGCTGAGACTGTTGGCAATCTTCACGCCGCAGACTTCTACGCTTGGACTCAGGCCCAGGCCGGGTTGCTGCGCCGTCGAGCCTGGGGTCAACTTGACCTGCCCAACTTAATTGAGGAATCGAATCCCTGGGCAAGCAGCAGTGCCAAGCGCTTCGCAACCGACTCAGCGTATTGGTTGGGCACTTACTAAAATGGCAGTATCAACCCCAGGGGCGTAGCCGCAGCTGGCTAGCTACCCTACGCGTTCAGCGGCTAGATATTGCTGACTTGCTCGACGACAACCCCAGCCTCAAACCGTATTTGGCTGAAGCCCTAGGTAAAGCCCATCGCAAGGGGATCGAACTCGCCTCTGGTGAAACCGATCTGCCCAGCAGCACTTTCCCCTCCCGGTGCCCCTACAGCCTGACTGAAATACTGGATGCTCAGTTCTTTCCCGGTGAACCCAGCGATTTAATCGCCGAGGACGACTAGACCTAGCGCTAGGAGAACCCAGTTCTCCTAGCGCCACTCAGCTGGTGGGCGATGCACCTGCGCTAGGCAGCAACCGTTACATTCCGTTGCATAGCCAGAAAGTTTACGAATGTATAGAAAAATCCCCTGGGGTTTGGCGGCGGCGGCGGTTGGGTAAGCGCGGTAGCTACAGATTTGCCGCTGCCTGGGGGGCGATCGCCTCCTCCTATCCCCCAAAGCCTGCTCTCAGGTGGGTGATTGCTCAGTTTGAGCTGGCCCCCGGCAATTAAGTCGGCCTAAAACAGCCATTTCAGCCGGCTTACTCCCCCAAAAGATTTAACATTCTATTTTTTGTTATTGTTCTTATTTATAGAAATTGCGACCCTAAAACCAGCTCTAAAGGCTCAAAAAATTGAAAAGAGCTCTTATGAGTCTAAAATTTTCTCTGGCTTGTCTCCAGAGAAAACTTTTCGGTTTTGCGGGGCTGTCTGTTCTCCATCCCCCTTCCCAAGGGTTGAGCGGTATCGCCATAATCCAAACAGCCGAAACACCTTGGGCCGCGTAGGCAACTGCGTAGACCCGGTTTGTTAAAAAGCCGATCCACGTCCAGCGGGTAGGAATACATTCCTCAAGCATTGCCCCTGGACTTGGATTTGGCCCTATCCGCCCTAGATGAGCATTTTCCCCTATGGTTCACCAGACTCTCAAGCTTTCTGTGTACGGGAAAGGGGGCATTGGTAAGTCCACCACCAGCTGCAACATCTCGGTAGCCCTGGCGAAACGGGGCCGAAAAGTCTTGCAGATTGGCTGCGACCCCAAGCACGACAGCACCTTTACCCTCACCGGGTTCCTGATTCCCACCATCATCGATACCCTGCAAGAAAAAGACTTCCACTACGAAGACGTGTGGGCCGAGGATGTGATCTACAAGGGCTACGGCGGCGTGCACTGCGTGGAGGCGGGCGGCCCTCCAGCGGGGGCGGGCTGCGGCGGCTACGTGGTGGGCGAAACCGTGAAGCTGCTCAAAGAACTCAATGCCTTTGACGAATACGACGTAATTCTCTTCGACGTGCTGGGGGATGTGGTCTGCGGTGGCTTTGCGGCCCCGCTGAACTACTCTGACTATTGCCTGATTGTCACCGACAACGGTTTTGACGCCCTGTTTGCCGCCAACCGCATCGCCGCCTCGGTGCGCGAAAAAGCCCGCACCCACCCCCTGCGCCTGGCCGGGCTGATCGGCAACCGCACCTCCAAGCGCGACCTGATCGACAAATATATTGAGTCGGTGTCCATGCCGGTGCTGGAGATTTTGCCGCTGATCGAAGACATTCGGGTGTCCCGCGTCAAGGGCAAAACGGTGTTTGAAATGGCGGAGAGCGATCCTGGACTGGATTCGGTGTGCCAGTACTACCTCAACATTGCCGATCAGATTTTGGCTCGGCCTGAGGGAGTGGTGCCCAGCGAAACCCCCGATCGCGAGCTGTTTAGCCTGCTGTCTGATTTCTACCTCAACCCCCCGGCGGACGCACCCAAGCAGGAAGTGGACGAGATGGATCTGATGATGGTGTGACCCACCGCCCCTCGTAGGGTGATTGGTTGGTCAATTTGACTTAAGGAGGTGATGCCCCAGACGATCGCATACCGTTGCGCTGTACGATCGCCCACAACCAAATTCCACGCTGCAAAAATCCTCCTCGAAGAAGTTCTAATCTTGAAGCGCTGCATTATCATCGGTACGCGGCTACTCAGCCGCTACCCCCAGGCGATTTAGCAAAGAGTCAGGATTATGGCCTTTTTCGAGAACTTTACCCAAGTCATTCGCCAAAAATGGTTGGACTACGTGCAGTCAAACCGGGCCTGGCTGACGCTGCAAATGCAGCAGACCTCGGTGCGCACCCCCGATGGCGGTCGGCGACCCTCCTCCTTTTTGGTGCTGGGGGTGGTGAATGCTCTAGAACCCAAGCTGTCGAACCTGATGGTGCCCTTCTACAAGCTCAACTCTGACGAGGACGCGCTGGTGGAAGTGCTGGGGCTCAACTTTGACCCCGAGATGGTGCTGGACAACCCCGACCACACCCAAACCATTGAGGCCAACGACGACCAGCCGCTGTTGCCCGATTCGCCGGATATGTAGGTTGCTAAGTCATCCGAGGGAAGGGGGTTGCCCATCGGCAGAACCTCACCTATGGACTTGTGTAAACCTAGACATCAAAAGCTGTATAACGTTTGAACGTTCAAACGTTTCGAGGCATCTGTGAACAGCAAACAACTGCGGCGATCGCTCAAGACAAAGTGGCTGACCTACTACCGCGACAACCGCGAGTGGATCGATAAATTGGGTATTTGGGTAACCAGCAACGGGCACAGGCGGCCCTCGTCGGGCTTTATCTTGGGGGCACTGGCCACCTTAGAACCCGACCTGACCAACCTGCTCCCCCTGGTGGTGGATTTAAGCAGCAACCCCGATCGCATTATTTCTGCCCTGGGTTTAGATATCAGCCCGGTGAAGGAGCTAGCAGCGCTAGAGCAGGCCCACAAGATGTTGCCCAGCAGCGCTCAGGCGGAGGTTTCTCTGGCCTCAGCCGAGGCCGTTAACGCTGAGACCGTCACCATCGACGCTCCCCCACCGCTTTCCCCCGCCTACGACGACGAAGCCTGCTCTGGTGCAGGCGGCAGTGAGGTTGATCGACCCAGGCCGTAAGTCCTTCACTAGGGAGATACCCCGACGATGACTCTGGCCCAAGCCCAACCCAACGCTTCCGCCCTCGAATTTGACTGCGACACCGGCAACTACCACACCTTTTGCCCGATTAGCTGCGTGGCGTGGCTGTACCAAAAAATTGAAGACAGCTTCTTTCTCGTAATCGGCACCAAGACCTGCGGCTACTTTTTGCAGAATGCCATGGGGGTGATGATTTTTGCTGAGCCCCGCTACGCCATGGCCGAGCTGGAGGAGGCCGATATCTCGGCCCAGCTCAACGATTATGAAGAGCTGAAAAGACTGTGTGAGAGCATTAAGCGCGATCGCAACCCCTCCGTCATCGTCTGGATTGGCACCTGCACCACCGAGATCATCAAAATGGATCTCGAAGGGCTAGCCCCCCGCCTCGAAGCTGAAATCGGCATCCCCATTGTTGTCGCCCGCGCCAACGGCCTCGACTACGCCTTTACCCAGGGCGAAGACACGGTGCTCGCCGCTATGGCCCAGCGCTGCCCCACCGTCGAAGAAGCCGCTGCCAAGCAGCCTGCGGTGGCCAAGGAAGAGGCCAAGAGCGGCGGCATTCAAAAGCTGCTGGGCCTGGGCCGTAAGAAAGAGGACGAGGTCGTGGTAGCTGAAGACACCCCCTACCACGACCACCCGCCCCTGGTGCTGTTTGGCTCAGTGCCCGACCCCATCGTCACCCAAATGACCCTGGAGCTTAAAAAGCAGGGTATCAAGGTCGATGGCTGGCTGCCCGCCAAGCTCTACACCGATCTGCCCGTGGTCGATGAGGGCTACTACGTCGCTGGCATCAACCCCTTTCTCTCGCGCACCGCTACCACGCTGATGCGCCGTCGCAAGTGCAAGCTAATTGGCGCTCCCTTCCCCATTGGCCCCGACGGCACCCGCGCCTGGATTGAGAAGATCTGCTCGGTGTTTAACATCGAGCCCCAGGGCATGGAAGAGCGCGAAGCCAAAATTTGGGAATCGGTAGAAGACTACCTGGAAATCATTCGCGGCAAGTCGGTCTACTTTATGGGCGACAACCTGCTGGAAATCTCCCTGGCCCGCTTTCTCACCCGCTGCGGCATGACGGTGCAGGAAATCGGCATTCCCTACATGGATAAGCGCTACCAGGCGGCGGAACTGGCCCTGCTGGAGAAAACCTGCAACGAAATGGGCACGCCCCTGCCCAAAATCACCGAAAAGCCCGACAACTACAACCAGCTTCAGCGCATCCAAGAGCTGCACCCGGATCTGGTGATTACGGGCATGGCCCACGCCAACCCGCTGGAGGCGCGGGGCATCAGCACCAAGTGGTCGGTGGAGTTCACCTTTGCCCAAATCCACGGCTTTGGCAACACCCGCGACATTCTGGAGCTGGTGACGCGACCCCTGCGCCGCAACAACAACCTCAAAGACCTCGGCTGGGAGAAGCTGGTCAAGGAAGAGGCGAAAGTGTAAGTTTTGGGGGCAGATCCCAGGGTTCTCAAAGAACCCTGGGATCTCTCCGCAGCAGACATTTTGCCGACAGTGGAAAGCTTTCCAGCCAGATCCCAGGGTTTTCTAAAAACCCTGGGATCTTTATACGGCAAGCCTTTTGCTGATGGAGGGAAGCCCTGTAGCCAGATCCCAGGGTTCTCCAAAAACCCTGGGATCTTCTTGTGTCAAGCATTTTGCTGGCAATGGGGAACTCTATGAGTGGATTTTCTCAGCTCAATCAGCTATGCCGCGCCGCAAGGTTGCCTTCTTGTCAGGGCACTACTATCACCTCTACAACCGAGGCAATAATCGGCAGAATATCTTCTTCGATCGCGAGCACTACCTCTTTTTTCTGCGCCAGTTTCGCCACCATGTGGCCGCCGAAGCTGCGGATGTGATCGCCTACTGCCTGATGCCGAACCACTACCATTTCCTGGTGTATCTGCGAGAAGACAGTCTCTCGGAGAAAATGGGATACCTATCTCTGTCCTACACGAAGGCGATCAACAAGCGGTGCCAGCGCTCTGGAGGGCTTTTCCAGGGGCCGTTTCAAGCGATTCATGTGGATGTTGAGGCCTATCTGCTAAACCTGTCTCGCTATATTCACCTGAATCCGGTGAAGGCGGGGTTGGTGCAGCGCCCAGAGGATTGGGAGTTTTCGAGCTATCCAGAATATGTTGAACGGCGCAGGGGAACGCTGCCCCAGTGCCAAGGGTTACAACAACAGGCCGGTGGGGCGACGGCCTACCAAGCTTTTGTGGAGTCTGAGTCTGTTCTCATGCCAGCGGCGCTACAGAGCTTGATGCTCGATGAGTAGTAAGCCAGATCCCAAGATTCTTCACCAGATCCCAAGATTCTTCACCAGATCCCAAGGGTTCTTTAAAAGCCCTGGGATCTTTCCGCAGCAAGCATTTCGCCCGCAGCGAGAGATCTCTGCCTCCAGATCCCAGGGTTTTTCAAAAACCCTGGGATCTCTTTCTCCGTTTACCTGCGCCCAAATCCACGGCTTTGGCAACACCCGCGACATTCTAGAGCTAGTGACGTGACCCCTGCGCCGCAACAACAACCTCAAAGACCTCGGCTGGGAGAAGTTAGTAAAGGAAGAAGCGAAGGTGTAGGTATTGGGGGCAGAACCCAGGGTTCTTCAATACGTGAATATACAAGAAACATAAATTCTTTATAGATTAATGCAGCGACGATGTCTTGGTATTGGGTAGGGTGATCACAGTAGCTCAAATCTAAATACTTTAATCCAGCATTCTCTCTTGCTCAAGAGCCGATCGCATGCTCCAACCGCTCAGCAATCCACACCTTAATAATCGATTGGCGACTCACCCCCAATCGCAGCGCCTCGCGATCCAGCGCCTCAATCATCCAGACCGGGAAATCGACATCTATGCGCCGCTGTTCGTAGCCAGGGCGTCTGATCTGAGACAGGTCGAGGTCATCAATGATGTCCTCCTGGCCCTCGTCAAATTTTTGGTCAAACGCTTCTGCCTTCATAAAGCTCTACCTCCCGCTGTTCCGCCTAACAGAGATAATGCGAACCTTACCCTCTCGGTAGGTTACAACCGCTGCCCATATCTTCGTGCCAATTTTCCCTACAGTAACCAATCTCGGCTCGTCTGCGGTGCGGGCAGGCACCTCAATGCGATCGTCATCCTGCCAGAGCACCTGAGCTTCGACAAAATCCACCCCGTGCTTGAGCTTGTTTGAGCGGCGCTTGTTCTCGTCAAACTCAAATTCCATCGCCTATGGCTCGCTGGCCGGGTCATCCTCGACGATGCTGCCCAGATAGAGTTGCACAAATGCCTTAGCTGCCAAGGGGTTCAGCGATTTAAGCACCTGAGTGATCTCAACAATCGTCTCCGAGGATGGCTCCCTCTGGTCATGCACCCACTTAAATACCGCCGAGCGATCAATCCCCAATGCAACCGCCAGCTTATTCTGGCTAATGCCGTAGGTCTCTAGAACCTGCCTGAGTGCTTCATTTGCCCTTCCCATGCTCTGATCGTCCCAAAGGATGGCGGCAGGGTAAATGTTGTCTACATCGACAACATGCGCTACAGTTCTTTTGTGGTCTCTCTAGACAACACTAAGGACGTAACCCATGTCAGAAGAATTCATCCCCAACAGCGAAATCTACAACGCCCCTCCCAGCAGCCCCGCCCCCACCCAGCCCAGCCGCGAACCCATCTACATCACCGTCATCGGCCCTGCGATCGGCATCGATCTGGTGGTCAAAACCTTGCACCACCTCGGCTTTGCCGAACCTCGCGCCTGGAGCAAACTCCAGAACGACCCCAACACCGGCAGACCCATGCGCATCCTCACCAAATGGCTGCGGTATTAAGCCACTTTCGACCCCCTGTCGCCCATAACAGCAACTCCCCCATGCCAGCTTGCTACAATGCGAACTACCATCTCCCCGCGAAAATAGCTCAGCAGCAATGACAGACCCAGAACTGCGCCAACTGGTTGAGAGCACCGCCCGCACCGCCCAAGCCATCCTAGAAGCCATGGCCGAAGCTCGGCTAGAGCGCGGGGAAGCCCGCGACCAGTTTTACGCAGGGATGCAGCAAATGGATACGACAATCCAGCGACTGGATAGCGCTGTACAGCGTTTGACCATGCTGCAAGAGGGCGTCATTAACTTGCTAGCCTCTCTCGATGAGGACCGCCCCACCATTCTCCGAAAGCTCAATAGCATTGAAAACAAAGTCGATCGCCTGCTGGGGGCTTAGATATGGCCCAAGCCACCGATGATATCAACGCCAACCCCACTCAGGCGCAGCAGATTCTCGAAGAAGTGCGGGAGCTTCGCCAGGAGGTTGAGCAGGCTAACCGGGCAAACAGCGAATTTAACCAGAAATTTGACAACTACCAGAAGGCGACCCAGTGGGTGGTGCAACTGGCCTTCAGCCTGATCGCTGCGGCCACCGTGACCGTGATTGTGTCAACGGTGCTGGGGCGGTGAGGCAATTGTGTAAGTATCGTATCCCCGAATTTTTCGTAAGAGAGTTACGCTGTCTGGGGCGATCGCAGGGGGTGTCCATCGCTCCTGATGACTCTCCTGAAGAATCTTCGCTTGGCTCTGCCGCTGAGCTTCAATTTCCAGCGCTCGCTGAAGCAACGTCACAATTTGTTCGTTGATAGAGCGGGACTGAAACAAGGCCATACCCTGAATTTGGGTATAGAGAACATCGGGTATCTCTAGAGAACTGAGTTGAGTCATCGTCCTTCAGATACACGGTTAGCCCAATCGTCCACAGTTTCTTTTTGCAAGCTAAGACTCGTGTAGGCATCACGATACGCTTGCATCGCACCAGCCCAATTTTGCTTTAGACGATGGTTAGGGTTGTGCCGCTGCTTCTTAACCAGCGCCGCGACAAAATTGATCACCTCCTGCTGAGCTTGAGGCGGCAAATTTTGGATCTCATTCACAATAGGGTGCATAGCGAAGCCAGTCCTTTTATATTTCTCAATTCTAAGCCAGTCAGCTCTTGAATCTAGAGTAAGAACATTTTGCAGAAGCCACCTAAGCGCTGATGAGTTCAACAACGGGGCTACTACCCGCTGCTAGCTCATAGTTTAAACGCTCAAACCCAATCACCGTGCCTGCCTGGTTTTTAATCAGCAACACCTCTTCACCCGTTTCCTCAGCGATAAATTCCTCGGCGGGGTCACTAAACCAGACCGTCAGCGTTTTACCAACCTCGTCATAGTAAATTTTCAGGGTGTCCATACGACTGCTCCTTCCTTGATTTTGTTGGTGCGGTACGCCGTGATGATGAAGCCGTCCCCGTTGAGGTATCTAACCACCACGCAGATTAAGTAAGGCGGCTCGACTCCATAGTGTAAGTAAACCGATGGGTCGCTTTTACTTTGCCGAATTTCGATGGGTGTTTGCAACGCTTGCTGAACTAGAACCTCCTTGCCCCGCATAATTGGATGCTTCAGAGTGGCAATTACATCCCAATAGGCAGCCGTCGTGCGAACCTGCCGACCCAAAGGCGTTGTGACTGCAAGATAGGCATCCTCTGCCATGGTATCCCTAACAACTGTCAGCTAATCCTCAACAATAGTTCCCAGGTAAAGCCGCACAAACTCCTTGGCCGCCAAGGGGTTCAGGGTTTTAAGCACCTGGGTAATCTGCACAATCGTCTCCGAGGATGGCTCCCGCTGGTCATGCACCCACTTGAATACCGCAGAGCGGTCAATCCCCAAGGCAACCGCTAGCTTGTTTTGGCTAATGCCGTAGGTCTCTAAAACCTGTCTAAGTGCTTCATTTGCCCTTCCCATACCCTGATCGTCCCAAAGGATGGCGGTAGGGTAAATGTTGTCTACATCGACAACATGCGCTACAGTTCTTCTTGTGGTCGCACTAGACAACATCAAGGACGCAGCCCATGTCAGAAGAATTTATCCCCAACAGCGAAATCTACAACGCCCCGCCCAGCAGCCCCGCCCCCACCCAGCCCAGCCGCGAACCCATCCACATCACCATCATCGGCCCTGCGATCGGTATCGACCTGGTGGTCAAAACCCTGCACCACCTCGGCTTTGCCGAACCCCGCGCCTGGAGCAAACTCCAGAACGACCTCAGCACCGGCAGACACCATGCGTATCCTCACCAAATGGCTGCGGTATTAGGTGGCTATTCGCTCACCTGTCGCCCATAACAGCAACTCCCCCATGCCAGCTTGCTACAGTGCGAACTACCATTCATCATCCCGTCGAAACCCATTCCCGAGCGATCGCGCTTAATCGGTAAGGCCTTTGCTAATGGCGAATCTTTAACTTACCCGCACGGGTGAAGCCCCCTGTTTTTGCAGGTGATAGTCTTAAATTGGGCTAAGGTTTGGCTGTGTCTATAGCTACTGGCTTGACGACAACAACCCTACAAAGACGCGCCACGCTTTAGCTCAGATCATTCCTGCATGTGTGGCATGGGTTTAAGGCGGTGTCATCTGAAGCAAAACAACCGTTTGCCAGGCATGTACTGGGCAACGATTGTTTTGTTAGCTATGAGCCCCTTGTATGGGCGATCGCCCAGGGCATTTGCCTCTAGTACAGCTGGGCAAGTTGTAGCTGGAGAGACCGCCAACCAGTGCAGTGACGCAGAGGTTCAATACTGGGTAGAGCGCTGGAGGCGATCGCACCTGCCAGCAGCCCCTCAGCTCAGAGCCTGTGCAAGTTTGGCCGTGCCCCCTCTAATTGACCTCCTAAATGATGACAACCTCAGCCTGACAGCCCGAGGGTTGACGGCCCGACTACTGGCTCAGATCGGTTCGATCGAGGCCGTGAATGCTCTGCTGGCGGCGGCCCAAAATAGTGATCTGCAGCCATCCATTCAGCAAGCCTTTAGAGTGCTAAATTCCGCAAAACCAGAGGCGGTGCCTACCTTGGTAGAGGCTCTGTATGCTGAGCCCTCAACCACCGCCACTACCGCTGCGATCGCCCTGGGGCAGCTCGGTTCAGAACCGGCCATTCTGGCTCTTTTAGCAGCGCTGTCTAGCGAATCGCATCAAACAGCTGCCTTTGCCGGTCTGGGGGCAACCAACCCCAACTCAAGGGTGGCCTTAACTACCCTAGTGACGGCTCTCGACTCAGATAGTGAACTCGTTCAGGTCGGCGCTGCCTACGGGCTGGCGGCCATGGGCGCTGGAGCCGAAGCTGCCGTTCCAGCATTGGTCAATCGGCTTGAGCAGGGCCGCCCTTGGGAGCCAGCCATTGTAATTCATGATCTAGAAAATCCAGATGGATTTTTTCTGGAAGCGCATCCAAACAGCAGCGCCAGAGTCATGATGGTCTACGCGCTGGGGGAAATTAATCCAGGCAATACGCGATCGCTAACGGCTCTTCTCCAGATCCTTCTGATCAGGAATTGGGAGCGTCAGGAGTTGGATGAAAATGTCAAAGATGCCGCGATCGAAGCCCTCAAAAAACTCACTTCAGAAGACTTGCCAGCTCTGTTGAATACTGAAATATTTTCTTATCCTGAAATTGTTGAGCTGATCGATCAGATTGTGGATTTTGATCTCGATCTTGAGCTGGTCAACCTGTTGCGTAACCCGAATCAGTCTTTAGAACATCGCGTTGTAGCTGTCCGAGTTTTAGGTGACTATAAACCCGGTTCCGAGGCCGCTTTTACCGCACTGCTCAACCTGGTTCAAGATTCTGACGCGCCCCTCAGACTGCGCTGGGAAGCAGCCTTGGCCCTCGGATACATAGGTGATCCGAGGGCTATTCCCAGCCTGCGAAGCCTTCTGGTAGAGATGAACTATGCCGAGCGGCTGAGAAGGTATTACGATAGTTTTTTGGGCTTTGAGCCTGCTCAGCCTGAGGATGAATTGGCCGCCTATTTCTTCTCAGCTCTAGGTCAGCTTGAGTTTGAAAAAACCTATCAGCTATCTGCCTGCATAGACTCCTGGCAAGGCTACAATTCTGTCTGCACTATTGATAAAAGTCAGGCAAGCTTAGAAAATGATCCGCTAGTTTGGTTTGCCTTTCGTCACCCTGAAATGTTCAAAGATATCGTTGGTCTAGGTTATCAAATCTCAGCTGCTGGCGTTGGTCAGGTAGCTGCCAACGTTAGCAATTACCAAGCCTCAAGCACCCCTGTTATTTGCCGATCGCGCTTAGTCAGTCGGTGGCTATGGCGATGTCGATAATCAATTTGAGCTAATGCTGAACCGATGCGGTTGAATCGATGGGAAAAGTGACACTGAAAGGCTCAAGACTTGGTTTGGCAGATTGTTGATCCCATGAAAACACCCTCTTTGCACCCACCTCGCTTTAGGCACCGCTCCTTTAGGGGCCAAAGGCTGGTGGGGGCAGATTTTAGCGGGCAAGACCTGCGCGGCGCAGATTTTACGGGTGCTTCGCTGATTGGCGCTAACTTTAGCCACTGTCAGGCAGGGCTGGGACTGTCTCAACTGGTGGGGTTAGCCATGGCCGTCGTGCTGATGGCCGTCTTAGCCGGGTTTATTACGGGCTATGCCACCAGCGTTCTCGGTGTTTTTAAGACTAGTGGCCAAGCTCTCGGTGACTATGCTTTGCTGTCTGGGCTGCTCAGCGCGGGCATTCTGGCGGTTTTTTTGGGGTTTGCCCTGGGGCGGGGGCTCGCGTTTGCCGGGGCGATCGCAGTTACCCTAGCGGCTCTGACGGCGATGACGGCGGCGATCGCCTCTGCTCAGGTGGCTACCCTGGCCATTGTGCAGTCCTTTGCGATCGCCGGGGCGGTGGCGGGTGTCCTCTACGGTGCCGTAGGGTTTGCCGCCGCCATCGCCCTCAGTGGTCTCCGGTTTTTAATCGCGGTGGTGGCGGTGGCGGGGGTGGCCGCCCTTGTGGGTATTCTTTTTGGCGTCGATGCGGCGGGCGCAGATCTATGGCTGGCCTGTGCGATCGCCGCCGTTCTTTCGCTAATTTTGCTGGCCCTGGCGCTCCAGGCCGGCTGGCGCGCCTGGCAGGGTGAACTCCGCTACGCGTTGCTGCGGCAGATTGCCATTGCCCTGACTGCCCAGGGCACCTGCTTTCGTGGGGCCGATCTAACCGACGCCAACTTTGCCAACGCGCTACTCCGCAACGTAGACCTGCGCGAGGCCAGGCTGATCAGAACCAACTGGGGCCAGGTTCAGCAGCTGAAGCGATCGCGCCTGGAGGGTACCTACCTGGCCCATCCTCAACTTCAGCGGCTGGTGATCACCAAAGACGGTCACGATCAAAGCTTTGAGCGCCAAGACCTGCGGGGCTTAAACCTGGAGGGGGCCAACCTGGCCGACGCCAATCTCATGGGGGTTGACCTGGGCGACTCCACCCTGGTCGGGGCCGACCTGTCGCGCGCCAACCTGGTGCAGGCCCAGCTCCAGCGCACCAGCCTGGCCCAGGCCTGCCTGACCGGGGCCTACATTCAAGACTGGGGCATTGCTACCAGCACCAATCTGGAGCAGGTGCGCTGCGACTACATTTTTATGCGGCTGCCCACCAAAGACGACCCCGACCCCTGCCGCAAGCCCGACAACCGCAACGAGGTATTTGAAGCAGGCGATTTCTCTGACTTCATTGCCCCAATGATTAAAACCCTCGATCTGTACCGGCAGCAGAACGTTGACCCCCGAGAAGTGGCCCAGCAGTACAAAACCCTAGACCTCTACCACCACGAAGGCATTGACCCGGCGGCGGCGGCGATCGCGCTCAAATCCCTTGCTGACCAGTACCCCAGTTCCCGTCTTCAGGTCGTGGCTCTAGAGGGTCGGGGCCAGGAGAAAATTCGCCTTCAGGCCCGAGTCACTGGCGATTTAGACCGCTCAGAACTGAGTGAAGAGTATTTTGAGCGCTACGGCGCGATCAAGGCCATGCCCTACGGCGACATTCAGGCCCTGCTGGCGGGCATGGCCGAAAAAGACCAGCGCATTCGCAGCCTCGAAACTATGGTGACCAGCGCCATCGCCAACAACCGCTTTTACGTTGAAACCTACTACAACCTGGGGGATACCGTGGCAGAGAAGCATGAACCGCAGTTCAGCGCCGGGGGCGACATCAACTACGTCGGCGGCGATATTCGCGATGTCACAGGCGTCGTCAGTTTGGGGGCCATTCAGGGCGAGGTGTCTAACACCATCGGTCAGCTCCCCGCCGACTCGGCAGAGCGGGCCTCTCTAAAAGAGCTTTTAACCCAGCTTCAGGCGGCGATCGCAGCAGAGCCAGCCCTAGCCGACGACGACAAGGCCGAAGCCCTGGGGCAGGTCAAAACCCTGGCCGAGGCCGCCCAGGCCCCCGCCGATGGCCCCCGCCAAAAAGCGGCCAAAACCGCCGTTAAAATTCTCAAGGGCACCGCCGCCGGGCTGCCCAGCACCACCAAGCTAGTGGAAGAGATCAATAAACTGCTGCCGGCGATCGTGACTCTCATCGGCCTGCTCTAGGGGCAGTAACCCACCTGGGGGCTCAGGTGCAAACCCCTTGTGTGTCCTGCAATCTCCCTTTCTCCTCCTCCCTTACCACACTCGATATATTCCCGATCGACTTATCTGCCAGGGGAGAATGGCTATTGGGCATGAACATCAAAGACCCGCAAGCCCACAGCATGGCTCGGGAATTAGCTGCTCTGACCGGCAAAAGCCTCACCGATGCGGTCAAAATGGCGCTTCAGCAGGCGCTCACCCAGATAAGGCCAACCAGGTTACCTCTGAGCCCCGTCCTCTAGTCAAACACCTGAACGAAATTGCCCTGCGCTGCGCCGCCCTGCCAGAAGTTGACAGCCGCAATCCAGACAAAATTTTAGGCTACGACAACGGCATGTCCTCAGGAATGTCCTCAGGAATATTTTAGAAATGTCCTCAGGAATGTCCTCAGGACATGCTAGAATAAGACCAAGGTTGAAGGGCCCAGGGAGACACCGCCCCCACTGGTGGGTATAGCTCCTGCTGGCAAACTCCTACGCCAGAGCGGCTGACAGCCCATTGCCCCTCCAAAAGAGAGGTGATGCCAGTGCTACCACCAACATCACCAAAGGAAAAAAAGGAAACAAACAAGTTGTCATTAGACCAGCAGTTGCAGTGCTGGTCTTTTTATTTTAAACGCTTTGTGACCTTCCAGGCAATTTCGCCGTTTTTTCGGTATCCAGAGCGGCTGAAGATAAACCCGGCCTCAGAGAAGCGATCGCCGTAGCTCTCCATCTCCTTGGGCGACAAATCTAGCAGTCCAGCCAGTTCACTAGTGCTAAACAGCCACCCGTTGCGAGCGGCATTTTCAAGGGTTTCAAAGTACTGCACTGGATCGGGTTGCCCAAACCCCATGCGCCCCATCAGCTCCGCCAGAGCGCCAAGCATGCCGCCAAAATCGTGGGGGGCAATGGTCAGGTCAGAACCGCCGCCAGTCTGGCCGCTGCCGTTGTTGCCTGACCGCTGCCGCAGCCCTCGCGCTTCAATAAACTCAGCGGCGCTGCCCCCCTGGTGAATAAACCGGTGCAGCTCGTCCATCAGCTGTAGCTGCTGGGCGGTGATGTAGGAGCGCTGCCCAACTTTTTGAGGCACAACCTTTAAGTCCTGCATGCGCTTATACACGGCGCTGCGGGCCAGACTATAGCGGTCTTGCAGCTGACTGACTGGATACCGATCAATTTCTCCAGGGTTCATCGCTATCCTCTGGACAATCCTCAGGATGTTGCCTCAGTATCGCCTAAAAACCTGTCTCCTGGACAGTCCTGAGGATGCTTTTTCACAAAAACGCGCCTTTACCGAGGCCCCAGGCTGTTTTTGAGTTTTGCTACGCGCTGTTGGGGCAGCTGGATTCAACTCCCACGGGCTGAATTCAAAAAATCCGCTGGACTGTAAAAACTCTTTTCCTACCCGAGCTTTGGCAGGCAGAGCGCTAAATTTATAGTTTTATAGGGTTAACCCTGGCGAGGTTTGACCCATGAGCACAGCGTACTACTCTTGGAACGTGCAGGCCCTGGTTGAGTGGCTGAAGCTAGAGCTAAATCACCACAAGAGTTCTAGAGACTTGTCAACAGCCTTGCAGGTGCATCCCACCATTCTGAGCCACTGGCTCCAGGCATCTTTGCCCACGATTACACTGCAAGATATTCGCTGCATTGCTCAATATCGGGGCTGGAGCGTGCGCCAAACCCTGCGCTGGCTAGAACTTCAGCCAGCCCACGTCGATGCCCTGATTGTGGCAGATCCCCTGGCCTATCGAGTGAGCTGGAGCGATGCCAAGGCCATCTGGTTTGGCCCACCAGCGGCCTAGGGGCGATCGCTACAGCCCGCATTTTTCCTGCTGACGGGCGATCGCCCCTTGCAGCTGCGGCGTCATGCCCAGCGCTGCCCCATCGTAGAGCCGCTGAAACTCGCGCTCAAAGTGGGCCGCCACCGTGGCATTGCGAATTACCAGCAAATTTTCGTCGTTGGTGGTATTGGCGGCCTGGCTCCAGTTTTGTGAGCCGACCAGCACAGTGGTTTGATCGAGCACCGCAAACTTGTGGTGCAGCTTGTCGCCGGGGGGTAAACCGGGTACCCCTACCGTCGTCACCGGGTTGGCCCAGGGCACGCTGCTGTCGCGCTTGCAGTTGTGGTCGGGCAGGGTGAGACCCAGCATATCCAGCCCTTCGCTGTAGCTGCGGTAGGCAAAGCCGGGGTCAATCAGGGTCTTGATGCGCACCCCCCGGTGGGCCACAGGCCGCAGCTGGTCGCTGATGGCCTGTTCAGAAAATACAAACAGCGCCAGGTGTACGCTCTGGGTGGCCTGGCCCAGGGTTTTAGCAATTAACCCGTTGACGCTCTCGGGCCAGGGCTTAGTCTTGGAGGTGGGCGAAAACTGCACCTCCAGCACCGAGCCGGGGGGCGAGACCAGCGCTGAAGGGCGGTGGGGTTTTTGCAGGCCAAATCGGCTGTTGGGGGCACCGCCGGGGCCATCGCCCCACATCAGGTCAAACTCCTGCTGAAATCGCTGGGCCAAGGGCTGGCTGTCAATTACCAGCATGCTGTTGGCGTTGCCGCGGCTATCGGGGTCGTTAAAGTCGCCGTGGATGCAGCTCAGCGTCCAGTTGGTCGAACCCGTCAGCACGGTGCGGCCATCGACCACCATAAATTTGTGGTGCATCAGGCCGCTGCCCTTGCTGCCGTCGGCGGTGTCGTCGAGCAGGGGAATGCTGGCCCCTGCCAGGATGGTGAGGGCATCGCGATCGCGCAACTCTGCCTCACTCAGCACACCATCCTGGTTGGCATCAATAAAGTCAAACTGGTCGCTGGCCTTATCTTGGTGGTGCTCGTCGAGCTGGGCGATCGCCGCCGGGTTACCCCGCTTTGCCATCGGGGTGCTGTAGGTGTTTTCGACAATCACCCGCACTGGTATCCCCGCCGCCTGCTTGGCCGCCAGGGCATGGGCGATGCCCGGCAGCGCGAACTCGTGGACGGCGATGTCGATGGAGACCTGGGCCAGGGCGATCGCCTCCACCACCACCTGCTCGAGGTCATCGCCGTGGCGGGTGATCTGGCGGTAGGGGTCGGTGTAGACCGCCGCCTGGTTCTGGTTAAAGTACGCTTGGATGTAGGGGTCTTGGGGCAGCGGCGTGAGGGTGGGCAGCGTTGCCTCGCTGCGAAACTGGCTGCTAACTCCCACAAACAGCAGCAGCCCCAGCCCAAAGCCGATCCCCCAGCGCACCCAGGGAACCCTACCCCGAGAAGACCGAGCTCGAGAAGACGGAGATAGATGCACAGGCTTTGAAAAAACTTCGATGGGTTTAGGAATCCCATTCGGGGCGATCGGCTAACGGTGAGATCGCCGCTGGCCAAGGTCAGGCAAAATGCCCAGCCGATCAGCCGTAATCGCAGCAAATTCTCATTTCTCAGCGCCTTCCAGGGCAAGACCATTGACCCCTAACCACGAGAGCCAAACCATGCAAATCTGGGTGGATGCCGATGCTTGCCCCAACGTGATCAAAGAGATTTTGTTTCGAGCGGCCAAACGAGTTGCGATCAAAACCACCCTGGTGGCCAACCAGGAACTCCAGATTCCCGGTTCCCCCTATATCGAGTCTGTGCTGGTGCGATCGGGCCTAGACGTAGCCGATAGCTACATCGTGCAGCACCTCCAGCCCCAGGATCTAGTCATCACCGCCGACCTGCCCCTGGCCGCCGCCGCCATTGAAAAAGGGGCCTATGCCCTCAACCCCCGCGGCGAATTTTATGACTCGGGCAATATTCGCGAGCGTCTATCAATGCGCAATTTCTTAACCGAGCTGCGCAGCGGCGGTATCGATACCGGTGGGCCAGCGCCCTTTAGCCAGCGCGACACCGCCGCCTTCGCCAACCAGCTAGACCGCTTTCTCACAAAGCACCTAGGCTAACCCCATCTCCCCCACTCTCCCCATCCCCCATGTCCTACGACGCTCTATTCACGCAGATCTCCGACCTTGTCCTGTGCCATTCCCCCAGCGGCGCAGAGGACGAAATCAATCAAAACCTAAGCGATGCTCTGGGCTCTCTGGGGGTCGAGCACTGGCGCGATGAAGCCGACAACATAATCGCCAAAATTCCCGGCCGCGACGAGACCCGTGCCGTGGCCATTACCGCCCACAAAGATGAAATCGGTACGCTGGTCAAAAGCATCTACGCTGACGGGCGCGTGTCGGTACGCAAGCTGGGCGGCTCCTTCCCCTGGGTCTACGGCGAAGGCGTGATGGATTTACTCGGCGATCGGGCAACAATCAGCGGTATTTTGAGCTTTGGCTCGCGCCATGTCTCCCACGAGTCGCCCCAGAAAATGCAGCAGGAGACCCAGCCCGTTACCTGGGAGACCGCCTGGATAGAGACCAAGCGATCGCCCTCAGACCTCGCCGCTGCTGGCATTCGCCCCGGCACCCGCGCGGTGGTGGGCAAGCACCGCAAACAGCCCTTTCGTCTGGGCGACTACATCGCCAGCTACACCCTCGACAACAAAGCCTCCCTGGCGATTTTGCTGCGCCTGGCCGAGCGTCTGAAGCAGCCCCCTGTGACGGTGTATCTGGTGGCTTCGGCCAAAGAAGAAGTAGGCGCGATCGGGGCGCTCTACTTCTCCCAGCGCCATCGGTTAGAGGCTTTAATTGCCCTAGAAATCTGCCCGCTGTCGGCGGAATACGCCATTCAGTCAGGGGATGTGCCGGTGCTGCTGAGCCAGGACGGCTACGGCCTCTACGATGAGGGCCTCAATGCAGAACTGCGCCAAGCCGCGATCGGCCAAAACCTGCCAGTTCAGATGGCGGTGATCAGCGGCTTTGGCAGTGACGGGTCGATCGCCATGAAGTTTGGCCACGTGTCGCGGGCCGCCTGCCTCAGCTTTCCTACCCACAACACCCATGGGTATGAGATCGCTCATCTGGGGGCGATCGCCCGCTGCGCCGACATTCTAGAGCACTACTGTAACGACCTGTGACAGCCGCCCGGTTAGCCCTGAACCTTTTCTAGAATGGGGTTGAGCCCCAGTCAGCTCCCCTGTAACCCAGCATTTAACTAACCCCCATGGCCAAAACCGTCGCGGATGTGATGACCCCAGACCCGATCTCGGTGACCCCCGACACCGTGCTCAAAGATGCCATTCAGCTGATGGCTGACAACCACGTGGGTGGGCTGCCGGTGCTCAATGCCGACAACCATCTCGTCGGCATTCTGTCGGAGTCTGACTTGATGTGGCAGACCACTGGGGTCGATATGCCCGCCTACATCATGCTGCTCGACAGCGTGATCTACCTCAAGAATCCCACCCAGTACAACCAAGAACTCCACAAAGCCCTCGGCCAACTCGTCCAAGATGTCATGACCGATCACGTTGTCACCATTGCCCCCGACAAATCCCTCCGGGAAGCGGCGCACCTGATGCACGACAAGCAGGTGCGCCGCCTGCCCGTGGTCAACGCCGAGCAGCAGGTGGTCGGCATTCTCACCCGGGGCGATATCGTGCGGGAGATGGCCAATAGCTACGCCTGATGGGGAGAGGGTTGAATTTTGAGTTTTGAGTTCTTGCGGCAGTGCTTCAACTCAAAACTCAAAATTCAACCCTTAAAACTCCCTGTCCCACCTCCCCCTATCGCCGATCCCCAAAATGGCCGATAGTAGAAACAGCAGATTTGTGTTTCTTTCTACAAAATGGCTATTACCCCAGACTCGGTTCGAGAACTGCTCCACTCTGACGACTACGGGGATCGGCTGCGGGCGGTCAACCAGATGCGTGAACTCGCTCCCGCCGATGCCTTTGAGCTGGTGCAGCTGGCCGCTAACGACGGCAACGCGCGAGTTCGTTACGCTGCCATCAGCCAGATTTCCAGCCTGGGCCAGCAGGATGTAGCCACCGTAGAGCCGCTGCTGCTGCGATCGCTCACCGAAGACCCCGAACCCGATGTGCAGGCCGCCGCCGCCGATACCATTGGCGGGCTGAAGCTCAGAAGTGCCTATCCCGAACTGGCGGCTCTCTACCACAGCACCGAAGAGTGGCTGGTGAAATTTAGTATTGTGGCCGCCCTGGGCGAACTGGGGGAACCCCAGGCCTTTGATTTGCTGCAAGACGCGCTCACCTCAAGCAACGAGCTGATTGCCACTGCCGCCATTGGGGCCCTGGGTGAGCTGGGCGATCGCCGCGCCCTGCCGCTGCTGCTCAACCACACCACTCACCCCGACTGGCAGGTGCGCCACCGGCTGGTGCAGGCCCTGGCCCAGTTTTCTGAGCCCGAGGTCGAGACGGCCCTGCGTCAGCTCACCCAGGATGAATCTGAGATCGTCGCCGGGGCCGCCCGCCAGCACCTGGCTCGCTAACGATAGATAGCCACTGTGCTGAGCGCCACGGCCCCCGTCCCTAGCCAGACCTGGGCAGCGCCATGGCAGCAATCGGCTCAGGCGCTGGCAAAATGACCTCAGGGTTCTGACGATGGCTGGAGCTGGTTTGAGCTAGAGAAGACTCGCTCTTTTAAGATGCTTAACATTGCGTAACTTCTTTTTCAGATTCCATTTCTCCAGCGCCCTAGCTGCTGGCGGGCAGGTCAAGTTGCGATCGCTAAGACTGCTTCCAGAATCGGTCCAAACAGAGGCCAATGCAGGCAAAACGATTTTGAACTGACGATTTGATCTAGAGATATCTGCCATTGACGAAGCCCTGGCAAAGTTTGCTATAGTTAAATAGTGGTCGTACTGCCCTGCCCACAGCAATGGCAGTCTTTTCGGTTCTAGCCAAAGCATTGTTTTGGGTTAGTTCTTGTGAAGAAAGCCTTGTTAGGGGCTATGCACGAAAGCTAAGCTTGGGCAAGTCATAAAAAATAGAAATAATTTATCGATCGTCATAGATTCGTTTTTACTGATTAATCCCTGACCTGTGGGTCGAGTTCTGAAACCACCATTCAACTCAAGACATTGGAGATGGCCTGAGTGATTGCAACTTCTCCATCTGCACAGCAGCAAAAGTGGGACACGCTGAGTTTTGTGTCTACCCTTTATTTGCAGCCTGTTTTAGAGCTTTTGCTGAGAGATGTTCCCGCCACTTGGCAGGCCGAGGTGCGGTTGGGCCTGCAAGAAGCCTTGGTCAATGCGGCCAAGCACGGCAATCGTCTCGATCCGGCCAAGCAAATTTCTGTTAAGTATGCTGCATCGACCTCTCACCTGTGGTGGGTGATCATCGATCAGGGCCGTGGGTTTAGCCATCCCTGGAGCTGCGAGGACGCCATCGATGGCAACTGCACCGCTCACCCCGGCGAATGTGGTCGGGGTCTCTATATTCTTTACCAAGTATTTGACCAGGTGACCTGGTACAACGGCGGTCGAGAGCTGCACCTGGGGAAGGTGGTGCGGCAGCCCCGCCGGCTTCCCCTAATTCGATAATTTGAGTCAGAAGTTTAAGTGAGACTTTAAGGCAGCCCCTGGCGGCGGGCCGATTCAGCCTTTGCGATTGCCGTGGGTTGGGCAGGGAGGCGCTTGCAGGCTGCGGTTGAGCCAGCCTGCGGCCTGCTCGACTCGCACCAGGGCCTCCTCTGAATTTTGCTTGAGCAAAAACACCAGCGCTGCGGCCAGCTGTTCCCTGGCGCGCACCCGGCGATCGCGGCTGAGACGGTGCCAGTCGGCGGGCTTAATGGCCAGGCGCTCCGCCAGTATCTGCGCCAGCTCCAGGTCGCTCAGCTCGGCGGCGGGTTTGGCTGCCTGGGCGATCGCCTGGGGCGTCATCGACGGATCAAACGAAAAAGCCATAGTTACTCAAACCAGTTGGGGTTAACTAGAAGATATACCCTGCCCGGCAGCTCTGCTGGACAGCCATCTCTACTATATTTTGCCCCATGAAACCAGGCTACCCAAAGCGATACCACAGCCAGCGAGGTTCCCTCGGGGACAGTGCCGATGCGGCTCCCCCCTCCCTGGGCGAGCTAATGCAGCGGCTAGAGCGGCTAGAAGCACGCCTTCACCAGCTGAAAGCCGGGCTCTCAAACTTGGTACAGCTTCAGCAAATTCAAGACAGCGAGCCGCAGGACGAGGTTCAGCATTCAGCCCAGGAGGTGACCCGTCTTCAGGATGCCGCCGATAATTTTGAGCTAGAGCTGGCCAGCCGGGTAGTATCGTGGCAGCACCTGCAAGAACCGTTCTGGCAGGCGGTGCGGTTTGGTGGGCTAGGGCTGCTGCTGGGCTGGGGTTTAGCCTGGTTTGTCTACGCTCGATAGGCTAACTCAGGCAAAATCGGCAGAACTTTTTTAAGTTGCCCAAAAGTAATTCCCCTTACATGCTAGGATTATAAATCGTGGATAGAGCGGGTCGGTGCCCGAGTGGTTAATGGGGGCGGACTGTAAATCCGCTGGCTACGCCTACGCTGGTTCGAATCCAGCCCGGCCCATCCACGACTGTTTGCCCTTATAGCTCAGCGGTAGAGCACTCCCTTGGTAAGGGAGAGGTCACGAGTTCAAGTCTCGTTAAGGGCTTCTCAAAACTGCAATTTACCAAAACAGGTGGTTGAGCCAGTGGCGCAGCGGCTGCGGCCCCTGGGGCTCTTCGTAGTGGGAGGGCAGGAGGGCCTGAAAGGCGGTTTCGAGCTCAGCCAGAGCGGCGTCAATGGCCACGCGCTTGGGGCGAGTTTGGTGGGGTACGTAGACCGCTGGGCCAAACCGCAGGGTAATTTCTTTGCGAAAGTAGAGAATTTTGGTGCCGACAATGGCCACGGGGCAGACGGGCACCCCAGAGCGCATGGCGTAGAGTACAGTGCCCCGGCGGAGGGGGTGCATGTGCCCCTCCTGTTCTCCCAGGCGACCTTCTGGGAACAGCATGATGCCATCGCCTCGAGCCAGCAGGGCCTGCACCGCCTGATCGATCTGCCGCATCTGCTGGATGGAACTGCCGTTGGGAACGTGCTCGCGAATGTTGGTCGCCAGGGGCTTGAGGTCATCCTGGCCGGTGTCGGCGGCGGCCATTACAGCCATTTCTTCTTTCCACCAGCGCTCCAGGGGAATTACGCCCCCAGCCCAGCCGATCAGCCAGCGTTTCCAGCGCTTGTTGTAGAGGGTGCGGGCATCGCCCAGGATGTAGTAGTAGGGGGTGGGGGGGCAGAAGGCCAGCAGCAGAAACGGGTCTAGGTGGCTCAGATGGTTGGCGGTGAGCACATTGGGCTCGGTGGGAATGTGCTCTGGGTTCTCAATGCGTACCCGAAAGCAGGCTTTGATGAATCGGCGCATTAACCAGCGGCGGATGCGCCCGCTCACTCGGCGGTCGGCGGTGCCCTGGGCGATCGCGCTCAGCTCCGCCAAATCTAGCTCAATGCACTGCCGCACTGCCGGGTTTTGGGCGGTGGCCACCCCCTCTCGCACGCGGGCAATGGCTTCGGGGGTGAGGGCAACGGTGAGTTCGGGCTGCATGTCAGTCATGGCAATGGCCTGGGGGCGTTCTGGCAATGCGGGGGACAGAGTTGCCCTGAGTATGGGGCGGCAACCCCAGGGATGACTCAAGTTGTCGGTAATTCTTTAAGTTTCCCTCAGCGGCCGTGGCAGGCCTTGTACTTCTTGCCGCTGCCGCACCAGCAGGGGTCGCCGCGCTTGGGCACCACCGGGGGTAGGGCGTCGCCATCCACATAGAACCAGCGCTGTTTTTGCCGCACAAAGCGCGAGCGCTCATGCACCTGGCCCGGTCGCGGGTCCAAATAGTGGGCAATGAATTCGACCACGCCCTGGCTGTCCGCCGTCTGCCCCGCCTCAGTGGCGATCACACGCAGACCCAGCCAGGTGGTGGCGGCAGTGCTCTGGGCGATCGCCGTCCGCTGCCCCCCGTAGCGCCGGGTCGGATGGTGGGTGGCGATCAGGTAGTCAATGTCGCCCTGGTGGTAGGCCGTATAGCGCGATCGCATCAGCGCCTCCGCCGTCGGGGCCGCCTCACCCAGGAGATAGGGCCGACAACAGTCCCCAAAACCTGCCCCGCTGCCACAGGGACACCGCTCCGCAGCCCCTAGACCCATCCGCCCCCTACCCCCGAGGCCGCGCCGGCAAAACCAGCGCATCGGTCATCGTCGCCCGCCTGGGCAGGGGCCGATAGCCGCTGGCATCGAGGCGCTTGATGCGGTCAAAGAAAGCTTCGTAGAACCGCTCCAGGCAGTCGCAGAACCAGGTCTGATACTCGGGCCAGCGATCGCGATCGTCCAGATTCACCTCGGCCAGGGTGCTGGCAATCATACAGGCCTGGTCGCCCGCGCCATCCCAGATCAGGGGCAGGCCCATTTCGTCGGCAATGGCCTCGCGCTCCTCCGCCAGCAGGTGAAAGTGGGGCTGGGCGTCGATACCTGAGAGCAACAGCTCGGTGTAGAGGCTGCCGTGGTCGCGATCGAGAATGGCGTTGAGGCGAAATCCGGCGCGGGCGATGGCAAAACCCATGGTGGCCTCAGGGGTGGGTGAACCTGGTTTCACCAGGCTGCCCTGGCGATCCATGCGATCGCACAATCCGCTCCAAAACTCCAAATTCTCCTGCTGGAGCGGCGTCAGCGGCTCTGGCTCTGGCTCTGGCTCCCCGGCAGGGGCCGCCTCAACAGCCTCGGCTTCTAACTCGACCTCGCTGTCTTCTACAGCCCCGCAAACCGGCATAAAATTGGCGGCCATCGCCGCTTTGCCAATGCGCCACAGCTCCACCGTCAGCCCTAAAAACGTGACTTCGCTGCTCTGGTTGAGCCAGTCTAAGGTCAGGGCCACCGACGCCGAGAAATCGGGAGCGACCCAGACGACCGTAGCGGCCTGTTCGGCGGCAGCCCAGGCCAACAGCTGGCCCAGGTCGCTCAGGCCGGGCCCCTGCTGGTGAGCCGCCACCAGCACCGGCAGCCCGGTCTCTGCCTCCGTGAGCAGCGCGTAGTCCAGCTCCGGGAGGGACTCATCTGCTAGCGGTGCTAGGCTCAACCCGGCGGCTTCACCCAGTAACTCCAGGGTTTCTGCCTCGGTGAGCCACTGCTGAAAATCGGCCTGGGTCTGCCAGTAGTCGGTGGGGTCGAGTTTTTCCAGGCGTCCCAGCTTGGGTTTGGCAGCTCGCTTAGGCACAGGTAATTCGCTCTGGCAAAGGGCAGTAGTTGATCCTATTATGGCGTGCCGCCGACCCACCGCGATGCCTGATCCTTGGCCCCATGCCACCCTGGTTCACCCCCATGGGCAACTGCCGTCAATAGCTGACTAGCGCCGCCTGCCACAGGGTGTAGCCCTGGGAACTGAGGTGCAGCCCGTCGGTGGTGAGGTCTACCCGCAGCAGCCCCTGGCTGTCGCTGAAGCTGGGGTGTAAATCTACGTAGGTGGCTCCCTGGTGAGCTGCCAGGGCTGCCAGGCGCTGGTTGACCCGCTGAATGCGATCGCTCGACACCTCCCGCAGCCGCGTCGGCAAAATGGAGTACACCACCAGCCGCGCCCGGGGATGCTGCTGCTTGAGACGAGCCATCAGTTGATAGAGATTGTCGATCACCTCAGTTTCGGGTACCCCCTGCTTGAGGTCGTTGATGCCGGCCATCAGGTGCACGGTTTGGGGCTGGGTGTCGGCAAAGTAGTGTAGCCGCCCCAGCATGTGGGTCGTGGTCTCCCCCGAAATGCTCTGGTTCAGCCACAGCTGGTGCTGGGGCAACTCGTTGAGCGGCAGCCACAGCGCCAGCGAATCGCCCACCATCACCGTCAGCGGGGACTGCCCCTGGCGACGGGCCATGGCCGCGGCCTCTGCCGCCAGCAGCGCTTGCCAGTCGCCGTGGGTAGGGGAGACAAAGGCCCGCTGCCACTGGTGGATATAGCGGTACGGAGTCGCCTGGGCATAGAATTCTCCGGCCTGGAGGGCGGCGGTGCGAAACTGGTACAGCTGAGCGCCGGTAACGGGGCGAGCGTCAGGGTCTAGGGGAGGAACAGCGGGACGGCGGCCGGGGGTCATCACCTGGGCGGGGCGGGGCCAGCGGGCAGCGGCGGCCCCCATCGATTGAGGCTGCCGCGCGGCATCTGCCGTCGCCAGACCGCCGCCGTTTGTCGGGCAGATCTCAGCGTTAGGGCTGCTGTGGGAGCATCGGTCTGGGCCAGCCGGGTAGGGCAGAACCGCATCGGTGATGCCTGGCTCTGCCACAATTGCTTCCGCCTCAGGTATTCCCCCAGCCATTTCCCCGGGGCTGGCCCCAGGGCCTAGGGCTAGCTGAGCCGCCAATAGCCAAATATCCATGCGCGTCTTGCCTCAACATCCCTCTTCTTTTTCCAGGCCAGGCGATCGCCCATCAGGATGAAACGCTCCAGAGCACCCCGCAATTTCCCCGACCACGCTCTCCCCACCTGGCATTACCCCTTGACAGAGCCCGACTCGACTCGCAATAATGAAAGACTGTGTTTACACGCTCGGATCAGGTTCCTAAGGCTAACGCCTCCCGGAGCGGAGCCCCAGTGCTGGGGTGAGTTGGCACCTGTACGGCGGTTATGAGGTAAAAAATGACGTACGCAATTGTTGAAGCCGGTGGAAAGCAGCTGCGGGTAGAGCCGGGTCGTTTTTACGACATCGATCGCCTGGCCTTAGAAGTCGATGCCCCCGTTACCCTGGAGCGGGTGCTGTTTGTCAACAACGACGGCGAAGCCCTGGTGGGTCAGCCCGTGGTTGAAGGGGCAACCGTGGTGGGGAGCGTTGTCAGCCATCTGCGGGGGCGCAAGGTGATTGTCTATAAGATGCAGCCCAAGAAGAAAACCCGCAAAAAGCAGGGTCACCGCCAAGAGCTCACCCGCGTGATGATCAACTCCATTGAGATGAACGGCAAGGCAATTGCCGGTGAGACCGCTGCCCCAGCCGCCGCTCCCCAGTCGGCAGCAGCTGAGGCCGAGGCCGAAAGCTAGACCGATCGCGCTAGATTAAACAGTAGGTAGGTTGAAGGAATACACCCATGGCTCACAAGAAAGGTACAGGTAGTACTCGCAACGGGCGCGACTCAAACGCTAAGCGCCTCGGCGTCAAGCGCTACGGTGGCGAAGCCGTGCTAGCGGGCAACATTTTGATTCGCCAGCGGGGCACCAAAATTCACCCCGGCAACAATGTGGGTCGCGGTGGTGACGACACTCTGTTTGCGCTGGTAGACGGCGTGGTCACCTTTGAGCGTCGCGGCAAGAGCGGCAAAAAGGTCAGCGTCTATCCCGCTGCCGCAGCCGCTGCGGCTGAATAGAATCGGCCTTATCACCCGCAAAAGGCAACAAAAAAGCTCCTCACCAGTGAGGAGCTTTTTTGTTGCCAAACGCCAGTGGCTAATCGAGATAGCCCATCAAAATAGACGGGGGCGGATCGACCTGGTCGTTGGGGGCAATGGGGCGATCGCCGGGCAGCGTGTGAATGTCGGCAATATGCAGAGTGCTGACCTCAACCGGGCGGTGACCGGGCAGAGTATCGACGGTTGAAATCTCAAAGGTATTGGCCCCGATGGGACGACCGATGGGGCGCTCGGGGCCGAGGGTGCCCACTATTTCAAACTCGCTCAGCGCAATGGGGCGGTGATTCGGCAGACTGTCGGTTTCAACCACCCGCGTATTGTCCGACAGCACCAGGACATCGCTGGTTTTGGGCCCAGCCTTGACAATCCCGCCGCTGTCCGCAGCACGCTTGTTGCGGGTGCCCCGGCCAGAGCGCGCAGGCTCTTTTTCGGGGGTGTCGGCACTGCCGTTGCTAGAATCGTTGGTCGTGGTCATAGGGGTACAGAGTCCTTATTGCTGCAAACAGCCGCCCAGGGGGCAAAAGGCTGATCTAAACTATGAAATTCGCTTAATAATTGAGCCTGCCTTGGCGCATGCTGCCAATGGGCAACCCCCGCCACAAACAGAACCATTAAGTAAATATTGTACTTTGATGACTGCACCATCGAGTTTACGAATGGTGATGGTGGGCATAAGGAACAGTTACTGCGGCTCCGCCCAGCCAGCGATCCCCCCCGACTTCCCGAGCCTTCCCTAGGTAATTGCGCTCGCCCATTGCCCAGACCCATCGCCCAGGGACAGAATTGCCGATCATCCAGACCAATGATCTATAATGGTTGGGTAGACAACACCATGGGGCTGTAACGGTTTCGACGTTTTGACGAAAGTCACGCTGTGATGCAGGCCGAGAGGGAGTCCACTCTCGCAAATCAAGGCTCAAAACAAACGTAAATGCGAACAACATCGTTCCTTTTGCTCGTAAAGCTGCACCTGTTGCCGCTTAATCTAAACCCAGTTTAGGTCTAACTTAGTTAGCGAGCGTTCATAGTTTGACTCCGTTAAGAGCTATGGACAAACCCCAACGGATGCTGCAATGGTTCTTCTCTGGTGGATCCATTGCCTAAGACTTAGCCAGAGCATCCCGCCGTCCGGGATAAGTGGCGGTTCCTGCCTCTAGGGTTAGAGAGGCTAAGCCTGTGAATGAGTGGTGTGTTAATACTCAAAGCGGACACGGGTTCGACTCCCGTCAGCTCCATTTCACCCGCCGAGTCGTATCCCAGTCGTCGTCTCAATAGACTGCTCAGGTTTTCGGCTACCCGGCCCACAGTATAAATTCTGTGTTCGATTATTAATTATCTTTCCATCTCAGAGACCCAATGTTGGGTCTCTTTTTGCATCTGCCTATACTGAGAGAGCGGCCTAGGTAGAGGGCCGTGTAGCCCTTTAGACGAGCCATTGAGCGAACGCTGACCTGGCTTCGTTCCTATTAATCAACCCTATTAGAACAATGCGGTTTCCCATTTTGCCTTATCTTTACCAACCGGTTTTTTGTCGCACCTACAAAACCGTCTATAACCCGTGGCGGTTTTGGTTTTTGCATCAGGTGCGCTACCTGGAGCGCTGCTGGCTGCGAGAATATCGCCCCGACGAGCAGCACCACAGTTACTAAAGGCATCGCAGTTTCTAGACGATTGGCCCCTGACGCGGTACGTTAACATCGGCACTACCCCCCCCAAGCGGGACGTTTTAGGTTGCCTATTTTGGTAAACCCATCGTTACCGTGGCCTTGTTGAATTGCCGAGTCTCGTCATGACACCGCCTTTAGCTATTGAATCGCGATCGCACACCGAACTGCGCGACATCGTCACCGAACAACTCCGTCTGCTCATTGACCAGCGCAATTTAGAGGGGGCAAAAGCTCTCCTGGTGCCGGTCAGGGCCGTGGATGTTGCCGATGCGATTGAGGGCCTGCCCCGGGCTATGCAGCTGGTTGCCTTTCGGCTTTTGCCCCGGGCTAAGGCCGTTGAGGTATACGAGTACTGCTCCACCGAGGTGCAGGAGGCTCTCATTCAAGAATTTCAGGATCAAGAAATTCTTGACATTGTCGATAGTATGGCTCCCGATGACCGGGCTGGCCTGTTTGATGAGCTACCCCCCCAGGTCGTGCGGCGCATTCTCGCTCAGCTCACCCCTGAGGAGCGGGCGGCCACGTCCCAACTGCTGGGCTACCAGCCCGAAACCGCCGGTCGGCTGATGACCCCAGAGTATATCTCGCTGGGGGAAGAGCTGACCGTAGCCGAGGCAGGGGATCAGGTGCGGAGTCTGGCCCGCGATCGCGAGGTCAGTTACTACATCTATGTAACCGATCGTCAGCAGACCCTGACGGGGGTGATCTCCCTGCGGGATCTGCTGCTGGCCGAGCCGACCCAGCCGCTACAGCAGGTGATGAACCGGGAGGTGATCTACGCCCAAACCGACACCGATCAGGAGGCGGCTGCCCAGCTGATCCAGCGCTACGACCTGGCGGCGCTGCCCATCGTTGACCGCGAACGCACCCTGGTGGGAGTGATGACCGTGGACGACGCCATGGACGTACTGCAAATTGAGGCCACCGAAGATATCTACACCATGGGAGCGGTGCGATCGGAGGGCAAGAGTTATTTTCAGTCGAACCTGTTGTCGGTGACGCGCAAGCGCATTCCCTGGCTGTCGGTGCTGCTGCTCACCAACACCTTGACCATTTTTGTGATGAGCAACTTTGAAGAAATTCTCGACGAAGTCGTGGCGCTGGCCTTCTTTACACCGCTGCTGATCGATACGGGCGGCAACGTGGGGGCTCAGTCCTCCACCGTCGTCATTCGTGCCCTGAGCACCGATGAACTCAAGCATCGCAAACCCCTCTGGGTGATTCTGCGGGAATCGATCGCGGGCGGCATGCTGGGCATTTTGCTGGGGATTGCCGTGATTGTGCTGGCCTACCTGCTGATGGGCCAGGTGCAGGTGGGTGTCACCGTGGGCATTAGCCTGCTGTGTATCGCCATTATTGCCGCTACCACCGGGGCTGGGCTGCCGTTTTTGTTCAATGCCATGGGCTTTGACCCGGCGCTGATGTCGGCTCCGTTTATTACCACGGTGGTCGATATTCTGGGAATTTTGATCTATCTCAGCATCGCTACGGTGCTGTTGGGAATTAGCTGATGGGGCCAGACCAAAGGCCCTTTTGGGGTGAGTCTCTGTCTGTAGCGCTGCTCTAAAGAGTCTTAAGGGGAGCAAACACCGTCAGCGCCCGGGGCAGACATTCAAATTCCATAGGGTTGACCTCCAGAATCTCGCCGTCGATCACCAGTTTTTGCGGCGGATCGGTGGTGACCTTGATGCGGTTGGTGCGCAGGCAGGTGATATCGTCGCGCTGGGTGGGGTTGCCCCAGGCGGCGGCGGCCATCAGCGAGGCCAGGGCATTGATGCCCTGAAGTCGGGTAGTGCTGGTGGAGATGGTCACCTCTAGCAGGCCGTCGTCGGGGATGACCTCGCCCATGCCCTGGGCCAGAACCGAGGTGGGGGGGGCGACGTTGGCGATGGTGATGGCGTTGGTGGTGACGGTTGAGACCTCGCCCTCAATTTCGAGGGTGGCGGTGAAGGGCTCGGCGGCGGCGAGCTGCCGCACCCCAGAGAGCACGTAGGCCAGGTTGCCCAGCTCGTTTTTGAGCTGGCGGGTGGCCCCGTCTACCATGCCCGCCTCAAACCCTAGCCCGGCCAGCAAGATCATCGGGATGTCGTTGCAGCGGGCGGCATCGACGACGTGGGTGTTGCCCGCCAGAATGGTTTCGCAGGCGGCCCGCAGGTTGGTGGGAATGCCCAGCCCTACCGAAAAGGCGTTGGCGGTGCCTCGAGGAATCACCCCCAGGGGGATGCCGGTGCCGATGGTTGCCCCCGCTACCGCTGACACGGTGCCGTCACCGCCGGAGGCAATGATCAGGCTGCGACCCATGTCGTGCTCATTTTTGGAGTGAATGTGCTCGATGATTTCTCGCGCCTGGTCGGCGGGATCGAGTTCGGGCTTGGTCATGATCACGTTGACCAGGATTTGCGGTTCTAGCACCTCTTTGATCAGGGCGAGATCGGTGTTGGGGTTCCCCTGGCCCGCCACGGGGTTGAAGATCAGGTAGGCAATTTGGCTTTCGGCTATGCCCCGCAGCAGCAGGGTGGCCGACACGTCGTTGAGGGCAACGGGTATGCCCTGAAGCTGGCAGGCTCGCAGCACCAGGGTAAAGCTGGGGAACCCGGTGGCGATCGCCTCGGGGTCGGTAAAGAAAATGACCCCGGTGACCTCCCCGGCGAGAATGTGGGCAGCCAGCTCAATGTCGCCACCCTGGCTCGAGGTGCTGAGGGCGGTGAGTTCGACGCGGGTCATATCCCAGCCGTTTTCAATGCCCTGGGCCATTTCTGCCGGGGCCATGATCTGAAAGTGGGTCAACACCCCCTGGTGCTTTGAGAGCCAGTCTAAGACGGCATCGGTCTGGGAGGGATGGGCCAAAATGGCTAGGGTGCTTGGCATAGGGGCATCTGAATAGTCTATTAATGCTACCACTCCGGTTTGGTTTGGATGGCTGCGCTCTAGGGAACCGCTAGGGGAGCCCCCCACCGCTGACGGCCAGCTGCCCCACAGCGGTTTGCCAGCGGCTCATCAGGGGCGGCAGCCACAGCCAGTTGACGGCCAGGGCGTTGGGATTTACCAGGGTAGGGTCGAGGATCAGGGCCTGGGCGAAGTAGGTCTGGGCCTGCTGCTGGAGCTGGAGCTGTTCTTCCGCCACGATAGCGAGTTCGCTGTTTTGGTGGTAGGCCATGGCCAGACCAGCGTAGGCGTTGGCGGTCATGGGGTTGACCACCTGAAGACTGCCGTCGGGGGGAATGTCGCGGCGCTGGCGCTGATCGAGGTCGATCGCCTGCCGCCAGGCCCCAATGGCCTGATCGTAGTCCCCCAGGGTGAGGTGGGCAAACCCCAGGGCCACCCAGGCCTCTAGAAAGTCGGGGCGACCTTTGACAGCCTGATCCCAAGCGCGGAAGGCATCGCTGGCGGAGGCGTCGGCGTTGGCGCTGGTAAGCCGCATCTGCTGCCAGATCAGTCGGCCCCGCACGTAGGCAATGTCGGGGTCGAGCAGCTGGGACGGAGCGATCGCGCTCACCGCTGACTCGGCGGTGGGGAGATCGCCGCGATCGAGCATCTGCTCGATCAGGGTGCGGGCGGTGTCGGTGCGCCCCAGGGCGATCGCGTTGAGCGCTGCCGACAGCAGCGCCGAATTTGCGGTAGCCGGGGCCGCGCCGCCGCCGGCTACCGGGGGCACCACCGGATCAGGCCCGGTTGGTGGTCTGATGGCGCTCAGGGTGAGCATGGTCAGCCCCAGCACTGCCCCCAGCCCCGCCAGGCCCAGGCCGCCCCACACCAGCCGGTTGGAGGGCACCGACCAGCGGTGAGGCCGCAGCCCCAGCGGCTCGGCCACGGCTGCGCCAGCCTCCTCGGCCTCGGGGGGCCGGGGCAAGGGCTCCCCAGGGCGGGGCGGTTCCTGGGGCCGCAGGCTTTCGACGGGATCGGCAACCAGCGGCGGATGGTTCTGGGCCGACCCACTGGGGCGATCGCGCTCACTCACCTGGGGCTGTGACAGCTGCTGCACCAGGTGGGTGACCGTGGTCTCGGCTGCGGTGGGCTGGGGATGATCTAACTCGTGCAGCCAGTCATAAAGGGGTGGGGTGGCATCCTCGGCCTGGCGGGTAAAAACCTCCGCCGCCAGGCCAGAGATTTCGGGATCGGTGCTGTAGTCGGGCAGCAGCAGCGCTGCCTCGACGAGATCGTCCGGGGCAGCGCTGCCCTCTGGAGCGTAGAGATAGCCGTCGAAGTCGGGACGCAGGTAGAGCAGCGGCAGCATCCAAAAGGGCTGGTCTGAGCCGTAGGCCGACATCAGCCCCTGGCGCACGCGGCTGAGGCACAGATCAATGGGGTGGCCCTGGTGCAGGTTGCGGTAGAGCAGCTGCGTGAAGGTGAGAGCCACATCGTCGGGAATGCGCTCGGCCATGGCAATTACCCCCGGCACCCCCCGATTGACCAGGGCCTGTACCAGGTTTTGCTCCCGCCAGCCCGCCTGGGCGTCGTCGTGGGGGGTGTAGGCCCCCCGGCAGGAATTAAACACCGCCAGGCGAACGCCGTTGTTGACCAAAAGACCGGCCAGATCTTCGCCGCTGAGCCGTTCGCTCAGGCCGGTCTGGCGATTGACTAAAAACAGGTCGCCGCCGGTATCGCTGGTGTCGCTGTGGCCCGCGTAGTGGAGAATGTGGAACTGGCCCTGCTCTAGGGCCTGGGCCAGCTCAGCTCGCCCCGGCTGCTCTAGGATGGTCAGCGCCAGGGTGAGGGGGCCGGGGCCGGTCGCCTGAAGACTGTCCATCAGGCTCTGCACCTCCTGGCGCAGGGCCAGGCGCTCCTGGTCGCTGGGGGCGGCAATAATCACCAGCAGGCGGAGGGCGACGCTGGCCGGGGACAGGGGCACCATGGCGGCCAGATCGCTCACGGTCATGGCCTGGTAATAGCGGCACAGGGTGACATCGAGCCCGGTGGCGAGGGGGCGATCGTCGCCGTAGAGCAGTTCCCAGGGCAGGCGCTGCACCCGACTGTCTTTAAAACCCAGGCGCAGGCGCAGGGGCCGTCGCCGGTTGTGGGCAACCCCCTGGGCCGCCACCCAGCTGTCGCGAATGCGGTCTTGAAACAGGCCCTGATAAAGGGTTTGACCCAGCTGAGTCCAGGGATTCTCAGGGCTGGCGGGGCTGGGGGCCGGGGCGGTGAGCAGCGCGTGCAGGGGGTCTTGCAGCAGCGCCTCGGCCTGGGCCAGCCAGGTATCGACGGGCCAGGTGACCTGGATTTGGGCGAGGGGCACCCCTGGGGCCACGTTTTCGGTGCGCAGCAGGTAGACATCTGGCCCCACGGGCGTAATCGACAGCTGAAATTCCTGGGTCACGGCCTGGGTCACGGGCGGTAGGGGGTGAGTTTCTTTCACGGTAGCTTGCGGAGCTAATCTCGGCGATAGGGGCGACGGGGTTGTTAACAAACTCCGGTCAAATTGCCTGGGCAGGCCAGGGATGGCGCTATGATGGCTTGTCTTCTATTTACAGGGCCTCGGTGGCGAATTCCTGGCGGAATGGTGGTGGTTGGGGTAGGAAGGGGTGGCGCAGCTGGCCGGGGGTGGCGCGATCGCTCGTTCTGGCCGCTCTGATGGGTCTGGTGGCCACCCCTGCGGGCCGGGGGGAAATTGTGCCGGTGGGGTTCGACGGGCTGGAGAGGCCGCCTCTGCCCGAGGCCGAACAAACTCGGCTCGACACCCTGCTCGGGGTGCGCCAGATCGAGGTGCTCAGCACCCTCAGTCCCGACGGCTCTACCGTCGTGGTGGCCGTCAACAGCCGCATTTTTGCAGACGATCGCCGCCTGCACTTCCTCAACCTGCGGACGGGTGCCCTGGGCGATGCCCTGGCCCTGGAGTACGACCTGATCAGTCCCGACTTGCCCCTGCGCTGGGTCAACAACGACACCCTGCGGTTTGTGCAGCAAGACCCCTACGGCCCGTGGGAGATTATCACGGTGAACCGGGTGACTCAAATTGCGTCGCGCACTCGGGTCTACCCCACCCAGCCCGAAGAGGGGGAAGTTTTGGGCATGGCCCCTGACTTTTCTAAGTTTGCCCTGCGGGTCTACGGCGACGATGAAGACACCATTTACGTGGTGTTTTTGCCCTCGCTGCGGCGGCTGGAGGTGGCCAAACTGCCGGAGGAGCTACAGATTCAGCCGCTGGCCTGGTCGGAGAACGGCGATCGCGTAGCGCTGGTGATGTCGTCGGCGGAAGAGCGCCGTCTCTACGATCGCACCCCCAACACCCCCAACCTGGCCAAGCCCGTGGTGCAGGACGCCCTCGGTCGTCTGGCCCCGGCGGACAACCCGTTTCACCAGCACAGCACCGTGCGGGTGTTCGACTTCTCCCAGCCCGAGCCCCTGCGCCTGGAGCTGCTGGCCCCAGACTCCGGCGGCGATCCCTTCGCCGGGGCCAGTCTCAGCCCCGATGGTACACGGCTGCTGGTGAAGCGCTACCGGCCCAGTGCGGTGGCCGGGCGGGCTCACCCCTCCTACGTGTTTCCTGAAGCGGCCTATTTTGAGGTGTATGACCTGGCGGGTACGCTGCTAGACACCGTTGCGGCGGCGGCCCTGCGGGGGCCAACGGAGTCGGGGGGGCAGTTTTTGGGGGATGGTCGCCTGCTGTTTTGGGGCACCGAGGGCAGCAATCGCCACCTGCACGTCTACGATCTGGGCCAGCGCACCCTGACCCCGTTGCCCCTGCCGCCGGGAGCGGTGGATCCGGCATCGATTGTGGCCAGCGAGGATGGCCGCACCGTGGTCTACGGGTTTTCGTCGGTGACGCAGCCGCCAGAGCTGTTTGTGCTCACCCCCGATGGGGAGTCAGAGCCGCGATCGCTCACCACCCTCAACGCCGCCGTTGCCGACAGCAACCGGGTTCGCGTAGATCCGGTGAGCTTTGCCACCGCCCGGGGCGATGCGCAGAGCGGTTTCTCCCAGGAGCGCCAGGGCTTTTTGATTCAGCCCGCTGGCAGCGCCTTTCCGCCCCGGGGGGTGCCAATTGTGCTGTGGCAGCAGGGGGGGCCGGGCTTCTCTATGGTGAACGAGTTTGGCGTTGAAGTTGAAATGCCGCTGAACCTGCTGCCTAACTTTGGCCTGGCGGTACTGGTGGTGCCCCTCTCTGGGCGAGAGGGCTTTGGCCCCGAGTTCTATCGCGCCCTGGCCGACCACCAAAACTTTGGTCAGATCGACCTGCAAGAGGGAGCTGAGATCGTTCGCCAGATGGTGCAGCGAGGCTGGACGACCGCCGCCCAAGTGGGGCTCACGGGCTGTTCCTACGGGGGCTACTACACGGCGCAGTTTACTAGCCAGTTTCCTCAGCTAGTGGCGGCGGCCAACCCCCAGTGCTCGCTGCTCGACACGCTGACCGAGTGGCAGCTGGGCTATTCGTCGCTGCTGTCGTACCTGGTGGGCAAAACGCCCATGGAAGCCCCCAGGGCCTATCTCCAGGTGTCGCCGCTCTACAGCGCTGCATCGATTCGCACCCCCACGCTGCTGTTCCACGGGGCTGATGACTTTTTGCAGGTCGATGTGGCCCGCAACTTCCACGATGTGATCGAGGGCTCAGGGGTGCCGGTGACCCTCTATGAGTTTGAGGGGGTGGGGCACAGCCTCTACGGGTCGGCCTATCAACCTTTGGCGGCGCAGCTGCAAATCGAGTTTTTTCGGCAATACTTACAGCCGTAGGCGAGACGGGCTGGCCCCAGCCCGCTGGCAATGAAGTTGGGCATTGGTCTAAAGCAGGCAAAAACTGCCGCAGCCAGGCTACGGCAGTCTGAGGTGCGGCTTGCTTCCCCAGTAGCGCAGGGGTAGAAGCGGCTTGGGCGGCTCTAGGCCGTTAGGGTTTTGCGCTTAAAGGTGCTGAGGCCTGCGTACCTGGCTTTTGCACCCAGTTCTTCTTCGATGCGCAGCAGCTGGTTGTACTTCGACAGGCGCTCGCCCCGGCAGGGGGCACCCGACTTGATCTGCCCGGTCATGGCTCCCACCACCAGGTCGGCGATAAAGTCGTCAGGGGTTTCGCCGGAGCGGTGGCTGACCATGCAGGTGTAGCCCGCCTCGTGGGACATTTTGATCGCTTCAAGGGTTTCGGTGATCGAGCCGATCTGGTTGACCTTGACCAGGGTGGAGTTGCCAACGCCGTCTTTGATCGCCTGGGCGATGATGGCGGGGTTGGTGACAAAGGCGTCGTCGCCGACCAGCTGAAGGCGATCGCCCAGGCGCTGGGTCAGCCGCTTCCAGCCCTCCCAGTCCTGCTCGCCCAGGCCGTCTTCGATGGAGACAATGGGGAACTGGTTGGCCCAGCTCTCCCACAGGTCGATCATGTCTTCGGTGCTCTTGCGGCTGTTGTCGGACTTGTAGAACAGGTAGCTGCCGTCCTCCTGGTAGAGCTCGCTGACGGCGGGGTCGAGGGCGATCGCGATGTCGTCCCCTGGCTTCAGGCCCGCTTTCTCGATCCCCTTGAGAATCACCTCAATGGCCTCGACATTGCTCTTGAGGTTGGGGGCAAAGCCGCCCTCGTCGCCGATGGCGGTGCTGTAGCCCGCGTCCTTGAGCACCGCCTTGAGGGCGTGGTAGACCTCGGCCCCGTAGCGCAGCGCCTCAGAAAAGGTGGGCGCACCCACGGGGGCGATCATAAATTCTTGAAAGTCAACGCTGTTGTCGGCGTGGGCACCGCCGTTGATGATGTTAAAGCAGGGCACCGGCAGCAGCACCGAGTCGGGACCACCCAGGTGCACGTAGAGGGGAATGCCTGCGGCCACCGAAGCGGCCCGCGCCACCGCCATCGACACGCCCAGAATCGCGTTTGCGCCCAGGGTGCCCTTGTTGTCGGTGCCGTCTAGGGCCAGCATTTTGTGGTCAACGGTGGCCTGGTCGGTGGCATCCATGCCCTTGATCGCCGGGGCGATGGTGTCGTTGACGTTGGCCACGGCTTTTAGCACGCCCTTGCCGCCGTAGAGAGATTTGTCGCCATCGCGCAGTTCTAGCGCCTCACGAATGCCCGTGGAGGCCCCGGAGGGCACCCCGGCCCGCCCCTTGGCACCACCCTCTAGCACCACATCGACCTCAACCGTAGGATTGCCCCGAGAATCGAGGATCTGCCTGCCGTGAACTGATGTAATTGCAACCATGACCTTTACTCCATTGGTGATTCAATGAGCCGCCGCTACCCCGCCTTGGGGTAAAGCCAGATTAGCCCATCGGCAAGCCTGTAGTATCGTACCGAGAAACCCTTTCTTAGGGTAAAGTGAGCCACAGTTTGGGGCCGTCTCGGCGCACTCAGCGGGAATTGCCCCCCAAAACTGCCCCAGAAACCGTTCTAGAAACCGTCCCCGCGCCAGCGCCACACCCGCGTCTCCTGCCGCTGGCAGATAGGGGGATGGTACCGGAGTCGGGCTCATCGGGCGTCAATTCTTACGATCCCCTAAGGATCAGCATTTCATGACTGAGCTGCGATCGCAGGCAGGCAAGGGCGCGTGACTCCCTCAGTGCGGAGGATAGGGGTGCGGGCCTTGCAGGCGTGGGCGGATCGATCAGGAGTAGTCCCTGGCTTCGATTAGATCGCCCTGCTGGTTGTGGATGCAGAGTTCTGTCTTTTGGGCCTTAGCTTTTGCTCGGGCTTTATCGACCACATCGGCTTTGGTGCTGCCCTGGGCAACCCGTTTGTTCCCTTGGGTGGCTACCCAGCCCGCATCGTCGGGGTCGGCAAAAACGTGAATTGGTTCGCTGTCGTCCTTGTCCGACGCGGCGGCAACGGCCTGCCCGGTGGTGCCGCCGGTATTTTTCTTGGCGATTTGTTTGCCCCGGCGTTTGGCCCATTTTTCGGCCTGGGCGGTGGCGATCGCGATCGCCCGCCCGTCCCCATAGCCGTCATCCAGTAGGGCATTGGCAATGTCGATCGCCTTGCGCCGCACCTCGGCGGTCAGATTTTTCATCGAGGTGGGGTAGTCGTCGTAGCTCCAGGGCATGGGTCGGCTTTCCTCAGTCTAAACGCTAGTCTAAGAGCTGTAGCTGCCGAGAGTTCCAGCGGTTGTTGTAGAGATCGACGTAGCGATAGAACAGCTGCTTCGCCTGACTGGTTTTTTGCGGGCGAGGCCTCGGGCTAAACAATCCATCATAGTTGCGTTTGGCCAGGTGATGCAGGTAGGGCAGATCCTCCAAGAGGGTGAGACTGGCGGCTACAATCAGCACGGCCTTGAGCAATTCCCTCGGCCATTGCAGGTCGCTAAACATTTGGATAGACAAATAGTGTTCTTTGTCGTTGAGCGGCATCACGCTAAAGAGGACGTGAATAAACCTTTGACCGTATGCAGGTACTTTCAGCTCAATTTGGTGGGGCGAGTGGATGGTCAACTCGACCTCAACGCTGGGGTTGCGCCACAGCCTGAGGATATTCATGGGCGAATCGAGCATTGTTTTAAATCGGATCTGGCCCCCGGCCTCGGTCTTGCGAAAGTCGCTGATTTTAATCACCTTGAGGTTGCCCAAGCTGAAGCGGTGAATGCTTTCTAGATGGCCAACATTGAGCAGATGATAAATCTGACAGAGGTAGGGGTAGGGCAGCCGATAGCACTGCTGGGCAACACAGCTAGACTCAACCGCTAGAGCGTCGGCCCTGGCCAACTCAGCCTCCGCCAACGCTATAGAATCCAGGTGGTCTTCGGCCAGGCCAATGCACACCCATCCCAGCAGCAAGACCAGGGCAATTAAGCAGTAGGAAATATCCCGAGGGTTGACAGCAGCGGTAGAAAAAGCCGCCCAGCCGCGATCCGCAGCACCATAGATAATTGCCGGAATGGCTAAAAGCCACAGGCCGTACTTCAGAATATTGCGCTTGAGGCGATCTTCTACGGGCGATCGCGTCTCGCTGATGTGGGTTAGGTAGGCTTGTATTTTGTCTGGATAGTACATGGCCATCCCCTTTTCAGGAATAAAAATTAATCTCGCTTAACCAGACGTTAAAGATTATTGAATGTGGTTTCCCTCAATCCGAAGGATGAGATAACCCATTAATATTCACTTGGATAGATTGATAAAAGTCAGGGATACTTCTCCTGGTTTTGGGTGCATTTTTCGAGAGGTTAAAGGGGAGCATCCCACCTATGTGAATTTGCCACTTTGACGGCAAGCGAGTCTGTCATTCCCGTATAGATAGGCATCTACGTTGGACGGCTCCAGATAGATTCCCACTTTTGTGGAAATGCCGTAGACACTTGCGAAAGGGGGATGCACCCGGCTAAAGCGCGCTCGAAAAAATCGCCAATTTGCTGGCGAAGTACCCTGTCTAGTATTCGGCGGTATGGGTCAGCCCATTCTTCCGGGGGGCAGGTTCTAGCGGCTAGGCATCCGGCGCGGTCGGCCTACCTAGGCCCCAGAGTCTCAGACTGCTGGGAGTCAGCGGTTCCCCGCTGGAGGGTCTGGTGAATGGTCAGCTGGCGTGCAGCCATGGCGGCGGCAAACAAATCGGTCGAGAGCGCCTGCTCGACGGGGTGCACCCCCGGGCACCGGAGGGTGCCGTTGAGCAGGAGTTCTGCGATACTGCCGGTGCCGAGGCCGGTGGCGATCGCCGCGCTGTCGTGGGCAAAGGTGCTGACGTAGTGGCTGTCTATGCCCTCCTGCTGCCCCCAAATGTCGCAGCGCATGGCGACGCCGGTACCGCTAAAGCGATCGGTCACATCGGTCATCGCGTGGCTGACCTGGGCCAAAAACTCCACCGTCTGTCGATGGCGCAGCACCCTGGGCGGCAGCCAGTGGGCCATCGCTCGGGTGGCGTGGTTGTAGAAGCCGGGCACCACGCCAAACTTGGTGATCACGCTGCTGACCGGGAAGGTTTGCTGGAGGGTGATGGCTTCGGGCATGTCGTACCAGTAGACACTGGCTCTGCCGTAGGGGGCCGGAAATTCCAGCGTCTCGCGCGCCGTGTAGGGCTTCACTGACTGCCACCTGCCGTCGAGCCAGGCGTCGAAGGGGTGTTGCAGCCCAATGAAGGTAGTGCGCATCACCGTCACCCCCGCCCCTCCAGACCCGGCGACAATATAGCTCAGCTGAATCGAAGTGGCCTCGTCTAACGCTTCGACCCCCTGGCGCACCATACTGTTGGAAATGCCCGGGAACACCCCGCTGTTGATCACCGCCGTCACCCCCGCCGCCTCGGCCTCGGGATGTAGAGCCAGGGCCTTGCGGGTAAAGCTGCGCTCGTCGCTGACGTCGGTATAGTTGACCTTTTGCTCAATGCAGGTGTGCAGCACCTGGGCGTCACGGTAATGAAAGGGGCCTGCCGAATGTACCACCAGATCGGCCTGGGCGACGGCGGCCTGTAGCTCTGGTGGACTGCCAAGATCTAGAGGGTGAAACTCTACCCTGGAGCCTAAGCGTTGTTGAACGGCCAGTCCCTGCTGAGGGCTGCGCCCGGTGATGGTAACTGCGGCATCGGTGTGGGCCAAGATGTCTTTGGCAATGTTGCTGCCAATGCGTCCGCAACCGCCAATGATTAGTACTCGTTGCATAGGTCGTGGTTAATATCTTCAAGGCTTGAAATTGAAGATTTCTAGCTGTCTTGAACCTTAAATCTCAAACCTGAAAGCCTCCCTATAACCAGCCCTTAAAACTAACCCGTCAAACGGGAGTAAAATTGCTTCACCCAAGGACAGATGCCATCTGACTAAAAGCGTTACAGGGATATGTATTCAGTTGATCAGTTGATCATCAGTTTAAAGGTTTTCGATAGATTTCCCCTCCTACCTGGGGGAGGATTGCCGCTCAGCTAATTTGTCGGCGCAGTAGCTCCGTGTGCTCGGCCAGGGTTTCGCCCCCGGACTCAGTCAGGCCCTTCACGTATTTGTATTTGAACTTATCGAGGGCGCTCACCAGCCTGTCTTCAATTTCGTGGCGGGTGTTGTGCTGGCTCAACTCGGCGGCGATCGCCTCCCGTAGATGGTGCTGCAACCGCGTGGTGATAGCGGTTCCCTCGGCGTCGAGCAGGCTGCTGGCGAGGCTGCGGTAGAGGTTTTGGGCCACCGACTGGGAGAGCAACTGAACCTGGGCTGAGACCTGCCCCAGGCCCGGCAGGTGCTTAATGTGGGGATAGCCGGGCATCTGCTCCAGGGTTTTGGCGATGCTGTGCTGCACCAGGTCTTCGATGTCGGGCTGCACCTGGGGCAAGATGCTGTCGATGCCAACCTGGTAGAGGCGATGGGCGATCGCCGTCATCTCCTCCTCCGCCACTATGTTGCCGGAGCTATCGACCACCGGGTCAATCAGGGCAATCCAGTTCAGCAGCTCGCCCTGGCGGATAGCGTCTTGCAGCTGCTCGATAATAGCTATGCCCGAAATGCCGGCAATGTCGGCCCCGACGGTGACAATCACCCCGCGCTGAGCCTCGGCCTGCACCGGGTCTAGGTTGAGCACATCGACCTGGTACAGCCGCAGCACCACGGGCAAAATCCGCCAGGCTCGCCAGAAGGGCAAAATCAGCAGCAGGTCATACCACCGCCGCAGGGTGGCCTCGCCCCAGGTGAGCGCAGGATGTCGCCGCCGGGTGGCCACAATGCGCGCCCCAATATCCACCGCGAAGATCAGCACAAAGGGCAGATCCAGCAGCCAGAAGTAGTCGGTCGGTGTACCCCAGCGGTTGACGGTGCGGTAGTAGTTGGCCCGAAAAAAAGGCTGAATTTGACTGTCCCAAAACTCCAGTTCTGACTGCCAACCCCGCTGCTCTAGGTAGGATACGCTCCAAAACTGGGTCAGCGCCTCCTGGGTCGAGGCCTGGCCAGTGCGGGCCTGGAGAAGTTGCTGAAGGGTGGCTAAGGCATAGCTGCCGTGGGGCTGGGCAAACGCTGGCTCGCTCACCAGCGGCTCACTCAGGGTTTGCAGGTCGGCGAGGGAAGCTGTGACCTCCGGCGATCGCAGGTCGGCTTGGTTGAGCTGGCCTGCGAGGCGCTCGACCTGAGCCTGATAGCGGGCGGTTTGAGGATGCGCCTGAATACCCTTGAGCGGATCGTAAATGTGGGTCACCGCTGCAAAATACTGTCGATAGACTGGCCGCAGATTGAGGTAGGTCAGATCAAAAATCACCAGCCCAAAATTAATCAGAGCGATGATCGCAATGACGCGCTCCAATCGGGGGTAGTGGCGCTCAAAGTAGGATCTAAATTTAACCATGGCAAGCCAAAGATGGCCGGGTAAAATGTCGGGAAATGAGCTGTTGAGGAGCTATTGATAATCTCAGACGAGGCCAGGCACAGCTTAAAATTCACGGCTTGACCTGAAGCCGATACCGCACACCGCAAACCTCAGGCTCCTTGTCATAGCCCGGTGGGTTACGTACCAGCACTAAGCTTTAGAACGCTTTAGAACTGTTTTTAAGAGCATCTGGCCAACCTGTGCCCTAGAGTCCTAACCGCTGTCCCCAGGCTTTGATTATTAGCTGCCTGGCCTCAGTGGGCATCAACCTACGGTATTAGTTGCGCTCGATTGGGCGAATGGTAGAAAAGCGCTACTAGAGATAGACGCCTTTGCCCTCTGTCGCCCGGGTGCATCCCACTTATGTAAATTTGCCACTTTGATGGCTAGTACTGCCTGGCAGACATATGGCCACCGTTGCTGAGGTTGTCAGGTCTCGGGTGTCAGGTGTCAGGAATGGTTGGCTGACTTATGCCTTAGGGTACTAGCTGGCCCGTCATTCCCGTGTAGACGGAAATCTACGTTGGGCGGCTACGGCCAATCCTCATTGCTCCCAATCTTCTCTAGAGGATTTCTGCTTTGGGCCTTGGTCTTTCAGGCTTTGGCTCAGCGGCCAATCTATTGCGTGCCTGCCCTGGGCCTGCACTGGGGGGGATGATGGATTCGAGGGCCATGGTTGATGGTAGAGGTCCCACCCCTACTGCTGGAGCGCCATGGCAGTTCTTTTGCCGCTGATCGGCACCGTGCTAGTCTTAACGGCCCTGGTCGATATTTTTCTGACGGTCTTACACCCCCGCTCTGAGAGCAACTTGCTCAGCATTCCCGTCGCCAAGTTTCTGTGGTGCGGGTTTCGCTGGCTGGCCCAAGGGCCGCCCAAGCGTCGCGATCGCATTCTGTCCTACGGGGGGCCGACCATTGTAGTTGCCCTGATTGGGGTGTGGGTGCTGCTGCTGCTGGTGGGGTTTGCCCTGATTGTTTGGCCAGCGCTGGGCACGGGCATTGTGGCGGAGCAGGGCAACACCCCCACCGACTTTGCTACCGCCCTCTACTACGCGGGCTTTTCTCTGGGCACCCTGGGCACTGGCGATCTGGTGCCCCAAACCGCCCCCTATCGCCTGCTGATGGTGCTCAAAAGCCTGCTGGGGTTTTCTGTCTTTACCCTGGTGCTCTCCTACGTGCTGTCGGTCTACAACGCCCTCACCAGCCGCAACACCTTTGCCCTGAGTTTGCACCACCGCACTGCTGACACCGCCGACTCTGCCGTGCTGCTCGCCCGCCTGGCCGCAGGCAACGACGCCAGCCTTTATCACGACATCTCAGATATTGCCAAAGACCTGACGAGCCTCCTGGAGTTCAACAATTCTTACCCCCTGCTGCTCTATTTTCGCTACCGCCAGACTTACTATGCCCTGCCCCGGATTGTCTATCTGGCGATCGATACCGCCACGCTGATCAACTGCGCCCTCAATGCCGACCGATACGGTGCCGTGGCAGAGGCTTCGGGGGCGGCAGAGCTGTGGTACGGCAGTATTCACTTGATGAAAGAGCTAGATCAATCGATTGATTCTAGAGCCAAATTTTTACCCCATGACTATGCTGAACCGCTGTGGCGGGAGCACTATGACCACGCCCTAGAAGTTCTCAACCAAAACGGCATTAAAACGACCGACATCCCCCTCTCTGGGGCTCAATCCTATTTGTCTATGCGCCACCAGTGGGCACCCTATCTGGCTAAGCTAATTAAACACATGGGCTATCTACCCAGTCAAATCTACCGTTAATCATTTGACTCTATTCCCCTGGATATAGCAATCCGAATTGATTTGTGCAGATAGGATGTGCATCTGGCCCATGCAGGCGAGACGGCTAACCCTACGGATTTTCACGTTTCCCGTAGGATAGCCATAGCATAGTTAGGACAGTCAGAACCCAGGTAACTAGAGCTATATCCAAGGGATGGTCTTTGAAGTTGATACCTACAACCGGTTGCGGGTGTGACTTAGAGCAGCTGGGTAGAAATTGCGGGCAACCCGTCCGGTTTCTGGTTCTATTCTCCTGCGCCAATTTTTGCGGTGTCGGACGCGCCGCCGCGCTACGGACAAGGGTTTGACCTTTCAAACATTATCCGGCAACTGACTTGGGGACTAGAAAAAGATACCCATTCCGGCCTGGGAGTATCGAGCGGCTTTGATATCAGTCGTGGGGCAAGAAATCAGGGCAGTCGTTGGCATCTATGGTTTGAACGCTCAACGGATGAACGGCACATTTGAGATACGGGCTCTTGTTGAAATAACTGCACTGAGAACAAGAGCTAGAACGATGGTGGTTAGAGGGAGCCACCTGCCCATCAACTCGCTTACCCCGCAGAGTCTTTCGAACTGCAAGGACAACCAAGATGCCGATGGAGAACCCCCCTAGGAGCAGGCCCAGGCCACTGGGCGAACCACCGACGGATTGATTTCCCTCAGCGGCTGGCGGTTCTACAGGCTCTATCTCAGTCAAAAATAAAGCCTGGGAGTTGGGGCTATCGACCTCTGATCCGCTCTGATGCAAATTTTGATTGGGGAATGTATGGCGTTCCATAAAAGCAAACTGTATTTGGGTTGACAGACTATCTAGCTATTGTTTTAGAGCTATTGCTTTTGCTCAGGCGGTGTGGTTTTGTACTGCTACTGTTTAATTCGAGTTGCTGGTCAAGACTTCAGAACTATAGGGAGCGGCAACCGTTCGATCGCCGCTGAGTCGAGCGATTGGGCGGCACGCCTAGGGCATAGGGAGCCAGGCTGCGTCGTCAATGGCTGGGCTGAAAATCATGCTTAAATCTATGTAAACTGCGACAGGCGATCGCTCAACCTATACATCTGAAGTGAAGCCAAAATTTCAGCAATTCAGGCCGCAAAAAGGTTTGCAACGCCGGGGCGATTCGCCCTTCCCTAGCCCAATTAGAACTTTCCTAATTAGAGAGAGCAATTCCTCTTAGCTAACCACCGGCATGGAGAATGCTGCGGCCTGCCAAGGAATATCGATAGCCCAGTCAAAAACTGCTTCCCTCAAAAGAAATTAGGAAACTTAAAAATTTAGATTCGATCAGGAAATCAATCTTTGGCGTCTTAGTGTCATCTTTCCTCTCATCGACGCCGGGGGCTTCTTTCGAAAGAAAGATATACAGTACCGATTGCAGAGATCAAGCCATAGAAATTTGACAGACCGCCGACCGCAGCTTCAGGAGACCGGCGCTTCGGTAGTGGACAGGCTGCCCTGGCAGCGGGGGCAGAGCCCAAAAAACTCTAGGGTGTGGTAGAAAATTTTGAACTCGTGGGCCTTGTGCAGCTGCTTCTCTAGGTCGTGGACGGGGCACTGGTCAATGGCAATGGTGCTGCCGCACTGAAGACAGGTGAGGTGGTGGCGGTCTTCTTGGGGTAGGCTGTAGAGCGCTTCGCCCGAAGGCAGAGTGCGCATCTGCACCGCGCCCTCGAGTTTGAGGGCATCCAGTGCTCGATAAACCGTAGCCAGGCCCAGGGTGTTGCCCTCCTGCCGCATCTCGACATACAGATCTTGGGCCGAAATGGGCCTGCTCAACCCCTTGAGTACGGTCAGAATTTTGTCTTGGCTGCGGGTGCGTCGTACCATGCTGGCTCACTTGTATTGCATCAATTTTATCAACCGGGCGATACGGTAGGATATTGATTGCTGACGAATACCACCGTCCGATGTCATCGGAGTTTGCCGTGTCCCACTACAGCGCCCGCATCTACGTCACCCTGCGTCCCTCTGTGCTCGACCCGGCAGGGACGGCGGTGCAGTCTGGGCTGGCCCATATGGGCTACACCAACGTTGGCCCCATTCGCATCGGCAAATACATTGAGCTGACCCTGGAGGCGGAGAGTGAAGCCGCCGCCAGTGAGCAACTCGATCGCATGTGCGATCAGCTGTTGGCCAACCCGGTGATTGAGAACTACCGGTTTGAGTTGCAAACGCTGGCAACCGCTTGAGAGAAATTTTGAGCTTCAAGGTTTGAATTTTGAGTTGGCTCTTGAATTCAAAACTTAAAGCTCAAAACTCACAACTTTTCCCCATTCATCCTCCCCCATTCCCTCCCATGAAATTCGCCGTCATCGTCTTCCCCGGTGCCAACTGCGATCGCGATGTAGCCTACGTCACCCGCGACCTGCTCGCGCAACCCACCCGCATGGTCTGGCACGAAGACAGCGACCTGGGCGATGTGGATGTGGTGGTAGTGCCGGGGGGCTTTAGCTACGGCGACTATCTGCGCTGTGGGGCGATCGCCCGCTTTTCCCCCGCCATGCGGGCTACGGTTGAGCACGCCCGGGCGGGCAGGCCGGTGCTGGGCATCTGCAACGGGTTCCAGATTTTGACGGAGGTGGGGCTGCTGCCTGGGGCGCTGGTGCGCAACCGAGACATGCGGTTTATTTGCGATCGCGTGCCCCTCAAGGTCGAGCGCACCGACCTGCTGTGGACAGCTGGTTACGCAACTGGCCAGGTGATCACCCTGCCCATCGCCCACGGCGAAGGCTGCTACTACGCCGACGAGGCCACCCTGGCAGAGCTAGAGGCCAACCGTCAAATTGTGTTTCGCTACAGCAGCCCGGATGGAGTGGTGGACGCGAACGCTAACCCCAACGGCTCCCTGGGCAACATTGCGGGCATCTGCAACCGGGCGGGCAACGTGCTGGGGCTGATGCCCCACCCCGAGCGGGCCGCCGATGCGGTGCTGGGCGGGGTCGATGGGCTGCCGCTGTTTGAGAATTTGGTGCGATCGCTGGTGGCGGCTTAGTGTTCAGTCAAAAACATGTAGAACTGCCTTGCCGGGAGATCCGGAGCCTGGTAGTGGGCATCGGGCATTGGGTTGCTGAAATGATGGGCTGGCTGATGCCGCCAAGGGCTGGGGCGAAGGCTGCCTATTTCCGTCTGCCTGCTTTCCCTTTTTGATTCCTTTAAAGAGATGTAGGCATTGAGTCACGAACTTTACCTCTGTCTATGTCACGGCGGTGGTACCGGGTACACTTAACCCTCAGAGGTAGCTGCCTTTGGCTTTAGCCCAGGGGCCTGGGCACCTCGATCGGCGGCTGCATCCCCTCGGGTTGAACGGCGGTGCAGCCCCATGCTGTGTTCTAGAAGAGAGTGCTGTGCTCGCCCACAGCCCGCTTACCCGATGGCTTGAGGAGAGATCCATGCCAGACTGTGATCCTTTGCTCGATAGTGCCCTGGCCTACCGCCCGACGGTGTACGAATATTGCCAACTGGCCCTGCGCCCCACCCTCGATCGGGCGGCAGCGGAGCGCATGGAAGAAATTTTGCGGCGGGCCGAAGCCGAACCCCTGCTGAATCTTTTGATCGATGAAGCCGATGGCCTGGTGGCTCGATTGCAGCCCTGCCTGGGAGAGCAGCGATTACAGCAGCAGCAGCAGCGCCTGCGTGACGCCATCGATGCCCTTTGGGTAGACGAACTGCTGGCCACCTGCGGCCCCTAGTACTGGACGGCATCAGTCAGCCCATCGTTCTAGGTGTTGGGTGTTGGGTGTCGGGTGTTGGGTGTTGGGTGTCGGATACCTTGTATAGCCATAGTCACCTGGGTTAAGACACTCAGCAGCCTTAAAAACGATTGAACGTTCAATCGTTTCTAGAAAGACTGTCCTAACCAGACTGGCTACAGCTACACCTCGGCAGAGCCAGCACCTCTGCCCAAGCGGCACAGACTACTTGCCATGTAGCGATGGCCGTAGCGCTGCGGACATCTGCCCCTGGCGCTAGTCGAGGCCGCGCCGTGGCGTGCAGCCCTCGCCCCAGGCGTTGACCCCAGGTGTTGATAGACTGCCCTAACGGGTCTGGCGATGGCTATCGATCAGCGCTACGGCCAGGGCCAAAATCCCCAGGGGCAGAACGCCAAACTCAATGCCGGTGCCCTCGGCTTCATTGCGCCAGGCCAACACCAGCAGCCAGCCATCGCCAAGGCGAAACGAAGGCACGTCGGCCAGCTGTAGTAGAGCCGGCAGGGCGAGAAACAAAAGCCCTAGGGTCAGCAGGGTGGCTAGAAAGACCTTGAGAAATTGTGTCATTAAATCCTGCTGCTACTGCTTTGCCCAGGGGTTGGATAGCCAAACAGATGCCCGTGGGTACAAAACTCCACCTGAGCTGTACTGTCATTGTCAGGGCTGGTGCTGGCTGCGTCATCTTTCCTGGGGCCAAACTGGCTTTACCGCCGCCGTGCTGGGCAATCTATGTCAGGCTTAGCACAGGCGCAGTGGGGGCAGTATGGCAGCTTCTGGTTTGACCACGGGGCCCAGACGGTGGCTGGTGCAGGTGTGTCGGCATCGATCGTGCGATCGCGGCGGTTCGGCGGCGGTTCTGGCGGCTTTTGAGCAGCACCAGAGCGCCCGCATTTTGGTGGTCGCCAGCGACTGCATGGGCCAGTGCAGCGCCGGGCCAACGGTGAATGTGATGCCTGGCAACACCTGGTACTGCCGGGTCGCCCCTGAGGATGTGCCGCGCATTGTAGAAGAGCATTTAGGGCATGGGGAACTGGTGCGCGATCGCCTGCACCCCCGATTTCATCCGGTAGACCCGTCTGCCTGACGCGTTGCTACGTTAGCTGCCCGGCGACAGCGTCTTTGCCGACGCCCCGTGGCCGCCGTGGCCGCAGAGCCCAGGACGTTAGCCCGGCAAAATCGGCGTGACCGAGGGCAGAGCTGCCAAAATGCTGTTGACCTGCTCACCGTAGTCGGCTGCGGTCAGGGCCGGGATGCTCGTGTCTAGGGTGACTGACTCACTCAATTTTACCCAGGAGCGGCAGCCGCTATAGCCTGGGTGGCGGGGCAGCACCAGGGGAGACTCTAGCCGATAGGCCCGCAGCAGCAGAGCGTAGAGGGGGCGATCGGGCTGCCAGTTCAGGCGCTCCGTCACAAATTGCTCATTCCAGATCAAGTAGGGCAGCAGCGGCGTCACGGCGGCGGCGGTGGCCAGCGGTAGGGCGTGGGTAATGGTGGCCCAGCCGGTAAAGCAAACCTGGTCGGTATCGGGAGCAGCCCCCTGCACCGCCAAGAGCCGAAATGGTTCCTTGAGTAGCGAAATGTGCTGATGCTCCAGGGTGGGCAGCAGCAGCACCTCCTGCGCCGCGAGGGAAAACTGCCCCTGAGCTTCGCGAATGCCGCCCTTGCGCAACAAAAGAACGGTCTCCCCCTGCAGGAGCGCCGTCACCGCCGCCTGCCATTCTTTGAGTACCCAAGACACCATTGGCTGGCCTCCGTCGTATCTGATCCCAGGGTATTTTACTGGGCTGGCCCTCGGGCAACAATCCACGATCACCCTAGGCGATTCGCCAGGTCAGATCATCCCAGTGATTGAGTACGAGGGTAGCGCCAGCGACGGGCGATCGCCCCCAGGGCTCCGACACCGAGATAAACCCCGCTGCCTGGGCTTGCTCGGCCAGGGCAAAGTCAGCCCGACTATCCCCCACGACGAGGGTGCGGGCGATAGGAACCTGGAGGCGATCGCATACCTCTCTCAGCAGCGTCGGGTCGGGCTTGGGCGGTTCCCCCGGCGCGGTGCCCCGCGATACCTGCACCCAGGGCGTCAGGTCGTAGCAGCTGAGAAATTCTTCCACGTAGGCGGGGCTGTCAGACGACAGCACCCCGATTTTGAGGGGACTGTGGTGCAACCGCTCCAGCATGGCCGCTGTACCGTCAAAAGGTGGCGTGTAAGCCGCCTTGCCGTTGCGGGCGGCATTGACTGCCGCAAAGCAGTCTGCCACCAGTTCCGTCACCTGCTCGGCTGGGTAGCCCAACCGCACCAGCACCGCCACCGCTCCCTGGCGGTTGGCCTCGCGGGTGCCCGCCGCCATCAGCCCGTCGGGGTCGATGCTGCGGGCCGAGACGCCAAAGCAGTCGAGCAGGGCCTGAACGAGGTCGTCGCTACCCCCCACGGCGGCGGCACAGGCTTCGGCCCGGGCGATCGCCGTGCGCTGCAACAGCCCCCGCGAGTCGGCCAGAGTGCCGTCTTTGTCAAAGACGATCGCCTCTATATCCTCAATCCACCGCCGCCCACACCGCACCGTCACCATCTCTACACCCTCCCCAAAAACTGCCTGAACCCCAATCAACGGAAAACGTTCTAACGTTAGAACGTGGGAACGTTCTCAAAAAACCGTTCGCAGCTCACCCACTATCCTAGATAATGGGAAGGTTTTGAAAAATAAGCTAAGTTCACTATGCGCACCCACTACTGCGGCACCCTGCGGGCCAGCGACATTGGCAGCACCGTCACCCTGTTCGGCTGGGTCGATCGCCGCCGCGACCACGGGGGTGTGGTTTTCATTGATTTGCGCGATCGCACCGGAGTCGTGCAGATCGTCAGCGACCCCGAGCGCACCCCTGCCTCCTACCCTCAGGCCGACCTGCTGCGCAACGAGTACGTGGTCAAAATCCAGGGCCGGGTGAGCCAGCGCCAGGAGGGTTCGATCAACCCCAAGCTGCCCACCGGGGAGATCGAGATCTACGCCGACACCATTGAGCTGCTAAACGCGGTGCGTAAGCCGCTGCCTTTCCAGGTGTCTACGGCAGATTCAGAATCGGTACGCGAAGACCTGCGGCTGCGCTATCGCTATCTGGATCTGCGGCGGGAACGGATGGCCCAGAACCTGCGCATTCGCCACGAGGTCACCAAGGCCATCCGCCGCTTCCTCGAAGACGAGGAGGGCTTCTACGAGGTCGAAACCCCGATTCTCACCCGCTCCACCCCCGAGGGCGCGCGGGACTACCTGGTGCCCTCGCGGGTCAATCCCGGCGAGTTCTACGCCCTGCCCCAGTCGCCCCAGCTGTTCAAGCAGCTGCTGATGGTCGCCGGGGTCGATCGCTACTACCAGATCGCCCGCTGCTTCCGCGACGAAGACCTGCGCGCCGATCGCCAGCCCGAGTTCACCCAGCTGGACATGGAGATGAGCTTCATGACCCAGGACGAGATCCTGGCCCTAAACGAAGCCCTGGTGGCCCATATTTTTAAGGCGGTCAAGGGCGTCGAAATTCCCCGCCCCTTTCCCCGACTGACCTACGCCGAGGCCATGGATCGCTACGGCTGCGACAAGCCCGACACCCGCTACGGCCTGGAGCTGGTAGATGTGTCTGACCTGGTGAAGGACTGCGGCTTTAAGGTGTTTTCAGGGGCGGTGGCCGACGGCGGCATCGTCAAGGTGCTGCCGATTCCCAACGGCAACGACCAGATCTCCAACGTGCGGATCAAGCCGGGGGGCGACGTGTTTAAGATTGCCGCCGAGGCCGGAGCCAAGGGCTTGGCCTACGTGCGGGTGCGGGCTGACGGCGCGGTGGACACGATTGGGGCGATCAAGGACAACCTGAATGCTGACCAAATGGCGGAACTGCTGCGCCGCACCAACGCCACGGAGGGCACCCTGCTGCTGTTTGGGGCGGGGCCGACGGATATTGTCAACGCCACGCTGGATCGGGTGCGCCAGGCGATCGCCCGCGAGATGAACCTGATCCCCGAGGGCACCTACAACCTGCTGTGGGTGACCGACTTCCCCATGTTTGAGTGGAACGCCGACGAGCAGCGGCTTGAGGCTCTGCACCACCCCTTCACCGCCCCCAACCCCGACGACATCGACGACCTCAAGACCGCTCGCGCCATTGCCTACGACATCGTGCTCAACGGCTACGAGATCGGCGGCGGCAGCCTGCGCATCTACCAGCCCGAGGTGCAGAGCCGGGTGTTTGAGACCATTGGCCTCAGCGACGCCGAAGCCCGCGACAAGTTTGGCTTTTTGCTCGAAGCCTTTGAGTACGGCACTCCGCCCCACGGCGGCATCGCCTACGGCCTCGACCGCATCGTCATGCTGCTGGCAGGCGAAGAGTCGATTCGCGATGCGATCGCCTTTCCCAAAACCCAGCAGGCCCGCTGTCTGCTCACCCAGGCTCCCTCGGGGGTAGACGAGGCTCAGCTCAAGGAGCTGTACGTCGCCTCTACCTACGACCCCGAGGCCGACGAGTAGAATTGGGGTGAGGGATCGGTTGCAGGCTGATTCTCTCTGGTGGGCGGTGCCCACCCTACGATTGCCTGGGGTTTATTAATGGTTGCCACTAAGCTCTCTCTGGCGGATTTTCTGAGCCTGGATACAGGCCCAGAAGCCCGCTGCGAATTTGCGGATGGGGAAGTGATCGAGATGCCGCCAGAGAGTCCGCGAAATATTTTGGTCTCATTATTTCTACTGCAACAGTTCTTGCAAATCCTGCCCTTGCCCTGGTTGCGGCGCATGGATACCGAAATTGTGGTGTCTGGGCGAGTACGAATTCCGGATTTGCTGGTTCTGGGCGAAGATTTGGCAGCTCTGTTAGAAGACACGGGCCGCAGCACCATCACCGAAGATATGCCAGCGCCGCTGTTAGTGGTAGAAGTAGTTTTCCCTGACAAAGCCAGTGAAGACCGCGACTACCGCTACAAGCGATCGGAGTACGCGGCGCGGGGTATCCCAGAGTATTGGATTGTCGATCCGGCTAAGGCCACGGTGACGGTGCTGACCCTGGTGGATGGTCTCTACGAAGTCCAGGAGTTGTCGGGAACAGCCATGTTGAAGTCACCTCAGTTTCCGACCCTGAGCCTAGCTGTAGCCAAGGTACTCTCGCCAACGAGCTAATGTCGTGCCTCTCTGTGCGCTGATCAAGCAGAAACCGGGTTTCTGTGGATAGGGGCGCTAAATCTTGATAGCTTTACCCCTGAGAAACCCGGTTTCTGGACTTAGGAGATTTCTGGGAAAGAAGATCCCCGCTCTATCGGGCGACTCCAACCACCGTAGGGTGGCACTGCCCACCATTAGGGAGAAAGTTTTCCAGAAGTCGCCTTACTGCACCAGCGCTCTCCCGCTAAGCTTCCTCAGAAACCTCAGCTAGAGCCTCCCCTTTGCGCTTGCGCAACGCAGCCACCCCCATGCCAATTAAGCCAGGCAGTAGAGCCGGAGTAGGAATAGCAGTGGTGTCCTTATTAAAAGTGAAGTTATCCAGAATGAACTGATTCCCAAAGCCTCCATAGCCAGCATTGATCCCACCTGAGGAGGTAAACCTGAGACGATCAACACCGATCCAATTGAAGGTAAATAGGGTTGGCGCAGTAGAGTCTACAACAACATTTTGAGAAAAGAGTGGATTTAGTCCCTGAAAGCCTTCTATCAAAATATTGAGGCTGTTATTCCATGCACCCGCTAGATAAGCACTGGTGAAGGTAAACGAACTACCGCTGGTAATCTCAGCAGGGTCTCCAAAAGCGTTAAAAGCTACATTTGGAGATGAAAAGGTGCCATTCTCATAACCAGAAAATGGAATAGTGTCTCCACTAATATTCCAAAAATTTTCCCAATTCAACCCACCGTATCCGCTTGAAATTGGACTTAGATCACCGGGTAGGTCGTCAAAAGTTAACGTTAAAGCCTGCGCTGACCCGGCCATTGTCAGGGCAACACACATTGCTCCGGCAGCGGCAAATGAAGCTTTTTTCGCAATTGCATGACTCATAAAACTCACTACCTTGAAAAGAAGGTGAATAAAACGGGTAGAGTTTTCCTGGAAGTGCGGTGAGTGGTAGAGGCAAGATGGCAGATGAGTTCTAGCAGGTGTATGCCTTCTAATCAGATGTAGGTTAGATATCTGAAAAGGTTTAGGTACCATCTACTTGGCTATTAAAAACTGAATGCCGCACTATCGGAATTAGTTTCACCCCTCTTCCTCCAAAAAATCTAGAGCTTCTAAGGAATTTCACTGAAACTTTGCAGAGCTAGTGCGTAGCACTACGTATTGCCTCTCCCGTGGCGCGGGTAAAGGCGATCGCCCCCCCGCTCACCCTCAGGACGTATAAAAACTTGCACCATGAACGGTATTTCGTGGCAACCTATGGGCTTATAAAGAGAGTCCATTGGAGCCGTGTGGTCGTTATGTCGCAGCAACAGGCAAGAGTCATTACTAGAGGCTGGCGTTCCCTCCGTAGGCCGGGGGGGCGCTGGCGCTACACGGTCTGGATAACGTTGGGTATCCTGGTCATTCTCTGCCCTGCGGCTCTCGCCCAGGGGGCTAATGCCGCTGACCTCCAGGTAGCGTTGGACACGGTGTGGGTGCTGGTGGCTGGGTTTCTGGTGTTCTTTATGAACGCTGGCTTTTGCATGCTCGAAACCGGCTTTTGCCGCAGCAAAAATGCCGTCAACCTGCTGGCCAAAAACCTGATTGTGTTTGGTCTCTCGACGCTGGCCTTTTGGGTGGTGGGCTTTGGGCTGATGTTTGGCGACGGCAACGCTCTGTTTGGGTTCTCGGGCTTTTTGCTGCAAGGGCCTGACAACAGCCCGGCGGTGGGCGAAGCTTACCGGGGCACCTTTAGCGCCCTAGACTGGGCGGGAGTGCCACTCAACGCCAAGTTTTTCTTTCAGCTGGCCTTTGCCGGTACCGCCGCCACCATCGTCTCTGGGGCGGTGGCTGAGCGCATTAAGTTCTTGGCCTTCTTTATTTTTAGTTTGCTGCTGGTGGGCATCTCTTACCCGATTACGGGTCACTGGGTGTGGGGCGGCGGCATGCTGGCCAATTTGGGGTTTTACGACTTTGCTGGCTCTACGGTGGTGCATTCGGTGGGGGGGTGGGCCGCGCTGATTGGGGCTGTGTTGCTGGGGCCTCGGCGGGGCCGCTTTCAGGCGCGCCCGGTGGCGATGCCGGGGCACAACCTGAGTATTTCGGCCCTGGGCTGTTTGATTTTGTGGCTGGGCTGGTTTGGCTTCAACCCCGGCTCGACTATGGCCGCCGACCCCTTTGCCATCAGCCACATTGTGGTGACCACCAACATCGCGGCGGCCCTCGGTGGCCTGTCCGCCACGGTCACCTCTTGGATCTATCTCAGCAAGCCCGATCTGTCGATGATTATCAATGGGGTGCTGGCGGGGCTGGTGGCGGTGACCGCATCCTGTGCCTACGTGACGCTGGGCAGCGCGGCGCTGATTGGCCTGGTGGCGGGCATTATTGTGGTGTTTTCAGTCACGCTGCTGGACGGGCTGAAAATTGACGATCCGGTGGGAGCTGTTTCGGTACACCTGGTGTGCGGTGTGTGGGGCACGCTGGCCCTGGGCTTGTTTAGCGTTAACCCTGGCATCTATCCCTGGTATGACCAGGAGTCGGGGCCCCTGGCGGGGTTGCTGATGGGGGGCGGCATTCAGCAGGTGCTGGTGCAGCTGCTGGGGATTGCGGTGGTCGGAGCGTTTACGGTGGCCTTTAGTCTGCTGTGCTGGCTGGCGCTGCGGGCGACCGTCGGCATTCGGGTCTCTGAGGCTGAGGAGATTCAGGGCCTCGACCTGGGGGAACACGCGATGGAAGCCTATCCAGAGTTTCAGGTGGGGCCGTGACAATTTTGGATTGGGGCTTGGCGATTTTGGCCTGGGACGGGCCTGAGAAAATCCAAAATCTAAAATCCAAAGTCCAAAATTGCTAGACAAAGTGGTACGGGGGGAGAGCTTCGCTGAGAATGAGCGTCCAGTGGGTCATCTGCGATCGCCACTCCTCTACCCGCTGCTCTAGGTGCTCGGCGGCGGCGCGATCGATCAGCAGGTACACCCGCGCCTCTCCAGCGGGGCTTTCGGCCTCAATATAGTTGTCGTAGGCGGTATGAAGGTCACCCAGCACCTGGTCAAGCTCCTGGTGCTGCTGCTCTTGGGCGGCGGTTTGATCCTGGAGGCGCTGTTTTTTGGCTAAAAAGTAGTCTCGCCCAGTCAACCCCTCGGCCAGCGGGGGCAACTCTACCGGCTGGGCGATGAGCTTGAGCTGATACTCGACTTTGGGGCCAAGGATGGCGAGCTGAGCGGCGTAGTCGGCCCCCTGGTGGGTCAGGTGGGCCTTGAGATGATCGATAGAGGCAATTTGGGTACCAAACCGCAGGGGCAGCAGGGGGGTGTGCTGAAACAGCTCACAGATGACGCGATCGTGGCTCAGAACGGCGTTCAGCAGGCGGGGCTCATCGGTTTGCAGGGTCACCAGGTCAACGCCGACTTCGACGACAGCGGCAATGTCGTCTACGGCGATTAACTGGGTGGGTTCGGCCAGCCCCAGAGGCAAGGGCAGAGGTCGCAGGGGACGGGGGCAAATGCTGTAGAGATAGAGGGGTTGTGAAGTTAGCTCTGGGGGTAGCTCTGGAGACACGGATCGGAGGCCCTTGGGATGCGCCACGGTTCGATCTCACTCTAGGCGATTACAGCAGAGTTTGCAGGGTGAAGCACCAGGTGAGGGTGAGCTGACCCACCTGGCAGCCCGCTTCGCCGTCGAGGCGGTGCAGGTGAATGGGGGTGCCCTGGCGTAGGGTTGCGATCGCAGGCCGATAGCTGCCCAAATCGTGGTCAATTAAGGTCGTCAGATGCGCCACGGTGAGCGGAGCCCCCCAGGGGGCATCGGCAATATCAACGGCGGCCTCGGCGGGCAGCGCCTGGGGAACAGTGGGCAAGAGCCTGCCCCGGCTGAGGTCTACAATCCAGCTGCGCTGGGGGGTGGAGAGATGCATCAGCGGGCGCAGATAGAGGCTGCCCTGCTGCCAGCTCAGCCCCGGCGGCAGTACCTGGGCTGACACCCCCCCCATCAGCTGCATCACCCGCTCTGAGCTTTGGGCCAGGTGCCAGCGCAGCCGGGGCCACACGTCGGCCACCAGCACTGGCTCGTGCACAAAGGTCTGTTTGAACAGGCCGCTGGCCCCCTGTACCAGGTTGGTGGCGGCATAGATAATGCGGTTGCACAGCTCTTCCCGTTGGCGAAGCCGCTCCGCAGGAGTATCGCCCCCCTGGCTCGGCAGCAGATGGGGCAGATGCTGGCCTACCACCTGCTCGGCGTAGGTGCTCAAAAAAGTTTGAATCCAGCGTTCGTCGGTGAAGGTGAGCCAGTCGCCGAGCACCCCAGCGGTGGCGGGGTCGGGGCCGTCGATCAGGGTGCTGGCAAAGTCGTCCAGGGTAAAACCCGCAGCGGGTTTTCCGGCGGGCTGGCCCCCCGGCGGCAGGTATAGGGCCTCAGGCATGGCGGCACTCGCGCTGTCGCAGGGTTGGGGCTGACCCTGGCTGGCCATCTCGGCCAGGTGCAGCTCCAGGTGCAGGGTACCGGGCTGCCAGGGTTGGAAGGGGCGCAGGGTCTCAACTGCACAGCCGTCCCCCAGCAGGGGGCTCAGCCCCGGTTGGGTATGTTTGATCTGCTCAGCCATTTGGGTCAACAGACTGCCGCAGCCCAGGGGCTGACTGGCGAGATCGTTCTCGAGCAGCCGAATCTCGGTGGCTTCCTCCAAATAGAGAGACGGTAGGGGGTCGGTTTGGGTGACCAGGTCGAGGGCATAGCTGGTCTCCTCGACGGTGAGCTTGAGCACCGGCACCAGGCGCACAATCTGCACCGTCCCCTGAGCCTGGGGGCTAGAGATGCGGGCCTGGACGCCCTCGATCAGACGCATGATTTCGTAGCCGCCGCTGGCCAGCATCCACAGCAGGTGAGGGACTAGGGTGGGCACCGGCACCAACGCGCTGGCGGCCAATGCCGGTGCCTCAGCCGCGTCCAGCGCCTCCAGCAGTTCCCAGATCTCTTCGCTGAGGTAGGGAGCCAGGTTGTCTAAGGTCTGGGGCCGATCGGCAGGCCAACCGCCCAGGGGCGATCGCAGCCTCAGGCTCTGGGCGACCAGCTGCTGCACCGCTGCGGCGATCGCCGGCACTTGCCCCAGGGCGGGGCGCTCAATGGCCAGGGGCACCAGGCGGCACACCGTATTGCCCAGGGTCGCGGCTGTAGAGCCCGTCAGCAGGGCCGAATCGGCCTGCAACCAGGGAGTCAGCGAACGCACAGCGGAGGAAACCATAGCAGCAGCCCACAGAGGGGAGGGAGGATCTCCCTAGAGAGTGCCTGTTTCTGCGGCAAAAGCCACAGGGCGTTGCAAATCTATGGGTTGGGGCGGGCGGTTGTGGATTTTAGATTTTGGATTTGCGACGGTGGTTTACCAGGCGATGTAGGGCAGCTTGGCCGCCGTGGTGCGAATGGCGCTGGCGTTGGCAACGAGCTGCCCACAGGCATCCCAGGTGCCCGCCAGGAAGGCTTGGCGCACGCCCTCGGGCATGGCCACGGCGCAGGTTTCGCCGTTGAAAGTGACGCTCTGAGCCACCAGGTCAAGGGTGACCACCGCCGCTGGATTGGCCTCTAGAAAGGCCTGGATGCGACTCACCACCGCTGCGGTCGCCGTCAGGCAGGGAATGCCGATCGCCACGCAGTTGCCAAAGAAAATTTCGGCAAAGCTCTCGCCCAGCACCGCCTTGATGCCCCAGCGGGCGATCGCCTGGGGGGCGTGCTCCCGCGAGGAGCCGCAGCCAAAGTTGCGGTTGACCACCAAAATCGTGGCCCCCTGGTACTGGGGCTGGTCAAAGGGGTGATCGCCCTTGAGGGCAGCGCGATCGTCGGCAAACACCTGCTCCCCCAGCCCGTCAAAGGTCACACACTTGAGAAACCGGGCCGGAATAATGCGATCGGTGTCGATATCGTTGCCAACGACAGGAATGCCGGTGCCGGTAATCTGATCTATTTGCGTCACTGCGATCGCTCCTTACCCTGGGGCCTTTGCCTTAAACTGCTGCGCTATCGAGTCAAGATAGCCGCCTATCAATAGTAGCGCCTGGGTGCCCTCCCTCAGTGCTGCCGCCGCCTGCCCGAGCGGTGTTTCAGTCGCTGCACCGCTAGGCCAAAACCTAGACTTTTCAACATAGAGAGAGCGGTATTAACCCAATCATAAACTTTGGTATCATCCCTAGCCATCTACAAAACAGGGGAGTATCTTAATAGATAAGGAAGTGAATCACCTGACAGAAAAAATGATTTCTTCCTCAACAGATCGAATAGTTCAGTCCTGTTAAATAGGAGGTACGTTATCGATTTAACGTCTGAATCTATCTCGTCAAATACCAGCAGCACTTTACTCGGTTGTTGATATTTCCTCTCTGTAACTGATAGAGAGCTCTGCAAGAAATGCCCAGAGACGCTACAAACCCCACGCGATGGTTTCTTCACGACGGCATTTAAGTACCTCTGTTTAGTCGGAACTTTCTTGAGGAAAACTCTCAAGTTGATCAGTCAAAGTGCTGCTGTCTCCGCATTGCTTAAACGATATTTTGTCTGGAGGAATATAATCCAGTTCATCGTGTCTAGTTACAGGCTGTAAGTTTAAAGTTTAGAAGCCCCCGACAGACGACCTGTCGGGGGCTTCCTGTTCTCAGGAAATTTTTGAAAAAGCAGATCCCGGTTCTATCTGGCGACTGCAACCACGGTGGGGTAGGCACTGCCCACCACTGGGGAGAAAGTTTTCCAGCAGTCGCCTTAACAGTTTGCTTAGGTTGAAAACCAAACAGCTTAAAGCGGCAACTATCCTTCAACCCGCAGGCCCGCAGGCCCGTGGATAAGCTCTGATAACTCTGGCATCACAATATCGGCCTGGGCCGTAGGCATTGCCCCCATCGCCGATATGGGCTCTTCAATGGGAGCGGGGGCCATCATATCGCTGGGCAAAAAGATGCGGGCACTCACCGCCAGCATCGCTACCGCAAAGATCAGCACAATCAGCAGGGGAGCAATATAGGACCGAAAAAAGGACATAGGGCGATCGCGCGTGAAGGAATGTAACTTGTACTTTCATCTTACACGGAAGGGAGAGAGGGAATGGGGAGTAAGGGTTGAATTTTGGGCGTCGAGCTGCTAGGCGAGGAATAAACTGAGCCATCAAAAATCAACAGTCTTCCCCACTTTATTTTCCCCCCACCTCACCTCGGCTGATCGTCCAGCTCTGGTCTTGGCATCGGCAGCGCGGGCTGGCGGAGCCGTCGCAGCCCGACCCAGCCCGCCACCGCCACCACTAGCCAAAACCAGCCGGTGACGGGTTGGTAGAGTAAGAAGCCGCCTGCTCCCAGCATGGCTCCGAGCAGCAGCAGCAGGGCGGCTCCCGCTCGGAGCAGGTCGCGTCCCAGAGCTTGGGCGGGTTCCAGGCCGGTGCGCTGGCGCTGGCGAGCCCAGCCAGGGCCACCGGGGAGTACCTTGCTGTAAAAGGCATCCAGCGTGGCGTCAGTCTCGGGGGCGGTGAGCACCATGGTGCTCACCCAGATCGCCGTCGTGATCAGGGTCGTGACCAGCAGCCGCAGGCCAAAGTCGTCAATGGTGAGAATAGGAACAACGCTGGTCACCAGCCCCACGATGAATCCGGCCAGCATAGAGGCCAGTTCGGCGGCGGCGTTGATGCGCCACCAAAACCACCGCAGAATCAGCACCAGGCCCGGCCCGGTGCCGATCGCAATCACCAACCGAAACACGGTGGCAACATCTTGGGAATAGAAGGCGGCGATCGCCCCCAGCCCCGTCACTATCACCGAGGCCAACCGTCCGGCCAGCACCAGCTCTGCTGCGGTAGCCCCGGGCCGCACAAAGCGCCCGTACAGATCGTTAGTGAGGTACGATGCGCCCCAGTTAATTAGCGTTGAAACCGTGCTCATAAAGGCGGCAATCAGCGAGGCCACCACCACCCCCAGTAGCACTGGGGGCAAAAAGTCGAGCATCAGCATCGGGTAGCCCAGCTCGCGATCCTCCAGGTTGGGGTAGATCACCACGGCGGCGAGGGCCACAATCACCCAGGGCCAGGTGCGGATCACGTAGTGCAAAATGTTGAAAAACCAGGCCGCCTTTTCGGCCTCGGCCTCAGTCTTAGAGGCCGCCAGCCGCTGGATAAACTCACCGCCGCCGTCGCTGCGGCGAAAGGCCCACCACTGCAAGGTGACGTAGGCCAAAAAGGTGCTGACGGTAATGCCAGCGGTCTCGCTCCAGCGGTACCAGCCCCCCGGTGCCCGCTCTAGGGGCACAAAGGCCAGCAGGTCGGTGCCCCCTGCGGCTCTCACCTGTTCGACCAGACTGCCCATACCGCCCAGGTTGACCACCGCCGCCACCGCCACGATGATCGCCCCCAGCAGGGCCAAAAAGAACTGAAAGAAATCGGTCGCCACCACCCCCCACAGGCCCGAAAAGCCCGCGTAGAGCAGCACCAAAGCGCTGACGCCCACAACGCTGAGCAGTTTGAGGTTTTCCCCCGGCTCAATGCCGAAGGACTGCCACAGACCCAGGGCGTCGATCACCTTGACCATAGCCAGCATCGCGTAGCCAATGCCGATGCAGTTGATTGGCACCGCAAACAAAAAGGCTTTAATGCCCCGCAGCCAGGCCGCCGTAGTGCCGCCGTAGCGCAGCTCCGTCAGTTCGGCATCGGTGATGATTTCAGAGCGTCGCCACAGGCGGGCGAAGACGTAGATCATCACCACGTGGGCAATGCCAAAGCTCCACCACTCCCAGTTGCCAGCGATGCCTCGGGTGCCCACCACCCCAGCAATGTAGAGCGGCGTGTCGATAGAAAAGGTCGTGGCCGCCATGCTGGTGCCCGCCAGCCACCAGGGCAGCGATCGCCCCGACACAAAAAACTCCACCAGCCCGCCCGCTGCCCGGCGCGACAGGTAAAGGCCCAGGGCCAGGCTGAAGACCAGATAGACCACCACAATGGCCCAGTCAATCCAAATCACAGGGAGTACCGGCAAACATCGATGCTATCTTGCCACAATCACCCACCCAGACCGCCAGTTTTAGGCGCGGGCCCCTCGGCCAACAGTGCTTCAACCTGCGCGGCGGCCATAGGCCGATAAAAAAAGAACCCCTGGCCGTAGCGGCAGCCGTTGGCCTGTAGAAATTCCAGCTGTTTTTCGGTCTCGATGCCCTCCGCTACGGGGTCTAGCTCCAGGCTGTCGGCCAGGGCCAAAATCGACTTGATCAGCACCGGGTTTTCGGCCTTGGTGCCCAGGTAGGTGACAAAGCTGCGATCGACCTTCAGCCCGCTGAAAGGGAACCGCTGAAGATAGCTGAGGGACGAGTAGCCAGTGCCAAAGTCGTCAATGCTGAGCCTAATGCCGTGGCTCTTAATGTGCTGGAGTACGGCCAGGTTGTGGTCAACATTCTCAATTAGCAGGCTTTCGGTAATTTCTAGGGTGAGGCAGTCGCTGGGCAGGTTCAGCTCAGTTAGCAGGGTGGCGATGTCGGCCACCACGGCGGCATCGCGCAGCTGCACGGCGGAGAGATTGACGCTCAGGCCCATGGCCCGCACCGCCGGAAACCGCTGTCGCCACCGGCTAAACTGGCTGCAGGCCGTCCGCAATACCCACCGCCCCAGGGGAATAATCAGTCCAGTTTCTTCCGCAATGGGAATAAACTCCGCCGGAGAGATCATGCCGTACTCGCTGTGGGGCCAGCGAGCTAACACCTCAAAGCCTTTAATTTGGCCATTGCTGAGATTGACAATGGGCTGGTAGTACAGGGTCAGCTCCTGGTGCTCAAGGGCTCGGCGCAGGGTTTCCTCCAGGTGCATTTCGCGCAGCACTTGCAGGTGCATCTGGGGGTCAAACAGAGCATAGCGCCCCTTCCCCCCCGCCTTGGCTCGGTACATGGCAATATCGGCATCGCGCAGCAGATCTGCGCCAGTTTGATGGCGCGGGGTGCAGAGGGCAATGCCAATGCTGGCGCTGACAAAGACATCTCGGTCTTTGAGCGCAAAGGGCTGGCGCACTTCGGCCAGCAGCCGCTCGGCCACCTGAATCGCCTGCTCTACCCCGGCGATGCCGTTGAGCAACACCACAAACTCGTCGCCGCTCAGGCGGGCAGGCAGGTCTTCGGGGCGGGTGGTGGTGCAGAGCTTTTGGGCAATAGCCACCAGCAGCTCGTCGCCAATGTGGTGGCCAAGGCTGTCGTTGATCACCTTGAACCGGTCGAGGTCGATAAACAGGACAGCACAGGGCTGTAGGTGTTGCTGACCGATGGCGGCATCGAGCCGCTGGAGTAGCAGGGTGCGGTTGGGCAACCCGGTGAGGGCATCGTGGCCAGCGTCATACTCGAGTTGGGCCTGAATTTCGACTTTGTCGGTGATGTTGCGGGAGGTGGTTTGAATGCCGATCACCTGGTGCGCTTCGTTGAAAATTGGCTTGGTTAGGGTTTCGAGCCAGATGTAGGTTCCCGACCTTTGCCGCATGCGGTAGGCTGCTGGCACCACGGTACCCGCTAAGACATCTCGGTGAGCCCCCTGCTCAATCCAGTCGGCATCGTCTGGGTGGAAGAACTGGTATGGGCTTTGACCGATCATTTCGTCAGGGGTGTAACCCAAAATTACCTGACACGAGGGGCTGACGTAGATCAGCGTACCGTCGGGTTCGTGGAGGCAGACCAGGTCGCTCATATTTTCGGTGATCAGCCGCAGCTGAGCCTCGCTAGCCCGCAGCGCCGTTTCGGCCTCAAGTTGGTCGGTGATGTCGCTGATGCTAAACACCAGCCTGACGATCTGGCCGTCGCTGCCTTTGACGGGGGCACCGTTAATGGAGAGGACGCGCCGCTGGCCGTTGGGCCATTCGATGGCGTGGCGAATGTCGTAGACGGGTTCGCCTGTAGTCAGCACCATATTAAAGGGCTGCTGCTCGTCGGCGCGAGGGCTGCCGTCGAGGTTGGTGGCGCGCCACTCGGGCGAGTTGTAGGTGCGCCGGGTAATGTCGCTGAGGGTTAGTCCCAGCACCCTTTCGGCGCGGCTGTTGGCAAATAAAATCTGGCCGTCGGGGGCCAGGACTGTAATGGCTGCCACGCTGGTAGTCATGACGCTTTCGAGCAGGTCACGCTCGCCGCTCAGGGCCAGATTGGCAGACTTACGCTCGGCTTCAAACCGGGCCCTTTCGCTGATGTCAAACAGCAGCCCGTCCCATACGATGGTGCCGTCGGCTTGCCGTTCTGGGTTGGCAATGCTCTGTACCCATTTGATGGTGCCGCTCGCCGTGACAAACCGTCCCCGCCATTCAAAGGGAGCGAGGTTTTGAGCCGACTCGGCGATCGCCGCTGTCAGCCCCGCGATATCTTCCGGGCAGATGACCTGACAGGCCAGGGTGATATCGTTGAGCATGGCCTCGGGCTCTAGCTCGTAGAGACTGCGGGCTCCGGCGCTCATATAGGTAAAGGCGTGGTGCCCCGTGGCGGGGTTCTGCTCGTAGCGATAGACTACCCCCGGCAGGTTGTCAGCCAGGCGGCTGAAGCGGGCTTCGCTGGCGCGCAGGTCGAGTTCGGTCTGCTGGGTTTCGGTAATGTCTTGGCTGACGATGACAACCACCCAGCAGTCGTTGGCCTCGTCGCGACGAGACGAGTAATGCTGGGCAATGTATCGCCACGAGCCGTTGGGGTGCTGAAAGCGAAGTGCAACGCTGGCTGTCTGGGCGGGAACGGCGACGGACTGCTTTAGCGGCCCGATCGCAGCTTCCAGGTCTTCGGGATGAACCCGACGGTGCCAGAGATCGGGGTCGGCAAAAAAATCCCCGTCTGAGAACCCATAGACCCGGCGGTGCCCGGCGGAGAAATAGGCGTAGTGCCAGCTGCCATCGGCAAAGGCTCGCAGCTGGGAAAGCGCTACGCTGGCGTTGTCAAGAATGTCCTTAAATTGGGCTTCAGAGGCGCTGAGGGCCAGCTCGAGCCGCTTTTTGGCGGTGTTGTCAAAGGCCACGCCGACGACGGTGTGGGGTTGCCCCAGGGGGTCGGTGAGCACCTGGCCGCGAGCCATAACCCAGCGCAGATCGCCGCCCGGGGGCAGGGCGATCTGGTGCTCAAGGTTAAAGAAACCTGGGGTCTCTAGGGCTGCTTGAAATGCCTGGTAAAGCTCCGGCACCTGCTCTGGGGGAATAAAGCGGCTGAGAAACTGGGCGTGGGTGAGGCGCAGGTCTGTGGCCGGGGACGCGGGCCGAGTCAGGTCGCCAAACAGCCAGATGGTCTTGCTGGTCAGGTCAATTTCCCAGTAGGTGAGGTTGGCTGCCTCAACCAGGGGGCGCAGATGATTTTTAAGCTGCGATCGCCCTCTTGGCGAGGGCTTGAGGCAGCGCCTCGTCAGCCCCAGTACCGAGGGGAGCGTGACTGCCGCCCCCAGGCCCAGGGCCCAGAGCCCCAGACGGCCCAGGCCCAGCGGCAGGTGCGACGTCGGCGCCGGCGCTGACGGTGCGGTGAGCCGGTATGGTTCTAGCAGATCGTCGTCAGGCCTAGAATGGACAAGGCTTCCAGGCATGAGTAGACAAACCCCTGCGATCGCGGTAGCCCCTGAAGCAGTTATTGCGTTGCGAATCAGTGTTGGCCAACGACGCATGCCCAATCCCTAACCCACCTGTCCATTTCCAGGGGTGCCAATCTACCGATGGTTCAAACTACCTGGGGCCGAGGATGTTACCGATAGTTACAGTGCCCGTGCCTCAGGGGTCGTCCCTAAATTACCCAGACCTCGCATCGAAGTCGCAGCCCGGTCAGATTTTGCCGCTAGCCAAGGGACTGCCTAAAAACTTCAAAAAATCGCGATTGCAACCCATAAAAGCTGACCTATGATTAGCCCCAGGGGCGTGGGTGGGTATGCTGACGACATCATTCTGCTCATTAATACTGCTTAGGGCATTCTGTTTAGGGGCAGCACCAGCCTGCTGAATCTGCAAACACCGTCGGTTGAGGGGAAGCTATGAAACTGCGTTACGTTTTTGTGCTGTTAGGTCTGGGCCTGGTTGTCGGGGCGATCCCTGGGAGGGGCTACGCCCAGACTCCCTCTGAACCTGCGATTTTAGAACCCGGAGCCGTTGAGCCCGAGGCCATGGATCTCGAAGGTCTTGAACCTGTCCCCCCTGCACCCGAAACCACTGGCGCGGAAGTTGCTGAGCCCGGCCTCTCGGCGATCGGTGCCTATAACCTGGGGGTCGAGCGCTACAACAGCGGTGACTATACCGCCGCCCTCGAAGCCTTTGACCTGGCGATCGAAAAAGATCCCAGCTTGTCTAACGCCTACCTGTACCGGGGGCTGATCTACGCCGACCAGGGCGACTACAACCGCGCCCTCACCGACCTCAACCAGGCCCTGAGCGCTGACCCCAGCAATGCCAATGCCCTGTTTGCTCGGGGTAGTGTCTACTATCGCCAGGGCGACTCCAGCCAGGCCCAGGCCGATTTCAACACCGCCCTGGAGATCAATCCGGACTCGGTGGGGGCTTACCTCTATCGCGGTCTGATCGACACCCAGCAAGGCCGCCACGACCTCGCCATCGAAGATTTTTCCACCGCCATTGAGCTCAACCCCAACAATCCCTCGGCCTACGTGCTGCGGGGCTTCGCCCTAGAGCGGGTCAGCAACTACACCGAAGCCGTTGCCGACTTTAGCCGGGCCATTGAGCTGAATGGCGATCTCCCCCGCGCCTACATGGGGCGGGGGGTGGCCTACTACCACCTGGGGTTGTTTGACGCCGCCCTCAGCGATCTCAACCAGGCCGTGGGCCGTGACCCTTCCCTGGCGCGAGCCTACCTCAACCGCAGCCATGTGTACTTCCGCCAGGGGCGGCCCAACCGGGCGCTGCAAGATCTAGATCGCGCCCTTGAGCTAAATCCCAGTCTGGCTGAGGCCTATATGAGCCGAGGTACGGTGCGGGCCAATCAGGGCGATCTGCGCGGCGCTCAGCAAGACTTTGCCAGCGTGCTTCAGCTCAACCCCGACTCCGCCATGGCCTACAAGCAAAAGGGCGACGCCCTGCTGCAAGCGGGGGATCCAACCGCTGCGATCGCAGACTACACCGAGGCCCTGTTCCTAGAACCCGCCTACGCCGCCGCCTTCAAGGCCCGAGGCGATGCCCGACTGTCTACGGGCGATGTCTTTGGGGCGATCGACGACTATAGCCAGGCCATTGCCGCAGAACCCAGCTACCTGGCAGCCTACTCGGCGCGGGGCTCGGCCTATCTCCAGGTCAATCAGCCCCAAAATGCCTACCAAGACCTCACCCAGGCCATTGCCAGCGCCCCCACCAGCGCTGATCCCAAGCTGTTCTATAACCGGGGGGTGGTACGCGCTCGCCTCGGCGATGATGCCGGTGCCCGCCGCGACTTTGAGCAGGCTGCCCAGCTCTTTTTGCAGCAGGGTGAGGCCGCCGGATACCGGCAGACGCTGAATCAGATGAGCCAGCTGTAGCAGGTCAGGGGATGAGGAGGATGGGGTAGATAATGGATGTAGCCACTGACAACGCGGCTGACTTTCCTCACCGTCTCTACCTTCCTCATCTTTCATGCATTCCCTCTGGCATACCCTACGGCGTATCCTGCTGGCTCTGCTGCTTGGCGGTTTGCTGCTGCTGGCCCTGGCTCAGCCGGCGATCGCCTCGATTCACACCTACCGCGAGCAGCCGGGGCAGACCACCTATCGCTCGCGTCAGAGCCTGCGCGATCAGACCGGTATGGCCTGGCAGGCAACGGTGTTTAAGCGCTACAGCGACGGCACCCTACAGGGTACCTACCTGCGGCTGGTGGGGTTTCCGGGCCAGGGGTTTACCGACACCCAGCGCGATCTGGTGATTGAAACTGGCACCACCGCCCGCTGGACGGCTCCGCGCCAGCTCGATGCCCAAACCCAGACCCTACCCGAGGGCGTCGGCCAGTACAGGGTTGATGCCCTGCTGTCTGAGCTGCCGGGCTCAATGCCGCTGACCTTGCAGGTACCGCTGCGGGGTGGCGGCACGGCACGGCTGGTGGCCGCGCCCTACGTGGTTGACGAGTGGCTGCAACTCTACAGAATGGCTGAGGACGGTGCGTCGCCTCGGCAAGCCTAAGGGGCGACTGTGGGGGAGGCCGGTATGGCCATGGCCACCCCGGTAAAGACAGCGCCGCCGTCGCCGCGAGGCGGGCATCCGCTGGCCCGTAACGGCTCTCGAGTCGATTCGAGAATCGATTGCTGGGGAAACGGCTATGGCCGAGAGGAAGAAGGGGCGATCGCAGTGCAGCCGTTGGGTCAGCCGCCAGAGCTGTCTCCGTAGGGAGAGCGGCGTTGAAGAGCGCGCCGCTTGCTCTGGAGATGTCTCTGGGGATGTCTCTGGGGCTATGGGGGTGGGCTTTAAAAATAAAAAGCCGGGTAAGGCGCTATCACTGAGGAGCGAACCTCCACAATGTCCTGTGGCCCTACCCGGTCTTAGCTTTGGAGCACACGCGAGTCTACAGGATGTTTAGATAATCGGCCATACACTGGAATCCGCCAATACATGAAAGTTCTGAAAAGTTCAGGATCTTGTTCAGGTGCGGGAAAAACAGGGTGATTTTCAGCAAAAACCGTTCTTTCTCAAAGACCAACTATAACTTTGCTGAAGTAATATATCGAACTGGGAACTTTGCGATCGCCACAGCGTCTGACGGCGGTCAGGCCTAGGGCAGGCCTGACTGAGGGGGGTGGTAGGGCAGGGGGCCGGAACAGTTGGCTAGCCGCTGCCGCCAGGGACTAGAGCTAGAGCCTCCATCGCCGCGGCAGCGCCGCAGCCCTGTCGATAGCCTAAGGGGGCTGGGGGGAGCTGGGCATCAATATTGCGAAAAGCTAAGTAACGCAACGGTACGTACCAATCCCCAGCGGACTGGGACAGGGCTGCTGAGCCGTCGCGTTAGGATGACTTTGCTAGTTTTACCAACGACAGGTTCATGCTCGTCATTATTTTAATTTTTGTTGTCGGTCTTGCCCCGGCCATTGTGTCGGCGTACCTCAGCGTTCAGGCTGAGCGCAACGAAAAGTGCAGCAGCACTGAGGTCGGTGCGACGGCCCTGGGGCAGAGCATGCTCAAACTGCTCGACGGCAACGCCGATATGCACTATGTCGATGGTTTAGGCTACATGATTGGCGACATTACCTGTGATTTGAATGCGCGATCGCCCTATCTGCGCTGCGCCATGAACCCCATGGGCCCCTGCGATGGTTGCAGTGCCTACGCGCCCAAAGTCTTCGACCGCCAGATCTAGGGGAATCCTGGCAGGGCGTCGGCAGGGCATGGTCAACGCTGGTAAGCACCTGAGGACAATCTCGGGTGCTTTGTTTATGGCCCACGGTTTGCAAGCGATCGCCCTCAGCCCAGAGAATATTCGCTCCAATCCTTAAGATAATCCTCTAAACTCCGACCGGAATACCGGGGTTTGTGGGACAATGATCAAAGTGAACGCTGAGCAACTTACTACTTGCACCCTGTCGAGATTAAACGGAGATTTGAGATGGCGCTTCAACTTGGCGATCAGGTACCTAACTTCACCCAGCAGACCAGCGAGGGTGAGATTGATTTTTACAGCTGGGCCGGCGATAGCTGGGTAGTGCTGTTTTCGCACCCCGCTGACTATACCCCCGTGTGCACCACTGAGTTGGGCAGCGTGGCCAGACTCAAGCCCGAGTTTGAAAAGCGCAACGCCAAAGTCATCGCCCTCAGCGTAGACAACGCCGACTCCCACCAGGGCTGGATTGGCGACATCAACGAAACCCAGGGTGTGACCGTCAACTACCCCATCATTGCTGACGACGACAAAAAGGTCTCTGACCTCTACGGCATGATTCACCCCAACGCCAACGCCAAAGTCACCGTGCGCAGCGTGTTTGTCATTGACCCCAGCAAAAAGCTGCGGCTGACCATCACCTACCCGCCGAGCACTGGCCGCAACTTTGCCGAAATTCTGCGGGTGATTGACTCGCTTCAGCTCACCGACAACTACAGCGTGGCCACCCCCGTAGACTGGAAAGATGGCGAAGACGTGGTAGTTTCCCCCACCATTCCCACCGAAGAAGCAAAGCAGCGCTTTCCCAAGGGCGTCACCGAGATTAAGCCCTACCTGCGCATGACTCCCCAACCCAACAAGTAGGGGCCTAACGATCACACACCACACCGGGCGCACCGCAGTGCGCCTTTTTTTGTGCCCAATGGAATAGAGTCGGGGTGCGATCGCTGTATTACACTGGCCCTAGCGACGCATTCTGAAGGTATGGTGTGCTAGACGAGCAGGCTAAGAAAACGCTTTTGCGTAAGATTCCCCACGGTCTCTATATCTGTGGTGTCAAGGATGGGGACGACCTGAATGGCTTCACCGCCAGCTGGGTGATGCAGGCCTCCTTTCAGCCGCCCCTGGTAGTCAACTGCGTCAAAAACGACTCCACCTCCCACGCCATGGTCAAAGCTAGCGGTGTGTTTGCCCTCAGCTTTTTAGAGGCCGGGCAGAAAGAGCTGGCCCAAAATTTCTTTAAGCCCCTGCGCCGGGTCGGCAACAAGTTTGAAGACATTGAGTTTTACCCCGGCCCCGAAACCGGCTGCCCCATCATCAAAGACACCCTGGGCTACGTAGAATGCCGGGTGGTAGGCGCGGTCGAGCACGGCGATCATACCGTCTTTGTGGGCGAAGTGGTCGGTGCCGCCCTCCACCGTGACGGCGACCCCCTCCTGCTCGAAAGCACCGGCTGGAACTACGGCGGCTAGGCGAATGGATGGGTTTTAAGTTCTCAGTCTTGAGTTGTAAGTTATAGGCCCAATTCAACACTCAACACTCAAAACTCAAAACTCTCCCCATCTCCCCCACTCCCCCCATCTCCCTCACTTCTCCGCCTATGCCCCTGATAAAAATTCAAACCTCTATTCCCACCCCCGACAAAGCCCAGGTTGAAGGGCTGCTCAAAGATCTGTCCGCCCGCCTGGCCAGCCATTTGGGTAAGCCCGAATCCTACGTGATGACAGCCTTTGAGGCCAATGTGCCGATGACCTTTGGCGGCACTACCGATCCCGTGTGCTATGTCGAGATCAAAAGTGTCGGCACCATGGGCGGTGCCAAAACTCGGGCTATGAGCCAGGAGTTTTGCACCCAGCTCGAAACCGCCCTTGGGGTGCCCAAAAATCGCACCTATATCGAGTTTGCCGATGCCCCCGGTGCCATGTGGGGCTGGAACGGCGGCACCTTTGGCTAGGAAACAAGACCTGAGACCATCGCCTAAAACCCCCTGCCCGAGATCATCGATAAATATCGGTTAATCATTCTGAAGAGAGATGTCTGCCCTCAGGGTTTTCCCCATACTGGCCTCGTAGCAAGCTAGGCTCACAGCTATGCTAAAACTCTCTACCCTCAGCCTGATTCTGACCACCGCTTGGACACCGTTGGTAATGGGTTTGGCGGCATTTTCCCCCCTGGTGCCTACGGCGGTCGCTCAAGTCGATTTTGAATTTCAACCTGAGGCATTAGAGCCAGAACGAGAAGGGCTGCATGCCGTCTATGTAGACACCGCGGGAAATCTGCTCGGTACTTTTGTCGTCGTTCCAGGCGCTCGCCTGAGAATTGACGCTACCGGCCAGGTTGAAATTGACCAGCGAGATTTCACCACCGAAGCCACCTATTTTAACGATGGACGCCTTCGTACCTTAGGCGATGCGCGATTTGCCTACGCCATCAACGGTCGCATTCGCAGCATCCACGGCATCAACTTTAACTATTTTAGTAACGGTCGCTTGAGGGCGGTGGGCAATACGCGGCTTGACTACTCCCGTCAGGGAAGGCTTCAGCGCATTGCTGATGTCTCTTTAGACTACGATGGCAGCGGCACACTGCGGCGCATCAACCAAAATCAAACCCGCGATGGCATTCGCATTGTGGTGGTCAATTGAGTTGGCTTCTCCCCCCCGGCTGTGGTCAAGCTTTAGGGCCGCTCTTTAAAGCCGCTCTTTAAAAGGGAACGTCTCTATCGGGATGCGAGGGCTGTTTAGCTGCGGCATCGGAAGGTTTAAGAGGTACGTTGTCTAGACCTGCGCCAAGCTCATCGTCTACATCGACGACCTGGCCGTTAAAGAACTGGGCAAAGTTCTTGACGGCTCGGTCAAAGTCGCTGGCGATCGCGGGCAGCAGGGCCGACGGTTCAGGGGCGGAGGGCACCGGGGGCAAAGCTTCAGGACTCACCATCTCTGGCTCGGGGGACGGAGCGACAGGGGGAGACGACAAGACAGGGGGCGGCGGGGGATTAGGTGGTGTATGCTCTTGCCCCGGTGCCTGGGAGATGTTGGAGGCCGGGGCCTCAGGCTTTGGGTCGGGCAGCACCTCTAAAGAGACCTGCACTCTGTGGTTGAGTACCCGCTGAAAGGCCGCCTCCACATTTTCGACGCGACCCTGAGCCATCTTAAACAATGGCCTAGAGCTAATGCCGACTCGAGCCACCACCCCATCGAAAAACAGCAGGCTGCCCTGCTGCTGCATGAGGGCGCGGGTGCCCAGGGGTTCGAGTACCGCAATTACCTGGAGCCACAGCTGGCTCAGATCGGGCGATGGGGTAGGGTCAGCGGGGGGTGGCGCGCTCTGGCCGTCGTCGGGCGGTGAACTGGCGGCGGCAGGCTCGGGCTCTGGCGGCGGTGCTGCTCCATTGGCCGCCGCCGCTGGCGGTAAGGGCGAGTCCAACGGAGCAGGGGGTGGCCCTGGTGCAGAAACCGGGGGACTGACCGCTGGCGCTGACCGGGGGCTAGGGGCTGCCAGGGTCTCCGTTGGTCGGCTCACCCCTGCCAGGGTAGAGGGCAACAGCCCCAGCAGCGTCACCTCTAGCCATAGCCGGGGCTGGGTGGTGTTTTTGACCTGTCCCTCGGCGCTGCGCAGGTGCTGTTGCCCCAGCAGCAAAAGGGTCGCATCGACCTGGTGCACCAGGGTTTGCATGTCGGCCCAGGTGGGTGGGGTGATGGCGACCAGGTCGTGGCGATCGCCCGCCGTCTTAGCAATCAGCAGATCGCGGTAGAACCCAGCCAGGTTTTGCAGCACAATCAGTGGCTCCCGGCCCCGATCCATCAGCTTGCGGGCACCGTCGAGCACGGCGGTGCCGTCGTCGCTGAGAATAGCCTGCACCAGCGCCAGCAGGTCGCGTTCGGGCACCGCCCCCACCAGATCCCACACTGCATCGGCGGCCACGGGCGGTTCTAGCAGGCTGAGCTGGTCGAGCAGACTCTGGGCATCGCGCAGCCCTCCCTGGGAAACTTGAGCCACCAGCCGCAGGGCTTCGTCCTCGATGGCGATCGCCTCCTGATCGGCAATCTTTCGCAGGTGAGCGATCATCGGATCTAGGGGAATGCGCCGGTAGTCAAACCGCTGACAGCGCGAAATAATTGTCGGCAGCACCCGCTGAGGGTCAGTGGTGGCGAGAATAAACACCACACTGCTGGGCGGTTCCTCCAGGGTTTTGAGCAGCGCATTGAATGCCGCCGTGCTGAGCATGTGGCACTCATCGATCACATAGACCTTGTACCGACATTGCACTGGGGCAAACTGGGCGCGCTCGATCAGCTCGCGGATGTTATCGACCCCAGTGTTGCTGGCGGCGTCGATCTCAATGAAGTCGAGGGCCGAGCCGTTGGCGATCGAGCGGCAGGTTTCGCAGATGCCGCAAGGATCTGGAGTGGGATGATCCTGGGCAATGCAGTTGAGCGACTTGGCCAAAATGCGGGCGCTGGAGGTTTTGCCCGTGCCCCGAGGGCCACAAAACAGGTAGGCCGGGGCAATGCGCCGCTGGTTGAGAGCGCTGGTGAGGGTGGTTGCGATCGCATCTTGCCCCACCAGCGCGCCAAAGGTTTGGGGACGGTACTTGTGGTGTAGTGGTTCGTAGGCCATAGCACTACGATACCGCGCCCGCTCCCCCCTCTGGGTAGTCAGGTTGTCAGACTGACTCCGCCAGCTAGGGGTGGATCAGACAGCACGGCGGCTGGGCCTGGAATACTTAGTCTGAAAACTCAATAATCAGGGTTTCCATCTCCGAGGTGGCACACTGAGCGGCCTGCCCTCGGGCGGCACACATGCGAGCCTGGGTCTTGTGGGCCAGGGCTTTGACCCGTTCGACCGCCGCTGAAATATCCTGCCGGCGCTGGCGATCGCTGTGGAGGCAGGGCTGTGCAGTCGGCTGGCGCGCCCCGAGGGCTTCCAGCTGGCCCTCGGCGGGGGAGTAGCCCTGAAAATAGGCCAGCGCCAGCCGTCGAAACAGCCCCTTTAACGAGTCCGGCAGGTCTTGTTCGACTTGAGCTGGCTTGGCGAGAGCATCCACCAGCTGGCCCATGGCGTGGGCGATCAGCATGTTGTCCTGGCCGCTGGTCGGATAAACATCCTTAAGATCTAGCCAGCAGGCCTCAAAAGCTTTTAGTTCTCGTAGCATCATGGGGTTACTTCACCGTTGGGATAACCGTGACGACAGTAGGTGCACCCTGCCCATGACCTGGATGTAGCTGTGTCCGGGGAGGACATCTGGTCTTACCGTTAGCATGCCCCCCGGGAACCGAAACGTTTCACGGTTGAACCGACGACTTTTGAGGATTCTATTGAAACCATGGCAATTATTCAGCGAATCTATACCGACGGTGCCTGCTCTGGGAACCCCGGCCCTGGCGGCTGGGGCACAGTGCTGTACCTGGCCGATGGTGGGGTTCACGAACTGGGGGGCGGCGAAGCTCCCACCACCAACAACCGCATGGAAATGCAGGCGGCGATCGCCGGACTCATGCTGCTGCGCGACAGCGGCCAGACCGCACCCGTCACCATTCACACCGACAGCGAATACGTGCTCAAGGGCATCACCCAGTGGATCGCGGGCTGGAAGCGCCGGGGCTGGGTTAACTCAGCCAAAAAGCCTGTGCTCAACCGCGACCTGTGGGAGCGCCTGGACGGCATCACCGCCGAGGTGAACCAGACCCTCGATCGCCCCTTGCAGTGGATCTACGTACGCGGACACTCCGGCGACCCCGGCAACGAGCGCTGCGACGCCATTGCCCGCGCCTTTGCCGCCAAACGTGCGATCGCCCTGACGACGGCAGCCCTGCCCTAGGGGCTGTAACCCTCTTCCCCTGGAGCCTAAACGGGGGGCTGGGTTGCCGATAGTATGAGAACAGCGATCCACAGTGACTAAATATATATAGAGTGCCGTCTCCAGCGAGGAAAACCGTGCTGCTGTCTAAAGGGTTTGAAATTGAGATGTACACCGGCACCCCGGCGGGGGACGTGGTCGGTCTCTCCGATCGCATTGTGGCGGATCTCAACGGTTTCGTGCGCGAGCCCGACAGCCGCAACGTCGAATACACCACCCCGCCCCTGTGCCAGTACGAAAAACTGCTGTGCGAGCTGGTGCGCCCCCGCCACGAGCTGCGCCAGTACCTGCGGGGGCTGGGCAACTACACCCTCGTACCCGGCAGCACCCTGGCCCTGGGCGACACCGAGCGCTTCTACCGCTCTGACCCCAGCAACCCCTACCACGCCTACATCGAGCAGACCTACGGTACCACCGTGGTCACCGCCAGCGTGCACATCAATATTGGCATTTCAGACCCCGAAACCCTGATGCGAGCCTGCCGTCTGGTGCGGGTCGAAGCGCCTCTGTACCTGGCCCTCACCGCCTCATCGCCGTTTTTGGGCGGAAAAGCTACCGGTGCCCACTCCAGCCGCTGGCAGGTGTTTCCCAAAACCCCGGCCCAGGTGCCGCTGTTCACCAGCCACGCCCACCACATTCAATGGATGGAAGCCCAGCTGGCGGCGGGCACCATGCAGAACGTGCGCCACCTGTGGTCGTCGGTGCGGCCCAACGGCGATCGCCGCCCCTATAATCTCAACCGCCTGGAGCTGCGAATCTGCGATCTGATCAGCGATCCGGTGGCGCTGCTGGCGGTGGCGGCCCTGCTGGAAGCGCGCCTGATCCAGCTGATCCAAAATCCGGAGTTAGACCCGATGACCCTGAGCGAGCTGCCTGGAGCCAGCCGCAACGACGACCTAGTGGCCATCACCGACGCCAATGAGATGGCCGCTGCCCGCCAGAGCCTGGAGGCCGAACTGCGCCACTGGCAGGACGGTCGCCCCATCCTTGCCCGCGACTGGATCCAGGAACTCTACGAAGAGGTGTGGCCGATCGCCAAGGCCAATGGCCTCAGCTGCTTCCTCAGCCCGGTGAAAAAGATTTTGCGGGAGGGCAACGAGGCTCAGCGCTGGCTGCGGCAGCACGAAGCCGGGCAGTCGGTGCAGCAGGTGCTCCAGAATGCCATCGCCGAGGTGGCCGCTAGTGAGGGGCTGTTAGCCCGCGATCTGTGCGAACCCTGCGCTGCCTAGGGGCGATCGCAGCGGTGAAAAGGTAAATCTTTACTTATAGGTGAAATAAGGAAAGCTTTTCTCTGTACAACCCGATCCCCGCGTTGGCGGTCAGTTTTCAGACAGAGTAAAAATACGGAGGAAAGTATTAATAAAATCTATATCCCCTGGACATTTTTCCGGTTGTTCCGGATTGATCTCCTGCTGTCCTGCATTAGCCCGCCGTTTTGGTTCCAGTACCTATGCCCATCATTGTGCTCGTCACGCCCGAAATCCCTCCCAATACTGGCAATATTGCCCGTACCTGCGCTGCTACGACTACCCCCCTCCACCTGGTGGGCCCTCTAGGATTTGACCTCAGCGATCGCGCGCTCAAGCGGGCTGGCCTTGACTACTGGCCCCAGGTTGACCTCACCCTGCACGCCGACTGGGAGACCTTTCATCGGCAGCAGCGTGGGCTGGGAGGCCGAACCATCGGCTTTAGTACTTCTGGGCGATGTAACTATACAGACCTCACCTACCGTCCCGACGACTGGCTTCTGTTCGGCAGCGAGAGCGCCGGCCTCCCTAGGTCAGTGCTGGCAATGTGCGATGAAACCGCCTACATTCCAATGGATCGCAGCGTTGTCCGCAGTCTCAATCTGTCGGTGAGTGCCGCCATCGCCCTCTTCGAAAGCCTGCGCCAGCTTCAGCTCTTTCCCGTCGGCTCGGCCCCCAAAGAGACTGTGGCCAACGAGGCCATAGATTGAGTCCTATTCAACCTTAAGGCCCCCTGCTCCTGGGGCGGCACAGCCGTTAAAGCCCGCCCTGGGCTTGGCAGTGGTTGATAGCTATGGAGTAATCTCCGTTGCAAAACTCCAAGCCGGAGGTGATGCTGGGGCGACTCAGGCTAGACATCTGGCGTCTGAGGGGTAAAACCCCCTGACAGGGCGCTATTTGGCAGAAAATACCGCAATCGAGCTAACCCACAAAATAAGCGGTTTCCGAGGATACAGAATCGGGGCTGCCTAGATAAGAAATTCATATAACCTATCCTGGGCTCCCCTGGCCTGCCCTCTATCGCTGGTAGTAAACGATTCATTGCCGGTGCCGTTAAACCTGCGATCGAGCTTGTAGGCAAGGCTTTTCGAGCTTGGAGTTCACCCTCTCTCTGCCATCAAAGTAGTTGGACACCGTGGCCATCCTGGGCGGTCAGGCCCAAAACAATACGCTTGCCAAATACTTTTTTTTGGGGTTAAACGTTTATGTTGTGCTCACCAAGTTCCCGGTCACGAGCCCAGTGTTCAGGGAATTGGCAGAGAACGCCTGGGTATTGCTTTTCGTGTTAAGTCATGTAAACTTGCTTAGGCTGCCAAAAGCAAGGTATTGTTACCTAGCTAAGGCGTTAATCTGTCGATCCGTTGTTGTTCTTCTGCTAACAGCTCGCCTTGTCACTCGTTCAGCGATACGGTTTTTGCCTACGGGCGCTGTCTTCGTTAGCTGAGTAACGGGGCCTTTCCTAGGTTGTTAAGCGCTGGTTTACAGGAGGTCGTTCCTTGAAACGCGTAGTTCCCCAAGAGTCTGAGATTGACTGTCCGCCCTCTAGTTTGAGCACCGCTCAGGCAGAGGCTTCAGGAGGTTACCGTCGAGTTCAAACTTCGGCCGCCATGCTGGGTTTGGCCCTGTCCTTCGGAGCCTCTGCTCCGTTGCTCACAGAGCCAGAGTTAGCCCTAGCTGCCGACGGTTCAAGCATTACGGTGTTGCCCGCCGCCAGTCGAGAAAAATCCCAGACTGCTAAACTGGTGCCCGCCGAAACAGCTACATCTTCGGCGTACCACACCGTTGAGCCCGGTGAAAGTCTTTGGCACATTGCCGCCCAGCACAAGGCCGATGTTCAGGCCATCAAGGTGGCCAACGGTATTGCTGGCGACGACGTTCTGCGGGCCGGTCAAGTGATTCGGGTGCCTGCGGTGGGTATGGCCAGTTTGTCTGCCCCAGCCGAGGCGTCTCGGCTGGCCCTGAAAGCTGATGCTGCCGGTGGCGTTGGCGGTGATTTGGCCGCTGCCAGCGGCCTGGTGCCCTCCGGCGATGTGCTTTCGGTAGATGAGCTGGAAAAGTCCTGGCAGCTGGAGGATGCTCTGTCCCTTGAGGCCCTGTCTCTCACCGCTGAGGAGGAGCTATCTGAAGAGGAGCTCGCCAAGGCCGAACTGGAGGCCCAGCTCGAAGAGACTGCTCTAGACCCGCTGTCCGGCGATGTCGATGGTCAGCTAGCGACTGTTCCGCAACCTCAGATCTCTGCTGACAGTGGGGCGATCGCCCAGCCCAATCCAGTTTCAGCATCCCCTGCACTGGTGGCCGATGCTCGACTAGCTTCGCCCGCTGCCCAAGTTGGCGAAGCGACTGTTTCCAGCGGTGTCGAAACCTCCGCGAGCTTGCCCCTTTACGATGAGGGTGAGCCGCCTGCCGCCGCTGCGCCAGTAGCCTCATCCACCGCAGTGGCCAGTGCACCTGCTGCGGCTGAGACCAAGAAAGATATTGCGGTAGCCGCCCTGCCATTGCGGCCCGCCGCCGTTCCCACCGCCGATGTCGGGACTGTGCGCTCCTACCAGGTGAAGCCGGGCGATACCCTGTGGTCTATCGCATCGCGCAATGGTCTTACCCTCGACGAATTGCTGAGCCACAACCGGACGGTCAGCCAGCCTGAGACACTTTCGGTGGGTGACAGCCTCAGCATTCCCCTTGCGTCCGCCGCTGAAGAGCCGGTGAGTTTGCCCACTAGCGGCCTAGCTGCCGCTCCCCGCAACCGTGAGCAGGTCATTCGCGACCACCTGGCTCGCATTCGGGAGTCCAACAGCACATCGATCGACCGCGATCAGCTCAACGCCCGCATCCGCGAGGCGCGTCAAGAGCTTGAGCGCAGCCGGGCTGCGACTACAGCCCCAGCCGAAATGCCGTTGGAATATCACAGTTCCGCGCCGGTTTCCCTGGCTGCCTCTGGGGTGGGTGGTACTGTATCGATCAGCGAGTCGGCCCTAGCCTCTAGGGAAGGATCCCAGGCCCCGGTGCCTGCCTCGGCTCGATCTCAGTGGACGGTCACCGATGTTGCCGAGAGTGAGGCCCAGCCCGTGGCGGCCCTGACTCCGGCCCTTGAGACCGCCGTTGAGGAACCAGCCCAACTCAACGGGGTAAACCCTCCTAGCCAGCTGTTGGCAGCGGCTCCCCTGAGTGCAGATGCCTACCGGGTTTCCCCCAGCATGCCTGTGGGGCAGACGGTGTCGCCGAGTATGCCGATGATGCCCGGTGCCAGCGAGTTTTTGCCGGAGGCCCCCAGCCTCTCTAACGGCTTCATCTGGCCTACCCGCGGCACCCTCACCTCTGGCTACGGCTGGCGCTGGGGTCGTATGCATCGCGGTGTCGATATTGCTGGCCCGGTGGGCACCCCCATCGTGGCGGCGGCACCGGGCGTGGTGGTGCGATCGGGCTGGAACTCGGGAGGCTACGGCAACTTGGTAGATATTCGCCATAGCGACGGCAGTATGACCCGCTATGCCCACAACAGCCGCCTTTTAGTGCGTCAAGGTGAGCAGGTGCGCCAGGGGCAACAGATTGCTGAAATGGGCAGCACCGGGTATAGCACTGGCCCCCACCTGCACTTTGAGGTTCACCTGCCCAACAGCGGCACCGTGAATCCAATGGCTTACCTGCCAGGGCGTTAGCTGAGTCCGCCATAGCTCATCGGGGGTGGGGCTGACATCAACGTCAGCCCCATTCTTTTGGGTGAATCAGACTGCTGGGATCTCGTCCCTGAAAAAAGTGCTGGGTACAGCTTGGTCTAACGGTTATTCTGTGATAGATTCATTAATTGTGGGCAGATCGATAGGATGCTGCTCCGGTCGAAAAAGTCCACGCTACGGCTCAGTAGCTCAGTGGTAGAGCAGGGGACTCATAAGCCCTTGGTCGCGTGTTCAAATCACGCCTGAGCCATCTTTTTAATGCCTGCAAACCGCTCAGAGCCCCCATATACGGGGAGTTCTGGGCGGTTTACGTTTTATTAACCCTCCCTGATACTCCCTAACCCTCCCTAACCTCCCTAGTTTTTTAGGACGGATTTTAGGCTTATGGATTTTCAGGGCAGATTGAAACAGGCCAACGGTCGATTGCGTACTGGCAAAGTGGGCGTGACGATCGAGCTGGCCGGGAAGCGCCTCTGTCTGCGGGCCACGTTGCCCCCCAGGCCAGGCAGCTCGAAGGTGGGGCCATACCAGCAGCGGCTGTTTCTGGGCCACCACGCCAACCCGGCAGGGTTAAAGCTGGCGGAGGTTGAGGCCAAGCGAGTCGGGCTGCTGCTTGAAGCCAGAGAGTTTGATTGGGCCGATTATGGGGCCACCGGCGGGAGCTGCACGGTTGCCGATTGGATCACGGCATTCGAGCGTGACTACTTTACCCGGCGTCAGCGCAGCGCCAAGACAGAGACCACATGGCGTGATGACTACATGAAGGCCTTCAGCAAGTTGCCCCAGGGGGAGCTGCTGACCGTGGAGCTGCTGAGGGCCACCATAGAGGCCACAAAGCCCGACAGTCGGACGCGAAAGCGGGTGTGCGACTAGTTTGGGGCGGCTGGCCACGTTCGCGGGCCTGGAGGTCGATTTTAGGCCCCTCAAGGGCCATTACTCGACGACCACTACTGAGGTGCGAGAGGTGCCGCCTGACGGGCTGATAGCGGAGACCTGGGCCACTATACCCAACCCGGAGTGGCAGTGTGCCTATGGGCTGATGGCCACCTATGGGTTGCGGAATCATGAGCTGTTCTACCTCGACTTCTCGAAAATGCCGGTGCTGCTGGTGCTCGATGGCAGCAAGACTGACTTTCACCGCGTCTACCCGCTCTACCCGGAGTGGGTTGAGCAGTTTGGTCTCAACTGTCCCCAGTTGCCCCCCTGCACCGGCGCGAACAACAGCGCCCTGGGCCACCGGGTAACGGTCGCCTTCAGGCGCTACGGGGTGCCCTTTGGCCCCTACGATTTGCGCCACGCCTGGGCGGTAAGGTCGCTTGAGTTTGGCATGCCGGTGGAGCTGGCCGCGCAGCAGATGGGGCACTCGGTAGATGTGCATTGCCGGACCTACCACCGTTGGATCAGTGAGGAGGTTCACGATCGGGCCTATCGGGTGCTGATGGCGAGGGCCGATCGGCCTACAGCTCCCTAATAAGAAATAAAATTATTTCTTATTAGCGGCCTTGGTTTTTCTGCGGATTCCTGATAGAAACCCAAAACGGCTAGATTCCTTGCGGGTGAGGAAGTCTAGCCGTTTTGGGCTAATTTTATGGCATTTTTCAATTATGAATAAGGGTAGGAAGGTTAGCCCCTTTGTTCTTGGGGCAGCTCCAGCAGCTTTTCTATCCTGGCCAGATGCCACCGGTAGGTAGGCCGCGCCGCCTGGGGCCGGGCAATGTTGCGATAGTGGGTGCCCTGCGTGAATAGCTCCTCGCGGAGCCGCCACAGTTGTTTGTCGCTGATACCCAGGGCCTCACAGGCTACGCCGGTGGCCACCCAATGTTTGTTGAGTTTATTCGGCATCGGTCTCACCTCCCAATTCAACAGAGGGGGTATTGAGGGGCTGTAGCCATTCGTTGTTGAACTGGCGTGATCCGAGGCCGGGGACGTACACCCTAGAGGTCTCTAACCCTTTCTTTTCAAGCTTTACAGCGGTTTCGATTTGGGTGCAGTAGAGCCACACTTCAGGCGGTCGTTGATCACGTGTTGAATCCGTGTTGAACTGCTGTTGAACTTGCAAACCCTTGCCCTGCAAGGGTTTCGGCTCTGAGTTCAACAAATCTATGGGTGTGGGGGGTGGGGTCTCAGCGAAAAAGTGATCATTTTTTTGCTCACTTTTTTCCAAATTGATCACTTTTTCGGGGGGAGGGGCGCTTACAGAGAGTTGTTGAACTTCTCCTCTATCATTTACGCCGTCTGGGTTTGAGCTGTTCAACAGAAGTTCAACATGTTGAACTTGTTGAACAGGCCCTAATGTGCCACTTGACTGCTCAAATGTGCCAGTTGTGTGATCACTTTGGGGCGGCTGTTGAACTGGGTCGTCGTCGATGGCGATCGCCTTTTCCAGCAGCTCGATTTGGGTGGCCGCTTTGCGAACGTAGACGGCGGCTCGCTGCTCACCTCGCTTTTCGATCAAGTCTTCGGCCTGTAGGCGCTTCAACACCTCGTAGAGAGATTTTTTGGGTAGGTTGGTCGCTTCGGCTATCTGGTCGATGCCCGCGGCGGCCACCTGGTTCATGTAGGCCAGCACCCGGTCTTTCTGGCTGACATCGACGTTTGGCCCCAGCCAGTTGCCCAGGAGCCGCCACTCCAGGGTGTTGGCGTCGAGGATGATTTGCAGGTCGAGTTTGCCCCAACCGTTCTCGACGGCCAGACGGTAGTTGCGCTCGTCGGCGGCCAGGATGAGGGTGCCCCGGCAGGTCGCTCTAATGGCGCTGCTCCCTCGGATGGTGTCGAACACATCGACCTCTCCGGCGTTTTGCAGGTTGATTTTGCCGGTGTGGTGGACCAGTAGGCCGGTGCATCGCTGGCGTTTGCACATTTCCTGTAGCGGCTCCAGCAGCTGCGACATTTCGGCGCTGCTCTCGCTGATCGCGCTGTCTCGGATGCGGCTGAGGGTGTCGAGCACCACCAGGCGACAGCCCAGCTCCTCCACCAGCTGCTCCAGGTGGGCCAGCTCGGAGAGCTTAAATTTGTCGAGCCAGTAGACGGGCACACCGGGCGGCCACCCCTGCTTTATCTCTCGCTCTTTGGTTTTGGTCTCGGAGTCCTCGCAGCGGATGTAGAGCACGGCCCCCTTGCTCACTGGTCGCCCCAAGAACCGGCCCCCGGTGGCGACGGCCTTGGCCAGCGTCATGGCCATCAGCGATTTACCGGCCCTGGGGCTGGCGGCCAGCAGAAACAGCTCGTCGGCGGTCAGCAGGTCATCTACCAGCCAGTCGGTGTAATCGGGGGCGCGCTCCAGCAGCTGGTCGTTGGTGATGAGGCGGTTGCGCAATGGGTTGTTTCCTTTGGGGGGTTCCCACGGTGGGGCGTCGTTGGCTGCAATCGCCAGCCGGTCAAACAGCCCAGCGCCGATCGCGTCGCTGATGTCCCAGCCGGTGGGGGTGTCGTCGCCCGTGGTGGGGACAGTGGCCACCCTGCACCGATCCTTGAGCCGGGCGGCCACCTTGGCGGCTCCCTTGGCCCCGGCGTCGTCGAGGTCGTAGAACACCACCACGTCGCCGGTGAGGCGTTCTAGCTCATTGTCGGGGGGCACATTCCCGGCCCCGCAGGTGAAACAGCTCACCTGTACGTCATTTTTGAGCGCAGAATGACGTACAGCCCAGCCTAGAACCAGGGCATCCCACTCGCCTTCACATAGCCAGGTGGCGGTGGGGGCCACCGGCTGGTGGGTGGTGTAGACCATCTGAGGAATGCCGTACTGGCTCCATGCCTGGTAGCCATCGGGGCGATCGCCAGGTTCAACCCAGGGGGCGACGCGCTTCTTTTGGAAGTAGGCGGTGCCGTCGGCGTTGGGGATGGGCACGGCGATCGCGTGCAGGTGGCAGAACTTGTTGGGCTTGGTGGTGTCGCCCACGCGGCACCGGGTGACGCCCAGGCGGTAATGGGCGATCATCTCTGGGGTGATGCCACGGGCGACGAGCCAGCGTAGGGCGTGGGTGCTCTGGTGCAGTAGGCGATCGGTGGCTTCTTTGACCTTCGCCGGTGACACCAGCACCTTCGCCGGTGGCGTTGCTGGCGATGTCGCCGGTGGGGGCGGGGCGGCGGTGGCCACTGGCCCCAGGGCCGCGCGGATCTGTTGGGTGGTGCAGCCGCGATGGCATTTATAAGCCCCCGAGTCGAGCACGGATAGGTTCTTCTGGGTGGCTTTGCCGTCTAGTGTGCAGTTGGGGCAGGCGGCCCTACCCTTGGTGTCAAACTCTACAAATTCTGTGATGTTGAATGGCATACTGTTCACTCGGGTAGTTTAGGCATTAAAAAAGGGGCCGCCGCCCCTTAAAGACCAACGGCGATCGCTCACTCAGGGGCGATCGCCGTTTTTTTGTGCTTCAAGATTTGTCTGAAATTGGCTGAATCACGGGGATGCACCGTGTTGTTGGGATAATTGGGGTTCCCTCTGGGCTGATGCTTGGCGGCTTTACCCAGAGGGATTGTTCACCATGTCCGTGTGGCCATGCTAAGCTAAGCCTAACATGACCGAGCGGACATGATTCGCTTAGTCATGAAATGTCTCAAGAAAGAGCCGTGAAGGTGATCGAACGTATTAGAGAGCTAGGACTGACTAACCGGGCCGTTGCTGATGCCATCGGTGTCCAGGAACGTGCCGTGTATCGCTGGTTCAATTACGAAAGAGAGCCGCGCCTGAGCTTCGATCAGGTAGCGGCTCTCTGCACATTGTTGGGATGGACTGTTCAGCAACTTGCTGAGGCATATCATCCGACTGAGGCTCAATAAAAGGCGAACGCGGGGGTAGCCTGCAAGCCACACCCCCGCGCCTGTCCACTGTTTTTCTAGCAACAGGAACAACTCAATGCTACCCAATTGCACCGCCCCCACACCGGGGGCCAAATCCGTTCGCCCATGCAAGCCCTGGCAGATCTACATGCTCAGGGGCCTTCAGTGGGTGCCTGTGGGCGCGTGTGGCGATCGTGCCCTCGGTGAGGCCCAGATAGCCACTCTGCGCCGCATCATGCCCCGCCACCGCTTCCAGCTCGTCTGGGAGGGCGAAGGCGATGCAGCGGCGTGACCTACTTGCCGAGGTTAACGGGCTTTCTCAAGAGACCTTGCTCGCTGGGCTGCTGATCGTAGCGGCTTTCATTCAAAGCTGTGTGAACCCAGCCCTGAGCCCAGAAACCGGGCCGCCTGTCGGTGAATACGCCCCAGGCCCATCCTCCCAGGGCTACGGGGTAGGCGGTGGTGTCATCACCGCCCATCAGCTCTCAATGGTGGAGGCCCTTAGCTGGCCACAGACCCGCGATGACATGATTGGCACCCTGGGCTTCCCCCACAGCATGACCGAATGGGCCGACTACTATACCGTCCCTAGCGGGCAAACGCTGGTGATCCACTACAGCGGCCCCAGTGCAGTTGACTACACTTTGGAGAATTAGACATGGTACAAATGAATCAGACTACGCCAGAGGCTACCTCTATGATTCCTGACCCCTCCCTAGGTCGCATTTTGGCCCTGGGTATCAACCCCACCCCCAAACCGCCAAAAATGTCGATCGTCGTCGATGACCTGACCATCACTTTGCAGCCAGACGGGCAAATTGCCCTCTACAACACTGTTGGTCTGTTCGCCTGTGAATGCAAAGGCCAAGCGGTTACTAAAGTACCCGAAACAGCCACATTTAAGGCGGGGCTGAGACAAGAGAAAACCAGAATTGCTATTTGGCAGGATGGCAAGGAATTCTACTCGAAACGAAAAGGCAAAGTCACTTTGCTTAGGATTTTCGATCACACCTCACCTTATATGGATAGGGAAGAGGTAGAACTTGATGATGATGCACCGGAAGGCTGTTCTCTTTGGCACACCAACGATGATTCAATAGACGACTATTGGGAAGAAGTAGAGGATGAGGAGTTTCCCATACCCCGGCACGGCCAGCCTGACCAAACAGAGGAAGACGACTAGATAGACTTGCGTCACATCACCCCCGGACTCTCAGTCGGGGGTTTTTTAGTGGCTATTCCGTTGCATCAAGTAATAAGCCAGCAAACCAAAAACAGCTTGAATTGCTAACAAATACCAGCGGTCAATCAAAAATTGCAGCATTAACAAATTCCCCGTTCTTGTTCCCAAAGCGCCTTCGCAACCTGCCACCAGTAAGGCTTCTTAGGATGCTGCATCGCCACTAGCTTAACCAAAATATCAGCCTGCTCACGGTTGGCCGTGTGGCCATTGAGTTGCCGTACCATCATCGCTACACCCTCGGGGTCAATCTCCCTCGGTAGCCGTAGTTTTTTGGGCACGGCCATGCACTGGTCTAGATCGTCCATTGGTAAGGGGTAAAACTCTCTCCCAAGAGTGCCCTCTACCTCACCACCTCCACCACCACCACGGCCAGGCGTGGGCTAAGCCGTCCTGTTGCCAGTGCGAATATTAAATTCTGTGGTTTTATCTAAAAACAGTTCAACGTCCTTAATGCGCTGCCTTAGATCAGCATCGACGCGGGCCAGCTCAGTTGTAAACCGCTGTGTGCGGTGGTTAATCAGCTCAGTCTTCTGATGGATGCGGTAGTCTGCCATCTCCCAGTGTGAAGCCTCTCGCGTCGCCTGACGCTCGTCCACGCGGGCCAACTGCTCGATCGCCAGAGCCAGGCGTGACTCAATATCTGTTACCTGCGCTCGACTGGCAGCAAACCGAGAGTCGATAGAACGCACGACAGTAACCAACGCTGTCGATACCGCGAGAATTGAGCCTATTAGCGTGAACAAAATTGGGTCTATTGTCATGAGACAGACCGATAAAACGTCACTACACAGGGAAAAAGGTATTGCACCGGGCTAAATCGCACCTGATAGGGCCTCTCAGCCTCAAACCTAAACACCGATGGCACCATCGGCACCACATGCCCAGGGCGTAGATGCTGCCGCCCCTGAATCTTCCAAACCTGATTGATCCAGCCAGCTCGGTAATAGGTCGGGGGAGGATAGGTAAGAAACTTAAACTCAACCCTCACCAATTCTGCTTGAAACACAAGCGGCAAAATCTTTTCATTCCGAGGGCCATCCTTACGATAGGTCACATTGCCAATCAAAACCCATCGTTCAGTCATCGCAATTTCTTAATTGGGATATACCATTTCCCAGCATGTTTGAATGCTCTAAGCCTGTTGCTCCTAATCAGGTAGAGCACCCCCGAGCGGCTATAATTGTTGGCTTTTGCATACTCACCAACAGTTAATGAAACGGCCTGTTTCGTGCCCAAAACAGGCCGCGTCAATAGGGGCTTCCAGGTCATTAAATGTAAGTAACGCGCCGTGGGCGATAAACACGTTGGATCGTCAATCGACCCAAACCGGCCCCACGATCGACCGACTTGCCGGGAAGTTTCAACATGGCATCGTCTGCCTTATCAGGATGGCAGTAAAAATTGATGTTGAATTTTTTGTCTCGTTGAGCCTGGTTGCCAATCCCGGCAATGTTTCCAGCACAGACGGCGGTCAGCCTAATCATGTACTTTTTGTAGCTTTGGTCAAGGTCTTCGATCTCGTTGCCCTTCGTGTCCTTGTCAGTCTTAGGCTTAACTCCAATTATTCCCTTTACATCTTTGTCACCATACCAATATTTTGCCCCTAAAAAGGCGCAACGTCTTTTGCCAATTTCGGCTACAACAATCAATTTTTCAACGCCCATCAAAATCACCTACCTAATAAATGAATAGTTAGCAGCCCTCAAGGGAGGGCTAAGTTAAAACGGCGGTGTGGGCCTAGGCCAGGTAAGGATCGGCGGCAACACTGAAACCGCTAGCCGTGGTAGCAATGGCCACAGGCAGAGAAATGGTAATCGTCACCAGGTTGTTTTCAAGGTCGGTGTCGATGGTAACGTTATTCAGCGGAACGTTGTCGGTAGACTGGGCTTTTTCCAGCTCACCCAAAGCGGTCGCTACTTCCAGCACTTGCGCTTCAAGAGTCGTGGCATTTGTGTCAATTGCAGCAGCCATAATGAAATCCTCAAGGGTACAATTCTTTTATACCCAAACTGCTATCAGTTTTTAGAAATTAAAATCACTTTCTCGTTTTGGCCCCTAACCCCCAAAACAGATTATGGGATACGTTGCGACCACAAAGGTAGTATCCTTTCATCACTCGTTTGAAAGTATTTGGCAACGTGAAACTCCACGAAAGCTGGTTGTATTTCCAGGTTTATTTTCTCCGTAATTTTAACCTGAGCTGTCCTAGCCCAGTCTGGATTAATAAGCTGTAGCACGTATTTAGAAACCTTTTTAGCTTCTGCTGGTGTGGAACAATTCAGCACACAGCAAGAATTATCAATTAATTGTATCGTTGCCTGACAACTACCCCGTCTATAACGCATTCGCTTGATTCTAGATATCTCTTTAAGTTTTGAGTATCGAGGATGGGGAATAGTGAAAGAGCGTCGATAAGTTGGGTTGTCTTCGTCAACAACTAACTTAGTAACAATAATCATTTGCGCCGTTTCAATTGACTTTTTAAGATTCCATGTTTCAGGAATGGCTAAAGCTTCATTGCCACATCTGGTGTTTTCGTGCAGCACTTTAAGCACTTGATATAGCCCATCTATTTTTTGGCTCAAACCTCCTAAACCCTGCCCTTCGATTGCTCCTTCACGAACAACAGAAAAGTCTGTGCCACACTCTGGCAACGCCCAAGCTAACGAAAATGTTTCTTCCAGCTTGGCTCTAATTGTTTTTAGCTCAGCACACGGATCGCATGGTTCATCATCTGGCCCCGGCTGCCCCGTGGGGTTGGGGTTTTTGGGGTCGGGGTTGGGGTTGGGGCTTGGCCGTGGGTAGGGGTCTTTTTTATCATCCCCAGTTGGGGTCGGCGTTGGCTCTGGCCCCGGCGTGGGTATGGGGTCAGGCATCGGGAACGGGTTTGGCCATATCCCTGGCCCTGGCAGCGGTATACCTCTGGGAGAGCGCCGGGGGTTGGGGTCGGGCTGAGGCCCCGGCAGCTCGATCGGGTCGGAGGTGGGCTTGGTCTTGGTGGGGTCTGCGGTCGGGTCGTACAGCTCCTGATCTGGTGCAGGGTCGCCACAGTTATCCGGCCCATCAATCCTCTGCACCCCTGATATTTTTGGGTTCGGATCGGTTGAGGAGGACACCGACGCAATAGATATTTGTGAGGTCGGCCCCCCTGGGCTTTGCTGTCTAATTATTCCAATTTGTTTGTTGCCAAAAAAGTTTGGCGATCCTTCAAAAACTCCTATGATTCGCCCTGAAACTTGCTGATTACTTTGTTCTTGACTTCCTCCGTTTCCGGTGTACGAAAAAACCAAATTATAAGTGCCGTAGCATTGTCCACCCTTAAATGGGGCTTCGCCGTCAACGGTCGCCCCGTTAATGTTTGCCACAGGCAACGGGTCGATCAAATTAGCTAACGCCTGGCCCAATGCACTACCCAGGGCACCGCCGATCGCCCCGCCAATGATGCCCCCAACAGCAACGCCGACAGGCCCGCCGACACCTCCCAGGGCACCGCCGATCGCCGTGCCCGCAATGCTGCCCATAACAGCCCCACCACCCGCAAATGTGGCGTGGGTTAAGCTGCCAGTACGCCCATAGACTTGTGCTCCCTCGACAACTCCCCCTACAACGTCGCCCACGTAGGGCAGCACTTGCAGGGTCTTGCTGCCACCCCTGGCAGCAGCAGATCCTCCGGCCTCGACCAGCTCGTCAAGCCCGGCGTAGGGGTTCGTTGTGACGGCATCGATTAAAGCGTTTTCGCTTGCCGTTGGCAGCCACGCTTTAGCGCCTGTCGCGGTTGTGTAGGTAGCTGCCTCAAAAGCCGCATCTAAATTTCTGGTTGCGCTCCCTACTGGCGGGGCCTGCACCGGCACTGAGGGGACAACAAACCCTCCACCTGCGCCGGTTGGGTAGGGGGATATTGCCCCCCCCGTGGGCAGGGGAGATCCGGCGATCCATTGTCCCGTCAGTCCATCAATAATTTCAGCGTATTCTACGGGCATTTAAGTGAGCTTAAATGCAGCAGGGACTACCGTATCGCTAAACTCTTTTATTCGTTTCCAAGATGGCAAATTTTGAGCTTTAGACTCGTCAATTTGCAATGCACAACGGCAAACTCTGATTAAATCGCCGTCAGGGATTCTAAGCTCTGGCCTAATAAATCTAAAAATCCTGTTTGTGTTAAGGGCTTCTGAGTAACTATCGGTTGCATTATTAAACGCCAAAACGGCGTTGCACCAGTCTGCAAGCTCCTCAACGGTTGTTATTGCATAATTACCTGTCGGTAACATCGCCGTGGTAAAAGCTGTCATTTTAGATCCCAAAATCACTGCCTCAATTTTGCCCCAGCCAAGCTGAGACAAACTGGGGATAATAGGCCATAAATTAGGCGCAAACGGGAGCGTAGGCTGTCAATCCCCTGCTATACTTAGCCTCTGGGAGGATTGCCAGGGGACTCATAAGCCCTTGGTCGCGTGTTCAAATCACGCCTGAGCCATGTTTACATCTCTGTTAAGCCCGTTTTAGCTGCCCGGCTTGGGTCGCTAGGTGGGCAGCACTTTGTCCGCTGGGTCTGGCGCAGGGCGCGGATAGGGCGGTTTCGCCAGCCCAGGTACTATGATGGTACTGCCTGACCGGTGGTACGACTTTGAGGGGATAAACCCATGACTGAGACGAGAGACAGCTGTTTGCGGGTCGGCCAGATGGCCCCTGACTTTAGCGCCACCGCAGTAGTCGACCAAAATTTTAAGATTGTCAAGCTGTCTGACTATAGGGGTAGGTATGTAGTTCTGTTTTTCTATCCCCTAGACTTTACCTTTGTGTGTCCGACGGAAATCGCGGCTTTTAGCGATCGCTACGGTGAATTCAAAGATCTAAATGCTGAGATTTTGGGCATCTCCGTGGACAGCGAGTTTGCTCACCTGGCCTGGATTCAAACCGAACGCAAACTGGGTGGTGTGGGCGACCTTAACTACCCCCTAGTGTCTGACATCAAAAAAGAGATCAGTGCCGACTACAACGTACTCGACCCCGACAGCGGAGTGGCTCTGCGGGGGCTGTTTATTATTGACCGGGATGGAGTTATCCAGCATTCGACCATTAACAATTTGGCCTTTGGGCGCAAAGTCGATGAGACGCTGAGGGTTTTGCAGGCTATTCAACATGTGCAGGCAAATCCCGACGAGGTCTGCCCGGTGGACTGGCAGCCCGGTGGAAAAACAATGAACCCTGATCCGGTTAAGGCGCGGGAGTTTTTTGCTGGCGTCTAGGGCCGCAGCAGTGAGACTCGGCTGTTTTTTCAGGGATTGCTTCCATGGCTTCGACTGTACCCCGCTCCGACCTAGGGGGAGCCTGGCACCAGTGGGTACCGCTGCCCCCGCGCCTGGGTTTGCCTCTGGCGCAAATCCCTCCCGACTTTGCCCTGTGGGATGTCACCTACCGGCGCACTGTCCGGCTGGCTAACTATCGCGGCAAGCAGCCGGTGGTCTTGGTGTTTTGCCGCCTGCGCCCAGAGCCGCTCTACAGTCCCCAGCGCTGGGCCTCGCTGGTAGCTCTCAATCGGGCCTACGACCAGTTCCGCAACGCTGGGGCCGAGGTGCTGCTGATTGGCAGTCAGCCCCAGCGTCAGCTCCAGGCGGTGGTGGAGGACTTAAGCTTGACCGTGCCCCTGCTCTGCGATCCCAGTGGGGCTAGCTTTCGGGCCTACTCCACGGGGCAGGCGTTGGGAGCCCCTTTGCCTGCCCAGTTTGTGCTCGATGCCCAGGGGCGACTGCGCCACTGTCGTCTGTTTTCGCTCCTGAACTCGACGGTGGAACCGGCGGTGCTGCTGGCGGCTGTGGAAAGGCTGTAGGCTCGCTCTCTGACGTTATCCCTGGGGGGCAGCGGCGGCGGGCAGCGGCTGCTCTACGGCGATGCGGGGCAGGCGGTGCTTAAAGCTGCAAAGAATCTCCCAGCTGATGGTGTTAGCCATGGTGGCCCAATCGTCGGGGCCGATGGCGTGGTGGCCGTCGCGCCCCAGCAGGGTGACGACATCGCCTTCCCGGAGGTCGGGGATCCCGCTGACATCGAGCATCAGCTGATCCATGGTGATGGCACCGATCTGCTGGGCTAGACGGCCTTTGACCATGACCTGAAGGCGATTGGAGAGTACTCGCGGCACCCCGTCGGCATAGCCAATGCCCACTACGGCCAAGCGCAGGGGGCGATCGCACACATACTGGTGGCCGTAGCTCACGCCCGTGCCCGCCGGCACGTCTTTGAGGTGGGTGATGCGAGCTTTGATCTGCATGACCGGTTGCAGATCGATGCGGGGTTGGAGATGGGGGGCTGGATAGAGACCATAGAGCCCCAGGCCAACCCGCACCAGGTCGTAGTGCAGGGCGGGGTCGGCCAGGGTGGCGGCGGTGTTGGCCAGGTGCAGCCGGGGGGGCAGCAACTGCTGCTGCCGCAGGTGCCCCAGGGCCGTGCTAAACCGCTGGCGCTGGCGCTGCATAATGGCGGGGTCGGGGCTGTCGGCGGTGGCCAGGTGGGAATAGAGGCTGTCGATTTTAAGGTGGGGCAGCTGGCGCACAAACCGGACGAAATCGACGGCTTCGGCCCAGGGAAACCCCAGGCGGCTCATGCCGGTGTCAATTTTGAGGTGAACGGCCACCGGTCGGGCGGCGGCCAGCCCGGAGAGGGTGTCGGAGAAGATCAGAGCCTGTTTGGGGTTTACCAGGGTCGGCTGCAGCCGCCAGTGGGCGATCGCCTGCATTTCCTCGCTGCTGTTGACGGCCCCCATGACCAAAACCGGGGCCTGAATGCCCGCCACCCGCAGCTCAATGCCCTCGGGTACCGTAGCTACTCCCAGCCAGGCGGCCCCCGCTTGCAGCGCCGTCTGGGCTACGGTGACGGCACCGTGGCCGTAGGCGTCGGCCTTAACCACCGCCATCAGCTGGGTGGCTGTGGGCAGCAGCCCCCTAAACTGCCGCACGTTGTGTCGCAGCGCCGCCAGATTGATCTCGACCCAGGCCCGGCAGCAGCGCATGGGTTCCAGGCTTGGAGTTTGATCCCAACTCAGCATTGTGCTTCTCCTTTACCAGCGGGCCTAGCGACCCATCATAGCAACCGATCTGAACCCCAGATCGCGTCGGCCCAGATCGCGTCGCCCCTGACGGCGATCGCTGCTCTGGTGCAGTGTATCAGGGGGCAAAACCCTCAAATGAGCTTCTGTGCTACCATCGGTCTAATATTCTTTAGCCAATTATCCACGCATTCGAATGGGTAAGGTTCTGGTGCTCAATGCCTCCTATGAACCGCTCAACATTACGAGCTGGCGTCGGGCGGTTGTTCTAATTATTAAGGGTAAGGCAGAGCGGGTTGAGCACAACGGCAAGTTTGTCTACGCCGATTTTCCGCTGCCAACGGTGATTCGCCTCCGCCACTATGTGCGGGTTCCCTACAAAGATATTCCGCTCACCCGGCGCAATCTGCTGCAGCGCGACAACCAGACCTGCCAGTACTGCGCCTACAGCGGCGATGGCCTCACCCTAGACCATGTAATACCGCGATCGCGCGGCGGTGGCGATACCTGGGAAAACATGGTTACCGCCTGCGTGCGCTGCAATGTCAAAAAGGGCAATCGCACGCCGCGAGAGGCCAACATGCCCCTCTTCAGTCAGCCCCGCAAACCCCACAGCAGCCTCTATTTCGAAGTGACGCGGCAGATCCACAGCGGCGTTCATCAGGAATGGAAAAAGTATGTCATTGGGATCTCATGACGGTATGCCATGACCCGATGACCGTTTATGTCAGACTCTATCCAGTGGCGCTAGCGGTTCCGCTGCAATTTGCAATAATAGAAAGACTACGGTGCCACTCACGCCGTTTTTGTATCGGCTTTGCACACAACTCACCGGCTGGCCGCTTTGAGTCTCCGACGCTGGAGTCTCTGGCTCTATGGGTGCCAGCCGGTGGCTTGGCATAGGGCTATAGCTACCTACCACCGAGCGCGCTGTCGCAGAAGGAACTGCCCATGATGACGTTTAACTCAGGCTCTGAGACGGCTGAAGCCACCCTGGCCAACGGCGGCGGGATGATTTCTCTCGTGCCGCGCCCCGACAGCGACAGCGAGGTCGACGATCCGGTACAGGCGGTGCGCCGCCTGCTGGAGAACCACCGGGGGGAACGGCAGCTGGTGCTGCTGCAAGACTTTCCCGATCCCGATGCTCTGTCGTCGGCCTGGGCCTACAAACTGATCGCGCTCAACTACAAAATCGAGTGCGACATTATCTACGCAGGTACCCTTAGCCACCAGGAAAATATTGCCCTGGTGCGGCTGACGGGCCTGCCCGCTCGCCGCTGGCTGACCGCTGCCGACAGTTCTGGCCTGGCCGACTACCACGGTCTGGTGCTGGTCGATAACCAGGGCACCACCAGCCAGCTCTACGAACAGCTGCGGGAGGCGGGGCTGCCCCTGGTGCTGGTGATTGATCACCACGCCCCTCAGTCTAAGCTGGATGCTGAGTACGTCGATCTGCGGCCCCACATTCGGGCCACGGCGACCATCTTGACCCAGTATTTGCAGCAGGGATTGCTCAACCTCGATCGCAATGACAGCAAGCACACCAAGTGCGCCACCGCCCTCATGCACGGACTGCGGGCCGACACCAACCAGCTGATGCACGCCGGGGCCAGCGACTTCATGGCGGCGGCCTACCTCAGCCAGTTCTATGACGGCCAGCTACTCAGCGCCGTGCTGCAGGCCTCGCGCTCGAAGCGGGTGATGGATGTGATCGAGCGATCGCTGCGCAACCGCAAGGTGCAAAACAACGTGTCCATCGCCGGGGTGGGCTATCTGCGCTATGACGATCGCGACGCTATCCCCCAGGCCGCCGACTTTCTCGTAACCGAAGAAAATGTGCACACTGCGGTAGTCTACGGCATTGTCCACGACGAAGACGAAGAGCGCGAAGTGGTGATTGGCTCCCTGCGCACCAGCAAAATTACCCTCGACCCTGACGAGTTCATTAAAGAAGCCTTTGGTCAGGACAGCGAGGGCCGTTTCTTTGGCGGCGGGCGATCGATGGCCGGGGGGTTTGAGATTCCGGTGGGCTTTTTGTCGGGGTTTTACGAAAACTCCGAGTACAACCGCCTCAAGTGGGACGTGTTTGACATTCAGATCAAGCAGAAGCTCTGGCGACTGGTTGACCCCGAAGAGGGCATCATCAACACCGACTAGGCCCCCCTCCAGCCGAGGGATGCCGTGCTGCCGACAAAAAAATTACCGAGAATTTAGGAAATTTCTGTAAAAGAAGATCCCTGCTCTATCCGGCGACTGCAACCACCGTAGGGTGGCACTGCCCACCATCAGGGAGAAAGTTTTCAGAAGCCGCCTTAGGATGTTTTGGGTGGGCCGTTTTGGCGACGGTCTTCTAAGACAGCATTTAGCCAGGCTGCATCCTCTGGCGTCACTGGGGGTGTCGGAGCAGCCTGGTAGTCGATATCAACCTGGTATTTGGGCAAAAGTTGAGGGGTCAGGGTATCTGCCAAAGCCACAATCAACCGATTGTGCACCGTTGACCAGCGGTCAGGGTGTTCAAGGTAAGGATTCATCCCCGGAAATGGCGACCGCATAGGCTGCTTACAGGAACCGACTAGTACCCTGAGGCATCAGTCAGCCAACCATTCCTGACACCTGACACCCGAGACCTGACACCCTCAGCAAGGGTGGCCATATTTCTGCCAGGCAGTACTAGCCTCATTTTAAGCGGCGTTACAGCCAAACAGTTGGCGGCAGTGACAAGGTACTACGGCTGTACCACCTCAGGGGCATCCACAGACTCTGGCATATCGATCGCCGCCCGCCGCTTGCCCCCACCAATGCCCCCGTGCAGCAGGGTATAAAAGCACGGAATAATAAACAGCGTCAGCACCGTGGCCAGGGACAGCCCCGAGAACACCACAATCCCCAGGGGCTGCAAGAACTCTGAGCCCTCGCCCACCCCCAGGGCCAACGGAAACAGGCCCAACACCGTGGTAAACGTGGTCATCAAAATGGGCCGCAGACGCCGAGGAGCGGCGCGCAGCATCGCCTCCTGGCGGGAACAGCCGGTGGTCTCGTAGATCTGGTTGGCCAGCTCCACCATGATGATGGCGTTGTTGACCACGATGCCCACCAGCAGCACGGCCCCCACTACCACGGTGGCCCCGATCGCCGTCTGGGTCAGAAACAGGCCCAAAATACCTCCGGCCAGGGCCAGGGGCACGGTGAGCATAATCACCAGGGGGTCAATCAGCGAGTTGTACTGCACCGCCATCACCACAAATACCAGGAAGGCGGCCAGGGCACCTAAGACCTTCAGCGAATCTTGCAGCTCCTGGTTGGTGGCGGCGGCGGAGCTGGGCAGTCGGGTCACGCCCTCGGGCAGGTCGAGCTCCGCAATAATCGCGTTGGCCTCGGCCAGGGCTGCCCCCAGGCTAGCTCCCTCCGCTAGGTCACCCGAAATTAAAAACACCTGGCGCTGGTTGATGCGCTGAATTTGCCCCGGGGCAGGGCCAAGGCCCACCTGGGCAATATCGCCCAGCTGTACCAGTTCGCCCCCGCCGGTAAACAGGGGAATATCCAAAAGCTGGGCCGATCGCTGCACGCTGCCCGGCTCCAGCTGCACCCTCACATCCACCAGGCGGCTGCCCCGCTGGAGTTGGGTGGGCACTGAGCCGTTGAGGGCCGTTTGAATCGTGTTGCCAATGTCCACCGACGAGAGCCCCAGGGCGGTGGCTCTGGCCCAATCCGGTAGAATCCGCACTTCTTCCTGGGGGTCTTCACCATCGGGGCGATAGCGGGCCAGGGTTGCCTGCTGGCCCAGGGCGGCGAGCACCTGCTCTCCGGCCGCAAAAAGGGCCTCGGCATCCTCTCCCTGCAGGCCCAGGTCAAGGTCGGCTCGCACTGGGGAGTTGGTTAAGTTCAGGCCCCGCACCGACTCGGGGCTGACGTTGATGCGGGTGCCCACCAGGGGCAACCGGCTGAGTTCGGCATTGACGCGATCGACGTAGGCAACGGTGTTGGTGCCGGGCTGGAGGGTGATGGTGCTGCTGCCCCGCAGGGTGTTTTCGTTGGTGTTGGTGCCAAACAGTGAGCCCCCGGCGGTGGTGAATACGTAGCTGGTTTCGGGCTGGGCCAGCAGCACGTCGTCGACGGCCTGCATGACCCGCTGGTTGGCCTCAACGGTGGTACCCGGGGGGAGGTTGACGTTTACCCGAGCCTGGCCGGTGCTGATGCGGGGCAAAATTTCCTGGGGAATCTGGCCCACCATCAAATAGCTGCCGCCGCCAAACACCAGCAGTGCTGCGGCAATCACCAGCAGCCGCTGCCGCAGCACCTGCCGCAGGATGCCACCGTAGCCGAGGGTAATGCCCTCCAGACGGCTGTTGAACCAGCGAAAGGGGCCCCAGCTTTGCAGCGACCGGGTGCTGCGCCCCATGATCAGCCGCGAGGCCAGGGTGGGCACTACGGTGAGCGCCACCACCAGCGATGCCGCCACGGAAAAGCTAATCGTCAAAATCAGCTCGTTAAACACCAGGGAGATAATGCCGCCGATGAGCAAAAAGGGCAGTACGGCGACCAGGTTGGTGGTGGTTGAAGCCAGCAGGGCGCTCTCCAGCTCTTGGCTGCTCGCTTCGGCCTGAAAGATGGCTTCTTGCACGCTGTGGCGCTCTCCCTGGCGCGATCGCTCCATTTCTTCGGCCCGGTTGGCCATATTCTCGAGCATCACGATGGAGTTATCCACCACAATGCCCACTCCCAGGGCCAGCCCGCCGAGGCTAAAGATATTCAGCGACAGGCCAAACAGCCCCATCAACACCAGGGCAACCAGGGTGGCCAGGGGAATGGCGGTGACAATGATAAACGTCTGCCGCAGCGACCCCAAAAAGAGCAATACGACAACACCGGCCAGGGCTGCGCCGGTCAGACCGGCCATAGCCACATTCTGAATGGAGTTGCGAATAAACCGAGACTCGTCAAGGGTGGCGGTCATATCCATGCCCTCGGGCATGAGCCCCGACTGGCGCATTTCGTCGAGTTTGGCTTTGACGCCATCGACCACGTCGATGGTGTTGGCGTCGGGCTGTTTTTGAATGCTCACCTTGACCGCTGGCTGGCCGTTGAGCCGCACGGCAATGCGCTGCTCTTCGGTGCCGTCATTGACGGTGGCCACATCGCGCAGATAGACCTGCTGGGGAGGGGCGGTGCCGGGCACGGTAATCGCCAGGTCTTGGATCTCGCCCGCCGACTGAAAGCGGCCCACCAGTCGGGTCAGGGTTTCTTCGCTGCCGCCGCGCAGGCGACCGCCCGACACGTCCTGGTTGCGATCGCGCAGCGCATCAATCACGTCGGATACACCAATGCCAGCGGCCTGCAACCGGCGCAGATCGAGGTTGATCTGCACCTCTTCGTTCACCCCGCCTGAGACATCGGCACTGGCCACGCCGGGCACCTGCTGGAGTTCCCGCTCTAGCTCTTCTTCGGCAAAAATGCGCAGCGCCTGGGGGCTGAGGTCAGCGGAGGTCAGCGCCATCTCGTAGACCGGCAGCTGGGAGGGGTCGGCCTTAAATAGTCGCGGGGTTTCGATCTCCTCGGGCAGGGCGCTGCGGGCGCGGTTCAGGGCGGCGGTGGCGTCGTTGAGCGCCTGGTCGATATTGCCCCCCGGCTCAAAGAACAGGTCGATACTGACCTGCCCTTCCCGCGTTTGAGAAAACACCTGCACGACCCCCTCCGTAGCCGACAGCGCCTCTTCGAGGGGGCGGGTGATTTCGTCTACGGCGACCTCGGGCGATAGACCTGGGGCATCGCCCCGCACGCCAATGCGGGGATAGGTAATCGAGGGCAACAGGTCAACGGGCAGCTGTGTGGTAATGAAAAAGCCCATCACCAGCACCGTCAGCCCCAGCATGAGGGTGCCAATGTGCCGTCGAATGGCCAAGCCGCTGATGCTAAAGCTGCTTTTCGGAAAGGAGGAGGGGGTAGTCATGGTGGGAGGAGGTGAGGGGCGCGTTAGTTTTGAGTTTTGAGTGCTTAGTTTTGAGTTTGCTTGAATTGCTCAACTCAAAATTCAAAACTTAAAATTCAAAACTTCATTTAGCCTTCGGAGGTCAGACTGAGCTCTACGGTTTGCCCCGACTCCAGGGGCTGGCTGCTGCGGACAACATACTGCTCCCCGGCGGTGAGACCAGAGAGAATGGTTACCTGACCGTCGGCGCGATCGCCCACCTGCACGGTGCGGGCTTCGACCACGGGGGTGCCATCGGTGTCGGTGACGACAAAAATCTGGTTGTCCTCGGTTTCGTCCTGGCCGAGAGCGTTTTCTGGGATGACCACCCCGTCGGTTCGGCTACCGGTACTGGTGACGCGGGCTAGCAGACCGCTGCTGATGCGGCCACCGGGGTTGGCGACGGTGATCTCGATGGGCAGCAGCCGCGAGGTGCTGTCGGCCACGGGGGAAATGCGCGTTACCTGCCCCTCAAAGGTCTCGCTGGGAAAGGCGTCGATCACCAGCTGCACCGACTGCCCCACGCTGAATTCGCTGAGATTGCTGTCGGCCACCTCAATCACCACCAGCACCTGGGACAGGTCGCCCAGGGTCAAAACAGCTTCCCCAGGGAGGACGAGGTCACCGGGTTCGGCCACCCGCTCTAGCACCACCCCCGACAGGGAGGCGGTCAGGTTGGCAAAGGAGAGACGCTGCTGAGTCTCCTGCAAAATCGATCGCTGGGCCTCGACCCGCTGCTGCGCCGCCGCAACCGCCTGCTGCCGGGTGCGCACCTGCTCCTGGGATGACGCCAGGGCTTGGGAGGAGGTGACTACGGTAGTCTGGGCCTGCTCGGCCTCCTGGGCGGAGACCGCCCCCTGGGCTGCCAGGGTCGCCAGCCGCTGGGCGTCATTGCTGGCCTGCTGAAGCCGCACCCGAGCATCTTCTATGGAGGTGCGAATGTCGGCCAGCTCGGCTTCGGCCTGGGCCACTTCAAACTGGCGAGCGGCGAGTTCGGCTCGGGCTTCGCCCACGGCGCTCTGCAACAGCACGCTGTCGAGGCTGCCGACCACCTGCCCCTGCTGCACTACATCGCCTACGTCGCGCGTCAGGGACAGCAGACGACCTTCGGCCTGCGATCGCAGCGATACCTGCCGAGCCGGGCGGGTGGTGCCAGTGTAGGTGCGGCCCAGCTCTTCAGCAGCGGTTGCCACAGCGACATCGACGACGATGGGGCCTTCCTGGCGCTCCCCCTGGGCCTGGGCCGTGGGCTCAACGGGTTCGCCGCAGGCCGCCGCTGCGATCGCGATCGCCCCGACCAGCGCCAGTCCTGGCCCCCGCCTGACAGCCCATCGCGGTACCCGAAAACGCTTAGCTATCATGCCCAATACCCCCAGTCTGCTGCTTTACCTTACTTTACATGTTGTACTTAGGCTTCTATCTTTTAGCAGATGCCAACCGCTGAGCAGGCCGAAATGTCGTGCACTGCTGCCAGTCCATTCAACAGGTATGGCACAACTGTGGCCCCAGAAATGACGCCGAAATCACCAGGGCGGCTCTAGAGTTTCCCCAGCGGGCAGACTCTGGGGCCAGCTGCGGGTGGCCCTCAGCCCTGCCGCTACGCCGCGAGGGCGATACCCCAGCTTCAGGGCTCGCTGACTGCTAGAGGACACATCCGCCGGGCGCTGGGCGGCCATGGTGACATCGGCCTGCTGGCTCGGCACCACCTGCTCTGGGGCCATCCCAAACATCTCGACCAGGCGCAGGCCAAAGTCGTAGCGGCTGAGGCGCTCTGGGCCACCCAGGTGCAGCAGGCCAACGGCGTTTTCCAAAGCCAGCAGCAGGCCTGCGGCGACATCTTCGACATAGGCAGGGGTGCGAAACTCATCGGTAAACAGGCGCAGGGGCTGCCCCGCCCGCAGGGTGCGCAAAAACTCCTGGACGAAGCAGTCCGCCGTCGGAGTGCCAGGGCCGTACAGCAGCGGCAGGCGGCAGATAACGGCCCCTGGGTGCAGCGCCTGAATCAGGGCTTCGGCCTCGACTTTGTGGCAGCCATAGCGGTTGATGGGGTTGGGCACAGAGGTTTCGCTGTAGGGGGGGGCCTGGCCGTCAAATACCTGATCGGTGGAGGTAAAGACGAACGGAATCTGGCGATCGCCGCAGAACTTGGCCAGCCGCCGTGTGGCCTCTACGTTCATGGCGTAGGACAGCTCGGGCTCCTGCTCGCAGCGGTTGGGCTGCGCCAGGGCCGCGGTGTGAATTACGGCGTCGGGGGCGAGGTGTTGGAGCCAGGGGGCCACCGCGTCAGCGTCGGTGAGGTCGATGGGGTGCAGGGTGACCCCCGGTAGCGGGGGCCTGTGGCGGTGGTAGGTACCCTCGACTCGCCAGGTCGCCTGGGCCGCCCGGGCCAGGTGCCAGCCCAAAAAGCCGCTTGCGCCGGTAATCAGCAGGCGGCGGCGGGGTGAGGCGGCGGTAGGGTGTTCCATAGAGCCCAAGATGGGATTGAATGAAAGCTTGCCGGGCACTGCGCCTAGCGGAGTAGGAAAACAGTATGGCCCGCGCAAAACAGCTGCAATGCAGGCGGCTCTGGCTGTTGGCCCTGGGCCTGGCCCTGAGCCTGGGGCTGGGCAGTCTGGTGTCCCACCCCGGTCTACCGGCCCTGGCCCAGACCACCCCAGAGGCGGCGGATCAGTTTTTTGCCGACGTGCTGGTGCGGGGGCAGCCCGTGTTTCAGGTGGGGGCGCTGCCTGATGTTAGCGCGGGGGAGCGATCGCAGCAAATCAACCGCCGCCTGGCCGCCCTGCTCAATCAAGATGCCGATCTAGTCCCCATTACCGTGAATCTAGACCGCGATCGCGAACTGGCCACCCTCCAGGTCAACCAGCGGGTGATCATGACCGTCACCGAGCAGGATGCCCTCGACTTTGACACCGACCTGGCCACCCTGGCCCAGCGCTGGGCCGACCTGCTCAACCAGGCCACTGCCCGCACCAACCTGGCCGTCGCCGTCTCCTACCGCATTCGAGGGACTGCCCAGCAGCTGGTGAGAGACACCCTCGACAATCTACCGGCCCTGCTGGGAGCCCTGGTGGTGCTGGCTTTGACCTGGCTGCTGGCGGCCATCGTGCGCCACGCGGTGCTGGTGTGGGCCCAAAAAACCGAGGGCGATCGCACCACCGAAGTGCTGATCAGCCGCCTCTGCTACGGCGGCGTCTGGACCCTGGGGGCCGTGGTGGCCCTGGGGGTGCTGGGGCTCAACTTTGCCGCCCTGCTCGGCACCCTGGGCCTGACCAGCGTGGCCATTGGTTTCAGCCTGCGGGATGTGCTCAGCAACTACATCTCGGGCGTCATCTTGCTGGCTACGCGCCCCTTTCGCATTGGCGACCAGGTGGTGATCAACAGCTACGAGGGCACCGTCACTCAAATTCAGCTGCGGGCCACCACGGTGCAGACCTACGATGGCCGCTTGGTATACATCCCCAACCAGGAGGTATTTCAGAGCAGCATCACCAACAACACCGCCTCGCCCATCCGCCTCAGCAGCGTCACCGTCGGCATTGACCACGACGCCGACCTGAGCGATCTGTTCCACCGTATTCAGCAGCAGATGCAGCAGATCGAAGGGGTGGAGCTTGACCCCGAACCCCTGGTGCTGGTGCGAGAATTGACCCCCAGCACCGTGAACCTGGAGGCGCAGTTTTGGGTTAACTCCCGCAAACAGTCGTTTTTGCAGGTCACCTCCCAGGTGCTGGCCGCCATTAAGCTGACGCTGCAAGCCGCCCAGTTCGCTGAACTGAATGACCCCGAAGCCATAGCAACTGAGCCCATCCCCAATGGCGATGTACCTGGGCTCGATGCCCCTACCAGCAGCGGTTAGGGGGGCGGAGGCAGCGATTGCCATTGCCCACCTGACGGGTAGCCCAACCTCTACCAGGCCAAGCTGATCGCCTCGACCGGCGAGTAGGTAATTTCGCGCACCATGCCCGGTTGACCCAGGGCTTCGGCCTGCTTGTCGTTGTAGCTGACCATCACCGCTCCGGCATTGCCGGCCCGAATGGTCAGGGCCTGGTCTGCGGTCCACAGGCGAGTGTCGCCCGGCTGCAAAATTCCCTCAAACTCGGTGCTGCCGTCGGAGGTAATCCGCAGCCAGGACTGAGCGGTGAGGGTCATTCTGACTTTGATGGGGGCCTGGGGCTCTTCTGGCTGGGCCGCGGTAGGGGCAGGCCCAGCGGCAGCATTGGGGCTAGCAGAATCGGTCTCTAGAGACCCATCTAGCGGGTTGAGGGGAGGCAGTACGGTCACCTCTGGGGCGGTCTGCCGCAGTACATAGGACAGCCCACTGACGGCCGCTACCAGCAGCAAAAAATAGGCTCCGTAGAGGTGCAGGGGGCGCAGCTGGGCCGCTGGAGACTCTTTCCAGGAGGTGCGCTGAATGCGGGGAGGAGTAAAAAATTGACTGGCCAGGGTTTCCCCATCGAGCTGGAGGGCATCGCCGTAGCGGCGCAGAAGACCCCGAATATATACCGGCTCGGGGAGACCATCGAGGTCGCCCTGCTCAATGGCGCTGAGCAGAGTAGGGCGAATCAGGGTTTTTTCAGCCATGGCCTCTAGAGTGTGCCCCTGCTGCTGACGGGCGGATCGCAGCAGGGTGCCAAGTTCCGAGAGCTGCTCTCGATAGAGGGCATTGGGGTCAACCAACTCTTTTATCTTCATACAGGGAAAATCTAGCTCACAATGGCGAACGGCTAACGAGGGACGGAGGCAGTTTGCTGAGGGGCTGATTGAACCGATGACTCAGCTAATAATGCCTCAATTTCGGCAGATGATAAAGCCCTGTAAGCCCCCACACCTAGGTTGCCCAGCAGAACTGAGCCCACCGCAGTTCGGTGTAAGTCTAACACCCGATGCCCCAGGGCCTGGGCCATACGGCGAATTTGGCGGTTGCGCCCCTCCTGAAGAATCACTTCAAGCTGAGTCTGGTTTAACCCGGAGGAAATCATCCGCACCTGGGCGGGACGGGTGAGTTGACCATCGAGGTAGATCCCCTGCCGCCAGGCGGCGATCGCCTCTGGCGAAGGCTGCCCCTCCAGCCGCACTCGATAGGTTTTCGAAACGTCGTGGCGGGGATGGGTGAGGCGAAAGGTGAAATCTCCGTCGTTGGTGAGCAGCAGGGCTCCCGTGGTGTAGGCGTCGAGCCGCCCCACGGGATGAATGCCTACGGCTTGCAGTTCGGGGGGCAGGGCGCTGAGCACCGTAGGGCGATCGCGGGGGTCGGCACAGGTGGAGACCATGCCCAGGGGTTTGTGCAGCAGCAGGTAGTGCTGGGCGGGACGGTGATGGGCCTGGAGGGGTTGGTGATTGACTTCGATGCGATCGCAGCTGGGATCGGCCCGCTGGCCCAGGTGAGCCACGGCCCCGTTGACCTGCACCTGCCCGGCCTCAATCATCTGCTCGGCCTGGCGTCGGGAGGCAACCCCGTACTGGGAGAGAATTTTCTGTAGCCGCTCTGCCATGACGTCGTGACACCTGCTGTAGGGTGACCCCGGTGGGATTGGTTAACCCCGCTTAACAATTATGGCAGCAATGGGGGGCAACTGAGTATAAGTTCTCAGTCTTGCCCCAAAGGAGACCAAGCCCAGACGCCCCCATGGTCTATAGATTGCTCAAATAACCTTTGCAGAAGGCTAATCGGTCTGGGGCAGCGGCAGCCGCAGCCGCAGCCAGCCGCCCCCCAGATCGGGATGGTTGGCGGCGGTGATGGTGCCGTTGTGGGCCTCGACAATTTGACTGACAATGGCCAGCCCCAGCCCTGTACCGCGGCTGACCTCGGTGACGGTGCCGGGGGCTACCGGAGCCAGGTCAGCGACGGTGCGGCTGCGGGAGGGATCGGCCCGGTAAAAGCGATCGAAGATGTAGGGCAAATCTTTGGCGTTAAAGCCTGACCCCGTATCCATGACGTCGAGGATCAGGGCATCGACCCCGGGGTCGTCGCCGTCGAAGCCAGGACTGAGGGCCGCCCCAGGGGCCATCAGCCGCACGTATACGCTGGCGCGGTTGGGGCTGTGCTTAATGGCGTTGTCCATCAGGTTTAGCAGCACTCGGTGAAAAAGGGGTTCATCCAGACTGGCCAGGCAGTGGCGGGGGCCGTCGTAGGCGAGCTGGAGCCCCTTGACCTCGGCCAGGGGCTCGAGACTCACCCAGGCTCGCTGAATCAGCGGGGGCAGGTCTACCGGTTTGAGGCTCAACCCCTGAAACTGGTCGCCCTGCAGACGGCTGAGGTTCAGCAGATCTTCAACCAGGTTGCTGAGGCGAATCGTTTCGTTCACCAGGCGGTCAAGCCAGCGGCGCTGGCTTTCATCTACGCGGGGCTGGAGGGTCTCAGCCACCAGTCGAATAGAGGTGAGGGGAGTTTTGAGTTCATGGGCAACGTCAGAAGTCCAGCGATCGCGCTGTTGCACCAGCAGCGCGGCCTCCTGCCGGTTCTCTAAAAACACGCCGACTTCCCCCCGGTCGAGGGGAATGGCGTAGCCCCGTAGCGGATAGGTGGGTTCTTCTTTGGGGTGCAGCGGGTCTGGAGAAATTTGGTAGAGCATCCACTCCCGCTGGCAGTGGGCCTGCTTTTCGCGGGTTTCTTCGATCAGGGCGTCTAGCTCGTAGGAGCGGGCCACTTCTAGCAAAAGGCGGCGGCGCTGCACCGGCCCGGTGAGCGGTTGATTCATCTTGAGCAGGCGGTTGGCCTGATCGTTGCACCAGATCAGCTGGTTTTCTTCGTCGACCTGGAGATAGCCGATGGGAGCCGTTTGTAGAATGCGCTCTAGGGTATCGCGACTGGTGCCTAGCGATCGCAGCTGCCGCTGCTGCTGGGGCTGGGTCTGCACCAGCTGCTCTACCTGCCCGAGGGCCGAGGGCCAGTCAGCGGCCTGCAAAATTTTAATTAGGCGACGCTCACGGCACCGCTGCTGCCGCCGCTGCCAAACTAGCAGCAGCGCTCCTGTAGCTAACCCCAGCAAATACACAAAAATAGACAACCTGTTTCCCGGCCGCAGCGATTCGGTCTTGTCCAAGCCTATCGCACAAAAAAGCACCCCCGCAGGGGTGCTTTTGTAAAGATGACGACTCAGGCAATCTCCTGCCCTGACTGCAAAGAATTGCTCCAGCCTTGCGACTGGAGCAACCTCTTCGTCTAACCGGGCAAACTCAACCTAGAAAACTAGCGAACCAAGGCTCCACGGTACTTGAGCCCCTGGGGGTGGTCGGCCTTAACCTGAGGCGCTACGTGCCGAGTGGCAACAGCACCGCGATAGCGACCAATAACTTCCTCAGACACAGGCACCTGAGCGGTAGCTGCTTCGTAATCAACGCCGCGATATTTCAAGGACATCTTTCGCCTCTCCTTAATGAGTGAAGGTGTATAAACAGAGGCGCGTTCCTTCGAGCTGAAGCTCTACTTCCGTCTCTCAAGGAAACCCTTCAAAGAGAGATGAACGATTTGTTTCTGTATTCATTGTTACTGTTTTCTCTCTAGATGTCAAGCCTGAGCGGAGGGAATTTTGTTCTAAGCCTCGGCGGCTGCCGCAATCGGCAATCCCGTGGTAAAGCTGATGAAGCGCCCTTCTTACCCCGCATCCTATGCATGATCCGATTCCAGCCCATCGCTACTTCGCTTATCTGACCTGGACTGACATTGCCGCCCTGCCCGATCGCGCCAACGCGGTAATTGTGCAACCCATGGGGGCGATCGAGCAGCATGGCCCTCACCTGCCCCTGGCGGTGGATAGCGCCATCTGTACGACTGTGCTGGGCAAGGCATTGGCCCAGCTCGATGCGGCGGTACCTGTGTACAGTTTGCCCCCCCTCTACTACGGCAAGTCAAATGAGCACTGGCATTTTCCGGGAACGATCACCCTCTCTGCCGCAACCCTGCTGCGGGTAATTCATGATGTGGCCGAAAGCCTTTACCGGGCCGGGTTTCGCAAGCTGGTGCTGCTCAACGCCCACGGTGGGCAACCCCAGGTGCTGGAGATTGCCGCCCGCGATCTGCACCAAGCCTACGCTGATTTAATGGTGTTTCCTCTCTTTGTCTGGGCGGTACCCAACTGCGCGGGCGATCTGCTCACACCCAAGGAACTGGAACTGGGCATCCACGCCGGAGATGCCGAGACGAGCCTGATGTTGTCAATCCTGCCGGATCAGGTGCGTATGGCTGAAGCTAAAGCCGAATTTCCCCAAAATTTGCCCGCCGATAGCTGGCTAACTATGGAGGGCGCGTTGCCCTTTGCCTGGGTCACCCGCGACCTCAGCACTAGCGGTGTGCTGGGCGACCCGACCGTGGCTACGGCGGAAAAGGGAGATCGGCTTCTAGAGTCGCTGGCAAATAGCTGGGCGATCGTGCTGGAAGACATCTATCGATTTCGTCAGCCCCACCCTGACCCGGCTGAGTCCACTGGTATTGAAAAAGATTAGCTGAGGCGATCCCAGAAGGTGCGATCGGGGGCTTGGCTCACTGTCCTCGGCAATGGGTCTGATTCAATGCCAGATTGCCCCCCCGAGTTTGCTATACTCAAAAGCTGATAAGGCGGCGACATAGCCAAGTGGTAAGGCAGAGGTCTGCAAAACCTCGATTCGGCGGTTCGAATCCGCCTGTCGCCTTAGTTCCCGTGCTCATTTTCGAGCCAGAAGCACTGTAGACAGGGCGTTACAGCTCTGTCTACTTTTGTGTATTGTTGCCAGTTGTAGTTAATCGTTGTTAATTGAGGCAAGGATTCTAGGCAAAATTTAGGCATGGATTTTACCGAGCGACTGAACCGGGCCAACGGGCGGCTGAAGGCAGCTAGGATTCGCGTGCGGTTGCAGGTGCTCAATCAGAAGCTCTATGCCCGGGGCACCTTTCCACCGGCCCCAGGCAGCACAAAGGAGGCCCCCCACCAGCAGCGGATCGCCCTGGGGCTACCGGCTAACCCTAGGGGTCTCGCCCTGGCCGAGGAACAGGCGAAGGGTATTGGGGTGGCCCTAGAGGCAGGCCGATTTGACTGGGCGCTGTACAGAGGCGACCGGGCCGAAACGGTGGGCGATTGGATTGAGCGGTTTCGGCGTCGGTGGCGAGGTGCGCCGATCACCTGGCAGACCGACTACCAGCAACCTTTCAAAAAACTGCCCCAGGAAGCGCCGCTGACGGTGGCCCTGCTGGAGCAGACCGCCGAGAAAACCACCGACGAAGATACCAGGGCACGACTGCGGGCCTGCAATGCCTACCGGCAGCTGGCGGAGTTCGCGGGCCTGCCGGTGGAGGGATTCGCCCAGCTCAAGGGCAGCTACAGCGCAACGGCGGTAGACCCGCGCTCGTTGCCCACTGATGAGGCGATCGCCGGTTGGCGGGCCGCCATTACTGAGCCGGGCTGGCGGTGGCTGTTTGGAATGCTGGCCACCTACGGCCTGCGGCCCCACGAAGCCTACAGTCTTGACCTGGCCGACTTCCCTACGGTGCGGGTGCACACCGACACGAAGACGGGGGCGCGGTTTGTGTGGCCGCTCTAACCCTGAGTGGGCCACCGGCTGGCAGCTCGACGCGGTGACCATGCCGCCGCTGGCCGACATCGAGGGGTACAGCAATGCCCAGTTGGGTACAAAGACCGCGCGGGCCTTTTATCGGCTGGGCTTCTGCCAGGCATACGACCTGCGCCACTGCTTTGCCCGCCGCTGCCTTGAGTTTGGCTACTCCCCAGAGTTTGGGGCAAAGCTGATGGGTCACAGCCCAGAGACGCACTGCAAGGTCTACAGGAGATGGATCGACGAGGGAACGTACTGGGCTATCTACCAGGCGGGGGTTAATCGGGGCGATCGGCCTCAGCCGCCAGGTTGCTGACATAGCTTTCCAAAACCCACTGATTGAGAGCTATAAACGGCCAATCATCAGGAGTGAGGGTATATCCGTCGCCAAAATCGCCGTCTTCGTTTTCTTCGTCAAGTTCACACTGACACTGGCAACCCTCGAACGGTTCGGCATAAACATAGGTGTCTTCGCCGTCGCAGTCGCAGGGGTAGCCGCAGCTGGGGCAGTTATGCATTAACCACCTCGCTTTGCCATTTTTCCAGCCGATCGCAGTGCCACAGGTAGGTTAACCGGGCGGCAGTGGGGTTCTTGACCTTCCAGTGGTGCCCTTTCTTCAGTTCGCCGCGCTGGCGGGCGGTGGACAGCACCCATCGGCTCACGCCCAGGCGCTGACAGGCGGCGGTGGTGCTCATCCAGGGAGAGGGTTTAGGCATCGACTTTTTGCCCCCATTCTTCGACTAGGCGGCCCAGCATGAGCCACTTTTCTTTTTGGCTGAGGCCCTCGCAGACCTGATCGAGCAGACGATCGGCGGTGGCCCAGACTTCGGAGGGGATGTCGGGCGGCGGGTTGACGGTGTACCGGTAGGTGCCTTTGGAGCTGGTGCTGGTGATCAGGTAGGGGGGCACGGGGGCGGCCTTCGGCACGATCCACCCCTCGGACAGGCCCTGAGCGATGGTCTCGGCGTCTGCCTTGGGCTTGCAGATAGGGAGGCCGTTTGGCAACGCTGTGGACTCTGAGGGGTTTTGTACGTTATCGGGCTGGTCTAACTGGCGGGCTATGGCCAGCAGGTGATCGGCCAGGTGCTCGGGCACGCGGATCGCCCTGGTGGGGCCGCTCCACTTTGGGGGGCGGCCTGCTTTGGTGGCGCTAGGCATAGATCGGCCCTCCCACCAGCGAGGGTGGCCTAAGACACTTGGTACAAGCACGTTCCCATTTGATAAGAACGCCCTGAAAAGCTGCCTTCTTGATGAAAAACTCGTAAAACTCATCTTCACCTTTAAAGCCATCGGCAACCGCTAAAGGGCCGACCAGGCAAGGGTGTAGCCATTCATCATCAATATAGACAGCCCCACCAAAGGTAATTTCTATCTTTTGAGTCGATAGGCAAGTGGCGTTTAGAAGTAGTCGGCACTGCTTAGTTCTCATGCCGGTGTAGAGCTGCAAGGCATCTCCAGCACTGGCGTGTCGGCGCTTACCCATGGCCCTAATAGTTTGGGTCTTTGCTCCACTCTCGACCAGTGCAGCAAAGCGAGGCTTGAAGTTATAGGCCACCATCGATCGCACCTCCCAGAGTCAATTGCCCAGCTCGCTCGCGTTTGGCCCGACTGTTGGCCGATCGATAGGGGGCATCGTGGCGCAGGTGGCAGGGGGCGCAGAGTGCCTTTAGGTTGGCTGGGTCGTTGTGGCTGGGGTCTTGGTCGAGGTGGGCCACGGTGAGAACGAATCGGCCCGGTCTGTCTAAATCGTCAGCCCAGCCCAGAGCTGAGGCTTCGCAGGCGAAGTATCCCCACTCTTCGCCTGGCTGGAGGCAGGGGCGACCGCATTTCTGGCACTGCCACTCAGCGGCGTTTTTGACATCGAGGGCGATCGCCTCCCAGTTGTCGGGGTATCGGCTTCTATCCATGGGCATCGCTGCTCACCTCCAAAATTTTCAGGTCGCTGGCTCCATAGGCCCGCGTGATCATCCAGCCTTCGCGCTTCACCTCGGCCTGGCCGTCGATGTGGGCAACCACCCAGGCGATGATTCCATCGAAACGGCCCTGGGTGATTTGCACCTTCGCGCCGATGGGAGGCAGTTCCATAGAGGGGAGTAAATCGGAGCATTGAGATTCATCTTGCTTATTTCCACTCTTAGGAATTTGGCCGGTCAGGTCGGTCAGGTCGGATCGTGTGCCAGTTGGGTAGACAGTTTCAGCTTTCGTAGAGTCATTTTCTTGAGGTCGGTCAGGGGGTCGGTCAGTAGGTCGGTCAGTAGGTCGGTCAGCTTGATTTGCAAGGGTTTCACCCCCCTCGATCCGACCTGATCCGACCTCTTCCTCAAACTTTGGATTTATCCAATATCTAGGACGCCTTCCGTTGACCGACCTCCTGACCAACCTCCACCCGTTTAGCCTCAAAAGGTTGGTCACCCGCATTTCTTCGCGCTTGCCTTGCCGGTCGAAGGGCAGTTGTAGCCCTATCGTCAACACGTCAGCGGCGGTCACTTCCCGAAAGTCGATGGCGTAGTCAAGCACCTTCTTTTCCCATGGATCGGTGTTGACGTAGTTCAGCGCATCTTCCATCGCGGCGTCCCTTAGCTCGCCGGGCAGCTCCCACCGTTCGCCGCTGCGGAAGGAGTGCACCACCGCGCCCCAAATGCGATCGCGCTCTACTGCGAGCTGGGACAGGGGCACCATCGGAATCTCGACGGGAATCACCCAGTAGCGGCGGTTGCCGGTGGCGTCGGCCAAAAATTCAGTCTCGTTGGTGCTACCCACGATGATGCTGGGGCGCTTAAACTCCTGCACCGATCGCCCATAGGGGGGCCGCACCTGGTCGGTCTGCGTGGTGATGAAGGCCTTCACCGCGCTGATGTCCTTTCGCTTAAACACCGCCTCCAGTTCGGCCCACTCGATAAACCAGCTCTGGTGCAGCTTCAGGCGCTCGTCTTTGTCGCTGCTGCTGCCTACGGTGTCGTCGAACCACTCCTCCCCAGCCAGCACCTTCCAAAAGCTCGATTTGCCAACGCCCTGGCCACCGCTGAGGATGCAGACGGTATCGACCTTGCACCCTGGCCAGAAGGCGCGGGCCACGGCAGAGATCAGCGTTTTGCGCAGGTAGACGCGGTGCAGTTCGGTGGTGGTGCCCAGGTAGGTTTCGCCCAGGCTATCCAGCAGCTCGCTATCGGCGGGGTAGAGCTTGGCGCAGTGGTTGAGGTATTCAGCGACGGGTGAAAAGCTCTGCTGGCGGGCAATGTGGCTGCAAATGGTGGTGCAGTCCACATCGGGAAGCTGAATATTGTACGAAAGGGCGAGCTGTAGCCGTAGCTGGTCGAAGTCGCAGGGGTCGCCGTCGAGTTCGACCTGGGCTTTTAGCTCATTCCAGCGCAGACGGCCCTTGAGGCGGTCAAAGACCATGGTGTAGCGGCGGGCCAGGGCGCAAGGCTCACCCTCGGGGGCTTCGGTGTCGGCCTCGTCGGCTTCGGCCTTCCACTCTTCGAGGGTGGGGGCCTGCTCCATAGACACCTTGGGCACGATACCAGCGACGATCGCATCGTCGATGCCCTTGAACTGGTCGGGCCACTGCACCACGTAGACCATGGCCCCTTTGGCGGCCAGCATTCGCCCCAGGTTGTGCAGGGCCTTCCTCACCTGGCGTTTCTCTACGATGTCGCGGTCGAAGAACAGGTAAAACACCCGGCCATAGGCACAGAACAGCTCCAGCTCTGGCCGGAGTCGCCCCAGCTTGCCGCCGGTGGCAACCCCAGGAATGCTGATGGCCGGTATGTCCTTGGTGAGCAATGCCCCGGCCTTCTTGGCTCCCTCGCAGATGGCGATCGCCTGGCTGGTGTCGGTGATGAGTTTGCTCCAATACTCGCCGTCCTCCATTTCGAGGAACAGCGGAGCCAGGGCCTGACGGCTGGGGCTGAAGTACTTACGGGGCTTTTTGGTCTCTGGGTCGGTAGGGGGCTTGTCTGGCTTGTACTGTGCTCCTGCTAGGGTGCGCTCGCCGGTGGTGGGGCTGACGCCGGCGACGGCCCACCCTGGGGCCAGGCCGATGCTGTTCTTAAATCCCTTGTTGCTGTAGCGGCGTAGGAGTTTATCGACCTCTTCGGTGTCGTCGATGCTCCAGACGTTTCGGGTGATGATGCTGTCACAAACGGCTGAGTTCTGCCACTCTTGTTTGTGACTCGCCGTTAAAATTGGTGTAGATTCTGTCATAGCTTGTTGGGTTACGGTTACGAATGCGGTGCGGGGTGACGGCCCGCTTTGCGTCTCACAACTAAGGGGCGGCTCCACTCAGGGAGCCGCCCCTTTTTGTTGGTCAAAACACCCCCATCTCGATCAGCGCGTCGTGGATTTGCTCGGGGGTGACCTGGGGGTAGACCTGGCGCACATCTCGGAGGGTGCGGGCCAGGGCCAGCAGGGCCATGCCTTCTGACACCTCACCCCAGTACCAGGGGCTTGAGAGGTGCGATTTTTCGGCATTTTCGACGGCCCACCAAAAGTTTGGCCAGGGCTCTGGGTTGGTGCTGTAGGGCAGGCAGCCGTGGACGTTGCGATCGACTAGCAGCTCAACCCATCCCAGTAGGGCACGCCAGCGGGGGCAGTGGAGCCACCCCACGACCTCGCGGCCCCCGCCGTCATAGCTGGGAGCCCCTAGCAGCGGGCGAAACGGCGGCAATAGTTCTATGGGCATTTGCGGTATCTCCAGAGATAGATGACTGAGAGAATAAATGGCGGGCCCAGATGTGAGAGTCGGTGGCCCGCCTTGTTGTTACGTGGAGCATAGCAGACTTGCATGTGAGTTGCACATGTGAGGATGCTATGTTAGTTTCAAATGGTAGACCGAAAAGTGTTCGATGTCGAGGGAGACCCCCCGATGAAACAGATCCGAGAAATGCTGGGGATGACCCAGCAGGAATTTGCCGGGCGGCTAGGAGTGGCGATGTCTACTCTGAGTCGATGGGAGAACGGGAAAGGGCGGGCGTTGCTTAGCTCTGGCCAGTTCAAACTCCTGATGGCTGACCTTGAGCCGCACGGCATAACGCTAAAAGACCTGCCAGACGATCTCAGTCGTCCAGCAGGTCAAAGTTAAAAAGCAGAAAGTTCGACACTGAAGTCGAATTTGTAAACCCCAGGGGCCTCAGTTGGCACTCAAAACCCCTGGGATTACCCAAGAGGGCCTTTCTATTATGACCACTGTTCACGACCACCAAGCATTTCCCGCTTTTAATAACCACGGGGAATGCCTTACCAGTACCGATGGCCTCACCAAACGCGAATACTTCGCCGCCCTGGCCATGCAGGGGTTGCTGGCAACAGAGTCAGAGCCTGGCAATGCCTATCCTCGTGACATTGCTGACATGGCTGTTCGCCGCGCCGATGCCCTGATCGCAGCTCTGAACGGGGAGGGCCAGACCGATGCCTAACCCCGTCACCGACTACAAACTTGCCTACACCCAGGGCGACGTAGAGCGCGTGGCCCGCTACATCGCCCTGGTCAACCCAGGCGTTCCCTACTACGATGCCTACCAAAAAGCCGTCCGCACCCTAGCCCGCGCCTCTGGCGAAGAGCGCAAACTGCTTCGATAACCGTCGCTGAGCCCGCGCCCCCACCTCTCCTGGGGGGCGCTTTTTCTGCTGTTTAAACACCACATACAGCCATGTCTAACAACTGCGAAAGCGCTCAAGTTTCGCTCTCCACCGATGAACACGGACGCCACTGGGAGCACTTTTGGTTAGGGCAAAACTACGCCTTTTCCAATCAGATTCCCAACCGCCAGAGCTTCACAACTACAAACCCCGGTGAAGTAATTTACCAGCGAAGTTTGTGTCAGTGGAGCGCCCAGCCAGCTGCCCCCATTGCCGCTCAATCGGCCCCCGGCGACGGTGGCGCTGCCGGGCTACTGCTGCTGGCGGGCATCATCGGCAGCGGCATCTACGCCTGGATGACCCGCCGCGACGGCGACAGCGATAGCGACTACCACCCCATGGCCGACGTGCCACCCCTACCCCCACCCCCCGGCCTGGAGGCGCAGGGGAATTCAACCCACGGAATTCCTACGGTTGAGCTACTCGAATTTGCATGGAATTCGCACGAATTCGAGGGGAATTCGCAAAGTGACGATGCGAATTCGCAAAACGGCCAAGCTGCGAATTCGCCAGGAATTCCGGGGGTTACAGCCGATTCGCAAGATTGGCCCCCCAAACACGTCGGCCCCATCTTCGACCCCCTTCAGCCAGAGGGGGCGGGCGAGTTCGACATCTACCGCAAGCACGTTGAGCAAGACGGCCTCAACCCCAGGGGCAACGACATCATTAAAGCGATTTGGGGTGTAACCCCAGGCCGCAGTGCTGCCTATGCCTCCGCCCGCAAACGCCGCGATGCCTTCGCCAAACGCCTCGACTATTACCGTTATGAGGAAGCCTAAAACTATGGTTCAAACTGCACGTTTCCCAAAACCCCCCGGACAGCGAATTGGCAACGGTCGGGTTACCTTAATCAAATTTGTTGCCGTGGTCGCAGCGGTAGCCTTGACCATTTTTGACTCAAAGGTCTCCTACGACGGCTTCAAGTTGATGACGCTCCCTCAGTTCGTTCCCTTAGTATTGGCCCTGCTGATTTTCGTCGTTCAGCTGTGCTCTGGAGCGGTGCAACAGCTGGGTATGAATCCCTTTTACGGCGTCGGCGGCAGCCCCATGATGGACTTTGTATGGCGCTGGGTTTTGATTGGCGTCTACGTCATTGATATCGGCAGCAATGCGATCGCCTTTGGCGTGCCCACCTACCTAACGCCCCTCAGAGCGATACGGGCTCCGGTCGAATCGTTCACCATGGCCCTGGTGCTGCTGCTGCTGGCGGCGCTACTAACCTTTGGCGATGAAGTTCTCCTTCGCCTGGCCGATCGCCTTGACCTGGGCAGCAAAGCCAACAGCGCGGCGGCCCACAAGCTGGCCGTAGAGACCGAAGCCTATAACCGCTACCTCCAATCGTACAAAACCCGTGCCCTGGCCCAGGCCGAAGCCATGGGCGAGCAATCCCCGGTTGATTTCGATTGGATGCGAGGGCCGAGGGAATGAACTACCTCCGCCTGGCCATCACCGCCCCAGCTCGCGCCTGGGCCTGGGGCCAGCGCTACCCCTACGGCGCAATCGGCTATGGGCTGCTGCTGCTGATGGGGGCTTGGGTTAGCCGCCCCCTGCTGGTCATTATTGCCGCCGCCGCCATCACCAGCGGCCTAGTAGCCATCTTCAGACCACATCGCTAGGAAAACAGCCATGGGACTTTACAACAGTGAAATCACCTCGGTTAGCTCCAGCTCTATAACCATCGACATCGGGCAACCGTGGACAATACCAAGGGCACTCTGGGAGAGCCTGCCGGGCTCTCAGCCCCCCAGGGTAGGAGATTACTGGTCAATCCAGGGGAGCAGCGTAGCCGCTTTACTGCAAGGGGAAAGGCCATCCCGAGTGAGTCGCACCAACGATGCTTTGGACAAAGTGCACGATGAATTGGGGGTCTACGGACTCTTCTAGAATTTGCTCACCACACCACACCTCCGGCCCTCGCTGGGGGTGTTTTTTTAGTGGCTATCGGCGATCTCGAATGATGTCGCCAATCACCTTCTCAGCACACCAATCCAGCGATTTGCTCATATTGGCTTGGTGGGTCGAATGCAGCAGCCTAACCGAAACATCGTAGTTATGGGTATACCTGGTAATCTTGCTCACCGCCTGGCCGATTTCGCGCTGCTGAACCTGGCTCATTGGCCGTGAATTCTTAGCCGCAGCTGGTGCAGGCCGATGGGCTACCCTCACCCGCCGAACTCGGCTCTGCCCACTGCTGCCAAAACTAAAAAAGGGAGCCTTTACCGCCCCAGAACTATAGAGCTGGTTGTAACGAACCCACCATGCCACAAAGCCCACCACCACCAGCGCTAGCAGTACATCCATAACCCTCTCCGATGCTCCTACCAGAGTCTTCCCATTGGGCTAAATGGATTTCGTACAAAACCATCCACTCCGCGATCTGGCCTAGTTGTCAAAAATCAGCACCGCCACCAGGGCCGCCAGGGCCGCCACCATAAACCGCACGATTCCGCCCAACCATGTCGTTGGGGTGGCCAGCCACCGCAACGCAAAATTTATGTTGTCGGCATTGGTCGTCGGTGCTGGTGCTGGTGCTGGTGCTGGTGCTGGTGCTGGTGCTGGTGCTGGTGTCACCGCTGGCTGATCGGGGGGGAGGGTGGTAATGGGTGTAGTGCTGGCTATGGTCGGCGGCCCCAGCTCATGCTCGGGCACTGTGTCTTGGGCATTCTCTACCACCTGGATTCTGGCCCGTGGCCCCAGGTCGATGCGATCGCCGATTGCAATCGGCTGCGGTCGCTTGGGGGGCTGCACTCGTTTCCCGTTTAGCCATGTCCCGTTCTCGCTCCCCAGGTCGGAGATAAACCAAGCATTGTTGGCGTAGGAATAGTTGATGGCGGCGTGCTTGTTGCTGACTGTTCGCAGGTTTATGGTGAGCTGAGCCGTAGGGCTCCGGCCTAACACCCATTCTGCGCTTTCCTGCTCTGGGGCTGACAGCTCATAGTCGATGTTGGCCCAAACCGGATCGCCAAAATCAGGGCCGAAAAAGAGCGTCAACCGGGGCACGGTCACTCGTCACCCTCCACCTGCTCAATGTCAGCATTACTCTGGCTGCCCCCGCCCTGCATGCGCTTGGGGAACTTGGAGCGACCGTCGCTCCCACCAGCAGCGGCCAGGCCCACCGTGGCCAGCACCAGGGTGAGGGCCACCGCTGCGATCGATAGGGCAAGGTCAGACATCAAAGACAACAAGGATATGGTTTGCAGTGGCAATCTGCTGCCACTCAGCCGCCGCCGGTGGCGGGGGAGGGTAGTAGGCTACCAGATGGTCGTAGATGCCCTGTAGCGCGGTGGCGTTGGAGGCGATCGCCGCCAGCTTCAGATCCTCTCGCCAGTCATCGGGCAGGGTCACGGCCCAGGCCCTAAAGCTGGCTGAGACCATCAGTGACAGCCGGAACTCTGGCCAATTTGGCTGGGGCAGCGGCGGCTCTGACTCCGGCGGGGTGTAGATCTCCCAGTCGCCCTCGTCGTAGGCGGCTTGGAGGGCCGCCAGAGTGTTGATGGTGTTTTTTTAGTGGCTATCGGCGATCTCGAATGATGTCGCCAATCACCTTCTCAGCACACCAATCCAGCGATTTGCTCATATTGGCTTGGTGGGTCGAATGCAGCAGCCTAACCGAAACATCGTAGTTATGGGTATACCTGGTAATCTTGCTCACCGCCTGGCCGATTTCGCGCTGCTGAACCTGGCTCATTGGCCGTGAATTCTTAGCCGCAGCTGGTGCAGGCCGATGGGCTACCCTCACCCGCCGAACTCGGCTCTGCCCACTGCTGCCAAAACTAAAAAAGGGAGCCTTTACCGCCCCAGAACTATAGAGCTGGTTGTAACGAACCCACCATGCCACAAAGCCCACCACCACCAGCGCTAGCAGTACATCCATAACCCTCTCCGATGCTCCTACCAGAGTCTTCCCATTGGGCTAAATGGATTTCGTACAAAACCATCCACTCCGCGATCTGGCCTAGTTGTCAAAAATCAGCACCGCCACCAGGGCCGCCAGGGCCGCCACCATAAACCGCACGATTCCGCCCAACCATGTCGTTGGGGTGGCCAGCCACCGCAACGCAAAATTTATGTTGTCGGCATTGGTCGTCGGTGCTGGTGCTGGTGCTGGTGCTGGTGCTGGTGCTGGTGCTGGTGCTGGTGTCACCGCTGGCTGATCGGGGGGGAGGGTGGTAATGGGTGTAGTGCTGGCTATGGTCGGCGGCCCCAGCTCATGCTCGGGCACTGTGTCTTGGGCATTCTCTACCACCTGGATTCTGGCCCGTGGCCCCAGGTCGATGCGATCGCCGATTGCAATCGGCTGCGGTCGCTTGGGGGGCTGCACTCGTTTCCCGTTTAGCCATGTCCCGTTCTCGCTCCCCAGGTCGGAGATAAACCAAGCATTGTTGGCGTAGGAATAGTTGATGGCGGCGTGCTTGTTGCTGACTGTTCGCAGGTTTATGGTGAGCTGAGCCGTAGGGCTCCGGCCTAACACCCATTCTGCGCTTTCCTGCTCTGGGGCTGACAGCTCATAGTCGATGTTGGCCCAAACCGGATCGCCAAAATCAGGGCCGAAAAAGAGCGTCAACCGGGGCACGGTCACTCGTCACCCTCCACCTGCTCAATGTCAGCATTACTCTGGCTGCCCCCGCCCTGCATGCGCTTGGGGAACTTGGAGCGACCGTCGCTCCCACCAGCAGCGGCCAGGCCCACCGTGGCCAGCACCAGGGTGAGGGCCACCGCTGCGATCGATAGGGCAAGGTCAGACATCAAAGACAACAAGGATATGGTTTGCAGTGGCAATCTGCTGCCACTCAGCCGCCGCCGGTGGCGGGGGAGGGTAGTAGGCTACCAGATGGTCGTAGATGCCCTGTAGCGCGGTGGCGTTGGAGGCGATCGCCGCCAGCTTCAGATCCTCTCGCCAGTCATCGGGCAGGGTCACGGCCCAGGCCCTAAAGCTGGCTGAGACCATCAGTGACAGCCGGAACTCTGGCCAATTTGGCTGGGGCAGCGGCGGCTCTGACTCCGGCGGGGTGTAGATCTCCCAGTCGCCCTCGTCGTAGGCGGCTTGGAGGGCCGCCAGAGTGTTGATG